>Ga0268263_1000016_pt1 | contig 535515 bp, 585 predicted proteins | sample Biomet5_FD_190358 | JGI IMG/M metagenome (GOLD analysis project Ga0268263, IMG submission 190358) | Microbial communities from bioreactor (seeded with sewage sludge) at LBNL, California, USA - Biofuel metagenome 5 (SPAdes) (version 4) | ecosystem: Engineered > Bioreactor > Anaerobic >... | reverse complement strand
TTTAATTGCTTTGAAACCCCACAATAAACCGGGGAATAATAGATTTGGTCAATCATAATAATATTATTCCCCTTTCTCATTATAAATACTTTAGCACCCTTATAAAAAAAATACAAGTTTAATTTCCGGTGAAAACAGGAAAAACAACAATTAAAACTAACAAATTATTTTTATACCCAAAAAAATCCAAAAAACCGGGACTTAAAAATAAAAAAAATGAGGGTTTCTACAAAGCCTAAAAAAGATATTAATGGACAAATTTTGTTTATTAGAGTGTCGTGAAATAGAGAATCTTCTTGATAAACCAGTTCTTATAAAAATCATCGAAAACGATCCAAGATTTAGTAATTTTACAATTGATTTTGATTTTGAATATGAAGATTATAAAACAGTAAAGCTGAATGAATTTATTAAGGATAAATGTAAAGATTTTGAAGAGAATTTTATAGGAAGTAAAAAACCATTTTATTATAAAGCAAAAAAACATATCAAAAACTGGAGCGATCTATCTCTGGAAGCTCAGAACATAACTGTGAGATTATATGATTTTATTAAAGATAACAATTCTTAAAATTTTTTTTAACAAACTTGTTAGCTAATAACCCGTTAGAAAAGGTATTTTGATTAGAGAGTAAAATAACATTTTATAAATTATTTACATATATTTTAATATTTTTTTTATTGTATCATATTTGATGTTCTATATCTCTAAAATCATGTTGATATCAACTCTTTATGTCTTGAATGCTATAATATATAATAATATCTTTTTTTCCTAAACTAAACCAAATCTGATTAGTATGTATATAAAAAAAGAATTATATCCGTAATTCGAGGATATATGAATAATTTATTTAATATCAATGTTGTAAAGATTAAGAACTAAATTTTTTCTCCGAATGCAAGTTCCTCTAATATTTCCTTATATCCAATTAAATTATCGTTAACTTTTTTCATATCCCCAATAAGTTCTTCATAATCCGGGAAATTTTTTTGAATTTCTTGTGGAAATAAATTTTTATTCTTATCATCATTTACTACAATTTCATTCCATTTCCTAAATTTTGCTTGCCAATGAGTTAAATGGGGACGAACTCCCTTATTCAAAACATCAGTAGCTATTTTAATAATATTTTTTGTACTTTCATTTCTGACTTTAGAAACTGGAATTTCTTTTATCATTTCTCTTGTAATCGTAAAAAAATCATACCAAGAGTTGTAAATTTCAATTATAACATCATGTTCAAAATCTATTGGAATGCCAATCTTCCTTGTAGACAATTCAACCCACAATTTATAAGCTATTTGTTTATCTTCATAATGTGGCTTTATTTTTATTATATTACTTCCGATTCCAATTGTTGCTTCATCAATTTCATATTCTTCGAGTTTTAAATCGTCTTTTTTGAATGGTTTATAGATCCACAAAATTATTATTAGAATTACGATTGAAATTAATAAAAATATATTAATAGTTAATTGTATATTCCATTGATTCAGTAGTAATGTTATTAATTCCATTATTCGCACCTATTATTCATAAACTGTTTTCTTGAATTGTTTATTAGATGATCCTTCCTTTTTTTATTACTAAAAGCGGACTCAATTCTATTTTTCATTTTATTTTTATCTTCAGTCCATAAAAAAATTTTAGAATATTTTGATTCAAGATTATCATTCAGTCTAGGAGGAATTTTGTTAGGATTATACTCATTTTTTTTATATCCTTCATTGGTAGGTAATATCAATCCCAATAAACCTGCTTTTTTTCTTAAACCTGCATAAATTTCCCAATCTACATGCTTTCGACAGTAGGTTTTTGTTCCTAATAATACTAAAACAACTGAACTATCTGAAATATAGTCTTCTCTAATAAGCCTTTTAATATAATCTGTTTTTAGATTAGGATTAATATCACCCTGATGAACACATTTATTTATAAATAAATCTCCAAATAATTCTTCAAATTTATTTCTATAATACTCATCATTTTTGTGATGATAACTGATGAACACTTTATGTTTCATTGGCATGATTCACACTTCCGTTAATAATAATGTTCAACATCTTATGATTTTAACTTTCTAATATTTCCTTAAAGTATCTTTTTCCTGTAGGGGGAATGTCATAAATATGTATTGAGCCATCTGATGATCCTACATATTTTAAATGGCTTAAATCTCCATGATATTTTAATATGCCTTTAACTATTGCTTCCGGATATCCTGTCTGTGAAACAATTTGATCAGCATCTTTTAACTTATAATTCATAATAGCAGATACTACATTTTTATGTTGTTCTACAAAGTTAGGTACAAAATTTTGGCAATAAATCATTAATCCATAGGGATTAACCATTAATATTGAATGTTCCTTACCTCCGGATGTATGACTTATATTTAAGAATAAACTTGAACCTAATATTTCTATAGAGTCTACTATATCTTCTTTTGAAATATCCGATGATTCTAATCTTTCAATGATTTCGTTTGAAGTTAAAACACTTCCATAACCCTTTTTAAGATAAACATCTCCAATAGCTTTGAGTACTATTGAATCAATTGTAGTAAGGCCTGGAACAGTATGAAAATTTACATATTCCGGTATTTCTCCTAATGTTGGTCGTTTATCCATATTGTAAATTGCCATTAATATTTTACTAAACTCCTCATCATAGTTATCTAAATCAGTAATAGGTACTTGAATAAGATGATTTAAACTTACAGGAACTTTTATACCATCATTAATTATTACTGGAATTATTCTAACGCCTTCTTCAATTCTACGTAATGTAGCAGAGTTTAATTCTTCCGTAACCCATTTTTTATTTATACTATATTCAGATAAAATTACTATTACAACATCCGACTGACCAATACCTTCTTCAAATATCTTATTTACTAAACTGTCTCCTGGATGCATTTCCCATTCATCAACCCAGGCATCTACGCCTTTAGATCTAAGTTTTGTTCCAAAACCTAAGACAAATTTTTCTTTATCTTCACTTGCATGACAAATAAATACTTTAGGGTTTATATCCTCCATTAAACCACCCCCGTTTAATAATTAAATTATATAATTCATTAATAAATAATTATATCATTTGCTATTAAATATTAAAGAAAATTGGATTTTTCTATATAAATTGGGTAAATGATTAACAAATTCTTCCTTTTCTATCTTGAAAACTCATTAGATCAATTTCATATTTAATAATTATTACAAAATTAGTAGGATTTTATAACGGTTAAGTCCAATTTAAGCATGTTTTTGATAGATTTTACTGTATCGATGGTAGAGTACAACTACCTGTAATCAACTGGATACTTGAAAATTACGACGTTAAATATGTGGATATGATAACTTCGCCTGGTGTGGATGGCTTAATATCAGATAAAATGAATAATATTCAAGATATTCTAGAAAAAATTAATGTTTCAAAGGAAGGACATTCAACCAATCAAATATTCATTGTTGGACACCATGACTGTCTGGCAAATCCTGTGGATGATCAAAAACACATCGAAGAAGTAACCCTTGCAGTGGAAAACCTTAAAAATAAATATTTAGATTATGATGTGACTGGATTATGGGTCGATGACAGTTTTGAGGTTTGTGTGGTTCACAGATCTTAAAAAAATTAAATTTATATGAAGGTTTAATCTGTTTCCTCATCGTCTTTGCTCACAAAGACGTAGCCACACTTGCTGCAGGTGAGTGATCCTGTTTTGGCATGGGCATGATATTCAGAGTCAAGATCCCTTTTTAGGGTTTTATCTTTACAACCACATTTTGGACATTTTTCATTGAGTTTACCAAGATTCATTTCAATCATCCTTGAATATTTATTATGTTGGAGCACATTCTAACATTTTTTTGTTAAAATTTTAAGATGTCTAAAAAAATTGGTTAAGAATTTGTCCCAATTTATTTTTTTAATATATTCATCTGGTTTCCTTGAGCATCAGGTCCATGATGGTGTACTTGGTGGTTTTTGATGGGTTGGAATTTCCCATGAGGGAACCTGATAACATTTCCCTGGTAGCCTTGTCTGTAATTTCTTTGAATATTCGTTTGTAAGCTGTGCAGTGTGGATCAACACCTTCCACCTTGGTATCTGTTATTGCCAGGGCATTGTATGGACATCCTCCCCTGCAGAATTTGATGTAATTGCATTTCTTACATTCCTTATCAACGTAGTCCTTAAATTCCATCAGGAGTTTCCATGGTTTGGATTCTGAAAGATCCTCCAAACTGGGGTTGTCATGCACATTTCCCATTACATAGTCAGGCATTCCAACAAATCTGTAACATGGGTAGATACTACCATCAGGGCCTATGGCAAAGGTATCGCCCATACAGTCGACATAGGTGCATACTGTACCCCTTCGTCTGAACACACTCTTTGCAAGGTTGTCGATGTTCATTATTTCGACTTCATCCATTTTGTCCAGGTACTCTTCAAGCAGGTAAACCAGAAGTTCTCCATAGTCTTCAGGTGACAGTGCCCATTTATCAGGATTATCATCACGCATGGATGGTAGGGATGGGTGCAGTTTAAGTGTCAGATCATTTTCAAGGAAATAATTTAAGATAGCTTCCTTCTGTTGGATCGAGTAGGATGTGAATGTGCAGATAAAACTAACCTTTAAATTATGTGCTTTTGCAATTTGGTAACCATGCATGGTCTTCTGGTAGTAACCTTCTCCCCTTTGGTAGTCGTTTAATTCTTCTGGACCATCTATACTCGAACCAATTGGAATATTGTATTCACTGAATAGTTCGGCAATATCATCTGTCATGTTCCATAAATTGGTCTGAATTGCAAGGGATGGTTCTAGATGGCTGAGCTCGGTTTTTATGAGTGGAAGCGCAGTTTCAAAAAATTCAAGACCCGCAAGCAGTGGTTCTCCACCATGGAAGGTCACAGTCACACTGTCTTCACGAAGGGTTTTAAGCCAGTTAACTGTTTGTTTTAAAGTATCAATACTCATCATCTCGGAACCTTCCTCAGAACTCCAACAATAACCGCAGTTAGACGGACATCCCAAGGTTGGTACAAGCATAACATGAAAAACCATACAAACACCTTCTATTTTTCTAAATTTTTCAATATTTAAGAATCATGATCTCAGAACTTAATTATCAGATTTTTTCCCAGTATCTGCATCATTGTCTTCATTAGAATCATCTGATCCATTTCTTTTTAAAAACCTTCCAAACAAACCTGGACCCGATTTTGCATCTGAATTTGTGTTTTTAAGTTCACCCAGCTCTTTTTTAATTCCTTCATACTCAAGTTTCAGATCCTCATGTTCTTTCAAAAGTTTCCGATAGTTGGTTTTAATTTCATTAACATTATTCGGATTGGGATGATCCTTCATGGATTCTAAATTTTGAACTTTAGATTTCAAAACTTTAAGCATCTTTTTCTGTTCTGTTACTGTAGAAATAAGGTTTCTGTTGGTATATTTCAATTCAAGATTTTTAGTCTCAAGGGTTTTCAAATCGCTTTCAAGTTTAGCTATAATCTCATCCTTTTCATGGTCTAAAATTTCAATCAGCCCCAATCATAAATTCCATCCTCAATCATAGAAATTAAACATTAAAAATTCTATGAATATTCAAAATTAATATATTTTGTCATCAGACAACTAAAATTAAAATTTTGGACAGGGATTATATGGTTTAACCCATAAAATCCCTGCTAAAAGAGATAGAAAGGTATTATTGTTGTAATATTCGCCTCCTTTCAGACTCTATTCTAAGATACTATCTTATACATAAAAATATTTTTGATCAAACTCCGGATCAAAAGTCTTAAATAAAATTATTTTACCTTTTTCATTAACATTTAAAGTAGAAGAATGGGGAATATTCTTCTCTTTAAGTTTCTAAATTTCTATCATATTCCTCTCTTTTTAGCCCCCTTAAAAATAGTTGGAAGTAGAGGTAACTTATGACAGAACCTAAAATAACTCCAATCACTATTCCCCAGTAGATTCCAACAGCTCCTAAATGGAGTACTATACCAAGAAGGTATGCAACTATGAGTGAAAGTATCAAATCCCTTGTAACAACCAGGAAAAGTGATGTGGTTCCTTTTCCTGCTGCCTGGAATACAGCTGTAGCAGCAAGTCCAAATGGTATTGCTATGAAGAACACACAGAAAATTCTCAAAAACTGTGTCAGTTGGGTTGATAAATCCCCGCTGTTTGAGGAATATGAAAACAACCAGGCAATATTTGGGGCGAAAACATATATCAGCACTGATAGAATGATTGATATGATAACTCCCAGTTTTATCGCATAGTTAAAGCTTATTTCTAAATTTTTAAAGTTTTTAGCACCATAAGCCATTCCTGCAACTGTTAATAAAGCTCCTTCTATTCCAATTGCTGGTATGATCCCGAGAGATACAATTCTCCATCCTGCTGTATAAACAGCCACTGCAGTAACACCTGCTGTTAGAACTAACATTGCATTGATGCCCACTGTGAGTATAGACATTACACATTCTTCCATGGTTGCAGGAAGGGCTACTTGAACTATATCTTTAATAATATTCCATTTAAAATGGAAATTACTTAATTTAAATGAGATATATGTGTTTCTTTTTATTAAGATCCAGTAAAATATTGCAATGGTTGCCACTGATGAGGACAGTACCGTTGCAAATGCTGCTCCACTTATGCCCATTTTCAACGTATATATGAATACTGGTGCTATTACCATGTTCAATAGGCTGGTTATAGCAATGGCGTATGTGGCTCTTTTCATATCTCCTTCTGCTCTTAAAATACTTGATCCAACTAAATTAAAAAGAATAGCAAAGGATCCTATGAACAATATTTGGGCATATTCTGTTGCAAGTGTTATTACAGAAGCTGCACCCATCAAATACAAAATGTCCTTTAAAAATATGAGCAGTATTGCAGGAATGATTATGGAAAGTATACCCGTAATTAAAACTGAATGTAAACCTGAATTATTTGCTTTTTCCTGATTTTTTGCTCCAATACAACGGGCTATAAGTGACGTGGTTCCAGTTCCAAGTCCCTGCCCTATTCCAACTATTACCATGTAAATTGGTACTGTAAATCCTAAAGCTGCTAATGCACTGGCTCCAAGCCCAGCTACCCATATGCTGTCGACAATTTGATAACTGATAATGAGTATCACTATCATCATCATTGGAAATGATAATTTTCTTATAGCTCTTTTAGGATCTCCTGTTATTAAGTCAATCCTCTGGTCTGCATCTTTAGTTTGGTTTGTCATATTTGCCCCTTTTTATTTCATGTAGTTTAAATTTGAAGATAGCTCACGCTAATTTGAATAAAAAAAATTAAAATAAGCTCGTTTAGGTTATTCTGTGAGTTTTTTAAGTCTTTGAATTAATGATTCAATTGATTTTTTGTGGTGGGTAATTTCTTCTTTGTCCAATTTTTCCATGGAAGTCACTTCCCATTTCATTGCGTCTAATAAATTTTCTATTGGATTAATTTCATTACCTGAGTGTTTATTTGGTGATTGAAAATGTGTAAATAAATTGGTCACTATGATTTTACCATCTTCAGTTAAATCGTATTTTCCATCATCTAGTTTGGTAATTGAACCTTCATCTACCATTTTTTTAAGCATTGGATATATAGAACCTGGTAAAAGTCTTTTGGACTGCATTTTGGCTTCTTCATGTGGGTGAATGTGGTTGCCTTCGTGCCACTCAACTTGCCAATCATAATGTTTTTGGACACTGTCCATGATTGATACACCGTTACTGGGTCCATTCTCATCAATAACGTGTAAGATCCACATTCTTAATCCTCCAACTTGTTTCATTTCTTTTCTCCCTTTTTAATTTTATAACTCATCTACACTTACGACCAATTTACAAATATCAAATTTATATATCAAAAAATTATATCAAATTATTGATATCAATTAATTGATAATATTCATTAATAAAGTTTCCTATTCCAACCAAAATTTAATTCAAATTTTTAAAAACTAATCGTTAAAAAAAACCCTTATTAATGGGTAAATTCACTTGATATATAATTTAAAATAGCTTCAATATTTTTTTAAACCTTTAAAAGTTTGTTAACTTTAAATATGTATATTTTGGGTCTCATATATTGATATTCTGTCTAAAAAAATCTTTTTATGGTTTAAATTGCCCTTTCTCACAGAAGTATCTGTTATTATCAAATTTATCAAGGGAATATTCCTTCCAAACAGGACATTCATTGCATTTACAAATTTCATGGGTGTTAATATCTTCACAAACAGCTTTACCAGTGGAACAATAAACTCCTGGGACCCTGTCTGGACCCATCATCATTGGACTATCAAGGTCCTGATTTTTAATTAAGAACATCAGTTTTTGTTTATCCTTCACACAATCACTATTTTTCTGTACATCACACACAGTACACAGACATCTGCTGATGTTTTCCATGCTAAATTCTATGTTATGCATCTAAAAACCTCCAATGATACCATGATTCATATGAAAAGTTCAGTTATTTTTTTATGTTGTTGCATACACAAATTTTTTATGATTTTTATTTCATGAAAGTTGTATCTCTCAAAAAAAAAACTAAATTGTTAAATGGAAGTTTATTCCAATTACTGTTATTGTCAATGAAATTTTGTTGCCGGGATAGTCTAGTCAGGTAAGGCGCAGGATTCGAAATCCTGTTGAACTTTGTTCGTCCTGGGTTCAAATCCCAGTCCCGGCGTTTAAGTTAAATCCATCTTATCAGTTAATAGATGTTTTAATTCATTATTTTGATCCCAATATTGATCCCTGTTTATTTTGGCTCAAATTTGTAGTAAACCCTTTTAAATCTTTGGATTTCCTCTGAATCTAGAATATTTTTATACTGGAAGGATTAAAATTATAAGTATAATTTGATTTGAGTGAATGAAGTGTAAAGTCCAAGTTAATGCAATTGAAAAACTTGGACAGAAACAAGGGTTAAATTGGGGGAATTAAATGGGATTTAATTTGAAAAATTTGGTTATGGTGATTTTTTTGGTAGCTGTTTTAGTTGCGGTAAGTGGCTGTACATCCAGTACAAATATGACCAACAACTCAACGAACAACAGTAATAACGTGGTTGTAAACAACAGTAGCCAGCACAACACAACAAACTATATTAGTGCTTCAAAGGCTAAAGAAATAGCTCAACAGTACACTGCAATGGGTGTTACATTGGGAGAACCAACTTTAACAACATACAATGGTGTTAAGGTGTGGAAAGTTCCTGTGAACACTGTGGGCACAGAGGAACATGTTGATTACATCTACATAAATGCTGTATCAGGTAAAAAAATCCAGTAAAAAAAAATAGTATTCTGCCTGATTTTTTTTTCGGGGCATAATTTTTTTTTAATGTGTCTTTAAATTATATCCAAGTAGTTTTCAGAAGAACCAGTAATGCACCAAATTCTATTATACTGAGACTTAATACTGGGAATCCCATTCCTGTTCCATGGAATCCTTCTCTTGCTAACAAGAAGAACATGAATAGAATGTTTTGAACTATCAATAATGTTGCAAATATGATTAAGCCCAAGGTAAATTGAGATTTTAGCTTTTTATAACTCGTAACATAAGTGAAGAGCAAAATCAGCAAAAGTCCTATGTTAGCTGCGCAAATTACGGCTGCAAATACTGCTAAACTTGGATCGTCAAGAGGGGGTCTTTCTGATCTACTCCCATTAAAACTACCATTCACTGGAGGTTTATCAATGTCCATTTAATCACCTATTATTTTTCTTCAGTTTCATGCCAAATACTCTGGAAAAGATCATAATTTTCTTCCATTGCTGATGAAAGGAAGTACATGGTTCCATATTTTTCTCCAGATGTAGTTATTGCGTCGTTATCTTCCAAGACCTTTATATGATGCCTTACAGTTTTATAATCCAGATCTAATTTTTCAGCCAGCTGATGGGCGTTGTAAGGCCTTTCATTAAGAAGGTTCAAAATCCTCGCTCGATTTATTCCTCCCTTAGTACCAGCTATAAGCCACCAAAGTATTTTTTTCATAGGCATCACCAAATAGTCAATGGGTATTAAACCATCACAAAACTAAGATTTTATTATGAGATGGGATATACTTATCGTTATTGTACGATTTTATTGATGATAGTTCCTACTCTGATGGTTTGATTTTTTTAGGTCTTTGAAGAGATCCAAATGTTGTTTTAAATAATCTTTTCAACGGTTTTCTGTAGATATGCATATGGATCAACGTGGCAACAACCATTAAGATGGAGAGTTCAACGTGCCAGTAATCTAGGCTAGGATTTAATGCTGTTTTTATTCCAAAGTTAATGAAGAGGAGTAACAATGCTCCGCTCGTACCAGTCCCAATAAAACCTGCAGTCAATAGAAGGTTCCATATGCGTCTGTGTTTTTTCTGACTCAAAATTCCCTTGGAAAATAGTAGATGCATGAAGAGGTAACCTCCTATGATAAGCAAGCTTAAGGGTATTACATTGAAATCTGAACCGTCAGTAAAAGTAGTACCATCATTCCCATTTCCAGAGTCAAGGTTAACACTGGAATTTGTATCATGTGAACTATCTGTAGATACACTTGGATCTGTTCCAGATGTGTTTGTGGATGTCAATGTTCCGGTTTGAGAAAGATCACAAATTCCATCTCCGTTTAAATCTGTGTATCGTGGGCACTGACCAGGGTATGGATCATTAACCATTCCATAGGGACAGCCTGTGGCACATGAACCTGACATGGTACCTATAGCTATTGCTGGAATTGTTAACGCAGCTTTTACCACCTTTTCATTCTTTAAAATATTGGTGAGCTGTTTTTTCATTTTTTTATCCCCCAATTGGATTTAACATTTTCTTTGTTGAATGCCAGTAGCTGTGGATATGGAACATCCCAACAAAAATCATGGTTATACCAAATTCAACATGCCAATAAAGTAATTGGCTGCTGATTGGAGATTTTAATCCCAGATCCATCAGTATCACGAGGATAAATCCTCCCAAACCTGAAACCAGGAATGTCAAGAGTATAGCAATGTTCCATATATTAATATGGATCCTTCTTTTAATTATCTTCTTTTTATAACATATGTAAGTCGCTAAATAACAGATTATAATGGGAATTGATGGTATTAACGTATCATAGGCCATCTAAAACCCTCCTTAAGTACTATTTTTTAATTTTTTACTATTTTTTTAATTGCTTAAGCATGTATTATTTGGTTATAACAAAAGTAGTTATTCCGAATTTACACCCAAATTGGTGAAAAATAGTTATTATGGAACGTTTATTGGAGGGTTCAAACCTGGAATGGCTCTGTTAGAATGGATTTTTTTCGAAAATCTGAATGAAAAGTCTATTAAAACCCATGTCAAAAACTTAAAATGGAATCTAGCACAAATAAATAATTAAATCATACAAAAAGCACTGTAGTGGGAGGATGATGAAGTTGGTGGAAGTTCAAATACTGGAGTTTGGATATTCTTTAGAAAAGGGCAGGCATTTCATTAAATTTTTAGTAAGCGGTTTAACAGACAAAGATACTGAAAAGATAGTGGGAATAATTGGTCATATTCCTGAGGGAGGTTTCAAACGATTCCAAACATGGAACACAGATTCCGGACTAGAAATATTTGAACTGTTTCCAGCCAAAGAATATCCATTTAACAAAGAAATACCATCTCCTGAAGAATTTAGAGCAGTTGAAAAGAATTTTGAAGGATTTTTAGAACAATTCAACTGAAATTTAAAACCAGTCCTTTGAATTTTTTTAAATAATTTTTTATATTAATCAATCAGCCTGTTAAACCGTTGGATCTCTAGATTAAACTTCTCATCTTAAACAGATCAAAAAAAAATATTAAATAATAGGAAATAATTAGATTCACAACAAATCCAAGTTACTCCTATTTTCCTTTTGATTTTAGCCTTGTTTCAGATTCCTTAACTTCTTTGTTTTCATGAACATACTTGTCACCACGAAGAGCTGATAGTACTGCTGCTGTTCCAGTGAGTAATGCACCCATGTAGAAAGAAATTTGCAGTGATGGCATGAAAGCAGTGGCAAATGTGGATGGGAACCATGTAGTACCTGTTAAAGTGCTTAATGTTGAAGCAGGGATGCTATTAACTAATGGCGCAGGTATATTGGCTAACAATGATCCAACTGGATTGTATCCCAGGAGTGCTGAGAATAGAGCTGATGTTGCGGGAATGTTGTTTAAAAGTGGTGCTAAGTTTGCAGCTCCTATACTTGTCAGGGAAGATGTCATTTCAGATGGGAATCTCTGGGTTATTCCAACAATGAGTACTGTAAAGAACAGGCCCATGCTGACTGTGAAACCTGTATTCATGAGTGTGTAGATCATGCCTGAAGCCACACCCCTTTCAGTTGGAGGTACAGATTTCATTATGGATGCATTGTTTGGCGAACCAAATATTCCGTTACCCACTCCCATTAAGAACACCAGTAAACCAAACTCCCAGTAATTAAAGTTGTAAGGCAGTGCAGCTAGCAACAAGAATGTTATGGTGCATATGACCATTCCTGTGGTGGCTATTATACGAGATCCGTACTTGTCAGATAAGATACCGGATATTGGGCCCATTATACTCATTCCAATGGTCATTGGCAGTATGTAAATACCTGCCCAGAATGGGGTGGAATCATAGCTGTAACCATGTAATGGTAACCATATTCCCTGCAGCAGTATTATGAGGAGGAACATCATTCCTCCACGCCCAAGCGCGCTTAGTAATCCAGCTAGGTTACCGTAACGGAACATTTTAATTTTAAAGAGGTCAAAGCGGAACATCGGATCTTCAACTCTCTGTTCAACGAATGGAAATGATATTAGGGCTAAAACTCCCAGTACCATGCTAACTATGACCCAAGGATTATTCCAACCCATTGGATCCGAGCCGTAGGGTAAAAGTCCATATGTTATTCCAATCAGTAACAGAGTTATGCCTGCGATGAATATGGAATTACCCCAAATATCAATTTTTGTTTTGGCAGCCCTGAGAGATACTTCTTTCAATTTGTAATAGGATAAAAAGGTTCCAATAACTCCAAATGGCACACTAACAAGGAACACATATCTCCAATTTAATATTGCTAACACTCCTCCAAGAACCAGACCTATAAATGATCCACTCATGACTGCAACTGCGTTAATCCCCAGTGCTTTTCCAAGTTCATTAGACGGGAATACATCGGTTAATATGGCTGCGCTGTTAGCCATGAACAATGCAGCACCCACAGCTTGTACCATTCTGAATGCTATTACTTCAAGTGCACCTGCATCTCCAGTTGATGGTGTTAAACACAGTAGTATAGATGCTGCACTGAATATCAGGAATCCTAATCTGAACATTTTCACTCTGCCGTGAATGTCTGATAGCCTTCCGAAACTCAGAAGTAGCGTGGCTGTTAAGAGTGAATATCCCATTATCATCCATAGAAGATATTGAAATGAGTTCAGTGGATCAATTTGTATCCCGTTGAAAATTGCTGGGAGGGCAATAAGCATTATGCTCATGTTGATGCTTCCAATCAATGAAGCAACTATGACCGTTAACATTACTATCCATTTGTTTTCCATAAAAAAACCTCCAAGTACCTATAAAATTATTTTAGAGATTTTTCAAGTTCCACCAGCATTTTAATCAACTTACCAATGGATTCTTTCTTACTCTGTAATTTTTCAGGTTTAATATCACTCAAAAAGTTAATATAACTTTCAATTTCATTCAATGCTGTTTCTACCATTATTGTTCCACGGTTCATGGGTTTATTTAATGAATGGTGCAAGTTGCCTGATATTTTCTCGAGGGTGTTATGACCTTTTTCAGTTATTTCGTATCTTCCATCTTCTCTTTTTATTATGAGACCCCTTGAAACCAATTTTTTTAATAATGGATAGATTGCTCCTGATGATGGTTTTAATGAAGTGCAAATTTCTTCAGCATTTTCATCATGGGAATGGCGGTTTAACACATTGTTTACTTGTTTACGGTGCCTTTCAATGGAGTCCATAATTTCTGTCCCGTTTTTTGGATCTTCATCAATTACATGCAAGACCATAAATTTAAGTCCGCCTAATTTTTCCAATTCTCTTAACCTTTCGAGAACATCAACTAAATTAAACATACTAATATTCCTGTCTAAACTGTTATATATATCTTACTATCGATAATTAATAAAACGATAATTATCAAGTATATTCTAATTTAAATGATTTTAAATGTTTTTTAATATAAATTTATTAATTCTTTATCTAAAAATAGATAATTTCATGGTTTGGGAATAGTACTAGATCAGAATAAGAAAATTAAAATGAAGTAAAAAAAACCTGTTAATTCAGGCATAACCATGAAACGAACTGTAAATCCTTAAGTCATGATTTTAGTTGGATTTATTCCATAAAATTTTGGGAGAAATTTTTTTCATGATCATTCCCTGGTGATCTTGTAGAGAATGCTCAGAGCAATGAGCTGGACCAGATTCACAAACAAGAATCCTATGTGGGGCCTGTCAAGATCGTAACTTGGAATGTTGTACGGGATATGGGGTAACAGGAGCGGTAATGCCGAAGCCAGAGTTATTGCGAAGTTCTGTAGAAGTAGGAATGATGCAAAGTACAACAGTCCTATAGTAAATTTAGATCTGATCTCCTGGTAAGTCTTCCAATAAGCGTAGAGTAAACCAATCAATAAAATAACATTTGCTGCTCCAATTGCAACTGATGTGTACAATAAAAACACGGTGGCCGGTCCAAAATCGGTAAACATTTTTATTTCTCCCATTTTTTAGTTAGGACAGCTTTAAAGATTTATTCGACAGGTTTCATTCAAATAAATCTCCTTAGCCCTCCTTATTATTTCAGTTCATTCCATAGATCTTCAAAGATATCATAATTATCTTCCATTTCCGTAGTTAGGAAGTACAGTTCCCCATATTTATTTTTCCCTGATGAAGTAATGATATTGTTCTCTTCTAACAGCTTAAGATGATGTCTAACTGTTTTATAATTTAAATTGAGAGTTTCTGCTAGTTGATGTGCATTATATGGTCTATTTTTTAGAGCCATAACTATTCTGGCCCTGTTAGGTCCTCCGGATGTACCTGCAAATACCCACCATATAAGTTTCCTCATTACTAGTCCCTTCCAAACAATATTATCAACTAAGTACTTATAATTATAAATTAATAAACATGTTACTATAATTTTATTAAAGGTGTATGAATGAGTACCAGTGCAATAGTAGCCATAATCGCAGTTACAATAATGGTAATATATATTGTAGTCAAGTATTGGAGACTATACAACAAATCCAAACCAAAATAATGAAAATTAAAGCTTATCATCAGGTTACATAAACACCAAAACAAACCCATTACATCCCCTGAATGGTAATTCACATTTTTTTTCTGTGACTTAAACTTCAATCCCAATTTTTTTAAGCACTAAACATAATTAGCATGTATTAACTGATTCAACCAGGTTTAAGGGGACAGTCTGGATCTTTGTAATTTCTCAAAACAAGGTTGCCAAACCAAAAATTAATATTTTGTAGTGGGCATAATATTACTGGGTGATTCCTTGAACAAGCTAGAATTTTCATTAGAAAATTATGAGAAATGTAAATGCATAAAATGTCCTGTTCAAATTTGTAGCATGTGTACAGTGGAAAAACAAAAAGAAATTGAGCCCAAAATTGAAGCAAAGGGGCCTGATTCCGGTTCTGTAAATGGTCCCGGAATGTACTGTGTAACTGGAAGATCGAGTTGTGGCGATCTCAATACTAAAGAAATATGTCAGTGCTACAGATGCCAATTTTGGACAGAGTACGATCTACTTCATGGAGAACCAATGAGATACTTCTGCAGCAAAGGAGTATCTAAACCAAAAAAATAATTCAAATTTTCGTACTCAGCCTAACAAACCCTTCAAAAACTTCTAAAAAAAACTTCTAAAAGTAGAACAGGTAAAAAAATAGGGGTACAATAATCATGATGGAAATTTTTACCATTGAGAAGATTGAGAAATTCATATGAGTTTTATAAACAGCCACAATGCACAGATTTATTACAACACCCCTGGTAAAGGGTATCCCACCATATTTTTACATGGACTCTCAGATTCATCCCTATTTTTCACACCCCTAAACAAGGAGTTAACAGGGATAAAAGCAATTCAACCAGATTTAAGGGGTCATGGTGAATCAGATAAGGATGTTGTTATTTCCATGGAACTTCTAATGGAAGATATCCTACACCTCCTTGACAAACTCGATGTTAAACAAGCAAATATTCTGGGATTTTCAATGGGATCTCTCATTGCCCAAAATTTAGCACTAGAATATCCGGAAAGGGTTAAATCACTCATATTATGTTCAGGATTCAGCAGCTGCAACCATGAATTATCCCAAACCTTCAGAAAACTCGAAGAACTAACATATAAAGGTGGAATTCCAGCATTCTTTGATGAAATGGTCAAACTCGTGTACACCGAGGATTATCTTTTAAGTCACGATGAAATATATAAATTCAGGGAAGCTGCTGTTGAAATGAACTCCAGAGCAGCAATTTTAAAATGTCTGGATATATGCAGAAATTTTGATGTTGAAACAGAACTAGCTGAAATCGATGTTCCTTCCCTCATCATGTATGGATCAGAAGATCTCCTGGTAGCTCCTGAACATTCCCAGAAAATGCATGGTAGCATGAAAAATTCTGAACTCTTGAGTTTTCCAACAGGTCATAACTTCTTTTTACCCGAAAATATCAAAAAAATAGCCATGGAAATTCAAAAATTTCTACTTAGAATCTGATTCTAAATGGACTGGTGGACTGTTGGATTTGGTCATCATAATTTCGAGAATAATTTTATCTGCTTCAGCCATTCCAGCCTGACCTATATTGCAGAAATTTTTAATGGTTTCTTCAGGATCTTCTTCTATTATTCCATCTGTTGATTTGATGTGCTGACCCTCCATTACACAGATAACAGATTGGATTGCAGCTGATGTGCATGTTGCAACTTTTAAGGCACAGCCTGCCTTGGCACCATCACAGATCATTCCGGTGATATTTCCAAGAATGTTCTGCAGTGCAGATTTGATCTGATCATTGTTTCCACCCATAATGTAGGTTATTCCACAGCATGATCCTGCAGATGCTACTGTGGCCCCGCAAAGTGCAGATAAACGTCCTAAACTTGATTTAATGTATATGGTTATGAGATTACTCAGTGTCACAGCTCTTAGTAAAGTTTCTTCATCTGCATTAAAGTAGGCTGCAAAAACCACCACAGGCATTGTTGCTGAAATACCCTGATTTCCACTTCCTGAATTGGTCATAACTGGTAAATTACAGCCTGCCATTCGGGCATCTGATCCTGAAGCTGTAAGAGCAACTGCATGATTACAGATATCGTTACCAAAAATATCTCCACCAATATTTGTATGGATATTCTTCCCCACTTTGATACCGTAACAGTTATTAATTCCCTCAAAACTGATCTGGGTGTTTAATTTTATACATTCTTTGATCAAACCCAATTTATGGGTTTCAACTTCATTTATAAACCTTAAAATTTCATCCAGAGATAATTCATCAAATATGCTATCATTATTTTTCATTGGTTTCTTTATGTTTTCTATATCCAATTTTTTACCATCAACCTCAACCAGTACAACGTTGTCATGAAAATCCTCCACAACTGCCCGGGATATGGATCTATCAGTTTCTACAGTGACTTCTATGTACAGCTTTTTAGGAGTATCTGCGAGTTCCACCGATACTAAGCCATCTTCAACCATTTTCTTAGCTGCATCCACTTCTTCATTCTGAATATCCTCCAGAACTTCCATATTTATTTCAGATGGACTAATACACATTCCAAGTGCTGCAGCAAGATTAATTCCACAATCATTGGTTCCAGGTATCTTCACAGAAAAAGCATTCTTTACAATGTTTCTTGATGCCTTGACATTCACGGCTTTTATTTTACCATTGGAATGTTTTTTTACATGGGCTGCTGCAATAACTATTGCGATGGGTTCTGTACATCCCATGGCAACCACAAGTTCTCTGTTTAATATTTCAAAAAATTGTTCTTCAAACATGACTGTCCACTCAAAAACAAAAATTCTATATTAATTAATGTAAAAGTGTAAGTATATAAGTTTTTCGGTACGAACTTACCAAAAACTAATAAACAGAGTAAAAACATAAGTAATTTGATACTATTCATGGTTAATAACCTATTTTGAAACTTTGGAGGATTTATTATGGTGGATCCGATTGATAATCAATGTAAAACTTTGGATGAAATATTAGAATCAAGACGCACTGTTAGAGTCTTCAACAAAGAAATTCCCGCCAGGGAAACTGTTGAACAGATACTCAGATCAGGATTACAGGCACCCTACGCTGCACAGGCAGTTGGTGAATCAACGGTGTTCCGGAGATTTTTTGTGTTTGAAAATGGAACAGAATCAATAAAAACTGCTGAAAAACTCATGAAACAGAAGGCAGAAGAAGGTTTGAACCATTTTAAAGGTATTTTAAAGGAACAACCGATGCTAGAACAAAGGGTCGGACCTTTCATGCAGAGACTTCAACTGTTTGTTGACAATGGAGTTATTGGTGTGGGAACAGCACCGTACTACATTGTAGTTGCAGAACTAAGGGGAATTCCACCGGTGGAACAGGAATCCATAGCCCACTGTATGGAAAATATGTGGCTTAAAGCAACAGAACTGGGACTCGGATTCCAACTAGTATCCTTGACCAGTCAGATGTCTGAAAATGAAGAATTCCTAAACTTACTGGGCATACCAAAGGGACCCTACGGAATAAACGGATGTGCCATAGGATACCCTGCCGCTGAAATGTCAAAGGTCGTGCGTCCAGAATTGAAGGACGTTATCCAGTGGATTGATTAAAAAAAAGTTTGGAGGAGATAGATCATGAAAAAATCTTTAGGAGCTAAAACCATTGTATACCCAACACCTGTTTTTATAGTGGGGACCTATGATGAAAACAAAGAACCAGATGTTATGGCTGCAGCATGGGGAGGTATTTCATGTTCAAACCCACCATGTGTATCAATTTCCCTGCAAAAACACAGATACACCCTCAAGAACATTAATGAAAGGGGAGCTTTCACCATCAGTATACCATCAGAGGAGTTCGTTGAAGAGGCAGATTATTTCGGAATTGTATCTGGGAAGGATGCAAACAAATTTGAAAAGACAGGTCTCACACCAGTCAAATCAGATCTTGTGGATGCACCCTATGTGGGGGAATTTCCTTTGATACTAGAATGTAAGGCTATAAATTCCCTGGATCTTGGCATGCATGTCCAGATAACAGGTGAGATTCTGGATGTCAAACTCGATGAAGATTCTGCAGCAGATAATGGAAAACCTGACATCGTAAAGATCAAACCATTCACCTATGATCCAGCTGCCATGTCCTACAGGGGTATTGGAGAAAAACTTGGAAATGCATTTAACATTGGAAGGAAGTTTAAATAAAACTTTTATTTTGGACTAGAATAGTTTATACAAATAAATTATTCCCAATCCCATTTTTTTTAAAAGCAAATTTTTTATTCTTACATAAACTTTCAACCAATGATCTTAAATTTAAGAATATTGATTTTACAACAAAAATTGTATTCAAGTTCAACCAAAGAACATATATTTGATGAGAACCATCCAATTATCTTGGATTAAATTCCAAATTAAATATCAATATAGATTCAAATTTTGTTATAAATTCATTAGGAAGATTTTAATGGGCCATGTCAATCCCATTAAATATTTCATATATTATTAATTAACATAAGGAATCGCACATGTCTAAAGAATTGACCACAGAATCAACTTCCAAAATCATCTCCAAGGTAGCTGAACAAATACCTGAAGATGGTGTTAATTTCAGGGAGTTTCTGGATCTAATTGGTGAACAGGGAGGTTTGATCTCCTGTTTAATTCTTGTTGCACCTTTTTTATTACCTGTGTCTATTCCTGGAAGTAGTTTGCCCTTTGGTCTGGCAATAATACTCATAAATATTGCAATACTTACCAGAACACATCCATTAATACCAAAAATGGTTATGGAGTATAAAATCTCTCAAAATGCTATGGTAAGTCTTTTAAATGGTATGAACCGTATTTTAAAAGGACTTGAAAAATTCGTTAAACCCCGGCTGAACATCATTACCAAACCCTACATGGATCAGATAAACAACGTTTTCATGATCTTCTGTGCGTTTCTTCTCATGCTGCCACTACCGGTACCACTCACTGATTTTTTACCTGCCTACAGCATACTGTTTTTAACATTGGGTTCTGTGGAAAATGATGGGTACATGGTAATAGCTGGTTATGTGGTGGCATTCATAACTGCAGTTTACTTCCTTTTAATAGCTTTACTGGGTATTTCTGGAATAAAGGCAATTTTGTCCTTTTTAGGAATTAACCTATGATGCCAAATATATTGTACTAAATTTCATCAAAAAAATAATCTTCGAAAATATTGAAAATAATAATTAAAAACTATAACCATACTAACTATTCCTTCATCAGCTGATGTGCTTTGTATAACTACTACTTTCCATTTGATTTTTCCAATTGTTTTTAGAATTAAAATTTTATTCATGACTTTTTTTATGGAAAATCTGTATTGGGTCTATGTATATTGATAATTGTTCAACATTACAGTATCAAATATCCATAAATAGCCAAAAGCTGTTTTTACAACCTTTTACAAATATAATAATAGTAACATTCAATTGGCTTGTGGATATTCAGAATCTGATAATTTCTAATAAAATATTTGAAACGAACAATCTTTAGTGGGGGGATCTTGTGAAATTTCAACGTGGAAGTATATTTAGGCCAGAGAAGGAATATTATAAATTTGCGGGAACAGTTTTAATAATAGGTACAATTCAGTTTTTTCTAGCAATTACCTTTGCAGAAGCTCTATTCCCGGGGTACAGTATTGGAAAAAATTCACTAAGCTACCTCGGTGGATCAGTGCCCCTTGTAGAACCATCTGCAATGATTTTCAATGCCAGTGTTTTACTGTTTGGACTTTTAGGTATTTTGGCAGTTTATTTAATTCTCAAAAGTGGAGGGTGCCGTCTTTTTTCTTCATGCCTTCTAATTTCTTCTTTAGGCGCCATTGGAGTGGGTCTATTCCCAGAGTACACAGGCAATGTGCACATGTATTTCGCATTTACAACGTTCCTATTTGGAAGTTTAGCAACTATATTCAGCTACAGATTGGGACTTAACATTCCCATGGTCATCATATCCATGGTACTTGGAGCCGTATCTTTAATCACCATCATAATTTTGCTTGTGTTTGGCCCAACTTCAGCCTCCAATCCTTTAATAGCATTTTTAGGTGTGGGTGGTAATGAAAGATTAATTGCATATCCAATAGTACTATATCTCATTGCTCTTGGTGGTTATCTGACAAGTCGGGGAAAAGATTGGGTCAGAATAAGATTTACAAGTGGATATTTTTAAGTAGGGTTAAAACCTACTTTATTTTTATATTTAAATGGACAGCCATATTTTCTAGCTTTAGTTTTCAAAAACAATTGCAAAATGCAAATAAAATGTTTAAAACAGGTTTTAAATCAAAATCTGAGTAATGCACATTTGGGAATTATCCAAAAAAAAGTTTGATTAGTGAGTGTGTTCTAATATGATGTAGGTAACGAAATCTGGCATATAATCGAATTTAGACTTAACATTTTTTTGGGGGAATATTTTGGTTGAGAATGTCACTGTCAAGTCTAGTAATTTGAAGAACTTGTTCAAGTTCATTAAACTAGGCAAACCTCAATTTGCTGTTGGTTTATTTTTTTATTTCAGTTTAGGTGCTTTACTTGCACTACTATTTGGTGCTGAGTTTGTTTTAACAAAATTCATTCTGGGCATAGTTATCATCTTCTTTTCCACATGGGCAGTTCACTATCACAATGATTACTTTGATTTTGAAGCTGATCACTATGTAACTCCCACAACCATTTCTGGTGGAAGTGGAGTTTTAATTGAACATCCAGAATGGAAAAAATCTTCAAAGTACATGGCAATCACTTTGATTGGTTTGGCTATTTTAGTTTCTGTGGTTTTTACGGTTATATTTGATTATCCATTAACATTTATACTGTTTGTTATTTTTGCCAATTTATTGGCTTGGTTTTATGCTGCACCACCATTTAAACTGTCATATCGTGGACTGGGGGAATTTGGGAACACTGCTATTGGTATACTGTTTCCAGGATTGGGATTTTTTGCATTGATGGGAACTTTAACACTTCCATTCGTAGTTTTCGCAGTTCCATTACTGTTTTTACAGATGCTTTTTACAATGAGCGTTGAGATCCCTGATATGGCAGGGGATAGGGCTGGAGGTAAAAGGACCTGGATCGCTACGAGAGGTCGCAGATTCGGATTCAAAATAATCGTAATTAGCGGGGTACTGGCAACATTATCATTCTTCCTATTGAACTACACCACTATGTTTCCATCGATCATAAACTTCAGAATCCTTGCAATCATCTCATTAATTCCATTATCATTAGGAATCATTGAGTTTATTCGAAATCCTGTCGATAAATTAATAGCCACAAATTATTGTATCTATAATTTAGCAGGAATATTTCTAGTGGTGATACTCATCAATTCATACTTCCTTTACTTACTAAATTAAGATTTATAATGATTTTAAGGGTTTATAATCATGGAGTATAACGTGCAAACATTGTTTAATATAGTTAAACTTGGAAGGCCGCAGTACTTGGCTGGAAATTTTCTTGTTTTCACCATGGGTGCATTGTTGGCAGTGATATTAGGTACTGAATTTGAATCAAGCAAATTTATTCTAGGGTACTCCATTCTATTTACAGCTCATCTTTCTGTTCACTACAGCAATGATTACTTTGATTTTGAGGTGGACCAACTAACCACTCCAAATGCGATCTCTGGTGGTAGTGGGGTACTGGTTAAAAATCCTGAATTAAAAGAATTTTCAAAATGGTTCGCTTTAATTCTAATGGCAACATCCATTTTACTTGCAGCTATCTTCACAATAACATTCAACTACCCGGCTACATTCTTTTTGTTTCTGCTATTTGGCAATTTATTAGCCTGGTTTTACACAGCTCCCCCATTAAAACTTGTTTATCGAAGGTTGGGGGAAGTTGCAAACATTGTTGCCGTTGTAATATTTCTTGGAGCAGGTTACTTCGCACTTAAGGGAACTCTAGATCTTCCCTTCCTTGTCTTTTCAGTACCTGTGATCTTTCTCCAAATTATTTTTATAAACTGCTTTGAAATTCCCAGCATGGATGGAGACAAACAGGGCAACAAGATCACTTGGATAGTTCTGAAAGGCCGTGAATTTGGTTACAGACTCAATGTTATCTGTGCGTTCTTGGCCACAGTTTCCTTTCTTTTAATTCCGTTAAATGGTTTGTTTCCATCGAAGCTGGATTTTAATGTCATGGTTATCATATCCCTAATTTCACTCATCCTTGGAATAATAACACTCATAAAAAGACCTCTGGATGAAGAATCAGCAACGAGATTTGCCACCATTAATGTGCTGGCACTGTTTTTAATGTCCTTTTTTATTGATGTCTATTTTGTTTATTTGATATGGTAATTGTGAAATCAGTTTATAAGATCACTTATCTATTATTTTAAAATTGAGGATGTTCCCAGAAAGAAGGTTTTCTAAGATTTTTGGGGGGTTATGATCTATTCTTAGAAGAGTTGGGAACATCCTCCTATCTTTGTTATTTTGAACCAGTATAAATCACTTATTAATTTTTTTTGGGGGTTTGAGGATGTCCCTTAAAATAAGATGAAATAATTTTTTTTGGTCAGGTGACTTGCAACCTGATTGGGACATCCTCTTATTAATTGTTGTTTTTCAGATTATAAATACTTTTTGTTACTAAAACATTTCTATTTTTTTACTTATTTGTTCTGATTATAATTGCACTAAGCTGTTGTATTTGTTATTACTTAACAAACTATTTTCAGGGGTTTAGTATGCATTTAAAAGATTTTTAGGATGATTTAAATACCATAACTTTTACATTATAATTGTTAAAGTTGCGAGGTGTTTTATGAATGATAAAAAAATTAGGGATAATGATGTTGAGTATATGTGTTTTATTTGTTGTTCCTGTTAACGCAGTCCAGACTGGATCGGAAGAAGACCGTTTCAATTTAATGAGTGGCAATGAAATAAAAAACTTTGAAATCAACGAAATATTACTATACAATAATGAAACTTCAGACATTAACGGGACCGTTACCAATGAAACAACTGATTTAAACAGCACTGTAACTGATTTAAACAGCACTGTAGGTAATTGTACTAATGGAACATTTGTTAATTGTACGACTGTGAATGGTACTGTGGGTAACGTTACAAATGGGACTGTTGATGAAGAGAAATTGAAAGAAGAGAAAAAAACTCTTAAAGAAAATATTATCGGTACTCTAAACAATGTTGGTACTATCTCTGCTGTTGCCACTGGAGTCTTAATGACAATAACAACACTCTTAATTGCAGTTCCAGATCCAACATGGATAACTAAAACTATAACAGTAGGTTTTGCCATTGGCACTGCGGCTACTGCTGCTGTTACTATTGGTTGTGGGATTGCAAGTATTTTTGTACAATGGTTAATGTAACCCAAAAAATCCTTTAATTTATTAATTTTTTAAACAGATCTCTAATGGATATTATTAATGTGAAATTTATGAATAATTTATATGGTTAGATTTCTATAGTGTATAATAGTTAGGGGTGAAAAAATTATGGAAAAAGGATTTCTAGTGGCAGCTGTTCTATGTTGTGTTTTTGCTTTTGGAAGCATGACAGCAATTTCAGCCAGTTCATCTGGACCATATACTGCTAATATTGGCAGTTATACAGCTATAGGTACTGGTCCATGGAATACTGTAGGTTTTACATTAAACAGTCCACAAGCAGAGACGTTACAATATGAATGGAAAAGTGAATTAGTCTATGAGAGTTATCATGTTCAATTAGAAACAATGTACACTAAAAATAGTGGAATTCGAGAAATCGTCACCGATGATATTGATATAATGATAAGGGGGTATTACAATGGAAAATTATTACAAACCCCCGATATTGACATGACGAAAAGCGTTTATGTTAGAGTGGAAACATGGAGAATTACTCCTGGAAAACAAAATGTAACTCCTGGCGCTCCAGTAGTCAAAGCTGATTTGAATAATGGACTTTATAATACAAATAAACTTGTTACTTTATCAATAAACAAACCTGGAACAATATATTATACCTTAAACGGTAAAATACCAACAAATACTAGTAATAAGTATTCGAAACCAATTAAAATTACATCAACAACCCTATTGAACTACATGGCCATTGGTACTCAACTAGAGAAATCTCCTCTTTACAGTAAAATGTACATAATCGACAAAATTCCACCGAGGGTAACTGTATCTAAACCCGCTAACAACTCGAAACATTTCTCGCTAACTTCACCAATAAAGATCCACTACAACGAAAAAATCAACAAAGGTACAAACTTCTCTAAGATATACATCAAAAACCTAAGCACAGGTAAAATCGCAAAATCAACTGTAACAAGTATAGCTGGAAATGTGTTAACCCTCAAAATGACCAAGAGCAGACTAAGTCAGGACACATATCAAGTGTACATACCAACCAATGCGATCAAAGACACTGCCGGAAACAAAAATGCGAAGTACACATTAAAATTTAAAACAAGCAGATATTAATAAAAATATTTCTTCTTTTTTTTGAATTGTACTAAGTAGAAATAGTGAACTTGAAGAAAGTAAAGATACTTAAACATCCATAACAATGAAGATACCAAATTCATTAAATAATGAATTAAACTGTTTATTGGGACATATTTTGTATAATAATCGTGTAATTTGTTTGTATATGAATGGCAAGTAAGATCAGTTCTCGACAAACACTCCCTTACAAGCCATGTCAACTGCGAGGTCTATCAAGGGGAAAAACCTTCTATACCGCCAAAAAAACCATATAAAATGTTTAGAGTATTTAGAAGAATCCTGATAAACCAAAGACAACTAGTATAATAATTCAGGATTGTTAAGATATTTTTCTATATTTTCATAAAATAGTTTGAACTGGTATCCAAATATAAAAATATGGCTTGCTGATAGAGATACAGATATTTTTTCATCAATTAATTTACCCCAAGTTATTGCAGGCATTATTTGATGAGAAGATGCAATAATATTAGTCATTGAATCAAAATCAATCCAAGGGATGCAAGAAAAATTAGCTATTGGTTCATTATCTCTTAAATCAGTATTCACTTCATATTGATTATTTTCACTATTATTTTTCAAATTTTCAACATATTCACACCATTTATAAATATCATCAAATTCTGATGGAGGAACTACTTCTATTTCTTGTATCGTATGATCTTTTTTCATTATTGGAGTAACAGCATTAATTTTTTCATATTCATATACTTGTCCATTTATTATTCTTCTTTTAAATTCAGGAATTTCATTAATTCCTCCAAGCATGGATAGTTGGAGGTGTTAATGGGTTGATTTGTTCTGTTAGTTTGCTGTTTAACCTCAATTTAAATTTTGTAAGTATTGTGGGAAACCTTTTTATCCTCAACATAATAGGCAGGTTCATTGTAATTCTAAGCATCGTAAGTGGTATAAGGATGAACGTTTTGTTGAGCATAGACGGAAACAGAGGCAGCAGCAGCGTGTTGTATCGCATATTGATGGTCATGGTAATTTATTAAGATGAATTGTAGGCATCCTTTTAGGATCTCCAGAAACACTTGCATCTAATCAAGTTTATGAGATTTGAGGCTGTTATCTACCTTTATTGATAAATCTTTCAGAGCCTCAAATCGTTTATTTTAAATATAAATCCGTTGGGAGGCGGTTAAAATAGACAAAGGAACGATACAAGCAGTAAGAATATGTGTAGTTGAAATATTAATAGTATCAGTAATAGTTACACATGAGATAAGCCTGGAAAAGACTTAGGATTAATAGGTGTTGGAGCAATAGCTGCATTCTTAGGGAATGAATACAAGGTTTTTCAAATGATACTGGCACTGACGAAGATTCAGTAAAGTATGAATAATTTTCCTCCTTTTATTTTTTAAGGATGGTCACCATGACAAAACTCGAAATGTTGATAGCAATACTAGCACCAGCTATAGCATCATATTATTCCTTTTAGGATTAACATTTTCAGTATTGCAAAGAATTACAAAAGTTGAAACTACGTTAAATTACTTTTACAATGGATGGTATCTTTAAATGGAAATATGAGTACAGAAAAAGAATTCAGAGATTTTTTAAAGAAATTAAAAGAAGTAAATAAAGAAATTGTGGTTAATGTTTATTTAGTAATTAATTATTTTCATTGATATCTTTTGAATTCTTCTTGAATAGGGATCCAACTGTACCGCCAATCAACCCGATAATACCAAAGAATATTCCATAAAATACAGAATAAAATACATAAATTTGAGTTGCTACGAGTTGATACAAAATACTGAAGATAAATCCAATTAAAATTCCACTAATTACTCCAATAATTAAACCATAAATAGCTCCATTTGTTTTACTTTCACTAATTTTATAACCGATATACCCTGTAACTAAGAGAGAAAGTATAATTCCTAAGGATAACATGTCTATTAGGATATAAAATTGGACTATTAACGGAAAAAACATAGTTAAAGCAACAATTAATATTATAGCAACAATTACGGGTTTCAATTTGATCATAACATCATTTCCTCCTACTTTTGTATTATTTAATTAATTATTTAAATTATTGCTTAAGACTCATTTAAGCCATCAATTGCTGTGAAATATTCTAAAAAATTAAATATTATTCTGTAGGATGAATTTAAATGGAAGATAAAACACCATGGATTGGGATCAACTAAAACTAATAAGATATTAAAATGTAGTTTGTATATTTTTATAACTGTTAAGTATATAATTGTAGTTTACTATAGTTATTATTGTCAGTACATATTAAATGGAGGTATTTTATGAGTGTAAAAGAAGAGATTCATGCACAAATAGTTGGGGCCCTTGCAGGAGCTAACTTTCCAATAGAAACACCAGAAAAGCTTTTAGCATCCTTCCCGGATGGTGCTGAAACAACTTGTAAATCTGGAGATGTTGAATTAAAAGCTGGAGATGCGGGTAAAGTACTTACTGCAGATGATTTCCCTTTTAAAAGTGCAAAAGATGTAGCAGATGTAATTGTAGAAAGAGCAGGATTATAATCCTCTCCAATATTTATTTTTTTTATTAATACTTCATATTTATATAAATAATTGTAATATATACAATTATAAGTAATACTTTTCCATATCTTCATCAGTTCTACAGGTGAATAGGACCTGAAAGATCTTTATTACAAATAAAATCATCATATCTTCATGATCTATAAATATCTGGATTTTTTATCTCTGCAAATCGGCCTTTTGTTATACCTTCACTAAATTTCATTTTCATCAGTTCCAGGTACAACTTTTAATAAATTAGATATAATCAGATTGAGCTAGAGATTATATGAAAAATAAAATAATTTTTATGGTATATCCTTCATAATTTAGTTTAAGATTTACTGTTTTTGTAAAATTTTTTTAATAAAATTTATAGTCTTCCTCAAAAATAATGAAAATTAGATGACTCCCACGAAAATCAAATGGATAATTGGATATAATAGATCAGAAAGAATAATTAATAATTTATGGATTATCTTGGAGGTTTAAGTGATGTCAGAGGAAAATGTTGTTTACATTGGAAACAAACCAGTAATGAACTATGTATTAGCTGTAGTAACTCAGATGAATAGTGGAGTACCTGAGGTAATGTTAAAAGCAAGAGGAAGAGCAATAAGCAGGGCAGTAGATGTAGCGGAAATAGTGAGGAACAGATTCTTACCTGAATTAGAGGTAGGGTCCATAGATATTTGTACCGAAGAAATGACAAGCAGGGAAGGATCCAACAGTAATGTTTCTGCAATAGAAATACAACTCTGCAAGACAGAATAAATCCATATTAATCCATTTTTTATTTTTTTGAATATACATCCATAAAACTTTCTTACATCTCTCTTCATAGGTAGTACTCCAACTTTTAACTGTCGAACCTACTTTTAATTCCATATAATCCCTGCTCGGTTGCATCAAGTTTCATAAAATTTGATATGGAATCGGGTCTATATAATAATATATTGAAAGTTAAAATTGGGGGTAATAATGATGGATAAATTCGAAGAAGCACTTGACAATATAAATTCAATGTCCTCTGATGATAAGAATAAAGCCATACAAAACTATAAAGACTCATGTATATGTCAAACATGTGCATCCTACACTAAATGTTCAGCAGATGCTAATGAAAAACTGTTCTGTGTGACAGGTAAAAGTGAAAACTGTATTACAGAACTGAAGGGGTGTGAATGCCCTGCATGTCCCCTTGCAAGATCTTTAGATGTGGGAATATTACGTAATGCATACTGCATGAATGGTAGTGAAATGGAGCAGCGTTAATTAGACCCATTGAATACTTAAACCTACAATTTCTGAATTGAATTGATTCTAAAGTTAGTTTTAAAACCAATTATAGGTAAATTTTCATGATAATGTGATATCTTTAAACAAATTTTTAAATTTGTAATGTACCTGGTAAATCATGATTTGATATGAAAATCTGGAAATTCTGAAGGTGATTACCATTAAATGTTTATATGTAGGGATTTGTGAAAAATGATTTCAGAAGAATATGTTAAAGAACTCTTTGATTATCTTAAAACTGGTGAAGCTGACAAGTTTTTTTCTAAAGTTTCAAATGATGTAAACTGGACAGTCATGGGAACACATCCTCTGGCAGGAACCTACCACACCAAAAAAGATTTTGTTAAAGGCACATTTGAAAGATTGAACAGAGTTCTAAACGATGGTGTGGTTTTAAAGGTTAACCATATCTTGGTTAAAAACTCTACAGCTGTGGTTGAAATGGAAAATCTTTCCACAGCTTTAAATGGCAAACCATTCAACAACACCTACGCCTGGATAGTCAGATTTGAAAATAAAGAAATAGTAGAGGTAAGGGCCTATGTTGATTCAGCCCTGGTTCAAAGGGTACTCGATGAAAATGAAACAGGATAACCCTGCGAAAAATAATTTTTTTTTAATTCTCTGAGTTTTCTTTAGAAGCAATTTCCTTTCTTAACTGGGCTTTACACTCCCTGAGTTCCATTTCAGTTCTTTTGAGTTCCCTTTTCATCAGAAAATTTCTTGTCCAGAGATAAATGGAAATTCCAATCAGGATTATTATGATTATGCACAGGAATCCTATGATTATTCCAGATGCTAGTGCCTGCCATACCAGTGCAAATCCATACACCAGGTAAAGAAGTGCTGCAACAACTGCAAGTACTATGGCCAGTATCAAAACCAGCCTCAACTTTGCAAAGAGTTCATCTCTTCTCAGATCAATACCTCCTACTTTCGAGACATTTTATCAAAGGTGGTTCTTATAGATTTGATCAACGGATCAAAACTGTTGTCAGAAGATTTATCCTCTTCTTCTGGATCTTTAAAATGGAATGGAGTGCTCTTGGTTAAGTAGTCCTCAAGCCAGTCAGCCAATTCATAATCGGGAAGCGTTTCCATTAATACCCAGGCATAACCTTCATGTTCACTGCTTAAAGTCAGATCACCCTCTATTATCTTACCGGACATTATGATATGAACGGCCCGTATTATGTGAAGGTTCTGTTCAGAAGCACCCACCACATGATCAAGTTCTATTTTAAGCCCAGTTTCTTCATAAACTTCCCTTAAAAGGGCATGGTCAAAGGATTCATCCTGGTTAACTTTTCCACCGGGAAGTTCCCATTTTCCAGGATTGGTCTTGGAATCTGTGGAACGTTTCAAAATGAGAATCTTTCCATTTTCATCCACCAGAAGAACTCTAACAGCAAGTCCATAAACATGATTTATCATGATATCTTTCCATCAATTTTGTTAATAGTTATTTACCTAAGAATATTTATAAGGGATCATCTGTCATCAAACACATCTAATTTGAAACCACTAAGGACGCCCTTCGAAGTTTTGATCAGATTAAAATATTACTAAACAACTAACCTATTCTAAATAATTTTGGTTTGATTCTTGGAATTAAATTTACAGTTTACTTTTTTAGAAGTTTAAATCGATTATTTTAGAATTAAAAATGTTGAATTGAATAATAAAAGAATATTAACTTATAAAATTGTTTTTATTTTTTAAATTTAGATATTTAATGCTTATAATCAAAAATTAATCCAACTCCGGTGTATTTTGGGTATGATTTGGGTGTAAATTGGGAAAACGGTTATTTATACTTCAAATCAATTTTTTTATAGGTAAAATTGTCCAATAAACATAGTTTAGAATTTAGAAGGCCTATTTAATCTAATTATTGTAAATATTGTCATGATTAATACAAAACTCTGTAATTAACGTTTGATTAAACTTCCATATTCTGGGTGATGGGGTTGAATTGTCTGGCCTTTGTCCATCTTCAAGAATAAAATAATTAAAATTTTGGGGAGTTTTAAAGATGAAAGCAGTTTTGCACATGAAAATGATAATTTAGGAATTAATGACAAAATTTTGTGGGTATATGTGAATTTAGGTGAGTTACATGCCAAAATTAGAAAAGAGGTTGAATATTTTGAAAAAAGAAATCTCAAAATTTGATAACTGGTTTAAACGAGTTCTTTTACGTGAAAAATCAGCCATTTATGCCCACAAGAAAAATGAAATGAACAACAAATTCGATGAGTATTACAGGTTCTTAGAAGCCCTAAAAAGCTATGATATGATTACTCTTCAAGATGTTAAACAATCCCTAAATGAAATTAATGAAAAACGAGCCAAAGAGGAAGAAGAGCTTTTTAAGGCCATTTGGCAGGATTGAGAATTGATTGTTGGCTTAAATGACCATTTTAAGTGATGAATTAATATTCTTTTTTCAAATTAAAATCTCAAAACTGGTTAAAATCATGATCATGAACTGATGTGGAGTGAAACCTATTAAAAAGTTAATATGTGGGATAATGATTTTATTTGCATTTATAATGATCCTATTTGGTTATTCCAGAATCACGGCATCTTACTCATCCATAGAAAGCTCAAAGGTTGTGAATGTTTTAATCTATGATGGTACTGGGACCATGGGAACTAGTGTTAATGGTATAGAGAACTGTTTAAATGAAATTAACAATGAATCTTCAAACATAAAATTCAACTATTCAACTAGTGTTGAAATAAACTCTGAAACACTCGGTGGATATGATGTTTTAATAATTCCTGGGGGCGATGCATCAGAATACATCCAGAATTCAGATATAGATAACAGTTCAATAAAACAATTTTTGAGTGATGGAAATGGATATTTAGGAATATGTGCTGGTGCATATGCTGCAACAAATTATGTGGATGGTTACTATGGCGGATGGGGACTTGAACCTGATGTAAATGCTGAGAATGTTAATTATGAAGGGAATCTTACTATATCAACCACGTCCCTTGGAAAGCATCTAACCAGCAGCTCAGATATAACAATATTCCATGAAAACGGACCTGCACTTTACACCAACGATACAAGCCATATCATATCGACATATTCAGACAATAACACTGGATATGAGGGTTATGCTGATATGGTGGGTGAGGATTATGGTTCTGGAAGGGTGATACTCAGTGGATCCCACCCAGAACTCGACCCAGAAAATCCAGAGCTTCTAAAGAACATGATACTATGGCTTACAAAAAATATGGATTAAACTTTATCTAGCTGAAAATACTAAGTCACTATCCATAATTTTTTTAATTTGATCTAAAGATTTGGTAATAACCGAACATTTATATTCTATGATGATCTATATTATATTGTCGGGGAAAGTATCCAACAGACCTTGACAAACGAGTTAATCATGGGATTAACACTTTAACCAAAAAGTTATACTTAAAAATGTATTCGGTGGTGAAAAATATGTTACCAAAGTTTGATTTACAGCATTTTTGCTGCGGCCCTAAAGGTTGCGAACTCGAAATTGTTTACGGTGAAATGATAGATGCAGAAGACTAAAAATTAACCCGTCCTATCTTTACCGCCTCCTACAAATATTTACCTTTCTTTCGGGAGGGTTAATTTATTAAATCTGCATTTATTTTTTTTTATTTTTTTTTTATTTTGAAGAGTTGTCTAAATTCTGGTACCATCCCTTAACTGTACTTCCCTTAAATTTTGGAATCACAAAACTTCTTAAAACAGTCTCTAACATTACCTTAAACATGTAGCGATGCTTCAATAGATACTTTGGTCTGGTGTAAAATTTAAGGTATGCACGTGCCAAGGTTCGTTCGATCATATTTTTGTTTAAACCCAGCTTTTCATAGTTTAAAATAGGTTTCATAACTGTGTACTTTTCCCAGTCCTCTGTTTTAATAAGATCTTTATCCTTCAAGTCATGATATATGGGGGTTCCAGGAAATGGTGTGAGTATAGAGTACTGGCAGTAATCAGGTTCCAGTTGAATTGAAAACTTGATGGTATCATTCATATCCTTTTGAGTTTCACCGGGATAACCAATAATATAAGATGTTAAAACTTCAAGCCCAGCATTTTTAGCATTTTTAACAGCTGCTTCGGCTTGTTTTAGATCTATACCTTTTTTCATGAGATTTAAGATTCTCTGGGACCCAGATTCAACACCATAGTAGATGGTGTTCATACCTGCATTTTTAAGTTTGTATAGGAGATCCTGGTTTACCATATCCACCCTGGAAGATGCTACAAAACTCACATCAAGATCCCTTGCTTTTATTTCATCAGCAATTAACGCAGCCCTCTGTTTATTCAGCATGAATGTATCATCCATAAATGCGATATCATTCAGATGATAGTTGTAAACCAGTTCCTCGATTTCATCCACAACATTATCAGGACTTCTGGATCTGAATTTCTTTCCCATTATGAGTGATGATGAACAGTAACCACAGTTATAAACACAGCCTCTGCTAGTGATCATACCCCCAGACTGACTTTTAGAAATCCCATAAGACTCAAAAGGTACCAGATGTCTTGCAGGAAACGGTAACGAGTCCAGATCTTTTATGAGTGGCCTGGGATTTGTAGTTTTTATAGCACTAGTTTCAGGGTCCCTGTAAACTATTCCATTCACATCTTCAAATGATCCATGGCCATCTAAATGTTTGTCTGCAAGGTCTCTAAAGGTTTCTTCACCTTCACCAAGAACAACCACATCCAGATCTTCAGAATTTTTAATGGTATTTTCAGGTAGAAATGTGGTGTGAGGTCCACCAATCACAGTTAAAACATGAGGCATGACCTTTTTAATTTCTTCCAGATACTTTAGAGAAGTGTTAATTGTTGATGTTGTGGCAGTAATTCCTATTATCTCTGGATCAACCTTCTTTGCATAATCACTCACCTCAAAAAATCCCTTCTGCATCAGATCATCATCCAAGATCTCAACAGAGTTGTTGTTCTTTTCAAGAGAAGCTGCAAGGTACATTAAATTTAATGGAGGCGTAATAAAGCCTAGTCCATTTTTTACAGCATTTTCATCGTATGGGTTAATCAAAAGCACGTCCATAATATACACCTCCTAAATAAATTACAGTTCTAACCGAATATTTTGAAAATAAATAATTGTAATGAAAACTGTGAACAAATGAAAATCTAAGATTAGATAATTAATATGAACAGGTACTATCGTAAATATATCACAATACATTATGACGGGGTACATAATAAATTATTCGATCAAAATAACATGACATCCAAACCAATTATTTTATTTGGATCAAAGCAGTGTTTAAAAGATTATTTAAGATAATTGAATTTATCAAAAAATTTAGGAGAGAAAAATGAATAATGGGTGATATAATGGACCGGATTGTAGAACAGTACAAGGATTCCAGAAATTTTGTGGCAAGAATTGAGCTTAACAGAAAATTCAGAACCAATAAACAACCATTTACAGCTTGGCTATTTGATAAAATAGAATTTCATGAATCTTCAAGGATTTTGGAACTTGGATGTGGAAACGCCATACTTTGGAGAACTAATCAGAACAAAATTGGATCTAACCAGAGGATCGTTCTCACAGACTTTTCAGAAGGTATGCTTGAAGATGCAAAAAAAGTCCTTGGAAATATGGAGGATAACTTTGAATACCATGTTATGGATGCTCAAAACATAACCTACCCTGAAAATTCCTTCGACATGGTCATAGCAAATCTAATGCTTTATCATGTTCCAGACAGAAATAAAGCTTTCTCTGAAATCACCCGTGTTCTCACTGACAAAGGTTCATTCTATGCCAGCACATTTGGAAAGAACAACATGAAAGAACTTAACAAGCTAATAATGGATATTTACCCTAGACTGAACACCCTCGAAACTCTTTCAAATGAATTTGGACTAGAAAATGGTAAAGCTCAGCTTCAAAATTATTTTAAACATGTTAAAATGGAGAAATATCCTGATCATTTGGAAATAACTGATGCACAACCTGTAATTGATTATTTCATATCTTTCACCGGGAACAAATCAGTTTTAAGCCAAGGTAAACTTGAAAAATTGAGAAGTTACATCGATGGAATCATTGAAGATGAAGGTTGTATGAAGGTAACCAAGGAAACAGGACTTTTCATTGCAAGGGAACCCATAATCTAGTAATTTTCCTATGAAAATTCTTTCAAACATGCCCAAGTACATGTGAGAACTAATAAGGAGGACTCATTCTGTTTTTAGATAAATAATATTACCTATTTACATCTGTTTCTCTCAAGTTATGGGTCACTATTACCCTCTTTTTTCTTTCTAAGTTTCATCAATTACTTCATTGATGGATTTTCTAGACTCCTCATCAATGGATTTGATTACCTCATCCAAGAGTATTATATCTAAATTTTTTAGAACAGCCTTCAAGTGCTATTTTTCCTTTTTTCACCACAAAAATACATCATCCCAAACACTATGTTGAAACATGTGCTAGGTGTACCTTCGTTGTTTATATTCCCTGATTTTCCTATTCACCTAGATCTTCTATAATATCAGCCCCTTTGAAGTAATTATTTAATATATACCAATTTTTAAATCCTTGTAAAAGTTAATAAGGATCTTAAATACAATATTATTATTCAGGATTTTTACTGGAATTGGGATGTCCATCTATTGTTATACTATCAACTAGTTTTTTTTATCATCCAATTTGAGCTTAAAATAGTAATTTATCCAGATTAATGGGAAATTTAAATAATCCCCGACCATTTAAAACTTATTTCTAAAACAACCTATCATACAACAAATAAAAAGAATTATATATTAAAAACCATGATAAATTTATAATTATAAATAATCATAAATCATCGAGGGTGATTTGAATGCTCACATCTGTCCAAAAGGAAATACTACAGAGTTTAATTAACTTATACAGAAACGCCGATGCCTCTATTAAAGGTGAAGAAATAGCAGAAATTATGAATCGAAACCCTGGGACAATCCGAAACCAAATGCAATCTTTAAGAAGTTTGGGATTGGTTAAAGGAGTACCAGGCCCCAGAGGCGGATATAAACCAACAATTAAAGCATATCATACATTGAACATACAGGCTAGTGATAATCAGTCCCTTGTCCCAATTTTTAGGGATGGAGAAAAGGTTAAGGACATAACTGTTTCACAGATAGAATTCACGAGCATTACACATCCAGGGGAATGTGAAGCAGCTATCAAAGCCGTAGGAAATATTAAATATTTAGATCTTGGTGATGAAATTAGAATAGGCCCCACACCTGTGAATAAACTCATTGTAGATGGAATAGTTGTTGGAAGGGATGATATGGATAACATACTACTTTTGGACACAACAGCCATCAGAAGCATACCAAAAAAGACAGTAATTGAAGTAGCTTCCACAGATCTCATTCATCTGGAACCGAACGACAGTATCAGAGATGCTTCAAAAGTACTATCAGATAGGGACATTGAAGGAGCTCCAGTTGTACAAAATGGACATGTTATAGGGATCTTAACACTATCAGACATTATCCGTGCCATAGGCAGGGGAGATGAAGAACAGAATGTTTCTGAGGTGATGTCTTCCAAGAACATCATAACAGTTAAACAGGATTTAATGATAGCAGATGCCATTGAAATCATGAACAAAAACAGCATAGGTAGAGTAATAGTTGTGGATGACAACAATAATCCAATTGGAATTGTAACTAGAACAGATCTCTTGGATAAAATAGCAGGACTAACATAAGTCTGAAATCTTTTTTTTATGGACATTAATGCAGTTTTTTTGAATGATTGAAATTCATTTAAGTGAATCATATTTAACTTTTTAATATTTTTGATCTAATAATTTTAAATACTAATCAAAACTAAAATCAAGTTCAAGGATTAAATTTATTAGTTCTAATTTTACTTTTCCAACAACAACTGTGGGAGAAGAATTTACATTTAATGATCTAAACATGTTTTTAGGAAGTGTAGAAACTGAAAATTGACCAAATGGAAATTAAAAACGACATGACTGTGCTCGAACTAATCCAGGAGATGGGGGGTTCAGGAGTATTAGGTGCAGGCAGGGTTTACAGGGCCACAAAGTTACTGGCAGAAGTTATAAAAGATGATGATACTGCGGTTTTCCTCAGTGTTGCAGGACCCCTTGTGCCTGGAGGTCTGAGAAAAATTATTCGTAACATGATCAAGGATGGTGAGGTGGACGTACTCATAACCAGTGGAGCAAACATCACCCACGATCTCCTAGAGGCATTCGGAGGAAGGCATCATCGAGGAATTGAAGACGATGACGAAACCATGTGTGAGCATGGAATGGGCAGAATCGCAGATCTTTACACCAAATCAGAAGATTTTGAAGTGTTTGAAACTGAAATTGCTAAAATATTTGCAGATATTGCGGCCAAAGATGATCATCTGAGTATTAGGGAATTTTTAACCTTAATTGGTAGTTCATTAGATGATGATGAGTCCATACTCAAAACAGCTGCAGATAATAATGTACCAATCTACGCACCAGGATTCATAGATAGTATGCTGGGTCTTCAGCTCTGGATGTTCACCCAGGACACAAAACTTCACATCGATGCATCTGGGGACATGGCAGAACTTTCAGACATTGTTTATGATTCAAAAAAAGTTGCCACAATGATCCTAGGTGGAGGACTTCCAAAACACTATGCACTAGCATCAAATCTTCTTAAAGGAGGAGTAGATGCAGCCATACAGATCACCATGGACAGGAGTGAAACAGGAAGTCTTGGAGGGGCACCGTTAGAAGAAGCCAAGTCATGGGCCAAAGCAAAGGCAGGATCCAAACTCGTGACAGTGGTTGGTGATGCAACTATCATATTCCCACTCATACTAGCAGGTGCAAAGGCAATAAACCAAAAATCAGAGGAAGATATTTAGAGAAAATTTTTAAACGAAGTTCAATTAAAAAAAATCCATTTTTTTTAATTATTTCTCATATTTTTTCCATACATACCTTAACAAAAATTTCTAAATCTTAAATGCAGGTAATATTAACATGTTTTTGGAACCAGTACTCTACGCACTTTCAGGATTCTTCATGAAATTTTCAGATGATGCCTACGACAAAAAAAAGAATATTTATATGGCAGCCCTTGCAGGAATTCTCTGCGGTGTTTCGATTGCGTACCTATCAGTCACAAGCTCAGATGCAGCATGCATATTCATAGCCATCTTAATAGGTACAGTTCTATCATTAAAGGTGGACAGTTTAAACCATGTTCTCGCCCTTTTATTGTTTCTGATCATAATTATCTATATTGGAATACCTTCAATTGGAATTTTCACCCTGGTTATCTGTGCAGTTGCAGCATTTTTAGATGAAGTTGGCAACGATAATGATAAACTAAAAAAATTAGGTCGTGGGGCAGTACTGTTCTTTGATTACAGGTTCACCCTGAAAATAGTGGTGCTAGTATTTGCGTTACTCGGACTTCTCGTACCGTACTTCCCATTTTTAGTACAACCCAACATCCAGTACTTCCAATTTCAAACTTTCATCTACTTCCTGTTCTTTGATATATGCTATGAAATAGCAGGACTAAAGTTTGATGCTGTCTACAATGGATTTAACAACATCTTCAGGATATTCAGAAGAATAAATTGAACGACCAACAATGATGGCATCTGCAAATTCAAGGGTCTGATTTGGATCTCCACCTTGCACACCTACACCTGGTGAAATTATGAATGAATCCTTACCAACAACTTCCCTGATTTTTTCAAGACGGTCTGGTTTGGTTGATGGAGCAACATAATTTTTCAAACCCATTTCAATACCCATAGCTGCTATGTCTTCTGCTGCTGGTTGGAGAAATCTGGATGCTCCAGGATGCGACATTTCCGTCAGGAGAAATACTTCTGTTCCAAATTCTTCTGCAGAATTCATACACGCCTTAACACTGTCCGGGCCGACAAATCCATGCACAATTATGGCATCTGCACCAGCTTTGAATGTCAGATCTGCTATTTTTTTATTGGTTTCTGGAATATCCGCAACCTTAAAATCTGCAATTATTTTGCAGTCAAATCTGTCCTTTACCATTCCAATCGATGGTAAACCTTCTGCTAAAACAAGGGGATAACCTATTTTAATGGTATCCAAATAGTTAATAACACTATTTCCAACCTCCATTGCACCATCAATGGTTAAAAGGTCCATGGCAAGTATTATTTTGTTTTTGATTTCCATAGTTAATACTAAATTTAATTCTTTAAATTATTTTTGAATATCAACTTTTTCAGGTTGGTCATGATCTTAGAACAACCAAACCTATATTTAACATAGGCACAAAAAGATTCCAAATACTAACAAGTTTTTGAATCATTATGTTATTCAAGGGAAAATGGATTTAAATGGCTGAAATAAAGAAAAATAAACTCAAAGCTGCTATTGGAGCACTTGTAACATTTGTTGTTGTTGGATTACTGGCTGTACAGGCCATGTTCTACCTTAAAGGTTATTCTCCATCAACCAACATGATGAACCATCAGTTCCTTGTTTCAATAGGATTTTTAATAGGAATACTCGCAGCTTCATATGTTTACACCTATCTCCAGGGTGATGACAGATCATCATGGCTTTATGAAAAGGATGGAAAAGAGAAGTACTAAATACACTTATTATCTGATTCTAAATTTCTTTTATTTAATACATTTTAAGGTGTAAATCTCACTAGATTTCATATGAATAGTTCCATTTATTATTTCATGTTTACTGATGCATGGTAGTTGCATCCCTTTTTTTCAACATCATCTTTAAAGACTATTTCTGGATTTCTGTTCATATGTTTTGCCGCAACCATCACGTGGTAAATTAATATTCCAGCATCTATGGGGATGTATTTTTTTGCAACCAGTGATCTTATGAAGTTTGGTTTAACAGAGTAAACATCAATGGATCCATCATCACCACTTAAATACCATGCTTGACTGTTGGTGGCTGACGGTGCGAGTCTTGCAGCCTTCAATATTTCCCTGTTATTATCTGTGGGGCTGATGTCGGTGATCTTGTCTAGGGATTTTCGCTTGAACTCCCCAATATCTGATCTGTAGAGTGGCTCATCAGGCTTTCCAAATGCCAATAAAATCACAAATTTAAGTTCAGATCTCCTTTGAACATGGTCTTTAATGGTTGGAATACCCTGCCAGCAGCATCCTATCCCATTTGCAGCAAACAGAAGATCCATCTGCTGCAACATGTAACCAACATTCGTTAAATAACCCTTCTCATCCTCAGAAAACACTGCCAAATAATGGGGAGCCTTTTTCATCATCCTTGTCTTAACATCTTCCGATGAAATAATCAAAACATCGGTATTAATATCTGGAATTAAAGGTTCCAACCTCGCAACCTCCCCTTCAATATCCCTTAGGACATCATCATCGAGAGAATTTAAATCATACCTTCGAATGGATTTTCTTTTAAAAATTGTTTCATAAATATCATTTTTATCCATATTTCCACCTGAACTTATTTTAAACACGTATTCCCTAATTAATTCAACAAAGGAGTTTTAACTAAATTTATTTTGATTCTCATTTCATACAATCAATTTTTTTGGATTGAATCTATGATCGTACCAAATAGTTGGTCTGTGTTTTATCATTATGTTTCAGTTGAGTCTTATTTTTTTTCAACCAACATGGAAATATTTATAAAGTTCTGCAAACATTATCCCATTTATAGAACTTATTGTCATTAATTAGTATTACTCTAAATAAAGGATGGATTTACTCTCATATTTATTGAGGATGGTTAAATGAAAATTATTGAAACCAATGATGTCACATATGAATATCCAGATGGAACTAAAGCTTTAGAAAAGGTTAATTTTAATGCAGACGAAGGAAAGATCGTTGCACTACTAGGACCAAATGGTGCTGGTAAATCAACATTATTTCTGCATTTTAATGGGATATTAAGACCAACACAGGGTAGTGTACATATTGATGGGGAAACAGTTCAATATGAAAAGAAGGATCTGTTAAAAATCCGTCAAAAGGTGGGAATTGTTTTTCAAAATCCTGATGATCAACTTTTTGCACCAACAGTGCTGGAAGATGTTGCATTTGGTCCTATGAACATGGGACTCTCCAGCGAAGAGGTTGAGGAAAGGGTTAAGGAAGCTCTTTTAAGGGTTGGAATGGAAGGATATGAAAAGAAAGCACCTCACCACTTAAGCGGAGGCCAGAAAAAACGTGTTGCAATAGCAGGCATCCTTGCTATGAAACCCAAGATCATGGTTTTAGATGAACCAACAAGTGGACTCGATCCTAAGGGTGCTTCACAAATACTCAGACTTCTTTATCAATTAAACAACGAGGGAATGACCATTGTAATATCCACCCATGACGTGGATCTGGTGCCAATATACGCTTCAAAGGTTTACATAATAAGCCATGGTAAAATTATCAAGGAAGGTAATCCTCAGGAAGTATTTGAAGATGTTGAAACCATCAGGGGAGCTAATCTAAGATTACCGAGGATAGCCCACCTCATGGAAATTCTTAAAAAGGAAGATAAACTTCCATTTGACAAACCTTACCCTTTAACAATAGGAGGGGCTAGAAAACGTATATTAAAAGAATTTGAAGAATAATATTTAATTAACCTTAAAAATAAACTTTTTTAACGATAAATAAAAATTGGAGAAGTAAAAACTGTTTGAATAGGATTTAATCCTATTCAATGACCTTGATTGCCTTGGTTGGACAGGAGTATGAGCATAGCTTGCAGCCAATACATTCTTTGTCCTTAACTTCAACGGTCCAGTCATTTTCCATGGTAATAGCATGTACAGGACAGAGGGATACACACGCCCCGCAGTCTATGCACATTTCTTCATCCTTTTTTACCACTCTCTTTACTGGGCTTACATTTATTCCGGATTTTTCTATGTAAGCGATACCTTTCTCAGCTTCAGGTCCGTTAATTTCTATCAACATTTTACCCCCTTGAGGGTTGATGTCGGCACGTAGGATGTTGAAGTTCACATCAAATTTTTTAACAAGGTCTGTTATAACAGCCTTGTTGGCCATTTCTGGGGAGAAGTACAGCCAGGCTTTCATTTAAATTCCCTCCTTTCGATTTTTTGCACACATAAGCCTTGAAATATCTTCAGCAGTTATCATACCCTTCACATGATTATTTTTATCAATGATTGGCAGTCCAGATATTTCATGCTTGTCAATACGCCTTGCAATAATATCCACTGGTTCATCTTCCCTTGCTATAACCACTTTTTTAGTCATAACATCCTTTAACTTGGTTTTACCCTCTGCAACAGCATGTGCAATGTCCCAGGATGTGACGATTCCAAGCAGTTTCTGATCATCATCAGCCACTGGAAGATGGTTAATATTGTTTTGTACCAGTCTTTTCGCAACATCCCCAATTTCATCATCGGGACTTGCTGTAATTAATGGCTTGATCTGCAGTTCGTTCACAATAGGGGTTTGCCTCCTAATTTCAAGGGGTTTTGGACTGTAACCCTCGTGTGCAAGTAAATTAACAGGAGCTGTTAACAGAAATTTACCATTTTCAATCCATGATTGAAGTTCTTTAGCAATTTTAAGGGCCTTTTTATAGGATGATAATGGAGAGGTTTCAACTTCCCTACCGTTTATTTCAATACTTCCACTTCTAAGCTCTTTATAATTAGTTTCAAGCACGGTTGGTTTGCTTCTTTTTGCCACTCCATAATCTGTTACATGGCAGGTTATGTCTTCATCTGCTATGGCGGTGCGTTTTGCAATATCGCTGTTTAGGATAGGTATTGGAACTCCTACACCTACGAAGAGTGTTGAACCGTACTTAGGCATTGTTGCACCGCGTACAAATTCATGGTCCATCTGTTTCATATCTCCCTTGAGCATCATGGTACCAGCACCATCAACTGGGACGCCATTTTTCCTCTCTACTTCAGTGCTGTGCTGTGTTCCCTCACCAATCACATAGCCCTCTGCACCACAGAGGAATATCTTGGTTCCCAAACCAATGGTCTGGAAGTAAGGATCATTTAAAAGAGGACTCAATCCACCTGCACTTGAAAAGCTCACGTTACCCATATTGGGGAGTAGTGTGCCCATGTAGGTGTAAATTGGTTCATCTGTTGAATTTACTGCGGCAGCATAATTCTGGTAGGAGTTACGAGGATTTATCATGACTGCATCGTTAAGATTTTCCAAGTTTACCTGTGTTTTAACCTCTGTCAATGGATAACAGTCGGTACCATAAGAATCTGCTACGAGTTCAATGTCTTTGCCATTGATTAAATCTTCAATAACATGGGCCCCACCATAATCAATACCCACTTCAGGGTTACGGCTTGGCTGTGTAGCTCCTATATATGTATCAACAGCAGCAAGCCCAGAATAAGATTCAACTCCGTTTAAAAATGTTTTAGTCATTTTTATAGGTGGATCTGTGTGTCCAAAGTTTAAAAATGCGCCAGAAGAACACATGGCTCCAAAGGTACCTGTTGTAACCACATCAATTTCTTCTGCAGCTTTTTCGGCCCCATTCTCTCTAACAATCTGTGTCATTTCTGTAGCTGTAACAACAACTGCATCTCCGTCCTTAATCCGTTGATTTATTTCTTCAATGGTCTTCATTTATTCACATCCACCATCACTAGTTAAATATCATCTATTAAAATAAATAATTGAAATTTACGAAGTAATATTAAGTTAACCCCTGCAAACACTTCAATCTCAATTTATCCAAGGATTTGAATCTACATCAAATAAATTCAAAAGTTAACTAGATCTCCAATATATTATTCTTGATTATGTTAATAGTAACCTTTCTATTTAACAAGTTTTTCTATTTGAGGAACTCATGGGGATAAATTCGATTTTGGGATAGTATCGTAACTAGCAAGAGTAAGTTTTTCATCATTAATTCAAATTTTATAGATTTAGAAGCTTTCAAATAATTAAAAACTGGAAGACTCTGGACCCAATACTCCACATTATTTTTTTTGATCTATGGGAAAAATATTTCAGCTCACAAACAGAGATAATAAAGCGGTACAAATTTTTAAGATAAAAATATTCCATTATCAAATTAATTCATTAATAGGAGTCTAAAAATGCTGTCTTCAAAGGAAAATAATCTTGATCCAGATTTATTTAAGAAAACAATTGAGCTAGTAGAAAAAAATGTAGATTTTGTGGATATACGAGTTAGTGAGAGTAAAAATAATATAATAGTGATGAAGGATGGTCAAATTCAGGAAATACGATCTGGAACAGATTTTGGAGGTTCTGTGAGAGTTTTGAAGAATGGATCATGGGGTTTTGCATATACAACCCAACTTTCAAGACTCAATGAAATGGCGGAATCAGCACTTAAACTTTCAAATTCACTTAATAGTGATGTTGAACTTACAGAAACAGCAGGTGAAATTGATAATGTTAAATCAAAGGCCAAAATCCCATTGTCAGATGTTTCACTGGATGAGAAAAAGAAGGTGATGGAAGAAGCTGAAGCTGCTGCAAACATAGACCAAGTAGTAAGCACTACAGTAAACTATGTAGATGGTGAATCCACAACACTATACCTCAACTCGGAAGGTTCGGCAATCACTATGGAAGAATCCAGAGTTGCAATGTTTTTAAATGCAGTTGCTGCTTCCGAAGGGGTAATTCAATTTGGACACAAAAGTATTGGAGGATCAAAGGGATATGAAGCCATACAAAGTCAGGATATTGAAGAGTTTGGAAGAGTTGCCGCAACAAAGGCTGTAAGGCTCTTAAATGCTAATTCGCCACCGTCAGGTAGTTTTCCAGTTGTCCTAGATCCTGAACTCACAGGAGTGTTCATCCATGAAGCACTAGGCCATGCATCAGAAGCAGATCTGATACTCCAAAACGATTCAATACTCAAGAATAAAATGGGAACTCAAATCGGTTCGCCACTTGTTACAATAGTGGATGATGCAAGTATGGATGCATTTGGTTACTATGCCTATGATGCGGAGGGAATCAAAACAAGGGAAAATATTCTGGTCAAGGATGGAGTACTATCTTCCCTTCTAAGTTCAAGAGAAACAGCATCCAAACTTGGAATGGAATCTTCTGGAAATGCAAGATCATCTGTAGGTGATCAGCCTATTGTAAGAATGAGCAATACCTACCTCAAACCAGGTGATCAATCCTTGGAAGAACTATTAGAAGGAATTAAAGATGGAATTTATTTAAAAGGTTCAAGAGGCGGTCAGGTGGACACTGGAAAGGGTATTTTCCAGTTCAACGCAGCAGAATCATTCATTGTTGAAAATGGAGAAATTAAGGATCCATTAAGGGATGTGTCATTATCTGGAAATATCATGGAAATCTTGAATCATATCGATGCACTTGGCTCTGATTTCAAGATGGGTGTTGGATTCTGTGGTAAAAATGGACAAACAGTACCTGTGGGTGATGGTGGACCTCATGTCAGGGTTTCAAGGGCAACAGTAGGCGGTGCAACCTAAATTTCAGAAATTATTTAATTTAATAATTTTCAGAGGGAGGAACATGTTATCTGAAGAACAAGGCGAATTTCTAGTTAAATTAGCACGTGAAGCAATAACTGTTTATTTAAAGGATGGACGGATAATTCCCATCCCAGAAACTATAGATCCTGTAATGAAGGAGAACAGAGGAGTTTTCGTTACATTAAACAAAGAAAATTGTCTTAGAGGTTGTATAGGTTATCCTGAACCGGTTATGCCATTAATAAATGCTGTGGTGGATGCTGCAATATCTGCTGCAGTCCGGGATCCAAGATTCAACTGTGTGACAATCGAAGAGCTTGAAAACATCGATCTTGAAGTCAGCGTACTCACCAAACCAGAACTCATAAGTGTGGAAGATCCAACCGAATATTTGGATAATATCATAATAGGTGAAGATGGACTCATAGTTGAAAGCGGACCATACAGGGGCTTGCTTTTACCACAAGTAGCAACAGATTGGGGATGGGGTAAGGAAGAATTTCTATCAAATACATGTAACAAGGCAGGACTGGGTTCTGAGTGCTGGCTGAGTAATGATGTGAAGATATACAAATTCTCATCAGAAATATTTGAAGAGAACTCGAAAATCTAGATATAAAACTCCAAGTTTATAATTGAGATCAAAAAGAAATTTATTTTTATCTGATCTCAATTTTTATCTTGTCAAATAAAAGGAAGTTTAATATATAAATGAAAACCAAACAATTGATATCGACTTCTATTTATTCTTAATAGTATTGAACATAGATAAAAACTCGTTGTAAAAATTATATCATATTTATTACCATTACTTAACAATCTTAACTAATTTAATGAAAAAAGTGATCAAATGTTTATACCAACTATTCCCACACCTGAAGAAGTTCTTGATAAAAGTTTCAGTAGGGCTAAAAAAGCAGCTAACAAGGTAAGGGGTTCTAACATCCCTCGCCAACAGAAGTCAAAAAAAACTGAAGAGGCCAGGATCAAGACAGCCTGTCAAGTGACTCAAGAAACCTTTAACAACATCATTGAAAAGGTCCCAAGGGTAGAAGATCTTCACATGTTCTACCAGGATTATATCGATGTAGTTGTGGGTGTCGACCAGTTTAAAAAATCTTTAGGAGCTCTTAAATGGGCGTCGGAACTCATAGCAAAATTTGAAAATCAGTACGTCTTTAAAATAAGAAGATCAAGTCCTGAAAATGCATCAAACGTAAGAAAAGAAGCTTTCGGAAGGCTAGCATCTGTAGTGTACAGAATTGAAGACGAGCTACATTTCCTGGACTTTGCAAAGCAGAAACTCAGGAACATGCCAACCATAGACTTCGAAGCCAAAACAGCAGTCATAGCAGGATTTCCAAACGTGGGTAAATCCACACTGCTCAGACAGTTAACAAGCGCCGAACCAAAAGTTGCTGATTATCCATTTACGACTACGGGAATACAAATAGGACATATAGAACATAAATGGATGCCTTATCAGTTCATAGACACTCCGGGACTGCTGGACAGGCCTGTGGATGATATGAATGAAATTGAATTGAATGCCATGGTTGCATTGGAACATCTTGCAGATCTGGTCTTTTATATATTTGATGCATCTGAAACATCTGGATATCCACTTGAAAGTCAAATGAACCTGTACAAAGGGATAAAAAATATTTTTAACACACCAATTCAGTGCGTTTTTAACAAGATGGATCTGGTTGAAGACACTGAACATGTTGATAAATTCATTGAACAGCTTGAAAACCCAATCAAACTATCGGCTGTTGAAGGCATTGGAGTTTCTAAATTAATTACCAAGATGGAGGAATTTAATAATGAAAAGAAATGATGCAGAAGCAGTATTTAGTGATATATACACCACCCTTCTAGAAAAACAGAGGGAAATAGGTGACGTTGTAGACAGCTATCTTTCAAACACTCCAAATAACAACGAAAGCTCCGTCATCAGTCCAGCTGTAGATATTATGGATGATTCTGAAGTCGTGGTTGTAAGTGTAGACCTTCCAGGTATTGAAAGGGATAAAATTAAGTTGGATCTCACTGACAGCTTAATCGAACTCACAGCAGATTATACAGATGAAGCCAGGGCAGAAAAGAAATTTCTAAAGAGGGAACGGTACAACGGAATTTTAGAGCGAAAAATTTCACTACCTGAAGGACTGGATATAAACAGTACAGCTGCTAAGTTTGAAGGTGGAGTTCTGACAATTACCATTCCAAGAACAGTAGATGTAGAAGAAGATGGAAGCAACTTCGAAGTTAAAGTTGATTGATTAGTCGCTAAAATTCCTTTTTATTCACTTTTTTTAAAAATAGATTAAAACTTATTTTTATTTTAAAAAATTATGATGCTTTGAAAAAAAGGATCAATCATATCTTACTTTACCTATGTGCCTGGTACTTCCAGGATCTTCCCCACTGTAGTGGGATAAATAGTATATGAACCATTCAATTGGAATCACTAGTATGAATGGGGATAACAATGGGTGGATGTCTGAGAAATCTCCCATGTTAAATGTAATTGTTTTTACTCCAATTTTATTTGAAAAATCTATGGATTTGGTGGTTAATTCATCACCAGGAAATCCTGCGTCCAAAAATATTATTGGAACATCCTTTTCTGCCCTTTCAATTAAACCATGTCTGAACTCTCCAGAGTAAAGTGGACAGGCGTGTTTCAAGGCACCTTCCATAAGCATGGTCATGGCAATTTTGTAGGCCAGACCAAAGTTCGGACCGCTGCCCATACAGTAGAAGATATCCTCATCCCTGTACTTTTTGGCCAGTTCCCTGTTGGATTCTTCTGTATTATCAACCAGTTCTTGTGCAATTGAAGGGATCCTGTCTAGATCCTCCAGTATTCTATTTGATTCTTCTGAATCATCCATTGAAAACAGTATTTCATACAAACAAAGTAGCTGTGTCATGTAGGTTTTGGTTCCGAGTATTGCAGTTTCTCTGCCGCATCTTGTGAGAACAGCATCATCAGCTTCCTTCATCATACTACTATCTGGTTCATTGGTGATTGAAATAGTATAAATGCCTTCTTTTTTGGCTCTTCGAAGTGCTGCAAGTGTGTCTGCAGTTTCACCCGACTGTGAAGTGGTTATTAACGCTGAATTTGATTTTTGAAGATTTTTATGGTGTACGAACTCGTAGCCTGTATGTACTTCAATATTTCTGTCTGATAAAAATCCTATTGCATCACGGGCTGAGTAGCAGGTTGAAAGGGAGCTTCCACATCCAACGAGATATATTTTATTTGCATCCTTCAATTTCTGTGCAATCTCAGCCATATGGTCCTTTTCTGCTTTCAAAGTCTCTGCCAATGATTTGGGCTGTTCCTGAACTTCGTTATACATATCATACTTCATAATGATTCCTCAAAATGTAAAATGTCCAGTTTTTCTATGAATTTATCATACATGACATCAATATCCTCTTCAATAACTCGGGTATTAGCAGTTGTTTCCATGAATCCAGATTCATACTTGAACCTTGGAACTACATGAACATGGAGATGGTCTATACTTGCTCCTGCTGCTTTTCCTAGGTTGATTCCAACATTTATCCCATCAGGTTTAATAACCTCTCTAATTAATGATATTGTTCTTTGAACAAGGATGAATAAGTTTTTAATTTCTTCACCACTCATTTCATTAAGGTCTTTGTAGTGTTTAACTGGCAATACTTCAAGATGTCCCCTGTTGTAAGGGTACAAATTCATTAGTACCATATTTTTACTATCATTGTATAAGACCTTTTCTTTTACTTCGGGATTACCATCAACTATTGAACAAAATATGCATTCCTCAATGGGTTTTGAATCCTTCCATTTCTTTCTTGAAGATGCAAATAGTACTGTGTTAGATTCAGATGGCATGGAATTTTTAACTTTAAGTGGACTGTTTTTTTCCACCTTGTAAAGTCTTGCTATGCAAACCGCCATTTCAGCCAGTTCAACAGCATCGGAACCAACTATACAGATCATGGGTTCTTTTCCCCAAGCCCCCTCATGATAAATTACATCTGGAATGTCGTCAATTTTTTCTATTGCTTCTTCAACACCCCATGGAATGGTTCCGCCTTCAACTTTTCGAACTTCATCTGGCTCGTTGACCCGGTCGTAGGATGAAATTTTTAGCCCGAGTTTTTCGCAAATTTCAAGGATCAGGGGATCGAATTTAATGTTGATGGCACTTCTGAGTGATGGGTCGTGTTTCATCATGCTGAGCGCAAGCCTGGCCATGTGTGATGTTTTTAAAAAGTCTGGGTTACTCACGGTCTTTGGCATCCCATTTAAATTGGTAATTCTACCGGGAATTCCAACGACTTCTTCAATTTTTAAAGCATTTTCCAATGCCATAACAAGATTACTGTGAACTTCTGGAATGATAATGGCAAACTCTGAAGATTTCTCCAGTATGGATGCTCCTTCTTTAACCTTTTCTATCTCTTCAATATGATCCATGTTCAATATTTTCGCGTGATCAAATATAAGTTGTTGGTTTTAAAATTTCAACTGAACTAAATCCATCAAACAGGAATCAATTAAATATTGATAAACTGTTTAGCAGAGGGTATTAATTTTCTCTGATGATGATACATGGAGGTTATTAGATTAAACAGTACATTTTCTTCATGGATAAAGATATATGGAATGTTTCATTACACATTTAGTAGATAAAGTTTTTTTAATCCGTTTAATTTAATTATACGTTCTTGGGTATGATTAAATTACGACAGTCCAATCCTGATCTTCTCATTATTGATTTTTAAAAAACTAACATCAGATATGTATTTTAACACATTTAGTATAGTTTTGATAACTTGTTTTAAATATTTATATGGTTTTAAATAGTTTTTTAAGGCCATAAAATCTTTTTTTATCGATATGTATTTATATTCAAATTGATCAACATTGTTTTAGGTCTTTAATTAATTTTTAAGATCTTGAATATCGACGTGATTAAAAAAGTAATAGGGAGGTTAAAATTGTTTAGGAATAGGGAAAAACTAATTTTATTCATGGTTTTCGCTCTTTTTTTCTGTATTTCAGGAGCAAGGGCCGTAAGTGCAGCAGATGCGCCAGTTGCTAATTTCACAACTAACGCAACACATGGAAGTGCACCTTTAGCTGTACAATTTAACGATACAACTAAAAATAATCCCACAACTTGGAACTGGGATTTCGGAGACAGTGGAACATCAACAGAACAAAACCCAACACACACATACACAAAATCAGGAACATACAACATAACACTCACAGCAACCAATGAAATTGGAAACAGTGTATTAACAAAGAATAAGCTTGTTACGGTTTTATTAAACGATGTTTATGTATCACCAACAGGTAGTGACACAACAGGAGATGGAAAAAACTCAAATCCATTTGGAACCATACAAAATAGTTTGAACTTTGTTACAGATGCAGGAACAATACATTTACAGGCAGGAACCTACAAAACAAACGCAGTACCTATAACCATAACTAAAAATGTTGCATTCATGGGAGAAAATCCAAACAACACCATAATAAATGCAACTATAGGTGGTAGAATATTTGTTGTGAGTTCAGGTGTAAATTTAGCACTGACAAACCTCACACTAACAAATGCAACAGCAGACACTGGCGGTGCAATTTACAATAACAATGCTTCAAGTTTTTTGAATGTGAACAACTGCAATTTCATAGCTAACAACGCAAACAACGGTGCAGCTATTTACAACATTGGTACAATTATATTGAACAACTGCAGCTTCACAAGCAACACAGGAAGCAGTAGTGGTGTAGCAATCTACAACAAAGGTAGAGCTACGGTGAACAACTGTGTATTCACAAACAACAAAGTTAATGCATATGCTACAGTCTACAATACAGGTAATCTCACATTAGTTGGTTCTAATTTTATAAACAACACAGTAACAAGTGGTGGGGCTCTTTACAACACTGGAAATAGTACTGTAACAGGTTGCAGCATCATAAACAACACAGCATCCACAGGAAGTGCAATTTACAACTCAGGAAGTACCAGTAATTTAACTGCACACTTCAATTCATTTGTAAATAACCGCGCATTCAGTAGCGGAACTATTTACCGTTCCTCAGGTAATGTGAATGCTGAGTACAACTGGTGGGGAACAAATAACAGTCCAGCAACCCAAGTATATGGGACAGTGGATTACACCAACTGGCTTTACATGACCCAAACAGTCAATCCAATTACCATTCCAAATGGCAGCATAGGAACTGTCACAGTCAGTTTCAACAATGCCTGTAATGGAACTAATGTAACAAGTATTGACGAGGCAAACGGACACATATTAGATGGAACCATTGTAACTTTCAACAGTGTTTTAGGAACCTTAAATCCTGTAACAGCTGTTACAACCAATGGTATTGCAACAACAGTATTCACAGCAACTGGTACTCAAATTAAACCGATTACAGCAACTACAGACAATCAAACAGTTTCAACTTACATGAATGGTATTGGAACAACAATTGTTATGGTCAACGTAACAACAGCTAAGGACAGTAAAACGAACTTAACAGCAACTCTTACTTCTATTGATGGTTCCAGTTTAGCTGATAAGACACTGACCTTCTCTATCAATGGAAACAATTACGATGCTACAACAGATTCAAATGGTGAGGCAACCATAAGTTACACTCCTCATAACATCGGTGTTTTCAACGTAAATGTTAGCTACGCTGGAGATTCAACCTATGGAGATTTCAACAAAACTGGTTATCTAACAGTTCTCTTAAACGAGGCTTATGTTTCCACAACAGGAAGCGACACAACTGGAGACGGCTGTGCGGAAAATCCATACGCAACAATACAAAATGGAATAAATAATCTAATTTCTGGAGGTACACTATACATAACACCAGGAACATACTCTGGAACAGGAAATTCCGGATTAACAGTTGTTAAAAACGTTAAAATCATAGGAAAAAACCCAATAAATACAATTATAAACGGACAAACCTCAAACACAATATTCACATTAAACAATGGGTTAAATGTTACATTGGCAAACTTATACTTCACATACTGCAGAGGAACTAATGGTGGAGCTATTTACAGTGGAGGTAATTTAACCATTAACAACTGTATCTTTAATGCAAACACCGCAACAGCCAAAGGAGGAGCTATTTACAATACAGGCACTCTAACAGTAAACAACTCTACATTCCTATTCAACGCAGCAACATCCAACCATGGAGGAGCCATCTTCAATCAGGGTACTTTGAATGTTAATAACAGCATCTTCAGCGGAAACTCAGCAAATATGAACGGTGGGGCCATCTTCAGCCAGGGAACCATGAATTTACATTTCAACTCGTTTGAAAACAACCATGCAACAACAGGCACTACCATTTACAGTTCATCAGGAAATGTTAATGCAGAAAATAACTGGTGGAGCACTAATAACAGTCCAGCAAACCAGATTTACGGCACTGTAGATTACAGTAACTGGATCTACATGACCATAACCATTAACCCTACAACCATTGTTAATGGAACAACCTGCAATGTAACAGTAAACTTCAACAACATCTACAATGGAACAGATGTGAACAGTATAAACCCTGCTTCTGGCCATATCCCAGATGGAACAATAGTTAATTTCAGCAGTATGTTGGGAACATTCAACCCTGCCACAGCAACCACAACAAACGGAACAGCACCAACAATATTCACAGCAACAAACGTACTTAGTGGAAACATAACAGCAACAACGGATAACCAGGCAGTTTCAACAGTGATTAACATTATTTATCCTGTGCCAGTCGCGAATTTCACAGCAGACAACACTAATGGAACAGCACCAGGGACAGTTAATTTTACAGACAAATCAACAGGAAACATAACTAACTACAACTGGGACTTTGGAGATGGTAGTACATCGACTGATGAAAATCCAGTACATGTTTACAGTACACCTGGAACTTACACAGTTACTTTGACTGTTAATGGTCCTGGTGGAAGCAGTACAGAAACATTCACTGACTACATAATCATCAATCCCGATAATAAAGCACCAGTCATTAACTCAAACGTGCAAAGCGGACTGTACAACACTAAAAAGACTGTAACATTAACTGCTACAGATGATAAGGATCCAAATCCTAAAATTTACTACACACTGGATGGATCTACACCAACAAACATGAGCACACTATACACTAGTCCAATTATGATAAGTAAAGAAGGAACAACTATCCTCAGATTTATTGCAATGGACATTGCAGGTAACATTTCAAACTTGGGAAGTAACATCTACACAATTGATACCACAGTACCAACTGGCAATGCAAATGTTAAAACTGGAATTTACAACAAAGCCCAGACCGTAACAATTTCAATGAGTGAAGATGGTAACATATACTACACACTTAACGGAACCACACCAACAACAAGCAGTCAAAGATACACAGGACCAATCCGCATAACATCCACAACCACTTTGAAATATATTGCAATCGACCTGGCAGGTAACAAATCACCCGTTTGCACTGAAATTTACACAATTGATACGAAAGCACCAACAGCAACAGCAAACCTAAACAGTGGACTATACAACACTTACAAATCTGTAAAATTAACTATGAACAAAAATGGAACCATTTACTACACTTTAAACGGTAAAACACCAACAAAAAGCAGTACCAAATATACAGGGCCAATAACCATTAAATCCACAAGTACATTGAAATTCTTGGCTGTGGATATGGCTGGTAACAAATCTCCTGTGTACACCAAGACATATACAATCGATAAAACAGCACCTAAACCAGAGAAAACCGCGCCAGCACAGAACTCTAAAAACGTGTCACTCACAGCACCAATAACAATAAAATTCAGTGAAAATATCAGTAAAGGAGTTAAATTCTCACAGATTTACATCAAAAACATTAATACAGGAAAAATCACAACATCCACAGTAACAGGCATAAACGGATACACATTAACACTAAAAATGAGCAAGAGCAGACTAGGCCTAAACAACTATCAAGTTGTTATACCAGCAGGTGCAGTTAAAGACAAAGCAGGAAACAAAAACATAAAATATGTGTTGAACTTCAAAACAAGCAAATATTAAACAAATTCTTTTTTTCTTTTTTTTTAATTCGATAAAAAAGGAAATGTTAATTCGAATTTATCAACATTCCTCAAAGATCTTGGGATCGAATTCCATGGATTGTATTTTTTTAATAATTTTACATGTACTATCAAGTTCTGCTTTTCTGTAGCCTGTAACCTTCACAACATCTGCTTCAATACCCCTGTCTTTGAGCTGTTTTTTAAGTTTTTCAACTTCATGCTTTTGATCAGGACCTATGGTTATGATGTCCGGTTTGATCTTTTTTACAACCTTAAACATATCCTTTTCATCACCAAGATAGGCTTCGTCAACAGGCTTTAACATCTGTACAACTTCTAGCCTCTGTTTTTCATCGACAACAGGTAATCTCTTCTTAGATAGTACGGTTGAATCTCTGGCAATCACCACAACCAGATGGGCATCTTCACCACCAATTTTTTTAGATTCATCCAGGTAGTATCCGTGACCTGGATGAATTATATCAAATGTACCTGTAGCCATAACAATTTTAATAATTACACCCCTCATTTAATTTGGAAATTAATTTTTGTTAATAAATAAAACTGAAATTTGAATTTCTTATATTGGTTCATGTATTTATACATGTAGAACTAAACACTAATTCTTGCATAGTTAATGAAGTGTCATTTTTAATTTCAATCATTATTTAAAATCATTGAAAACCATCAGAGTCAATTATTTGACTGACTGACATCCATTATACTATTTAGGCATCAAACAATAAATCTATGAACCATAGATAATACTCTGGTTTGGGTTTAATGTAAATAAATTCAATGGTTATAGTTATGACTTCAAAGATTGCTAAGGGCAGCATTGTGATCCTCATTGGATCGTTCCTCTACAGGATTGGAGGTTACATATACAAGGTGGCAATGGCAAATTTACTTGGTCCCGCAGGCTACAGTATTTTAAGTATCACATGGCCCCTTCAAGGATTTTTTATCATTATTGCAGGCGCAGGACTACCGCCCGCCATTGCAAAGCACGTATCAGAGTATCATGCTCAAAATGATACTGAAATGGTTAAATCCATTATAAGCGTTGCAATGACGATGATGACTGCATTTGGACTTCTTTTTAGTGTTATCATATTTTTCCTGGCAGAACCCATAGCTGTTGGACTGCACAACCCAGAAGCTACCGTTCCATTCCAGCTTATCGCACTTATCACGCCATTCAGTGTTATTGTGGGTGCAATGAGGGGAACATTCCAGGGATTCTATCAGATGACCAATATACTGATAACAAGGGCAGTTGAACTAATTTTCATGGTTGGAGCTGCTATATTACTGGTTTGGATAGGTTTATATGTTGCAGGTGCTGTTATTGGTACTGCAATAGGATTTATGGCAGCACTGGTAGCTGCAGTATACCTTTTCCAGAGAGATATCCGTAAAAAGTTCTCAAAACCCCGAAATATGTTATCTAGGGCAACACCGGCATTGGACTTTTCTGATAAACTGGGAATAGCTAAAATGCTGATCATATTTTCCATACCTGTTGTAATCACTGGACTGGCAGAACTAGCTTTGTACGACATGGCAACGTATGTAATAGCTTACTATTATCCTGAAAGCAACTTGATGGGATATTTCAATGTATCAAGCACAATTGCAAGACTCCCACTAATAATATCTATGGCAGTAGCAACATCTGTACTTCCTGCAACAGCTGAGGCCATGAGTCTGAATGACCATGTACTTCTAAAGACCTACATAAGACAGTCTTACAGGTACGTATCATTCGTGGTCATACCTCTCTGTGTTGGAACAGTTGTGTTTGCAAACCCAATAATTAAACTCTTATTTGGACAGGGATTTTTACCAGGAGTTGCAGCACTACAAATACTTGCAGCTGGAATGCTGTTCTTCACACTCTACACAATTTCATCCAGCATATCACAAGGCCTTGGGAAACCAAGGTTACCAATGTACGTACTGGTGGCTGGTGTAACATTAGATTTAATATTAAGTTTAGCGCTGATTCCACCATACGGGATTAATGGTGCGGCTCTAGCCACGAGTTTAGCGTCACTGTTTATCATGGCAACGTTGATGTGGAGCACATTAAGACTTGCAAATGTCAAACTGCCCCTAATGGAATATGGAAAAATTTTATTGGCATCAATCATAATGGGGGCTGTTTTCATGTTATTCCCTTCAACCGTACTATTCCTGGTGATTGGAATCATAATATCTCCATTCCTTTATCTGGGGGTGTTGGCAGTTATAGGAGGATTAAAATTAGAAGATCTCAGACTGCTCTACAAAGTTGGAGACAGATTAGGACCATTATCTAACACTGTCCACAAAATGGTTGATATTCTAAGCAAGTACGCCGTGGACTAAAGATAATAATCATTTAAAATAAATAGAAAAAAAAGCTAAATGAAAAATTTCAATTTGATTTTCAGATATGAATATAAAAAAAATTTTGTTTTTTAATCCATGTGGGTTTTAAGTTCAGATTTAAGTTCAGCCCACATGTAGTGTTCTGGACCGCATCCAGAAACTATGATGTACTTGTAAGGTGAATTCAGTATCAGATCTATTATTTTTGTACGTCTGTTTGCCATTTCTTCATAGGGCAGAGGATAGAAGTCAGCATCTAAATATTCACTAATTTTTTCGTAGTAATCCTTAGCAGCATCCACTGATGTTCTTCCAGGAACAACGTAAACCTTCTTTGGTTTTGCTGCAATGACTGACTGCACGTGATCCTCAAAAATATCATCCTCACCAGTGTCTGGAGTGGTGTAGATAAATCCGAGATCATCTTTCACATACTCACACATGAACTGAACATTTGCATTTAATGCATCACCATTGTCCCCTTGACCCATTCCAACCAGTTTATCCCCCACTTTCATAATTTCAAATCTTCCAGGGGGTAGGATTGATAGATCGAGTGACTTAGTAATTTTGTTCACTGTGTTTTCAATATTTTCTGGTTTGTTTGTGAATGATGCATAGGTTGTCACTGCACAAAGTAAATTATATAGATTGTAGAGTCCAAATGCAGGCGTTTTTAGCTTTAAAAACACAGGAATTTCCTTGTCAGTTGTATGATTATAAACTTTACCCTCCAGGGTCACGTAACATGCATCGAACTCTTTTTTCAGTTCTGTCAATCGCATATCTGGATTTGGTCTTTCAAATCCACACTGGCAGCTATATTTTCCCCTGTGATTAGAAAACATCACGGAGTATGTGAGTTTAGAACCACACAATGGACAGTCAATATCAGGCTTTAACAAGTTATCATCGTCTGATTTTAAATCAAAACCATAGTAATTTACATGCACATCTGCCTCTTTCTTAGTTCCAATAGAGGCTGTTCTAGGGTCATCTGCATTGCATACAACAATTCCTGTTTTCATTGGTCTGGATAGGAGTTCTTTTGCCAACAGATACTTATCGAATGGATTTGAAACACCAGCCACAAGTGAATGTTCCCTTGAAACATTTGTGTATACAACCCCTATCGGGGCCACAAGTTTACATACTTCATCTGGAAAAGCATGAGCAATATCTCTGATACCATATTCAAAGACTCCAAAATCAATATTATCACTCAAAAGACCTGTAGTAATTGCATTTAAAGTGTTGCTGTCATAATTGTATGATATCGGGGCATCGTTTTCCAGGAGTAAACTTATCAATTTTGTGGTGGTTGTTTTTCCATTGGTACCTGTAATAATAATACTACCCACACGTGGAGTTTTTGCCAACTCCTTTAAACAATCGTATGATCCAATTTTAAGAAATAAATATCCGGGAAAACTTTTACCCATTCCTTTACCTAGTTTAACCATCTTTTTTGCAAGTTTTCCAGATACTTTTGCTGTTTGACACCTTATTTTTCCAGATAATTCCATGCATTTTACTATGCTGACGATGTATTTAAACTCTTCCATGAAACTAAAAATACAAATCAAATCGATAAGAAAAACTTAAAATTAAATGAAAATCAACGTTTAATCCTGTTAAACCTATAATAACGTCTTTATTTAGGTAACAATGATTCATAATGTTGATGTATTCCTAAATTTTTAGAATATCGAGGTTTAATTTAATTTTTCAGGATTTAAAATATTTCTAAAGCATTTAAAGAACTAAAATATTGATTAAGTTTTAAATAAAACTAGAGGGATCAGTTCCAAGGGGGGATATGTAATTTTTTACAGATACCTTAAAAACTGTGAACAGCCTGAAATTTGAGAGCAGTTTCAAAGTCTATCCTACCTTTATACAGGGCAGAGCCAATAACAGTCCCGAAGGTTTTGGTTTGACTCAGCATTTCAATATCTTCAAGGGTTGTGACTCCTCCAGAGTATATGACAGGAATGTTAACAGTATCTAACAATTCTAACAAGGGATCCATATTAAATCCTGATAAAAGTCCTTCAACATCCACATTTGTGAATAAAATTCCTCCCGCTCCATGTTTTTGAAGCGATAAACCCAGTTCCGGTGCTGTTTTTCCAGTGGTTTCAGTCCATCCTTTCACAACCACCTCAGAATTTTTACTGTCCAAGGCAACAACTATGCTATCACTTCCGTATTCCTCTGCTAACTTACCAACCAACTCAGGATTTTCAACAGCCATAGTACCTAAAATAACCTTTTCAATACCCATATCCAGCAGGTTTGCAGCATCATCAACAGTTCTTATTCCTCCACCTAGCTGAACCGGTACAGATACGGTGTCTATAATTTTCTCGATTACTTCTCTATTTTTAGAACCTTCTCCAAATGCACCATCGAGATTTATGACATGCAATATTTCAGCACCTTTATCTTCCCAGTTTTTAGCAACTTCATGTGGATTATCTATGATCACTTGTTCAGTTCCAGGTTTTCCCTGGACCAACTGCACACATTTACCGTTTTTAATATCTACCGCAGGTATAATATACAAAAAAACCATTCCTAAACATTTTTTTTAAATTTACTATCTAAAGCAAGCACTTAAATTTGAAAGTTATATTCTTGAAAATCTTGATGGTCCATCCGAAATTTTCTAGATTATTATTCAACATTAACATTCTATTGAGTTGATCCATAAAAAACTTCACATTAAACTGAAACTGTGGATGAAACTGGCCAGTAGACTAATAAAAAAAATCTATCATTTCTATATCATCATGTTTTTCATATTATCTATGTGACTATTCCTGCTGGAATTTGTAGATAATAAAAACCCCTATTATCATTATAATACCATAAAGTAGCTGCATAATTGTTAATGGTTCTTTTAATATCATAAATGCAAATATGGCCCCGAAAAGTGATGAAAATGGGAATATTGATCCAGTTCTAGCAGAACCTATCCTTCTAATGGAGTACAGGATCATTACGACTGTGAATCCAATTATGAAAACTCCAACGAATATCAGATACAGTACGTGATCCAGGGGTAGTGAAAAACTTTTGTGAAGCAAGAGACCGAGAGTTAAGAGAATCAAACCTCCAACAGTACATTTGATTGCACTTATCATGAGCAAATCTCTTTTGGAGCTCAGAAATTTACTTAAAATTGTATCCAGACTCCAAAAAAAGGTGGAAACAACTATGAATATGGCACCTAATCCTTCTGAAACCGAAACACTCAAACTGCTTCCATTGGTTGCAAGTAACACTGTTCCAAGCAAGATTAAAACTACTCCGATCAATTCCTTTTTTCTGAACCTTTCCCTTAATAGAAGAATTCCAAACGTAATTGTGAAGAACACTTCCACATTCATTAATAACGATGCATTCACAGCAGTGATGTTGTTTAATCCATTCAAATAGATTAAAGGAGCTATCACAGAACCTGAAACAGCTGTTATGAATATCAACATGTAATCCTTTCTTGTGAAAAAGGTTTCAGCTTCAAGTTTTGAATCCATTATACTCATCAAATGACTGTTAATTCCAGAATATCTTGCTGCAAACAAGAAAATTCCTGCAATACAATAGATCAGAGCTGAAAGAGCAAGCGGATCAAGATCCTGAAGCAAGATCTTGTTCATGGGGTTCCATATTCCAAAAAGTACTGTAACAGCAACTAAACTCAGGTATCCCCACTTAACGTTTGAAACAGTGGTTTTTGCTTGTGAACTCATTTGATGCTCCATTTTTACAGAAATGATTATTTGATCCAAATTTAAACTTGGAATTTTTATAAGAGTTTATAAGATGAATTAATAGGATTGTAGGCAATAAACTTTATCAGGAAAAATAATATCTTAAATTAAATATCCGACTCAAAATTATTATATTTAATGTGGAGATTTGCATATGTTTAAAATAGCTTTCAAGGTAGCGTATATTGGTACGGGTTATCATGGGTTTCAACGACAGCCCAATCTCCCGACCGTTGAAGGTGAACTTCTAAGGGCATTTAAAAAAGCAGGAATTTCTGAAATCCCTGAAAAATCTGATTATTCCATTGCAGGAAGAACTGACAGGGGTGTGAGTGCCATTGGAAATGTTGTTAGCCTGAAAACAAACAGTGAAGTAAAAATAAATCAAATAAATTACTACTTACCTCCAAATATACGTTTAATTGGTTATGCAAAGGTACCACTGGGTTTTAAACCTAGATATGCAAAACAGAGACATTACAGATATATTCTCGATAAAACATACTGCCCAAAAAATTCTCTAAACATTGAGCTCATGAAGCAGGCAGCTAAGCAAATGGAGGGGAAACATAACTACATCAATTTCTCCAAAAGATCCGAAAGAGCTCCTGAAAGAACGGTTTACGGTGTTAAACTAAGTGAAACTCATGAAGTCGTTGTGTTTGATGTGGTTGGTGAAAGTTTCCTCTGGAATATGGTACGGAAGATGGTAAAGGTTTTGATAATGATAGGTCAGTGCAAGCTAACTTTAAATGATCTTGAAACACTCTTCGATCCTGATATTCCTGCTTCAATAAAACCTGTGCCTTCAGAGGGGCTTATTCTTATGGATGTGGATTACGATGGAATAGATTTTAGAAGTGAAGGTTATGCCATTAATAATTTCATGAAAACACTTAAAGATGAATATGCACGTAAGAAAACCATTCTTGATGTGGAAAACGAGATGATTAATGTTTTAAATGGATTTTGATAATCCCAAGAAACCATTAATAATAATGGTGACTATATATATTCATGTAATTACCCAAATGGAGGAAATATCCTGGTGTACAAGAATACAGGTTCAGAGGGTATTAAAGAATCAAATCTAATTTTTAAGTCACAAAAATCCAGTAGACCTGCAAGGGGAATTATTGTAGGTTACGATCCGGGTTTAACAGTTGGTATTGCAATTTTAAACCTAAACGGTGAATTGATTTCACTGGACAGTTTTAAAGAAATACGTCGCTCAGAAATAATAAGCCATATAATTGGCCATGGAAATACTGTTTTGGTTGCTACAGATGTTTATCCGGCTCCAAAGACAGTTCGGAAAATTGCAACAACATTAAATTCTAAAATATGGTCTCCATATAAAGATATGTCGGTAGGATCCAAGATAGAAATTGTTGACAGCTTCACAGGAATGGGAAACAGCTTGAGCGTGCCACAAAATGCACATGAAAGGGATGCCTTGGCCGCAGCTGTGAAAACCTATAAAGACCATTCTAAAAAGTTTAGACAAATAGAAAAACGTGCAGAACAACTATCAATAACTACCGACATGATTGATGAGATAAAAATACAGGTAATTAATGGAAAGTCCATCAGTAACTCAATTAGGGAAATTTCTCAAAAGACTCTGAAAACCAGTTATATTGGGAATTTAAATCATAAAACATGTGGATCATCTAAATCTAGTCAAGATATTGATGTTTTGAAATTAAAAAATAGTGAAAATAAACTTAAAACCTCTGTACAGGATAATAGTCATAATGAGTTGACAATCAACAGGTTAAAAAGTAAGTTAAACTCACAGAAACGTTACATCAATGAGCTCAAAGATAAAAACCAGCAATTAGAGAATGAAATCAGATATCACAAGAGAGAAGTATCTAAACTTCAATCCCGAATGGATAAACTTCGAAATGATTATTCAAAGAAGATCCTGGAGAAAAGGGAATTTGCATCCAAAATATCCATGATAAAACGACTTCAGGAGAAATACCTTGAAGAAAAAGCCATGAGATTGGAACTTGAAAAACAGCTAGATCCAAACTTTGGAAGGGAAAAACTAGGGGAAGATGCAGTTTTACTGAAAATAATAAATTCATTTACAAAGGAAGGAATTAGGGAATCCACCATTCAAAGGAATATTTCAAAGGGAGATGTTGTACTTCTTAAGAATTCGGAAGGAGGAGGTTCAAACACCGCAGCTATACTGTGTGAAATGGGAGTTAAAGCGGTGATAACAATGGATAAAATATCGGATCCTGCAAAAAAAGTTTTTAAGAACTGTATGATTCCCGTGATACAGGAAGATTCTATCCATATTAGAAAAATGGCAGATACAACCTACGTTGTTTTAGAGGATCTTCAGGAGCAGATTGAAAGGTGGATGGAAAAAACTAGGAAACAACAGGATAACGAGGATAAAAATAAATTAATCAGCCTGGTTGATGAATATAGGGCTCAAAGAAGAAGAGAACTTGATAACTGATCTAAAAAATCAGCTTTTAAAAATAGTGAGTCTAAGCCATATTTTTTTTAAATTATAAAAGCTTTGATGGGAAATGTAATATAAGCCGATATTTGATTAAAAAAATATTGAAATATTCAACGGAGTAACTAAATGAAAATTGCATTTATAATTGGAACCAGGCCAGAAATCATTAAAATGGCCCCGATAATTGATCTAACTCAAAAATGGGAAATTGAACATGTTCTCATTCATACTGGGCAGCATTATGATCATGAAATGTCTCAAAAATTCTTTTTAGACTTGGAAATTGAAAAACCACACTACAATATAGGTGTTGGATCAAATTCCCACGGAAAACAAACAGCACAGATGATTGAAGAAATTGAAAAGGTTTTAACTCATGAAAAACCTGACATTGTCCTGGTACAGGGGGATACAAATGCTGTCCTAGCAGGAGCTGTTGCAGCTTCAAAACTCAATCTTTCGGTGGGTCATGTTGAAGCAGGGCTTCGATCCTTTGACAGAACCATGCCAGAGGAGATTAATCGAAAAATTGCAGACAGCTGCTCAACCATGTACTTCGTACCTACAGAAGAATCTGCCATTAACTTGGCACTTGAAGCTGTTGATCCACATGAAATTTTTGTAACAGGAAACACAGTGGTTGATGCATGTTTAAGACATCTTAAAATTGCAGAACAGAAGTCAAAATTGTTATCTGAGCTTGATGTAGATGGAGACATACTCACACTGACTATGCATAGAGCTGAAAATGTTGATGATCCGGAAAGGCTGAAAAATATCTTAGATGCAATTATGGAACTTCAGGATATTACAGTAGTTTTCCCAGTACATCCCAGAACCTTGAAAACCCTGGAAAACTTCGGATATTTAAGCAGACTTGAAAATGCATCTCACATAAAACTCACTAGACCCATAGGCTATCTTGACTTCCTGTTGCTTCTTTCCAGATCTAAATTTGTCATGACAGACTCTGGTGGACTTCAAGAAGAAGCAATTACTCTCAACATACCATGCATTACATTGAGGTACAATACAGAACGACCTGAAACAGTGTCTTCTGGTGGGAACATACTTGTTGGCTCAGATAAAGACAGGATAATCGAAACAATTCAAAGGATATCTGAAGATGAAGAGCTTTACAAGAAGATGCAGAATGCTAAAAACCCTTATGGGGATGGGAGTTCTTCAGAGAATATTTTAAAAGCAGTATTAAAATATGAAAATGAAGGAAAATTCAACATTGGTTCTCCAGATAGTATTATGAAGGTTTTAAATCGAAGTTTGGTAACGATCCAAGACGATCTAACTGTAAATGATTTTGAAGTCAATAATCCTTCTTCAAGGATTCAATTAGTTTTTCAAGATGAAAATATTTTATTCCCATTTTCAGATCTGAGTTTGAAGGACAAAACGGTTTTGTTGAACACATTTTAAATATTTAAATATCAAACAAAAGTTTTTAAGCAATATTCAATAAAACTATTAGAAATTTATTTCTGGAGGAAACATATGAAACTGCTTGTTTTTGAATTTGCAACTGCTAACGGACTGAATGATCCATTCATAACAGTAGAGGGTCTGGCAATATTGGAGGCTGTGTTGGATGATCTTGAGAAATTCAATCCACATTACCTGGTTCCCAATGAATCCATTAAACTAAATTCAAATGCTGTTCCTGTTGTAATTGATGAAGATATTTCAAAATGGTTAAGTAAACACATAACGGAATATGATGCCTGTTTACCCATAGCTCCAGAAGAGGATGGGCTACTGCACGATCTGACTCAAATAATAGAAAGCAACGGGGTAACGGTTTTTGGTTCAAATTCAAAAGCAATCAAATTAACTACAGATAAATTTGAAATGTATAAAGCCCTCGAAGGGAAAGCTCCCATCATAAGAACGGAAAAAATCAGCTTCAACGATGATCTGGAAGAGCTGGGAAAAACTGTTTTCCAGGAATCCTGTTTAAAGGTCATTAAACCTGCAGATGGAGTTTCATCTTCTGGTGTAATGGTTTTAAGTTCTTTAGAAGACTTTTTAATTGGTGCAAAAATTATCAGACAGTTTACCAAACTTCCCTACTTTGTTATGCAAGATTATATTCCCGGTGATAGTGTGAGTGTGAGTTTGTTAAGTGATGGGGAAACAGCCATTCCACTCAGTTTGAATCAGCAGGATATTGAAATCAAATCATGTAAAATCAGTTATAACGGAGGAAAGGTTCCCTACAACCATGAACTGTCATTAATTGCAAAAGAAACAGCCAAAAATGTTGTGGAAATTATTGAGGGTGTTGTGGGATTTGTTGGAGTTGATCTTATCCTGTGTGAAGATGAAGTATATTTAGTCGAGATCAATTCACGATTAACCACTCCTTACATCGCACTCAGAATGATCACTAAATTTAACCTAGGTGAAGCAGTGATCAATTCTGTTAATGGAGTGTTACCGGATAATATAGGATTAAATGGAGAAGTAAACTTTTATAAAGAGGGTAAATCCCTCAGGGTTAGTGTTTTAAAATGAGAATAGCAGGTTTTGATATAGGAGGAGCAAACACAGATTTAGCAGTTGTTGAACTGGATGAATCTGGAAATTTATTAAAATTAGCAACAGACTTTAGTTATCTGCCAATGTGGCGTCGTAAAGAAGATCTGTCAGATGTTTTAAAGGAACTTTTAGAACCATTCGATGAAGTAGATGCCGTTGGAATTTCAATGACTGCAGAACTGGTTGATGCTTACAAAACAAAGACTGAAGGTGTTATAGACATAGCTACTAAATCAAACGATGCATTTGAAGTTCCTGTAGCTTTCGTAGGTTTGGAGGGGATGATGAGCCTTAAAAATGTATTGAATGAACCTATGAAGGCGGCTGCTGCAAATTGGATAGCAACAGCACCACTTGCAGCTAAAATTAAACCTGATACCATACTACTGGATACGGGTAGTACAACTACGGATATAATTCCCATAAAAAATGGTAATGAATGTGCTAAAGGAAGATCAGATTTGGAGAGGTTGCAAACTGGTGAGCTGGTCTATTCCGGCACACTAAGAACAAATGTGGCAGCACTAGTTGAAAAGGTCCCGTTAAACAATACCATGGCAAGGGTTGCATCAGAACTTTTTGCAATCACTGCTGATATGCATATGGTTCTAGGAAACATAACCAAGAAAAATTATACTGGAGATACCATGGATGGAGCAGGGAAATCCATTAAGGATTGCAGGAGAAGAATTTCCAGGGTGGTGTGCGGAGATCTAGATGTTTTGGGCACGGATGAAATTGAGAACATATCAGCTTACATCTGCTCTGAACAGGTTAGAAAAATATCTGAGGCTTTAAAAGAGGTTTCAAATAGAAATCACCTGTACCATGTTGTCACCACAGGTTTAGGAATGGACATAATTGCTTCTAGGGCTTGTGAATTAGCGGGTCTTGATTTCACTGCAATGGATAAAATTTTGAAAAAGGAAGATTGTGTGAATGCACCTGCCGTAGGTACAGCCCTTCTAATGGGTGAATACTTGGATAAAAAAAATTTAGAAGGATTTAAAGGATTATAAATCCTTTTTTTTAAATTTTTAACTGAAAGTCGTCTTTTTTTTTATGTATATACACAAAAATTAATTGGTCTTTAACCAATTTTTCACAGAATGAAACGTTAAACTTTCTAAAAATCGTTTCAAATTCAATTTTCTTTTAAAATCTATTAAAAATCGTAAAATACTTTAAAATCTTATTTTAAACGTTTTTGAAATCGTTACTATTTAATTTTTTTTTCAATTATTATTAATCAATACCATACCTCTTTGATACCCAATAAATATGCTATGATGTTGGTTCCGAGGTGTAGGAATAATGTTAGAACTAATATAATGACGATCATTTCCAATGGTAAAACTACAATAAGCGACGCAAAAAGAAGTGCACCCACAACAAAGTCCAATTGATCCAGCAGTGGCGCGGGTTTGCCCCTTCCAATATTCAACCTTCGCTTTATAAAACTTCCACAAGCATCTCCAATAAGTGCCCCTGCACCAAGAGTAAAACCTAATAATAATCCGTAAATTATATTTCCAGTTAATATTCCCTGTACAATTCCAACTAAAGTTCCTATTAATATTCCTATTATTGTTCCTCTTATAGTAACTCCGTTTCCTATTATCCTGCGCCCGTCACTAAGTTTGTGATTGAAATCAAGTGGTTTCCCACCTCCAAATGCTAAAGCTGTAACGTTGGCAAGGTATGCAGGTAACATAAAGTATATAGCATATGCTGATAAATTTATTACACTGACTACACTAGAGTCCATAGTTTACCTCCAATTTAAAACAAGATAATAATTATAGTTAGCTATTAAATAATGTTATGGGTGGGATGATAATTATAAAAAATACCAAAAGTCTATGTCCTATATGCCTCAAAGTTGTAGATGCAGAGGTATATGAGGATGATGGCAAAATACTGATAAAGAAAACTTGCTCTGAACACGGAGAATTTACCAATACTTACTGGAGCAATTCAGAAATTTATAACAAAGCAAATAACTACGAAAAAGTAGGGAACGGTATTGAAAATCCACAAACAATTGCCGCTACAGAATGTCCTAATAACTGCGGTATTTGTGATGAACACGAAAGCCACACAGTCCTTGGGCTTATAGATGTTACCAACAGATGTAATCTAAAATGTCCTGTCTGTTTTGCTAACGCCGCTGTTTCTAAAAAATTATATGAACCATCATATGAAGAAATAAGGACTATGCTACGTAATTTAAGGAATAACAGACCGGTACCAACTCCTGCTATTCAATATGCTGGTGGAGAGCCTACAGTCCGTAAAGACCTGGTTGAATTGGTTAAACTTGCCAAGGAAGAGGGTTTTTCACACACACAAATTGCCACTAATGGTGTTAGACTTGCTAGACTGCCGTCACTGGCTCAGGAACTCAAAGATGCAGGTTTAAACACAGTTTATCTGCAGTTCGATGGAGTCACAGAAGAACCTTATTTGGAGATCAGGCAGAAGGATCTGCTTGCAACTAAGCTTAAAGCGATAGAAAACTGCCGTAAAGCAAATTTGGGAATTGTACTGGTTCCAACTTTACTTAAGGGTATTAATGATGATCAGATTGGAGATATACTCAAATTTGCCATTGATAACGTTGATATTATAAGGGGAGTTAATTTCCAGCCAGTTTCATTTGCAGGTAGGACACCAGCAGACGAAGTAGAAGCACAGCGTGTAACAGTCCCTGACTTTACAGAGATGGTAGAGGAACAGACAGATTCACAGATAACTGTGGAAGATTTCTATCCTGCAAGTTGTGTGACTCCTATTTCTGAATTTATAGAAGCAATGGATGGTAAGGATGCTCAAGTTACATTCACATGTCATCCTCACTGCGGTACAGCTACCTACGTATTTTTAGATGGCGATAAGATGGTTCCAATCACCAGATTTATAGATGTGGACAGATTCTTTGATCTTTTAGAAAACAGTGCTGAAAAACTGGATGAGGGAGGTCTAGTTGCAAAGGCTAAAATCGTTGCTAGGGCAACAATGGAACTTCCAAAGACTGTTGACATGTCTAAATCTCCAGAATCTGTAGATTTAAGGAGTATTATCACAGCTGTATTTAAGGAAAGATCATACAAGGCCCTTGGAGAGTTCCATAAGAGAACACTTCTGGTTTCATGCATGCACTTCATGGATCCGTTCAACTTTGACCAGGACCGTGTTAGAAGATGTGTTATACACTATGCTGTGCCTGATGGAAGAATCATACCTTTCTGTTCCATGAATACACTTTACAGACAGGGAATCGAAGAAAAATTCTCTAGACCACTTAAGGAAATGACTAAAAACTAATAAAATTAGTTAGGGGTTCTTTAATTTGATCGTTGAAACTCCCTCAAGACTCCATATCACACTCATTGATCTCAATGGTGTTCAAGGACGAATAGATGGTGGTGTAGGGTTAACAATTGATAATCCTTGCCTTCATGTGGAAGCTGAATCTTCCAACAGTGGTATTAACACGGTTTTCTCTAAAAAAAGCCGGATGATTCCAGGACTGGTGGAAGATTACTCTAGAAAAATTGATACAGCTGCTTCAAAGGTTATTAAAGCCATGAATTATGCTGGTGGATTTGAATTTAGTATAGATGCTGACTATCCTCCGCATTCTGGATTGGGATCAGGAACTCAACTGTCGTTAGCTGTAGCCAAACTCATCACCCAGTTAAATGGTGATGAAATTAATGCTCATGAACTGGCAAAAATAGTTGGAAGGGGCGGAACATCTGGAATAGGTGTTGAATCTTTTGAAGATGGTGGTTTTATAATAGATGGGGGACACAGTTCCCATGATAAATCTAGTTTTTTGCCATCATCAGCATCCAAAGCTTCCCCACCCCCAATTATTGCCCGGTACAATTTTCCAGAGGATTGGAACATAATATTAACCATACCTGATGTTGAAAGGGGAGTTTCAGGGTCTAAAGAAATAGATGCATTCCAGAAGCACTGCCCTATAAAGCTTGTAGAGGTTGAAAAATTATCCCATTTAATACTCATGAAACTCATGCCTGCGGTTGTTGAATCGGATTTAGATGCATTTGGTAGTGCAATTAACAGTATTCAGAATACTGGATTTAAAAAAGTAGAAAATAAATTACAGAACCCTCAAATAAAAAATATAATGGAAGATTTAAGAAATTCAGGAGCTGCTGGAGTTGGTATGAGCAGTTTTGGACCAACTATATACTCTGTTACAGACACCAATAAAATGGCTGTTTTAAAGGCAGCTGAAAACTCGATCAAAGATATAGGTGGTCAGGTGATCCAGACCAGGGCACGGAACAACGGAGCAAAAATAATTTGATTGAAATTTAGCGAGGAATGAGTATGGAAAAGTTATATGGTAAAGTTTGGAAGTTCAGGGACAGTATTGATACAGATGTTATCATTGCTGGAAGGTACCTTCGTACATTCAGTTTGGATGATCTTGCAAGCCATGTGATGGAGGCTGAAGATCCCAACTTTGCAGAGAATGTTCAAGATGGAGATATTATCGTTGCTGGATGGAATTTTGGATGCGGTTCATCCAGGGAACAGGCGCCAGTAGCACTCAAACATGCAGGAATTTCCGCAATCATAGCCAAGTCATTCGCGAGGATATTCTATAGAAATGCCATCAACATTGGATTGCCTGTAATAACTGCAGACGTAACTGCAGAAAAAGGGGATGAACTGTGTATAGATCTTGAAAATGGAGTTATACTCAATAAAACAACTGGCCTGGAATTTAAGATCCAACCATTCGACAGTTTCATGGTTGAAATACTGTCTGATGGTGGGCTGGTAAAACATTACCTCAAGGTTAAAGAAGAGAACTGATAAGAAATTCCGATATTTTATACTTTTTTCAGCTATTTTTTTGATAATCATACCGGTCATTAATTTTTTGATGAATTAGATCAATTTTGTTATGATCTGTGAACCTTTACATAATATTCAATGAGTTCATATTGAACTAGTTACAAATATAAAATAAAAAACTAAACAAGGAAATCCATTAAATATTTTAGGAAGTTAAAAATGAATTGCACTCAATGCGGGTCTGAATCCTGCGAAATATTAAAAACCAAGGGTAAAAAATCCAAGGAACTTTTACTACAATGTAACGAATGTGGAAACATATTCAGAGAAACTGTTGCTGTTGAAAAACCTTTAAAAATAAGGGTAGTGGTAAGTGAATATGAATCCTCCCATAAAACTTCGGTTGACCTTTACCCTGATGAAAAACTGGAATTTGAAGGTGTACTTGATCTAGATGGAAGACCGGCTCAAATTACCTCAATAGAAAACAACAGGGGTGGAAGGGTCATGGTTGCTGATGCATCGGATATTGACACCATATGGGCATCTTATATAGACACCCCTGCAAGGGTAGGTATTTCAGTAGATTATGGTGGTAGAATATTGTCCAAAAAGGTGGAAGTAGACAGAGAATTTGAATTCACCATCGGAGATGTAGTGAAACTTGGAAGTGAGCTTTTCAAGGTAAGGGCAATGAAAACACAAGACAGGAAAATGAGAAAGGGATTTGCAAAGGCTTTTGTAATCAAAAGGGTTTATGGCAGGCCTGATAGAGATTTAAGACGTTATGATTATGATTTAACAAATAAGATTGTGGAAGTATCTAGCGGTAATCCGGATGAATAATCAAAGGGATCTTATTCAGACATTGTGGGATATGAATTACATCAAATCAGATAAAGTCAGGAAGGCTATGCTCAATGTTCCAAGGGAAGAGTTCATGACTCCTGAAACTAGAGATATGGCCTATTTGGACAGGCCAATACCACTTAAACATGGGCAGACAATTTCAGCTCCCCACATGGTGGCCATAATATGTGAACAACTCTCACTCAGCCCCGGAATGAATGTTCTTGAGATTGGAACAGGATTTGGTTACAATGCTGCTGTTGTTGCTGAAATTCTAGGTCCTAAAGGTCATGTTTATACCATTGAAAGAATTAAAGCTCTTAAAGAAAGGGCGGAAGAAAATTTAAGTAAAACAGGTTACAGTAATGTTACTGTGATATATGGTGATGGTACTGGGGGTTATCCTGAAAAAGCTCCCTATGATAGGGTATATGCTACAGCAAGTGCTCCAAAAATTCCAGAACCATTGAAGGATCAATTGAAGGTGGGTGGAAGATTGCTTACTCCTGTAGGTGATGATCCGGCCTATCAGGAACTTGTCTGCATAGTTAGAAAGGGTGAAACTGAATTTGAATCCCACAATCTGGGTGGAGTAGTATTTGTACCCATGATTGGTAAACATGGATGGCCAGAAGAGTAACCATAGGAAAAGAATTGATTAATAAATGATTACCACTCTTTTGAAGTTTAAGCCTAAGTTCAGGATGATCTTTAAGTAGAGAAGGTTGGATTTTTTGGGAATAAAACAATGGTACAAGTAGTAAAAGATATATATGGTTTTCATATAGAACATTAAGCTAATAGAAAGGCTTTCCAGTTCAGTATTTTATTTGTTGAAGTTCACAGTTAATTATTTAAAACAGATTCCAAACTCGTAGATTGGTGGTGACTCATGAAAATAACTCCTTCATGGGATTTGAAATTGCCATGAATTACGAGCTAATTTTATTAATTCACCTAAAATTAAAGGGATATTATGAAGGTATACATTGAAACAGTAGGATGTACATTTAATCAGGCAGACTCACAGATAATGGCAGGAATACTCAAGGAAAATAAAGTTGACCTTGTTGATACTCCGGAGGATGCAGACACCATAATTATGAACACATGTTATGTTAAACATCCAACTGAACAGAAGGTTCTAACTAAGATCAAGAAGATGCAGGAACTTTATCCAGAAACCAAACTCCTCATTTCAGGATGTATGGTTGAGATCGATCCTGAAAAACTGGCCATAGCAGCACCAGAAGCCAGCTGGATAGGACCCCATAAAATTAAATCAACCTTCAACATTGTTAATTCAGTACATGAAGGAAAAATTGTCAGAGAAACAGGGTTTTCAACAGAACCCAAAGTTGGTCTGCCTAAAATTCGTTCAAACCCCATAATACACATAATTCAAATCTGCGAAGGATGTGATGGATTCTGCACATACTGCTGCACCAGATTTGCAAGGGGAAGAATCCAAAGTTATTCTGCGGAAATGATAAAAAAAGAAGCAGAACAGGCAGTTAAAGAGGGTTGTAAGGAAATTCAGCTCACTGCCCAGGACACTGCAGCCTATGGAAAGGACACAGGCGAAGCACTGGCTGAACTCATCAACATGATCTCAGACATTGAAGGTAATTTCAAGCTAAGGGTGGGTATGATGCATCCAAAGAGTGTGATGAACCAGGTTGAACCAGTAATCAATGCTTTTAAGAGGGGTAAATGCTATAAATTCATCCATCTACCGATTCAAAGCGGCAGTAACACAGTTCTTCAGGATATGAACCGGTGTCATGATGTGGATGAGTTTAAAAAAATTGTTTCAAGGTTCAGAGAAGAAATTCCGGACATTTCAATTTCTACAGATATAATAGTTGGCTATCCAACAGAGACAGATGAGGATTTTGAGGCTACCCTCAACTTGATATCGGAGCTTGAACCTGATTTTCTTCACATATCCAAGTACATGCATAGACCTGGAACAACATCCTCCCAGCTCGAGGAAATTGACCATGAAACAATGAAAAATCGCTCCAAAGTATTAAACGATCTTAAAACGGAAATTGCACTTAAAAAGAACAGACAGATGATAGGATCCAGACAAACCATCCTAATAACAAATAAAGGGCGTAAGGGAGGCTATGTTGGCCGTAGTGAAGGTTATAAAACAGTGATTATCGAAGATGCGGAGATTGGAAGCTTCGTTGATGTGATGATCAAAGCTGCTAAACCAACCTACTTAACAGCCGATGTTGTTGATGATTAAAATTTCCAACCCAAATTATATTAGATTCAAATTAATATTGTAGAAGTGGTGAACCAATGTCATATCTTGTATGTGAACAATGCGGTAAATATTACGAGCTTTCTGAGGGCAAAAACTCTTACAGTTACGAAAAATGTGAATGTGGGGGAAAATTAACCTACAAAGACAGTCTTGATAGAACTCAAATAGTTAGGGAACCTGTAATTTCAAAAAACAAATGTGAAAAATGTGGTGCTGAAGTTTCTCCAGACAAGGCCATATGCAACCAATGTGGAAATACCATTGAGTCCAAAAACATGGAACAAACAGGTTTGAGCTTTATGGGTGTGGCAGTGGGTTTCGGATTTCTACTGTTAACAACACTCATTGCGGTGTTCGCACTTTTTGGAAATAATATTCCACAAAAACCAGATGACATTCCCTACAAAATATTGATAGCATTTGGAATAATTGCCATGGTGGTTTCAATAATTTCAGGGTTGATATCTTCATATATAAGTGGAAGTACTAACTTTAAAGATGGAATGGTTAATGGAGGGCTTGTTGGAGTTGTTCTTGGAATTTTAGTAGCCCTAACCAGTGGAAGTATTGCATCCATAGGAGTCTTAGTTATTTTCAGTTTACTATCCTGTTTTGGGGGATTAATGGGCACAGTTCTAAAAAGAAAGTACTGATCTCTAAGATATTAAAAAAAATATTCAAATAAAAGTTAGAATCAACAAATTTTAAAGGAGATTTACCTTCCCCTTAACATCTTTTTACTCAATTTTTCCAGTTTTCTAGTTTCTTTTAACTGTTTTTCAATGTTTCCATCTCTTATTACTACAGATCCTGTGTATCCACATTTGGAACATTCCCATAGAGGGGCGTTTGGATTATGGATTTTCATCATTTTTGAACCGCATCGAGGACATGAACTTGAGGACATGGATATTCACTTCTTGAAATTTACTAACACATCACTTACTATTATTACATCATATGTAATTTGCTTTATTTATACCTGAAAAAAAGGTATAAATTAGTTTAATTCATCTATCAATTTACTTATATTTATAATAAAAAATATCTAAGCTAATCCCAGTTAACTGAATAAGTTTATAATAAATTAATTTAAGATAATTATTTTGTCCATGAAAAACAGTAAATTTAACATATTTTTGTCCATTTTTTAGGAACAATAACTCTATTATTATCCATTTGGATACTAATTAAGTGTTCCTTAATAATTTGGACAGATTTGATGTGTGTTAAAGATTCGCAGAATGCAAAGGGTTAAATATGAATAGAGTTATATTCAAGATGGACGCATTTCGGGGCCGGTGGTCTAGGGGTATGATACCTCCCTGACACGGAGGTGATCACGAGTTCGAATCTCGTCCGGCCCATTTGCCGTGGTAGTTCAGTTGGGAGAACGCCAGACTGAAGATCTGGATGTCGCTGGTTCAAGTCCGGCCCACGGCACTAACTATTTTTTTAAGCTATTTTTAATAAATCAGTAATCTTATTTTATTTATGATTCTTACTCAATAAACATGTTTAAAATATTTATTCTGAGTTCTTGCCATGGTTTTTCTAGTTTGAAAGCTCCATACTATAAATGATTAACCCAGTTTTCAAAACTGGGTTAAATGTATTATTTGGTGGCAGTTTTTTTAGATTTGGGCCTCAGGGTGTGATTCTAAAATTTATTGTTGAAACATCCCAGGGTGCTGGTTAAAAAAAATCATCAAAAAGTATTATAACCCCTAATTTTTTTGATATAACTGATTAATCAATGTTAAATAGATTAAATCAAAAGCTCATTTGGTTTTATCCTTAATAATCTGTGGAATGAACTAATATAAAAAATATTATATGGATCGAATTACAGATTATAAGATGATTAGAATCTTTATTTAAAATATCAGGAGGAATTTGATTGGATATAAATGACCCAATTAAAACTACAGTTGAAGAAATCCGTAAAGTTTTGAATATTGAAAATGTGATCGGTGAAACCATAGAAACTGATGAATTTTTAATGCTACCTGTAACAAGAATGGGAATGGGATTCGGAGCAGGAGAAGCTGAAGGAAAAGGTCAGAATAATATGGGTGGAGCCGGTGCAGGTGCTGGTGGTGCAGCAGGAGTAGAACCTATAGCAATGGTAGTGGTGCATAAAGGAGTTAAAGGACCAGAAGGTGTGAAAGTAATGTCCCTTAAAAGCCCAGATCCACTTTCAAGGGCAATAGGTGAAATAAGCACAGCTGCAGTTGAAATAATGGACCAAGGCGCCAAGATGATGAAGGAAAAAGGGAAAGCAAAAGCCCATTTCAAAAGCAAAGACAAAGGCAAAGAAGCAAAAGAAGCCGAAGTTGAAGTGGAGAAGGAATAAAATTATTTTTTTTTAACCCAATAACCTGCGGAGTTTCCATAATTGATAAACATCCTACTAATCATAGTGCTAGTGGTGGTTTTAATCATCATAAGTTTACTGATGGTTCCATTCCACATAACCCTTAACATAGCAAATCAAGGTCTCAAGTTCAATGGTTTCATACAGATTAAATGGATGAAGATCAGGATAATAAAGAGAGAAATACCTTCAGAAACTCCAGAGGATGAAAAGGAAGAAAAAGAAGAGAAAAAAGATGAAGGTGCAGAGTGGAATCTTGACAAAATTGTCAAGGTCTTTAATCTTTTTTTAGAATCCTTACCACACTTTGAAAGAATTATATGCGCCATCTACAGATCTGTTAATCTGGAACGATTCTTGTTTAATCTCAAGGTAGGACTTGACAGCCCTGTTGACACTGCAATGATTGCAGGAGTGTTCTGGTCAATGAATTCCATAGTAAACACTATTCCAAGGGTAACAGTTACAGTACATCCACAATTTATGGAACCAGTACTTGAGGGTCAGGTGGAACTCGAATTTAAAGTAAGACTGCTGTGGATAGTTGCAGAATCAATACGGGCCATAACCAAAAAGCCTGTTAGAAACTTAATAAGTGAAGTCAGATCATAAAATTTTTCAGGATAATTGCCATGAAATCTAAAATAAAGGTTGAAAAAAAGGTTGGAAAGATATTTGACATTGGTGAGAGAAAGTTTTATCCTGTTGTTGAAATTTCCACCATTGAATCAAACAACTACTTCTCTGAGTCAATCACTCCAGTAGCATTCGTGGTGTCTGAACCAATGAAAAAATACATACTACCCTTATCTGAAGATGAACTAAATAAGGAAGAAATTATCAGACTCGTTTTTCCAGATATGCGAGCCGAAGAATAAGCTACGATCCTTATGGATGATTTCAAATTAATCGATTTATTTTGAACATTTTTTTACATAAACTGTAATTCTCATCATTTTTCTAATTCTACGTTTCAGAATGGATTTTAATATTTTTCTCAGAATAATGCGTGCTGAATGAAATTTTTTAGAATAGGCATGATGCATATACATTCTCTGGTCACTAATCTATTGAAAAAAAGGAGCTGTGATAAATGGTAAATGTGTCTATTTATTAAATCTCATGAAAACTATTTGAACTCATTATAACAGTAGCTTCCTAACATCTAATCAATAGATCACAAGATAGCATTATCTGCTAGAATGTTAAAAAAATATATAAAAAAATAATATTTTAGAATTTAATTAATCTATCTTCATGAAGTCTGAATTTTCAGCTCCACATATTGGACATTTTTCTGGGGCTTCATTTTCAACGGTGTTACCGCACAGGGCACAAACATAGTAATCGACTTCTGAATTTTTTCCAAGATTTTCAAGGGCATTTTTGTAGAGTTCTGCATGGATCTGTTCCACACTGTTTGCAACATCAAAGGTCCATCTTGCTGCATCTTCCTTTTCAGCCTTGGCTTCAGCAATAAAGTTCGGGTACATGGTTGTGAATTCAAAAGTTTCTCCTTCGATTGCATCTTTCAAATTTGCTTCTGTATCATTTATTCCACCAGCAATTTCAAGATGGTTATGTGCGTGAACAGTTTCTGCAGCTGCTGCGGCCCTGAAAAGCTTAGCTACCTGGCTGAAACCTTCTTCATCAGCTTTTTTAGCGAATGCTAAATATTTTCTATTAGCTTGAGATTCACCTGCAAATGCTTCCATTAAATTTTCTTTTGAACTCATAATTTTGACCTCCTAATAAATATCAATTACACTATGATTTCTGTGCAATAAATCCTTTTTGAAACGTTAGTTTAAACTGAAATAATAATAAAATCCACATAAATAATCCGGATAAAAACAGTTAATATTTAATATGAAGCAAAAATATAAAAAACAAATTAAAAAAGAAGAAAATTAGGCTGTTTTAACAGCCATGTCTATGTCGTCTGCTTTGACAGTTTTTCTTCCAGCGTGTTTTGCAAGTTCAACAGCTTTCTTAGCTATTTCTTCACCCTTTTCTTCGAGTGATTTAGCTAATGCCTCTTTTGCATCATCACTTATTCTTTGAGCACCAGCGTTTTTTATGATCCTTCCAACTGGAGCAATTGGTAATTCGGCCATAATTTCACCTCCTATTTATCCTAGGGATAATTAATATTTAAAACTATCGGTTTTTGTTGGATTTTTAGCCATCACTTTTACAATGGTAGGCGAGTCGAAGAGATCAATATCCAACCAAAACTTTTAAGCGTACTAACCTTGATATGAAATTCCATGTTTGAGCACTTAAACATCGACAACAAAACTGAAGAGATTTTAGAAAAATCGTTAAACACTAGAATATCGAAAGAAGAAGGTTTAAAACTTATTAATTCGACTGGTAGGGAGTTTCAGGCCCTATTAATTGCTGCAGATATGCGTAGAGAGGAAGTAGTAGGAAACAATGTAACCTATGTAAAAAATTGGAATATAAACTTCACTAATATTTGTACCGGAACATGTGGATTTTGTGCATTCAAATGTGAAGAATCAAGCACTGAATCCTATTTTCTTTCAAACGAAGAAATTGTTAAAAGGGCAAAAACAGCATGGAAAAATGGTGCAAAAGAAGTATGTATTCAGGGAGGATTACATCCAGATGTAGATGCATACTACTACCAAAAGCTACTCAAAGATATTAGGAAGGAACTTCCAGATATTTATATACATGCATTTTCACCTATGGAAATACTATACGGGGCTCAAAATTCAGATATGGAACTATCTGAAGAATTGAAGATGTTGAAGGAAGCAGGATTGGACTCGATTCCTGGCAATGCTGCAGAAATTTTGAATGATGATGTTCGCAAAGTACTGTGCCCAAGTAAGATGGAAACAGCTAGATGGATCGAAGTCGTTGAAACAGCTCATAAAACCGGAATTCCAACAACATGCACCATGATGTACGGGCACATTGAAAATTTAGAACATAGGGTCGGACATATTGATACTTTAAGGCAGATACAGATGAGAACAGGCGGATTCACAGAGTTTGTACCGCTAACATTTATGCACGAGAACACGCCAATATACAGGAAAGGAATTTCAAGCCCAGGATCAACTGGAATAGAAGATCTGAAAGTATACGCCGTGGCTAGGTTGATGTTTGGAGATCTGATCCCAAACATCCAGGTGTCATGGGTTAAACTGGGTTTCAAATTTGCACAGGTTTGTTTGACTGCAGGTGCAAATGATCTGGGCGGAACCCTTGGTGAGGAAAATATTTCCAAATCTGCAGGTGCCAAGCACGGTGTCAGGACCAATCCTGAAACTTTTCAGAGGATAATTAAAAATATGGGAAGGATCCCTGCTGAAAGGGACACACTTTACAGACATGTTGAGCCTGTGAAGGACCTTTAAAAATGGATTATCATGAATGATCAATTCGAAATTACCCGGAAAATGATGATGCAGTTTATCAGGGTAAACAAGAAATTCCAGAAGTTTGAGAAGAATCCAATTGAATTTGGGACAGGTCAAAAACTCTATCCCAGTGAGATACATATTTTAGATGCAGTTGGGAATGGAATCGGTAACAACGTCACTGTTTTGAGCCAGAAATTTGGAATAACCAAGGGTGCAGTTTCCCAAGTTGTACATAAGCTACATGAAAAGAATCTGATAAAAAAGGAAAAGATCCCTGGCAATGCCAAGGAGGTAAAACTGACACTCACAACTGCGGGAAGGGATGCCTTTAAAATTCAAAATGATCTTCACAAGAGTTTTGAAAGGGAATTTTTCAACTACTTCAAAAATCTTGAGCAAGCCGAGGTGGATTCATTTTTTGAGATCATGGGTACGATAGATAATTTTATGGATAAGTTTTTAAAGGATGAACCATGAAATAATAGTTTAGCAACTAAACTATAGGTGTTTATCATGTCTATGAAATCTGCTGTTAAGGAACATGTATCAAATTCTCAGGTAACTGAACATTTCAGAAAACATGGCTCGTTTTTATTAAATGGAATCCTCATGGATGGATTTATTTCGAAACTGGAGATTGATGGCAAGAATTTCACAAAATATAAAGACGGGATGGTATTCAAGAAGTTTTCACATCAGGATTTTGATAACTCTGCAAAGCTCTACAAGGAAGTGTTTTCAGAACAACCATGGAATGATGGATGGATAAGGTTATCAAAGGTCAAAGAATATTTAAAAGAACTCATACAGAACCCTGTTTTCAGTGGTTATGTTGTTTATCAAAATTCTGAATTGATGGCTGCCTGTTTTGGTCATTCACGTTCTTGGTGGAGTGGTAATGAATTTGTTATCGATGAATTTTTTGTAGCTTCACAGTGTCAGGGTCAGGGTGTAGGATCGTTGCTCCTGAATTACTTGGAAAACCATCCTGAACTCAGGAATGTTAATAGTTTCCAGTTATCAACCAACTACGATGTTCCTGCAAGGGATTTTTACCACAAAAATGGATTTAAAATAAGAAATAACAGGATAACAATGACTAAAAGATTTTTTTAATCATTTAATCTTCTGATGATAATTTTGTCATCATTTTCCACTTCCCTAAACAGCTCCAGGTTCGAATGGATCTTTCCGATATTGTTAACTGCTGATGCAGGTTGAGATTGACCATAAAAAATACAAAACGCAGTTCCAGGGGGCCAGTATGATATATCTCCCTTCGAAGTGCTGGTTGATGGGTTCTCGTACTCTTCTTTAATTGGAGCATCGAAATATACTTCTTCAAGCCAGGTATTTGCTTCTCCCTCAAATGGAAGGTTTTTAAATATCTTATGGGCTGTTACTGGATTTCTATCGTCTAAAATTCCTTCTGCTGTTCCCTTTCCAATAACTTCTATTTCAATTTTCATAGTGGCTCGTTCCCCTCTAAATTTTATCTTAGGTTAATGTGTCTGATTATAGTGTTATGCTCCTCACTATTTCAAAGTAACTTACAGTGCACTGAATCCATTCATGATGGCAGGACCGGATGAAGTTCCAATTTTGGATGCTCCTGCATCAATCATTTCCAGTGCAGATTTTAGGGTTCGGATACCTCCTGAAGCTTTCACACCCATTTTTGGACCTACTGTGTCCCTTAAAAGTTTAATATCTGGGGCATTTGCACCGGGGAAACCCACACCTGTGGATGTTTTTACATAGTTTGCTCCAGCAGATTTGGCAAGTTGGCAGGCTTTAATCTTCTCCTCATCACTCAAAAGAGCTGTTTCTAAGATGACCTTAACAATCATTCCTTCTGATGATTCAACCACGTGTTCAATGTCCCTTTTTACCTGGTTGTACAAAGCTGATTTGAGTGCACCAATATTAAGAACCATATCCAGTTCATTTGCACCATCTTCAACTGCTACAAGTGCTTCAAATGATTTAATTTCGGATTTTGATGTTCCAAATGGGAAGCCAATCACTGAACACACACCAATATCTGTACCTTTTAAGATTTCGCTTGCCAGTGCGACATTAACAGGTGTAACACATACACATGCAAAATTGTACTTAACTGCTTCTTCGCACAGTGTTTTAATATCATCTGTTGTTGCATTTGGTTTAACATTTGTATGATCTATCAGTTTTGCTAATTCTTCAGGTTTCATCTAAACCAACTCCATTAGTTCAATTAATTTTTTTAGACATGTAGGGCCCTTCTCTTCCGTATCCGAATTTTCTATAGTAATTTCTAGCCCCCAAACCACTGATTATGAGTATTTTTTCTTTGTCAAATTCTTCAGATGCCACCCTTTCTGCTTCCTGAAGCAACTGTTCTCCGTAGCCCATATGCTGGTACAAATCATCACTTTTCTGTCCAATCTCTGCCATTTGGCCGTAGACATGCAGTTCCCTTATGAGGGCTGTTTTATCATTTATCTCAACTCTGTGGGCATTATCTGAAGGTATTCTCAGCCTTAAAAATCCCATTAAAATGTCTTTGCCCAGATCCTCGTGTGAAAGAAATATTTCACGACCACCAGCAGCATTGTATTCAGTTTTGACCAGATCAACATTGTTAAAATCTGGAGTAATTCCGAGGGAAGCCTTGTGACCAACTTCGCGGCACCTTATACATTTACAGTTCACACCTTCCTTTTCAAGCTGGTTGTAAACCAACTCTCCAAGGTTGGATTTTTTCACCCCGGCTTCTATGAGCTGTGATGGTATGTCCCTTTGGATTCTCATCGTTCTAACCCACTTGGGAAGTATTTTCTTAACTTTTACAATTAAGTCAACGGCATCATCGGTTGTGTAGGGTTCATAATCTCCATTTTTCCATAGATCGTAGAGTTTGGATCCCTTGGTAACTAAACATGGGTATATCTTGATCATGTCCGGTCTGAATTTTTCATCTTCAAATAGCCTGTGAAATATTCTCATATCTCTTTCTGGGTCTGAAAATAGTCCAGGCATCATATGAAAAGCTACTTTGATTCCGGAGTCCCTGAGATTTTGGGCTGATCTTACAACGTCGTCCACATTATGGCCACGTTCGATTCTCCTGTAAATAAAGTTGTATATGGTTTGAACTCCAAGTTCAACCCTTGTAACTCCCATATTTAACATTCGATTGATATCTTGGATTTTTGCATAGTCTGGTCTGGTTTCAAATGTCATGCCCACACATCTGGCACTGGAAGTTTCGTTCATGGTCTGTGCATCTTCAAGATACATGAAGTCCTGAGGAACATGGAGTGAGTTGGTCTTCCTAATGTTAATACGGGTGTTTTCATCTTCCAATCCAAAGTCATTCATTGCCCTTAAACAATTTGTAATGAACCATTCCTGGTAACAGATATTATAGGATGGGAATGTACCACCCATCACAATTAGTTCTACCTTATCCAGAGGGTGTCCTATGCTTTCAAGTTGCAGAAGTCTGTTGTAGGTTTGCATGTATGGATCAAATTCATACATCCTTGCCCTGAGTGCTGCAGGTTCTTCTCCTGTGTAACTGGGTGGTGCAACTTCACTTTCTGGACAGTAGGTGCATCTTCCATGTGGACATTTATGGGGTTTGCACATGACAGCCACCACAGCAACACCGGATATGGTTCTGGTTGGTTTTTTTCTTATGATGGGAGCTATGATTTTTCTTTCTTCTGGACTTGCTTTTTCAAGTATCAATGAATTGCTCATAAATTCCATTAGTTTGAAGTCTCTACAAGCCTTTAACTTAACCCTTTCAAGATCCCTTTTGCTCTTAATTTTGCCTCTGAGTATTTCATCTATGATAAATCGGCATGCTTCTTCCATGAATATCTCCATTAAATTGTTTCATGTTAACTATACTATTTGTAATGTATCATTACATTATTTTATTTTTTTAAAGATGGATTTTTTTATCAATAACTATGTTCAAGGTTGGGGTTCTTGTTTTTCAAGCAGGGTTTGTTTCCGCTCTAGAATGCTTGTGAGATCTGTTTTGGATACAATACCAACGAGTTTATTCTCCCAAACAACAGGAACCCTTCCAATTCTGTTTCTGTTAAGCTTTTCAAGGGTTTCCATTAAACTTTCATCTGGACTAGATACAACCAGTTTCCTTGTCATGATATCTTTGATTAAACTATCCCTTTGAGCCTCAGGAATCTTTGAAAGATCATGGAAAGTCACAATTCCAACCAGATCATGATCATCCATTACAGGGTAACCCATATGCTTTTCTTTAAACATAACCTTCAAAGTTTCCTTAACTGTGTTTTCGGGTCTTACTGTGTGGACATCTGTTGTCATTATGTCCTTCACTCTGTCATCCTCGAGCAGGGTTGATAACAGCACTGTTTGATACTCTGCTTCTGCACCGAGATAGACATAAACTGCCACGAGTATGAGCAGGAAGTTGAAGAAAACCCCAACAATTGCCATGATAATTGCCAGCTGTTTTCCGATGGTTGCAGATAGTTTGGTTGCATTAATAAAGCTCATTCTCTCTGCAAGGAAGGCACGCAATATCCTGCCACCATCCATTGGAAATGCAGGTAAGAGATTGAAAAATCCCAGTAAAATATTCACAATAACGAAGTAGTAAACTGCTCCCTGAAGGGTTTTTGAAAGATAAGCCACGCTGCCTAATAATATTAAATAAAAGATTCCACCAATTATAAGGTTTGAAACAGGGCCTGCAAGGGCAATTCTCAACTCCTTCGAAGGATCCTTTGGAATTTCTTCCATCTCAGAAATTCCACCAATGGGAAGGAGCACAATTCTTTCAATTCCAATACCGTAACGTTTCGCCATGTAACAATGGGAAAGTTCGTGTAAAACCACAGATACAAAAATAAGTGTTATTAAAACTGCCGTTAAAATATTGATGTATGGAACTACGTTGAGCAAGGCAACTAAATAGATGAGGATCATTAAAACAAGGAAGGAAATATGAAGTTCCACAGGTATACCAAAAATACTGAATATTTTAAAGGAGTACTTCATTTTGATCATTCAACCTGAATTTTTTTCATGACTCATTTTTTTTTCCTTATCATATTATTGTTGAGGAAACTATTAATAGGAACATCATTCAACTATCCTCAAGGTCATTCATGAAAATAAAATTAAAATGAATCAAAAAACAATATATATACAGGTGTTTCAATGAACGTTAGCGAATTTCTAGGAACAAAAGTGTTGGACAAAAACGGATTTGAAATAGGAAAGGTTTCAGACATGTTAATAAACCCTAAAGAAGGGATAATAAATTTCATATCTATATCAACCGGTGAATTTGGAATAAGAAGAAAAGATGTCCAGATCAACCCCGATGATGTGAATGTCATGGGAGATTACCTGCTATTGAAACTTTCAAGGGAAGATCTTGATATTGATTAAAGATTATAGAATTGACAAATTAAACTCTAAATGGGGTGAAATTTTTGGAAGATGTAAGGGGAATACCAATAACTAAAGGAAACCATGTTAGATACACTGGAACAGGTACTACTGGTGAAGTTACGGATCAGAGGTCTGATGATGAAGGAAACTGGGTACTCCTGGACACAACAGAACTGTGGTACAAAACAGACTCCCTTGAAGTTATCAAGGAAGAAGATTATCTAAAGATCAAAAATCATACTATCTTCAAATCTGAAAATAAGGATAAAAAAGAAGATGTTAAAGGTAAAGTCCAACGATCTACAACTAAATTTGATAATGTGGATATGAGCAATGAACTCTGTGATGGTGGCGGTTAAACCAGCCTTAAACCATAATTATGGTACACCATCATTTTAAGATTCATCATCTTACGCTCAATTTCATGTTTTTTAGCTCTTTCTTTAGTGTAGAGCTCTACATAGCGTGCATGTTCCTTGTCAGCCTTTTGATGTTCCTTTTTTAAACTTGAATGGAGCATCATCAAACTCTTTTTAACTAACTCGTCCCTTTCAGACTGAAGCTCTTCGAGTGTCACGGTTTTTTCAGATATTTGAATGTTCAGTTTGGATACTTGAACTCCAATTTTTTCTAGTTCCTGGTTACATTCATTTATAGACTTACAAACATCATCATTTGATGTTTTATCTTCTAACTCTTCAATTTTTTTCTCTTCCTGAGAAACCATAACTAGAAATTTGTTTCTTTCAGATTCTAGGGTTTTTAATTCATTTTCAAAATTAGAAATTTTTTGGTCAAAATTGTGTACTGCTTCAATTTTACCCGAATCTTCTAAAAACTCGTTTAAATCACTAATGCTATCCTCTCCAATTTTATATTCTTATTTAGATTTGTTTAAGAACTAAATTAAAATTTTAAAATAAATCAACAAACCATTAATTGAAAATTTTTTTCAAAATTATTCTTAAACATGTGTTTGTCAAAACTATGGTATATACTTTGATAATAACATAGTTAAAACAGTAAATAATGGACTTATAAACATTTTAAAGGATAATCTAAGCCTTTTAACCTGTGTTTTAAAGAAAATGAACCATGTTTTAAATAATCTAGTATTATGAAGTATTTGTTAAGTTAAATTTTCAATTGTATCGTATAAAAACTCGTTTTAAGTCCAATTTATTGGGTTTACAATCGCACACTTTTTCAAAAATTGAGTTAAAATCCCAAAAAATTATTAAGCACTAACTTGCAAAGGATTTTTTATGAATAATAATGTGGAGTTCTATTTCTTCAGTGGAACCGGCAACACCATGTTGGTCGCAGAAAGAATGTCCGATGTGTTTCGATCTGAAGGATATAATGTCAAATTGAAAAGAATCGAAGATTCAAACCCAGCGCACGTGGATACAAGATCTACAATAGGACTAGGATTCCCAGTTGCTATTTTATCAACCTACAATCTTGTGTGGAAATTTATAAATGGACTACCCAATGTTGATGGAACAGAAGTATTCATGGTTGACACGCTTGGAGGGTACTCAGGAGGAATAGTAGGACCCCTCAAAACTCTTTTAGAATCAAAGGGATATAAAACAATAGGGGCATGCGAAATCATAATGCCCCTAAATATCTTTTTCATAGAGGATGAAACAATCAACACCAAAAAAGTCGAAGAAGGACTTTTAAAGGCCGAAAATTATGCGCTTACCATTATAAACAACGAATCAGAATGGGGACGTGTCCCTGTACTTCCGGATCTAATGAGGTTAGTATCCAAAATAGGTTTGAAAATAACAGCAACCGATGTTCATCAAAAACTACTAAAATTCAAGGTAGATCAATCAAAATGTAACCAGTGCGGAATATGTGAAGATATCTGTCCACTGAACAATATCACACTGGTAAACTATCCTGTTACCGGAAATAAATGTGAGTACTGTATGCGTTGTGTTTCAATGTGCCCAGCAAAAGCCATGAAATCCATGATCACATACAAAGGAAAAACTTACAGTGCAGTAAAACCTAAAGAGTTTAAATAACAAACGATTGAATTGGTGGTAAAATGGATTACAATCTGGATGAAACAGGCGTTGACACGAAAAAATTAGCCCTTGAAAGTCTAAACAACACTGAACTATTCAATGAACTGGTAAAAGGTATAAGATCAAGGGATAAAACTGTGCGAAATAATTCTTTCAACACTCTGATGTTGGTGACAGAGAATAACGGCGATCTTCTATATCCTAAATGGGATTACATACATGAAATGCTTATAAGTGACAATTCAAACGAAAAATATGTTGCAATATATCTTTTAGCAAGTTTAACAGCTTATGATTCTCAGAATAAGTTTGAAACCATTTTTGATGAATACTTTGGCATACTTGATGGGGACAAAACCATGCCAGCCTCCCACGTTATTCTAAACTCTGGGAAGCTAATAGAAAATAAACCTGAACTCAGGCAACAAATTATTTCCAAACTTTTAAACACAGACAGTACATTTAAAGGAAGACAGAAGGATCTCCTCAAGGTTTATGCAATCGAAACCCTCCGAAAGATCCGTACAGATCCTGAGGATCAAACCATGATCAAGGAGTTCATAGAATCCCAGCTCATGAGTAAAAGTTCAAGGGCACGTTCCGCAGCAAAATGTTACATAGACCGATGTATGGTGGATTGAAGCAATTTCTGGATAAAAAAAATAATTACCATGAAACACACATAATATTATTTTAAGGTGGAACATGTTCAAAACCAGAAGGATATATGAAAAACCTGAAGAAGAAGAGGGATACAGAATTCTCGTGGACAGATTGTGGCCCCGGGGAGTTTCTAAGGAACGGGAGAATATTGACCTATGGATGAAGGATATTGCACCCTCAAACGAATTAAGAAAGTGGTATGGTCACAAAGTCGATAATTGGCCAGAATTTAAAACCAAATATCTGGAAGAACTCCATGAAAAAAAGGATCTGATTAAACAACTAAAAACCTTAGAGAAATTCCATGGCAAAATCACACTGCTCTTCTCTGCCAAGGATGAGGATCATAACAATGCAGTTGTGCTTGAAGAACTACTCAACCAGCCAGTAAAAACAGTTAAAATGAGCATCGCAAGAATTCACGGATCTTAAAATGGTAACAATTTTTTTGGGGCAGAAAATATGATAAAACTGAAAAAATCTCCTCAAATCACGGTAAAAACTGATGCAGTAAAAGAAATTGAAACTAAACTCTCAAAATCGGAAATTACCAAAGAAAGACATATTTCAGAAACTGAAGAATGGACATCAGATGATCCCCAAAGATGGAGAATGTTCAAGGAAAGATATGAAGATGAATTTGAAGATAAACTCGGCATGATGGACAACCTCATGAACAAGAAGAGGGGCAAGCTCAAAGTAACATGGATATCAATTTTTAAAAAGAATGAATGATCTTAATTATTGTTTTTCAGTGAATTTTGATGCTATTTTTGGTTAATTATTCATTTAAATTGGATTTTTGACGATATATTATTTTTTAACATTTTAAAACGAGAATTAATACAGTATTACCCTTTCTTTGTAACTTATTTCGCCTTAAAATTAATTTGCAAATATTAAATATTTTAGAAAACTTAATATATTATAACTTTTACATTAAAATTTAATAAGTTACTGTGCATTAATAATAATTCCTTTTAATATTATGAACAATGCACATTGCTGGGAATGGAACTAAATATAATAAAAAACTTTGGTTTGGTGTTTAATATGAAAATATACAAAATCATGTTAGTTGTGGTTTTCATTGTTGGTATGGGAATTTTAACACCCTTAACAGCTGTTTTTGCAGATTCATCAGCCGATGTCGACGTGAAAATAACAGGTGTTGATGAACAGCCAATACCAGATTGGCACGTAAGAAAGAATGATCGAATTGAAATTCAAGCAAGGTTGTATGATTATGATTGGCACATCTTTTGGTCTGATTCTTGGACGGCTCTTCATGGTCGCTTTTTAACTTTGGAAGTATATAATTCTACGAATGCATTGATACACACTGGTAAAGCAATTACCAATCTTTGGACATCCAATGCCAATTTCAATATTTTTAGGTTGAATCAGTCTGGAACTTACAAAGCTAAACTTAGCTATGCTGGCGATCGCATTTATAAATCCTGTACTACCACATTTAACATCTATGTGAGTGATGATTCCGCCCCAGAATATGATGACACCAAGGTAACAGCACCAGATGAGCTTGTGGTTACTGAAGGAGATGATGTGCAGATACAGGCCAGATTATATGAATATCAGGAACTTTACTTCATTGATGATTATACCCGGTGGCATCCCCTTCATGGTCGTTTTTTAGACATGATTGTTGTAAATTCTAATGGTGAAACAGTACATAAAGATAGGGCAATGACTAATTTATGGACATACAATGCCAATTTTGATGTCTTTAAATTGAATGAATCTGGGGATTATTTATGCTACATAAACTACACTGGAAACCTTAAACCATCCATGAAAGAATTTAAAATTAGGGTTAATCCTAAAAATTGATATTCATTTTTTTTAGGTTGAATTGAGTTTTTTATCTTGTATTGAAACACAAAATTTACAGAGTGCACTCGGATTTTTCATCTGACGTTGTTTCACTGGGCAAAGATATTTACCATTTTCAACATGGAGAACGAAACCTCCTGGAAACTTGGTTCCAACGGGATGGATGGGTTCTTCGCATACGAAGGTTGTGTATGTACTTATGATCCTTGCAATTTTAACGAAACACTTTTCAGGATTGGTTTTTGCATCACTACTCTGCTTGGCCAGGATTTCAAGAAATTCAGTGAGACTTTCCCTGTTAACGTCTCCGGGATGATCCTTTTTATCCTCTTTTATCTCTTTTATTTTTGAGAAGAATGCCTTAGAAAATCTTTCGATGTAATCGTCTCTGTAGGATTTTGGCATGTACTGGGCATCATCCCTTAAAAACGCAGCTGCAAGCATGATATCTTTGATGTGGATGTTCCCTGCTTCTGCTTTTATAACATCCCTGAGTTCATTTTTACTAAGTTCATGTGTTAAGTCAAGTTCTTCAATGGATCGGGTCATGATTATCACTTAAAAAAATTTAGTAATTCCCTGGTTTTTAAACTGTATCTGGGTCCTGTTCAGCTATGCAGAAACCACACACAGCATTGGGATTATCCTGCTGTTTGTCTTTAACAGGACAGTAATAAGTTTTATCCTCAAATCTAACCTTAAAACCGCCTGGAAATTCTGATCCTACCACATGTATTGGTTCCTCTAGAACAAAGGTGGTGTAGATGGATATTATCTGATAGATCTTGGAAAAATTTGGGTCATGTGGATGAACATTCAACAAGGCAGTTTCCTGTTCCTCAAGGAGTTGTAATGATTTTATAAGTTCTGGAATGTCTACAAGTTTCTGAGTGGTATTTTTATCATCTTTTACTTCTTTAATCCTCAGTATGAAACCCTTTAAATATGCGTTGTGAAATTTTTCCCTGTAACTTGGCTGAACATACTTACCCTCCGCAAGAAGAAAGTTACATGCATTCATAATATCCTTTATATGGATGTTTTTAGCTTCTTTTTTCAGTTTTTCCAAGAGTTCAGCTCTAGTTAGCTCTTGATTAGTTTCAAAATCTTCAAGCTTTAAAATCATGATCACATCTTCTTAAAATCATTCACTACCAAACTTTTCAATAATGGCCTGACCTGTTTTAGGACCTATGCCCTCAATACGTGTCAATTTTTCAAGTGTGACGTGTTTTAAATCGTCACCAAAGGCTTTAACAACAGCCCGTGCTCTTTTCCTACCTAACCTTTTAACACTCACAACCAAAGGCACTAAATCTGGTTTAACGCCGTAATAAAGCCGTGCAGCTAACATGTCGAGTTGATTTGTACCTGAATAAATATTGAGTATATTACAGATATTCCTGAAAAATTTCACTAGTAAAGATGCTTCGTAGGATGATCTTCTTGTGGATGCCGCATAAACATTGAATGCATTTTCAATTTCATATTCGTTCCTCTCATCCATCCATTCAAGCAGCGTGGCTGCAGTTGCTTCGCCTAAACCTATATCAACAACAAAAATTCCTTCGTTGTTCAACCTGTCCCTAACAGGTTCCTTTGATTTTCGCCCTTTGAAGCTTATTAAAGGCATATCTGGTGTTTTACTTAGTTCATATATCAACTTAGATGATTCAATTTCTTCTGAAGCTGATGCAAATTCTCTGAGCCTTACTGCAGTTTCAACTGCGTAGTTGCTCTTGGCAATGAGCATCCCAAATTCAGTGGTTTTAAGTCCGTCCGGTGTGGGCATGATTATCCCATGTTTCACCAGGAACTCTATGGCATTGTTAACCTCGTATTCAATGGAATCTGCGCAGAATGATTCAAGATACTCATTGTGGGAAATCTGCCATCCATAAAAAGTTTCAAGGAAAAATTTGAAAAGGTCCTTAGGTGTTTTTGCAAGTGTTGAAGCAACTTGGGTTATGATCTGCCTGTAAACCGCATCCTTATTCTCTATCAATTTGGAGTTGGTTGGCTCAATTTCTCCATACACATAATGATCCTTCAGATTGTAGGCCTCATCCACAGTCTTTGCAATAAGGTAAGAATAACCTTCAGTATCGTAACCTGGCCTTCCAGCTCGACCTGACATTTGTTCATAATCAAACACAGGAATTGGTTGCGGCCCTTGACTGGTCCATCTGGTGTAATCCCTTATGACCACGTTTTTAGAGGGTAGATTCACACCGTACATGAGACTTGGAGTTGCAGTTATCATTAATAGGTTACCTGCACGGAATTCGTCCTCTATAATTTCCTTCTGTTTATCAAACAGCCCTGCATGATGAAATGCCACACCATTTTCAATACACTCTGCAAGTTTAAGACACACAGTTGTTGGTAGCGAACCCTTCTTTCGCGGTACATCTAATATCTTCTCGCTGACTTCGTGGAATGCCCTTTTTTGCTCTGGTGAAATTTTCCGTTTGATCTTACCTGAAGTATATTTTGCAAGGGATTCTGTGAATCTTCTGGTGGACACAAAGACCAGTGCCTGTGAAGATTCCTCAATTGATGTGTTCAATATTTTAACTATCACATCATTTTTATTCTTAGTTTCCATTTCTTCTGTTGTGAGTACATCCTTGTAAAGGGGTACTGGTCTGTAGTCGTGTTCAATAACATGAGCATCCAACCATGATGAAAGATCATTCATGTTCTGCAGGGTTGCTGACAAAGCAACGATCCTCATTCCAGGGTTTAATTGTTTTGAACGGGTTATGGCACATTCCATGGTTGGACCCCTTGAGTACTCTCCAATCATGTGAAATTCATCAACAACCAACAGGTCAACATCGTTAAGTGTGTTCCATGAAAACCGTGTTATGGCGTCGAAGGATTCAAACACCATCACAGCAAGATCCGATGATGATGGATGTTTACCAACTTTGATACCGTAATCTTCAAATTTCTTAAATTCCTTGACCTTTTCATTTTGAATAGAAATTAAAGGAACAGCATAAACTGCTTTACCTCCCTTTAAAATGGAATTTAATGCAGCCATAACTCCTAAAACAGTTTTTCCACTAGCTGTAGGGATGGCTATGATGTAGTTGGTTTTATCCTCAAGATAACCTGAATCAATCACAGACTGCTGAGCAGGGTTAAATTCTTTGATGTTGGGATAACATTTCCTTATTATCTCGTGAACCTTGGTTTCTGTAGAATCCATAAAAATCATTTTTTTTAGTTATTTTGGTTAATTTTTTGTTTTTTCAGTTACTACAATGTTAGAAATTTTTGTGGATGGATACTGTCCATTTTCATCCTTTTCTACACTCTTAACCATATCCCATATAGTTAAAAGCCCAACACTTGCTCCTGAAAGGGCTTCCATCTCAACACCGGTTTTGCCTTCACATTTGACTTCCACTTCTATTTCAATGAACTCTGTATCCACTTGAAAATCAACATCAACACCTGTTATTTTCAGGGAATGACACAGTGGAATCAAGTGATGTGTGGATTTAACAGCACCAATCGCAGCTATCTGGGCTGTTGTAAGAACATTTCCCTTTTTGATTTTTTCGTTTACTATTTTTTTAATGGTAGACTTTTGGAGGTATATTTTTCCTTTGGCCCGGGCAGTTCGTTTGGTGACTTTTTTGTCTCCAACATCTACCATTCTCACACCTTTCTGTGTAATATGAGTAAATTCCTTATTATCCATAAAAATTCATCTCCATTCCAAACTTTGCATTGACATCGTATTTTTCTTAGAAGAACTATGGAGTTCCACTTATTAACATTTTTATTAACCATTGAATTATTTGCGAAAATTTAGAAAAAAACCAAATAACATCGTAGGTTAGAGTTTAAAGTCCATTTCCAGAATTTTACCCATGAAGATTAATATGATGGTGGTTTGGCTTTAAATTTTTAAAAAATAATGGTTGGGTACTGATCCAGAACAGTTTATTGGTATGTTTTTAACTGTATTGATCTCGAGTTCAGGTTTTTGTATGGTTTAAAACATCGCCTTCCATGTTCACGATTATCACTTCAAAATCCATCCCGAATTTAGTTGAACACAGCTTTTTCATCTTTTCTGCAATGCTATGAAATACCTGGTTTTTCAGTCCATTTTTTTCGAGGATAACTATCATATCTTCGGTTGTGTTGGATTTGAATATATCTCTGACCACTTTTTGGCTTGCACCTGAAAGTGCTGCGTGGGATGCAATAATTTCATGTCTTCCATCTGCCACAGAATGTTTAGTGTTGAAGATACCTGCAGATATTTTGATAAGTTTTCCTGCATGTCCCAGCAGTGTTATTTGTTTAACACCCTTTTTTGAAGCTTCATCAAGCATGTAACCCACGAAGTTTCCCATCTGTACTATCTGATCAGCTTCGATATCCAGTAGCTTTCTTGCAATTTTTTCTCCTATATTTCCAGGAACAAAAACAAGATAATCGTAACCACCCGCAACTGCAACATCTATCTGACACCTGTATGATTCTTTATAACTTTTTAAATTCATTGAACGTGCAAATCCAGTAGTTCCAAGAATTGAAATCCCTCCAACAACGCCTAAACGTGGATTGAGAGTTCTTTTAGCCAGTTTTTCACCGCCAGGTATGGTGATGGTTACTTCTGCACCCTTTCCTACAGGCAGGTGTTTCTCAAGGTTTGATACAATCATTCCCATTGGAGTGGGGTTTATTGCAGGGCTTCCCACTGGAACCTGTAAACCAGGTTTGGTGATGGTTCCAACTCCATCCCCACCCTTCACCACAACTCCAGGTTCATTTTTAAGAATAAGTTCAGCCACCACTTCAATATTTATGGTGACATCAGGATCATCGTAAGGGTACTTAACAACAGAAGCTTTTCCAGAATTAGAATTTAATTTCTCTGAATGTTTAACATCCAGAATTATTTCTCCAAGGGGTGTTTTTATTTCTACTTGTTTAACTTCACCATCTATGGAGAGTAGGGCAGCTAGTGCAGCTGCGGTTGCTGCACTGCCTGTGGTGATTCCATATTCAGATTCCTTTAGATGGTACCTGTCAAGAATTGCCCTGTTTTCCATGTTAATAAATTTACTTAATCTATATTAACCCTGCATAGTTTCTTTAATGGCTTCAACTAGTTCTTCTTTGCCTGGAGCTCCAACAAATCTCACAACACCATTTAAAGCAATTGCTGGGACTGCCATGAGGCCATATTCCCTAGCTTTTTCCTGATCAACCATTATATCAATTTTTTCCACTTCTAAATCATCTGTCATTTCCTTTTTAACTTCTTCCACCAGCTGTACAGCCATAGGGCAGTATGGGCATGATGGGGATGTAAATACTTCAACTTTGACTACCATTTTTTCACCTCTATTCTCTAAACCATTTTTTTTGCATCTTGTTACTTATATACATTAATAAATCGAAGGTAATTTCAAGTCATTATCTGTACCATTCTTTAAATTGTTTCCAATTCCCAAACCAATTGAATATGCAATTCTTGAAGACATGTTATTTAAAATATCGAGCAAACCTGAAGAAGGATTGATATCAATGGTGTTGTAACTTCCTTTTATACCGCCAAGTTTTGCAGCTGCATCTAGGGCCTGTTTTTCTCCTCCTGTATCATTTACAAGTTTCAAATTTTTAGCTTGTGTACCTGTGTAAATTTTACCTTCTGCAATTGTTTGTGTGTAGTTAGTAGTTAAATTTCTGTTTACAGCTACAATATCTATGAAATGGGTGTAATCTTCATTGACCATGCTTTGAAGCATACTTTTTTCGTTTGATGTTAAAGGCCTGTAATCAGACCCCATATCTTTGTATTCACCGGCTTTTATTGAATATTTGTCTATTCCATTGTTTTTGTAATACTGTGAAAGGTCAGTGAAGTCCATTATTACTCCTATGCTTCCTACCATTGATGAGGGGCTTGCAATGATATCATCAGCAGAGGATGCTGCAAGATATGCTCCTGAAGCTCCTGTATCGCCTATCCATACAACAACAGGTTTTGTACTGCCATTTATTGTGTTCATAATTTCTTCACTTGCAACAGGTGATCCCCCTGGACTGTTAATTTTGATGAGTATTGAACTAACAGATCCATCTGATTCAGCTTGTTTCATAGCATCTTTTATCATTTCAGGTGTAATTATTGATTCACCGCTAACTCCAGAAGATCCATATCCTATTTCTCCTTGTAAAGGAATTACAGCCACAGTATCTCCATTTGGAGACGAACTTAAGAAATCTGAACCTCCAAGCATTGATACTAATGCAACTAAAAGGATCAACACCAGAAGGGATCCACCAACCAGGATAGATAAAACTATTTTACTGTTTCTTTTCATTAATATCACTCTGAACTGTCCGATTTTTTCAGTTTTTTAGGAGCTCTTGATCTGTCATGTATTTTTTTGTTTCAAAGATTTCGTGAAATTGATGTTTGGATTTTTGTATAATCTTATTGGTCAATATTTTGTCTATAATTTGTTATATATCTAATCAATTTCATTGAATAATCATCCATTATGGTTCAGTTTTTACATTATTTTAATTTATTAAGTTCAATGTCAATTTAAAGTTGTATCAATTGTTTTTAATGTTAATAACAATATTTATGCTGGGGATCCACAGCACCATGTTGGGGTTGATTGGCATTGATCCATTCATATCCCTTTTTTACAAACTACAATTTTAATAAAAAATAATTAACTGACCCATATGCTGGATCTGGTTTTTTTTTAACCTCAATATTTATATAGCATCCGAATTCTATAATATATAAACTGCTTATTTTTAGATTAAGAGTTTTGTTGAATCATCTGTTGATTGTTTCTTAATTTGAATCTGAGAAAAGTAGTTTTAAAAATATTAATTGTTAGGGTGATGTTTTTGAAAACCATTGCACAGTCTCCAGGTTCAGCAACGATCATAAATGCCATATCAACTGGCTCAGGTTCGGCTTTCGGTATCAAACTGTATGTTAATGCCGAAGTTACATTAACAGAATCAAAATCAACAATTAATTGTAATACTGATAGAAATGTAGACACAACTCTGATGGAGAAATGTGTCATCAAGGTACTTGATAAATTCAGAGATAACTATCCTGAACATGAATTTGATACAGGAGTGTCAGTTAAAACAGCTTCAACTCTTCCTGTGGCATCTGGTTTAAGTAGTAGCAGTGCAACATCCAACGCAGTGGTCATGGCGACTTATGATGCTTTGAAAAATAAATTTTTTGATGAGTCGCCCGAAAATTTATTAACACCCACTGATCTGATTAATTTGGGCGTGGATGCCTCACTCGAAGCTGGAGTAACCATTACCGGAGCATTTGATGATGCAAGTGCTTCATTTTTCGGTGGATACACAGTTACCAACAATGTTAATAGGAAGATTTTAAAGATGGATAAATTGCATGAACAAAATATATTAGTGTTCATGCCAAATAGAAAGTCACTCACTGCACAATCTGATGTGAGTAGAATGAAACTCATTTCACCACAAGTGAAACTGGCTTTCAAAGAAGCTCTTAAAGGCAATTTGTATGATGCACTAACTTTAAATGGAATTTTATACTGTGCAGCATTGGGATTCAGTCCCAAAATGGCCTTAGATGCCATTGAAGCAGGTGCAATAGCTGCTGGACTTTCTGGAACAGGACCATCATTTGTGGCTGTATCTGGTGATGAAGATCTTGACAACATCGCTGATGTTTGGAGTTCTTATCCTGGAGAGATCATTCGTACTGAAGTTGATAACACCGGTACAAGGGTGATTGGTAGTGAATAAAGAAGAAGCTTCGAGACTGCTTCAAGAATCAAGAACCAAAATTGATGAAATGGATGAAATGCTTATTGATCTCGTTGAAAAAAGAACCTTGCTTGCTCGAGATATAGTAAATGCCAAGCTTATACTGGGCATTGAAATTGAAGACAAAAAACGGGAAGCATATATCCATGAAAAGATCAAACAAATAGCAAGGGAAAAAAATATTGACGAAGTTAGTCTTACCAGTATAATAAAAATATTGACTGATATGAGTAAAAAAGAACAAAAAAAGATTTTGAGGAGGTAATATTATGGGAAACATAAGAACATCATTTGTAAAGCGAACATCTAAGGAATTAATCGAAACTTACGAGGGTAAATTCACAACAGACTTTGATGAAAATAAAAAGTTGGTTGAAGAGTTCACAACCGTGAGCACAAAACATTTAAGGAACAAAATTGCTGGTTACGTAACCAGGTTAGTTAAACAAGGATCAAATTAAAGTTTAAGCAAACCTAACAAAGAAAATCTTTATTATTTTTTTTTTAATTTTGCTTATTCTGATGTTTAGGTTAATTTAAAGGTGTATATTAATGGAAATAATAGTGGCCAAATTCGGCGGAACTTCGATAGGTAATGGAGATAGAATAAGAAAAGCTGCAGAATCTGTTGTAAAAGAATATATGAAGGGAAAGAAAGTTGTGGTTGTAGTATCTGCTATTAACAAGACAACAGATGATATCCTTAAAACAGTAGATGATGCTATAGGTGAATCTATAACACCAAAACAGCTGGCTGACATAGTTTCAATGGGTGAAATTACAAGCGTCAGAATATTCTCGTCAACAATAGAATCCCTTGGAGTTAAATCCGAATATATTGACCCGAATGCAGATAATTGGCCAATTATTACTGATAGTAACTATTTAAATGCGAGTATCAACTTTGAATTAACTGAAAAAAAGTGCGAAGAACTCTTAAAAATACTTGATCAGGGTATAATTCCAGTACTCTGTGGATTTGTTGGTAAAGATGAAAATGGCACCATCACAACCCTTGGTAGGGGTGGAAGTGATATAACTGCATTTCTACTGGGCCATTGCCTCAAGGCAGAAGATGTTGTGATTGTAACAGATGTTGGTGGTGTAATGTCAACTGATCCCAACAGACTACAGTCTGCAAGGAAGCTGGACAAGATATCCGTTGAGGAGATGAGGGATCTTGCAACCCACGGAGCCAAGGTGTTACATCCCCATGCTCTCAAGTACAAGGATCCCCTCATAAATGCAAAGATCATAGGATTTGAGCATGGTGATCTCTCAGCAGCAGGGACAGAAATCATAGGTCCTGCAGGCAACCACATGCTCAAGACATCAGCATTAAATGTTGAGCCAATATCTGTTATAGCAGTTGTTGGAGAGGAAATCTTAACTAAAACAGGTGTGCTGTCAGAATTAACAGATGCACTTGCACAGAAATGCATAAATATCTACGGAATATCAACTGGACAGAATTCTGTGACCCTTTTTATAGACAAGTCCCTTGTGGACCAGGCACACAACATATTACATGAGGTGGTTGTTGAAAATCAGGATCTCAGTTCAATTTCAGTTGGAACAGACATAGCCATGATAACAGTGACAAGCCAAGATTTCATAGACACCCCTGGAATAATTACCAGAATTACAGAACCATTACGTAAAAAGAAAATCAACATAGTTGAGATTTCATCAAGTCAAACATCTGTGGTTATTTTTGTAGAATGGAAGGATGGTAAAAGAGCATATGAACTTGTAAGGAGTGTCTTAGAATGAGTTTGAAAGGTACAATAGTTGCCATGGTGACTCCGTTCACCAAAGAGGATGAGGTTGACGAAGCTGGTATGCGTGAAAACATTAACTATCTCATTGATCGAGGGGTTGATGGATTGCTTGTAGCAGGTACAACCGGCGAATCTGCCACCATAACACATGATGAGCAGAGAAAAATGATCGATATATTGGTTGATGAGGTCAATGGAAAGGTCAAAGCAATTGCCGGTGCAGGAAGTAACTCATCTAAAGAAGCTCTGGGTCTTGTTCAATACGCTGAAAATGCGGGTGCAGATGCTGCCCTAGTCATAACACCCTACTACAACAAACCCCAGCAACATGGCCTTGTTGAACATTACAAACTTCTCAATGAGAAAACGAACATACCAAAAATAGTTTACAACGTACCATCAAGAACAGGCACAGACATTGACGTGGAAACAATAGTTGAAGTAGCCAAATTAGATGGTATAGTTGCAATTAAAGAAGCTAATCCTGATATGGATAAAGTTTCAGCAACGTTGAAAAGGTTACAGGAAGAAAATGTTAAAGATTTCATTGTAACATCTGGAAATGATAATCTCACACTTCCAATGATAGCACTGGGAGCCCAGGGAGTTATCAGTGTGGTTGCAAATGTTGACCCTGCTAGAATGAGTCAAATGGTAAACGCAGCTCTGGATGGTGATTTTGCGAAAGCCAGTAAACTTCACTACGAACTCTACGATCTCATGAAGGTTCTTTTCATAGAATCAAACCCTGTTCCTTCAAAGGATTCACTTAACATGATGGGAAGACCCGCAGGACATGTAAGGTTACCTTTAGCTCCAATGAAGGATGAAAGTACAATTAAACTCACTAAAGTTCTCAAGGAACTGGAACTCATCTAGATTATCATCTGGAAGGGTTTTTTTTCTGGAACTATTTTTTTTATTTTTTTTATTTCTAGGATTAGGGGAATCATCTAACTTCATATTATAGGAGGGATTTAATAAAATGATCAAAGTGGCAGTAACAGGTGCATGCGGACGTATGGGTTCAAAGATTATTAAAAAAATATTGGAACAGAATGATATGGTGGTTGTGGCAGCTATTGAGAGTCCAAACACTCCATTTCAATCCAAAGATGTTGGAGAAATCATTGGTATAGGTGAAATAGGTGTCGAAGTCAACGGGGCTGAAAACCTATCTGATACGCTTAAAACAAGTAAAGCAGATGTTCTTGTTGATTTTACCATTGCTGATGCCGCAGTTGGAACCATCAAAACAACTTCAAAGGAAGGAGTGAATTTAGTTGTGGGCACAACAGGATTTTCAGAAGAACAGCTCAATGAGATCAAAGAGTCCATAACCAAAAATCAGGTTAGTGCTGTAATAGCTCCCAACATGGCTGTTGGGGTTAACGTGTTCTTCAAAGTAATAAAAGATGTGGCAGCACTCATAGGAGACTACGATGTTGAAATTATAGAGGCGCACCACAGACACAAAAAGGACTCTCCATCTGGAACTGCTGTTCGTGCAGCAGAAATAATAGCAGATGAATTAAACAGGGATCTGGATGAAGTTGGTGTCTACGGAAGAAAAGGTATTGTTGGTGAAAGGACCGATGAAGAAATTGGAATTCACGCTGTTCGAGGGGGAGATATTGTGGGAGATCATACAGTCCTCTTTGCAGGTGAAGGTGAAAGACTTGAAATAGTTCACAGGGCCCACAGCAGACAATCATTTGTAAGTGGAGTGATTAAAGCTTTAAGGTACGTGGGTACTGCTGAAAAAGGTAGTATCAGCGACATGGGCGATGTGCTGGGTATTAAATAATTTATGATTCAAGAGAGTACAGGTGATTAGAAATGGTAAATGTAGGAATTTTGGGAGCAACAGGAATGGTGGGGCAGCGTTTTATTCAGTTGTTGGCTGATCATCCAGATTTTGATATAACAGCTCTTACAGCATCCAGCAGATCTGCTGGGAAAATGTATGAAGACGCAGTAACATGGCACCTTGAAACTAAAATACCCGATGCAGTGAAAGACACCATCGTGGTAGACACGGATCCAAGGGAAGTTAAAGATGTTGAAATTGTATTTTCTGCACTGCCTTCTCAAAATGCTGCTAAAGTTGAACCTAAATTTGCAGAGGCCGGTATGAAGGTTGCTTCAAATGCCAGTGCCATGCGCATGGAACCTGATGTACCCCTTGTAGTTCCAGAAGTTAATCCTGAACACTTGGATCTCATTGAAACTCAACAAAAAAGAAGAGGATGGGATGGTTTTATTGTAACCAATCCTAACTGTTCTACAATAGCACTTGTAATGACTTTGAAACCTCTGTACGACCAGTTCAATATTAAAAGGGTTTACGTGTCCACGATGCAGGCTGTGAGTGGAGCGGGCTACAATGGAGTACCTTCCATGGCCATAGTTGATAACCTTGTACCATTCATAGGGGAAGAAGAGGAAAAAATGGAAACTGAAACCCTGCATCTTTTAGGAGACTTTGATGGTGAAGTGGTTAACAACGCCAACTTTGGAGTCAGTGCATCATGCCACAGGGTGGCAGTTCTTGACGGACATACAGAAGCGGTTTTCATTGAAATGGAAGACGACTTCGATCTTGATGAAATCAAAGGGACCCTGTCCAGTTTCAAAGGACTTCCACAGAAGCTTAACCTTCACTCTGCACCAAAGGATCCAGTTCTGATCCGTGAAGAAGACAACAGACCACAACCAAGAATGGATCGTATGGCTGGTAATGGTATGTCAGTCTCTGTAGGCAGGTTAAGAAGGGATGATGTGTACACTAACAGTTTAAAATATGTTCTTGTTGGCCATAACACTATAAGAGGTGCTGCAGGAGCTTCAATTTTAAATGCAGAACTAATCAATGAAATACTCTAAACTTTGAATGGGAAACTCAAAGTTCCTGTTCTTTTTTCTTAAGGGGAATATATTTTATGTTGGATTTGGTTGGTACAGCCTACAATATAGATGTTTACGTGTTTTACGCGATAAATTCGGGCCTTCACAACACCCTTTTCAACATTGTAATGCCCATAATTGTTAACTTGGGCCTTTACTCATTTTGGATACTGATATGCATATTACTATCTATTTTTGGAGGGCAGAATGGTCGTAACGTGGCCTTGATCTGTGTTGTTGCCATAGTTATTGGTTATTTCTCTGCTGAAATACTCAAAATCATATTTGCAAGACCCCGTCCATTTGAAATGTTGGCAGGGGTAAATCTTTTTGGAATAGAAACTGAGTACTCATTTCCATCTACACACGCTACTGAAGTGTTTATTGGTTGTACAATAATCGGAAAAAAATATGGCCACTTCATACCATTAATATGTTTGGCAGTGCTGGTTTCAATTTCCAGGGTTTACATGGGTGTGCATTATCCAAGCGATATTTTAGGGGGAGCATTGCTTGGTTTAGGAATAAGTTATTTGATACTTCACTATGAAGACCATATCTTAAAGCTTAAAAACAGGTTGATACATAGATAACTGTAGTGATACAATGCCGTTGTTAAAGGACACCGAGAGGGAACAGTTGAGGCAGCTTGTGAAAGCATGTTTACTTGAGATCAGTAAGCTTAAGATTGAACTCAAGAAATGTCAGAAAGAAAACTTGAATTCAACAGGTGATGATCTAAAGGTGGAGGCATTGAAACAGGAACTCAATGACCACGTCCAGAGAAAGGATGAAGAGATCCAAAAAAGCATAGAAATAAAGGATGAAGAGATCCAGCTTCTTAAATCAATGATTGAAGAGAAGGATCAAAGGATCAGTGAACTGGAAACCATTAAAAATTATTTTGAAGCTGTGATTTCTCCTCCTAAAAGGAATCTCACCAGTTTTCAATCCCAAATATACGAACTGTTACCATACGAAGAACATGATACTATTATCCTTTTTTCACACCTTCGAAAAATAGGATTCACAGAATTATCCCATGATAACTTGGAAAGTGCCCTTAAAAATCTTGAGAGAAAGGGCTATTTTGTATCAAGGGTAGATGATGGTAAAACAATCTGGAAAAAGATGGAAAAATAGATGTTTAACTTTGTAAGATTGAAGCACACGAAGCTTTAAAACCCTCTTTTTTCTTCGGTAAATACCGTATTTTTCTAAATAACTTTCAATCACAAACTATTTATATAACCTCTAACCCACTAATGAATTACACATATACAAAAAGAGGTGATACTGTGGCACAATTAGGCGGCCAAGGCCAACAAGTTTTAATTTTACCTGAAGGTACAAACAGGTTTTTAGGAAGAGATGCTCAGAGAATGAATATTTTAGCTGGTAAAGTACTCGCAGAAACAGTGAGAACAACACTAGGTCCTAAGGGAATGGACAAAATGCTTGTCGATTCATTAGGAGATATCGTAGTGACCAACGACGGTGTGACCATTCTAAAGGAAATGGATATTGAACACCCAGCAGCAAAAATGCTTGTAGAAGTTGCAAAAACCCAGGAAGACGAAGTAGGGGATGGAACAACAACAGCAGTAATCATTGCTGGAGAACTACTGAAAAAGGCAGAAGGACTGCTAGACCAGGAAATTCATCCAACCATCATTGCAATGGGATACAGACAAGCAGCAGAGAAGGCACAGGAAATTCTCAACGTCATATCCATAGATGCAGATGATAGGGACACACTTATGAAAGTTGCTATGACAGCAATGACAGGAAAAGGCACAGAAAAAGCCAGAGAACCTTTAGCAGAACTCATAGTATCTGCTGTTAAACAGGTTGAAGAAGATGGTGATATCGACACAGACCACATAAAAATCGAGAAGAAAGATGGTGCAGTAGTCGAAGAATCCAAACTCGTTCAGGGAGTCATTGTGGACAAAGAAAGAGTTCATCCTGGAATGCCTAAAAAGGTTGAAGACGCTAAAATCGCACTATTAAACAGCGCAATAGAAGTTAAAGAAACAGAAGTTGACGCAGAAATCAGAATCACAGACCCAACCCAGATGCAGGCCTTCATCGAACAGGAAGAAGGAATGATCAAGGGTATGGTCAACAAGATCACCGATGCAGGAGCAACAGTACTCTTCTGTCAGAAGGGTATAGACGACCTAGCACAGCACTACCTGGCAAAAGCCGGAGTATTAGCAGTCCGCAGAGTTAAAAAATCCGACATGGAAAAACTCTCAAGGGCAACCGGTGCTAAAGTTGTTTCAAACATCGAAGACATGACCTTCGACGACCTAGGAGAAGCAGGATCCGTTGCAGAGAAAAGAATCTCAGGCGAAGAAATGATCTTCGTGGAAGGATGCAAAGACCCTAAATCTGTAACCCTACTCGTAAGGGGTTCAACAGACCATGTGGTAGATGAAATCCAAAGAGCAGTTGACGATGCAATAGGCGTAGTAGCTGCAACAGTTGAAGATGGAAAAGTCGTAGCAGGTGGAGGAGCAGCAGAAATCTCCATTGCAAAAGGCTTAAAAGAATATGCTGACAGCATAAGTGGTAGAGAACAGCTAGCAGTAGCAGCATTTGCTGAAGCTCTAGAAGTTGTACCAAAAACCCTCGCAGAAAATGCAGGACTCGACAGCATAGACTCACTCGTGGATCTAAGGGCAGCACATGAAAAATCTCTCTACATGGGTCTCGACGTATTCAAGGGCGATGTACGTGATATGTACAAAGCTGGAGTAATTGAACCTCACAGAGTCAAAAAACAGGCTATCCAGTCAGCAGCAGAAGCAGCTGAAATGATCCTGAGAATTGATGATGTAATTGCATCCACAACTCCAAGAGAACCTGATATGGGTGGAATGGAAGGTATGGGTGGAATGCCTGGCGGTATGCCCCCAATGATGTAATTCGGGTTTAAAAACCCTTTTATCTATTTTTTTTTGATTTGATTTCTTAAAAGTTCTAGTTTTTAACTGTTTTCAGATAATTTTTTACATGAACATGGCACACCAACATATCAAGGAAAATTATTTATCCCTAAGAAATCCTTGAAATTTAAAGTCCAAGGTCCATGATGAATTGCAACGATTTTTCATGTCCAGAATACAAACAAATATTAGAATACTATGGTGAACTCTTCAAATGTAGTTATGGAAGCACTTTCAACCTGATAAATGATATACCCGATTTTTTAGTAGACAGCTATAACCCTGGGAAATGGATATTTATTTTGACACTGTACCAGACTACTATGAATCAGTAAAGTATATATCAAGAATTTACAAATTTTTTGGATCTTTATCTACACATCTCGAGGATTTGATGGTCCCAATAATAAACAGCAGTATTCAGGATAGCTTTAGCAAAATACTCAACCCTAGAAACAAGTTCATACTGGACCCTTTCATGGTACTGGAATGTACGTAAAAATTCTTTCAAATGAAGCTACACATGTTTGGGCTGTGGATCTATCCATAGAAATGTTAAAACAGGCAAAATGCAAGATTAAACAGAAATTGGAGAAGATAACACTGGAAAGGGCTGATACTTATAGGTTGCCATTTTTTGAGAACCAGTTCCATGGTGTTTCATGCATAGGTGCCATGCAGCTTTTCAGTGATGTGGATGTGATACTTGCTGAAATTAAAAGGGTTATAAAGGACTATTGTAAGTTGGTTGTTATGACTCATGTTAAGGAGGGTGTTTGGAAAGGAGAGGAACATCAAAACTACCTTGAAAAACTGGATATTTACTACTTCGAAGTGAATGAAATTAAAAACCTTCTCAAACAAATGGATTACTGGAAACAATTCCTATTATGAGTGTCTGGGAGTATTACCGGGAAGTTTCATCTGAAAATTTTGATATTAATGGTGAGGTTCATGGCTAGTACAGGGCTGACCATGATTACTGTTGCTACTCAGATGATCTCTGTCAAAACAGCATATCCGGGACTTTACCCCACTCCAAAATTCTTTTTTTTAAAACTTCTTCGAAACTTATTGGAAGGTGATCCTGGAGATGTCTATCCTGCCATCACAGAAAATCGGAAGTTTGACCACTTCACCAATCCCAGCAACAAGAGTTACTCTGGTGAAGCGAGCTGTGTGAGCTTGGTATCAATTTCAGACCCTAAACATGATGGAAACTGTGATAAGTGTGAAATGCACAAGTATTACTATACAAACAGCTTATCCTGAACATGTTGACGATGGATCCATGACGAGTTATGCTGAAGGATACAAATGGGGTGATGAAACTGGTTATGCCGAGGTTTTTCATGAATTTAGACGTTAACAATAGTAATAACTATTAATTTTTTTTACCATAAACAATTTATCATGATTAATCATAGGAAAATATTTATAGCTTGAACAACTTATTCAGTATCACTAGGGCGTAATAGGCAGAATAAAGGTGGAAAATAATGAAACGTGATACAACCGTTCTTCTAGAAGAAAAAAGAATATTCAAACCCAATGTAGAAACTGTGGAACGGGCCCACGTAAAAAATTGGGAAACCGAAATAGAGAAGGGTAAAAACTTTGAGAGCTATTGGGAAGAAAAAGCTGGAGAATTAGAATGGTTTGAGAAATGGGATAACGTATTAGACGAATCAAACAAACCATTCTACAAATGGTATGTAAATGGTAAAATAAATCTCACATACAACGCAGTAGACAGATGGATTTATACTGAAAAAAGAAATCAGGTGGCCATTTTATATATAAATGAAAGGGGCGGTGAAGAAAAACTCACCTACTTTGAACTCTACAGACAGGTAAACAAAATGGCTAATGGCCTTAAAAATCTGGGAGTTAAAAAAGGAGACACAGTATCAATGTACCTGCCAATGTGTCCTGAACTCATCATATCCATGCTGGCTTGTGCAAAAATAGGAGCCGTACATAGTGTTGTATACTCTGGATTGAGTGTAGGGGCATTTGTTGAGAGAATGAATGATGCCAACGCCAAAATACTCATAACAGCAGATGGTACTTACAGAAGGGGAAAGATAATAGATCTCAAGAAAATATCAGATGAAGCACTTTTACAGTGTCCCACAATCGAAACAGTGATAGTACTGCCGCACACGGGGAATAAAATAGATGTATCTGATTTAAGTGGAAGGGAAATATTCTACGACAGATTTTTAGAGGGCGAACCTGCAGAATGCGAACCAGAATGGATGGATGCTGAAGACCCACTCTTCATATTATACACCTCTGGAAGTACGGGAAAACCAAAGGGAGTTCTGCACACAACTGGGGGTTACATGGTGGGTGTTTCAACAACCCTCAAAAATATATTCGACATACAAAAAGACGATCTCTGGTGGTGCACAGGAGATATTGGATGGATCACAGGACACAGTTACGTAATATACGGACCACTACTCCTTGGAACAACCACCATGGTCTATGAAGGAGCACCAGACTACCCTGATCCCGGTGCTTGGTGGAAAATAATTGAGAAGTATGGAGTGACCAAATTCTACACAGCACCCACAGCAATAAGACACCTCATGAGATTTGGAAATAAATACCCCAACATTTACAACCTTTCATCCTTGAGAATACTTGGAACTGTGGGAGAACCCATAAACCCCGAAGCATGGATGTGGTTCTACAAAAACGTTGGAAAGGAAAAGACACCAATTATGGACACATGGTGGCAGACAGAAACAGGCATGCATTTGATATCACCATTACCATCTGCATATCTTAAACCAGGTTCAGCAACCAAACCATTTCCAGGTGTGGATGCTGATGTAGTGGATGAAAACGGAAATCCTGTACCCCTTGGAAAGGGAGGTTATCTTGTCATCAAAAAACCATGGCCTGCCATGTTTAGAACGCTGTACGAAGATGAGCAAAGGTTTCAAGATGTTTACTGGAACCAGATTCCTGGAGTGTACAAGGCAGGGGATATGGCAAGAAAGGATGAAGATGGATATTTCTGGATACAGGGAAGGTCAGATGATGTACTTAAAATTGCAGGACACCGGGTGGGAACAGCCGAAGTTGAATCTGCATTTGTAAGCCATCCTGCTGTGGCAGAAGCAGCAGTAATAGGAAAATCCGATCCAATCAAGGGGCAGGTGATAAAAGCTTTTCTCATACTCCGAGAAGGCTACCAACTTAAAACAAAACTCATCGAAGAATTGAACAGACATGTAAGGTACGAACTCGGACCCGTTGCAGTCATAGGTGAGATGGAACAGGTTGAATCTTTACCAAAAACCCGCAGTGGAAAAATTATGAGGAGAGTGCTGAGGGCAAAGGAAGCAGGAGAAGATCTTGGTGACACATCAACACTTGAAGAATGAAAATACTAATGCACTGCAAGAATGAATTAAAAATAAAAATATTGTTAAGAGGGATAAAAAATGGTTGAAGAAGTTAAGAAAATAGCGCTGGAAGATTTAACAGCAAATCCTGCACCATTGGGACTTTTAGGATTTGGACTCACTACTGTGCTCTTAAACATTCACAACGCTGGATTTTATCCCATGAACAGTATGATCCTGGCAATGGGAATTGCATACGGTGGAATAGCACAGATCCTTGCATGCTGGATGGAGTACAAGAAGGGCAATACCTTTGGTATGGTAGCGTTTGGATCATATGGGCTGTTCTGGTGGAGCTTCGTACTTTTACTCATCCTACCTAAAATGGGCCTGGCCACAGCTCCAGATCCAGCTGCACTAGCATCTTATCTATTTATGTGGGGATTATTCACACTAGTAATGTTTATAGGGACATTAAAACACAACAGAGGACTTCAAGTAGTCTTCATTTCTCTGGCAGCACTTTTCTTCCTGCTAACTGGAGCTGAATTAACTGGAAATCCAACACTAACCATAATAGCGGGTTATGAAGGAATATTCACAGGACTTTCAGCAGTATATGTGGGCCTGGCAACTGTGATAAATGAAACATATAAAAGAGACGTTTTACTGGTTTAAAACAGTTTGAATTTGTTATTAATCCAAAAAATTAACTGTTTAAAGGAATTCATCAACTGCAGTATTCATTACTTCAGTTGGATGAAACCTCATTTTTTTTAAAATTCAGTTGGAACATATTTAGATTGGTAAAATTATTATTTGTTTAAACAAAGTCATTAAAAAAATAATTTTTCATATACAAGTTACAAAAGAATCTATTTTATTCAAAAATCTTTTAAAATAATGAATATCTTTATATAACTCTAATTTCACTAAATATTATAATAATTATTATAGGTGCATTATCCATAGCACTGAATTACTTAATAAATAATTCTAAGTTTCCAAACAAAATCAATTTGTTAAAATTATATTGAATAAACTCGAGAAGTTGAAATTTAACTAAAAAAAAAGAATTTTCGAATATAATTTTATGATTTTGAATACTTCGTAGAGAAGGTTAAAATGGACGATCCAGTTAAGATATTGATAATTGAAGATGTGCCTTTCGATGCAGAATTAATCGATCGAGAACTCCAACGAAGTGGTATGAATTTCATTTCACGGCGCGTGGAAGAGGAACATGAATACCTTAAAGAATTGGAACTTTTTGAACCAGATATCATACTCGCTGATCATTCACTTCCCAACTTCGATGGTATATCTGCCCTAAAAATAGCCAATGAACTAGTACCAGATGTGCCATTTATATTCGTAAGTGGAAAGATGGGAGAAGATTTTGCAATCGAAGCTCTTAAATGTGGTGCAACAGACTACGTTTTAAAGGGCAGCCTATCAAAAATAGTTCACGCAGTTAACAGGGCACTTGAAGAAGTAATAGAGCATTCCAAGCGTAAAGAGGCGGAAGATGCTTTGATTAACAGTCACAGGCAGCTTCTTGAGGCACAGAAAATTGGACATATAGGCAGTTGGGAACTCGATATAAACACCAACAAAATGAGCTGTTCAGCAGAATACTACAACATCCTGGGCACAGACCCATCCAGACTCGATGAGGGATATTACGCTGTGATGAAACTCATCCACCCTGAAGACAAGCCAATGATTGAGAAGAGTATTCAAAATGCCATAGAATCTCATGAATCGTTTTCAAATGATTACCGTCTTTTAAAACCAGATGGATCTGTAAGAATACTTTCATCGAAGGGGCAGGTCATCAACGATAACTCTAGTGCTGGACCTAGACTGGTTGTTACAGAACAGGACATTACTGAACAGAAGATGGCCGAGGAACAGATCAGATCTTCACTCAAGGAAAAGGAAATGCTCCTAGCAGAAATTCACCACAGGGTGAAAAATAATTTACAGGTCATCTCCAGTTTGTTGCGTCTGCAGTCAAGATTCATAGAAGATGAAGCTGCGGTGAACATATTCAAAGAAACACAAAACAGGGTTCGAAGCATAGCAATTCTCCATGAAAAACTGTATCAGTCCGATGATCTAGCCAAGATCAAAGTGGATGAATACGTTAAATTACTGGCAGAAGACCTGTTATACTTCTACGAATTGGATAACTCTAAGGTGGAAATGAAAATAGATATTGAAAAAGTTTATCTTAACATCGAAACTGCAATTCCATGCGGACTCATAATTGATGAACTGGTTTCAAATTCTTTAAAATATGCATTTAAACGGAAAAAAAATGGAACAATTACCATTAATCTCCATTCCAACAATGAAAATAAATTTACACTCACGGTTTCTGATGATGGTGTTGGAATTCCATTAACAGTTGATCCAGAAAATTCTGAAACATTTGGGATGCAGTTGATAAAATATTTATCCAACCAACTTAAGGCAGACCTGGAATTAAACAGGGATAATGGAACAGAATTCAAATTAGAATTTAATGAGTTGAAGTACAAGAACAGAGTTTATAATGAATGATCAAAATTAAAACCCTAATTTAGGTTAAATCATAAAAATAAAAGATAAAATGACTAACGAAAGGATATTGGTTGTTGAAGACGAAGAACTCATAGGTCAGGATATCAAGTTTTTACTGGAAGATCTTGGATATGAAGTACCAGATCTCGTGCCCTCAGGAGAGGAAGCAATAACTAAGGCAGTGGAAACCCATGCAGATCTTGTTCTCATGGATATCATGTTAGAGGGTGATATGGATGGTATTGAAGCAGCTAACAGGATCAACAACCAATATGGAATTCCAGTAATTTACCTCACGGCATACAGAAACGAGGAAATTTTTAACAGGGCAAAACTATCAGAACCCTATGCTTACATTGTAAAACCCTTTGAAGAACGTGAACTCAAAACTAACGTGGAAATTGTTTTAAATAGGCATAAAGCAGAACAGGAACGTATAAAACTCACTGAGCTCACAGCAAAAAATGAGATACTAAAAAGATCCCTGAATGAACAGGAAACCCTGCTGAGGGAGATTCACCACAGGGTAAATAACAACATGCAGATAATAAGTAGTATGCTTTCCCTCCAGTCCACACAGGTATACGATGAAAGGGATTTACAGCTGTTTCAAGACAGTCAGAACAGGGTTAAATCCATGGCAAAGGTGCATGAGAGACTTTACCAATCCTACGATCTCTCCACTATCAAATTTGCAGACTACTGTAAAAGCCTTTTAACAGATCTTTTCAGCGAACATAGAGCAGCACCAACTGTGAGACTTAAACTTGATGTGGAAGATCTTTCATTCAATATGGAAACTGCAATTCCATGCGGACTACTCATCAATGAATTGGTTTCAAACTCCCTTAAATACGCTTTTCCAGATAAACATGGTGTAATTGCTGTGAGTCTGAAGCACTATAATCAGAACAGTTACATGCTGACCATCAGTGATAACGGGGTTGGAATTCCTGATGAAATAGATTTTGAACATGACCCATCATTAGGTTTCAGATTGGTACATAACCTTACTAATCAACTTGAAGGCAAAATAGAACTCATAACAAATGGTGGAACAACCTTCAAATTACTTTTCAAAGAACTGGTTTACGAAACAAGATCCAACATAAAAGACACCATAACCACGGTTTCCAAGGCTAAGGAACTTCGTGAAGCAGCAGAAAAAATATTGAACCATAGAATTAAAGATATTGATGAAATACCTGCAGATTATAAGGAACTGCTCCAGGATTTACAAGTACACCAGATCGAGGTAGAAATGCAAAAAGAAGAGCTTAAACTTTCCAAAAAGGAAATAATGGACTCGAGAAAAAAATATCTGGATCTTTACAATTCATCACCCGTAGGGTACCTGTCAATTGGAATGGATGGTATGATCAAGGAAATAAATGATACTGGAGCCTCAATTTTAGGCATATCCATATGTGGTCTCATCAACACATCATTCTTAAGCTTCCTCAGATCTGATTCAAGGTTAATATATGAGAATTACAACAACAAAGCTTTAGAAACATGGAAGAAACAGAAGTACCGTCTGGAACTTTTAAGGGCTGAAGGAGACGAATTTAACGCTTACATAGAAGTTAATCCAGTGATCAATCCTGATGGAAGTTTCAAAGAATTTCAGTTAACACTGATTGATCTAGACCGGTTGGGTTAGAAAAAATCCTTACCAAAAGCAGGATATCCTCTTTTTAAAATGAATTCCATAAGATTTTACTCCAAGAATTTAGTTAATTAATTTTTGAATTCCTGCTAGATTAAAAAAAAAGTATTTGACAAAAAATTTAATTTTTATAAACCATAATTATCTGGGAAGCAGGTTTTATTCGTATCGAAATGCCCAGTTTTCCATAGGTGGTTCAAGAAGTAATATCTCCAGCTTCAATTCCAGGATCTTCAGCGAGATTTTTAACTATTTCATCAAATAGATACTTTTTTTGTTGACTCTGGTATTTACCAGGGTACAGTGTTATTTCGATTATTGTTTAGTTTAAAAAGTTGATCCCATGTAGTTTCCAAGCCTTTTTGCAAGTGCGACTATGGTTAGCACAGGGGGTGCACCAGGAGCCCATGGAAATACACTGGCATCTGAAACAAATAGACCTGATACTTCTGTTTCCAGATTTTTATCCACAACTTCTCCGATTGCAGCAGTTCCCCCAGGATGAGCTCCCCTGGCAATTGTGGATGTTAAGGTCTTTGGATCAATTCCTGCTTCTTTAAGTATGGCTCCTGCAGCAGCAGCTCCCTTTGAAAGGAGACCAACATCCTTTGCGGTGCTGAACTTTTCGATGTAATCCTCACGAACCTTTCCTGATGGTTCATCAGGGATCTTCACCATAATGCCCAAAATATCGTTACTTGTTGCATTAAATGTTTTTAGATTATTTGCAAGTATCTCAGAATAATGTGGGGCCAATATAACATCATCCAGAGTGATGATGGCGTTCATTGCAACCTCTTTATGGAATTGTATATTTTTTAACAGCCCTCCAACAGTTACAAAACTGTCAACAAAGAGATGGTTTCCAGCTTCTATGTTACTTTTTCTCAATATTCTTGGTGTTCCTATTCCACCAGCAGCCAGAACAACAGCATCTGCGTGAAACTCCTTATTATTTGATTTAACACCTTTAATTTCATTATTTTTAATAATTAATTCTGTGATATCGGTATCTGTGATTAGTCTGGCCCCATTATCCATGGCCTGGTTAATATATTCCTGGCTTGTCCACTTGGCATCCCTTGGACATCCGAAAGCACATTTTCCACAGGGTTTGCATGATTGAGGATCGATAAACTTAGGCATTTTTTGAGTGTTAAACCCTAATTCTTGAGCAGTTTCCATAATAAGTTTGGTTCCATCACCAAAATGTGAATCTGGAAGAGTTGAAACGCCTATTTCATCTTCAATTACCTGAAATTCTGCTTCTAGATCTATTCCAATATTTTTAAACGATGCTTGACATGTTCTAACAGCATTTCCAGCAGTCACTAACGTGGTCCCACCGACACATGATGTTTTTAAGAGTTCCACTCCAGCATCACAATTATCGTAGTGAGTGTATGCATTTCCCGTAGCATCATAAGGACCCCTTTCAATAAAAGTCACTTTTATGCCTTTTTTCGTCAGTTCGTTTCCTACTGTAGCCCCACCAGCTCCTGTTCCAACAACAATCACATCATTCATAGTATCACAAAATTCCTTGAACTATTTAAAAAATTTAAATTAAACAAATAATTTGCAACTTATATATTGGTAGCTTAGATTAAAAAAATAATGATATTTAAGACCTTTTTAGAGTTCTTTGAGGTCTTTTTGGTTCAAATTCTGTTTTTTTCTCCTTCTTTTCCTTGAAAAATTTCAATGCTATGTACCCTCCGAGCAGACCTATTGCACCGTATATAACCACGGATACAATTAAACCCAGGAGTAAGTAGAAAAGCCCTGTTAATGGAACTAAAATACCCAGTGTTAAAGGACTTGGTAGTGTGTAAGATAGTGTTGGAGGAGTAATAAATCCAAAGAAGAAGAAAAACACTCCAAATATAATTGCAGCTATTGCACCAACAGTTGCACTAGTATTTTCAGTTTTGGTGAGATAAGTTGCTGCAAATCCCATGATAAAAATGGAAATTACACCTCCAAGATGAATAACTGGAAGTACGAGGCCCAATATAAAACTTATTAGGATTGCAGTTTCAATGCTGAAGTTGGCCATAAAAAATTCCTCCATAAGGTAATAGATTAATTTAGGATTATTCAATTGATTTATTTTGGGAATCAGATTTTTTTATCCCAAGATAGAACCATTTGATAGTTAATATGATTTTTCTGAAAATAATTTCTTTAGAAATTTTTTTGTAATTAGATTATTTGATGTTTTATATCCTTTTTTTGATTTAAGTTGAATCATTTTAAAAATTTTTCAAAAATTGCTCCAAATTATCATAATTCAAAACTGTCAAATCCCTCTGAAACTATACTGTTTGCAAGTAACACAGCATTTTCCGCATTTTCAGCATGGCCATCGGCACCAACCTTTTTCCAGAGCTCTTTATCCACACCGAATGGATATCCTCCAACAATTATCTTAGGTTCACGGCACTCGGAACATGATCTCACATTCTTGATGAGTTTAACAACTTCCCCGATGTTTGAGCTGATGGTTGCAGATATAAGGATTAGATCTGCATGGTTTGCAGTTATAGTTTCAATCACACCATCACTTGGAGTGTTTGCACCTAAATATATTGTTTTCCATCCGTCCATTTCAAAGAAATCAGCAACCATCCTCACACCAATTTCGTGCTGTTCATTACTTACACTGGTGGCCACCAAAACTTTTCCAGTTTTTTTTGTTCTTGAAATGTAAGGATAGAGCTGGGACATTATGAGCTGTGTTGCTGCTGTGAAATAATGTTCCTGTGCAACTGTAATCTTATTTTCCTGCCAAAGCCTACCAATTTCATAGAGAGAACTTTGAAATACGTTCAAATATATGTCCTTGACACTGATTCCATTGTCAACAGCTTCAACTACCATTTTTCCAGCTGAATGACGATCACCTTTAAGCAGCAGGTCAATGTACTGTTCCAGTAATTTTACAAGGGGCTGATCTTCATTTACAAATGACACGTATCTGGATGGTTCTGTGAGATTATCTATACTGTCCTCAATGTACTTAACCGCAAGACTACTTTTTTCTGGGGATAAATTTCTGATAATTACATCTTCCATAACTTCCAGTCTTTCTTTAAGAAGTTCTTCAGGCATTCCGAGATTCACAAGAAATATCCTTTCCCATGAAATATAGTCTTCAAATAGTTCGGGGCTGGATGCTTCGATTGCTTCAAAAAGATATGAAAGACTGTATTCTGTATCTTCGACATATTTATTAAACTCTGATTCGCCATAAAATTTGTAAAATTTGTTCTTTGATTCGAACTGTTTATAAACAACTTCAATTGCCAGTTCATTCGCATCCTTATTCAACAACCAAATAACCTCCCAGATAGGTACCACAACAATGATTAAGGTGTTATCAGTATTTTTTTTGATGAATGTTTTAAATTCTATTTATAAATTCATCGTTGGAGAATATAAATTTTTATTCATTACAAGTGGAATAAAGGTCAGTTTCAGTAAATTCTAATTTCAAATTTCTAAGAAAAATAGGAGGGGTCTTTATAGAGTTTATTAATGGAGTTTTCATGTTGGGTTAATTATTTTATGCATGGCTATTAAAGAGTAATTCATGAAATTTTTATCTGAAGAAAATCCAGATCAACAGCGTACATTCGAAATAATTAATGATGGACTGTCAAAAAAGGCGGTTGTTGTATTAATGGCATGTTGCAGTGTGAACTACGATGGAAGAGCCAGAAGTAAACTTGGTGCTGGAGATAGAATGATCATGATCAAGTCTGATGGTTCGTTTATGGTTCACCAGAACATCAATCTGGAACCAGTAAACTGGCAGCCACCAAAATCCAACTGTAACGCCACTCTAAAAAATGGAATTATCTTACTCGAAGGAAGTAGAAGGAGCCCACCCGAAAGATTGCAGGTAGAAATACATAAAACCTATGTAGCATCCTACTTCAATGGTAGAGATAACAAGGATTTGGAGTTAACTGGTTACGAAGAAAATATGAGGGAAATGATATTTAAAACTCCTGAAATTATAGAAGAAGGATTCAGACCTTCAACCCGGGAACATCCCACTTCCACGGGATTTATCGATGTTCTTGGTAAGGATAAAGAGGGTAACGTTGTAATTCTTGAACTTAAAAGTAGAAGAGCTGGAACAAATGCTGTCAAACAGTTAAAACGTTATTTGGATGATTTTTCTGATCATAAAGAATTTGTCAGGGGTATTCTGGTCGCACCATCTGTAAATCCGGATGCTGCTGAACTTCTAGAGAGTTACAAACTTGAATTTAAACAGTTGGAACCACCAAGGGAATTTGGATCCAGTAAAAATCTCACACTGGATTTTTTCTCCAAGGATCAAGATACTAAAACTTAACTGTCACTTGGATAAAAAAAATTAGATATACTTAAATTATTATGGGGAAACATGAGAAAATATATCTATATGGGATTGGTTGTACTGGTTGTTTTGATGGTTTACGGTTCGTACAACTACTACACCGTCACATCTGAAACAATTGTTGTGGGGTACCTTCCAAGCAATCATGATTCTGCTCTTTTCGTTGCCTCTACACGGGACATGTACCAGAATGAAGGTCTAACAGTTCAGATGGTTCCATTTAAAAATGGTGCAGAAATGGTCGATGCCGCCAATAAAAATCAGATAGATGTTGGATTTTGTGGAATAACTCCAATTACAAGTTCTATAGACAAGAACTCAACAATTAAAGTTGTAGCCCCTATCAATGTAGAGGGTAGTGGAATTGTGGTAAAAAACAGCAGTAATATCACTGATGTCACTGATCTTGCTGGAAACTCCATATTAGAACCTGGATCTGGCAGTATTCAAGATGTTTTATTTAGATATTTGCTATTGAAGAACAACATAAGCGCTTCAAATATCAAAATAAGCAAAATGGAAGTACCACTAATGCTGGAAGCTCTGGACAATGGGAACGCATCGAGCTATATAGCATGGGAACCCTATGTTTCACAGGCAAATTTAACTGGAAATGGCCGTGTTCTCATTTATTCCAGCGATATCTGGAACAATCATCCATGTTGTGTAATTTTTGCAACTCAAAATATGATGACAAAGAATCCTGAACAGTTAAGAAAGTTTTTAAAGGTGCATCAGGAAGCAACAAATTACATAAATACCAATTTAAATGATACGGCACTCATTGTTTCAAAAAAACTTGGAACCAACTACAACATCGAACTGGAATCCATGAAACATGTTGAGTTTATTGCAACACCAAGTAATGATTATGATAACAACCTGTTGGAACTTGTTAACCTACAAAGGCACTTTGAATATGTAAACAATAATTTAACCCTTTCACAAATAGTTGATTACAGCTTCCTGCCAGATAATTTCATGAACAATTAATTAATTTTTAGTTTGAATTTAAATTAACTTATTTTAAAAAATCTCTATAATTCTGGTTTAATTGCGTCTTCTTCAATTATACCCTCCTTAACTAATTCATCAGTAACATCTAGGTTTTCCTGTGCAAAGAATGATGCAGCAACAATTAAAATACAGATCACTGCTCCGATCATGAAGGCATGTTGAAATCCTGTGAGGAGTGTTTGAACAGGTACACTGAACTGGAAAGCTCCTGTTCCAGTAACACCTTCCATATGGGCAGATGAATGGCTAATTGTACTATCAAATATTGTTTCAAAGATAACAACTCCCAATACCAATCCCAAATATTTTGCTGTGTTCAAAAGGCTTGAAACTGACCCAACCATTTTTGGAGGGCTGTGGCTCATTACCAATTTGTTGTTTGCAGGTGAAAACATTCCATCCGATAAAGATCTCATTATGAGGGCTATCACAACGATTATTATTCCATACTCTCCAACAGTAGGATCTATTAAAGTGAATATGATCATGGTGGCTGCAAGTAAAACAGCACCGAGTATTGCAGGTACTCTCGAGCCAATTTTATCCGCTAACCTGCCGGACATGGGTCCAACTACTATTATCAGAAGGGTTGATAAGAGAATTATTAATCCTGCAACATCTGTATCGTAGTTGAGTATTAGTTCGAAGTAGAACGGTAACAAAAATATGGTTCCCGTTAATACGAAGCTAGTCATAAAACCAGCTATTATTGAAATATTGAGTTGTTTCTGTTTAAGCAGGCAGATCTGCAAAAGAGGATTTTTATAGTTGCGTTCCCACCGATAAAAGATCAAGAAAATAACTCCCGAGGTTATTAAAGCCCCTAGAATGAGGGGTGAAGTCCAGCCAAATTTACTTCCCATTTCAATGGGCATTATTAACAAAATCACGGCCAAAAATATCAGCAAGGATCCAACCAGGTCAAATCCCTGATACATGCTGACAGGCTGAATTTTAGGGAAATAAAAGTAGGTTAATATGGTAGCTACAATACCAAGGGGAACTGTTACGAAGAATATCCAATGCCATCCCATGTATTCTGTTACAAAACCGCCTACTCCGTAACCAAGAGAAAGTCCAACTGTGGTTGCAAGGGATATGAAGCCAAATATTTGACCTCTACTTGTGTGTGGGAAAGCTTTTGAAATTATGGCAGGGGTCATTGACAACAACATAGCTGAACCCACGCCCTGAAGAATTCTGGAAGCAATTAATTGGCTGATGCTGAGAGATATTCCTGAGAAGTAAGATCCAATGGTAAATAAAAACAAGCCTCCGAGGTATATGTTTTTATAACCAACATAATCACCGATTTTACCAAATATCAGAAGGAAACTTGTTAAAACGAGAAGATGTGCAACAACTACCCAAGAAACTAGTGTTGTGTTAATATCCAGATATTGTGATATGGTTGGAAGAGCGATGGTCACTATACCTGCACTGAATGACCATATAAAAACGCCGAATGCAATGATGAATCCCACCAAATTTAAATTAAATTTAGAGGAAGATTTATTATTTATCATACACATCTAGGAAATTGTAAAAATTTTCACAACGTTATTATTTTTCAAGATAGTTAGCACTACATAATTTTATAATATTAAGTAAACTGAAGTTAATAAACGTATTCAAATTATAAAATTAATAATAATAATAAAAAATTGAGTTATATTTGGATTTATTTGTCCAACACATCTATATGTTGATCCAGTAAAATGGTTAATGTAACTACGATGTTACATTATATTGTAATTAGCTGCGAGTATTATGTCTTGGTTTGAGATTATTTTAAATAAATCGATGATATTTTCAATTTATCAAGTGATTGTTTGGTTGTTGTTTGAGGTTTGAAATCAGTATCAGATAATGGTGATGAGATCTGCAAGTTGCTCCAGATTTCTGACCTCATGAATATGTGCTCCTGCATTTTCATAATCAGAAACACAACTGTCTGCAACGTTCCATTTGTTACTAGGCTCAGGATTAAGTATTAAAACTTTCTTAGATTTATTAACCAGATAACTCATACTTTCTGCACTCAATGGGTTGCCTTCAGCTTTAGGACCTGCCCAATCCCTACAATCACTCAGTATTAAGACGTACGATTTATTGTTGAGTTTGGCCAGTTTCTCAAAGTCTTCAAATGCCCTGTGCATGTTGGATGTTCCATGAATCATCAAATTTTTCTGACGCATATCCATCACTTTTATGAATGCGTCCAGAATATTCGGTTCACTTAAGGCAGCAGTTGTTTCTATTGTTTTATTGTCAAATTCAAATGTTCTTGCTAATTTAAATGAACTTAGAGCTGCGTAAACCATACAAAAAAACCAGTTACTCACCCAGTCGCAGGACCCGCTCACATCATTTAAAAAGAAATGTCTGCTTTTTTTAATCCTTGGTCTGGTTTTAACCACTTCTATAAGGGCACCCCCATTTTTCAAGTTTTTCCTGATTGTTTTTCTTATATCAGGATGTATATTGCTTGCAAGTTTCTGTCTTCTAACCCTCTTGTTTGCAATTTTTTTTCCAAGCCTCTGACAGAGATCCAGAAGTTCGGGTTCGAATGTTGTGAGCTGTTTGATGTCACGATTCATGAGTTCATTATCGTCCAATGGGGGTTTTAAATAGTCATCCAGTGGGGGTCTGTAATCTGTGATATCTGATTCATTGATATTCAATTTGACGGGTTTTGATTCTTCAACCGTGATCTTGTAGTTATAGGCCTTTAGAAATTTCCGGTTTTTATTTGATCCTCCATCAGTTTTTGTTTCTCCATCAGATTCTCCCTTGTCTCCCTGAAATACTGATTTGAAAATTTTATCAAACTTTTTAGCCTGATGCTGGTTCTTCACATAAACTGCAGCCAGGGCATCTTTAAGATTGTCTGTATTTCCCTTAAAAATTTCATAGGTTTCACAGGCAGTCTGGGTGGTTCTGACACTCACAGGTATTTTTGCTTCCCTTAAAATCCTTGAAAAATTTACAATATCCTTCATAAACTGAACTCATTTTGAATATTTTTTCATGACCTTCTTCTTGTCATCTTCACTCTTTAAAACAACAGATACAGTGTCCTTAAAATTTTCACTGTTCAATTCAGTTTCATTGAAACTCATGAGGGTTTTAACCCAGTCAATTGTTGCCCTGATTGATGGTTTTTTAATGAGATTCATGCCTCTCAGCTCGTTTATTCTTTTTACAACACTTTCAATGAGTGTGGCTGGCGCATCTGGTAGGGTTGCCTTTACAATTTCCATTTCCCTCTCTTGGGATGGATAATCTATGTATAAAAACAAGCACCTGTCCTTTGTTTCATCCAGTAGTTGCCGCTGTGAATTGGATGTCATTATAACCATTAGATCGTTATTTAATTCAAAGGTTCCAAGGTCGTTGACGGTGATCTGACTTTCCCCAAGGGCCTGTAGCAGGAAGCTCTCAACTTCTTCATCAGCCTTATCAATTTCATCAATGAGGATGATGGAGGGATCTTCATTTATAAAACCCTGAAGTAACGGTCTTTTAATAAAAAATTCTTCATGAAAAACATCCAGGTCAACTTCTTTTATCCTGCTCATTTCAAGGTGCAGAAGCTGCTTCTGGTAATTCCATTCACCAACGATCTGTTCAAAGGTTATTCCTTCGTAGCACTGAACCCTGAAAAAATCCATATTAAATGTTCTGCTGATGGCCTTTGAAAGTTCTGTTTTTCCAACACCAGGAGGCCCTTCAACAATTAAAGGTTTTTTAAGTTTAAATGCAAGATAAACAGTTATTAAAGTGCTTTTATCAGGAATGTAATTGTTTTTTATCAGTTTCTCTTCGAGTTCTTCCATGCTTAGATCATGGGCCTTCATGGGATCACTATTTGGTGTTTGGGAATAATAAATTTTTGTTTCAATAAAACCAAAATAAAATTAAGTACATGTAAAAAGAAACAATTAGACATCAAACTCTTATTTTATGGAAATTCAATTAATTCTTCATCTTCTTCCAGGCTTTCAACAATTGAGTCGATGATACATCCTGCGTTCCAGCCAATAACTTCATTTGCGGCTTCTTCAATTTTACCAGGGACATTTTCCATTCCATATGGTCTTACAATTATGATGGGTTTTTTAAGTTTCTGTGCAACATCTATTTCCCGTTCTATAAGGATTTTATCCGCAGAGTAAAGGCCGGATAAAATTACAACTGCATCAACATCCTTCATTTGATGCGCCAGATCTTCAATAGAAGTTCTTCCAGGAACAGAATGATCTTCAAATTTAAAATCCCCAACCGAACTCAACTTTCCTATCAACCTGTCATATTCATAGGTTGTTTCATCAAGCTGACTTATGAACAAATTATAAAACTGTGATTCGTCTTCAATCATTCCATTTCCCCATTTAGATCATTTCCTCACCATTTTCATACACGTGGATGCACATCACAGGACAGCTCTCAGCAGCATCTAAACTACAATCTTCAGTCTCCAATTCAAGTTCATCATTGTTCCCAACTCTTTTTGAACCCTTGATGTGTGCTAAACTTTCTGAGTCTAATTCAAAGAGTTCAGGACACATATCTTCACAGGTTCCACATGATGTACATTTATCCCGTTCTACAACCACTAAAAATTTTGAGCTATTTTCACTGTTTCCAGAATTCATACTCTATATATTTAGTTTTATTTCTATATAGATTTTTTGAAACCTATGAAATAACCTTTAAAACTGTGCACATGAGTTTTGCGTCGTGTGTGGCTGAAGATCTATAACTCAAACAAAAAAAAATTGGTAAATTCCCAAAAAATTATTTAGAAACATGTATGTAAAAACAGTAGTGATAAAAGTAAAAAAATGGTTTCCATATTTGTTTAAAATGATTTAAAAGGTAATATTCATGAAAGCGAGTTTTGAAATAGCCATGTGTCAGATGAAGGTGGTTGATGATAAGGATGAAAACATTCAAAGGGCAATTTCGATGATCAGTGCTGCAGGTGATCATGGTGCCCTGATGGTTGTACTTCCTGAGATGTTTAACTGTCCATATGAAAATGATAAATTCGTGGAGTATGCTGAAGAGAGGTTGACAAGCAAAACTCTGAAGGCAATTTCAAGGGCAGCCAGTGAAAATGGTGTCTACGTGATAGCAGGTTCCATTCCTGAGAATGATGCTGGAAATATCTATAACTCGAGTTTTATATTTGATGATGGTGGGAATATACTGGATGTTCACAGGAAACTTCATCTTTTTGATATTGATGTGGCTGATGGGATTAATTTCAGAGAATCAGACACCATAACTTCTGGGGACAAGGTCACAGTAATTGAAACGCCTTTAATCAAGTTTGGAGTGGCAATCTGTTTTGATGTGAGATTTCCAGAACTCTTCAGGCTGATGGAGATGGAAGGTGCCAAACTAGTGGTGGTGCCCGGAGCATTTAACATGACAACCGGACCCGCACACTGGGAAACAACCTTAAGAACTCGTGCCATAGACAACCAGATTTACATTGCAGCGGTGTCCCCAGCAAGAAATTATGAACTTTCATACGTTGCATACGGCCATTCAATGCTGGTTGATCCATGGGGTGATGTGATTGAAACAGCGAGGGAAGCTGAATCCATTGTTTATGCAACCATAAATGAGGAACTTGTAAATCAAGTAAGAGAAGAACTACCATTATTAAAAAATAGACGTGAAGATATCTACGAATTAATTAGAAAGAATAAATAGTTATTTAAATTTAAAAGAGATTTTTTTTTTGGGGGGGGGGGGGTCTGTTGAAAAACTTAACCCCAAATTCTGATGATTTTGTTGGATTCAACCTATTTTTTTTAAGGCCTTTGTAGCAACTTTTTTAAACTCTTTATCTCCTTTAGCAGCTCTTCTTGCCTTTTTCAATGGATCTATTGCTGTTTCGTCTCCCAGATCTCCAAGTGCCTTAGCAGCAGAACATCTAACACCCCAATCATCGTCAAGTAATGTGCTTATAAGTGGTTCAACGGCTTTTTTGCTACCCATTTCCCCCAGGGATTTGGCAGATGTTTTTCTGACACTCCAGTCATCGTCTTTAAGGGCTTCTATCAGATGATCAACCACGTTTTCATCACCCATATTTTTCAGGGCAAAGGTTGCGTACCTCTTGGTGTTACCTTCATCTCCCTTTAAAGCATTTATGAGAGGGTCTACTGCAGGTTCTCCAATTTCTGCAAGTGATTTTGATGCTTGAAATCTCACATCAGGATTTTCATCATTGAGGGCTTTCATTAAAGGTTCCACATTTGTTTCGTTACCTTCAACACCCAGTTGTTCGACAGCATCCCTACGGACTGCTGGATCATCATCTTCCAATTGTTTTAACAGATCTTCAAATTCCATGGACATACACCAGTAAATTATTTTTTGTGAATTAAAATTTATACATGAATTTCCTTTGATGATATTTTCAATTCAAGTTCATGTTATATCTTTATTATTTCGGTAAACAAGTACTTTTGAGTATTGACTTTGTTATTTTCGTTAGTTATCTAATTTTAATCTAAGTGATTTAAACTTTTTCTAAGCGAATATTCAGATTGATATCCATTATAATTGTTTTATTATTATTTAAATATGAAACCTGATTTTTATAAACGTTTATCAATTTGGGTGTGGTCTTAATATCTTTTATAAAAAGTAATTATAGGGAAATTGTTAAAGAATAGGGAAAATCTAAAGAAGGAAAATGAATGTTAAGTAGGGGTAACTTAGGTTGTTGGGTTGTGCTTAGGCTATGTTGATTTAAGGGGTGCGTCTGTGAGAACTGTACCCCAGTTAACACCAGGACCGACTTCAGGGGTTTTTAACTTGCCATTCTCTCCAATTTCACCGAGTTGTGCATGATTTGCAGCTAGTACATGTAAAGATAGGTATTGTTCGCTCGAGTCATTGGATCTTGGGAATGAAAGGGAACTGTAACCTTCATCTTCCAGGAGATCGCAGATTTTCGTTGTGATGGTTTTTAACTGGCAGTTGGTGCTGTTATAAATTTCTGGAATGTTTGCATATTCCTTGTAAAATGGTATGGTTATTCCAATGGAAATGGAGGTGGGATAGTCATCAAATAATGTGTTGTAATCTTGGATTCTTGGATCGTCTGTGTTTTGAAGATCACCAAATCCCAAGAAATAATCGTCACATTCATCTTCAATTATCTGTCTGGCTTTTTCTTCTAACTGCATTTGTATCATCCTCCTTTTACTTATTCAAGTATATTTAATTTCCATGGTAAATCCCCTGAATTTTCAGGGGTCCATGGAAGTATTTAATTTCAACGATTTTTATTTTGTTTATCTGGTCATGGATTTTCTAAAGAGTGGCACTGCAATTGCCATTGTAACAACACCGAATGCTATGAGTATCAGCACCTGTGTAATCACATCTCCTAAACCGGCATTTAAGAGCATTATTTTACGCATGGCATCGGCTGCATAGGTTAGTGGAATTACCTTGGAAATATCCTGCATGAACCACGGCATCTGCTGTAGTGGGTAAAAGATTCCTGCAAGGAACATCATAGGGAACATGAGAAGGTTCACGATCATGGTTCCTGAGGCCTGATCCTCAGACATGGATACTGCAACAATTCCTATTCCAACGAAGCTGAATATTCCCAAGAGTAGCATGAAGAATGCCAGTAGTATGCTTCCCTGTATGGTTACTCCGAAGAACAGCACTGCCAAGAGAAGTATCAGTATACACTGTCCGAAACCCCTTACGCAGAGGGCTGCGGTTTTCCCCAGAATAATGGATATCTGATTTATTGGAGCGGATAACATTCCATCGAAGGTTCCAATTTCCTTCTCTTTGGATATTGCCTCTGGAATTCCTGTCATGACAGTCATCATCACTATCATGATCATGAGTCCTGGTGCTAGGAAGTTGAAGTAGTTGTTCTGACCGGGAATGGTTGTTTGAATGTTTGTTGTGTATGGGAAAACCATTGCAGGTGCATTAACGGTTTGACCTGTTTGTTGACTCATATTCACTACATTATATACTGCTTGTTTTCCATTCATCATGGTAATGGTGTTCGAAGCTACACTCTCGATTTGAGTGGCAATCTGAGGATTACTATTATCTGCGAGGACTATCACGTTGGCAGATTGGCCGTGCGTCAGGTTGTAACTAAAACCGGGCGGTATTATGTATGTTCCATAGAGCTTTCCCCTATTTATTTCAGTTTTGGCAGCATCTGTGGATGTGAAGTTCTGAAGATCCATATAACTGTTGTTTGAATTCAGTGCATCTAACTGGGAAATAAATGCTGTGCTTCCCTGACCATCATCGAGGTTTACTATTCCAACAGGCATGTGTGTCTGGGTTGTGCCGCTTGGAAATATGAATCCAAACATTACCAGAAATGCTATTGGCATGATGAATAGTGCTGCCAACGACATTTTATTTCGTCTCAAACTTAAGAGATCCTTGGCCATGATGTGGTAGCTATCCTTTAATATTTTCATTACATCCATATTTCTCACCTGACCCTAGTCTGGGCTTTTGCTCCGTGTCCATGCGGTGTTGGTGCAGCTTTTTCACTGGCTTGATCCCGTATTTCCTTTCCTGTGAGTGCTAAGAACACATCTTCAAGGGTTGATTCGTTGCTGTTTGTGATGGAAAATATGTTTCCACCCTTTGCTCTGATGGAGTCTATGATATTGTTCAAGGCATTTTCTCCAGTGGCACTGATCTTCAATGTATGATCATCCTGCTGTGATAGGGCTGTCACATTTTCAAGGTTTCTGATACCTTCTAAGAGCTGGCTGTTTAGGTTGGTTATTTTAACACTGAAAATGGTGGTGTTCACATCAGATATCATTTTTTTAAGATTTTCAGGGGTGTCTAAGGCTGCAATTTTCCCATGATCAATTATCGCGACTCTGTCACTCAGTGCTTCTGCTTCGACCATTGCATGGGTAGTTAATATCACTGTAACACCCTTCTTGTTGATATCCCTGATAATTTCCCTTATTGAAAATGTTGTCTGTGGATCCAGCCCAAGTGTTGGTTCGTCCATGAATATTATTTCAGGTTCGGGTAATAGGGCTCGAATTACATTGATTCGCTGTTTCATTCCAGTTGAGAACTTATTTATCTGTGTGTCCTTCCACTCCTGCATGTTCACCATTTCTAGGAGTTCATCAATTCTTGTTTCAAGTTTTTCCTTGGGTATTCTGTATAGTTTTCCAAAGAACCTTAGATTCTCTGCAGCTGTAAGTGAATCATACATGATCATTTTCTCTGCTACCAGTCCGATATTTTCACGAACCTTTGCAGCATCTTTGACCAGGTCGTAGCCTGCTACTGTGGCACTTCCAGATGTAGGCTGTGCAAGTGTACAGAGCATCCTTATGGTTGTACTTTTCCCAGCTCCGTTTGGACCTAAAAATCCAAAGATTTCTCCGGCCTTAACTTCTAGGGATAAGTCGTCAACAGCCTTAAAATCACCAAACTCCTTGGTGAGGTTGTTAATTTTTATTGCATTTTCTGTCATGATCTTCCCCTATTCTTTGTTCAGCGATCTTACGATCCCCTCGATTTTTTTATTGATGGTTTCTATTCGTTCTGTGTACTGGGCAAGTTTTTCTGGTTTTATACTTTCTAAAAATGCTACATGGCCTTCGATCTCTGCCAGAGCATTTTCCACTACCAATCCACACTTGTCCATATTAGTTTCCCTGGGTCTGAACCTACCAAAGAAATTTGATGCAATTTTCTGACCCTTTTCTGTTAACTTGTACTTACCGTCGTCCATTTTTATTATTAAGTCTTCATCCACCATTTTTTTTAGCATGGGATATACAGAACCCGGTGATGGTCTTTTCATTGAATGCATCATGTGCTTCCTCAAGCGTTCATCGTTCATGTTTCGTTCTTGCATCATTTTGTGATGTTCCTCTATTGCATCCATTATTTCAACTCCGTTTTTAGATCCTTCATCTAAAACATGGATGATCCAGATTCTCAGACCTCCGAGCTTCTGCATTTCCTCAATTTTTTCATGAAATTTTTCATGAAGTTTATTAAAGTCCCACATATAACATTAACTCCTATCAATTATTCGAAATAAATATCTATATTTTGATAAGGTTTAAACCATTAATTAGGTTTGAAACCCAGTTATGATCCTTGGATCATAGATCAATATCTATTGTCCGATATCGATTAGTCGATATTATGTTCTTATATTATATAAAGCTATCGGTCTTAATATTTTGAACAAGAAAAAACAGGGAGATGGACCTGAAAAACCAATATATATTATTTAAATGTTTATTAAAAGAATTTTAACAGGTTTTGTTGGGTTATCAAAGCCAGTTAGATCAACTTTATATATTTCATTAACAACCTTAAATTAATAATAAATATGGTAGTTGTAAGTCCTTTCCAGTGTTAAATTCACCAACATTTTACGGATTTTTTTTTTACATTAATTTCAATGATACATTCTAAATTCAACCATTTAAATTAAAATAGGATAAAATGGAAGCCAATACAATTTACAATGCAGAAATAGCCGATCTTGGACTCATAATCAAAGATTGGCTGATAATTTCGGATATTCACATAGGTTATGAAGGAGCCCTTAATCGAGAGGGGATCATGGTTCCGAGATTTCAGTACAAAAAGATCCTAAAGCGGATAAATGAAATTATCAACAGATATGAACCTAAACGAGTGATAGTTAATGGAGATCTCAAACATGAATTTGGAAGGATCACGAGCCAGGAATGGAAGGAATCCAAGGACTTCATAGAATATCTGAAAACAAATTTCCTCGAGACAATTCTCATCAAGGGTAACCATGACAACTTCACAAGGTTCATAGCAGAAAAAACAGGGTTGGATGTTTATGATAGCTATAACTTGGGTGGTTATGTTGTCATGCATGGTGACAAACTGCCAGATGATGCAACACTCAACAAATCTGAAACCATTATCATAGGTCATGAACACCCCTGCATTGGAATTAGAAATGGAGAACGACTTGAAAAGATTAAATGCTACCTTAAGGGGAACTATCATGGAAAAAATCTGATTGTAATGCCTTCCTTCAACTTCGTTACAGAGGGCTCAGATATTCTCCATGAAAAACCATTATCGCCCCTTCTTAAAAATATTAAAACGGATAAATTCGGAGTTTATGGTGTTGAAAACTTTGAGGTACTGTATTTTGGACGTATACAGGATATAATGATGGTTAAAGATAAATTTTATTAGAAATTCAGGGAAAAAAATGATTGAAAAACAGGAAAGATCCTACACAGACAAGGAAATTTACAGGGTACTGCATCCCTGGGTAAAACAATGGTTCAGTGGCAATTTCGAAACATTCTCAGAAGCCCAGAGATATGCAATAATGGATATTCACACCGGAGAAAATGTTCTGGTTTCATCACCCACAGGGTCTGGAAAAACCCTAACAGCATTCCTATCCATAATAAGCGAACTAACAGCGTTGGCTGAAAAGCAGGAACTGGAGGATACAGTTTACTGTCTTTACATTTCACCGTTAAAGGCACTTGATAACGACATAGAAAAAAATCTTGAAGAACCACTCCGAGAAATCGAAGCTTTGGCGGGTCAGGAACTCGGAATTCGTAAAGCTGTAAGAACAGGAGATACCAGTCAATATCAACGTTCTAAAATGCTGAAAACACCGCCACACATCCTTATAACCACACCTGAAACACTTTCAATACTTCTATGTGCTCCAAAATTTCGTGAAAAACTTAGCAAACTCAAGTATCTAATTGTGGATGAAATCCACTCCCTTGCAGATAATAAAAGAGGAGTTCATTTGAGCCTAACACTGGAAAGATTACAGCACTTGACTGGAGGTTTTACAAGAATTGGACTGAGTGCAACTGTCCATCCACTTGAGAAAATAGCTGGTTTTCTGGTTGGATATGAGGATGGGAAAGTTAGAAACTGCAAAATTGTGGATGTGAACTACCTGAAAAAACTGGATATGAAGGTTTTATGTCCTGTTGAAGATATCGTGGAGTCTGACCCTGAAGAGGTAAACACTGCCATGTACCAAATGCTCCACGAACTCATACAGGAACATAAGACGACACTCATATTCACCAACACTCGAAGTGGAACTGAAAGTGTGGTATTTAACCTTAAAAAGAAATTTTCGGACCATTACCATGGAGAGAACATCATGGCACACCATTCCTCTCTTTCAAAGGATCTTCGTCTCGAGGCAGAGAACAAGCTTAAAGATGGTGAATTAAAGGTTATTGTTTCGTCAACCTCGCTGGAACTGGGTATAGATATTGGATTCATTGATCTGGTTGTGCTAGTCAGCTCACCCAAATCAGTGTCAAGGGCCCTTCAGAGAATTGGTAGGAGTGGCCACAGGCTCCATGATAAGTCTAAGGGAAGGATCATAGTTGTTGAAAGGGATGATCTGGTGGAATGTTCCCTGATACTTAAAAATGCAGTCGAGGGTAAGATAGATGAAATTCACATCCCGAACAACTGTCTTGATGTACTTTCCCAGCAGATATATGGCATGTCCATCGAGGGTAAATGGGATATTGAAGAGGGTTACAAGGTTATAAGGGGAAGTTACAACTATCGAAACCTTTCTCAAAATGATTTTTTAAGTGTTTTAAGTTACCTTGCAGGTGACTACACAAGCCTTGAAGACAGGTATGTTTACGCCAAGATATGGGTAGACTACAAGGAAAAACAGTTTGGAAAAAGGGGAAAACTTGCCAGAATGCTTTATTCAACCAACATTGGAACAATACCTGATAGGTCCGCAGCAAGGGTAAAGTGCAATGGACAGGTAATAGGCAGGATCGAAGAGGACTTCATGGAAAAACTTCGTAAAGGAGATACCTTCGTGCTCGGAGGTAAAATATACAGGTTCAACTATGCAAGGGGCATGATGGTGAATGTGACACCATCATCAGGGCCACCAACCATTCCATCATGGTTTTCTGAACAGCTTCCACTCGCATTTGACCTTGCAATGTCTATACAGAATTTCAGGGCCATAATGGAAATGAAATTCAATTCTAGAAAGAAGAAACAGGAGATAATCAACTTTATCCATGAATATTTGTACGTGGATTTAAATGCTGCAAAATCTATTTACAGCTACTTCAGGGAGCAGTACATCTATGCAACCATACCCAGTGCAAGAACTCTTCTCATAGAATTTTACAAGGGATACGGTGGTAGAAAATTCGTTATTTTCCATAGTTTATTCGGAAGAAGGGTTAACGATGCACTTTCAAGGGCAGTTGCATACCTCATAGCAGAGAAGTATAAAAGGGATGTGATGATTTCTGTTTCTGATAATGGATTTTATTTAAGTTCCGATGGTAAGGTGGGTGGTGTTGATGTGCTTAATGAGCTCACTCCAGACAATATCGAGGAAATACTTATAAAAGCCATTGATAAGACAGAAACACTGGCAGCAAGGTTTAGGCACTGTGCTGGAAGATCCCTCATGATACTACGGCGGTACAAGGGAAATGAAAAAAGTGTATCAAGACAACAAGTGAAGGGTAAAATTTTACTAAAATTCGTTAAAGATCTGGATGAAAACTTCTCGATACTCCGCGAAGCAAGACGTGAGGTTATAGAGGATTATATGGATGTTAAAAATGCTAAAAAAGTGCTTGAAATGATTCAAGAGGGCAGGATGAACATAAAAAGAATAGATACACAGATCCCCTCCCCATTTGCGTTTAATCTTGTTGCACAGAGCTACCTTGATGTGCTTAAATATGAAGAAAGAATAGAATTTATCCGAAGGATGCATCAAGCGATAATAAAAGAAATTGGTGATGAAATACCTGAATGAAGTTTTTAATGTCCCTTATATTTGTATTTGATTTTAAAACAGATTTATTGTAAAGAATTTGATGTTGGTGAGCTGTCATAAATATTTCCCACAAATTTATTGATGGGAAATTAAACAAAAAATTTACAAAATTAATTAGATTTTTACCTTAAAATTGTGTCTTAAAATCAGTTTCTATTTCATTTTTTTAGCAAATAATAAGTCTTTACCAATGCCATATCCATATGGTAAAATCATGAATGATCCTAAAACATTATTGATTACTGAAGATGCCATGGAGGCAAAGGAAATAACAAAATGGATGCATTCTTGGGATTATCCAGTAAAAACAATGGAATTAGGAAAAACTATTTTTAATGAAGATTTAATGGATTATGATCTAATTTTAGTTGATTTACTCTTTAATGATGATTTAAATGGTAAGGAAATTGTTAAAAAAATAGGTAAGTGTCAGGGCTGTCCTGTACTCTGGTTTTCACAACAGGGAATTTCTGAGAATAAATATCCCTTATCCTACGATTATCACTTGGAAAAACCATTTAGTGCAAACCAACTCAAATTAGCAGTTGAGATGGCAACTTATAAGCACCAGATGAAGAAATCCATAATGGAAACTGAGGAAAAATATAAACTTCTGGTTGAAAATGCTGACGACCCGATCATAGTTCTGGATAAAGATGGAACATTCAAAATGGTCAACAATGTTGCTGCAAGTTACTTCGGAAATTCTCCAGATTACTTCGAGGGAAAAAATCTCAAGGATGTATTTCCAAAAAAGTATGCAAATTCCCAGCTAAAATCAATTAGGGAAGCACTTCAAACTGCAAAAACTTTGGTCAAAGTGGAGAAGACCCAAATAAAAGGTGAAGTGAGATGGTTTTCAAATAAACTTCAACCAATCAAGGATTATGATGGTGGATATAGGAGTGTACAGCTGGTTGCGAGGGATATAACCACTCAAAAATACATAGAAAAAGACCTTTTGGAAAGGGAAAGTTTTTTATCCGGAACCTTAAATGATATGCACACTTATGTTGCAGTTTTAGATCCTTCAGGGAAAGTTCTGTTCATAAACAACACCCCACTTAAACTATGTGGTATCAAGGCTGATGATGTGAAGGGGAAATTATTCCATGAAACAGCTTTTTGGAATTATAGTAACGATATCAAGGACGTGATTAAGAGGGATATTGATCTATGTGCTTCTGGTGAAACCCTTAAACATGAGATACAGATCAAAACCAAGAATGGACTGATATGGATTGATTACAGTATGCACCCTGTCTATGATTCAGATTATAAAATTAAATATTTGGTACCTGAAGGTAGAGATATTACAAAGACTAATATGGCTAAGAAGGCTATGGCAACTGAAAAAAATCGTCTGAAAAATATCGCCGAAAATTTACCCCTTGGAATGGTTTTTATTGATATTGATGGGGATTATAAGTATATAAACCCTAAATTTGTGGAGATGTTCGGATACGAACCATCAGAAATTCCGGATGGAAAATCATGGTTTAAAAAAGCTTTTCCAGATCCTTCGAAAAGACGTGATGCAATACTAGCTTGGAAAAATGACTTTAAAAATGCACAGCCCGGTGAAAAGAGACCTCGAACCTTTGATGTTGTCTGTAAAAATGGTGATGTGAAGATCATAGAATTTGTGCCTGTCAAACTTAAAAACAATGAATATTTAATGACTGTTAACGATGTGACCCAGAAGAAAATAGCTGAAAATGCACTCAAACAGAGCGAAGAAAGATTCCGCACAGTCGCAAGTTCGGCAGTAGATGCTATAATCATAACGGATCATGATGGAAATGTGGTTTTCTGCAACAACAGTGTCCAGAGAATCTTCGGATGCACAGAGGAGGATCTGGTTGGAAAGTCTGTGAACAAAATAATGCCTGGAAGATACCACGATGAATTTGTCAGGAAACAGGAACAGTTCAAATTAACTGGAAGACATCTTTTATCTGGAAAATTATTTGAATCATATGGATTTAGAAAGGATGGAAGTGAATTTCCAATTGAAATATCAATAACTGCATGGGATAGTGATAAAGAAAGGTTCACAACATCCATAATAAGGGATATAACCGAAAGAAAACTGGTTGAATACGAACTCAAGAGCAGTGAAGAAAAGTTCAGGCAGATAACAGAAAATATTGAGGAAGTATTCTGGATAATAGACCCTAAAATGAGTCAGATAATTTACATCAGTCCAGGATACCAGAAAATTTGGGGTTGCAGCAGAGAAAGCTTGTTTGATAATCCCCGGTCATGGATAGAATCCATCCACCCGGAAGATAGAAAGAACGTCATAGACACAATATTTCGTACATCACACGAAGTGAAATCCAGAAAAAATGGAATAAATTACAGAATAATAAGGCCAGATGGCAGCATCCGATGGATATATGGGAAAGCATTTCCCCTCACAGATGATAAAAACAATATTCAACGTATCGCAGGAATAGCAGTGGATATTACCAAAAGAGTGGTTGCCGAGGAGAAGTATAGGAATCTTTTCGAAAATATCAACGTGGGTGTCTGCAAGTGTACAGTGGGAGCCAACAGCAGGTTAGTTGAATCAAACAACTCTCTCCTTAAGATGTTTAAATACACAAAATCTGAAATAATGGCAATTAAAACGTCTTATCTTTATGTAAATGGTGAAGACAAGGTTAAATTTGATGAAAAAGTTTTGAAGTATGGTCATGTTAAAAATGAGCATGTACAATTTAAAAAACAAAATGGAACACCATTCACAGGTTTGGTGTCTGCTTATGTGGTAAAGGATGAGTTCGGTGCCCCAAAATATATTGAATCCATTATTGAAGATGTGACACCACTCACAGAAATTGGAAGTTTCAAGATCAATCATCCAACAGTATCCAAATCAATTTCCCTGCTGAACAAATCATTCCATGAACAGAATGGTTTTGATTAACCAAAAAATTTGGATATAAAAAATTAAAACATCAAACTTCACATAATAATATTTTAAAGCAATTTAACTAATAAACTGATTTTTTAACCTAGAATACGGATATTAAACATTGAATGGGGCATATGGTTAATTGATACGATATAACTAATTGTAATTTTGTTTTCTGGTATTCTGTAAAGATTTAGTTTTTCCATTTCAAGTTATACACTTTACATTAACATTATAAAGTAGTGATATCATAAATTGGATCATATTCTTAACAATAAAAAAACGAGGTATTTCAATGGGCTGCGTTACTATATGTATATCTGATGAATTAGAAATAGCTTTCAGAAGGTTAGTTAGACTTAAATATGGAGAAAAGCAGGGGAAAATTTCTAGAGGAGCTACAGAAGCCATATTTGACTGGTGCCAGCGGGAAAGGATTAAGCTTTTAGATGAAGATCAGTTACTTGAAGATGAGTGATGTACATGGTAAAAGAAGAAAAAACCGTTAATGTAGAAGAGGGACCTGATCTAGGTTCTCTGTCCAAGGAAGTGGATAAATTTTTAGAAGATCTAGAAAAACATATCAGAGAGTCTATAATAGGATCCAAGGCAATTGAAAAGTTAGAAGATTTTACATTGGATGTAGGACTTAAAAAGACATATTTGTGTGCAAAGAATACTGAGGAATCTTATCCAATTCTTGCAAAAATTATTGAACTTTTTATAAAGGTCTACGGGGCGACTATCACAATGTACCCAAAGGGCGAAAAGGTATGTCTCGAATTAATAACCCCCAAACGTGAATAATTTACAGGGGTGGGATTAAAATGGAAAAAATAAATATCCTTGTGGTTGAAGATGAGAACATCTTGGCTTTGGGATTAAAAAAGAAGTTAGAAAATTTAGGCTATGCAGTTTCAGGAATGGCGGATTCTGGAGAAGAAACTTTCCGTCAGATAGATATTGAAGTGCCTGACCTAATTCTCATGGACATAGTAATAAAGGGAGATATTGATGGGATTGAAACTGCTGCCAAGCTAAAAAAATCGTATTCAATTCCAGTAATTTACCTCACAGCATATGCAGACGATGAAATATTAAAACGTGCTGCAAGAACTGAACCCTATGGTTACATTCTGAAACCATATAAAGAAAAAGAGTTGAAGGCAAATATTGAAATGGCTATTTACCGAAAAAAATCTGAGAATGAAGAAACCTTCGATTTTGAGGACACTTACAAGGAAACAACCAGTTTCATAAATGAAAATGAGGAACCATTCAAGAAGATACTTATGGGATCTTACTACGAGGAAGTGGAAGTGAGTGTTGATGTTGGCACCAGTAAACTGTATATTTCAGCTGCCAGAAATCAAAAAACTTCAGATGGACAGGATATTTCAGAAATACTGGGTAAAACCGCTTTTAACTATGTGAAGAATTATGGGGGAGAAGCTTTAATATATCCTAAAGGTGATGAAATCTGTTTAGAATTGGATAAATCCCAGTTTTAAATTCTTTTTTTATTTAATTTGACAATTCTCAATACAAATCCAAATTTTCAAATTAAAAAAAGATTCATCAGAAAATCGAAGCGATCTAATACTGTACATTGATGGATGTACTGGTTTTAATCAATATCTGTATCCTGAACCCTATCAAATTCCAATTCTATATTTTCCATGGATTTGTTAGTGCTTTGAATCTTGCTGTTTTTCATTCCATATGCCATGTAAACAGAAAACCCAATTATAAGGCTGATGATGAAATATTCAATCGTCTTTAATGATAACTGTGTTATGAGGAATAGGCAAGAAATGATGGATAATACAGGAACAACGGGAACAAATGGACATTTAAAACCCCTTTCTAGATATGGGTTTTCTTTTCTAAGTATTATTATGGAAATAGCTAGGAATATAAATCCTGAAAGTGTACCAATATTCACGAGTTCGATGATGGCTGCAAGTGGGATGAATGCTGCTATAAAACTTGCGATAACACCCACAAGGAGAATGCTAGTTACAGGTGATCTGAATTTAGGATGCACTTTTGAAAACAAGCTGGGTAACAATCCATCCCTGCTCATTGAAAAGAATATTCTTGTCTGGCCAAAAAGACTGGTTAATAAGACGCTGGTTATACCAAAAATAGCACCAACTCCTACGATAGATGCAATGGTGTTTAAACCCACATAATTCAGGGCAAATGTAACTGGAGCTGCTGTGTCTAGTAAATTGTATGGAACTATTCCAGTTAAAACAGATGCCACGATTATGTAGAGCACCGAGCTTATTAACAACGAACCTATTATTCCCTTTGGAAGGGTTTTCTGTGGGTTTTTAGTTTCCTCTGCAGCTGTTGAAACTGCATCGAATCCTATATATGCAAAAAAGACCATGGCAGCTCCCTGAAATATCCCTGTTATGCCATATGGTGTGAATGGATGGTAATTTGAAGGATTGATAAATTTCAATCCAAATATAATAAATATTATTATAACAGCCATATTTAAGAGGACTATTGCCCCATTTACACGTGTACTCTCCCTTGCTCCCATAAATAGAACCATTGTTAGGGTTAAAATGATTAATACTGCTGGGAGATTGATTAAACCTCCAGCAAATACGGATGTGGTTATTATATGCGGTAAATTTAGTCCAACTGAACTTAAAAGTTCAACAACATAGGATGACCAACCCACTGCAACTGCCGATGCAGATATTAAGTATTCAAATATCAGCACCCATCCAATCATCCATGCCCAGATTTCTCCCATGGTAATGTAGGTGTAGGTGTAAACACTTCCTGAAATCGGTATCATCGAGGCAAACTCTGCATAACAAAGTGCAGTGAAGCTGCATGCAATTGCTGATACTATGAATGAGACTATTATTGATGGACCTGCAAATTTTGCAGATGCTACTCCAGTTACTATAAAAATTCCTGCACCAACAATACTTCCCAAACCAAGGAGAGTTAATCCTGTTATTCCAATAGATCTCTTCAAACTTCTGTCAGGTTTGTGTGATAGGGTTTCTTCGATGGATTTTTTTAGAAACAGTCTTTTAAACATGGTTCTGCCTTTTTCCTATAAAAATATAGAGTAATAGAAAATAAGTGAATTATTTAGATGTGGGGGTTTCTAGAGGTGGTTCAAATCCTTCAGCCTCATCATCAAATCTATCAATTGGTTTACCAAATAATCCCCGATACTTACCATAGGCAAAGTAAACAATGATTCCTACAGCTAACCAAAAGGCAAATATTTGTAAAATGTGGGCTCTTAATTGGGATATGAGGATTAAACTGAATATTATGGACATTATAGGTATTGCGGGTACCAGAGGACATTTGAAAGATCTTTCCAGTTCAGGTTCCTTTATCCTCAAGATTATTACTGCGATTGCAAGCACCATGAATGCTGTAAGTGCCCCTACATTTACCAGTTCAAATATACTGCCAAGTGAAAAGAATGCAGCGATCAGTGTTGCCATAGCGCCCACAAGTAGTATGCTTGCCACAGGTGCCTGGCATCCCTCCTTTACATTTGAGAATACTTTTGGAAGCAATCCATCACGGCTCATTGCAAACACTATTCTGGCTTTACTGAACATGTTAACCAGAACTACTGTTGTTAAACCTGCAATTGCTCCAACAGTTATGACTGTGAATGCCCATTGCACACCCACGTACTGTAATGCAAATGAAACTGGTGATGCTGTATTAAGTAAATTATACGGTACCATGCCGGTCATTACAGCTGCTACAGCTATGTAAAGTATGGAACTAATGATTAGTGAGCCTATTATTCCTATTGGGATGGTTCTTCCAGGATTCTTTGTTTCTTCAGCTGCTGATGCAATTGCGTCGAATCCAAGATAGGCGAAAAAAACCATAGCAGCACCTTCAAATATTCCAGTTATACCATAAGGAGTGAACGGGTGGTAATTTGCAGGATTTATAAAATAGGCACCTATTGTTACAAATAAAAGAATAACTGCAACTTTTACGAATACTATTAATGCATTAACCTTTGCACTTTCTTCTGCACCCCTAACAAGAACAGCTGTTAAGGCTACAATGACCAGTACTGCTGGTAAATTTATAAGTGATCCATTAACTCCCATCGGGCCGCTGATTATTGCTGGCAACACTACTCCAAATGATCCCATCAATGCAACAACATATGATGACCATCCAATTGCTACAGCAGCGGATGCAATTAAATATTGTAGTATCAGTATCCAGCCCATGATCCAGGCCCAGATTTCTCCCATGGTAATGTAGGTGTAGGTGTAGACGCTTCCAGCAATTGGTATCATCGAGGCAAACTCTGCATAACACAGCGCAGTGAATGTACATGCTATTGCTGCTATTATAAACGACACTATGAGTGCCGGCCCAGAACTTGCCGATGCCACGCCAGTAACAATAAAAATTCCGGCGCCAATTATTCCACCAACTCCCATTATAGTCAATCCTAAAGGTCCTATAGATCTTTTAAGAGAGTTTCCGTTATGGGCACATTCAAGGGCTTCATTTATGCATTTCTTTTGAAATATTCTTTTCATTTATATCCCTTTCAAATTTAATAGTCGAGATGATAAAAATTCTCCATTTCCCTGTTTAATCTCGTTATTATGGATTTTAATTGAAGGTGTCATAAGGTATGCTTAAAAACAGAATCGGATAGTCATTTTAAGACTATTTCGTATAAATTTTGGTATTTTTGGGGGGTATTACAAAATTTAGGAGTAAGCTCGCATACCTTCTACCTTCTTGCATTATACTGTAAAAGTTTAATCATATAAACTTTATGTTAATATCATGATAATAACAGGTATTACTGGCTTGTAATAATTAAAAAAATGCTCCATAATTTGAGTGATGAAGTTTATCTTCAAGTAATAAATAAGAATTTTTATGTAAGAATAGTAAATCTAAAAAATAGATACTGATTTAATTATTAAAGAAGTATCAACAGGCATGCGTTTAAAATAAGTTTAGGTGGACGTGATTAAAAGGCGTCATCCTCTATAAATTCTTTTGGGGGGGGTAATTTATAAGGGAGATTACTTGTATTTGCATGCCCTCAACCTCTTACACTATACTTTAAGAGTTATAATATATAAACATTACTATTATTCAACTATTGACATATGAAAATGTGAATTATCTATTTTTATAAATCTTTAAAATTAATATTTTCTTAATTTATATGTAATTAAGGGGTTTCAACAGGCATGCGTTTAAAATAAGTTTAGGTGGACGTGATTAAAAGGCGTCATCCTCTATAAATTCTTTTGGGGGGGGTAATTTATAAGGGAGATTATTTGTTTTTGCATGCCCTCAACCTCTTACACTATACTTTAAAAGTTTTAGTATATAAACATTTCCATCATGATTTATGATCATGAAATTTCAAGCATTTCTATTTATAATAATAGCTTATAAAAACAAAAAAAAGAATAATTATATCCCGTACTCACAGTCTTTGGTTGTATTTCAGTTCCCTAAATCTTATCGTATACTTGGTGCCATTATTGATAACAACTTCTATACTGCCATCAAGTTGATTAACAAGTTGATTCACTAGTAAAAGTCCTAATGTAGTTGTTTCATTAACATCAAAACCTTTAGGTAACCCCACTCCATTATCACTTAACTTAAGTGTGTATAACTCTCCAATTTTAGAGAGTTTCAATTTCACCGTACCGGTTCCAGTTTTAAAAGCATGTTTAATTGAATTTGATATCAATTCATTTATGATAAGGCCCAGGGGTATTGATGTTTCAATTCCAAGGTCATGATCCACCACATCAATATTCACTTTTATTTTGTTTGTGTCCACATCATAGGTGTAAAGAATATTTTCTATTAAAGATTCAACATATTCCCGGATGTTGATCTCGGAGATGTCAGTGGAGTTATACAGTATCTCATGAACAAGTGCTATACTGTGGATACGATTTTCACTTTCATTGTAGCTTTCTTTGACAACGGGATCATCAAATTCAGATGCTTGTAACGATAAAAGAGAAGCTATTATCTGCAGACTATTTTTAACCCTGTGGTGTATTTCCCTTAACAACAATTCCTTCTCTTTTAACGATGATTTTAAAAGTGTTTCAGCAATTTTTCTGTCTGTAATATCTATGAGTGAGATTAAACTCTTCTTTGTCCCAGGGATAAAATCAAATGTTGCAAAGAAGTACTTGGCTTCACCATTGATATTGATTTCCACATCATAGGTTTTTAAACCAGGATCAACGTCAGCACCATTAAAAGTCATATGATGTTCCTTTATCTTTTCCCTCTGTCCTGGAACAATCATTTCAATCCAGTTTTTTCCAATAATATCACTTTTTTTCAAACCTAGCATGTTCTCGAAGGTTCTGTTCACTAATGATACTGTAAGATCATCCTCTGCAATGATCATGGCCGTACCAGTGTTTTCAAATATGTTCCTGTACTTTTTTTCACTGGTTTCAAGATCTTTTTCATACTTCTGTAATGAGAATAAACTGCTGTTTATGGAGCTTGCCAGTTCCGCTAGTTCATCATCTCCATAAACTGTTACACGTCTTTTGATATCTCCTTTTTTTCCTATATCAACTATTTCAGCTATGAGCTTATCAAGACGGTTTAGAACATTTTTATCCAAAACGAATAATGCAATGATGACGAATAGTATGCCTACAAGTAACACCGAACCCACAAAGTAAAGTACACTGCTTAAGTATGAGTGGTAGAGTGTTCGAGCCATTTCAGACCTTACAATAATGGAAGGATTGCCATAAATATCATTTAAAAGAGCATAAGCTGCAATAGAATTTCCCCCCAGAACCTTGTTGGTTTGTGGTGTTGAATTTGATAATATGGGAAGAACATTCCGGTATTCCTGTAACTCACTTGCATTTCCATAACCTTGGACAGTTAGGGTGCTGTTTGGAATATTTATCAACCTGTTAAGTTGGTTTTGTGTGAGGTACCTGCCCATTATGAGATTTCCCATGGAAGGTCCGTTGCCATGACTCGTTAAAACAGGTTTAGAAATTATTATCATGGGACCTTCAGGCAGATTCAGAATTCCACTTAAACCATGAGTATTGTTTGTTTGTAAAATGGGACTTTTATTACTAAAACTGCTTAAATTTTGTGGCAAACTCATAGTCTTGTTGTTTTCTATATCAAACGCCTTTCCATACACAATATTTCCATTTCTATCAACGTACATTATCAGGTTTAGATCCAGACTTTGGTAGGTGTTCTCAGTCAGTTGATCAGTAAAATTTGGATTATTTCCTGATAAATATGAATACGCATCATCCCATTGTGACCAATCCCTGGCTGTTTCATTCATAGCAAATATGGTCTGGTTTAATTCTGTCAGTTCATCCTTTAGAACATGGTAGCTGTATCGATTTTCATAATCTGTTGAAGTGCTTAAAAAAACAAACTGAGAAATTAAAAGAAGGATCAATATCAGTACTGTAATGATGATACCACTGTAAACCAATGTTTTACTTCTCAACTTCATTTTAACTCACACTGATCATTAAATGTTTATGATAATTAGTACTATAACTCAACAACTAAAAAGCTTTATTTTTTTTAAAATTGGAAAATCAAAAAAAATTATAAACAAATATTGAGAAAGTATTCCTTATTAATTCTTGAAAAACATTCATTAAATAATCTGTATATAAAATATATGCATTTTTCAAGTGAAGGATTGTAAATTCAAATCAAAAGGAAAATAAGGAATTTAAATGGATACTTATAAAAATTTATTTAAATTATCCACAGGATAAAACAAGTCTTTTTCTAGCATTTTTGAGAGAGTATCTTCCTTGAGATATTTTAAAGATTGATTAATTCCATTAAGACCTGAAAATAGAAGTAGTGTAGGTAAACTAACTCTTTTTACACCATATCTTTTCAGATCACCAATTGTAAATTCATCTATGTTGTATGGTTGTCCTGCAGCTATACTAACAGGCCCTTTAACTTCTTTCATGATTTTATCAACTTCATCGAGTGCTGCTACGTAGGTTATAAATGCTAAATCTGCTCCTGCTTCCAGATATAGGTTGGCACGTTCAATGGCAATTTCCAATCCTTCTGATCTATTTCCAGTTGATCTCAATGCATCAGTACGACCATTAATAATAAAATCAGGTTTAGCTTGATTTTCTGCTGTTTCCCTTGCAACTCTAATTTTTTTGATCATTAAATCAATATCAACAACTGATACACCGGGGTTTCTATCTGGTATCTGATCTTCAATATTTAGACCTGCTGCACCTGTTTGTATAAATTTTTGAACAGTTACAGCTACATCATCACCGTAACCATCCTCAGCATCAGCCATAACAGGAATGTCAACAGCTTCCACAATTCTACGGGTAAATTCGATATTTTCATTTAAAGACACATCAAGTTCATTACTGTAACCTGCACTAATGGAAAAACTATAACCTGAACATTGCACAGCTTTAAAACCAGCATTTTCAATTAATTTAGCACTTATTGGGTCGTAAGCATCAGGCACAACAAGTGTTTCTGGAGATTTTAAGAGTTTCTTTAGTATTTTAGTCTTCATGAGAGCCCCATAATTATTTTTTTTATCATCAGATTCATATAGCATGGATTTAACATAACAGTCTCAGTTACCTAGATTAAGACCTAAATTATTTAAAAATGTAACATATCCTTTATCCTTAAGTTTTAGAGGATCGTTAAGGCCATAAACATCTATCTTTTTAGAAGAAAGTAGTTGGGCGAATTTAACAGTTGTAATATCACTTAATAATTCTTCCAAAGATGTTTGATTCATAACGAATAATAAGTCAGTGTTAGAATTTTCTAATTCATCAACAGGCTTTATTTTTACATTCAAATCATCATTGACTTTGTCTAGAAAGATCACGTTTTCATTTTCAGTTAAGGCTATTGCTATTGAAAAATTATTACCTAAATCAGAGAACAAGTCTGAATTTCGATTAAACGAATTTTTCCATAACTCAATATCAAAGTTTTTTCCTTGTTTTTCTCGTAATTTGGTATTTATTTTATCAAATTTATTTTTCACATGTTCATATCCTTTTTCTTCAAATGGACAAGCCTCTATACAATATGTACAGCCTTGACTACAGCCAATACAGTTCTTCTGAATAATTTCAATCTCTTTGGAACAACAAGTTTCTTTTTCTATTAAAGCATTCTCAGGACAGGCTTTAACGCATTTACCGCACTTTTCACAATATTCTGGTATCCAATCATGTTTATTTCCTTCGTTTACAGGTAAATTAGCAATGCTGACAAATATTGCTGTTACTTTTAATCTAGGGCCAAGTTCTGGAGTTATTAAAAGACCACTATTTCCTATATGGCCTAAACCTGCCTTTTGTCCTAGTAAACTGAAATTAACAAGCCCTCCCATAGGATGGGCAATTTCTGTTCCAAAACCTTCATTTCTAAGATAATCTGAGATTTTTGTTGTTAAAATAGAAGCTTTAACATATGCTGTATCATTCAAATCCTTTGCATCTGCTCCAGGGGTTGTTTCAATTATTTTATTATCCATTTCCATAGTTAAAGCAATGGTAAATGGATATGGGACGAATTTATCTTTAATTAACATGTCAGAGGTAAGTAAAGTGTATCCTACACTACTAATGCCTAATGAATGTGCATAGTCTTCCAATTCTTTAACAAAACCTTTTTCAGCTATGAATTTAGGATTAACAGGATTTTCCACACGTGATAAATCTGGTAACTCAATAGTTCCACAACATCCGCTCTCTCCTTGTGTTTTGTCAGTTTCCGTACCACAGCCACATCCTGTATCTTCTTCATGTGTTTCTGAAGTTTCTTCACCACATCCACAATCTTCTAGGGAACATTGATCCTCTGTAGATGATTCACTATCACAGCCACAATCACAATCATTACCCTCATTTATTTTTTTGTTCGTTTTTTTATTGAATTTATCTTCTTCACATCCACATTTATTATTGTTCATATTTTTCCCCTTGATTTTTTTCGAATAGTATTACTTATCAAAATATTTTCTTTGGAATATTAATGCCACATTTACAAGGCTAGTATAGCGTACTTTAGCGAGTGGAGGTACATCATTAATATTAATCCAAATGCTAATTGCTATATTATGTCCCAACTTGGAACTGGTTGACAAACGACTCTACACTGAGAATGAAGTAACCTATAGACACTCCAATTGCCATTGCAAGGAAAATTCATAGAATTAAATATCTATGAAGAAATCCAAGCTTAGGGTATCACAAATTTGGTCGGTTACATGTTGTGTAATGTCTTTTGCCATAAACAATCTCTTTTACTTATTAAGGGCTTCTTCAAATGCATCTTTATGAAGACTGGATGCCATTTCTTTTTTACATTCTTCATCTGAAAATAGCCTCATTTTAGCAGCTCTACATGGATAGTGTTGTAATTTAAGCCCTGCTTCAGAGGGTACATTTTCTAAATCATCACTGCCAAAATATTTTTCTGATATGTAATCACAAACAAATTTTGTTGAACCACAAGGAGAAGACCTAACAACATCAATAATTGCAATTTTACCATTCTCAAGTGTTATATCTACCTTTGGCTTCCCAATTTTAGATGTGAATGTATCAAAAACTTCATTACCATTTTCTTCCAATTCACACATTATATATGGGCATGTAACATTTTCATACATTTCTAGCTGGTTTTTAAATCCTTCACCGCTCCACGCAGCTATTATGATTTGATCTACATATTCATTAACCAATTCAACAAGGTCTAATGTGAGGTCGGGGTGTTGTGTATAAGTTATTAAGATGTTAGCTTGTTTAATTTTATTCAATTCTTCTGTTGCTATGTCTATTTCATCCATAAACATTGATTTAGGTTTTTCAAGTTCTAAAAATTCAGTATCAAACTTTTCTTTTATATTTTCGTATGCTCTTTCACCATATGGTCCATCTGTAACTATTACAACATTTAACATGGTATTCAACTCCAATTATCTGCATGAGAATTCTTTATCAATTGATTCGCAGCAGACATCCTTATTTTCTTTAACAATCCGACCGTCTTCAGGTAACAAATAGGAATAGTATAAATCCTCTAACCAGAATTTTAATTCATCCCTAACTTTACTAAATAATTCTAATTTTTCTTTTTCATCTCCTTTGAAGGATGATGGATCTTCAAATACTTGTTTAAAATATTTTTTACCACCTATAAAGAAAGGACATGCATTGTATGAATTTCCACAGACAGTTATAACATAATCAAATTTCTGACCTTCAAATTCATTTAAACCCTTTGATCTGTGGTTAGAAATGTCAATTCCTATTTTATTCATACATTCTACTGCTAGAGGATCTACTCTATGAGGGTTGCTTCCAGCACTGTACACATCAAAGTTATTACCATATAAATGCCTGAATAAACCTTCTGCCATTTGAGATCTGGCTGAGTTATGAATACACATGAATAATACTCTTTTCTTTTTCATTTAAACACCTGGATTGTTAAAAATGAAATTTCAAGTAGGATAACTTGTACAATATTAATTGTTTGAATAGGATAGATTTATTGGAGTAATTATATTGTCTCTTCAACAAATTGTTCGTTTTAAGTTAATCTATGATCTCATCAATTTTCTTTTTCAACACTAAAACACATTTTTCTCCATTTTCATCAAGTCTAACTGGATCTGTGGGTTTTAAATTAGCTGATTCTAATTCTTTCTTTGCATTAATAGCTTTTGAAACCTTAACTCCTTTTTGTTTCAGTATTTTATCAACACAATCTCCTTCACAACCATTAACTGCTATGATTGGGTATTTTTTGATTAATTCTTTGAATCCTTCCCTATCTGCAGATGTTGCACCCATGCAAATTGATATTACATCGTCACGTTTGTTGACGGTATCATTACTAGCTGCCCTTGTAATTAATCCATAAGGACTCATTCCACTACATGGTGCTAAAGCGTATTTTTTCTGGACCATAATATCACCTTTGATCAATTGATTTTATTAATTCAGTAACAAGATCAGTTATTTTAGGATCTCTCAGTTTGTAATGAATCCATACTCCTTCTTTACGTCCTGTGATAAATCCTAAATTTTTTAGAATGTTCAAATGATGAGAAATGCTTGATTGTGGCTTATTTAATGCATAAATTATTTCACAAACGCACAATTCTTTATCTGACAATAAATGCAGAATTTTAAGCCGGGTAGCATCTGACAATGCTTTAAGTTTATTTGAATATGATTCTAATTCATCATCTTCAGGTAATAATGCAAGTACTTCGTTCATTCTAACTATCTGGTCTTGGTTTGGTTTTTCATTGTTTGTGGTTCTACAAGTTTTCATGTATTCACCATCACTTAGTTGCTTTAACATGAATGCTGATTATTTTACCTACCAATCGTTCATCCATGGCGGATTCAGTGAAATAATGTTGTTTAATGATTTCAATATTACTGAATCCTGCTGTTTCAATTATTTTAAGGTATTCTTCCTTTTCAATGGCTCCTGCAGTGCACTCTGACCAAGCTTCGAAACTGCGTTTGATCTCTTCTGGAAGTTCACCTTCGGTAACAAGATCCGATACTAGAATCTTACCGCCAGGTTTTAAAACCCTGAAGGCTTCTTTATATGCTTTCAATTTATTTAGGGTTAAATTAATAACGCAGTTACTTATTATAATGTCTATTGAATCGTTTTCAATGGGTAAATTCTCTATTTCTCCAAGCTTAAATTCAACATTTTCGTATCTGCCTTTTTTAGCATTATTTGTGGCATTTTCAATCATTTCTTTGGTCATATCAACTCCAATGACTTTTCCGGAGTTTCCAACCTTATTTGCCGAAAGAAATACATCTATTCCACTACCAGATCCGAGATCTAGTACTATATCACCTTCTTTTAATTCCACAAGGGCAGTTGGGTTACCACATCCGAGTCCATAAATGACATTTTCAGGTATTTTCTTTAGGTCTTCAACGGTATAGCCTGCGGATATTGCCTGTTCAATTATGTTACTGGTACTGCAAGAGGAGCATGAAGTGTTATTAACTTCTTTAATAGCTATTTTAGAATATCTACCTTTAATTTGTTCTTTAATTTCATTGTCATTCAGATTAACACCCCCTATACCATAAATTGATATATCTATATATGTCGATATATTGAATTATTGGTTGAATACTATATAAACTTGATGATATTTTCCAAAGAAAAATAAAAGATGATATGTATGTGTTAAGAAGTTTCAAAAGTTCAGTACTTATCCAACAATAAATTAACTTCTTTTCCAAGACAAAATTCCTTTAAATATCTGTTTTCTTCCGTTTTAACAGCGATGTAGGCCTTTGAAAGCCCATCACCCAATGAGTTTAGTATCACCTCATCACAGGATAAAGAATTCAGGGCATGATCAAGACTGGAGGGCAGATCCTTGATATTTCTTTTGGATCTTTCTTCTTTTTCAAGGAAGGCGGGGTCCAGCTGAACAGGATCTGGAAGTCGCAGTTTCTCATGGATTCCATGCACACCCGAACAAATTATTGATCCAAGGGACAGGTAGGGATTGGATGTGGCATCGGAAGTTTTGAATTCGAAGTGTTTGATTTTTCCATCAGATTCCCTCACTACTCTAATACTGGCTTCTCTGTTATCAAAGCCCCAACAACCATATTTACCCACCCATGAACTTGGAAGAATTCTTCTATAAGAGTTTGGAGTTGGGGTGGTGATGGCCATTAAAGAACTCTGATGTTCGAGTATTCCAGCAATGAAATGATGAGCTGTTTGTGATAGTTCAAAAATTTCGTCAGCATCATGCAGAATATTTACTCCATCTTTCCAGAGGCTTATATGAATATGGCAGCCACTACCTGCATGATCATAGAACAGTTTAGGAAGAAACGATGCAACCCTATCATGTTTTGATGCAACTCCACGAACAGTTTCTCTAAAAAGGATCTGATTATCAGCAGCATTGAGTGCATCATCGTAGTGTAATGTAATTTCATGTTGACATGGCCCAGACTCTGCATAGTACTGTTCCACAATAAGATCCTGGGCTTCAAGATCCTCCACAATTTCCATAATAACATCATTATTTAAATTCATCGAATTTGTGGATGCAAAAGCTGTATTTTCTGTACATTTTAATGGTTCCTGCCTGTTTAATAGATAAAATTCATTTTCAAATGCTGCTTTTATTTCAAGACCTTCCTCCCATACCAATTTTATCATCCTTTTCAGATAGTTTCTTGGACAATATTCCCACGGACTTCCATCTACAAACATGTCCCCGATTGCCAGAGAATTTCCAGTAGCATATGGTAATTTTCTAATGGTTGAGATGTCTGCTTTCAAGTAAACCTCTCCCACAGGATCAAGGGGTGCATCAGGAGCAACACCATCATAAACCACTGGAACTCCCTGCTGGGCGCGTGAGATCCCAACTGTTGCTTCTGAAATCTCAGTGTCATTCGTACGGAGAGCCTTGGAACGTATCATATTGCCATTATCGCACCATAAAATTCTTAAAAATCTTGATTTCTCACCAAGATCATGTATTATTTCATCCATAACTCTTCCTCCATTACCATCCATTCATGTTTTCAAGTGGTCTTACATTGGATGGTGCCAATCAATTGTTTAGTTCGCTTACAACAAATTGACTTTATGAATTGTGTATGTTTAATTTTATAATATCCGCAAAACTTATAAGTTGCCAATGAAACAACTTAATTAATACAGTTGCTCCGGTAGTGTAGTCCGGCCAATCATTTCGGCCTCTCGAGCCGAAGACTCGGGTTCGAATCCCGGCCGGAGCATTTAAAATTACTACATTTAAAACTAATATTTTAACTATTTTACAGAGTTCTTATAATCAACAATACTCACTGATATTTATTCAGGTACAATGTTGACTCATTAATCAGTTTTTCTAATTCTGCAGATAAATCATTGTTTAATATTTCAAGTCTTTTTAACTGATTAGTACCTTCATAGCCATCAAATAAATCAACTTCAGGTGTTATACTCACGTATAGTGTTCTGAGGTAATCATTCCTTTGCAGTACTAATTCGTTAATATGGTAGGTCCGTTCCTTAATTTCAATCAGGTCCCTGACAAATCTTGGGTCTATATTAAATTCTATGATATTTGATGTTAAAATAGACCAGAAACCCTGGTTTAAAGCGTCTGTTTTGGTTGATTTCCATCTTTTTGACAGTATCTTCTGAGCTGTCTGCTGATTGGTTTTGATGGTATCATTAATAATGTAGCTCATTCTTTTAATTTTTTTAGATTCGTTATCCCTTTCCAAACGCCTGTTAAGGTAAAATCCTATGGCAGTAACCATCATTGAGCCCAGTAACAAGTAGACTGAATTGAAGTATGATGGGATCCATCCCATTCCAAGACCAATGGTCAAAATAATTGCGAATATTAGAGCAATTAAAAATAGGTAAACCATGACACTTTCATAGTACCTGCTTATTGAAACTTTCTTCAAGGCAGATATTGTGTACACCAAGACTATTACCAGTGCACCTAGTAAAACTGATATTATCAAAGCTAAAAAGGAGTTTCCACTATTTTTAAAGATATAAATAAAACTGATAGATGCGATTATAATAAAACTAATAATGGCCAGAAATTTCTTCATCATATGATTTCTTTTGAATTATCTTATATACTATTTCCTAATTCTTTAATATGATACTCTGTGAGTAGTTAAGTTTCATATCCTATAAATAACTTTTTTACAGATTTTAGAACTTTTTTGAGGACTTTTAGATTCAGATGCTTCTAGTTATACATTTTTGTGGTGTTTCAGGTATTCTGATTTAATTTGAATTGTGGTAGATAATTTCATCGAAAATAATAATAAATAAGCGGTTCTAATAATTACTAAGGATGGGGGAACATGCCAAAAAGTTCACTAGTTTTTTTAAAAATAGATGGATTTGAAATTAATGATATAACTGAACATTCCTATGAGGGTAAGCATGCCACATTTAAGTTTAAACGGAATGATAGCAATGATAAAATTTGCATCCATCTGAAAACTAAAGTGAATAAGTACATGAAGTTGATCTATAAAAACGATGACGGGATACTCCAAGCTGACACACATCTTGTTTTAATTTCTGTTACATGTAAAGATGGAACAATAACAGTACATATGGAAAGGTAGCTATTTTTCATATCTATGGATATAAAATCTAATTTAATACTGGTTCAAATAAGACTTTTTTTTGATTTAATATTCGAAATCTTAAAATTTGAATTAATCAGTATAATTGTTAATTTTATCAAATTTGATAGGTGATATAGAGAATTTTTACTTTTTTAATTGAGGGTTGGTCAAAAAATTTTTATAGTTCATTCAGATATGAGTTATTATGACAATAGGGTTTATATTATTTTTAATTATAGGTATTTTCTTAATAATTTTCAGTATTTTAATTATCAATAGTCACAGGCTTCACCCTGAAAAAGAGGGAGCTGTAATAGCTTTTGGAACTACATTTAGTTTTGGAATTATCTTTATAATAAGTGCCATTACAGAATATGGTGCTTTTATACCACTATCATTGATTATATTTGGTATAATATTTTCAATTTATTACAAATATGACCCTAAACAAAAGAAACGTCGTGAAAAAAATGATGAAATATTATATAAAAAATATCCAAGTTTCAAACTAATTTCCAAGTTATGGAAAATTACTTTCTATTTATCGCTTGTTATGGTTACATTTTTACTTATATTTGTTTTTGTAGTAGTATTTTTTAATATAACCTTTTAAGATGAATTTTCATATTCGAGTTCTAACACTAATATAAATAACAGTCTTGGAACTAATTCAACTTTTAATCAAAATGTTGGAGTTTTAGCAACTACTGCTGCAGTACAAAATGATGTTTCATCTTCAGGTCCTGGGGGATCTAATGATGAGGGACTTGCACAATCTAAGTATCAAGGAAGTATTTGAAAAGAATGTAACTAAAATTAAAAATCCGCAAGACTGGGGCTTAATTGGAATTGTTGTGATCCTCATTTTGATATTTGGAGGTTATTTTAAGAACGACTTGATTAATATAATAAAAAAATCAAAAAAATAACATATTTCACTCTTTTTCTTTTTTTAGTTAAAGGTAATTCAGTTATTTTATGTATTATTCAGAAAATTGAAAAACTCGTGACAGTTTAACAAAGACATTTAATAATTGTGAAAACCATCTGAATAGTTGGTATAGTGAATTATATTAGAAAAATCCAATCACAGTACATGGTGCACTGTCAACTCCTTTGATCTGCCATGGAATTACCATAATTTCCCTTAATTTCAGATTTTCATCAAAGTTGAGGTTCATGTCTTCAATAAATAGCAGGGGTTCTCCATAGTAGGTACCGGTTTTAAAGCCGGTTATATGAGTTTCTTTGGCATTTTCTGCATCATCATACCTTGATATGGATATGGTGTCAATTCCCAGGCAGCGAATCTGTGGATGGTTTTTTCTTATCCATGCAACTGTTTCAACAGATATGCCTGGACTTTTTGTCAGGTATTTTTGAAGATCGGTCTTTCTGTAATTTCCAAATCCTGTTTTAAATAGCAGACAGTCACATTTATTAAGGTCTGTTTCATCGATATCTTCCACATCTATGAGTGTGTATGGTTTCTTTGGGCAGTCTAACACTATGGGATTTTTAAAGGTCAAATCCTCAGGGCTGTAATCAATTATGGATTTACCTGAGTCAACGTAATGTTTTGGAGCGTCGATATGGGTTCCACTGTGATTTCCTACCGTAATTTTGTAGGTGTTGTAGTCATCAAATTTTTTTATTTGGGTTATTGGTTCCAGTGAAGGTTTTGTGGTACCAATGTAATGTGGGGAATTGTTTTCAATTGGATAGGATAAAATTACAGTTTTCATTCATTACCACCAGATTAAAGTTTCTTTTCTAAAATTTAAAAAGGTTTCAATTTATTACTTTGAATCCAAATCAATAAATATAACAACTGTTATCAATTTTTAAAGCCTGTTTGTTAGGGATGATAAAAAAATTTGATCTAAAAAATATCAGAAATTACATCTTGTTTCAACAACAAATATTAATGTTAAGTATGGGGAATTTAGGCATAAATTAGAGGTGATTTAATGGCTGATGTTAAAATAAATGTTAAAGGAGAAACATGTCCTGTTCCATTAGTTGAAATGAGAAAAGCCATCAGAAATGCTTCCCAAGGAGAAATAATAGAGGTTGAGGGAACTCATCCGGCATCTAAGAAGGAAATTCCAATGGCTGTTGAAGCACTCGGATCTGAAATTGTGGATATCCAAGAAACTGATGGTGTCTGGAAGATTAAAATCCGTAAATAGGTGGTTTTAATGGTTGAAGAATCTAATATGGTCAATAAATCGACAATAATAGTTCATAGTGGTGATATGGATAAAATATACAGTGCACTCATAGTATCGAATGGTGCCCTGGCAATGGGAATGGATGCATCGTTGTTTTTCACATTTTGGGGATTACAAAGGCTTCAAAAGGGAGGTTTAGATAAGGGACCACTCTCCAAGATGCACTTCTTGGGTCTGGGTAAGTGGATGATAAATAGAAGGATGAAAAAGGCCAATGTAGCTTCCCTTGAACGTTTAATAAAAGATTTTAAAGAATTAGGGGGAAAGGTAATAGCCTGTGAAATGACCATGGAAATAATGGGAATTTCAAAGGAGGATCTGAACCAGGATCTAATAGATGAATACGGTGCTGTTGGAACCTATGTTCAAGAGGCAAGGAATTCTAAGATCACACTCTTCATATGATCAAATGACGTCATTATGAAAAGAATTTTTTTTGCAGAAGAAACAAATACTGGAGGGAAAGATGTTATGGGAATCAAATACAGGTATCTGGATAATTCATCAATTACAAGGATGGATGAAAGAGTTTTAGAAGCTATGAAACCCTATTTATTCGAAAAATATGCTATACCAACATCTGAAACAGGATATTCAATGGGAATAGAAGCTAGGGAAGCATTGGAAGATAGCAGAGAATATTTGGCCAGTTATATGGGGGCTGAAAATGGTGATCTTATATTCACGTCTGGAAGTTCAGAATCAAGTAACACAGCAATTAAAGGTGCTGCAATTGCACATAGGAAAAAAAATGGAAATCATATAATTGTATCTAAAATTGAGGATTTTCCAGTTTTAAACAGTTTCAAATTCCTTGAAAAACAGGGATTTGAAGTGAGCTATGTTGATGTTGATGAGTATGGTGTGGTTGATCCTGAATCAATCAAGGAACTTGTAAAACCCGAAACTTTTTTGGTATCTGTACAGCAGGCAAACCAGGAAATTGGCACAATTCAGGATATAAAAGCCATATCTGAAATCTGTAATGATGAGAATGTGGTGTTTCATACCGACGCAACCCATACATTTACTAAAATCCCTCTGAATCTCGGAAAGATAGAAGCTGACATGGTAACCATATCTGCACACACCCTGCACGGACCAAACGGAATTGGGGCGCTGTACATTAAAAAAGGCACACCATTCAACAAATACCTCGACGGTGGATTCCAAGAATTCAACAAGAGAGGCGGTCTTGAGAACATACCTGGTGCAGTAGGATTTAAAAAAGCAGTTGAACTCACTAGTGCAGCTGAAAATGATAAATTGATTCAGATGAGGGATCGTCTCATGGACAGAGTGCTGGGTGAAATACCCAACACCACCTTAAACGGCCATCCCAAAGACAGAATTCCACAAAATGCCAACATAACCTTTGACTATGTTGAGGGAGAATCAATCACACTACACCTGGACATGAGGGGATTTGCCGTGAGTACAGGGTCAGCATGTTTCAGTCGTTCTCTTCAAGCAAGTCATGTTATCTTAGGAATAGGTGGAGATCCAGAGAGGGCCCATGGATCACTTAGAATAACATTCGGCCGTTTTAACACTATGGAAGATGTTGAAGCCATCTCAGATGTGCTGGTTGAAGTTGTGGGCAAGTTAAGGGAGATGAGCGCTCTTGGAAGTGGATAAAAAAAGAGAAAATTGGATGGATTTAATCTAAATCCACTATTCTTTTCTGAAATTTCATTGAAATTTCTTCATTCTTTTTAGCGGGGAACATGATGTTCCTCACCACACCAGATATTGTTTTAACCAGTATGGGTCCGTCCAGGATAATCTGTCTTATGAGGTACATTGGTCGTAGGTAGAACTTTTTAAATGCAGTTGCCTGCAGTTTTTTAAGTTCTTCAAGGGAACAGTCCACAGTTTCGAGTATTGGGGAGATGAGGGTGTACTTGGACCAGTCCTTAACCTTGATCAGATCCTTTTCAAGGGTCTGCTGATAAAAGCGGGTACCAGGATATGGTGTTGCAAGCGAAAATATGGCGTAGGATGGGTTGAGTTCCTTCACAAAATTTATGGTATTTTTAATACTTTCATGTGTGTCTCCAGGCATACCAAGAACAACCGATGCAATGGTCCTTATTTTTTCCTGACGGGATACTTCAAATGCATCCTTGATCTTTTCAATGGTGGTTTGTTTATTCACTGTATCAAGCATCTGCTGATCTGCAGATTCTACACCCATAAATACTGTGATACACCCGGCTTTTTTCATTCTTCTTAACAATTCTTTGTTCAAGGAATCAACACGTGAGGTGCAACCCCACATAACATCGATTTTTCTCTCTTCAATGCCTTCACAGAGCTCAATTACTCGTTTTTTGCTTATTGTAAATGTATCATCCATAAAAGCAATGGTTTCAATACCCATTTCATTTACAAGGTACTCCATTTCATCTAAAATTTTATTCACCGATCGCATTCGAAGTTTGGTTCCATGCAGGGCTGCTGATGAACAGAATGAGCATTGCATTGGACAGCCGCGACTAGTTATCATGGTGGACATTTTAGTGTCCATATTCAGAAGTTTGTAACTGTCCATTGGAAGTAGATGCCTGGCTGGAAGTGGTAAACTATCAAGATCTAAAATTAACTGTCTTGGAGGAGTTACAACATCTTCAAAGGCTATTCCATTAACTGATGATAATGGCTCTTCTTTTTCCACTGTTTTGGTTAGGTCAAGGAGAGTTTCTTCCCCTTCACCTATTATAACCACATCCACAAAGTCATATTTCAATACTTCGTTGTAATTGAAAGTTGGATGATAACCTCCCAGAACTATCATTGAATCTTTACAGATCTCTCTCGAGTACTCTGCTGTTTCAAGAGCCTTGGCTATAGTTGGTGTGAGTGCTGTGAGAGCAATAATATCGGGTTTAAATTCCATGAGTTCCTTACCCACTGATTCGAGATCCATCTCTCGTGCACATGCATCTATAATTACAACTTCGACGTTGTTTTCTTCAAGAACTGCTGCCATGTATGCCAGTCCTAAGGGGGGTGCAACCACTCCCATGAATTTATATTTTGAATCCAGCTGAGCTGGATTTATTAACGCTACTTTCATAGGGTCACCTCGTTGATTTTCATTATACAAAATTGTGGTAAAAATCAATAAAATGGATATGATGGCTTGTTTTTACAAGAACATATTAAATATAGATGTAATCAAGAATGAAAGTATAGGAACTATTTTGTAAACAATATAAGTTATAAATATATCTACTATAAGTTACTGTTATTTAAACGTTGTGCCAATGATAATAAGGAATAATTACGGGATCATATCGAAGATTCAAACCTTAAATACCCCTTATAATCCAGCTAAAACTAATTTAACAGGTTAATTTTGCAAGTTCATATCTAAAATACACAATTGGGTGGGATGTGGAAGTACTAAGTTATTGGAATGTAAACCACTTAAATGACGATTTAGAGTCTTTCGCTGTAATCTAACTCCTTGAACTTTAAAACAAAAGATGTTTCGTTTTTTGTTTTGATCAAAAGCTCACCTTCAAGCTGTATTGCTAGGCTTTTAACCAGCTTTAAACCCAGAGATGATGAATCCTCTATATTGAAATTTTCAGGAAAACCTATTCCATTATCTGAAACGCTTAATAAATAATAATCATCCATATATTTAAGTTTAAGGCTGATAACTCCTTTTTTATTTGGAAATGCGTGTTTCACGGAGTTGGATACCAGTTCATTTACCATCAAACCCATTGGTATTGCTGTATCAATATTTAAGCTGATATTTTCAACATCCATGTCCAAGATTATATCGGTTGAATTGGTGGAATATGAACTGACTATGTCCGTTGCCAGATTGTTTATATATTCCAACATGTTTAGTTTGCCTAAATTTTGGCTATGATAAAGTTTTTCATGGATCATTGCCATGGATTTAACGCGACCCCTGCTTTCTTTAAGGATCTCAGCAATTTCCTCACTATCTGTGTGATTTGCCTGGAGAGATAGTAGACTGGAGATGATCTGCATATTATTCTTTACACGATGATGAATTTCCTGAAGCAGAACTTCCTTTTCTTTTAGAGATGCCCTAATTTTTTCCTCAGCATCTTTAATATTTGAAATATCTATTATAATGCCCCGAAATCCTTCAAATATTTCCCTGTTAAATATGGGGTTTGAATGTATAATAATTGGGAACAAGGTCCCATCCATTCTTTTTGCAGTGTATTCATCACCAGAATTATCTCCTTTAAGAACTTCCTTAATTTTATCCTTAGATATGCCTCTTTCTTCTTCTATTATGAGTTCTAATATATTTAAACCATTTTCAAGATGTTCCTGCGAGTAACCAAACATTTCAAATCCATAAACATTCATGAATGTGAGCTGGGCATTTGTATCAGTTTCAAATACAGTCTGGGGAAGCATATCTGCAAGTTCTCTGTACTTCTTTTCAGATTTTGCGATTCGATTCTCTACACTTTTTCTCTTGGTGATATCTTCAAAAATATATATCCAGCCTGAAAATAGACCACTCCTATAAACTGAAGTAAACTGAACTTCGATCCACTTTTCAGAGTTTTCCAGTTTCAGATCCATGCTGCCATCATTTTTTCCCTTGGGAGAAATTTTGTCCCACATTTCAAACTTCTCATGGGCATCCCTACCTACACTGTACGTATCCAAACCAAGCAGTTTTTCTGCAGCAGGATTTAGATCCATTATCCTTTCAAAGGAATCTAAAACAACCACTCCATTTTTCATACTCTCAAAAAGTCCTTTGTATGCAGGGGGCATTATATCCAGTAGTTTATACCAGAAAATGCTCCAAACAATCAGGCTTCCGGATATTGTTATTGCTAGTGGTGTTGGGTCAAAATAGAATGGATACAAATTAGCTGCATAAAAGGAATTACTCAACAGAGGTATTAGAGCAGCTATGAATATCATCATAGCCTGTCTTTGGTATAAATGTGAAGTTTTAAATAAATTTTGCCCGATCAGAACCAGTCCTGCCAATATTAGGATGAATGAATATATTGCTGAGAATATTGCTGCCGGACCATGTTGGTATAATAAGAACAGTCCTTCTGTGGTGTAAATAGAGTTTATTTGAGGCCAGATAAGACCATGCCACTCATTTGTGACTGTGAGATAAATAATGAAGATGGGAATCAGGAATAAAATTATTACCCTAGGTCTCTTTATTACTTCCTGGTTCTGGGTATAATCAAGTGTGAACAGGAACCAAAGTGGAGGTATCAAGATCATCCCGATGTAACTCAGTTTTGCGTAGATAATTTTTAGCATAATGTCTGTTGACGAAATTTCCAATGCACTTGTAAGTGACCATTCAGTCACAAAAATGAAAAGTAGACAAAGATACAAGGCACCATTGACTTTTCGCCTTTTCCAAGCACTCCAGGACAAAAAAATACTGATTAATGAACTGAATATCAACAGTAATGAGTATGTGATGTATTGAAATTCCATTTAATGGCCCCATAATTTTTAAATTTAATTGAACTCCTTCTTAAATATGTTTTGCGATTTAATTTTTAACAATCGAAAAAATTTTTAGCTTTGAGTACCATTAATAAGAACATGGAAAAAGGCGAGGGATGGAAACAGTTTGTTGGTAAGGAAACACCTTCTACAGTAGAACTTAATGACCTATTTTTCAGTAATGTTCCAGTCGGATCCAAGATCGTAGATTTTGGGTGTGCATGGGGTAGGATCGGATTTGAGCTCCAAAAATTGGGGTACAATGTATTTGGATTTGATATCAATGAAAATTCAATTGAATATGCCAAGGAAAATGCAATTAAAACCAATGCAAAATACGCTGAAAAACTTGATTTTAGAATTGCAGATGCTTTAAATTTACCATATAAAGCTAATATTTTTGATGCATGTATTATGCAGGCATTTTTAACCACCATAATCTCTCCTGAAGCTAGAACTAAAATTATTGAAGAAGCATCCCGTGTTCTGGTACCTGGTGGAATTTTATATCTGGCAGATTTCGGACAGAATTGGAAGAATCCCCTTTACAAAGAGAGGTACCTGAGGGATTATTCATCAACTGGAGAAAAGGGAACATTCTTTGTGACAGAGGATGGTGAAGAAAGTGGAAAGGAATTATTTTTAGTTCATCATTACACACTTAAAGAACTTAAACAACTTATAAAAGGCAGTTTTAATCTGGAGACAAGCAAAAAGACAACATTTAAAACATTCCATGGTAACAGTACATTGGGTTATATTCTGCTGGCTAAGAAAATCTGATTTATATGAAAAAAATCATCTGATATAACCAGAAATACGAGAATATTTTTCTACAGTTGAAACTAATTAAATAAAATTGCACTGGAAAAAAAGGATATTGACTTGAAAATAGTTATCTCAACTGTAAATTTGGATAATTAGAATATTAACTTTTATGGTGTGATAAATGGATTTATTGGGAGTGTACAATGAAAGATAATAAGAAACTTCAGAAAACATTTGAAATTATCGATGGAAGAGGTTACAAACACTACAACGAAATTAAAGGTATATACAAATTCGAACTTTTCACACTCGAAGTTGTTCATGTTCAACGGGATCCATTTGCAGGTCCCTCTTTGATCAGGATTCTAATGGATGATGTTACATTTCCAAAGGACCTACTATCAAATCATGGTCGAAGGATAGCTGTTGGAGACTATATTGGCTGTGAATTTAATAAATCAATCCAAAAACATGTTCATGGCAGGACAGGCAGTGGAAAGAGTGGAATATTACTGATTGATAATGGAGGGCCTGAAATACTTGAGAGAACCAGTGTCATCATAAATGAATCATCACTGGAAATCAGATTTTCAGTAGGACTTCCGGCAAAAGGTAGAAGAATTCTTGGGAAACAAGCTAGGGAACTGTTTATGAAAGTCATTCCCAATATCGTTATTGAATCGTGTATTTACCAAAATATTGATGCTCATGATCTAAGGAGACATGTGTTTATTAATGAGGATTCTGATTACATCAGAAATGAGATGAAGAAAAGAGGAATGGTGGCATTTATCAGGAATGGTTCAGTACTGCCCAGACGAAGTGGAACATCTGATGAGCCCCTGAAGGGAGCTGTTAAATTTAAAAGTCCTGAATCACTTCTTGTCAGTGTAAATACACCAAACCATGGAACTGTTACAGGAATGGGCATACCAGAGGGTGTAACCTTGATTGTTGGTGGGGGTTACCATGGAAAGTCCACACTACTAAATGCCATAGAACTTGGAATTTACAACCACAGATATGGAGATGGAAGGGAGATGGTTGTGACGGATGATGGTGCTGTTAAGATTCGTGCTGAAGATGGCAGGAAAATTGAAAATGTGGATATAAGTTCATTTATTCATAACCCTCCCATGGAGAAGAATACATGCAAGTTCTCATCTGAAAATGCATCTGGATCCACATCACAGGCAGCCAATATCATCGAGGCAATTGAGGTGGGTTCAAAATTACTACTCTTTGATGAGGACACCTCAGCAACCAATTTCATGATAAGGGATGAAAGGATGCAAAAATTGGTTGCAACTGAAAAAGAACCTATCACGCCCTTTATTGATAGGGTCAAGGAACTCTACACAGATCATGGGGTGTCAACCATATTGGTTATGGGTGGATCAGGAGATTACTTCGAAGCTGCAGACACAGTAATAATGATGGACAATTATGTTCCATACAATGTAACTGAAAGAGCAATGCAAATAAAAATAGAAATTCCCATAAACAGAAAAACTGAAATTAAAACCCGGTTTGGATATCAAAAGAGACATCCTATTAAAGGAAGCATCAAATCCATGAAGGGTAGAAAATTAAAACTTGATTCACGCGGTAAAACACAGGTACTCTTGGGAAGGGATGTTATCGATCTATCCCAGGTTGAGCAGCTGGCGGATTCAAGTCAAACCCGGGCCATTTCATATGCACTGCACTACGCAGCTGATTATTTCATGGATGGAAAGGTTTCAATGGAAGAACTGATGAAACAAGTAGAACAAGCCCTGGATAATGATGGTTTAGATGTACTGGCACCCGCAGGAAAAAAGTATCCTAACAACTTATCAAGGCCCAGAACCTTTGAAATTGCCGCTGCACTAAACAGGCTCCGGACCTTCAAAACAAACTAATCATTACAACCAAAATGAGATTGTTCATGGGTTTAAATTAGATATGACTGGAAAATACTGTCTAGATAAGCAGATTATCTCGTCTCTAATTTCTCCTTTAAATTCATGAAATTTTCATCCTTCAGGGGATAAACTTCTCTTTTTCCATTATAATCAAAAATGAACCGTTTAATTGGGCTTCCAAATTCAATATTTTCCATTTTATCCAGTTTGAAACGTTTGATTTTACCTGTCCGTCTGGTTCTGTAATAATTTTTCCTGTATTCAATAAATTCAGTTGTTGTTAATTCAATATCAAAAAATGAATCTTCAAGGAAAAGAACAGTCAGGGTGAGATCCTTATCACACATGATGCATCTGTTTTCATTTTCAGGGTTTGCAATTCCACAAGCGGGGCATATTTTACCGAAATCTTCACTTTTATCAGTTTCCTCAGACATACTCTCACCACACTAACTATAGTTACTATTATCATCGTGAAGAAATATATCACCTACCATTATCATTTCTGGGTAAAGTATCACTTGAGATTACTGGGACTTTCATTTAGTTTAATGTATCCTAAAAGGGGGGACTATTTACATTTAGGGGGATTGCAAATGCCATTTATGATATGTAAAAACTGTGATGTGTACTACGAGATAATAGACAAGAATCTTGGAGAAGATCTTAAAACATGCCAGTGTGGTTCTTCAATGAGTTACTATGAAAAAATAGAGGATTACTTGAATTCAAACGTACAAAAAACAAGATCAATACCACTCATGGATAAATTAACATCAGACTATGAATCTGCACTTTCAAGAATCGTGCTAATGTGCCTAGATCAAGTACCTATAAAACTGGGGATCAAACGTTTAATGCTTGTTTTAATGGGGAAAAATTCATCATTTATTTTTAAATACAATATCAACAAGCTTGAAACCTATGGAATGTTAAATAACTTTTCCGAAAAAGATCTGAGGCACATTGTGGATTTACTTATAGAGTTGGGATTCATTGAAACAGAATATTTATCGCAGTATGAAGGTTCCACCCTCGAATGCTCCCATAAAGGTAGGGAATTTTTAAACGGTACAGAAAATATTAAAATAGGATTATTAAAAATTGGGAATAACTCTAAAAACTAAATTTTAATATTCTAGAGCCCACAAACTGCTTCAGGTGTTTCTCTGAGGGAAATAACCACATTCAAGACACATAGTATTGTTAGGATGAAAAGCACTACAAACCCGGACACAATTGTACTTAAAAATCCAGTTGCAATCACAAGGGCTATTATAACATAATAAGGTGTTCTGTAGCTTAAAAGCACACTATTTTTGCAGTCTTCCCATTTAAAGGATGAAATAAAGATAAGACTTATGGATATGAGGGCCATTGCTAGGGATAGGCACATTATCCACGTGTCTGAAGAGGCCAGTTCAGTTCCATAGGGTAGTTTTATCACATGTTTAATTCCCGCTGCAGCACCAACCACACCAAGCATGAATGGAAAATGGGAATACAACCATAGCTGATACTTGGCTATCTGATCACCCCTTTCTTGAACCCGTTCTTCCGCACCTCCAGCTTCTTCAAAGTATCCCCACCACAGTGCAAATGCTATTATCAAACCCATCAAACCCATTACTTCAGCGATTAAATCGGTTCCAATATTACTGACTGCAACTTCAAGACTTAAAATAGCCTCACCAATCACTATAATGCTGAATAAACCAAACCTCTCTGGAAGATGGGTGGGGTGGGGTGGAAAGTTGATGTGTATTTCTCCAGCTGTGAAAGGTGTTAAAAAATCAATAAAGAGTGCAATTCCCCAAAGTGCAAATCTGTAGGGATCCGGAACAAAGGCGGATATTAACCAGATGGTGGCAGCCAAACCAAATCCTATTGAATACCTATCTGTAAGAGGTCGGGCCTGGGGCAGTTTTTTACCCACCCAAAGATACTCAATTACTAAAATAAATCTGAGCATTGCATAGGAAATTGCAAAACCAGCACCCGTTGTTGTTAAAGCATCTTTAACATTAACAGCCAATGAAGCAACTGCAACCATCTGGGCCATTGTAACGATCCTGCTTAAAATATCATCCGTACCAAATCTGTCCAGATAAAATGTATGTCCTGCCCATCCCCACCATATTGCAAAGAAAAGAGGTAAAGATTCTAAGAAAGTTATTAGGTTGTAGCTATCACTCAAATTCAAAGCAATTTGTGAAATGGCTGCAACGAATATTAAATCAAACAGAAGTTCCAACCAGTCCGCATGTTTCTCATCTGGACTATCACCTTTATATCTTAAAACTGGCACTGTAATGAAATCCTTTCTAAGCTTCATAAATAACTCCTGAAAAATTATAGTTAAATTTCCCCTATTTTTATATTTGGGCAGATAATTAATAATATTATTGTTCTTAAATAAATATAAAGGTTTCAATCGCTTAACCAATGAATAACATCTTTTTAAAAGATGGACATTGATCCATGAGATCAGAAAAATAAGTCAGTTCACTATAAGTACCTTAATACCTTTATTTGTATAATATCGAGATTATTATAAATTTATTTGGCATATAAAGCATTATTTATGATTGAAATAAAATTTAAGCATTGTAACTCTTGAATTACTCATTGAATTTAAATGATTCTAGTAAATTAAATTAAAAAAAATTAAATTAATGGGTTTAAACAAATATAAGTTAAATAAGAATTTCTTTAGAACGATTCATGCGTAATAAATCATAGGAGTTCAATATTAAAATGAATGTTTCCGATGCATTAACGTCTCGTTTTACATGTCGGTCATTTAAAAGTGATCCTGTATCAGAGGAGAAGATTAATCAAATTTTGGCTGATGCCCTTCATTCACCTTCCTGGGCAAATACACAGCCATGGCAAATCTATGTTGCAAGTGGTTCTAAACTTGAAACAATTAGGGCTCAGTATCTGGAATGCTTCAAATTGAACAAACCTCGAAATCCTGATGTGGCACTGGCAAAAACCTGGCCAGATAAATATCAGAAAAGAATAAGGGAACTGGCAAATGAAATGTTCAACCACCTTAAAATTTCAGAGGAAGATTCATATGAAAGAAATGCATCTTGGAGAAGCAACTTTGAGTTTTTCGGTGCACCATCGGTGATCTACCTATGTATGGATAAAAATTTAGGTGAATGGTCCATGTTTGATATGGGGACCTTATCTCAGAGTATAATGCTAGCTGCTACAGAATCCGGTTTGGATTCCGCCCCTGCAATAAATCTGGTTGTTTATCCAGAAATACTCCGGAAAGAACTCAGAATTCCCAACAAACTTTCAATAATTTTTGGAATAGCGATAGGCTACAAAGATAATGAAAGCCCGCAAAGCAGCTTTAAAAGTTCCAGAAGACCATTAAAAGAAGTTGTTAAATATTTTGAATAACTGAAATTAATAAATTTAAAAATTAGATAATATCATGGAGGAACACAGTTATGGATGTTTTTGAAGCAATTGAATCTAGAAGAAGCATTAGAAAGTATCTTACAAAGGAAGTTGAACAGGAAAAAATCGATAAGATAATTGAATCTGCAAGGATAGCACCTTCAGCAGCAAACAGGCAGGAATGGAAATTTATAGTTGTGAAGGATCAGTCTATAAGAGAACAGCTGGTAGAAGCCTGCATGGGGCAAAAATTTGTTGCTCAGGCACCAGTACTTATTGCTGCATGTTCAACAGAGTCAGAAAAGGTAATGCCATGCGGACAATATGCATATTCTGTTGACCTCTCCATTGCACTATCATTCATGATCCTTGAAGCAACAGAACAGGGACTCGGAACCTGCTGGCTTGGAGCCTTCCATGAAAACAAGGTAAAATCTGTTCTCAACATTCCAGAAGATATTCGGTTGGTTGGAATAACAACACTGGGTTACCCCGATGAAAGCCCTGATAAACGTCCGAGAAAATCCTTTGAGGAAATTATTTGCAACGAAAAATGGGAATAATGGGAATAAAGTCCCAATCTTTTTTTATATTTTTTTTAACAGTTGGCTAAATTTTCTAGAGTTATTTTATGACTATTTTTTTAGAAACTAGCTCGTTGCCTGATAATATATGGCCTTGAGAATGATGTTCACGTTTCCATCCCGTTGATACAGATATTTATAACCATTCTGCTCGAGAAGTTCTCCAGGATTTGAAATGCCGTCCTTTTCTCCAAGTTCGGGTTCGAATATTCCGTTGTTGTTAATGTCTTGAAAAGCTGGAAAACCTCCATTTTCACCATAGTTTGGAGTATATTTGTCATCTAGAGCTCTTTTTAAAAATTTAACAGTTTGAACATCGATATTTGTGTTTATCCATATGGAAAAAACTTTCCTTGTGCCGAGTGCCTTTTTATAATATGGTTTTGTCATTTCCCATATTGTACCAGCACATGCACCACCATAAATATTCACAAGAAGCGCATCTTTGTAGATTGTGATGTTTTTAAGTACACTGTAATGTTTGTTAGGACCTAATCCATAGTTTATTGCGTAGAGTCCCATTTTTTTTAATCCGGCTACAATGGCATCTATCCTTGCATTGTCTATGGTATTGTTTTTAATACAGTCACTTGTTATGTAAACAGGTCTGCCAGTTACTATACTCAACCTTTTTTGACTGTAAGCAACGTTGTTAGTCTTATTTGTTTCATTTAGCTGTTTTGTACTATCTGCAAAAATTCTGACCAAGTAATCCCCTTTGCTGATTGTTTTAGGAAGTTTGTATGATACGGTTATTTGCCTGATTTCACCAGGACTTAATCCTACAATACTTTTACTTCCAATATAGGTATTCTGGCAACTATCTGTAGATTTGAAGAAGTAATCCACATAAAAATTTTTACATTTACTGTTACCTAAATTCTTGATGCTGCAAGAAATGGTAATGGTCTTATTCTTAAAAATTAGGGGGGCTGTTTTAATATCTTTCACCACAATGTCACATGTGGGGGTGTTGGATATTTTCGTGTGTTTAACTATTGTTGCTGTAACTGGATTTACTAATACCATCAAAACAATTAATATGAACATGAAAATTATTTTTTTCATAAAATACCTACCAAATATCTCATTATAAATGATACTACTTGTCTATTTAATGGTATTAATCCTTCATTAATTAACTTTTACTGTTTCCATGAATCATCACTTAAAAAAAAATTAGATTTTAAGCTTTAACAAGGTGTTTTGGATGGTTATACACCTTTTCTTTTCCACAGGCTGAACAATAATCACAATCACAGTAGCTACAAGTCCATTCTCCTTCATAAACCCCTTTGGGATTCCATATTAAAGTTCCGTATCTTCCGCAGTTTGGACAGTAATTTTTATAGGTACATGTATGGTAAACATAGTCTCCGCAGGCTCCACATGAACATTTGGATGTTGATGTGACTGTTTTTGTAGTCCATGAAATATTGTATGCTGTGCAACCTGCCTGTCTGTTGATGCAGCATGCCTTGACATTGGTGGTCTGTTTGATGCTTAAATTTTGGGTTTCAAGTAACTTCTCAAATTCATTCATCATGATCTTTTTTGAACCATAGGTCACATACTTGGGTAGTCTGTGGTTAACGGTATAAAATCGTTCAGTTCTGGATTTACCATCCTTCATTTGAGCTAAAGAAATTGGAGATATTGTAAAACAAGATTTAAATTCATCATTAAAATTTTTATTTGAATCGGTTACTGAGTTGTTACCGATGGTAATGAAATATTTGCCTGTCTTTAGTTTGTTTACAGGAGTAATTATGAGGGTATTCCCAACAACTTTGTTGTGGATTGTAATGGTTTTTCTTTCCATATTCTTAATTTTAATGGAATTTTTGGAATTTTTAGTCAGTTTAATTGATTTAGAAAAAGTAATTTTTATGGGTTGGCTTTTGTGAATAATTGAATTGTTTCCAGGATTCACTGTTTTTATTTGAGGTGCTGATGTATTCATTTGATATGCATCTGAATAATTGATGTTGGATATTAACATCATGCTGAACAACAAGATCCCTGATAAGACAAATATTCGCTTAATTCTACCGCCTCCTTATCTTAACTCAATTAAAACTATCTCAATCAAGTAAGACTATTATTGATAGAAATAATTTCACATATAAAGCTTTTGCTTTTAATCATGATAAAAAACCATTAATGGGTTCTTTTATTGATTTAAAGCTTTCTAAAAAGTTTTTAAATCAGCGTATCAGTGAAGATAGTTGTGCACTAATATTTTAAGCTAATCAGACAATAAGAAACTTTAATTAAAAAAATACTTCCTATTTATACTTATTTATAGTGCTTGGTGCATATCCTTATTAAACCAAGATCAGTTACCCATGTCAAATATGGATTTAAAATGCCATATCTAATCAATAATCATATGTGGGTTAATAGGGAGATTTAAAAGGAGATTCATGGATAATGTACTTATTTAAATCTCCATTAAATGAAAACTAATTATCTTACACTAAAAAATAAGATTTTATTCATCTAAATTGGTTTCAGTAAATTTGTGAGTATCTACTCTATTCCAATGTACTCTAAAAATCTCCACATCTGTTTAAATGATTTAGCTACACTGCTATTTTTCAGGGTGTTATGATATGCAAGTACTTCACAGGTAACTGCAGGTATTCCATTTAAGTTCGTAACATCTTCCAGTGCCCCTGGGTACTTTACTCCAGCTTTTTTATCTGTAATCCGGGTAGAACCTGAATACTTTGCTATGTAGCTTGCAATTTTATAACTCTTGTACATTGGGGTCCTGGTACAAAGTGCACTGTCTTTGCCAGGGACACCGCCAGGTACAGATGAATGAAAGTCTGCAAGGGCCTGAACCTTGAGCTTTTTTGCAAGATTTACTATGATATTGGTTAAACTTCCAGCAACATTAGCAACTCGATTGGGATCCTTGTTATGCCAGTAACGCGTGTTATGTGCAGTTGCGTAGGGAATTGCAAATGGAATGATGTAAACTGTTCCCTTAATTTTTTTACCATTTAAATAATTTATCAACTTCATGGCTGCAGCTTGTGCTGAAAGTTCGTTACCATGGATGCCTGCGACAATTAATACTTTAGGGCCTTTACCATTACCAAATGTGATAAGGGGAGTTCCAATTTTTGCTTTTGAAAGTATTTCTTTAGAAAGAGCAGTTTTCTGAATAGAATTGTAGAGTAGAGAGTTTCTACTTATATCTCCACTTGTTGCGGTGTTAATAATATCAACTCTAATGGCAGTTGAGAAACAGATTGATGAACAGCTAATTCCACCACCAGCAAAGTTTTTCAAACTGTTAGTATGCAAAACAAGAGTGTAGTAACTTCCCATTCTCATTAGGGTCAATGGTTTAATGATGAGCGTTTCAGAGTTAATGGAACTTTTGAATGGATTTAAAATTCCATCCCTTCGTAACTCTATCCAGCCTGTTTTATACTGTACAGGCTGGTTGAATTGGATTTTAATGGTTTTATTTATGGGCACATTTAATGCGTGGTTGTTAGGGTTAACTTTGGTGATATATGGTGTATTTGCTATGCTGATAACGTTCTTAGATTGGTTTAGATAAGTTGATTTTGTTGTGGTGTTAGCAGCTCCTGCTGCTGTACTTATTGATGTAGCAGTTACTATGATGAGCAGTACAAATATAAAAACTTTTTTTAACATTAAAACACCAATAAGATGTTCTTACTTTTGATTATTATCTCTGAGATATTTATTTTATCTTAAGTTCGTATCTGGGATTGATAGTCTTCATGGGCTGTTTCAAGGGTTTCCAGCATTTTTTTACCAATTTCTTCATAGGCTTCGTACCTTAAATTTGCCAGCGAAACCCTTACAGACCAACCTGGTGCATCAAAACCTGATCCTGGTAGAATTACTACAGATTCCTTGTCAGCAAGTGCGAATACAAATGAAACAGAGTTGTAATTTTGTTCCATCCATCCGGCAAATGAACTGTCGTACCTGTTTTCTGCAATTTCAAGTAGATCGATCACTGCGTAGTAGTTAGTTGCAGTTTCATCGTAATCTATGGGCAAACCTAGAGCTTTGTAGAGAACATGGATACGTTTGTTTAGGGCTTTTTTAGTACCCTCTATGTAGTTGACATTATCCTCAATAATGAAAAATAGTGAAAAAAGTGCCATTTGAGTTTGTTGAGGAAGTGATAATCCTGCAGTGTGGTTTAAAGCCACTGAACGGCTGTCCGCAACTAGACGGTCTATGAATTTCATATTTTCTGGATCAAGACTGATACTTTCATACCTGTTTACGAGCTCAGCCTTTTCAGTCTCTGGAAGGTTCCTGATCATTTCATCTATTCTGTTGTCTTCGTAAATGGCCACAACACCCAACCTCCAGCCTGTACATCCCATGTGTTTACTGAAGGAATACACACATATGGTGTTTGAGGGTATTTCTGCCATTATTGAACGGAAATTTTCCACAAAAGTGGCGTAAACATCATCGCTTATTATGATCAATTCAGGATTGTCAAACTTAACAATATCTGCTATTACCTCAATTTTTTCTTTGCTTATGGCTCTGGCCTGAGGATTTCCAGGATTTACCACAAAAAAAGCTTTGATTGATGGATCTTTCAGTTTTTCAAGTTCAGAATCTGGATACTGCCAATCATCATTAGGGTCTGCCATTATCTCTACTTCTACAAGATCGTAGTCATTTAATTGTGGAATTTCGAGGTATGGGCTGAATATTGGTGATGCAATTGCTATTTTATCCCCCTTATTTATGAGTTTATTTTCCATCAAAGAATTGAAAACGTAGATTATTCCACCAGTTCCACCTTCAGTTGCAAAGAGGTCATACTTGCATGTTTTTTCTACGTTGCTACATAGGAATTCTATTAAAAATTTATGTACCACCTGTTCTACATGGGGTAAGATCCTGTCTGGTTCTGGATAAAAATCTCCGATACTCCCTGTAGAAAGTTCGTATACCCATGAATCAGGTTCAAAACCCAGTTCATATATTCCGTATTCTACAGAGCTTTCTAAAAATTTCATACCGGGAGCATCGGGGTTTTTCTTTGCGAACTGCTTGAAACGTTGGTAAATTCCGTCCTTCTCAGGATGAAACCCGGTATGTATATATTCACAGTTGCATTTGGATTCCAGTACAGCGAAGTTGCCAAGGGTGAAGAATGCTTGACGTGGGGTGGTTGCTATCCAGTTGGGATTTCCACGACCCGCATTTAAAAGTGTCCTGTCTATGAAGTTTCCAGCAATATTTGTTAGTGCAAATTGAACTTCAAATGGGCTGAGATCCATATAACTTTTTAATTCCTTATAATCCATGGTTTCACCGTTTCAAAATAATTGAATTCAAATAAAATTTTTAGTCCTCTTCGTTCATCATCTGAACTGTCATATTTTTAAACTGCAGAGCATCAGGATTTTCAGGATCTTTAAGCAGGACATCATCAAAACATTCTAATGCTTCTTTGTACTGCTTGTTCATGCCAAGACAAACTCCTTTCTCAAGCATTGCAAGGATAAAGTTAGGATCTTCATCAAGTGCGTTGTCAAATGATTCCACAGCCTCTTTGTACTTTCCTATTTCTTTGTAATTCAAACCTATCTGATGCCATGCCCATGGATTTTCAGGTTCCACCTCAAGGAGAGATTTAAATGTATTTATGGAAGATTCATGATCTCCCATATGTTTAAGGGCCACTCCTCGATAGTTTAAAGCATCAATATTGTCAGGTTCAATATCCAGCACATCCTCAAAATAGCGGAGGGCTTTTTCAGGTTCATCCATAAACCCGTAGGTTTGACCTTTATTTATCAACACATCAATATTTTCGGGAGATATACTGAGAACAGTATCGAAACTTTTCAGTGCTTCATCGTATTTGCCCTGTTCCATGTTGATGAGTCCGATTAGATGGAAGGCTTCGTAATTTTCAGGATCCATCACAGTTACCATTTCATAGCTTTTGAGTGCTTCATCAGCTTTTCCAAGCATCATGAGAGACCTACCCTTGAAGTACCAAGCACCAATATTTTTAGGTTCAATTTCGATGGTTTTATTAAATGATTCAAGCGCATCTTCCGGTTTGTTAAGGTATTCCTGTGACACTCCCTTTAAAAACCAGGCTTCGTCGTTTTCAGGATCGGTAGAAATTATTATTTCCAGGGTGTCAATGGATTCTTCAAATTTACCAATGTTTTGCAGGGTTCTAACCTTTAAAAATAGTGCCGCAGCCTGGTTTGGATCGATGTTAAGGATCTTGTCACAGCAACCAATTGCATCATCATAATTTTCAAGACCTATAAGAACACTTGCTTTGTTCATTAAGGCAGTTATATCATTTGGATTTAATTTCAATGCCTTTTCTAGACATTCTAATGCTTCTTCATTTCTACCCATGCTTAGATATGTGGCTCCTTTGTTGGTCCATGACTCTGAAAATTCAGGATCTATTTCCAGTGCCTTATTGTAACACTCTAATTCCTCTTCATGTTCATGGATTTCGAAAAGAGAGAGTGCCTTGGAATTCCAAAGAGCTGCTGATTCAGGATCCAGATCTATTGCTCTATCATAGGCTTCAATTGATTGAGGGAATTGTTTAAGATTGTAGAGTGTTAGGCCAAGATGGTACCATGCCTCAGAATTTGATGGGTTCAGTTCAACTGCCATGTTGTAACATTCAACAGATTCCTTGAGTTCTTCCATTTTGGATAGAGTTTCAGCCTTCAAAAACCAGGCTCTGTCATCTTCAGGATCCAGATCTATGGCTCGATCAAAACTTATGATTGCATCATCGTAACATTTTAACAGGCTAAATGCAACGCCCTTAGCATTCCAGGATTCAATAAATAACGGATCAATATTTAAACTGGTTTCAAAGGCTTGGATAGATTCATCTATCCTTCCAAGCCCGCCCAGGGAATTTCCTTTCTTAAAATACAGGTCAGGATCGTCTGAAACCTCTTCAAGAACTTCATTAATGGATTCAAGAGCTTCTCCATATCTTTCAAGATTTAGTAAACAGTTAGCTTTTTCCTTAAGAATTGAATTTTTATTTTCTGAAGTTTCGAGTATTTCATTGAAGAGTTCTAACGCACCCTCAAAGTTTCCCATTGACGAAAGTAAGAAAGCTTTGTTATTAATCAATATTTCGTCATTTGGATTGATTTCTAATGCTTTGTCAAAGCATTCGAGGGATTCATCATATCTTTCAACTAGCAAAAGAGCCATGCACATGTTATCCAGTGCCCATGGATAGTTTGGCATGATTTCAAGGGCTTTGTCAAAACACTCGATGGCATCATTAATTTTTCCAAGACCCATCAGGGCCATACCCTTCCGTGCCCACGCTTCATAATCGTCTGAATTAGTATTCAGGAGCTTGTCACAAGCCTCAATAATTTCAATGAATTGTGAATTGTTTTCTCCGACAGGATCTTCCATAACCTGACCTCCTTAACATATTATATATCATGGAAACTTCATGTAAGTATCGTTAGCACAGCTTCAAATTAAGATGTTAAATTTTTAAGTTACTTCATAGGAAAACTTCAATAGTAAATATTTAATCTTAAAATTAACATATCAATTCATGTTAAGAAATTTAGTTTGATCTGGAATTTTAATTAAACATCATTTTTTTAGGAGGAATGATTTTTTTGAGTGAAGATGAAGATTTATCGGCAATTGAGAAGAAAGCAGATGAAATTCTTAAAGGCCATAACGGAGTTTATTTAGATAACAGATTATATTCTGTATTGAGAAAAGATTTTCCAAAGTTATCAAGGAAAGATTTCAGAAAAGTTATGGATACTCTTCTAAATACAGGTTATTCACTTGAAAGGGGTTTGATTAGACCATTAACCGAGAATGAAATTAAAGTGCAAATGAAAGAGCATGAAGAAGGAAAAAATTCTGGTAAAGGCTCATCAGAACGTCCCAGACTTTCAACTAAGAGAGGAATTTAATTTTTTTTTCAATTTTTTTTTAGTTTTCACTTGTCAGATCGACGATTTCATTTTTGTAAAGGTTTGTAAACTCCAACAATTTGCTGAAAATATATTTGGCAGTATCAACATCATCAGTCTTAGGATTGGTTACAGATACGAAAACATCAATTTCAACCCTACCCTTTTCAGTATTATAAGACAGTTCAAAATGTCTAGTTGGTTCAACTGGACCTAATTTCCAACTTAGCAACCGATAAGTCATTTCTTTACAGTTATCTTTAGAAAATTCATAGTCTACAAAGTTTAACTCACCATGAAATGCATTTTCTCCCCTGTTTATCTTGATATTTTCGATCTGCATGATAGATTCACCATTAAAATTTAAGTTCTTAATAGTTCTTATTTTTATAGATAAATCCTAGACAGAAACTAAGGGTTAACTTTCTAAATCTGAAAAGGATATCCCTAAATTTTGGAAATCTATTTCATGTTCCAACATCATAATACTACTGAGTAATTTTTAACAAGGTCATTGAAAACTCAATTCTACATTGGAGACAGCAAATGAATAGAAATAAAAGTTCTGTGTTACTCATCGTAGTGGTGTTACTTGTGTTTGGAATCACTGCTGAAAAAATTTGTAACTCATCCACATCATCACCTACACTAAATTCGCAGACAGGTGATTCTGTTGTTTATATTGAAAATGGCGTATCTGGGGTTGTTTCAATTACTGATCCCTTCCTTAACAAGACCTCTGATATCAACGTGATTTACGATCCCCTTGATTCTGGATCTGGATTTATTGTTAACAGGGATGGTTACATTGTAACTGCTTTTCATGTGGTGGGTGATCCTTTAACAATTCAAGATCAAGGAGTTTTAAGATTGATGGGACCATCTGATATTCAACTTTACCTTGAAAGAGCAGCTGTATCCGGGTATTTATCCAGATATAATTCTCAATTAGGCTCAGAATTAATGAGTAACTCCACAATGAGCTCGCCAATGCTTCAAATTCAGCCTGATGCTAACACAACAACAGACATGTTGAATCAGCAGAATCTTATTCATGTTAAATCAGCCAAACAGCAAATTAGAGTAAGGTTGCCTGGCAGTGGTATGGGGGATTATTTAAATGCTAATCTAGTGGATGTTGGAAATCCTGAAACATCTGAAGACGTGGCACTGATTAAGATCAATGCATTGTTCACACAGCTTACTCCACTCACTATAAGTTCCAAAAATCCAGGATTAAACCAGAATATTTGGATATTTGGTTATCCTGTAAACACCAATGAAACTTATTCCAACGAAAACGTGTCCTCAATACAACCTTCTACAGCCACTGGCACCATAACCAATGAAATACCAAACAATGGAACTCTTTATTATGGAACAACAGCACAAACTACCCATGGATTTAGTGGGGGACCAGTTCTTAACTCGAATGGCAACGTTCTTGGAATAATAATATACAGTTTAATATACGCCAATAGTTCAGAACAATCTGGGAGTGTTTTTATTTCATCGGACTATATAATTAAACTCTGCAGTAAAAACAATATATCCATGAACACGGTATAAATTTAATTGGGTAAATTGATTTTTTTTAGATTTCATGACTATTATGAATCTGTGGATCAATTTTTACCAGTTCATCAAATTGTATGAATTAAGATACATAATTATTTACAATTCTAGTAAAATATTTTGAAGTCTATGATTAAATTTTGAATATTTATTAATAGAAGAATAAACGGTGTTAGTATATGGATTCTAATAATTTAAAAGAAGATATCAAGATTACTGAGGATGATGTTATAGGTTTGTTGGATATTTTTACCAAAGTTCCATCAATCATACTAAAGGGAGTAGTTGCTGGAAAGTCCAATGTAGTTAAATCATTTGAAAGTCAGATATTGGAATATAAAACCAAGCTATCGGATGAGGAGATTTCTAAAATTAGGGTCGTCCTTGAAATGCCAGTTTCTGAACTCAGAGAAATACTGCACTGTTCATATAAAAAAACCGGAAAAAAACAGCTTAAAATTTTATCGGAACCTAAAGCAGAACCATTTATCGAGAAAAATTTAGATGCTCTCGAAAAAATACTTTTTAAAGATTGAACAAGTCCAGGTTTTTTTTATATTTGTTTAAAGCATTACTCAAAAATTTTCTATTTTTAAATTATATGCATAAGGTTTCCAGGATCTTGTGGGATTTTTGTTCCGTAAATTTTGGATTTTCTCTAATACCCAAATTAAACCTTGTGAACTAAAATAATCCCCTGATATTGACTGTAACATACTTTTATATTTAATTAGGTGCATACCATATCATTAATTATGTGAATTCAAAATATTGTGGGTGATTTAATATGGATTTCAGTTGGAGAGAACTTCCTAAATTGATAATATCTATATTGATTGTTTTTTTAGCAGGTGCAGTAGGAACTGTGTACACATTAAAAGAAATAACAACTTGGTATGTTAATATTCCCAAACCTAGTTGGACACCACCAAACTGGGTTTTTGGGCCAATTTGGTCCATATTATATATATTAATGGGTGTATCTCTGTTTTTAATATGGAGAGAAGATTTGAACCGGAAAGAAGTTAAAATTGCAATTGGAGTTTTTGCTGTTCAGCTCATCTTCAATGTTGTATGGTCACTGGTCTTTTTTGGAACACACAACATAGCTGGTGGTTTAATATTTGTAATACTGCTATGGATATCAATTCTAGTAAACATATTTGTTTTCTACAGAATATCCAAGCCAGCAGGAATAATACTGATACCGTACCTTATCTGGGTAACCATAGCCGGATATCTGAATTACAGTGTTTATTTACTGTCCCTTTAATTAGGGACAGGTTGAATAAACATGTGAGTATCAGTTAATATTCTCATTTTTTGATAGTTATGAATGAATAATTGACTGAATTGTGGATAAAAATAAATTGGTAATCTAAATACAGTAGTGTGCAGCTGTAAAAAATAATAATATTTAAACAAGTGGAAGAGCCGATTTTAATTCATTTACTTCTTCCTATTTGACATCCACAATTTCTACTGCTCCTATTGTTTCGCCCCGAGTATTTTTTATCAATGAAGCTTTGTAACTTATAATGACTCCTTTGTGTAACTTGGGACAGAATTCTTCTGTACAGCAAGAATCTTCCGTTCTGTTCACTTTACTAGAGTACAATTCATAAATTAGTTGTATTTGGTTTTCTACCAATAAATCCGCCATACATGGCCTTTTAGTATCATAAAATGGTTGCCAATGATTGTCAGTTCCTACAATTTCTTTTACTGGAGTACCACTCAATTTTTCCATGGCTTTATTCCAAAATACTACTTCGTGATTCTTGTTAATATAAAATAGGGGTACTGGTGTTTCTTTGATTATTTCTTCCAATTTCATTATTTGAGCATGTTTATTAAGAGCCATATCTATATTCAGCCTTAACTCCTGATCATCGAAGGGTTTTAATACATAACCATATGGATCAGCTTCTTTGGCCTTTTCCATAAAAGATCTGTTTTTATAGGCTGTTAAAAATATTACAGGAATGTTCAGGTTCTTAATTAATGAAGCTGCTTTAATACCATCTAACTCTCCCTTTAATGATACATCCATTAATATGAGATCTGGATGATGTTTTTGAGCAATGCGAATAGCATCCTCACCAGAAGAAACAACAAATGGAACTTTATAACCAAATGATTGTAAAACACGTTGGATATCTAAAGATACTATGCTATCATCTTCAGCTACTAAAATGTTAATATGTTCCATTTTATCAATATCTCAAATTTCTTATATTAAAACAATGTTACTATTATATCCATTCTACTGATAATGTTATATAGTTTGTTAATAAAATTAAATAAAATTAAATAAAATGTACTTGAGAGTTACAGGAGATTTATAATCAAATATATTTCTTACATTATTGGATGGATACACATTCATAGAGATATTCCTTATTCTGATATCATTTTTCAATTCTATCATCTTTCAGTAATTTCTACTATTTTATGGAATGTTAAATGTCGAATGAACTAAACAAAGTCATAATATTTTATGATTCGTGTTATCATCTCCCCATATAATCCACATAAGGTAAATATATATAATTCAAACTCCATACTATCTATATGAAAGTATTAGATTGTGAATCATTTTGTACTACATTGTCATCACTTGAAACTATTACCCAAGTGAAACAAGCGAATATTTTGAGTTTTTTGAATAATTTTGATATGGACGATTTTTATTATAGAAACCCTTTGTATTTGTCTGGTGATAAATTACTGTTATTAAAGTTTAGAGAAAAATTTGATCCTGTTATGAGTTATGATCAATCCAATTGGTTTCATTTAACTAGATTATACAAAAATGATGATTTTGAATCTGGAATTCTTCCTTTGGTAGATGTTGTGGACGAAAAATGGGATATACTTTACAGCTTAACTTCAGATAAAGTATCGTTGAAAGAATGGGCTGACTTTAGAAGTAAAATGGAAATGGGTGCTCTTGGACCTCATTCCAGCTTGTATAAATTCAGAATGTCTAACACAGATTTTAAAGGACCTTACGCAATTTCCATCAAGGACACTGCCTTTGTATCTGATCAGATTAGGAATCATAATTATCTTGCTGTGCCAGAAATTATAAGGGACATCTGCATTTGTTTTGAACAAACATTCAATATAGACCTTTTTAAAGAGTACTCTAAAAATTCTGTTCCATGCATAGTTAAATTTAAGACAGAATTTTCCAATCCGGACCTTATTGGGAATGTACTCATGTATATCTATCAAACAATACATGAAAAAGCATTAAATTCTAATTGTAAAATTAATTATAATGCTAATGGAAACAAAATACCTCCTGAAGATATTTTGAAGATTGAATATGTGGATAAGTGTTTGCAATACGATCCAGTTGGACAGATGTAAGATTTATAAAATTGATATTTGTCCTTTATGGGCTAAAACAATTCCTTAATAAAATCAAAATAAGAACTTACTACATTATTTCTTTAATTTTTAATTTTTTTAGTTAATACCAAATTTTATATAATACTCTATTAATATTCACTATAGTATTTTATAATATACTATAATTGGAATTGCAAAATAATATTTGAAATTGTATTGACTTTTTTATGAATCAAAGAATTACTTTTGAAAGTTTAATTAAAATAAACGTTCACTACAGTTTTTAATTGGGGGTCAAATAAGTATATATTAATATATTCTCCAAAAAAGTTAAGTAGCTATGATGATGTTAGTTTAGTATATTAATATCTTATAATGGTTAAATCATTTTTTGATAGGATTTATCAAGGATTAACTTAAAAAGTTTGATTTAGATGACTGATGAAACTGAACTGAAAATTTTAGAATCTGCTTTGAAGTTATTTAGTGAAAAAGGGTATGACGGTGCTACTACTAGGGTTATAGCTGCTGATGCAGGTTTTACTGAAATGACTTTATATACGAAATTTAAGAACAAACAAAATCTTTTGATCAGGTCATGGTTTATGGCATTGGAAAATTGAATGAAGATGCCGCTTCCATATTAGATATAAATAAAGAATATAAAGATCCTTCTGATTTTTTAGATTCATATGTTAGAAATTTGGTTAAATTTGTGGGTAATAACATTGAGTTCTTTAGAATAATCTTTAATCAGGACAGAACAATAGTAGAACCCATTATGAAGGATAATATATCAAATTTTAGTAATTATCTTGAGAAACATGTTCCTAACCCTGAAATAGACTTTCTTGCATTCACAATTACCATATTTTCATTTGTATACATGTACAATCTTGGAGTGTTTCTGGGTCCTCCAGATAAGAGTCGTGAAGATCTTCTAGATAAATTCATTCATAACCTCATCCAATTTATAAATTGAACTATTTTTTAATAAAATTTATGAAGTTGATGGAAGCAGGGGATGTAATAGATCTGCAGGCCTTATTTGATGAAATCAAAATAGAAAGGTTTTATTGAATAGATTCAATTGAAACCAATTTAAGATGAGTTTGGTATGCTGCTTCCTCATATCCTGGGGGATAACATGTAACCAAAGTAAGTTCGTATGAACCTGGAGCAAACTGAATTGGATTGGCTTTGTAATCACTTTTAATGTCGCCGTTACTCTCTACTTGGTAAACATAGTTCCTCTGGGTTAAATAATCTGTTATAATGACTTTATCACCAGCGTTAAGTAGGTTTATGTTAGCAAATGGCGCGGAATATCTTGTATGATGACCTAACAACCCTACTGTACCATTTTGTCCAGTAAAAAAGCTGGTATCATAATGATAAACTGATCCGTAGTTATTTACACTATCTTGTCTAATGTCCCATTTCACACCCTCGGAAGGAATGGATATCTGCCCCCAAATAGGAGTTGATGGTAATGAACTATTTTTTATAGTTAAATTGTTAATAACTGCTTTAAATTCGGGACTTTTATCATTTAAATCTTTATCAGTTGTTGTAAAAATAATGCTGTAGAGTGCGTTGTTTTTATTAATCCAGATTTCTGTCCTTTGATATGTTTTATCACTTTCATTAAACTGATACACATTTTCATCGGCCTTTGTACCGTTAAGATCTAGGGTTTTATGGGATACAAATTTCATTCCTGTTTGATCATCTGGACCTGTTACAGTGAAATTTTCCATGGGTTTGTATCTTGAAACAATATTCCACCTGTTAACTGTTACATTTAAATTTGCGTTTGAATCACTAAATGCAACAATTTCGGATGTTCTTGTTTGATTTGCAATTTGCCAGTTATCTGGGTAATCAAATGAAATTTCATTCTTTTCAAAATGAGTTGTTTTTACATTTTTTCCTGAAAATGCAACAGTTGTGCATGCCACTACCACCACAACAATTGCTAAAATTATTACTAAATGTTTAAATTGAATATCCATCAACAATGTCTCCAATATGTGCTATTTGTCTCTAAATTGTGAAAATTAGATTTTAACAAGTAGAATTCCTTTCGAATTGTCCAGTAAATTTTGTGCAATAATAGACAATTTTTATTAACACCAAATTATTCTTCATCATATAACTAGTTTAGTAATAATAATAATATTAAAATAATTATTACTATTAGGTTTCTTAAATTAATCACAATCTGTTTTTATATCAGAGTTCATAGAACAGATTTCCAATTAAACTCAAATATTCAATTATTTGGATCTAACATAATTAATAACTTAATAAGTTGTTAAGTTGTTAAGTTGTTAAGTTGTTAAGTTGTTAAGTTGTTAAGTTGTTAAGTTGTTAAGTTGTTAAGTTGTTAAGTTGTTAAGTTGTTAAGTTGTTAAGTTGTTAAGTTGTTAAGTTGAGTTTTAATTAGTATTAGTTGAAAAAATAGTAAAAAAGGAAAAACATTCTGTTTCAAATCATTTAACGTAATATTTCATCTGTTTTACATTTTCCGTCAAGTACAGTTACTAATCTTTCAGCCATGTTGCCTACATATGGTTCGTGTGTGACCATGACTAGTGTAACATTTTCTTTGCTGTGCAGTTCTTTGAGTAGATCGAGTATTACTTCACCTGTTTTTGAATCGAGTGATCCTGTAGGTTCGTCTGCCAGAATTATTGAGGGGTGGTTGACAAGTGCCCTTGCAATTGCAACACGCTGTCTTTCCCCACCAGATAGTTTGGTGGGTTTTTGATCGATCTTCTCTTCAAGGTTCACTGACTTCAATAGTTCGCTAGCTCTTTCCCTCATTTCTGAAGAACTCGCATTAGTTTCGTACATTGGAATTTCAACGTTTTCAAGCACGGATAGGTTGGGTATTAAGTTGTGCATCTGAAATACGAACCCAATCTCCTTTGAACGGAATTGATTCAGCTTTTTGGTTTTCGTCAGATCTATTCCTGCGACATTGATCATTCCTTCGTCTGCAATATCTAAAGCTCCGATCATGTTTAGCAGTGTGGATTTACCCGATCCAGATGGCCCCATTATTGATATAAATTCACCTTTCTTAACTGTGAGGTTAATACCATTCAGGGCCTTGATATTCCCATGATCGTAACTTTTTTTAAGATTCTTGATTTCGATTATGTTTTCAGAATTATTCATAACGCAGCGCCTCCGTTGGGGATAATCTGCTTGCTCTGTAAGCTGGATATAAACCTCCTATTACTCCAACAAGGAATGCGACCACGAATGCTCTTACAAATATATCCAGTGCAAATGATGGTTTGATAATTCCAGATACTGATGGGCTGTAAGTTAACAATATCTCCACTCCAACTACGGCAATCACAGTACCAACCACAAATGCTATTAATGTCAGTACAATCGATTCTCCAAGAATCATGCCCAATATTCGTTTATCTGTCCACCCAACGGCCTTTAAAACTCCAATTTCTCTTGTTCTTTCATATACAGACATTATCATGGTATTTATAACACCCACAGCACCAATAAATATAGCGAGTAATGAAATAGCCCATGATGCAGTGTCAATAAAACCTAATCCCTGATTTATCCTGCCGGCAGTTGCTTCTGCAGTTGTTGTTGTTAGCTGGTTTGGATATGCTGATTCAATATTTTGACTTACCGTTGTTACATTTGCATTGTCCGTAACTTTAACCAGGATTGCACTGATTTTATTGTCGTTGCTTGTTAAATTCTGTAAGGTTGAAAGTGGCATGTAAATCCCAGCATCAGTGATGAAGTTCCCAGTTTCGAAAGTTCCTGTAATCTTAAAGTCTTTACCATACAGGTTGATTGTGCTGCCAGTAGTCAGGTTTTGATCCTGAGCAAATGTTTTACCTATTATTACTTCGTTTGTGCTTGAATTACCAAATGTTGTGCCGTTAACACTATCAATACCAACTAAACTTAATTTTCCAGCATCTATTCCTGTTACGGATATTGATCCGCCAGGGCCGAAGCTGCTTTGTGAACTGTTTGAACTCAACTGGCTTGTAGTGGTTGATGTGTTAGTTGCCCTTAAAATACCTGCAGTATCTTTAACACCTCCGGTTGAAAGCAAGTCTGTAGCTAATGATTCATTCAAAGTTCCTCCTGAACCAATTAAACTATTTGAACCTGTTTGAAAAGCAGTTATTTCTGCAGCTCCAGCTTTCAACGTACTTTGTGTTGAAGTTTTAAGGCCACCAGTAACCATCCCCAGTGCTACAATTACCATTATACCGATTGCTATTCCAACTATAGCAAGGGCACTTCTTGTTTTGTTTCTGAATGGATTTTTTACCACCAGCGATAAGAACGACATATTCTTTTCTCTTTCAAATTCTTTTAAAATATTTATGCACAAATTATGCACAAATTAAGGTATGATTAAACATCCAACATAGTTTTCATCAATTAACTATTATTTTTCATACAATTTTTCTATTTTATTTTACGAATCTTATGGATATGATATGTTTTTAATACAATTTAAAATATTAACAGAGAGTTGATATATTCATTTTATGTAAAATTAAAACTAGAATTCAATTTTAAGATGAAAAAAATATTGATGTAATCATTTTTAAGAATGTGGCTTAAAGTTGCCTTATTTTAGATTATCCTTTAAATTTACACATTAATTTTATCATAGACTAAATTCAATAAATAACTTGTGAAAAATATCACAATAATAGCGTTAAATTTTATGGTAATGTGATTGTTATAGTAATTTTATGGTATATAGGATAAAAATTATATTAAAGTTCAACAAACATTTGATGGTTTATTAAATAATTAGAAACTTATTTATTTGATGTTTCAAATTTCGATATTGTATCATTTGGAATCATAGGTTGATTGGATGATCATGAAAGGGGACATACAGCAAAATACTAAAAAAACTCCAATTCTTTCATTTAGGAGATCATGGATATTGGGAGTTGTATTCATTATATTGTATGTTGTCCTATGGCTTAGTTTAGGTTTTGACCATTATATACAGACCATAGTTTCATTTGTAATGGTTACAATAATTTATTCAGCAGTTACAATCATTTTATATCTTACTTCTAGATCTGTGGATACTTCGGAAAGGAGAATGAAGGCAGCATGGAACTTTTTAACGTTGGCTGTATTAGTTTCACTTTTAGGCAATCTACTTTGGGTTATGTATATTTTTTCCAATCAAAATCCTACCACATCATTGGCTGAAGTGTTTTATATACTGTTTTATCCACTTTTTTTGATTGGTATACTGTTGTTTCCATCTTCTAAGAAGACACAGATTCAAAGGTTTAAACACTACTTCGATCTTGTCATCATAATGTTCTCATTTCTATTGATTTTTTGGATATTTTTACTGGCACCTGGTTTTAAAAATTTTAGTGGAAACTTGAATAATCTACTAATAATGTTATCATATGTTATTGGGGGCTTTGTACTGGTTTTTGCAATGTTCGATTTGTTGCTTAACAGACTTAAAGAGGATATGTTTGTTCCTGTAGTATTGCTGCTCTCAGGAACTCTGGTCCTTCTCATTACCAGTAGTAGTTACATCTATGAGTTCATTCACAATTCCTATTTTACTGGTAATCCTACGGATTTAGGATGGATCATTGGTTATTTATTCATTGGCCTGGCTGGAGTTTCACAATTAAACAATCAGAAAATTAAACTGGATTTTTTAATTGATATTTCTTCCAATATTTATAGAAACTATTCTTTCACAGCTTACCTTGCTGTTTTTGGAATTTCTATCGGATATTTATCATTAATTTGGGCATATAACACCCAAAGCTCAAACCTATTATTTTTAGAATTTGGAGTTGGTGTATTAATAATTCTAGTTGTTGCTCGTCAGTTCGTTTCAATAATTGAGAATAAGAATCTCTATAGACAGGCGCAAAATGAAATTGCATTAAGAAAAGAAATATCTCAGAATTTAAAGGATTCTGAACTGGCATATCGTACCATATTTGAGAATACTGGTACTGCTACAATCATAGTTGATCAATTTAATGTGATAACACTTTCGAATACTGAATTTGAAAAGTTATCTGGTTACAAAAAAGAGGATATAGAAGATAAGAAGTCGTGGAAAGACTTTGTGTATAACGAGGATTTAGGAGGGATGCTTGAAGATGATCAACTCATGATTGCAGAAAATAAACCAGATCACAAGGAATTCAGACTGGTGAATAAGGATGGTGAGATGAAAAATGTCTACGCTGTCGCTGTATTAATTCCTAACTCTAAGGGAATTTTAATATCTTTACTGGATGTTACTGTTCAAAAGAATGCAGAGAATGAGATAAAAAGGTCCTTAGAAGAAAAAGAAACTCTTCTAAAAGAGATACATCACAGGGTTAAGAATAATTTAACGGTGATATCCAGTCTTCTTAACTTGCAATCGAGGTACATTAAAGATAAGGATGACCTTAAAATGTTCATGGAAAGTCAGAGCAGAGCCAAATCCATGGCCATCATCCATCAAAAACTCTATGCATCTTCAGATCTAAAACACATAGACTTTGATGATTACATAAAAACACTTGCAACTGATATTTTTGAAGTGTATGTTCAAAACCCTTCAGATGTAAACATATTCTTTGATGTGGAGGATATTAAACTTGATATCAACACTTCTATACCATTGGGCCTTATATTGAATGAATTATTGACAAATACTTTGAAATATGCATTTCCACACAATGAAAACGGAGCATCTATAATTCAGAATGGTAAAATCACTGTTAAACTTCATAAAAATGATGGAGGATACAGATTAACTGTTGAGGATAATGGGATAGGTTTACCAGCAGACTTTGATATTAATAAAAACAGTTCGTTGGGATTACAATTAATAACGACTTTAACTAAACAGATCGATGGTCATGTAAGTTACTCCAGTGATGGTGGGGCCAGTTTCACAATAGACTTTAAAGACAAACTCTATTGATGAACAGTAGGATTTTAGTTCTTTATAATGGAAAATTGATGATTAATATAAAAAGAAGAAGAAAAATGAAGTATTTATTCGATCTTGATTTTGATCTTGTCTTCTTTAACTTTAACTAGTTCTATGGTTAAAACAGACTCTTCAAATTTAGCAGAAACTTTTTTGACATCAATTAAATCAGGAAGTTTTATTTTCCTGTTAATTTCACCATAATTTCTCTCTTTCTTGATAAATTCCATATCTTCAGGGTAATCTTCAAATTTAGCTGTTATATCTATGGAATCTTCAGTGATGTGGACATTAATATCTTCTTTAGATATTCCTGGAAGGTCTGCTTTTACTATGAAAGATTTTGAGTTGCTTATTATGTCAATGAGTGGTTTTTCACCATTTGTATAATCTGAAAGTGTTTTACCTAGTTCATCCTGTTTGTCTTTTAATGAGCTTATGAAATCACTTATCTTACCTTCGGCCTGTTTTCTTGTTTTTTCAGCATTTTCTTTCAATTCTGTTTTCCTAACTGATGCTTCGTCTTTTAATTCGGTGGTCTTGTTGCTTGTATCTTTTTTAATTTGGGATGTTTTCATAAGGGCTTTGTCCTTTGCCTCGAGAGTTTTATCAAGGGCCTTGTCTTTTGCATCTAAAGTCTTTTCTAATGCTCCTTTCTTAACTTCTATGGCTTTTTCTTTAGTTTTTGAAGTTTTATCCATGATATCACCTTTAACATCTTCAGTTTTCTCTTTTAGGTCATCTGTCCCAGTTTTTTTGAGGGATCTTTTCTTCAATGTATCTGATTGGACTTTCTTTTCTGCCATATGAGTTCACCTCATAATATTTTCTCATTTATTATTTTATGTTTTTTTGTTGAAATTAAGTTTTCTATAAATTTATTATATACAAATATGATTGTATAACCCTGTGTTATAAAATCTGCGAGTTTGTTGCCTTTATTTCAATTTTTTTTACTTTAGGTTAGTTTAACAAAGATTTATATACGAGTATATCATAATTTAATATATCAATTTTTTATATATTAAAATTTGATATAAATAATTAATCAATGGAGATCAAAATGAAACAAGTAATAAATGGAATTAAAACTTATTTTTCAGATAAGAAAAATAGAATTGTACATATAATGGCAGGATTATCTGGTTTAGTAGCAAGTATTATTAGTTTAATTGGCTTTTATGATAGAATATTATTATTTGCTGTAGCAATTTGTTTCAATGTACTTAGAATGAGAGTAATGCCATGATCCTAACAGCAGGATCGATTATTCTCAATGTGTTCACTGGTTTTCCATACTCAAGAACATTATTTAATCACTCTTGGTAGTTGATATTTTCTTATTGCTTTTATTTTAAGAAAATAAACATTATTATAAAAATTTGTTCATTTTTAAAGTTTATACTGTAATTAATAAAGATAATCAAAATATTTTTCGTATATTGTTCAACATATTATTAATTGACTGTACAGTGTTAGTAACTTAAATTCAATTTATAGTATTATTCATGGGTTTCAATGTTGATCGGTAGTTTTTTGTTTTCTAAGATTCGATTTTTGAATCAATTTTATCATGTTTAAAAACAGTTTAATTTACGTTTAAATACAGCATTAAGAATTTGTTAACCCTATTAATTCTATTAAAATTATTTAATAGATTTTTATTTAATTATATGCTTATTTATACCTTTAATATCTAATTTGAGTATTTTGACTGATTATCTGATATTCTGTTACTATCCAAAGATTTATAAAGAATGAAAGACAAGAACAGTATTGTCGGAAGACGGAAGCACACTTCCGAGTATTTACAAAAATACGATTAAAAAAAATTCAAAAAAACAAAAAAATTTAGAGGTCTATTATGGTAAGAAAAATTGCGATTTATGGAAAAGGTGGAATTGGAAAATCTACAACTACTCAAAATACAGCGTCAGCCATGGCTCACTTTCATGATAAAAAAGTCATGATTCATGGTTGCGACCCTAAAGCAGACAGTACAAGAATGATTCTGAGGGGTAAAATGCAAACCACCATGATGGACACACTTAGGGAAGAAGGCGAAGAAGCTTGTATGAATCTTGATAATGTAATGTCAACAGGTTTTGAAGGAATTAAATGTGTTGAATCAGGAGGACCAGAGCCAGGTGTAGGATGTGCTGGTCGTGGTGTAATTACAGCAATCACACTCATGGAACAACTCAAAGTATACGATGATAACGACTTCGTATTTTTCGATGTTCTAGGTGACGTTGTATGTGGAGGATTTGCTATGCCAATCAGGGATGGTAAAGCCGAAGAAATATACGTAGTTGCATCTGGAGAAATGATGGCTTTATATGCTGCTAACAACTTGTGTAAAGGTATGGTAAAATATGCAAACCAAAGTGGTGTAAGGCTCGGAGGAATCATCTGTAACAGCCGTAACGTAGATGGTGAAAAAGAACTCCTGGAGGAATTCTGTAAAAAACTCGGAACCCAACTCATATACTTCGTACCAAGGGACAACATGGTACAAAAAGCTGAGTTCAACAAAAAAACTGTTGTTGACTTTGATCCTGAGTGTAACCAAGCGCATGAATACGAACAACTGGCTGGAAAAATCATTGCCAACGAAAATTTCGTAATTCCAAAACCAATGTCCATGGACGAACTGGAAGAAATGGTATTGCAGTACGGTTTAATGGACTAATTAAGTAAGCAGAAATTTAAAGAATGATTGGTCAAATTAAGATTTTAAAAACTTAAATAAAATCATGATTCAAGGAAACCATCCTCAAATTAGGAATGAATCATGATGTTACCACAACCCGAAAGGCTTTGATAGGTTTATTTGATCATTTTCATCATTTTTTTTAAAATTTTTAATATGGATTTTAGTAGCTTACGATATGCATAAACATGATCATCAAAAGATTTCTTTAAATGAATAAAGTAAAGTTATTCAAAAAAACGATTAATTAAAGGAGAGAATATAATGCCATATCATACATTTAAATGCAGTAAATGCATTCCTGAACGGACTAAGCATGCTGTCGTCAAAGGACATGGCGAAGATATAACATCGTGCCTACCTTTGGGGTACCTGAACACCATACCAGGATCCATATCTGAGAGGGGATGTGCATTTTGTGGTGCGAAACACGTCATAGGCACTCCAATGAAGGACGTGATCCACCTCTGCCACGGACCCGTGGGCTGTACCTATGACACATGGCAAACTAAAAGGTATATCAGTGACAATGATAATTTCCAGTTTAAATATACCTTTGCAACAGATATGAAAGAGAAACATATAGTATTTGGTTCAGAGAAGCTGTTGAAGGAAAGCATAATTGAAGCTTTCAGGGCTTTTCCAGAAATCAACCGTATGGCAGTGTACCAAACATGTGCCTCCGCACTCATAGGGGATGATATGGAAGCTGTGGCACAGGAAGTAATGAATGAAATGCCAGATGTCGATATATTTGTTTGCAACTCTCCAGGTTTTGCAGGTCCAAGCCAATCTGGAGGTCATCATAAAATAAACATAGCCTGGGTTAATCAGAAAGTGGGAACATTTGAACCCAAAATAACCAGTGACTACGTAATAAACTACGTTGGTGAGTACAATATTCAGGGTGACCAAGAAGTCATGGCAGATTACTTTAAAAGAATGGGAATCCAAGTACTTTCCACTTTTACAGGTAATGGATCCTACGATGATCTAAGAAGTATGCACAGGGCAGATCTTAACGTACTTGAGTGTGCCCGTTCTGCAGAATATATCTGTAACGAATTGAGGGAAAGGTACGGAACTCCAAGGATGGACATTGATGGGTTCGGTTTTAAACCACTTTCAGAATCACTTTTAAAGGTAGGATTATTCTTTGGACTCGAAGATGAAGCTCAAAAGATAATAGATGAAGAAACTGCCAGATGGAAACCTGAATTTGACTGGTACGCCAGACGCTTAAAGGGTGTTAAGGTCTGTCTGTGGCCAGGTGGTTCAAAATTATGGCACTGGGCCAATGTGATTCATGAGGAGATGGGAGTAGAAGTGGTATCACTGTACACAAAATTTGGCCATCAAGGAGACATGGAAAAGGGTATTGCAAGGTGTGGTGAGGGAGCACTGGCAATTGATGATCCAAACGAGCTTGAAGGTATCGAAGCCATGAAGGAACTTGAACCCGACGTTATATTCACAGGAGTAAGACCCGGTGAAGTGGCAAAAAAACTTCGTGTACAATATTTAAACGCCCATGCATATCACAATGGACCTTATAAAGGATATGAAGGTTGGGTTAGATTTGCCAGGGATATTTATAACGCAGTATATTCTCCGATCCACCAACTGTCGGGTCTTGACATAAGCAAAGATGAAATAAACATAGAAAACAGATTTATGACTAAAAACATGATATCTGATGTTAAAATTGATAAAAAAGCATCAATTGCAAATAACGAAAGGGAATACACTGGAAAATATGACTGTGTAACAGATCTCCGGGAAAAAAGTTACTGAACAAAAATTTTAGAGATATCTTGTCTGGGAGACTAATAATGGAAGAAATTGAACATAACAAAGTAGAACAACTGGTCAACTATATAATGAAATGGTCATTGTGGCAGTTTAATTCTCGGGAATGGGATAGAGAAAAACAGAATGAGGAAATACTAAAAAAAACCATGCAATTACTCTGTGATGAACCAGTGGAAAAAGAAACACCCGAAGACAGGTACTACTGGAGTGAAGCTGTGGTGCTTTCAAGGGATTTTAAAACTAACTTCCAATGGATATCTGAAATGGACAAAACAGAGATAAAAAAACTTATAGAAGACCTTAAAAATCGTATAGATTATTTAACAATAACTGGATCTTTAAATGCAGAACTTAAAGTTAAACGTTACTAATATGGAGGTGTTATCATTTCTTGCGAATTGAAAAAGAAGGAAAGATCCGGTATTATAAATCCAATATTCACGTGCCAGCCTGCAGGTGCCCAGTACGTTAGTATTGGTGTGGAGGACTGTATTGGAATTGTACACGGGGGACAGGGTTGTGTCATGTTTGTTCGCCTGCTCTTTGCACAGCATTTTAAAGAAAATTTTCTCCTGGCATCTTCGTCCCTGCATGAAGACACCGCTGTACTCGGGGCAACCCATCGTGTTGAAGAAGCTGTTGACGTACTGTTAATGAGATACCCTGAAGTAAAGGTTATACCCATTATTTCAACTTGCTCAACTGAAATAATTGGTGATGATGTTGATGGTGTGATAAGAAAACTGGAAAATGGTCTTCTCAAAGAGAAGTACGCAGATCGTGAAGTTCATCTAATATCAATAAGCACTCCAAGCTTCAAGGGTAGTATGGTTAGTGGCTATGATATAGCAGTCAGAGATTTTGTGAAGAAGTTTGCAACAAAGACAGAACCAAATGGGAAAATTAATCTCATAACAGGTTGGGTCAATCCAGGAGATGTGACCGCACTTAAACATCTTTTATCTGTGATGGAAGTGGATGCAAATGTGTTGTTTGAAACTGAATCCTTTGACTCACCGCTCATGCCTGAAGGTGATGCAGTATCTTACGGTGGAACAACAATCAAAGATCTTGAATCAACTGGAGATGCCATGGGAACAATAGTACTCAACAGATACGAAGGTAAACTAGCAGCTGACTTTCTGGAAAGGGAATTTGAAATTCCATCCATAATTGGCCCAACACCCATCGGTATACGCAACACAGATACATTTTTAAACAACTTGAAGAAGATGAGTGGAAAACCAATTCCCCAGTCACTTGTAAGGGAAAGGGGAGTTGCCATAGATGCACTAACTGATCTTGTGCACATGTTCTTTGCAGATAAGAAGGTTGCAATTTTTGGAAACCCTGACCTTGTTATAGGGTTAGCTGAATTTTGCATAGATCTTGAAATGAAACCTGTCTTACTCTTACTTGGAGATGATAATGTTAATTATTCAAATGATCCTAGAATAAAGGAATTTGAGGAAAAAGTTGAGTTTGACATGGAAATAGTTGAAAATGCAGATTTATGGGATCTAGAGAGAAGAATAAAGGATAAAGAGGTTGAGCTGGATTTGATTATTGGCCATTCTAAGGGACGATTTATTGCCATGGACAACGACATACCTATGCTTCGTGTAGGTTTTCCAGTCTACGATCGTGCAGGTTACTACAGACATCCAATAGTAGGATATGCTGGTGCAACATGGTTAGCAGAAGAAATGGCCAATGTTCTATTCACAGACATGGAGTACAAAAAGAATAAGGAATGGATCCTGAATGTCTGGTAAAAAAATATTCTTTTAACCGTTATAAATGGAATAGTTTGTAGATAATTGAATTGCATATAAAAAACTATTGTCTACAGTTGAAGGTCTTAGATTATGGACTTTGATTATTTTTTTTTAATTTTTTTGGAAATTAATAATATTTATTTAAAATAAACAAAAAAACCATTTTAGAGATGATATTGTAGTTATACGAGGTAAAAAAAATATGAGACTCCACTACTTACAGCATGTGCCATTTGAAAATCCTGGCAGTATCCTAACATGGGCTAATGCCAACGATTTTGATGTAACAAAAACAATGATGTTTCAGGATGATGATCTTCCTGACCATGATGATTATGATTGGTTAGTGGTTATGGGAGGACCCATGAACATTTACGACCATGAAAATTATCCTTGGCTATTAATGGAAAAACAATTTATAAAAACTGCCATAGACACTGGAAAGCTAGTTATTGGCCTGTGTTTAGGTGGACAATTAATTGCGGATGTAATTGGTGGTGAAGTGACTAAGAACAATCAGCTTGAGATAGGTTGGTTTCCGATACGTTTTAAAGAAGGTTTCAAATCATCAGCATTATTCTCATTTTTACCAGACGAACCAACAGTTTTTCACTGGCATGGAGACACTTTCAGTAAGTTGCCAGAGAATACCGAGTGCATAGCTGAAAGTGATGCCTGTGAAAATCAAGCCTTCATATATAAAGAAAAAGTATTTGGATTTCAGTTTCATCTTGAAACTACTGAAAAAATCATAAATGACCTGGTGATAAACTGTGCAGATGACATGATACCCGGACCATATGTCCAGTCAAAAAGCGAACTACTAAACAATGAACATATCAAGCAAACCAACATTTGGATGGATAAATTCTTAAACAAACTGAAAAATCAGGAAAGTGGAGAGGATGGTATTGAATAAAATTAGGTATATCCAGCGAGAGTGTAATGACAAACATAAAATTGAAGATTTTTTAAAATCCTCCAGGGTGGGAGTACTTGGGATGAATGATGGAAACAAACCCTATGCAGTACCATTAAATTATGTTTGGCATGATGATTCAATATTCTTTCATGGTGCAGGATCAGGTAGAAAAGAGCAGATACTTACTGAAGAACCTGAAGTATGCTTCACTGTGTTTGAAGAATTTGGAACTGTATTAGATCCCATGCCCTGCCATGCAGACACGGCTTACATGAGCATTATGTTGTTTGGGAAGATTCAGAGGGTCATGGACTTTGAGGAATCTGCAAACATTCTGGATCAATTGGTAGAAAAGTACACTCCAGGATATTACCAGAAGGGTTTGTCTGCGAAGATGATGGAGAATTACCGTTCAGATGTGGATGGAAATCCAGTATCAGTCTACAGACTAAAACCATCTCATGTCACTGCCAAGCAAAATATTGCAGAGGAAGAAGAAATTTTCAGATAGAGGTTTATTATTGGCTCAATGGTTTTTTTTTTCAATCCAAAAATTTTCCTCATTTTTTCAAAAACATTTATATTTCATGAACACCAATATTAAAGTAACAAAAATTAACTAAAAATTTACTGGTTAAAGTAACATGTTTACAGATTTAATCTAACATAACAAATAATTAGGAGTGATAATACATGTTTGAATACACTTACAAGTACCAAAATTATTTAAGAAACAGTTCACCAAGTTTTGGACCATTTTACACGGCATTTGTTGTTGCCCTAGAACAACAAATAGAACTTTTGGACAAATCAATGGGATATACAGCTCCAATTTATTCCCCTATAAATGAAATGGCTCCAATAGGTTATTAAACTATTTTATATTTTATTTTTAAATTTTAAAGTCATATACTGTGGATATATTTTCTACTGTAAAACTTATTCTTATTAAATGAACTGATTTAAATTTAAAAAATTTTCTACAGTATAAATTTTATATGGTTAAGTAAATCTAAAAAAAGTGGAGTGTTAACCTTAGATTAAGAGACTGTGAATGTTCAACTGGCTTGAATATTAATGATATTTCAGTTCAACCTTACTTTTCTGTTTGATACTGTTTTCAAATTTCCCATAAAAGCAGATCACTAATTACATATAATTAGATGCATATAAAAGACAGCATATAAAAAATTGAGATGATAGAAAATGATAATCGAAATAATAATCGTACTCATATTAATTGTCGTTGTTGTGGCAGTAATTTGGCTCTACAACGGCCTAATAAACCTCAGAAATAGGGTAAAAAATGCATGGTCTCAAATAGATGTGCAGTTGAAACGAAGAACAGACCTGATTCCAAATCTTGTTGAAACTGTAAAGGGATATGCATCCCATGAAAAAGGAGTATTTGAAAATGTTACAAAGGCAAGATCAAGCCTCATGAATGCAACTGGAGTACAAGAAAGTGCTGAAGCTAACAACCAGTTAACAGGTGCTTTGAAAAGCTTATTTGCTGTAGCAGAAAACTATCCAGATCTAAAGGCCAGTCAGAATTTCAGAGAACTTCAGGCTCAGCTCACAGAAACTGAAGATAAGATCGCATACTCAAGACAGTTCTACAACGACACAGTCCTCAGATACAACAACAAAGTTCAGATGTTCCCAAGCAACATATTGGCATCACTTTTCAAATTCAACGAAGCCGAATTTTTCGAAATAGCTGAAGGAGAAAGAGCTGTTCCAGAAGTTAAATTTTAATTTAGGTGATGGAATGGATAAAAAAATTTGTCTTTCTATACTTCTCTTTTTTTCACTCTCAATAATTGCAGGTAGCGGAGCAGCCTTTGCTGCAAGTGACAACAGTTACACAATTCCACTCATTAATGAAGATATCTACCTACAAAACGATGGATCGATCCATGTTGTAGAGAAAATCCACTACACCTTTGATGGAACATTCCATGGAATAAACAGGTACATACCATTAAACGGAAGTCAACAGCTTACTAACGTTAATGTAACCACAGATGGGGCATACAGCAGTTTTCAAGTTCTTAATGTGAATTCAACCAAGGATATTAAGGTTTATCTGTATTCAGATGCAGCCAAAACCCAGCCCATAAATGGGGGTAATGTAACTGTTACAATTTCCTACGATCTTTTTAATGTTATGAAGTTTTTCAATGATGTGGCTGAACTCCAGTACATGCTGGTGCCGAATAAATGGCAGGTGGATATAGGTCAGGTTGTAGCAAACATACACACCAGTTCCAGCCAAGGAGTTCAATACTGGTTAAATCCACCATACTACAATAAAAGTGCAGCGTGGCAGGGAAACACACTGGTTCTCACGAGCGATACAGTTCCTTCTGGTCAGTACTACGAGATCAGGATGGCGCTCCCTCGGGATCAGTTCGCAGCAACACCGACACATGGATTGATCATCAATCAGAATGGTTTAGCCCAGATGCAGCAGATACAAAATGACTATCAAAACTCTCTGAACTTCAGAACTAATCTTTACAACCTGTTATCTGTGCTCATGTTCCTGGCACTATTTGTACCAGTCTTAATATACTTCAGATATGGAAGGGAACCCAAGATTGATTATCAGGCAGAGTACGAACGTGACATTCCAACTGACGATCCACCTGCAATGGTTAATGCCATTTGCGGACCAGGATTCTCCAAAAAGATTGGAGAGCCTGATATGGATGGTTTCAAGGCAACCATAATGGATCTGATAAACAGAAAATATCTGAAAATGGAAAATGAACCCCTGGATGAAAAAGACATGGATAAAGAAGGATATGGTCTGGTAGGTTCGATGTATTTAAGGTACAACGCCCAGAAAGATTCCTCTGAATTGAAAAACTTTGAAAAGGATGTTATAAACTTTTTAACAGAGTTTGAAGATGAGGATGGTTTAATATCTTTGGATGCTATTTCAGATAATCTCAGTGTTCGTGAAACTGCCAGATCATTTAGAAACACCTACATGGACTGGAAGGATAACCTCAGAAACACGTTACTAAATGACAATGAACTAGACAAATTCTTCAACAAAAAGGGAGATTCATACCTGAAACTCTTTGGTGGTCTGGCACTTGCTGCAGCCATAATTGTGTTTTTCTTCACTGTCATGGATGAGATACCTGCAGCACACCCTGCCTTATTGCTGTCAATTGTTCTGGGAGTAGTGGCAATAATCAGTCTAATTCTACCCCAGAAAGTTGGTGGACAGTGGACAACTTATGGTGAGGAATATGATGCTAAGTGGCATAACTTCAAGAAGTATATCCAGGACTTCAGTTTAATGAAAGAGTACCCTCCAGAATCCATAGTGATATGGAACAAGTACTTGGTTTATGCCACAGCACTTGGAGCTGCCGATGCAGTTCGAAAAGCCATGGAACTTAACGTGCCTAAAGATGACCTGAATGGTAGCGATCTATACATGTTCCATTATTATGGTGGATACATGCTTCTCGACTCGGCATTTGACACGGGAATGACCACAGCCACGGCATCTTCATCAAACGGTGGAGATTTCGGAGGTGTAGGTGATATTGGAGGAGGATTTGGCGGTGGAGGCGGAGGTGACGCTTTCTAAATCCAATTTCTCATTTTTTTATTTCACATCTTTTTTTTAACAGATAGGTTTTTTTGGAAGAATTAACAAACCAAATACAAAGGGTTCTCCATATTATAAGTGGGGGAGGGTTTGTTAGTGGAAGATCCATATTTTGAAGTTTACAGGGACATGGTGGAGTACGTACTTGACAAATTTCAAGTAGATGTACCAAACTACAGGATAATATTTTTATCTGACAAGGAATTTGATGTTTTTAACTATGAATGTGACATTATCCGAAGCTTTTACTATGTAATAACACAGGAAAAACAGTTCGGATTTAACAGGTACAAAGAAAGATACCTTGATATGGTAACCAAGGAGTATGGAGAATTTTTTTATCAGAGTGAAGAGGATATTTACGCATCATTGATACATGTAAAAAAGGTTTACAACACATTGGAACCAGTACACAATGCACTTCAAATTTTAACAGAAAAGGATGCTACAAACAAGGATGTTTCATTTCTACACAACTTAATAACAACTAATATGGATCAGGATTATCTGATACTGTTAAGAAAAACACGTCACGAAAAATTATCCAATGGATTGAATGATGATAACAACATTTTTTTTGATGTGGTCCATGAAACACTCCATATCATTGAACATGAAAATCCACCCTCAAAATGGAAGTTCTGGTCAAAAAAACGTATGGATTCTGATGAAATGGACACAATTACCCAAGAAATTTTCAGTGAATGGGATATAAAATTCTAAAAAAATAAGAGGATGGAAAGTTTTTAGTTTAGTGGTACAGGGAACTTGAAAAACTTCATAGCAGCCTTTATCATTTTAAATTCAGTGGCTGCAGAAACTATTGTTGATGCAGTATCCCTTTCAACTTCCATTGTTATGGTGTTAATTTTGTATTTAAATGCCTGAGCCCTCACCATACCGGTTTCTAATGGTTGAACTCTGCTAGTACAGCCAGAGATAGATGTGATGTATTTGGCCCATTTCACTTCAGGTGAATGGGATGTGCCAGAGTTTACATTTAAAAGTCCCCTAGATGTTACATCTCCTCCTGAGTGAACATCTAGAAGGTAACTTATCCCATTTTTATGTGCGAAGTTTATGATGTTCCAACCCGGAGAACCAACAATGTTGGCAATTCTGTTTGGGTCTTTGCCATTGTAAAATCTGGTATTTTTTGCTGTGTCAATTGGAATATCAAACGGTATTACATAGAGGGTCCCTTTGAATGATTTATCCTTTATGAACTCTAAATATTTCATTATAGCTATGTTTGCTTCGGTTTCATTTCCATGGATTCCAGCTGAAATCAGTACCTTTGGTCCGTTTCCATTTCCAAATTTGAGCATGACTGATCCTGATTGTTCAAGTCTGAAAATTGTCTTTGCAAAACTTGTCTTTGGAATGTAACTGTTTATTTCACGATTTTTCAGTACATCTCCTGCCACATGTTTATCAAAGATGATGTAGGTAGGACCTATTACTTTAATAGGGGATGAATAGCCGTTGTTGTTAGTTTCATTGGATTCAACGATGTTCTGTGTTGCATCAGCAGATACCATCACTAAATGGTTACCAAGTTGCATGTTAGTTGGAATGTTAAGCATTGTCTTTTGGGTGTTTGATGCTCCTGCTTTAATGCCATTGATGTACCTTTTTCCAATCAGGTAATTATTAGAAGTTAAATTGGTTTTCAAATAGTAATTAACCCAGAAACCTCCTGTAGAGCATTTGCCTATGTTGGTGATTGTGTTTTTCACAGTTATATCACAACCACGGACAGCAGAACCTTGTACAACCACTTTTGTAACTTTTAAGTCCGATTTCAAGGTTTTATTTGTGGAATCGGAATTTATACTTACCGCAGATACTTCTCCTGCAACAATGAATGGGGTTAGCATTAAAATTAATGCCATAATCAGATTTTTTTTCATGTTATTTCACCCGAGTATCGTGTACCCAAAATTTCTAAAAACCCTTTATTACTTGTATTTTTGTTTGTTTAATTTTACAATGGGTCTTCTAACAAATTGAGTTTGGTTTAAGTTTGATCAAACTACTCTTAAAATTAATGGGAAAAATTATATATGCTACCATTTACATAATATAATTACATAAAATTGGGTTGTTGTTCTCTTTTTTCGCAATATATTCAATTTTTTTAATGAATTTGAATTGATTCATGATAAAATTGAGGAAGTTTATTATTAAATTGTTTGATTTGAATTATATATAGTTGTATCCGTTAGTCTAAAATTTACTCTTACAACTTAAAAAAAATGGACCATTAAAAATTAAATGAAGGGATCAAAGTCTTCATTTATTTTATGGCAAAAGGAGGAATAGCTAAATGTTTAGAGATCCTTTAGTTAAAGAAGTTTTAATGGATATCACCAACGATGGAGAAAGCAGTGTACCTATTATTGAGTGTATTATTAATGGAAAAACATTCGATGAGGAAATTGCTGAGGAAACTGATATTCGTTTGAACACAGTTCGAAAGATACTCTACAAACTTCATGATGCAGGAGTGGCAAATTACAAGCGAAGTAGGGATCCTGAAACCAACTGGTACATATATAGCTGGAAGTTTGATGAGGATAAAATATCGGAGATTATTACTCAGAAATTTGAAAAGTACTCTGAGGACATTGAAAAGTCACTAGAATATGAAGAAGAAAATATGTTCTTTATATGTAAGGCCAATGGACACAGATACTTGTTTGAAGAAGCTACAGAAAACAACTTTGTCTGTCCAGAATGTCAAAACACGCTGGAATATCAAGACAATTCCACCATCATACAAGAGCTTAAACATATGCTCAAAACCAACAACAAGTCCTAAATATTTTTCAATTTAAATTATTTGAGGGCATGTTAAAAATAATATTGATGGATACAAATAATTTTAGATTTGATCCATCATCTTTTTTTTACAGTGATTTGAAGACTTTTTTTTCAATGAATTTTTTTAGTAAATTTCATTTCTAAATTTTGTAACTATTTTCATTCTAATATAATTGATAATATAGGGATATACATAAAAATTCAATTAGATCTTAACATTTTATTGGCTGATGGTTTTAATTTAATTTTAAATAAGTCCAGAAATTTTTTGGTTCCCTTAATACATAAAAAATTTGTTCCTATTAATTTTTTCACTTTAAACGGATACGTATATTTATCAGCCTTATTGTGTTTATGGGGTTTACTATTCACATTTTTCATTAAACTATGGTTAAATATGTCTTTTTTTGGTTTAAAGAACAGTTTTAGAGTTTAATGACATCTGCCCATAATACAACTTAATTGAATAAGAATTATTAGGTTTCTTTTTTTTAAATTAGTTTTATTAATGAATTATTTGGGTAAAATAACATTTATTTGGACTTTTTAATTATATGGTACGAATAACTCTTTAAATTACTTTATTTTCTTTATAAAGCATTTATAGAACGTTTTTTTAGAATTTCAAATAGTAATCTTTATATATTATTTTGAAGTTACAATGTGTTAGATCATATAATCTCTAATATTCTTTGATTTTATGACCGGAGGCGGTATAATTAATAGAAAATCGATATCTATTTTGTTATTGCTTTTGACAATTGCACTACCATTAAATGTGGATGCAATTTCAGCAGCAGCAACTAATCAAAACAATACAGTTCAAAAAACCAATCAATCTTTGTCTGCTAACGACTTACAAAATACAACTAAAACAGTGAATACAACTAAAAAACAAATTTCAACAATTAAAAACACTACAACAAAAAATCATGCAGCAGCAGGAACAGTAAAAACTGTATCATCCACCAGTACAACGTCTTTAACTTTTAAAAACATGTTAAAGGCTTCTACTAGTTTAAAAAACTTTATTACCACTAATAAAAGATTGCCTAATTATGTAACAATTTCTGGTGTGAAACTAACCATGCCACAAATGTTGTACATTCTTTCACAAACCATTGTGAAGATGAAAAGTGGATCGAAAACTAATTCTAAAGTGATTAGTGTTAAAGCTCCTACTGTTACCAGTACAGAAACAGCGAAAAATGGGACTATAACAAAAAGTCTTTATTTGTCTGAGGCCACATCTGTCTACAATTATATAGTTAAAAACAGGATAGCTCCATCTACTGTGAGTAGTTCCCTTGGAAAGATGAGATATGAATCCGTTGTTTTCATGTTTTCTAAAATTGTCAGTTTCTATGGAACAAACAATAGATTGCCAAACTACTCGACTCTTATACCATTAACTAAAACTACAGTAAAAAATACTACAACAAACACATCAACAGGTACAAACAATGGCTACATCGCAAATGTAGTTCCAACAAGTCTTAAAAACTATTTGTTACCTACAGCTCATTGCCAGTCTGACAATTCCCAAATAAAAGCTTTGGCAGCTTCCATAACTAAAGGACTTAACACTCCACTTCAGAGGGCTACTGCAATTTTTAACTGGGTAAGGAATAATATTGACTACTCATTCTACTACGACTCTCATAAGGGTGCTCTTGGTACTCTAAGTTCAAGATCTGCAAACTGTGTAGACACGTCACATTTAGTTGTGGCATTGGAAAGAGCTGCAGGATTTGCTGCTCAGTATGAACATGTAACAGCACAGTTTACTAGTGGAACCTGGTATGGACATGTGATTGCATTGGTGTATGTGAATGGTGTATGGTACAAAGCTGATGGAACAAGTTACAGAAACTCTTTCGGAGTTGTTAATAACTGGAACACAAAAACAGCTACTGTACATGCAAAGTACAGGGAACTTCCATTTTAATTTAATGGATTCCAATTTTTCTTATTTTTTTGGCTTTGTAGAAACCCTTTTTTTAGTTGATTTGTGTTGATCGGTAGATGTTGTATATTGTGTTTTTAAGTTTGGTTTCTTTGTTTGATAGCTGTGTGCTTCTGCTGTGGTTTATACCATTGAATTTTCTTTTTATTGTTGAAAATATGCTTTCTACATTGTTTCTTTTTGAGTATATTTTCTTTCGAAATATTGTTGGACTTTTTAATCTGTACTGACCGTTTTTTGCTCTGTTTTTAAGAGGTATTTGGTCAAATGCTTTGAGTTCTTCATTAATGCATCTTCTTATCGGTTCTGTGTCATATGCTTTGTCTGCTACAATGTATTCTGGTTTATATTTTTTTATTTGTCTTAATGCTGGTTTTGCGAATTGTGTATCGTATTTTGGTCCCCGTGATGTTTGATAATATAAAATAAGACGCGTTTTCACGTCTATTGTTAAATGGTTTTTTATATAGCTTTTTCTTTCTTTTTGCCGTATTTTAGCATAATATTTGTCCGCATAATCATTCGTAAAACCAGAGCCGTCCAATGCTATTATATCTGGCTTAATATCATTTAATGATAATATTAATTGGTTAATTTCTCTAATTTGTTTTGAAGGGAATCGTTTGAAGAATTTTTGGATTGTCGTAAAATGTGGAACCTTTTTTATCCTCAAATATTTCTTAATTCTGTCAGATACGTCAATAAAATCTATTATCTCTCGATATGTTGATTTTGTATAGATTTTCATGGCCAATATTGTGAATAAAGTATGTTGTGAATATAAATGGTTAGAAAACGTATTAGAATACTTTTTTATCGCTATTTTAACATAATAATATGTTCTTTCAATGAAATTCATCAGTTTATTCTCTTTTAATTCATTATTCTTGTTTAAAAATCTTTTTAAAAATTTATTGTTAAAATTTTTACATCCAAAATCCGAAAGATTTAATTGCTTTGAAACCCCAACATGAACAGGGGAATAATAGATTTGGTCAATCATAATAATATTATTCCCCTTTCTCATTATAAATACTTTAGGAACTGCATTTAAAAATATGCAACTGTAATTTCAGGTGAAAACAGGAAAACAGAATCCTAAACTTAACAAATTATTTTTATACCCCAAAAATCCAAAAAACCTAGACTTAAAAATAAAAAAAACGAGGGTTTCTACAAGGCCATTTTTTTTAATAATTTATGAGTCTTCATTTACCGATGTATTTCTTAAAATCAATAATAATATTTAAGGTAATAGTAATAACTTATTTTAAAAAGGGTCTATGACTAAATTCTGATATATTATTTTTTTAACAGGTTACTCCTCAAATCAATCTTCATCAATCTTGATAAATGACTTATTAAGTTATGTTGTGATTAAGTTATGTTGTGATTAAGTTATGTTGTGATTAAGTTATGTTGTGATTAAGTTATGTTGTGATTAAGTTATGTTGTGATTAGGAGTTTCTGAAGTTTATTTACTATACCTATTAAATTCATGATTTGAAATTGAATATTTTTTCATTAAAACTAAAAGTCTGATTTATACTCCTTCAAATTCTATGGTTAATTTGAAAATATTAAACTAATAAATCAACGAGCCATAGGATCTAAACATATATATTGATGCTTCCTCCAGTTTAATAGAGAGTAAGATTGTTACTGTAAATTATTCATGGGCTTATATATGTAGTGGATGCAAACGGTGTTATATTGCAAAAATAAAAAAAATAGTTAATTTATTTATAGGATATTTTTTGGTTCCATCTCTGGACTCGTTAGTGTGTTGATTTAATCGAACATGTTTTGATGTTGTTTTTTCTGTTCCATTCGTTAATTTTCATTGTTGGATCGATATAAGATACTAACCTGTAGCCACTATTGTAAGATTTCTTTAATGTGACTTGAAAGGTTTCAGATTTGCTGCTCCCTGAACTCAGACCTTTGAAGTATTTGTGACCTACATAATTACCTAAACCTGTTTGTCCAGTTTTTTTAATGTAATAATTGACATAGTAATTGTCAGTTTTAATGGTTCCTTTGTTTTTAACTGTATTTGAAACAACTAATTTTTTGCCATTAATGGTAGCATTCAGATTGGAACTTATCAGATCCCTGAAAGGACTTGCAATATAAATTTTATTTTTGCTAATTCTGAAATTATTATTTTCATTGGTTTCAGCATTGTTTTTTCCTGAATCTACATATGCTGCCATGTAATAGTTCCCCGTTGATATTTTTGATGGTATTGTCACGGTTTTTTTTACATTAATTATGGATTGTCCTGATAAACTGGATATGAATGAATTTCCTATGTAAATAAGCTTGTTTGTTTTTTCAAGGTTTAGGTAGTAACTTACATAGAAATTGCTCGATTTTGCGTTGGCCAAATTCTTTACAACTGTAGTAATGCCAATTGAATGACCTTTTAATCCCTTGTTAGGATTGATCATGTTCACCACAGTTAAGTCGGGTTGAAATGGATTCTTTGATCGATCACTGTTGTACCAGGCTTCTGCAGCAATCCCATCATATTTGGTGGTTTCAGATGCTTTGGGGAAAGTTCCTAACCAGTTTCCAATAAATGCAGCATAGCCGTGTGTATTTCTCCAGATAACAGTATTTTTATACGTTGTACTTTTGGTAATAGTTTCATAATTTATTTTATTGGCTTCTTTAAAATTTTTAGCCCCTTTAATAAAGTCTTTAACGATATCTGCTCCTATCCAAGACGTTGCATAATAATTGGCGCCAACTCCAGTGAACATTCTTGCAAAGTTGTAAACTGTTGATGTTGGATTCGCAACTTCTACATTGTCTACCCAGCCTGAAGAAAAACACGACTGAAGTATAAATACAGGAATGTTACTTTTTACTGGAGCGCTAAAGAGTTTACCATTCCATCCTTCCCTCATTTTATCTCCAATTCCCCAGATGAAGTTATCTGAACCCACCAAAGCAAATGGTGGGGCTGCGTTTCCACCATTTAGATTGTAGTTTTCAGCTTTATAACCGCCATGACCGGCATAGATGATAGCGTCAGCCCCGTACATTCCTTTTAAGATATTTTTGGTGGTTGCATTATTTTTATAAACTTCATAAACCTGATATCCCTTGGATTTGAGGAGAGTTGCAATACTTTTGGTCTCGGAATAAGCGTCGGGAATATCGCTGTTTGAATCTCCTATGATCAGAATATGGGCTGATGAAAAAGGTATGAAACAGACAACAAATGAAAGGGACAACAGAGTAATCAGTATAGTTTTAAACAATTTTTTTGAGTTCAAATTATTACATCCAATAAAATTATTATATCTTATAAATTTATGAAAAACTGCTTAACAATTGGTATTAAATAAACTGTGTTCACTACAATATAAAGTTCAAGTTTTGTGTGGTGATTCAGGTCACCCAATACAATATTGAGCATGGAAACTTGATGAAATTTTATTTTTATGCTTCAACAATTTTAATAAATTTAAATCTGAAAATTTTTATTTAAATTTAATGCTTTTTGAGTTTTAGGAGCTTTAAAAAATAAAGTGTTGATATGGATTAAATTTTTAACCCATATGCCGATATGATCTCTTTAAAATTTGCTATTGAGATATGCAGCTTTCCATAGGAAACGTAGTTTGGAAGCCTCTTATTTTTTGCAATAAATACTTGAGTTCTTTTTATACCATCTTTCAACTGGGCAATTGTGAGTGGACTCACTGTGAAACTGGTTGAATAACTGTTCAAACTTTTTCCAGATGCAGAAACAACGGTGCCACTTCCAATTGTAAGAATGTATTTAATTCCCCTTTGAAGCAGTGGATGTGATACTGTTAATGTGTTTCCAGACACTGAAGAAGTGATTGCAACTAAATTTCCAGTACTGGTCCTTAATTGGATGTTGTTCTTGGCTAATTTGATAGATTCTGTGAATTTTACAACGATCTGTTTATTTGCAGCCATATAAACAGCACCATTTGATGGGCTGACACTTGAAATTGCAAAATTCTGCTGGATCTTGTCCACATGAGCTGACCATAACACCATTCTTGCGAGTAATCCATAATTTGTTGGCTGTAACTCTGGGTGTGGTCCACTTAACACAGACCTACCACTACCATAATAATCCCCAACTATTGCTTTATATCCTTTATAACCTATTTTATTGTCTGCATAAGTTGCAAATGTAACAACACTACCTCCCTTTGCATACATGGCAGGCCCATTGTAATGTGCAAGGGTTAATGTCTTGCTTGATCCTAACAAAGCACTCACAGTATTGCTGGTTGTTACAAGAAGATTTCCTTCGTGGGAAACATGTTTACTGTAGACATGAGGTGCCACACCCCATCCATTGTAAAGTCCGTCCACATGTTTTGATCCAGAGTAGGCTCCTGCACAGATACCCACATATCCATGACCGCTTGAAACGAATTTTTTTATGGCGTTTCCATCCACATTTTTGAGGTAATATAAACCACTAGTACCTCCAGGCATAACAAGTACATTAAACCCTGCTAAAATTTTTGAGTTGATTGTACGTGTTGTTCCAACGCTGAATTTGTATCCTGGCACAAGATTCTTGCTGTTTGAGTAGTGTAAACCATTTATAACACCTGAAACACAGCTTTGGATGGATCCAGATCCACGGTATACCAAGACCTTAATTGTTTTTGTCTTGGTGGTTGATACAGATGTCTTGGTGGTTGAAACTGTTGATTGTGTAATATTTTTAGTTGTAATATTATTAATGCTAGAACCTGTAGAACTGGAATTTACAGTTGCTGCTGAAGCACTTAAAACACTCAAACTCACTGTTAATCCAAATATTAACAGTAATATAACTAAATATTTCTTAATAAATAACTACCTCCGATTTGATGTATGGAAAATGTACAAAACTTGCCTTCCAATGAACATCAACATATTTTTATGCGAATTTTATAAATAAATGTCCAATTAAAAACATGAATATTTGCTTTATTTAATTTAATTATTTACTTTTTTAAAGGTTTTGTTGTTGTAATAACTTTTTATTCAGGTAGTACTAAAAAAAACAACCAGGAATATTAAAAATATATTATTCACAAAAAAATGTGATCAGTTTCAAGCAAACTTTATTCGAATATTCTATAAAATACATAGACAGGAATTGTAAATCTATTTTTAATTCAAAATAAATATAATCTTAAATTTATAGATAATTATCTGTTCTTTTTATGAATGCTGTATGTTACAATAAATTAATTTCCAATAAACAACAGAAATATTGTTTAGATGGCTGGAGGTTTTTGAATGTCTATGTTAGGTTTGACAAAAAAACAATTTTTAAAACGAAGTAAAGAATGTTTGGATGTTCAGGGTATTCAAGTTCTTAATATAAATGAGCTTATTGATTTGGAATTATCAGGAAAAATCAATAAAACAGACTCGTATAAAAGGATAAGGGCAGTTATGAAAGATTTAGACTCAATATTTACCAAGTACCATAATTTGAACCCGCCATCTGAATGTGTTAATGCCAAACAAAGAATTCTAAATTCACTCCTGATACTTCAGGAAGCGGCAACTGCAGTGTATGACAGCAATCCGCGAGAATCATCTAATAAAAACCAAAAATTTGACATGAAAAAGATAGAAGATGCTCAAATGTTTTTAAATAGTTTTAGACAAGTATTTGGACCGTTAACAAAAGAAATTGATGAATACTTGAAGGTTTAAATTTTGTAAGGTCCAGGGACTTACAAACAAGTGGTTGTCACAAGCACTCATGCTCTTTGATCCATGAACAAATGGTTATTATAACCTCTTCATCCACATGTCCTTCTTCAAAATATTCCTCGGGGCTAGATCTACCTTTGCCAGAGATAAAAAGATGGTTTAAGTTTGGGAAAAGTTTGAAACTCGCCCTGCTGTCCTGGTTTAAAACTCGTTTCCATTCTTTAAAATCCTTTTCACTAGAAACCTGATAATCTCTACCACCCTGGAGTATTAATACCGGTGATTTTAATTTTTCAATTGTGTTGAGTGGATCGTAATTATGAAGATCATTCCAGTAATCAACAGGAATGTTTAATGGAAGATCAGTTGCCTGAACTGTTTTAGATAGTCCGCCTTTGGCATTTTCTACCTTTTGTTTTAAATTATCGAGATCCTCCATTTGATCAGCTGTTAAATTGCCTGAAAGACTGTAGATATAATTGAATTGATCGAGAATAACATCTTCAAGTGATCGTGTGAAACCTGCCATGATAACTAAACCGCAAATTTTATCATATTTTTCATTGATTCGAGGAATAAGAGTTGCACCTAGGCTATGGCCCAAAACAAACACAGAATTGATATTTATTGAATCATTTTCTTCGAGTAGTTTTAGGGCTGATATGGCATCATCAACAACTTCTTCTTTTACAGTCATTTTTTGAACAATTTCAGGAGTTAATTCTTTAGAATGTGCAAAAGTGCGTTTATCATATCTTAAAACTGCTATTCCATTGGAAGCAAGTCCCCATGCAAGGTCTTTGAAAGGTTTATTCGGCCCAATTGTTTCATCTCGATCGTTAGGTCCTGATCCATGAACCAGCACCACACATGTAAATGGTCCCTTTCCATCTGGAATTGTTAAAATACCTGGCAGTTTCCATAATCCTGAACCCACATTCACCTCAACCTCATTAAAGGATTTTTCATCAACGTATAACGGAGGATTGTAATTAGCAGTTTTAGGGGTGAAACTCAGCCCACTTATCTGATCTTGTCTGTTGAAAACAACTTGTACATCAATTTTTAGCATCTGGAACTCACACTGAACTAATACAACTGTGTACCTGTCTATCTTGGCAGTTTTTACAGGAACGATTTGTATGAGTGAACCTGCATCATGAACATATTTTTCCCAGGTTTCTCCTAATTTTTCAGCATTGAACACAGCATTCATTGATTCGTCGAATTCAAGCGAGGCTTCTTCAAATCTTCTTAAAACCAACCTGTTTACAAAGTTAACAGCCAATAATTGAATACCTTCAACAGATTCTTTATCCATTATTAAACCTCCAAACACCACTGATCCATATATTTTTTTCAAACAATATAAAATTTCAAATGTCTTTTACATTTTCATTAAAATATTGTATGATAATCAACAATTCTGCTGTAAATGATTATTTAATTTTGATCGATGGGATTACTTCAGATGATTTAGATTTTAATGATGAAATTTAGTGCATATAAACTAAAAGATTTATATTATTCATAGGAGACATTACTTATAAGGGTTAATATTTCGCTTTTGGAAATTGAAATCTCTTAAACCAGATTTCAGATTTTAAAAAGCACAAGACAATAAATTTATTATAAAAAAAAATCTATTGGGGGTAAAAAAATGTTGTATAAAAAAATTAGTATGCTTCTCATGGTTTTTGTTTTTACATTTATTATATGTGGAGCGGCCTCTGCAGCTTCTCCAACAAGCCATGCAACTAAGATCACCAAGGTGAGCTCAATAAATTATGATCAGGATTACGCTTCAATTGACGGATCAAGAATTGTTTGGCAGCAAACTGACTCATCAGGTCATTCAGTGATCTACTACAAAAATGTAGCAACCGGCTACACTGGAAAGGTTTTGAGTTCAAAACAGAATCAATTCACACCTGCAATTTCAGGAACCAAGGTAGTATGGTCTCAAAACAAAACTAATGGAGTTTTTACTGTTTATTATAAAAATATGGCTACAGGGTACTCTACAGCAGTAATGAATTCAGCATTTAATCAGTATGCACCTTCAATATCTGGTAATACAGTAGTATGGGTTCAAAATGATAAATCTGGAATAGTATCGGTGTATTATAAAAATTTTTCCACAGGAAAATATGGTAAAGTGTCAAAAACTTCACAAGTAATGTCTAAACCTTCCATAAGTGGTTCTAGAGTTGTTTGGTGCCAATTGGACACGTCGACAAAGCGTGTTGCAGTGTACGAAAAGAATTTTTCCACGGGCTTCTATGGAAAATTATCATCATCCAAACAGGACCAACTAACTCCTGTAATAAGTGGTTCAAGGGTAGTATGGGTTCAGTTTTCAGGTAAAATTGGTGTAATTTACATGAAAAATCTTTCAACTGGCAAGATCACCAGGGTCAATCCATCATCAAACATACAGTACAATTCACAAATAAATGATCAAAGGATCATATGGACTCAAATACAGGGACAGAGTTCAGCTATATATCTTAAGAACTTAAATACCGGATACTCGGCACCTATAGTTCCTGTAACTCAGTTTCCAGTGGACAATGCTGTGATTTCTGGCGTGAGAATTGTATGGACTCAATACACATCGGATGGACACACAGTACTCTACTTGAAAAATCTTTCAACAGGCTACAAAGGAAGGGTAGCATAACAATTAGAAAAATTTCCTAATTTTTTATTTTCTTTCTAATTTTTTAAAGCTGGTTTTATTCAACCAAATTTTGATTGATATCTATTTATTTAAAAAATAACATCATATATGTTGTTATAAATAAAATTAAGCTGTTTATTTATTTCTAAATTTCTGGACTAAATTGAATAGTTGAACAAGACTCCTCCAATTCTTAAAAGATTTTTAAAAAAATTTTTAGACTCCTCTCTCCGATTCTTATATTAAACTTAGGTTGGACAGGTTTAAATAATTTTCTGAAAAAAGGAATATATTACGGATTAAAAACTGATTCATAGGGTGGATGAAGTTAGAATTTCAATTATCAAAATCCACAGTACCCCTAATTGTTATTATAAATCCTTCAATGAAATAGCTCATACTCACTGGCAGGAATAGAATTGAGATAAATATGGATAAAACATAAGAGTTAACATCAATACTACGGAGAATGGTACTATTAAAACCATTTCTGAATTTTTCGTTATAAATCCAATGCACATTGGGTCAAGATTACTCTCAATTCGATTAATGCAATGACTTTGATCAATTTCATGGGGTTTCATCTATACTTTTTTTTAATATCTGCCAATCTGCTATTTTTCTAATAAATTTTAATAAATTCTAAAAAGGCTTTTGGATAGTAAGAATTCAATATTTGGGGATTTAAAAATAAAAATGTGGATAGAAAAAAAATTCCACTATTTTAAGGTATTAATCTGCTTTTATTTTACCATCTAATACAAATATAGTTCTATCTGCTTTTTTAGCTACATATGGTTCGTGTGTAACCATTATCAAGGTTACGTTCTCTGTTTTATGGATATCCAGAAGAAGTTTTAATATAACTTCTTGTGTTTCTGAATCAAGAGCTCCTGTAGGTTCGTCTGCCAAAATTATTGAGGGGTGGTTGACAAGTGCCCTTGCAATTGCAACACGCTGTCTTTCCCCACCGGATAATTTGGTTGGTTTTTGATCCACTTTACTCTCAAGATTTACTGATCTTAAAAGTTTCAAAGCCCTATTTTTCATCTCTTTATCTGAAATATTTGTTTCAAGGAGGGGTATTTGAACATTTTCAAGCACTGTTAAATTAGGGATAAGGTTATGAAGCTGGAATACGAATCCAATTTCCTTTGATCTGAATTCGCTCAGATCCTTGTTTTTCATTAGATTCACTCCTGCAACATCTATTTTGCCTTCATCTGCCTTATCAAGTCCGCCTATCATGTTTAAAAGTGTTGATTTTCCAGATCCTGAAGGACCTATTATAGATACGGATTCACCCCTTTTTATGTTGAGATCTATTCCATTTAAGGCGATTATTGAACCATCTTCATATTCTTTTCTGAGATTTTTTATATCGATTATGTCATCATTCATAACGCAATGCCTCCGTTGGGGATAATCTGCTTGCTCTGTATGCGGGGTAAATACCTCCGAGGATTCCAAGTAATAAAGCTACACCTATACCTTTTAGGAGCAGTAATATTGAGAATGCGGGCAAGATTCCTCTCAACAGATGGGTAACACTCAGAAGTTCCACAATTCCAGCTCCGATGATCAGTCCAACAAAGATGGCTACAAACGAAAGTACAATGGATTCACCCATTATCATGGCAATTATCCTCTTTTGTTTCCATCCAACAGCTCTTAAAACACCTATTTCTCTTGTTCTTTCACTGACTGCTTTTAACATTGTGATAATGACAATTATTCCACCTACTAACATTGCCAGTAGTGATACTGCCCATGAACCTGATTTTATCACATCTAAACCATGGTTCATTCTGTCCATTCCTGAGAGGGATGTGGATGTTGTTAACTTGTTTGGATAATTATTTTGAATTTTGGTTGCGAGGCTTGTTGCATCTGTACCGTTACTTGCCTTGACTATGATAAGTGAAACCTCATCAGTTTGGTTAGTTAAGCTTTGAAGGCTATTTAACGACATTACAATTCCCCGGTCATCCATGAAGTTACCTGTTTCATAGATACCAGTGATCTCAAATGTTTTGTTTGATATTGTGATATTGTCTCCGACTGTTTTGTTCATTTCCTGGGCAGCTGTTTTTCCAATTACGACTTCATCATTGTTTGAGTAAACAGTACCATTGGTTATCACAATATCGTCCATACTGATGGAACTACTGTCAATTCCTATTATAGAAGTCATTGATCTGAAATTTTCAGGTCCTGATGTCGAATTTGTTGTTGTACTTGTGCTGTTACCTAGATCCACCGATGTTCTGAGTACTCCTACTGCACTTCCAACCCCTGTTATCTTACTTATTTCATCAACTTTGGATTGGTTGATTACCTGATCCTGACCCATGTCTCTAGGAGGTCCACCTCCATTATTTTGTCCGGTTGCAGCAATAACTGAAAAATCACCGGCCCCTGCTGTTAAAGCACTTTCTGTTGATTTAGAAAGGTTATCTGTTACCATTCCAAGACCTACCACTGCAGCAACTCCAATGGCAATGCCTATAATGGCCAACAAACTCCGTGATTTGTTTCTAAATATGTTTTTTAAGATTAGATTCCTAAATTTCATAATTTTCGTTTAGGAACAGTATTAATGTAATTATACCAATTTTTTACACAAGATTCTTCCCATTTTCACCCAAATCATTACCAAATTTCCATGATCGCAAAATGAAGTCTTCAAAATTTTTGGAAATTTAGGGTGGTGTACCCTAGTAAAATTAGTATGTTCTTGAAAACAAAATTCAAACAGTAGAATTCTAAAAATAAAAATTCAATAAAAAAAAATTAAAAACTTAGAAGAGTAGATTATGCTCCTCCTGCTCCTCCTAAGTTACTTCCTGTTTCTGCGTCTATGTCTATTTCTCCAGCATTTTGTCCCTTGTAAATTACTGGCACTATATAAACCATTTTCCCGTCCTGATTTACAAGTTTTGGTGTACCTGCAGTTGCACCAGGCTGATTAATGTATTCACTTGCTTTTTTCTGTGCTTCTGATGATGATATCATATTATTCACACTTTTATTGTTGCCTGTACTTGTATTTACCATATCAACATTATTTGTTGTGCCTGAACTCTTGGAGATGTTTGTGGAATTTTTGGAATTTGCAGTGCTGTTCATGGCCATTGCCACTCCAATAATTGCCACTACAACCACCAACGTCACAGCTATTGCTTTTTTCATATTTTTATCTCCTGCTCAAATTAAAATGGCAGTGTTTGGTATATGCCATGTAATGTGTAGGTAGCTGTGTTCCAATTTTTTATAACTCCGAGTGAGTTTCTATAGCTTGTACCGTCTGCATTTAACCATTTACCATTTACATATAACTGAGCCCATACATGCCCGTACCATGTACCACTCGAAAATTTGCATGTTCCATGCATGTATCTGGCTTGAATTCCAGCAGCTCTTGCAAGGGCGACCATCAAGTGTGCTGTGTCACAACAGTTTCCAAGTCTGTTTTTTAATGTTCCAGAAGCACCATATTTAGTGTTGTAATAAAATGAATAACTAATATGGTCTCTGACCCAGTTAAATATTTTAACTGCTGTTTCATATTGGGTTGATGAGCCTGCCTTTAGTGATGCTGCTAATGCAGATACTGAGCTTGTGTTTATCTTTGTAGTTGTTGTGTTTATCTTTAGACCTGCTGTGGAAACATTTTTCTTGAATGTTGTTATTGGTATTTTCTTGGTTCCAAATGATACGTAGTTGGGTAATCTGCCGTTTTTCTTGTAAAACGCCTCGGCTCTAGCAATTCCGTCTTTAATCTGAGCTATTGTCAACCCATTTATCTTTGTTGTTGTGTTGATCTTAAGGCCTTGTGTTGCTATGTTTTTCTTGAATGTTGTTATTGGTATTTTTCTGGTTCCAAATGATACGTAGTTGGGTAATCTGCCGTTTTTCTTGTAAAACGCTTCGGCTCTGGAGATTCCATCTTTCATTTGAGCTAATGTGAGTCCATTAACTTTAACAGGTTCTCCTGCCGCCATTGTACTGTTTATTTTAGTTTTGTTTGATGGGTTTGCTGCTACCTTAGAAACTTGGGATGCTGATTTAGCTGTATCTTGAAATGTTGTGTTTGATACAGTGTTATTCGCTGCAATTTTAACAACTGAATTAGTCCCATTTGTTTGATTCACTGATGCTGCAAAGGTAGTGTTGGCATTCACCACCAAAACTAAAGCAAATAGTAATAGGGCAGAATACAATATTTTTCGCTTAATTATACCGCCTCCGTGTTCAAAATCACCAAATAATTAATTATCAGGGGTTTTTGAACAATCTTAGTTACACATTTATGACATATAAACTTTGCGATTTAAAATCAGAAAAAAAACCCTATTAAAAGTCTGTTTTTAATTTAAGGCATTATTTAACGGTTTTGTAAACACGATCGATGGAATATTCAAATACTCATTGTTTTTAACTAAAGATCAATCCTTGAATCTTATTTTTAAAAATAAGTCATTGAGAATTTGTATTTATACTAAATGTTTTGCTCCAAAATATCTTAAAACAAATTATTCAAGTATTTCACGTAAAAAAACTGTCTAATGGTCTATTATAACATTTAAAACTATTTTAAACTGATTTGTATCGGTTTTTATTTGATATTACAAACTATTAAATAGATTATTACTAATTTGAAAAAATTGATGGAAATGTTTGGATACGCATAAACAGACTGATTCCAGTTTTAAACTGATATTTTTATAGTAATGACCCGAATTTCAGTGAGTTTATTTTTTTTTAAATGTAGATCATACGGAGCATTTGTCATACTCGTAGGTACGTATCAATGTAAATAATGGTACATCTGAAGTTTCGAAGATCACCAGATCAAAAATTTCCTTAGGTGGTTCTGAATCTTCAGATCTTAAAGAATCTTTAAGAACTGAGTAATAATCAGGATTAATTAGAATTGCATTAGGAAAACGTGCTTTTGAGTGAAACATTTTTCTTTTTTCCCTAATTAAAGCTAAAAGTTCTTCACCAGTTATTTTTTCATTTTTCATGAATATCCTCCTTCTGTGCTTAATTATATGAAACTTATTCCACTTCAAATTTTTCAAATTATATGAATCAAATGAATATTATGTGGTAATTGATCAGTTTTCCATCATTTTCCATTACAAAAAAATATTAAATTCGAGTAAAATCCCATCAAATCCTATTACTATATATGTTCAAAAAACCAAAATTAATTATGTCTATATTCGGCTTTAAAGTCGTTATGGACTAAAATTTGGAAGTGATAAATTTGTTTGGAAATAGCTACGGAAATGATAGAGGAAATGATGCCCCAATTAAGGAAGGCTCCGAATACGATGTTAAAATTGAAGATACCGGTAGAGACGGTGATGGAATCGCCCGTATCGAAGGATTTGTAGTGTTTGTAGCAGGCGCTAAAGTTGGTGACGAAGTCAAAGTACGTGTTAACTCTGTAAGAAGAAACTTTGGATTTGCAGATATCGTAGAATAAATTCTAAAAATTCAAATTGAAGCTAGTTTTTCTTTGAAAATGATAGAATTATACTAATTTAATCATTTTTACTAAAGAAGCTTTAGTTTGATTTTTTAATCAATATTTTTTTAAAATTTAAAATAATACATTTAAAGAATTTTATTTTGAATTCATTTTCTTATAATTGCTAACCTATTTTTACAGTTGGTGGATGATTCCATCTGTTTGTCAAAGATATTTGTGAGGATGTCCAAAGATTAGATCTTCTAATTTTAAGTTTTAATATTAAAAATTTATTAGTTTTTGATTGTTGTTTCATAAAATTTCGGTTGATTATTGAATTTATTAAAATTAAAGGTTTGTACGCTTTATTTCTCAGTTTTTTTTTAGATTTGGAAAATTATATTAGGCATGATGAAGTAGTATGTAATAGGGTGAATTTAGCTATTTTTTTAGTTGGCATAAGTTCTCCAAAAATTTATCTGGGAGGTAAAAAAAAATGTTTGGAAGAGCAATATTGATGATTACTGTTTTATTTGCTTTGTCTGGAATTATATTTATGGCCTTTTCTATTTATGATGTCAACACTTCTAAACAGGTTAAACAGCTACAATATCAGCCAGTATCAAATCCAATAATTGGACAACTATCTGGGACGGATTTTAAGATAATATCATCTCATTCTTCCTCAGTAACGACAAAAAAACACAGATCAACAAGCCATGTTTTATCAGTTTCAACTGTTAAAAAAATAGCAAAAAAATTTATAAAACAGCGAGGAGCCACTCCGGGCACTCCTAAACTCGTTAAATACAATGGTAAAAGGGTTTACATAGTTCCAATTATTCAAAATAGAATAAAAGTCGGAGAAATAGATATTGATGCAAAAAATGGTAAGAACCTGGGGGGAGCAGGAGGAGCACCAAATTAAACTTTTTTTTATTTCTTTTTAATTTATACCAAAAATAAAATAATGGGCAGTTAATACAATAAATTTATATTTTAACGAACAATGGAGATGATGATGAACTACCACCTGTAATAATTATTCCCAGATGGTTGTAAAGCAGGGTGTTCAAGTTTGTACTGTTGTTTATGTTAGTTGTGTTGGTACTGTTTGTGCTGTTGGTTGTATTGTTTGAGTTACTGGTTCCATTTTGGAAGGTTGTATGCCACCTATCTAAAAATTCTTGAATCGGGATGTAGCCAGTGCTTCCTAGGATGTTTGGATCTTCCAGATAAATATTCTGACTATCAACTCCAACAATAACCATGTACTCTCCGTTTTGTTGTGAACTTGTCCAGTTAATATTTTCTGTACTGTTGACTACTGCTTGGATGTTTACAATAACAGGCACTCCCTTATCAACGTATCCTTGGAGATCTTCAACACTCAAATTTTCTTTAATTTCAGATTGAAAACCAAGAGTATTTGCAGCATCTACAATATTATGGGGAAGAGTTCCATTTTCATTGTTGTTGGTGAGGTTAACTAATTTATCGATTCCAACATTTGTCCCATAGTAAGCTAACACTTCTTGAAGTGCTGTAGGACCTGTGGAGTTGGCAGTAGGAGCTAATAGGTTTGGTACTTTGAGAATGGTTGTGTTGTTGTGGGAAAGGTTTTGACTGTTCATTAAACTTGTGTTAGAAACATTGTCTGAAGTGCCGTTTGTTGATTCGGAATACACACCTATAGGTACTGCTATAACTAAAAGTAATAGAACCATTAAAATTAACTTCAATTTTAGATTCATAATATAAAATTAGATTATGCTGTTATTTATTTATTGGCCAATTACAGTGAAAATTTATGGTACAATATATTTTCATTCATTTTATTAGTTGGATGATCTACAAGTTATTTATATGATGTGAGATATTTATGTTAGTTAGTTAATTATTTGTTATAAGATTCTATGTATTGAATAATTTTTTCATGGTATCTTTTTATACAAAATAATTATTTAAAAACTATCAAATTAATATTAAGTATAAAATTAATTGTACAATTCTAAAGAATTTAAATCAATTTTTGGTGATAAAAAATGAAGCTTTCCACTGTAATTATTGGTGCAGTAGCACTGGTTCTGGTTTTTTCATTTGTAATAACCTTATTCGGACCTGTCCAACCTTTAGGAAGACTTTCATTTGTTAAATTAGAAAACCCTGATATGTATCCTGGGCATCCTCATTCTGTACTACTTGCCAAGTACGCTGAAGAACATAATTCTAAGTGTGCTTTGGTTGTGCATTTTGCAGGAAGCTCAACTTATTCCAGCTATATAGAGGATGGTGTGAATAGTACCACGGATCCTGATGGAGTTTACATAATAGAAGTTGCCTTTATAGACACCCAGGGAAGTGGTTCAACAGGTTTAAACCAGACGAATTACTTGGATTCATTGAAGGTAGCTTTATTCGGTGTTCCTGACGGCAGGTACAAGTACATGTCTGATGGGGTTGTTTACAATTCCTATGATGATATGATGAAGCATGTTGAAAAAGTTGCAAAACAACATGGACAGCAAGGCCCTATACCTATGGTATGGCATGGAACAGTACGTACAGATAACCCGGTTATAGCTCCAGGATGCGGATTTCCACTTTACTTCCAGATCCTAACAAAAACCTATGGAATAATTCCGGCTTATATTTACTGCATCACAGGGTTGATCTTCCCTTATCTGGAAAGTCCATACACAAACTATGAGCTTTTACATGCCGCTGAACTCCAGTACTACTATAATAACGGGTATATTAACATAAATTATGTTAAGAGTGGTGTAAATACTGCTAAATACTATGGTGGAACTTCTAATTACGATTAGATTCAAATGTTCCCCATTAACCTATTTTTTTTAATATTTTGATGTTATTAATTTCTTAATTACACATCGAATGATAATGATATATAACTCCAAAGATTAAATCTATTTTAACGGCTTTAAATTTAAAAATACGCAATAATAATGGTTTTTTTTAGATAAAACCTACCAAAATATATATAAGTAATCGGAGCCGTAATAGTGCTTGCGGAAAAAATAAGTAGGGAATGAAAAGGGAGGTAAAATATTTTGAAGGGAATTCAAATATTCAAAATTTTAGGGGTACTAATCACTCTACTGGTGTGTGTATCTGGCAGTTACGCTACTAACCCGGAAGCTGTAAACACAACAGACAACCAACAAGTAGATCAATTAAGCACAGACTTAGGCTACATAGCTGATGATTCTGGTGCGGATGATTCTGGTGTAGATGATTCTGGTGTAGATGATTCTGGTGTAGATGATTCTGGTGTAGATGATTCTGGTGTAGATGATTCTGGTGTAGATGATTCTGGTGTAGATGATTCTGGTGTAGATGATTCTGGTGTAGATGATTCTTATACAATAGAACCTGTTTACATGCCAATAAATGGGGTATACAGAAGCCTAATCTTAGAAAAATTCGCAGCAGATGATTCAGGATCGGACGATTCTAATAATGATGATTCAAGATCTGATGATAACCCAAATGATATTTACTATACATTAGCAACATCTGAATTATCTGATGGAAACACTCCTTTAGCCGCGGGATCAGATGAAATAGATGATTCAGGTTCAGATGACTCTGATAATGGTTCTGGTGATGTTAGTGGAAATGGTGGTATAGGGGATGGATCTTCTGATGATAATGGATCTTCTGATACTGGAATAGACGACGGATCCTTAGACGACAATGGAACAGATGTTTATCCAGTAATAGCTGAACAGGACCCAACTTCCGGTTCAGATAGTGATTGGGGATATGGTAATAATGGAATTCATAAGGGTAATTCCAAAAATATCGCATTAAACAGCTCCAATTCCATTCCAATGCAACACACAGGATTGCCTATTTTACCAGCACTCTTAGGAGTACTGAGTTTAATGGGTGGATTTGTTATAAACAAAACTAGATCGTAAAGATCCTTTTTTGTATTCTTTTTTTTATTCCAATTTAAGTTGAAATTAATGGGCCTGAATTTAACCTGAGTTATTCTAATATTTTACTTATTTTATCTCATAAAAAGATATTAATAGCTGTGGCCACATATTATAGATTGTAAAGTTTAGATCAAAGTTATGGCAGGTATATGTCATGATAAGCATGATTAAATTCAGGATAAACTTTTAGATCCTTAATAATTAATTTCATGAGTTAACATGAACCATTTTTAAAAAAATAGGGGCTCAAAAATAAATATGAGGAGGATTTAATCTATGGCAAAGGAAGGAAATGTACTTTTAGGTATTTTAGCAATTATATTAGGTATTTTAGTGATAGTCTTTCCCCTTATCAGTGTCTTCACTGTAAGTTTAATCGCAGGGATTGGAATACTATTTTTAGGAATATGGTTACTCATCCAGAGTTTTGGAGTTTGGGCAACAAACAAAGGAGTGAGTATATCCTATTTGATACTTGGAATTTTAGCAATTATTTTAGGCATAGGTCTGTTTGGTAACATTTTGGCTTTCAGTTTTCTTGTAAGTTTAGCTCTATACGTAGCAGGATTCTTCCTAATAATATCGGGTATCCTTTCAATGTTCTCTAAAGAAGGACCAGCAGGTAAAGGATCTGGTGTTTTAGGTATAATACTAGGTATTCTGTACATGATACTGGCAGCATATGCATGGAACCCAATATATCTAGCAATTTTAATTGGTATCTGGTTAATCATAGATGGTATAGCTTTATTTTTTGTCAATCCAATGGAAATGGCAGAAACACAAAACTAAGATTTTTTGGTCCCTATTTTTTTTATTTAATCTTTTGTTTATCAAATTTTTTTTCAAGGTCTGCAAAATTCTAAACACCAACAGGTATATCCGGGGTAAATTTTTTTGGGAGGCGTTTACCCGGATAATACCGCTGGTTTTGATGAGGTTTGAAAAATAGTATATTACTTTCCTCAAACATGATTTTAGTTTGAATTATATAAATCAATATTCCCAAATCATGCCCAAAAGATTCCCATTTTTGTGAACAATACAGGACTTTTAGAATAATTTATTAGAATAAAAAAATACAACTAAAAATATGGATCTAACCAATAATACAATTTTCCTTGAATACTGTATGAATCATGATTTAAAAAAAGAACAGCATTAAATTACAAACAATGTCTAGAAAATTATTGTAATTTTTTAGATATGACGCCAGAAGAAATTATTGAGGAAGCAGAATTAGAAGAGGAAAATGGTATTAGGATGCGTAAACGTAAAATAAAAACGTATTTTCTCACTTATAAAAAATATTTGCAGGAACAAGATTATAGTATTTTAACAATACGGAATTCTTTTTTATCTAGTTGAGCATAGTGTTAATCCCGAGGTCCATACATTGGGAGATGCTATGTGGTTTACTGTAACCACTATGATTTCTGGAAATAGCAATATAGTTCCAACCACATATTATGGGGAAGGAATTTCCGTTTTAATGATGCTAATTGGGATATCATTCGTAGGTATTTTAACAGCATCATTAGCTTCTTGGTTAATTAGTAGGACTGAAAATAAAAAAGGGAATAATCATGAAAATAGACTAGAAAAAATGGAAGGAGACTTAAAGGACATAAAAACAAATGTCAATGATTTAAAAAAGGATTTAAATGATTTAAAAACTTTATTGTTAAAAAAATAATAAATGAATTAATAATTAATAAGGAAAATAGTTTAGGAAATGGTCTTTAACGGAGATAATTTTATGATACAAACTGTAACGACGACCACTACAAGTATAACAATTCCATCATTAGTTAATATTGGCTTAATTCTTATTTTGATAATTATTATAATTACTTGGATTGTCCTGAGACAAAAGAGAAAAAAATCTTAAATTTCCAAATATTGTATTAAATATCACAAATATTTTCTCCTTGTTTTAGTTTATACTATTGTTTTTTTTTTAATTGAATGGTTTTGGGAATAAAAGTCTTTTTTTTAAATTTGATTACAGCAATAAAATCTACATTAGCGAGGGTATAAATGTTGTATAATGATTGTAAATCTGTTCAAACAACTTTAATAGAATATTCTACTCCTTGGACTAAAATTGTTAAAAATGAGGAGGGAATGATGGATTTTGTTAAGTGGTATCTCAAGAATATTGCATCCAAGGGGGAGGCACAACAGAAGAAATGATGAAATATTTAGAAGACCACAACCTGTTACAATCATATTATAAAATGAAACCAAGACGAATGGGAAGGATCTTAGCTATGTATCCAGATTTTAAATGTGATAAACATTATGATCCCTTAAGTCAAATGGATAAGAATCATTGGAAATTTATTGAAATATTTTAAAAAATTTTTTATATTAGAAATTAAAGACACCATTTTATCAAAAATTTGGTTTTTTCTAATTGGGGGTTATGATGGCATCTAAGAATGAGAATTTGTTGGAAAATGTTGTTTATGATTCTAAAATTAATTCTGATATGATAAAGAAGACTTTGTTAGAATCTAAGAAAGGATGGGAATTAACTTTTGATGCTATTTCTGATTTAATTGCAATACTTGATACCGAACATAGGATAGTTTTGGTAAATAGGGCGATGGCAGAAAAATTAAGTACTTCACCTGATAATTGTTGTGGAAATATTTGTTTTGAAGTAGTTCATAACCAGGGAAACCCACCTAAAAACTGTCCTCATGCTATGTTATTAAAAGATGGATTAGAACATAAATCTGAGTTGACTGAAAAAAATCTTGGTGGACACTTTATTGTTACAGCATCACCCATTCATGATGATGAAGGTAATCTCCTTGGAAGTATACATATAGCTCATGATATTACTGCCCGTAAACATGCAGAGGATATAGTTGAGAAACATGTGGATGCTCTTGCAAAATCTAATGCTGAATTGGAACAGTTTGCTTATGTGGCTTCTCATGACTTAAGGGAACCATTAAGAATGATAACGAGTTTTTTGCAGTTATTGGAAAGAAAATATAGTGATCAGCTAGATCAAGATGCTACTGACTATATTGATTTTGCTGTTGATGGTGCTAAACGTTTAAATGAAATGATAAATGATCTTTTAGAATATTCAAGAGTAAATAAAGAACAAGAAGAATTCCGCCCCTTAAACTTTGAAAACGTAATAAAACAAGTATTATTAAATTTAAAGGTTACTATTGAAGAAAATAATGCAATTATCACTTATGATCCTTTACCAATAATAAATGGAAATGAAGAATTACTTATTAGACTCAGTCAGAACCTTATTTCTAATTCTATTAAATATCATGGTGAAGAAAACCCTAAAATTCATATATCAGTTATAGATGAACAAAATCAGTATTTATTCTCATTTAAAGATAATGGTATTGGAATAGATCAAAAAAACTTGGAACATATTTTTACAATATTTCAACGTTTACATTCTAGAAATGAATATGATGGTACTGGAATTGGGCTTTCAATTGCAAAAAAAATTGTTCATGTTCATAAAGGGGAGATATGGGCAGAATCTGAACTGGGAAAAGGCTCAACTTTCAAATTTACAATTCCAAAATAATATTTAAATAATTTAATTTTCCATAGCTGCTAATCTGCTTGTTATTATGATTTGTGCCCTTAATAGGTCTTGATCTATGTATTTACTATTAGATTTGACAATGATTGTTTGTATTTGATTTAACAATTCTTGTAATTCTTCTTTTTTACATTTGCTTGCTTGATCTAAGATTTCTTTGAAGTTGTTTTCTTTGAAGTTGTTTTTTTTTATTGTTTTTTTGAATATCATTCTGATTATTTCCTGTATTGATTTATGTTAAAAAAAGGAGGTAGTCGAAGCAATAACTAGAATTTGCTTCGACAATGATATGGTTAAACAGAGAAATTGGATTTATATTAACCTACAAAGTTTACACGAACAATTTTTTCAGTATTTATTCTAATGTTTTAAAACACATAAAAAAAATCATAGAAAACACTTATTTTCCATATTACCTCGAACTAAGAAACAATTTCAACACAACAGAATAAACATTACACTTTAACGTCTTCCAAGATTAACAACCCCCATCACCTAACATGCACATATTCTATATATAAAATGTATTATTAGATTAAACATGATCAAAATGGAGATATAACATAACATTCAAAGGCCTATCTCAACCAGTACGATACCAAGTACAAAATGGAGCATTTCACATAAACAGTACAATAGATGCAAGGAAAGTTGCAAGAAGACTAGCTATGTTAGCATATGAAAAGTAAGAGACCTTTTAGGTCTACTATTTTTTTATTTTACTTGGAAGCTGTTTAGTGTTATGTTGAAGTTTGTTTGTTCGTTATTGAAGTCGTTTGTTGGTGCTTGGAAGCTCAATCCGTAAGTGTAACCATTTTTTATGAAGTTTATCTCTTTCATTATGATTGGTTCTTTGAATAGTGAGGAATTAGTGACATTATAGGTATTTTCATATGCAGTGTTGCCGTTGATTGAAATTGTACTGTTTGAGATTTTTTCCCAGTTACCATCATCTCCATTTACTGGATTTTTGATTGAATCAATTAGATCTTGGTTTGACAAATCTTTCGGGTTGGGGGCTATTGAGATTGATATTTGTGTCGAGTTTGAGATGTTTTTAGCAATAATTATGTTTGTGCTTCCTCCCGATACCTTGTATACTTGCCAATCTGAAGGAATGTCAAAACTAACTCCATCTCCAGAATAGGTATTTCCCTGCATATCTACCTTTGTACCTATTAAACCAAACATATTAGCAGTTATATACCCTAAAGACATGATAACAATAATTGAAATAGCTATTAACAATCCAATATACTTTTTTTGCATTTTAATCACTTTATAAATAATATAAGTTCTTTTTATTTGGTATAAAATAATACTAACAATCTAAAGAAGTACAAACAGAAGTATTAATTTATCTGAAAGAAAAAATAGGAAGACAACTTGCAGCCAGGGCATATATGCAATAGGGGACCAGATAATTTCAGGCCCCATTATTTTTTTAGAAAATTACCTAAAATCTTGATTTGTAACACAATCGAGGACACAGAAAAAAATCTTAATAATTTTTATTAGGTATAGTAAAGTAGAATGTTGTTCCTTGTCCGAGTTCGGATTCAACCCAAATTTTTCCACGATGTTTTTGAACTATTTTTTGTACAATAGCTAAACCAATACCCGTTCCTTCATACTCATCTCGTGTATGCAACCGTTGAAAAATAGTAAATATCTTTTTCAAATGATTTTGATCTATACCAATTCCATTATCTTTAATAGCAAAAATATATTCATCATTTGTATTCTCTGCGGATATATGTATCTCAGGATTTTTTTCTCCATGATATTTAATGGAATTACTTATAAGATTTTGAAATAACTGAATCATCAACTGTTCATTAGCAAAAATTAATGGTAGCGAATCATAAGTTATAATAGCGTTAGAATCTGTTATTGTTGATTTTAAGTTCATTAAAACAATATTTAGCAGTTTTTCGCTGTGTAAATATTTGAACTTTCTTTCTTGATTTCCAATTCGAGAATATTCTAAAAGATCATTTATCATATTATCCATGCGTTTAGATCCTTCAACAGCAAACCTTATGAAATCGTTAGCTTCATTGTCTAACTGATCTTTATATCTACGCTCAAGTAACTGTAGAAAACTGGCGATCATACGTAATGGTTCTTTAAGATCATGGGACGCCACATAAGCAAATTCATTTAACTCTTTGTTTGATTGTTCAAGTGCTTTGGTGCGTTCTTTAACTTTTTTTTCAAGTGTATTCTGATATTTTATTAATTTCCTTTCTGCTTTCTTAATACCAGTTATATCACGTGCAGCAGCAAAAACACCTTTAACCTCATTTAATTCATTTTTATAAACAGATGCATTGTATAATACTGATGTTATATGTCCATTTTTATTTTTTATTTCTAATGGATAATCTAATACAATACCTTCTTTGAATGCTATTTGATATCCTTCTTTAGCTTTTTCAGGTTCTGTAAAGTAGTCTGAGAAATAAGTGCCAATGAGTTCTTTCCGAGAACGGCCAGTAAATTTTTCAGTTGAACTATTTGCATCGGTAATTTTACCATCCTGCCCAATAGTTACTAATGGATCTAAACTTGCTTCTATTAAACTACGGTTATAGTCATTTGCAGACTTAAGCTCTTGTGTACGTTCTTCCACTTTAAGTTCCAAATCATGTTTTATCTGTTTTAAAGCGTGTTCTGTAGTTTTAAGTTCATTAATATTTAATATACTCATTCTAAATCCTACTAAAGTTCCATCATCATCTAAAACTTTAACAGTTTCCAAACGTGCATAAAATGGATTATTCATTTTTAAGAGTTTGATGTTTACATTTGCGTTGTTTCTTTGTTTTACTTCATCATTGATGTAATGATGAAACTTATTTCGATAATCAGGATCAATGTACTGAATAAATGCCGATTTTTTGAGATTAAATCTTTCAACTCCTAACAATAATGCCCCAGCTAAGTTAACATCTAGTATGATACCATCTTTATTAAGAGTAAAGTATCCAACAGGAGCATAGTTGTACAAATCTAAATATTTATGTCTTGAATCTTCCAATTTAAGCTGAGTTTCCCTCAGTTCCTCATTTTGCATTTCTAATTCAATCTGATGAACTCGTAATTCATAAATTACTTTATCAACGTCTTCAGAGTCATATTTTACATGATTGAGATTAGCTTGAAATAATTCTTCAGCTTTTTTACGCAATTTGTTATCATTTGAGTTTTCTTTACTCATTTAACCCTCATATAAAAAAAATAGACTACTTAATATAGATATTTATAATTCAAAACATATAATTTTATGTAAATTTAGCAGAATTATTTTTAACTTAAAAAATGAATCTATACGGTACAACTATAACAAAATAACAATGATTCTTCAAATTAATGGCCCAAAACGGCCGCTTTCACATCTCCATCCTTTCATTCCAAGAAAAACAGGAAGACAAATAACAGTTTAGGAATTATAAGCATGTAATATAATTATTTTTTATGAAAGCATTTGTATTAGTTTGTTTTTGTTGTCTACTTTAAATGCTATGAAATATTTTGCATCAAGAATTACTCCTTCTCCATCTAAAGGTGTCATTGATAATATGCAATCTACAGGATAATCTTCTCTTTTTATATCCTCTGGATAACAGATATTATTATAAAACCATTCTCCTTCGTTAAAGCTTTGAAATCTAACCTCTAAATATAGTGGCTTTTTAGTTAATTCAAAGCTTTCAAATTTACTAGCAAATGCTTTTTTTATTTCATTAAAAATTATATCATCCATCTTTGATCATCCTCAAATTGATGATTGTAATATAAAGGATAATACTTTTAAATATATTGTCAAAAGATATTTCGAACTGTTAGGGATTACAAAATTATTTATTTATAATTTAACCTAATTAAAAAAAGATTCAAGCGATTTACAAGCTATTAATGAATTTTTATGTCAGGTATAATTATATGAGTCTAATAATTCAATAGGAATCGATAGATATTTCATATTAGAAATATTATCGTAACAAATTTTTATTAAACCTGCATTTTCATCAATTCTTATGCTTTTAACGTTGTCTTTACCAATAGCATATATTTCTTCTCTGCCATCAAAAGCAATGGAAACTTCCGATATATCTACCATTTCAACTCCAGACTACGGGTACAAAGAATTTATATAAAAAATATTGTACATTTACTTAATAAAATTTTCTAAATAAAATTTTAAAAAAGAAACCCTATCACCCAATATATAATAACTAATATATAAAATAGTATTATTAAAGATTATCATAAATAGGATTATTTTTTTGAAATTGTGTAATTCTTTCTGGCCAAGCGTAACCTAATAATTTCAAAATCTCATTTGTGAAAATTTCAGGGTAATTTGCAATTAAAAATAAAGAAACAATGCTATTTTGAGATACACTAACATGATTTGGGAATTTTTTGATATCACCATAACTCTCATTATAAACGTTTTCTAAGTATTTTTCACCACACCCTTGAGAGTTAATTAATAAATCATTAAGACTATTAATGGATTTAATATTGGCCATATTTAGCATTACAATATCTCTGTCAATATTCCAAAAATGATGAATTAGAAGTCCTAATGATTTTGTAATGTTTTGCCAATAATGTTCCATTATTTTAGGCCAGTAACCCATTAATTTCCATGTTTCAATAGGATCCATTTTCAAGGCAATATCATTAACATAATTAACCTGGTTTAACATGGATCTATAAACCCAACTAAAATTTTCTCTTGGAAAATTTATCACATCTTCATATCATTAAAAATATTTTGATTGTTAATTTCTGCAAATCGGCCCTTAGTTGTACCTTCACTAAATCTCATTTTCATCAGCTCTAATAGTGAATAGTGGACATTTTTATGAAAGTTTATGCCCAAATCATGCCCAAAAGAGTTATTTTTTTAAAGTAATGGCTTTAATTGGAATATCTGTTCATTTAAATATTTATTGTACTAAAAATAGATTGAAGAATATTTATATTGCATTAATGTCAATTTTAAAATAGGATTCAGAAATGTTTTTTTTTTTAATTAAAAAATAAGTTAGAATGAATTTACATTCTAAACAAATCATTCATTTGCGTATTAACCACTGATATAGGCCGTATACAATTAATATTATCACAACTATCCAGAATAGCCAGTAAAACAATCCTGGTACGGCAACAGCTAGGATTGCAAGTACCACACCTAAAACAAACATCATTGCTCCGACAGTACTATCATTCATATTATCACTCCTCTAAAAAGTAATGTTTATATGACTTATTGCACCACACATTTTACATGAACTCCAAAGCTATAAGACAACATCCTGATTTTTTGGACTTCTGTAAAAGAAGGAACTTAAAAAGTTCCACTATTAATAAGTATGTCATTGCTTTACATAAATTTACTGATTTAATCGGTTTAGACTTAGGTGAAATGATAGAAGAAGCCGAGGAAGAAGAGGATTTAGGGCTGCGCTTAAGGAAAAGAAAAATTAGACAGCACTTAATTAAATTCAAGCAATATCTAGATGATCAGGAATATAGTGAAAATTATAAAACAGGAAGTTTATCCTTAGTCAGGGCTTACTATTCCGAATATGATGTTACCCTACCAAAAAACTTTCACAAAAAGGCTCGAAGTGATAAAAAGCCATTATTATTTGAAGACTTACCTTCAATGGAAGAAATCAAATATATTCTACAATATGCCAAACCAGTATTTAGATCAATGATATTAATGGGTGTTAGCTCAGGAATGAGTACAGCAGAATTATTATTTTTAACATTTGAACATTTATATGATGCAATGGACATATCTAAAGATTCTTATGATATTAATGAATTAATTAATGTTCTGAAATCGGACTCTAATAAAATACCAACCTGGAATGTAATTAGAATTAAAACTTCTCATCCATATTTCACATTTTCAAGTCCAGAATCAGTAGTAGGTTTAACCAATTATTTAGAAGACTTAAACCGTTTACACCAACGGAAATATAAAACGGACATGGAAATAACTCCAGAAACCAAGCTATTTCTTAACAATAGATTTAAGCCAGTTAATGAAAACCTCATGATAATTACTTTCAGACGTTTAAATACAAAAGCAGGATTTAGGCGCCCTGATGGCACAAATTATATCAGACCCCACGTTTTAAGAAAAGTGTTTGCTAGTACCCTTGAAAGAAATAAAATGCCACATTTAATGACAAGATGGATAATGGGACATAAATTAGATCAAACAACTTCTGCTTACTTTAAAGCAGATCCTAAAACTCTAAAGGAAGAGTATATTCAAATTGTAGAACATGTAAATGTAAATCAAGAAATTAAAGTAAAAACTGTAACCACGGATGGTTATGATCAACTATTGAATGACTCTAAAGCTAAAGACGAAAAATTAAAAGCTCTGGAAAAACAAGTTCAAGAAATGATAGATCATAATAAAGAAAGAGATAAATTATTAGATGAAATTATTCATGATAAAAAAGTCATGGGAAATATATTGAAATAAGGATTTAATGAATGAAATGAATGGTTAAATAAATGAAAAAGTCGTGAAATTTGGATTTAAAAGAATAAGAGTAGGATAATGATCCAACACTATATTATTTATGGAATAAAAATAACGTACAGTCTGCAGATAACTATAAAATCAATAAGGATTCAAAAGCCCACATCAAGATGATGTAACAGCACATATGGCAACTGATCCAAGGATTGTATGTAATTTGTGGTAAAATAAGTGATTATGCATTGTTTCTCATAGGTCATTATGATAATGTCAAAAACCGCATCTGAATTATGTGTGGATGATTTGTAGAATATTAATGACTATAAAATATATTTATCAATAAATAGGGTTTAAGTATTTATTTAACGAAATGTTAGAGATATAAATTATGGATTTAAGTTCTATATTAAAAGACTCGGTTAAATATCCCTTTTCCGATTGGAGGAAATTTTTAATATTAGGCTTTATAATTTTAATTGTTAATTTTTCAGATATATTTAGACCTAATTTCTTTTTAAATACCCCAAAGATTTGGATAATGTGGGTTTTAAGTATAATTGGGGGCTTATTCTTATTTTTAGTTAAAGGCTATTTAATTAGGATAATGAAATTTTCATTTACAGGAATGTTGAAACTTCCTGAATTTAACAATCTGGTGGATATGTTCATAGATGGTGCAAAATTTTTTATTGTAACCTTTGTTTATACAATTCCCATTATATTTATACTACTAATTTTTTCAGTATTATCCACATCACACATTTCAATATTTATTAATATACTTTTTGGCCTAGCAAAATGGCTTATTATTGGGGGAACAGGAATTCACGACGTTTATGTTTGGATGGGAATATGGTTTTTTGTCATAATTTTATATATGATTTTGATAATTCCAATAATCGCAATGGCAATAGCACAAATAGCAAATAATGGTAAATTAAATGCAGCATTCAAATTTAAGGAAATATTCAAAATAATTACATCCAAAGGATGGAAATACCTTATAAGTTGGTATGTAGTTACTGTAATTTTTTATTTAATTTTCGCAACAGTGGGAATTATTTTAACTGGATATATATCAAAATTCAACCCGCTTATAGGAACAGTATTGTCCATATTAATTGTAAGTACATATCTCTACATATACCTTGCAAGATCAGTAGCATTATTTTATATTCAAAGTAAATAATTGACATAAAATCTTTAATAAATGGTTTTAGGAAAATATGGAAAATATTTGGATCATTATCTTAATTTTTGAAGGCTCAATCGGTTTTTTTATCTCTAAGTTTATCACACATCGTGCCTATTTTGCTTTTTTTGGGTTAATACTAATTTCTTTAGGCATATATGGAATAATGAAAAAAAATTTTTAAATAGGACATGAGACGATTTATTTGAACTGACAATTTGGTCATTAAACCTATACACTTCCCAAGGATAGAACGGATATAATTTTGGTCATGATGGTTGGTTAAATCGTGATTCTCAATATTGTATTATTCTCAAAAATTTAGTAATAGGAATTTTATGTGAAAATTTAAAAACAATAAATCAATGATCTAAATTGGTGGGCAAAAACATAGATTGTAACTCATTCATAATCTATTTTTTTTACTTTGATTATTTTCATTTGTTCAAATATTTTCAACAAATCTACGATTTTATAACATTTTTGTTCAATTTTTACATATTGAATTCTTGATTTTTGGTGTTCAAGTGCATTTGCATCTAAAGAAAGAAGCAATTGTAAATAAGGGTACAATTCATCCAATCTGCTAATTGGAAAACCTAATTAACTTATATTAGTAAATCACTATCTCTATTTTATGGAATCTTGCGAGATGTAAATGGTGGTAGATAAAAATTGATATGTTGTTATTGGATATGTGAATCAACTCAAATCAATTTTGCTTATCCATATTTTTAAATTTCTTAAATTGAAATTTTTTTGGAGAAATTTTTTGAGGTCATGTTCTATTTTTTTTTATATTGAATTCGCCCTGAGAATTTAATTACAGTTATGATTTGGAGGGTATCTATTAGAAATGAACAGAAGTATAACAGGTGTACTCGATCATTTGAATTTAAATAGAAAATTTAAAATTCTACAGAAATAAAGAATATAATATATTTATACATTTTAGGAGGAATTCAATTTGAACTACGAAGACTGTATTAAATTTGCCAATGACACACCAGTGTGTTATCTTGCAACGGCAGACGGTGATCAGCCCCGTGTAAGGGCTTTAGGCTTTTGGTTTGCCGATGAAACTGGCTTTTATTTTCAGATAGGTGCTGTAAAGGAGATGTATGCTCAGCTTCAGGCAAACCCCAAGGTTGAAGTGTGTTTCTGGCAGCCGGGAGAAGCTACTGGGACCATGATGAGGGTTGCTGGTGAAGTGGAATTTGTGGATGATCCAGAACTTAAGAAAAAGGTACTGGAAGACAGACCATTTTTAAAGGAATTTGGTATGACATTTGACCATCCTGGACTGATAATATTCCGTATTCCAACCGGTGAAGCCTACTTCTGGACCATGCAATCAAATTTTGAACCAAAGAAAATGATCGAGTTTTGAGGATTAAAGGATTAAATGGATATGATTGCAAATTTAATCCTCTAAAATAATTTTTTAACAATTTAATTTGCATTTAATCGGCTGAATAAAAAAAAATGTAGATACTGATAGTAAATTGTAAATTACCATTTTTTTCAATGATAAAGTTTTACAGTGATCATAATGGAAGAGAATCAATACAAATGGGGAGTAGTAATCATTGCCTGTATGGCAATTTTTATCATTGTTTTGGATTCTTCAGCAATGAATGTGGCCATCACAACATTGGTTGTAGAACTAAACACAACACTGACTGCCATTCAGGGTATTATAGCGATTTATGCTTTAATTATAGCATCTTTCATGCTTTTGGGTAGTAAATTACAGGATGTTTTAGGGAGGAAAAAAACCTTTCTAGTGGGGCTTGTGATCTATGCATGTGGAACCGTGACTGCAACCTTGAGTGTTAATGCCACCATGTTGCTTATAGGCTGGTCAATACTTGAAGGTATAGGTGCAGCCATGATTTTACCTGCAACCACAACTATTGTGGGCTCACACTACACTGGAAAGGATAAAGTTACTGCATTTGGTATATGGGGAGGAATAGCTGCAATGGGTGCGGCAGTGGGTCCTATAATTGGGGGAATCTTCACATCCTTTTTAACATGGAGACTGGTATTTGGATCAGAACTTGTATTTGTCCTCATCATATTCCTTTTTAGAAACCGGATAACAGAATCAACACCCACACTCAAATGGAAGGATCTGGACATTGTTGGAGCAGTTCTCTCCATAGTGGCGCTGATACTCATAGTACTGGGAATACTGTTTTTGACACGTCCCGAAAACTGGGGCTCAGTAACTGTTCTAATAGGATCGGGTCTGGTGTTATTTGCAATATTCTTACTCTGGCAAAGAAGAAGGATCAAAAATGGACAGGAACCATTATCTGACATATACCTTTTAAAAAATCGGATATTTGGATTGGGAATTATCAACAACTTCATAACCCAACTACCCCTTGCAGGGTTTCTGTTCATCATCCCTGTTTTCCTCCAGCAGGTGACCAAGGTTGATGCTTTCACAACGGGTTTAACACTTTTACCAGCATCTATAACCATATTAATATGCTCACTTGGAGGGGCCAAACTCTCCTCAAAAATTGAACCAAAATACGTGCTTATGTTGGGATTCATAGTAGCTTCATTTGGAACATTTGTTTTAGGTGGAGTTTTCACAGTTTCAGCCAGACCTATTGATATCGTACCTGGAACAGTTATATTTGGAATTGGTATAGGATTATTACTTTCCCAACTCACCAACATCACCATGTCCGCTGCAGGGGATGATCAGGAAACAGATGCAGCAGGTCTTTTAAACTCATTTAAAAACTTAGGATATTCTGTTGGAACAGCCCTTATAGGTGTTCTGTTACTAATAGGAATATTCTATGGAATAGTGGCTGGTGTAGAAGCAAGTGGACAAACAGGAAACATGACCAAGGCAGAGATAGATGGAGGAGTGTTCAAATACGTCGAGAAAATGCAAACAGGCACACCTGAAGTACCTCCAGAACTTGTACCGTACTACAGTCAAATAATAGATTCTTCAATAAGCAGTGCAATGAAACAAGCATTTAACGTCCTGTCGTTAATCCTGTTGTTAGGATTTGTATTTTCTATCTTCCTGCCAAGAAGAAGAACCACTTGAAACTTTTTAATTCCCTTCTTATTTTTTTTATTTTTTAATGTCGATACAAAAATTATTGGACTGAATATTACTAACTTAATAAGTTAATCAGTTTTTAAGTTAATCATGCAAATATCCACAAATTTTTAGTGGAACTTAAACCCTCACAATAAAAAATCTCCAAAAATCTCTGTTTAACTGTTTAAACTGTGAAGTATATCCCAAGATCATAAATTAATAACTGCAGTAGTAATTAAACTCATAACTACATAACTGGTTCAATTAATAAGTTAATAATTGATTAAGTGATTTACTGCATAAGTTCATCGTTGATTAACTTATTCAAAAAACAGATAATCACATAAATTTGGAGTTCAGGATAACTAAACCAGAATGCACTTGTGCCCACTAAAAATAAAATATTATCGTTTCATAAATTGGAAAAAGAATTAGGAATGTATGTTATTCCTTTTCACTGAGATTCTCAAATTCAGAACATAACTCGGGATACTCTTTTTCGAAGTGTTCATGCAAAATTGTGGAAATTTTACGGCTAATACTAAATTTTGGCTCAGTCTCCCTTAGGTAACCCAAAATAACTTTGGATTCCAGATCCCAGAATGATATTCTGGGCTGACTCTTGGATGAGTTGTAAAGATCTTCAATTAAAGCTGAATCTAACTCTTTTGTAACTGATACCTGTTTGGTTTTTGCTGTTTCATTTGTTTGAGACTGTGCTTTTGTTTGTTTCTCTTTACGTTCAAGTAACTTTCCCATATCATTACCAAGACCGCCAGTTTGTTTCTTTTTCATATTACTCATCCCTCTTTAAAAATTCTTCAGTCAACTTGAGGTAGGCTTTGGTACCTGCACAATCAGGGTCATAACTTATAACTGGCATATTATAACCCGGAGCTTCTGCAACACGAATATTATCGGGTATCTCTGTTTTGTACAGTTCCTCCTCGAAGTACTTCTGTACTTCACCCTTCACTTCCCTGCCTAACTTAGTTTTAGGTTTGAATTTAGTGAGAAGAACACCTTTGATCTGGGTTGGGCTGTTTAAATCTTCGGCAACAATATCTATTACCTCTAAAAGGTCTACCATTCCCTCCAAAGCAAATGGTTCTGCTTGAATAGGAATTAAAACACTATCACTAGCTGTTAGAACATTTGTTGCTATGATATTGAGTGTTGGGGGAGAATCAATAAACACATAATCATAATCTTCCTTAATAGTTTTCAATTTATTATTCAAAACTGCAATTGGGGCTGTTTGAGAATTTAGATAGGCTTCAATCCCTGAAAGTTTAATATTTGCCGGAATTAAACTCAAACCATCATATTCTGTTTCAAGTATGGCACTTTCAATGTCACACTTACCATAGAGAACATCCCTCATGGTGTTATTCATTTCTCTCTTCATGAGTCCAAGGGATGTTGTTGCATTTCCCTGAGGATCAAAATCAACCAGTAAAATCTTTTTACCACTTAATCCTAATCCCACTGCTAAATTAACTGCGGTAGTAGTTTTACCACTACCTCCCTTTTGGTTTAATACTGCTACAACTTCAACCATTTAAATTACATCTCCTAAGATTCTAAAAACAAAACTTGGCTTTAAAGTCATGTTTATAAATCATCAGTTCTTAAGTTAATAAGTCATGCTAATATTGATGTTTCCTCTTTAAATGTATTTTCCATATTTCAACTGAAAATTCGCAATAATCTGTGAATATCTAAAACAATTGAAACTAAAATGTAAATTCTGAATCAGTTTTTAACATATCCTTTATAGAGCCAGTTCTTAGATCTGTTAATTAAACTGGGTTGTTGTATTTTTCAATGTCTAAAAATAGTACTATATTTAAAAAAAAGTTGGATAGGGATCGAAAATATCGATCCATTTATTTAGTTAGAAGCTCCAGCTACTCATTGAATTATAATTTGGCAGCCTTCCGTTGGTTGCATAGTAAACCATGATCTTGGAGAACATGTATACCATGGATCCCAACCCTATTTTTCCTAGGGAGCTTGAAGCGTAGGATGGTGCTCTGTTGTTGCTGTTTATAAAGCTGTTGATATTGGCTGCAATCTTCAGATACTCAGTTTTCTGGATGTTACCGGCTTTAACTGTGTTTGTTGTGCTTGATGGTGTTCCTATTGCTGTCCATTTTATATCTGATTTTGATCCGCTGTTCACATTTAAAAGATCGGAAGTCAGAAGCTTTAGGAACTGTGCCATTGTTACCTGCTTACCAGAAATGGTAACGTATGAAGGCATCTTCTTGTTGGTTTCCATGTATGATTTAACTGTCTTAGCAGCGGCATTTATCTGACTCATTGTAAATGTGGTCGATGTGCTTGAACTACCAACGTTACTTGCCCATATCATCATTTTAGCAAGTAAACTAGGATTTTGAGGAGCTAACTCTGGGTGTGGTCCACTTAATACAGACCTACCACTACCGTAAGTATCACCCACAATAGCACCATAACCCTTGTAGCCTGTACTGCTATCTGCATAGGTTGCAAAGGTGGTTATGGTACCGCCTGAAGCATACATTGCAGGACCATTGTAGTGAGCTAACTTTAAAATCCCACTGAAGCCAAGTAAGGAACTTCCACTAGATGTCATGGTTACAGGAAGAGTTCCTTCATGGATGACTGATTTGGATCTTACATGTGGAGCAACTCCAAGTCCGGAGTACATGCCATCAACGTAATTAGAACCTGCATATCCTCCAGCACAGATACCTAAGAATCCATGGCCACTGTAAACAAAGTTTTTTATGGCACTTTTGGATGAACTGCTCAAACTATTCAGATACGTCCTTCCACTACTCCCTCCAGGCATGACCAGCAGGTCGTAATTCGAGAGAATTGAAGAGCTGATGGATGTGGATGTTGCGTACGTAAATTTATATCCTGACACAAGATTGTTGTTATTTACTGATGTTAATGCTGTTTTAATACCACTAACACAGCTTGTTATGGCACCATTACCATTATAAACAAGGACTCGGATTGTTTTGGTTGATGTACTGCTTACAGTTTTTGCTTTAGAAACTGTTTTTGTTGCTGTTGTTGTGGTTTTCGTTGTTGTATTTTTTATTGTACTGGTTGTACTGGAACTGTTGGCTGCAAAGGATGTACCTAAGTTTAAAGTCATACTCAATCCCAATATCAACAAAATTGCTAGGGCTAATTTTTGTTTAATCTTAACAACTCCTAAATGGAATTAACTATTAATATACATTTGGCTATTTAATTATTTTAAAGCCAATATTTCTTAATCAGAGTATTATATCTATTTAAATCAATGAAAATTAGCTTTTGAACTAGTTTACATTGAACAAATTTTTAGATGTTTGTAATACCCCTATATGCTCTCATCCAATGATTTAGTATTAATTCAATAATTCTAAACAAGATGAGTGTTTTCTAATATTGTGTTTTTCTCATTTAATACTTGTTCAATTTTTTTAATGAAAAAGGTTCAATAATATATAATTTAGATTGAAAATTCGAGAATTAGATCTAGAAAAACCACCATCATGATTGTTTCCAGATCTAGAAAAACCACCATCATGATTGTTTCCAAAAATAATATTTTCAAATTCCTCAAAAATAAAAAAATGGTATATTTTTTTTTGGAAACTGTACTAGTATAGTTATTATGAATTCAAACAGTGATTTTGCTGTAAAATAGTATGAAAATTTGTTAATGTTTCTGTTTAATTTAGATGATGTTGTTTAGTGATTTTGATATGGTGAAAAAGAAGGTTGAGCCTTTATCAAGTTCCGACTCTACCCATACCCTACCAAAGTGTCTGTCTACTATCCTTTTAATGATTGCAAGTCCGATTCCTGTACCATCATATTCCTGGTTAGTGTGCAGACGCTTGAAAATCATGAATATTTTTTCTGAATGCACAGGATTGATGCCAATACCATTATCCTTTACAGAGAATATCCATTCATCGTCATCATCTATGATAGATACATGTATCTTTGGAACTGTTTCTCCACGGTACTTAATGGAGTTTTCAAGCAAGTTTTGCAAGAGCTGTATCATCTGTGATTCATCTGCCTTTACTGTTGGGAGAGGATCATGTGTAACCAGTGCACTGTTTTCATCAATTGAAACCTTGAGATTTATTAGAACATGATTTAAAACATCATTCATGTCCACGTTTGTAAATTCCTTCCCTTTGGTCATGATTCTGGAGTAAGCAAGTAAGTCTTCTATTAAATTGTGCATCCTCTTTGCACCATCGACTGCAAAGTCTATAAATTCATTGGCATCACTGTCAAGCTCGTACTTGTAGCGCTGTTTTAAAAGTTGAAGAAAACTTGTAACCATTCTTAAAGGTTCTTTCAAGTCATGAGAGGCAACGTATGCAAATTGTTGAAGCTCTGAATTGGATATTTCCAATTTGTTTATAGTATTCGTTAATTTCTGTTGAATATCAAGTAGTTCTTGGTTGGACTGCTGTAACTTATCTGTTAAATGCTGTTCCTTTTTCAAAAGTATTTCTTTATGGTCCTCAGCGAGTTTACGCTCTGTAAAATCATGATAAGTACAGATAACATAGTTTATACTCCCATCATAATTGAAAACAGGTTCAGCACTAATAAGCATCCAGATCAATTTGTCGGATCCAGGGTTTAAAACGCTTACAAGTTGATTTTCCACGGTTTCGCCTGACAGGGTGGCTTTGCGTACAGGATGTTCATCCAGTTTCAGGAGATTGTTGTCCTCACCATAGATCTTCCATAAATCCCATTTTTGACTGTTCACATTAAAAATATCCATATCTTCATCTAAACCAAACATCTTCATGAATGCAGGATTAACCAATGAAAATTCTCCTGTTTCATCAAGAAGCGCTACTCCCGATTTTAAATTATTCATCAAGACTTGGAACCTGATTTTACTCTTTTCAAGAGCTTCTTCAGCCATTTTACGTCCTGTTATATCATATATGAATGATAGTTTGTGGGTTTCAGATTCGATTTCTATGGATTCTGAGCTGGTGATAACTGTGCGTGTTTCACCAGATTTAGTTTTTATTAAATATTCTGTTTCTGAATCCCAGTTTAAATCATGATCAACAGTGTAATTATCCTTTTTAACTGGAATTATCAGATCCAATTCTTTTGGATCCGTTCCTATCAATTCATCCCTGCCGTAACCTGTTAATTTAATATAACTTTCATTTAATTCGACTAACGCGCCATGGCTGTTGGTTATGATCATTGCTGCCGGGTTTTTATGGAATGCATTGAAAAATTTATTCTTGGTTTCCCTGAGTGCAAGGTTGATTTTAAAGAGTTCCATGTGCTGTTTTTTAAGTTCTTTATTTGCACTTTGTAGTTTTTTTGTGAGATTTTTTTGCTTTTCCAAGAGTTCCCTACGGTGTTGTTCAATTTTTTTTCGTTCAGTTATGTCATTTGCAATTGTGGAAGCCCCTACAATAGTCCCATCGTGATCAACTATGGGGGACATGAAGATTGAAACAGGGATAATGGTTTGATCTTTTGTAATTCTAACTGTCTCATAGTTTTTGATTGATCTTCCAGCTTTGATCTCTCTCATCATCCACCAAAGATCATCTTCAAGGTGATCTGGCACAAGGGTAGATACTGATCTGCCTATCATCTCCTTGGCACTGTAACCAAACATATTCTCAGCACCCTTATTCCAGTCTGTGATAGTACCATCGAGATCCTTTCCAATTATTGTGTTTACTGAAGATTCTACAATGGTAACCAGACGATTGTTAGATTCTTCAAGCTTTTTTACCTCTGTGATGTTGTGAACGATATGAACAGCACCACTTAACTCTTCACCATCAAAAATAGGAGAAACCGTAACTTTATAATATCCATTTAAACTATCAATAAAAAATTTTTTTGTATGTTCCTTAAGATCTTTAAGGAGTAATGAATGGGGACAAAAATCGGGAGGATCATGGCAAGAATGAATCAGGGAGTAGCATGTTTTTCCAATAAAATCTTCGGGTTTTCCATTCAAACGTTCTGCAAATTTCTGGTTCATTTTAGTAATATGGAAATTCTGATCTATCAAGATAACAAAATCTGGCAGAACATTAAAAGTCTGTTCCCACATATTGCTCAAATTAGCAACTGATTCTATACAACAATCAGAATTTAATGGAGTGTTAACCCTTTTATCTTCCATTACTTCCAACCCCAAATCTACTGATTTAACTGAATTTACAAATATTTTACAATCAAAAAAGCATAGTAAATCCATAAATAACCATAATATACTATATTTTAAGTAATCTAAATATTAGAACTGGATCATTGCCCATCTATACTATTTCATTGTCAAACAAATCTAGCTTTATAGTATGGTCAACACTCTATAAATATTTCTGTATTAGAATGGAATACACTGATTTAGTGTGTACTAACATCCATAGTGTTTTAAATTATTCGCCATTGGTGTAGTTACACTTATCCTTCAAATATTGTAAAAAGATGAAAAGAATTTTGTGATTTAAATAAATTAAAATAATTTGCATATTTCCATGTGGATAAGTTATGGTGTTAAAAAAAATGTTTCGGGGAGTTTTAAGCTTGGTTTATTATTGAGGTAGTGCATGTTAACAATAGATATCAACTCAAAGATCAAGGTTTCACGATGTTTAATTTCCTTAGGATTTAACCCGTCTAATGCTGTTAAATCACAGATCAAAATTTTGATTTTTGTCAAACCTTCTGGATCTAAAATTTCATTTATATCATCGAATTTATCAAAATTTTCTTCTAAGAATCGATCAATCTTTGTGAAAGTTTCCTGAACATTCACACCATATTGTCCATAAATATTTGCTATCATGAATCCAATCCCCCAATAAAAAATTTTCAAGAACTTTATTTAGAATCTAAATTTGAGTCAAGTGTTATCCTCTAAAAATTGGGTGATATCACAACTATATAAATCTATTACAACTATTTTGTGCAAATATCCATTTACTAAATGTAACACTAGAAATATGTAGCATTTACATTCAAACAAATGAAAATACTAATTTAAATCATATACCGTTAGAATCTTTAAGCCAACATGAGTTCTCGACTTTTTAACTTCAACAAATTCATGGGAAAATAAAAATTTTCATGGGTTATAACTAAAATCTTATATAGTATGGGCACTGAAAGAGTGTTAAATGATTCATTAAATGAGAATTTTTTGAGCTGGTTGCTTTCAATGTAATCTTTTTTAAATATTCTAAAGAATTAAATAATAATAACAATCTTAAATTACAAATAGAGCTTTAGTTAAAAAAATTTAGTTCAAGGTTAAGCAAAATTATTGACCTTGAAGATATTTATGAATCTAAATTCACATTCAAAATTTGAAGTTAAATTAATTGATAGTTTAACCTGATCAATTCATAGATCTAAAGTTTTGAAGTTTATACACAAAAATAGGAGTTGAACTTATATGGCAAAAATAGCAGGAACTAACAAAAGAACTCGTCCGAAAAAAGGATATAAAAAAGCTGGAAGTAAAAGGGGAAGGGCAGTTAAGAACCCATTCACAAGATAAAATCCCTACTTCTTTTTATTAAACTTTTTATTCCTTTACCAATCAAAGGATAATTATCTATTTTCAAATCTATTTTTCTAAAATCAATTAACAATTTGAATCTGTTTTTACATATTCCTAGGATTAATATTAGGATAAATCTCACAAATAGTAGTCAGTACTTAATTCTCAACTTAAACTGGTTATAATTAACTTTATCCATTAAAAATCCCAGAATTTAATCTTAATCATAATTGAGATAAATTTAATATAAATTTTACAAATAATAAAGAAATTCTATATGGATTGAGATTCGAATCAGTGAATTTAAAAATAAAATTTGTTTTAGGATTTTCCCTAGAAAAATAAAAATTTAGTTAAAATGGGTTTTAGATGGTTAAACCCATTTCAATTTCTTCGCTCAGTTCTTTGTATCTGTTTCTTATGGTTACTTCGGTTACACCAGCAACTTCTGCAACGTCTCGCTGTGTTTTTCTTTCTCCAAGAAGTACAGATGCGATGTATAGTGCAGCTGCTGCGACTCCTGTTGGGCCTTTTCCAGATGTGAGTCCTTTTTCCATGGCGTTGTTAATTATTTCAATGGCCTTGGATTGTACTTCTCCTGAGAGGTTGAGTTCGCTTGCAAACCTTGGAATATAATCTACAGGGGATGTTGGTGGTAGTTTGATGTTGAGTTCTCTGGTTAAAAACCTGTAAGTCCTTCCAACTTCTTTTTTACCTACCCTGGATACTTCTGCTATTTCGTCTAATGTTCTTGGAACGTTACATTTACGACATGCTGCGTATAGGGATGCTGCAACAACTCCTTCGATACTTCTTCCTCTGATGAGTTTGTTTTCTACAGCGTTTCTGTAAACGACTGATGCTGCTTCACGGACACTTCTTGGTAATCCAAGTCTTGAGGAGTCCCTGTCAAGTTCTGAGAGTGCAAAGGCAAGGTTTCTTTCGGTGGCTCCAGATATCCTGATCTTTCTCTGCCATTTCCTGAGCCTGTACCACTGGGCACGGTTTCTTGCAGGAATGTCACGACCGTAAATATCCTTGTTTCTCCAGTCGATCATGGTTGAGAGACCTTTATCGTGAATGGTGTAGGTCATTGGTGCCCCTACCCTTGTTCTTTTATCACGCTGCTCATTATCAAAGGCTCTCCATTCTGGTCCCATGTCCATTATATTATCGTCGATCACAAGGCCACAAGCTCCGCATGCTACCTCTCCACGTTCAGGATCGTTTATAATCTGTTCAGATCCACACTCTGGACATCTGGTTTCCTTTTTTTCAATTTCTGAAACTTCCTGTTTCATCTGTTCTTTGCCTGAAACATCAGGTTCATGAGTTTTATCCATTCCCTTTACATCTCCCTTACATCACTATTTTTTAGACTTTAAGTATTACTTGGAAGCTATTATCTAAAATCAAATGAAATTCAATCAATTTATTTAGAGGTTAGTGTCGTATTTCTCAAGATACTCTGCTATGGCGATCCTTATGTGGTGGCTTATTGGGCTTCCACCTTTACGTTTGGAAAAAGTTTTCAGTTGTTCGAGTTGAACTTCTTCTAATCTTAAACCAACAGCTATCTTTTTGGACATAGTTTTACCATAAATTTAAAAAAAAGCACAACAGACCATCAACTTATATACAAAGTCAGAGTACTGTTCTACATATATATTGTTTTACATACTATATATAATGATCTATTTTGTTATACAAATGATCTATTTTACACCACACATCCAAGTTTTGGAACATTCCCAGAAATTTTAAATCAGGATCCAACCAATTTTTATAGAAAATACAATTGTGCCCAAGGATCCAAATACCCAAAAAACCAGCAATGACCATTAATCTTTTATATCATAATTGTACCATTTCATATATAAAAGTTTTGCTAAAAGAATATTTAACAAAAACAGATCACCTTCAACTTCTAAGAAAGAAATTCAAAAAAACTCGTTGAACGAAATGTGTTCTCAATGTGATGAAATCGTAGAAGGTGAAGAACGCTGCAATAATGATATACAAATCTAACTCAGACTAGAAGAATATGGAAAAAGCCTAAGACCAATATAGTATCTGGTCACTGGCAAAAACCATGATGTCGCAACACTAGTGAAGATTACGAATTCAGATTCCAACTAGAAGGAAACAGTAAAAATGGCAGTTTCATTTGCAAAACATTGTTTTGCAGCTTTGTTTTTATTACAAAATTAAGGAATGTTAAAGGTTCACAAGCAACTTTTAAGGTTAAAACAAAAGCCATGGTGGATAACTGAACGATTTAAAAAACCATTAATTGAGTGGTTGTGAAAATGTATAACACACAATATAAACAATATTATAATAGGAATATTGGAGGATTGGAAAAAAATGAATATTCCATTAGTATTCACGATATTATATATTGTTTGTGTGATGATATTGGCTGTTTTTGGTTATTTTGGAAATCCTGGGAATACCTTTCAAAATTCAATTATTGAGTATTATCCTCCCCGTGTCATTGCTGCTCCGAATGGTAGTTCTGTATTTATTATAGGAACTGTGGGAGCTAATGCACATCAAAACTTTACCAATGTAGTTATAAATGTTGTTGCACTTGGAGAACAAGGTCAAATAGTAGCAAATAAAAATTTAGTTTTAAATGATTTAAATTCTAATCAAACTGTTGATTATAATGTATCAATGGTTAATGATTCTCATGTCGTTACTGGAGAACTACGGGTTTTAAATGCAACTGCTAAACCATCTTAATTTAATTTACTTATTTCTCTTTTTAAAGGATATTTTAACGAAATACTGTGATTAAAGGTTTAATTTATTTTGAAATTTGATGACAAAACTTTGATAACTTGACTATAACCAGATTGAGATAAAGAACACTTGAAAAAATTGAAAATCAAAAAAGAGTTTATATAATATTATTTGACAAGCTTATAAAACCACCATCTTCTGTTGTTGTCTTATTCATAATCACATTATCTCCGGATAATAATTGGACTGTTAATGGGCTTGTGTTAGGAATTATGCTGCCATTAATATCTCTACTGTCTTTTGTACCATCTTTCTGGAATTGAACAACAATATCTCCTGGATAAGATGATAATTGAAATGTTTCATTTCCAGCTCCCATGACGTTTTTACTCCCTGAAACATCACTAATGGTCCCTACCTATGGACCTGATGCAATTACTTTAACACTGTGACTATTAAAATTTGGTTGGGTATTCTGTTGATTATTAACACCACTCACATATACAAGAAATATTAAAATTGCGACTATTACTATAATTCCTAAAATTTTATTCTTCATTAGATATATCCCCCAATAATTCAAATTATACTAAATTAACTATGACTAATTTAATTAAATCTTTTCAATTGTAGATAAAATAAATGGTCAAATTGTATTCGAAAAAGTAGTCAGAAAATGATGTAGCAAAAAGGTTATATAACCTAAATCATATTATGATTGTGATAACTCTATGTATAAGAAATGTTAACTATTATTAATAGCTAAAAAAATCTTTATGAAGATGTTTAAATTATGAATAAGTTTGAGTAATATTTAACTTGTTTTTAAATCATATTCTACTGAAGATAAAATGCGATATAATATATACTATGAGCTACATATAAGATTTAGAACTAATGGAATTGTTAAATGAAACTAAACGCATGGGATAAATTGAGCTTAATCATGGAAGATTTAATGTGAGGAACTACTTTTTTAATGCAGTATTCTTTAAAATAACTGTTCTGGATATGATTTCTAGTTTGAATAAACTTTTTTTGTCCAAAAAATTGTTTATGTAAAAAAAAAGTTTAGAATTTCAGTAGTTTAAAATTGTGTATGTGAGGTGAAAATATGTTGGTAAAATTTGATTTACAACACTTCTGTTGTGGGCCTAAAGGCTGTGAAATCGAAATAGAGTATGGAGTTATGGCAGACGCAGAAGATTAAATCTAATCTACTCATCTAACATCTAATATACAGAATAAATTGAATTGAATAATAAAATAACCTTAATGGTTGAATATTTTGGAGTTGAATTATATGTTTGGAAATAATTACGGAAATGACAGGGAAAATAACGCGCCTATTGAAGAGGGCTCAGAATACGATGTTAAAATTGAAGATACCGGCAGGGACGGAGACGGAATTGCTCGTGTCGAAGGTTTTGTTGTGTTTGTAGCAGGTGCTAAAGTTGGCGACGAAGTAAGGATCAGAGTTAACTCAGTAAGAAGGAACTTTGGATTCGCTGACATAGTAGAATAAGTAACTCCAAAATTTTTTAATCAGCATACATTTAGAAAATTAAACTACTTTAATTTTCAACTTTTTTTTACACGAATTACATCCTAGTTTTTTTATTACAGATTTAAATTGTGAAATAATTTTATAAATTTTTCCAGGTTTAAGGTTAAATTTTATAAATTTTTAAGTTCTGAGATTTTTGATCTAAAGTTGAGTTAATGGAGGATCGATTTGAACTCAATATTAAGCAAGTAAATACTAACAAAATCTTGAATTGATACGATTTTTGCAAAAAAAAGATTGTTATGAAGTTTCAGGTCAAAACATTTCGAAATCTTAAATATCGCCCTGACAGCTCTCAAGATAACTTTTAATGTTAATTCAGTCTTAGATTGGCCTGAGGATGTGTAAAATTGTGTGGGATTTTTCTTAAAACCTATACTCTCAAATATACTACTAATTGTATTCGGCTTTATTTGGCTAAACTAGTTATTTCTGATTATATCTGTTAAAAATATTCAGTAATTGATGAGTTCAATCAACAGTCAAAATGAAAACGTTTAATTGAGCTTTGATTTTAATTAATCCTTCTAAACGGCTGTTTTTTTTATTTTTAAACCACAAGGTTTATATGCGATCTTGAAGGTATAGAAAAAACAGTCCTGAAACCTCAAATTATTGTGGATTCAAGGATCGGAGGCGAAATAATGAAAAAAGAACTATTTGCAATATTTTGTGTAGTCACCATACTGGCTGGCACAGCACCAATATTTGCAGCAAACACAACAACCACGAAATCTGTGGTTTTAACTAATAATCAGACTGCAAAATTAACTGCAGTACAAACACAGTTAAATGATCTTATATCTAAGATAGAAGGTCTTAAAAAAACTTACAAAAACACAACCAAAAATAAAGGACTGTTAAACGCGTTAAACCAGTACGAAAAACAAGCAACCAAATTGAACACATCAATAACCAACTACCTAAAAAACCCAACATCACCAGCTAACATCAAGATCAAAAATTACCAGATCAAGACTAAACAGCTACAATGGAAGGTTAAAGTAACAGAGAAAGTGTTAAAGAAGACACATATCAAAAAACCAGTAAAACCAATCAAACCAGTAGTACCAGTACATCCAGTTGGACCGAAACCAGTTAAAAAACCAGTACATCCAGTAAACAACTGTACTACTAACGCAACAAAATAATATTTGAATAGTGCTTTTTTAGGGTGAAAACCCTAAATTAAATTCTTTTTTTTATATTTACCTAAACAAATGGTTTAAGTTTAAAATTATTTAGAAATTATTATCCCGGAATTAGAGGTAAATATTTAGAACAATAATCCCATACTATAATCGAGTGATAGAATGAGCATGAGAAGACCAACACATCCTGGTGAAAAAATTTTACTTAAAACAAGGCCTCAATTTATTTCAACCCTTGAATCGGCCTTTATTAGATTGATAATTTTACTGTTATTATTATACTTCTTCACAGCATTAATCAGCCTTTTTGCTGCAATACAGGGTAAAATTGCTTATCTCACTACCGTACCATTTGTCCAATATTCGACCTATGTATTAATCCTTATAATTGCAGTACTTTTCTTCTGGATTTTATGGAACTTCCTGAGTTGGAGAGCCACATGGTACACAGTCACATCCCAGCGGGTGCAGATAAAAAGTGGTGTATTGAGTACTAAAAGTGTTTATATCCACTTTAACAAGATGCAGGACATAGAAGTAACTCAAAGCTTAGTACAGAGAATATCCAGTTCAGGAGATATTGAAATATTTGGTGGTAGGGACAGGACCAACCTCATTTTGGAAGACATACCTAAACCAAATGAAGTTGAAAATCTCATAAACCAAAGGATCGAAGCACTTAGCAGGGAACCTGAGTCAAGGGGATCATATAAACGTGATAGATACGATGATGATAGATTTTAGGTAAAGGAAGTTTTGCTAATGTTCTGTCCAAAATGTGGTGCTGAAAATCCAAATGATGCCAGGTTCTGCAATCAATGTGGAACCAACCTGTCTCAAGAAGCAGATGATACTGAAGAAAATTCTACAGACGAAGATATCAACGGGAAAAATCCTGAAAAAATGGGAGAAACTGATGAACATAGGGATACAGATGAAACAGACTCTAGTGTGCAATGCTTAATTTGTAAAACAGGTTTGATGCACACCACAGTCCATGCAGGCACCTTTGGGTTTGAAACCCGGAAAATGATCATATGTGACTACTGTGGAGCTGGCTTTGAAATTAAGGGTCAAAAATACAAATTTTCAGAAATTTCAGATAAAAACCAACCACTCTGGATGAGGTATGGCCACCAAACACTCACTGAAAAGGAATGGATCAGGATAAGTGAGGGTGGTGTGTCAGATGAAGAACAGAAGAAAATTGACAGGGAAGCAGAAATCCTTAAGAAACAGGAAATTGAAAGGCAAAAAGAAAAGGATGCCAATGACTTTTTGATTGGATTGGAAAAGGGTAGTATACCAATTACTTACTCGGGACAGTCTCCAGTGATCCTTAAAAAGAATGAAACAGTTTCACTAATAATGGAAAACATCCAACTTAAGGAACCAAGGGCTGTGAGACAGACACATGCGGCATATAGCGGTCCAACCATAAGGGTGGCCAAGGGAGTGTCTTTCAGGATGGGTGGAGCATCTGCTAGGAGTGAATCTCATGAAGAGATCAGGGTCATAGATACTGGCAAATTTGTACTCACAAACAAAAGAATCGTATTCATGGGAACCAAAAGAACTGTGAATGTCGATCTAAAAAAGATCGTTGCAATAGTACCATACAAGGATGGTATAGAATCTCAACGGGAAAATAAACAGAAACCAGAGTACTTCACAGGTACAGATAGGCATACATTGAACTACACAGTAAACGGCAGGTCGGGTACAGTTCCAATTTATGGCAATGTCTTAAGGGCAGCAATCCAGGGTTTGATTGCCCAGCTCTGAAGTAGATTAAAGAGTTGATACAACTAACTTTTTTTTATATAACCAAATTTGAAGACTCCAATTAATTGTTAAAACAGTTTTAAAGGTTAATTATAAAATTTTCTAGCATATATTTGTCCGAATTAAATCCGAACTTGTTATGCCGCGATTTTTATACAATTATATATTCAATAAGGAACCTTAGAAAATCTCTTATTAATGGTTTATTAAAAAAAATAGGAAATATGGGGAGTTTAATCCCATTATTTATTTTCCCTTTTCATTGACTGGTTTTCTGATCTCAGTTTCATCGTCGTGGATGTAGGTTTCGCCACGAAGTGCAGAAAGTAGTGCTGCCCCTAAACTAAGTGCTGCCCCTATGTAGAATGAAATTCTAAGTGAAGGCATGAATGCTGTAGCGAATGTTTGTGGGAACCATGTTGTTCCTTCAAGTGTTGCCTGGGTTGATGAAGGTATCATTGCAGCAACTGAAGGTGGGAGGCTTGAAATTATACTGCCAATTGGATTGTATCCCAAGAACGCCGAGAAAAGAGCTCCTGTAGGTGGGATACTGTTTAATAGCGGTGCTAATTTTACAGCTCCTATTGCTGTGAGTGATGCTGTTATAGCGTCTGGAAATCTCTGTGTAATTCCAATGATCAGTATTGTAAAGAACATTGCCATACTCGCTGTGAATGCTGTGTTCATTACTGTGCTCATCATTCCAGATGCAACACCCCTTTCATTTGCAGGTACAGAGTTCATTATTGATGCACTGTTTGGAGATCCGAACATTCCACTACCAATACCCATTAACAGAAGTGCCAATGCAAAGTAGAAGTAATCGAAGTTGTATGGAAGTGCTGCCAATACTAGAAATGCTATTGTGTTTATAACCATTCCAAGGGTAGCGATCCATCTTGGACCGTACTTATCTGACATCCAACCGGATATTGGTCCCATAATAATCACACCAATAGTTAATGGAAGCATGTAAATACCTGCCCAAAATGGTGTTGATTCATAGCTGTATCCATTTAAAGGAAGCCAGATTCCCTGCAGTAGGAGGATAAGCATGAACATCATTCCACCCCTACCCAGTGCATTTAAGAGTGCAGCTGAATTAGCGAATGTGAACATTTTTATTTTGAAAAGCTTGAGGTTGAACATGGGATATTTCACATGCCTCTCTACAAATGGGAATATTATTAGGAATATGAGTCCTGCAACTGATGACAGTATAACCCATGGATTGGACCATCCCATTGGATCGTTTTTGTAAGGCATGAGACCGTAGGTAACACCCACAAGTAGAAGTGTGATTCCAAGGATGAATGTGGCATTACCCCAGAGATCGAGCTTAGTTTTAGGAGCTTTAATGGATGTTTCTTTGAGCTTTAAACTTGACCATATGGTTCCAATTATTCCAAATGGCACGCTGACTAGGAACACAAATCTCCAGTCGTATATAGCTAGAATACCACCCAGTATCAGACCTATGAACTGCCCTGACATGAGTGCAACCATGTTGATACCAAGGGCCTTACCTCTTTCAGTTGCCGGGAAAGCATCTGTGAGTATTGCTGAAGTATTCGCCATGAAGAGTGCACTACCTATTGCCTGGAGAATCCTGAATATAATTATCTCCATGGCACCTAAACTTCCTGTGGAAGGTGTGAAGTAGAGGAGTACTGAAGCAACTGTGAACACTAGAAATCCTAGCTTAAATAATTTAACCCGCCCGTACATATCCGAAAGCCGACCGAAACTCAAGAGCAGTGTTGCAGTTACAAGGCCATACCCCATGAGTATCCATAAAAGGTACTGGAAAGAGTTGAGAGGATCGATGTGTATCCCATTAAAGATTGCTGGAAGGGATATTAAAACGATGCTCATGTTTACCATTCCCATAAGGGAAGCAATCACTACGTTTGATAGAGCTATCCATTTATACTCCATTAAATCCCCCCAAACTAAATTTTATATCTGTTTTTTTCATACCTGTTCTTCGTTTTTCATAAAAATACTTATTCACTTTGTAATCACCTAAACATTTTAATTGACAAAAAATTAACTTCAATCTGATTATAAATATTTTTTTAAGGAACAACCATCACAGGCACCTGGGCTGATCTAACAACTCGCTCTGTAACACTTCCCAGGGCAATTCTGTCAAATCCATGCCTACCTGAGGCACCCATAACAATCAGATCAACACCCATCTCATCCACAGTTTTAAGAATTTCCTGGTATGGTTTTCCATCACGAACAATCATTGTGATGTCTGTTTCAGTGTGAAAATTTTCAGCGGACTTCAGTTTTTCAATGAAACTTTCCACAGTTTTTTCCGCTTCTTTTTTCAAAGGTTCGTACATATCCTGGTTTGAACCTGGAAGGGTTGAAAATGGAACCACCAATGTTGGGCTGTATAATTCAAAAACATTTAACACAAAAATTTCTGCATCGCTTTCATTTGCAATCCACAATGCATGGTTAGCTGCTTTTTCTGCATTTTCTGAACCGTCTGTTGTTATTAATATTTTACTATACATGTTATTAGATCCTAAAAAAATTGTTAACTTTAAAAAAATATTCAAATCAAAATTCAGTGAACTAATATATGTACTCAGTGATTTATAAAAGGTCTGTATAACATGAACACGGCAACTGTCAGCTATATGAAAACAAAATCTACATCCCATATAATAACATTGTTAAAAATTGATTTTTGAATCATTAGGGCGGATTTATTAATAACTGAAAAAAATTATTATAATTTAAAAATCAGATATAAATACAGATTAATATTGATTCGAGGATTTCATTATCTGTGATGGATTATTTAATTGAATATGTTAATTCTTTAAATAAATTGGGGATGTTTGTATGAACTTTAAAAAGCAATCTGAACTATTTAAAAACATATTAAAACTTAAATATGAACCGTTGGCGATTATTTTTACTAATGACCATGTTTCTACCGGTAAATACGAAAAAACTCCCATATGTAATGCAATTAAACTCGCATCAGAGGGTGATAGCTATATCATAGACAAAGAAGCATCAACCTGTCCTGGTGGAAGTAGGTACTGTGGTTTTTCAGAAACACCATCCAGGAATGAAAAGAGGAGACTTCAAAACTTCTTAACCAAGGGTGAAAAACTCACGAGTTCCATTGTATCATTTGAGAGAATGCAGAAGTTGAGTGTAGAACCTCCAACAGGGCTTTCAGACAGGATAATCATTTGTCCACTGGGTTTAGCAGAACAACGTCCAGACTTAGTCCTTTTTTTAGTTAATCCTGAACAAGCATGCAGAATCGTGACATTAGACACATACTGGGATGGATTATCTCCAGATCAGCAGATCATAGGGGCACTGTGCCACACAGCAATCTCATACACCCTCATGAGTGGGAACACCAATCTTTCAATGGGTGACTGGACAGCAAGACACCACCAGGGATTTGATCCAGACATATTATTCCTTTCAGTGCCATATGAGAGAATAAACAATCTGATTATGGCAGTTCCCCACTGTTCAGCAGGAGATGCGTCGGTAGTGATACCTGAAGAGTTCCAAAATGACTGAAATTTAATTATTCATGAAATTTGGTTTATCACGGTTTGATGGAAAAACTAAGCAATTAAAGGAGATGTAAAAATGAAAGTTAAATACGCAACCATAGCAGTTGCAGATATGGAAGAATCAATCAAGTTTTATACAGAGGTAATGGGCTTTAAAGTTGATCATACATTGAATCCATACCCTGGATTTACCATAACATTCATGGCTGGTGATGGAGATGCAATGGTAGAACTCATCGAGGATAAAAATGAACCAAAAACTCCTGGAATTTTCTTAATTGGAATGGAAGTTGAGGATATGAACAAAACGGCATCAGAATTAATTGAAAGGGGTGTTGAATTTACAAGAGGACCATTAGAAGTAGGTGACGGTGCTAAACTGGCATTCTTAAAGGATCCAAATGGTGTGGAGATAGAACTAATCCAGCACTGATAATATACCACTAAAAGGGAACTCAATAATTACCATTTTAAAACCAATTTTTTAATAGACAAATCTGCAGGATATGGGACAGAAACACTTTCATCTCAAGAGGGGATTAGGTACTGCTTGGAGATCATAACAGCACTTGGGGAGTGCTTGCGATAGTCCCTATGAATCAACTTGACAGTGAACAAAAACACCATTTAGACTCCTTTGCAAGCGTTGTCTTACTGGCCCTTTCAAATTCAATCAAAATATAATGACCGGTTTTTATAATTCAGGATTGGGGTCTAATTCAGGTGTTTATTATTTATAATATGCTGTGAATAAAATTGATACTGTGCCTAAAAAGACAGAGAAAATTCTGTAATATTTAATTTAAAGTTAAAATGAGGTGTTTATTATGAATAAATTTGTGTTAATATCATTTTGCACTATGGTGTTGTTTGTGAGCCCTGTATTTGCAGCTGATTCTGGAAATGGAATCGATCTTCAAGGTCTTCAGAATAATACAGATATCTACAACACCGTTAACAACTGGTTTAATACGATCCAACAGCAAGTCTATGGTTTCATTGATACTGAAAATTTTCAGGCAGAGTTTGGAAACTACCTGAACACTTCAAACATCGAGTCAACCATCAACTCAAACCTGCAAAACATGGATATTCAGGCATATTTAACTAATTTAACTAATAACCCGAATATTCAGTCGTTATTAACCACCATAAACTTTCAGTCCATTACTAACAATACAGAAATCCAGTCGTTTCTAAATTCTCTGAAGCTTAACACTGCCCAGAACTAATAAACTCAGAATATAATCAAAAATTGGTAAAAGTAATTTCCCAACATTTTTTTATAAAAGAAGATTTTTTTTGTACTGGAATGGTATTCTTTTGGATCCTACTTCCTTCCGTGGATGAGTCCTATTGTTCCCACCATAAATGGAAGTTTCAAGGATTTTGGAATGAATTCACAGTCGCTTGTGTGTATGAAGTTAACTTCTTCAACTCCCCACTCCATTATGGTATCGAGTAGATCATCTATATCTCCGTATATCTTCTTTTCTTCGAAGAGATCCTGGAAAGAAAATACTCCTCCCTTTTTAACAACCCTGAGAGCTTCTTTTATCACCATTTTTTTATCCGTACAATCTTTAACCTCATGAAAAACCAGATTACTCATGGCCGCATTGAATGATTCATCATCAAATGGTAGATCAGACGCAGATGCCTTTAAAAATGTTGTTCTGTCTTTAACTCCTTCAATTTCAGCATTCTTTTCGCAGACAGCCTTTGAAAACTCCCACATTCCTCCCCAATAATCGATTCCAGTTGCATGGGCATTCGGATATTTTTTAAGGGCTTTGATTGTAAGGGGAGCATTTCCACATCCAATATCCAATAATTTCCCATTTCCATCCCAGTTCATCTCATCAAGTACCAATTCTTGTATTTTGGCCTGAATATCTCCACCTTCTGGTGCAAATTGGGCTCTTGCATAAGAAGTGTACATGGTTATCATGAGGAAGATTAATGCCAACACTATTACAGGATAGTAAAAGTATGAAACAACTACAAATAAGATTCCAATAAGTCCGGGGATGTAAACATATTTACTTGGAACCCAGTTTCCATAATCGACATCCATTTTGTCCATATTTTCCTCAATTTTATCCATTAAAAATCCTCCTTCCCCTAAATTAATTTTGATATTTATAAATTTTTTTAAATAAGTTTCATTAGATAAATATTAAATTAGGATCGATTACATATAATATCGGGGGTTTATGAGTAGATGTGTGAAGCGAGAATACTCTTGGTTGAAAATAAACTATCAGAGAACACTGATACAGTTGATATTATAAACTCTTTGGGCTACGAAGTATCAAAAATAACTCTGGACCTTGAAGAATTTTGCACTCATGATAACCTCTATGATCTTATTTTAGTGGATACCTCCTCATCCAAAATTGATACCACACACTTAAAAAAAATTATAGAAACAGAAATTCCAGTAATTTTCATTACTCAACCATCTGAAGCATATGAAATAGAACAACTTGATCTAAAACAACACCACGATCAATTAATACTACCTTTTACACCAAGGGAACTTAAATATGCAGTAGAATTTTTAATTTATAAAACTAGAACTGAAGAGAAACTGAAGGTTTGTAAAAACTTTATTTTTCCATTTAAAAATAGTCCAATCCCTTATTTTTCCTTAGATTCTGAAGGAAATATTATAGATGTGAACCATGCATGGTTAAATGTGTTGGGATACTCCAGAGAAGATGTCACTGGAAAAAATATTACTAGTTTCATTGTATCTAACTCTTCAAAAAATTTTGGAAAGAATTTTACTGATTTCAAGTCTACTGGCGAAATTTATGGGGCAGAAGTCGTAATGAAAAAGAGTGAAGGATCCCCTATACTGGTTTCCTTTGATGCTGAAGTTGCATATGATGGGCAAAATTCCTTTCAAACACATTGCATATTCCAAGATATAACTGAAAGAAAGAAATATGAAGAGAAGATAAAACAGCTCAACCATTTTCACTCGACAATAAACAAAATAAATCAGTCAATATTACGAATTAGAGATAAAGAAGAGCTGTTTCAGACTGTTTGTGATGTTTTTGTGGAATATGGAAAGTTTGAAATGGCATGGGTTGGACTCATTGATTTTGAAACTGGAAACATCAAACCAATAACCTATTCTGGAAACGAATCTGATTACCTGAAAACAATTCATTTAAACATATTCAAAGAGCCTTTATTATATAAATCCTGGTTGAATAAATTTAATAAGGGAAGTTTAGGTATTATCAGGGATATAAAATCATTAAATAACTATAAATGGCGAGAAGAAGCTATTAATAGGGGTTTCCGTTCACTAATTTCCCTTCCACTCAAAAGAGAGGGGGAAATAATTGGAATCATCAATATTTACTCATCCAAACAGACTTTTTACATGGAAGAAGAGATTGATCTCATAAATAATATTGGGTTGGATGTATCGTTTGCCCTTAAAATGATTGAAACAGAAGAAAACAAAAAGATCGCTGAAACAGCACTAAAAAAGAGTGAAAAAAATTACAGGGATCTCATTGATAATTCACTCGTAGGAATTTACAAAACAAATGTTGAGGGCGAAATTCTGTATGGGAATCAGGCTGTGGCCGATCTATTCAAATATGACACAATTGATGAATTGAAAAAGCATAACATCATTGATGTTTATAAAAACAAGGAAGATAGGGCTGAGTTTTTAGCTGTACTAAATGAAAAGGGTAAAATTGCAAGATGTGAACGAGAAAATATTCGAAAGGATGGTCAAACAGTCCATGTTTTAAGCAGTGCAAGTTTAGATGGCGATGTAATTTCAGGCATGTTCATGGATATAACTGACCGTAAACAGGTTGAAGATAGATTTCATTCCATTATAAATAATTCAGCCGATCTCTTCATCATTGTAGATGATGAAAGACACATAACTTTTTGTTCCCCATCTTCAAAACGTATTTTAGGCTATTCTTCAGAGTTTATCACCGGTAGGGATCCTGTAGATTTTATCCATGATGATGATATTGATATCTTCAAAGAGCATCTGGATGATGTGGATAAAACCCAAGACGTAATATTGTTCAGTGAATACAGGGTTAAGAAATCAAATGGCGACTATCTTCCAGTTGAGTCTGTAAGTCAAAACATGTCAAATGTAGCTGGAATCAATGGCGTGGTAGTGACGGCCCATCCAATTCAGGAACGAAAAGAAATGGAAGAATCACTCCAAAAAAGTGAAGAAAGATATAAAACTCTTTTCCAACTAGATCCTGATTACACCATACTTTTAGGGCTTGATGGGAAAATAATTGATGTCAATTCTGCTACTGAGCAGTTTTACAACCAGTCAAAGGATGAACTCATTGGGAAACACTACACCCATCTTAGAATTAAACCCACTGAAGATGATGGTTTACGTAATAAGATGTTTAAAGCTCTTTTAAACAATAAAGAAGAATTACCTCCCTATGAATCAAGGGTAATTGATTGGGAAGGAAAATTGCACTGGATCAAAACTGTGCTGACAGTTGTCAAAAGGGATGATGTTCCAGTTAACTACTTGATAATTGCAACAGACATAACCGAACTTAAGAATAAGGAAGAAGCTTTGAAAGAAAATCAAAGAGTATTTGAGACTTTAATAAGTAACTTACCAGGAGTTGCATATAAATGTCGAAACGACTTCCAGTGGACCATGGAATTTGTGAGTGAAGGGTGTTATGACCTCACAGGTTACCATACAGCTGATCTCATCATGAACAGGAAAATCTCTTATAATGACCTCATTTACCCTGATGATCGTTTAAGGGTATGGGCCACCATACAAAAGGCCCTGGACAACAACGAATCATTCAAGATGATCTACAGAATATGCACCAAGGAAAATAAGATAAAATATGTATGGGAACAGGGAAGGGGCATATATTCTGATGATGAATTGATATGGTTGGAAGGGTTCATCACAGATGTAACCCGCCGTATACTTGATGAAGAAAAAATTAAGGAATCTGAAATTTATTACAGGACCATGTTCGAAAACACTGGAACTGCAACAATAATCCTTGAAACTGATAAAACCATTTCCCAATTGAATACAGAAGCTGTCAATTTATCCGGTTACACTAAAGAAGAAATAGTAAACAAGAAAAAATGGACAGAATTCGTGGATAATAATGATCTGGAAAGGCTCAATTACTATTTTGATTCTAGGAAAAAGTCTCTAACCGCTCCAACAAAGTTCGAAACAAAATTAATAAATAAAGATGGAGATGTCAGGGATATCTTTGTTACAATAGCATGTATTCCAGGAACTGATAAGGAATTAGCATCGATTTTGGATATTACTGAACTTAAAAATGCAGAGAAGGATCTTCAGGCATCCTTAAAGGAAAAGGATGTTCTTTTAAAGGAGATACACCACAGGGTAAAAAACAACATGCAGATAGTTTCCAGTTTATTGAATCTCCAAACCCACTATGTTGATGGGGATGAAACACAAAATGTGTTAAGGGAGAGTCAGGGCAGGGTTAAAACCATGGCCATGATACATGAGAAACTCTACCGCTCCAATGATTTCACTCATATAAAATTTGATGAGTACATTGAAAAACTGGTCTCAGACATATTCTATTCATGTGACGTTAAAGAAGCAAAAATTGAACCTGTTTTAAATGTGGAAGAGGTTACATTAAACATTGAAACAGCAATTCCATGCGGACTGATCATAAACGAACTCATATCCAACAGTTTGAAGTACGCTTTCCCGAACGATGCATCAGGAGAGATATCTCTGTCCCTCACAAGATCAGGGGAAAACTACGAGTTAACAATATCCGATGATGGAGTTGGATTTCCAGAATCACTTGATTTTAGAAATACAGATTCACTGGGTTTACAGCTAGTCACCAACTTAGTGGACCAGATCGACGGTCAAATTGAGCTTGACATAGATCATGGAACTAAATTCAGTATAGTGTTTAAAGAACTTGAATACAAGGAAAGAATACCCTTCAAAGGTTAGAAATTAAAAAAATATTGGTTTTTATCTTGTATGTAAAAATTTGTTCATAGTTAACATGTGGTGAAAGAAATTTAAGATGTTTGCTGATGATTAAAAATCTGTCTTTAAAAGCCTAAGAGTTGTAGAGCTCTTCAGTTTTAGATATAAGTGAGTTGGGCTTACAAAAAAATAGGAGGTTGTGTAAGCCCAACTATGTACTTTATATCAAGGGTTAAATATTGGGGGGTGTGTCAAGTGTGTTACACTGACACAGTTAGTTGTAGTGTTTTTATGTTTTAAATTGATTTTCCCAATTTACACCCCAATCATACACAAATTCAAACCCAAAGAATACCCATTTAATTCTAAATTATCGGATTCTAAAGCCCTAAAAAAAATATTGAATAATGTTCGGTTATTTACATAAAATCCCCTGTGGAGTGAACCTGAACATTTTTTTTTGATATGTTCCCTAAAAAAATTCTGAATAGTTGTGGATGTTTCAAAAATTTTATTTCATTCCAATTCCCTTAAAGAAATTGTAGAAAAACACCCCATCATGTTCTGTTGTCTTGTACATATCTTTTATTCCCTTGTTCCAGGTTTCAATATCGATCATTCCTGATCCAATGGCCTGGTCCTTAACACCTTCAACCATTTTAATAATGGTTTTTTTGTTAAATCCTTCAACCAATTCTGGCTTGCTAGAATCCACATACACAACTTTAGGTGAGACTTCAATTTGGGTAAATCCAGAATTTTTTAATAAAGGATATAATTCCCTTCCAATCATGGGGTTACAACCGAGCACCCTTTGACATTCAACAAAACATTCCCAAGTATTAACAGATTCCTCTGTTTCAGGGTAGAAGTAACATGATCCATGATCTCCTTCAATCACTGTTAGGGAACCACCTTTTTTTAGCACTCTTTTTAAACTTTCAAGTGCTTTTATCGGATCCTTCAGATGTTCAAGCACAAAACAGATGAAAATATGATCGAATGTTTCGGCCTCAAAGGGTAAATCAAATATGTCTGCTACTTTAAATTCCACATTAGAAATTTCATGCTTATTTAAAAAGTATTTTGCTTTGTTTACAGATTCTTCAGAGATATCAACAGACATTATTTTGGCTTCAGGACTATTAGTTGCCAACATCAAAGTTTGGGCTCCAACCCCACATCCTGCTTCTAAAACTTTAGTACCTGTACTGTAGGCCGTTTCATTATGTAATAGATCTGCTAGGGTGTTGGCTTGATCAACCAATCTATTAAATTCTATTTCTGAGTATCCATGGACATATTCTTTAGTCATATATTAATTCCTTCAATTTTTAGATTAATTAATTATTTTATGCGTTAACATTTAACTGTTGTTCAAAATTAGTCAATTACAATATTGATAATTTATTGTCCAAAAAATAAAAATAAAAAGTACCAAGAATATTTTAAATCATTCATCGGAAGTTATCCTCCCCCATAATGATATATATGACTGAAATTGATTTATTAAAAAACCAATTTTGTTCGGAGGTATTTTAAGATGTTTGACCCAAAAAAAATTATGGATAGTGCTGTTGATCAAGTACAGAAACAAGCTACTGATATGGTTACAGGAAACTCGAATCGTAGAAATGATGGATCTGAGGTAGACGAACTACTTTACAGGATGAGTAGAGATATGGAAGAGCTTCGAAGGAAAAATCAGGAATTAACAGATCGATTAAATGATTTTGAGAGACAATTCAATCATTTGAGAGATGCTATTAACAGGAACAGTAGACGCTACTGATAGTTGAATAGTCTGAGGGGATTAGATTTACAATCATAAATCCCTTAAATTGTTTATTTATAGTTTAAGTTGAGATCATGAAATTAAAAATATTTTTTTTTTTTTAAATGTAATGGAATTCCTTCATAACTTTATCTAGCCATCAACAGTTAACTATCTTAAAAAAAAATTAAGTTGGTGGGATTTATTATGAGCTGTTTAAAATGTCGCCCTTAAACTTTTCAAAACCGACTTTATCAATGAAAACTCCCATACGGTTTGGTAAATCCTTTTTTATGTAGTAGTCAAGTATTTTTTCAATGTAGAATAAAACCTGGCTTTCAGACAGATCTTCAGCAAGTAACTTCCCAGGCCTGGCCTGAAGACCGCAGGTACCTCCAACAAGAAGTTTCCAACCCTTAGGAGTTCCAATTAAACCTATGTCCCGTACATTTGATTCTCCGCAGGAGTTGGTGCAGCCGGAAATGGCTATTTTAACTTTTTTAGGTGTTAGCATCCTGTGAAATTTTTCATCTATCTTGAGGCCGATGTTTATGGTGTTTTGATATGCCTTTTTACAGGAACTATTTCCGATACAAAACTTTGATGCTCTAACACAGTTTCCTGTGAAACCTCCAGGTTCCATATCAAGATCAGCCCAAATAGCATCAATATCTTCCTCTTTAACTCCATAAAATCCAATTCTATGTTCAGAATTTAATTTAATAATCTCAATCCCATATTTCTCAGCAACATCCGCGATTTTGTGAAGTGTTTTTGGTTCTACTAGCCCACCTGGTAAGTATGGAATCATTGCAAAGCTTTTCATGTCTTTCTGCACAGCAGCACCCTTTTCAGGTATATTTTCTTTTGTCACCATATTAATTACCTCTACTAATATTAGATCTAGATCTACATAAGATTATTTAGATTAAAAAAAATTAATTTATAAATTTGTATGGATATAATTAACAGTTTTTATAAAACATCTTAAAAAAAATGGAGGGTATAATATATTAGAGAATGTACCCCCAGACTTAAAAAAATATAATTGGAGGTGATTCTTTTTGTCTGGGGAATTACATTATCAGGGTTTTAAAATATTGGGGGGATTGTGGGGGTGAATCTTCACTCCCACAACATGATCTTTATTTTAATAACTTAAGTTGATTTTCCCAATTTACACCATAATCTTGCACTAATCGAACATATTATCATTTTTTATCCCATAACTCTTCCCTAACAAGTTTTTTCACATCTTCATGACAATGGGAGTAGGCCGACCAGACAGATAAACACCAGTCCTCAATTGCAGTGTTACGTTTAAAACCTTCTGGACAAGCCATAACATTTTTGACACTAATATTTCCACGTTTTACTGGTAAAACAAATTTTGGCCACTTTTTCCCCCTTTTTCCAAGTACAACATGGACATTTTGAACCTCTTTTCCAGTGAAATTCTTTTCAATATGTAAATATAGTCCGATTAGTGCAAATGCAACTTTGATAGTTTTATCTTCTTCATCCGCAGTCTCCAATGTGAATGCATCAACTGCGTACTGATGAATGAATTCAGGATTTCTAAGTGAAGCTGTGTAACATGAGAGTTCATGAAACATTTCGAGTTTGGATCTACTACCATTTTTGGACATGGAATATCACGATCATTTATACGATTCTATCATTTTAAAACCTTATTTAAGATGGATTTTCATGAATAAATCTTTAGAGCCTTTAATTGAACAGGATTGACTCTAGATTTGTTTATAATATGGATTAATTTGTGTATTATTTTAAATTACTACCCATATAAATAAGATGAACTCTTTAGGGATACATGTTGAAATCCACAAGAAATAATATGTATAATAAAATTTTTTTGGGAGGGAAAAAATGAATCAAACCATTGAAACTATAAAGAACAGGCGCAGTGTAAGGAATTATCTTCCAGAACAGATCAAAGATGATGAAATGGAACTCATCTTGGAAGCTGCAGTGTATGCACCAACAGGTCATAACGACCAACCATGGCATTTTTCAGTGATTCAAAATCCTGAACTAATAAATGAGATTAATAGAGGTGCCAAGGAAGCTATGGGTAAAACAGGGGAGAAATGGTTGGAAAACCTTGCAAAGAATGATAATTACCATATATTCCATGGTGCACCCACTGTTGTGATAGTTTCAGGAAAAAAGAATGCAACAACACCACATGCAGACTGTTCTGCAGCAGTTGAGAACATGTTGCTTGCTGCTGAAAGTATTGATATAGGGTCCTGTTGGATTGGATTTGCAGCCTTCTACTTCACCAATCCTGAGAGTTTCAAAAAATTTGATATACCCGAAGAAAACGATGTGTACTTCGGAGTTACATTTGGATACAAAGCCAAAGAAAATGGTGAAGCTCCAAATAGAAAAAGGAATGTAGTAACATTCTTCAAGTAAAAAAAAATCAATGAATCCACAGAAATATCCAACAAATTCCAGGATAAAAAAAAATTATAGATGTTGGGAGAAATTTTAATGGGAAAATCTAAATTTACTGAAGTTAAACAGGGAATATATCAGTTTAAGGGTGTTTCAAACTTTTATTTGGTACTGGATGATGAAAGTTTTGTTGTTGATACAGGTCTCCCAGGCAAGGCAGGAGATCTTGAAAACTGCCTTAAAAACCTTGGAAAAAATCCCCAAGACATCAAAGTAATAGTTTTAACACATCATCACTTTGACCATACTGGAAGTTTGAATAAAATAGAAAAACTGACAAAAGCCCGAATTGCAGCTCACAGGGATGATTGGCCCTACATTTCTGGAGAAAAAAATTATGAAGCTCCAATATTCATGAAACCAATCACAAAACTCATGAACATGATCTACAATATCAAACCTGTTAAAACAGACATGATACTAACAGATGGTGATAAAATTGGAAATTACACTGTAATACACACCCCAGGCCATACACCAGGGAGTATATGTCTGTACAACCCTGTAAACAAGGTTCTTTTTGTGGGAGATAATATGAATATTGGTAACGGTATTTTAAATCCACCTTCAGGAAGACTTCTCCCAGATCCTTTAAACTACAACAAATCCATGGAGAAGCTCGGGAAGCTTGACGTGGAAACCATACTCACAGGCCATGGAGAACCTGTCACCAAAGATGCCAATAGGTTGATTAAAGAATTCATAGCTACATTGAGTGTATGATATGATATATGAAAAAGAATTTGTTGATTCTAAAGACGGTACAGGAATAGGTTACAGGAAGATGGGAAATGGTCCTGGAATAATTCTTTTACATGGTGGAGCTAATTCCTCCCAGCATTTCATGGAACTGGGAAATTGCCTGTCCAGAGATTTCACAGTTTACCTTCCAGATAGAAGGGGAAGGGGTTTAAGCGGTGGCTTCGGTGAAAACTACGGTATGGAAAGGGAAATGGAAGATCTGGATGTTTTAATCAAAAAAACAGGTGCGAAGAACATATTTGGACTCAGTTCAGGTGCTTTAATAGCACTGGAAGCTGCATTAAATCTTCCCATAACTAAAGCAGCCCTATATGAACCTCCACTCGACATAGATAACAATGTTTTAGGCATCATGTCCTTTATGAAACGCTTTGATGATGAGATTGCAGATGGAAAAATAGCAGCTGGGACTGCTACAATGATCAAGGAGTTTGGAAGCCAATTTGGGCTTCCTAAGTTAATAACAGGAATTCCACATTTCCTACTCGAACAGATTTTTAAGATTTATTTCAAAACAGAAAGAGTCAAAGAGGATGAAGTTTCATTCAAAGTTTTGATCCCAACTTTCCATTACGATTATGAGCTGGTGAAGGAAGAGAGCGGCCAGATAGAAAAATTTAGAAATTTGAAGGCTGAAGTTTTGCTAATTGGCGGATCTGAAAGTCCAGAATTCTTAAAAAAAACAATCAATAAGCTTCAAAATACCATTCCAAAGGTTAAAAAAGTTGAGATTAAAGGTCTTTCCCATACTGGCCCGCTGGTAACAGGTAATCCTGAGTTGGTGGCAGAAAAACTGAAAGATTTCTTCATTCTATGATTTAAGGGTATTACCAGTTCATCCATGGAATTACTTGAAATACACTACCTAAATTCTGAAGTTTAAAATAAGTTTTAATATGCTCTTTTTTTTATCTGTTAATTTCCTTAAGCATTTCACTGGAAAACTTCAGTACCTTGGCACTGTTTTTTATGCGTTGTTCGTTATGATGGTTGTAAACAGCCATTTCAATGGCACTTCTTAAACCCATATCTTCGTAAGGTTTGATTATGTAGCCGTATGGTGCTGTTTTTTTGGCTTCTTCAAGTGTTTTGTTGTCGAAGTATGCAGTCAAGTATATCACTGGAACATCATGATTTTCCATGATCAGTTCTGCAGCCTGAATTCCGTTCATATCTCCCTTGAGCATAATATCCATGAGAACGAGTTCAGGATCCAACTCCTCAACCTTTTTCACAGCATCTTCACCGGTGCCTGTAATTCCTAAAACATGGTATCCCAGATTTTCAAGCCTTCTTTTTAAATCTGAGGCTTCAATAAACTCATCTTCAACAATTAAAATTTTTGCATCTATAATAAACATACCCCCAAAGGATCAATTAATGAAAATTTTAATTATATATAACATATTTTATATCAGTTAATCAATTAAATTTTTTGTTTTAACATCTTATTTAGTCACGATTTGCTGTGTTCTAGTTAGTTGGTACATGGATTTTGTTAAAAAAAAATATACTTTTAATCTTATTTCGATTTTATTTTTGATTCTCTATTGATCTAGAGTACAATTTAAATTATATCACCCAAACAATTTTTTTATAAGGTTTAAAACAATATCAACAATGGATTCTGATTTTTTATTGGTATTCCTACTACCATCACCAGTTATGCTACTTTTCACTGCAAAAAGACAAACCGATGTTCCATTATCCAGATTTTTTTCAATTATAGAATCATCTTGGGTTTGAATCCAATTATTCCAGCTTGCAGAACCTTGAATTTTACCATTTTCCATTAAACTATTTAGATCTCCGTTTACCGGGCTGGCTACAGGAGTGAATTTCTTGGCATGATCTTCGTACTTGCTGTGAAGCGAACTGGATTCACCACTCACTCCATGGGGTGCTGAAAAGGTATCTGATATATAGTGGCATGCAACACCATAATCGTAACTGGCATTCTCATAATTACCAGCATCATAAGCATTTTTGCCCATATTTAACCAGTAAATTGATTTATTATAACTATTTGGATAACTATGATATGTGAAATCGTGAAATATTTCATCTGGATCGTTGGATGAATTTTCCATTATACCCAGATTCAGATTATTCTGAACCTCAGATGGCAGACCATAATAAACAACATCCACGATTTGAGAATGGGTTTTCCAGCTCCAGGCATCTGAGGCAGGCATTATCATTAACAACGATAAAACAAGCACCAAAGATAAACTAATACATCTATTAAATTTCATTTAAAATTCACATCCTAATCTATTTTTTACAAAATTTTTACACTAACAAGGGTTATGCTTACATCATGAAGTTATCGATATATGCAGTGTTTTTAATATAGGCTAAACATTCATAGTTCTATAACAAATAAATAAACCGTTAAATCAACCATTTTTCAAAGTCTATTTTTGATTTAGGAACTAAAGACAATTAATGTACATTGTGGGGGAAATATTTGAAATTGCAAATGAATTAAATGTTTCAGTTACTGTAAATATTTGTTTGTGTATAAGTTTTTGTTTACTTGTTTAAAAAATTCTGTCATTATATCTTAGGAATTTCCAAAAAAGAACTAATATGATACGATGGAGATTGAAATTTATCTAAACCATTTTGGATATGACTTTAGAATCTTCCAAATTTCCTGATCCAAATCTAATTTTGGTTAACATGCGATGAGTAAAGTTTATTAAATATAAATTCTTTAAATTCATATGTGAATCAAAGAAGGATTCATTTTCAATTGGGGGAAACCAATAAATGTGTGAAACCAAAATTGAGTTTAAGTGCGTAAACTGTGGAAATTTGTACGACCCTAAATTAGAACTCGAATGTCCAGAGTGCGATGAGAAGGACAAAATCAATAAAAGTCCAAATTAAATCTTAAAACAGCCAAAATTAAACTATGAGCTAATTTAACTAGGCTAGTTTGTTTTATCGAATATTTTTTTATAATCCTTTTTTTAAGACTAGTCCTTAAATTTTTCTTTTACTACTAATTTTATACGATTCTCAGTATTTTGATCTAAAAATTAGTGGAGACATTGGACCATGTTGTTTGTAAATCTATTTATCATGTCATCAAATTCATCAGTGTTTATTCCATGGAAGATTTCCAAATTTAATGTATAGATAAATGTGTTTATAGCAATCACGATGGATGTTATTTCACAACAGCTTTTGTCAATATGTTCTGATACGAATTCACTCAGAGAATCTCCAAACTTTCCCATGTCAGAATCGATGTGAGCATTGTCTTCTGTTACCATTATATTGAAGAAATCGAAGTTTTCACGATAGAAAATAGCTATTTTTTTTATATACTCTCTTAAAAAAGCTTCAGAATCCTTTATTCTTTCGAGGTCTTCCATTAGTGTGATGCATTTTAGCTGGAGCTCTTCGTTGTTCACTGCTATGGCTTCTTTGAATAATTTCTCTTTAGTTTCAAATTTTCTGAACAGTGTGATCTCTGAAAAACCGGATTCTTTGGCGATATTACGTGTTGTGGAAGAGTTATAACCTTCTTTAGCAAAAATTTTTAAAGCAGCATCCAGAATTTTTCTTTTGGTTTTATCAGTCATTTTAACCAGCTTAAATAAATCTGTTTTCAATTTTTAACCATACAGTAGACCATGTCAATGAAGTTTTCTATCACAATGTCAGCTGACTTTCCAAATGAAGCTTTACGGTTGTGGTAATTTTCAAGGTTGATGATGTATGCAAAGGATATTATGGTTATTCCTAGGGTACTGAAATCTATATTTGGGTTATTAATATGTTTTTTTAGGTAGTTCCCTGCAAAATCTGTGGTTTCAGCCATGAGTTTTTCCATGGATTTATTTTCTTCATTTAAGGATATGTAAAACACTTCAAAGTTCCTCATCATCACTTCACGTGTTTTTATTATAAAATTGGAGATGAAATCTCTCACATTTTCATGCTCTTCATCGTTAAACACATTTTGCCTAAAATCGTCCAGCATTAAATCTACATTTTGCTTTAAAACTCTTTCATAAAGATTTTTTTTTGTATTAAACTTTCTAAACAGTGTCATCTCTGTGAAACCAGATTTTTCTGCAATTGCTTTTGTGGTTGAAGATTTAAATCCGTTCTTTGCAAATATTTCAAGAGCGGCGTCCATAATTTTCTGTTCAGTCTTGTCCGTCATAAGGGATCACTTACTTATTATTTGTTGAATTCAACACATTGAATTGATATTGTTAGTATCTTAATAACTTTACAATTAATTAGAAGGAAAAATAACTAATTGTGAACATGTGAAATAGTATATCTGAACTAGTTTTAAAAGGTTGCTTACATTGGGTGAAATTTTTTTTTATTGAAAAATTTTATGAACCAAAATATAATTTGCTTGATATTTTCATATTGAATAAAAAAATGTAATAAACATGAGGTAAATCAAAGGATATTGCTTAAACATCATTTGATGATGGTAATGGCTAACATATTGTTATTGGAGAGAAGTAAAATTATAGGGAAAAAAATTGAATCTACAGGGATGATTGAAGAACCCCTACCTCAACGAAGGGATATTCTAAATAAGCTCTCCACCATCAAGGAACTCATCATCATTTTATGGATGCTTGCAGATATAATACTCTTAACACTGACTTACTTCATCAATCTCAACAGCATCTACATATTTATTGTTATTTTTGACACAGGTCTCTGCACGGTACTCATTGTGGAGTTTAGTTACAATCTCTCCAGAAAAGAAAATAAATTGGCTTACCTACGAGAAGACTGGAAGGGTGTTATAGTTGATATACTTGCCATGTTTCCGTATGAACTCATAACCTTTGGATCCTACGGATTTATCCGACTATTAAGGTTGGTTAGAATATTTGCACTATTTGGAAAGGGAAGAAGGAATATATTCAATTTTATCGAGAAAACCCATCTGAACTACATCCTGTTTACACTCATCCTTATAGTGGTGTCATCAACAATTGCAGTTTTGGTGCTGGAAAGTAGCCCAACAGACGAGATAAACACTCCTTTGGATGCTCTTTGGTATGTTGTATCAACCATAACCACTGTTGGGTACGGTGACATAGTTCCAATGTCTCCAGGAGGAAAAGTACTCGGTATCATATTGATGATAGTTGGTGTTGGATTTTTCAGTATTTTAACAGCTACCTTATCATCCTACTTCATGAGGGACATGGAAACTGATGAAAAAGAACTAAAAAAACAGGTTGAAAATCTTGAAAATTCGATTAATGAGATGAAATCTGACATACAGGAATTTAAAGAGATTTTAAAAAGAGTAAATGATGAGGATCAGTAGTATCCATCATCTGAATCATCATCGTAACTATTGTCGTTTGAATCGTAGCTATTGTCGTAGCTATTGTCGTAGTCGTTGTAGTTGTCGTTGTAGTTACTATTGTAGTTGTCGTTTGAATCGTCGTAGTTATCGTTGTTATAGTTTGATTCATCGTTGTAGTTTTGATTGCTGTACTGGTCTGTATTTGTTGTTTGGGTTGCTGTGCTTGATGGTAAAATTAGTTCCCTGTAAAGAACTGCCCCTGTTTTGGCATTGATTATTATTCCTCCAACTGCTTCACCATTGTAGTAGTAACTGCATATGTAAACTGCCTGGCCTTCCTGATTTTTCATGAGAACAGGATCACTCACAGTCACACCTTTGGAAGCCTTGGACTTAGCAATGGATTTTGCCTTGTTGAAGCTAATGTACTCTGAACTGTATGGTATGGCTGTACCATTTTGCATGGTTTGATTAATGGTTGTAACGTTGGTTGTGTTGTTAGCTGCAGCCTTAGGTGCAGAAATGTACATGTATCCAAATGCAAAACTCAACGTCCCTGCAAGGATAATAATAACTATTATCAACAGGGTATTCTTCTTGATATTCATATAATCCCCCATTTTTTTATTTTTTTCCTAAATAATTTTCAATGAATCAAATAAGAATTCAATCAAACTTCAATATTCTCCCATAAACAATTATTAATTTTAAGATCATCTACAGCTTGTAACAATTCATTGGCATGGTCTAATTTTTCTTTTTGAGTGTCATTGTGAAAGGTTTCGTACACAAGTGCAGGCACACCTGCAGCTATGAGTGGTTCTGTTACATAGACTGTGCTGGTGGGATTTGGTGGATCGTAGTACGAAATCCACTCCAGCTCATTGGACAGGTTTTGTCCAAGGGTTTCTGAACTGCTACCTGCTACTGGGGCAAATACGAACCTAGTTTTATCCCAGTTTCCAACATTCGAATGAACATCTACTGCCAGATTGTATTTCTGATTGATAATATCAGGCACTGCAAATTTATTTGCTAGTAGCTGACCATTCATTCTACCCTTTTCATAGTCATCAGGGTACTGTGTCACATTAATCCGGTAAACAGTATAACTGTACTTCAATGAGTTGTAATTTTGTTTGAGTGCATCCATCATGGCCTTTTGGGCATCAGATTCCATTGGATGTACTCCCACTATGATAGCTACCTTGATATCAGATTCTCTGTTTCCGTAGGGTCCTTCCTTAATAACTGTGCCATACGAGCTATTTCCAATATTTAGTGATGAAAATGATGATGTTTCATGCAATGGTTTCGTTGGTGTGAGATAGTAAACCGAACATAGGGTGATTGTGAAGATGATTATGAGGATAAGTAAAATCATCAATCTATCTTTTCTGTTCATCCATCATCACTCAAGGTATTGAAACTGATTGAGGAAGCTGACCTGTGGCTTTGTAATCTGAGAGTACCTTGGCAAACAAGTTAAGGGTGGTGTCTGGTGAGAGATCAGGTTGACCAGGATTTGTAATGCCCGTGTAATTTGGAGTATTTTTATATTTATCCATCCATGCTACTGTTCTTGAAGCGATGTCAACGTAATCAGATTTTACGATGGTTGCGGATGTAACAGTTCCAGCAGGATTAGCAGCACTTCCATAGGAATTTATTGGGATGTAACCGGTCTGTCTTGCGTTTAACATAATCAATGCCTTGCCAAGGATGTAAATGCACTGGTTTTTGTCAAGGGTAACCCCGTTATATGTAATGCTCGAGATTGTACCGTTATTTTTCATGATCTGGTAACCAAGATCTGGTGCTTCAGACAGTGGAAAACCATCATTCTTTGAAACAGTACTCGCATTTGAAGTAGTGCTGGATCCATTCACAGTTACTGCTGGAGTTTGCTGATTGTTCTTTATAAGGTAACCAGCTGTGATACCCACACCCACAACCAGAACAACACAAATTCCAATCAAAACCTTTGTAAGGGTGCTGAACCCCTTTTCATCCCCTTGAACGTCAAAATTTCCATTAGAAATACCATTGATTTTCTTTCCACAATTTTCACAGTAAGAAGCATTTAAATCATTATCATGACCACATTCTTTACATTTAACCAATTTCAACCCCCCAGTTGATCATCGGATTAAGATTCTAAAATCAACACATCGTTGCTAAATTTAGAAGAATTTTTGAATTTCCATGATTAGAGTTTTTATAAAAACCTGAAAATGTTAAGACAATATCATATTACGGATTCCTAAGATCCAGAATCTCATAATACTTTCCCTTCAGAAAATTTCATAATTTCCCTAAAATAATCTAGGTTTTTGTTATATAGTAAATATTTTTCATTTAATATAATTTGTCTTTTTGTCATGACAATGGAATCCATGTTTAAATGTTAAATTTATATGCTCATCGGCACATAGTTAAGTCTATATTAAGGAGGATTCGAAAATTGTCACCAAAAAATAGATGGGATGAAGTTGAATCAATGTTGACTACTATATTAAACGAAAAAGAAGCATTAAAGCTTGTTGATGCCATTAAAGAATCTGTCAAATATGATATCGAAAGAACTTTAGATAAGTTTACAAGCAAAAACCAGCTAACAGAGTAGTTAGCCCAACAATTATTCTTTACTTACTTTTACTTTATTAACTATTTTTTCCAATCAATTGCAGCGGATTAAAAACTATTTAAGTGTTAGATTTATTTTTTCAAATTTTTAAGGCAGTATATGAATGAATTAGATGCCTTTTAATGGCTCATGATTCAGCTAAGTTTAAACAGATAACTATATATACTGACTAATCAGTCTAATAGTGAGTAATAAAATTGATGTATTAAATTCAGTTATGGTGTTAAATTTGAATGAGAAAAAGCAGCAAATTTTAAATGCAGCCCTCAAACTCTTCGTTGAAAACGGATTTCATGGAACTTCAACAGCAGAGATAGCAAAAACTGCAGGAGTAGCTACAGGAACATTATTCCATCATTTCAAAACAAAACAGGAACTTATAAACAGTTTATACCTCCACACCAAAGAGCAAATGCTTATAGCAATAACCATTGACTATCAAAATTCAGAACAATTTAAAATTAATCTAAAAAAGCTCTGGCTCAAGTTCATAGAGTTTGGAATAGAAAATTCATACATGTTCCAGTTCATAATCATTTTTCACAGTTCGCCTTACATATCATCCCTCACCAAGGAACAGGCAGAAACCAGATTTGAAGATATACTAACATTCTACAAGAAAGGAATAGAACACCAGGAAATTAAGAATATAAACGATGAAATGATGCTGGAATATTTCTGGGGAACAATATTCTCCACAGTGAGCTATTTTACAAAACATCCAGAAAGACTGAATAAAGAAAACACCAACATGGCCTTCGAACTCTTCTGGGATGGAGTATCCAAATAGGTTAGAATAATACATAAAGAGAATTGGGTAAACAGAAAGTAAAAAATAAGTCTAAAAAAAATGTTAAATGATTCGAAAAATGAGCTTCACTAAAAATATTTTCTTAAACATTTTATAAAAGGGGATTAATTTCATGCAGTACAGAAAGATAGAAAAAAATGGAGATCAACTGTCAGTATTAGGATACGGTGCCATGAGGCTACCTACAAAAAGTGGTAGAACTGATGAGAAACGTGCAATTGAACAGATAAGATACGCCATTGATCATGGAGTGAACTACCTTGACACAGCCATCATGTACATGAACGAACCACTAGTGGGAAAGGCACTTAAGGATGGTTACAGAGAAAGGGTCAAACTCGCAACTAAACTTCCACCATGGACAGTTAATAAAGAGGAAGATCTAAAAAACACCTTCAAAGTACAGCTTGAAAACTTTAAGATCTCCTACATAGACTACTACATGCTACATGGATTAAACAGGTCAAACTGGGACAAGATGTTAGAATTCAATGCCCTTGAATTCCTAAATGAAATCAAAAAAGATGAAAAAATATTGAATGCAGGGTTTTCATTCCACGGAGACAGCGAAACATTCAAGGAGATCATAGATGCCTATGATTGGGATTTCTGTATGATTCAATACAATTTTCTGGATGAAAAAAACCAGGCAGGAACTGAGGGTTTAAAGTATGCAGCATCCAAGGGCATTCCAGTAATTGTCATGGAACCATTTAGGGGAGGAAACCTGACGCGAAACATTCCAGAAGAAATTCAGGCAATATGGGACGAAGCAGAGGTTAAAAGAAGTCCTGCAGAATGGGCTCTAAGATGGGTGCTTAACCATCCTGAGGTAACATGTGTGCTTTCAGGTATGAACGAAGAAGAACACATCAAGGAAAATATTAGAATAGCAGATGAAGCCCTTCCAAATTCACTGACAGAAAATGAGCTCAAACTAATTGGAAGGGTTGCCGATAAATATAGGGAACTAATGGAAACAGGATGTACCGGCTGCAGGTACTGCATGCCATGTCCTAGGGGAGTGGACATAGCCAAATGCTTTGAAGTCTACGACTCGGCCAAACTATTCAACACAGGAAATATCCAGTCCAAAGTAATGTACGCGGCCGGTTTAGGTGTCATGAATGATGGAAAGCCCGGATTTGCATCTAACTGTACCAAATGTGGAAAATGTGAGAAGCACTGTCCGCAGGAACTTCCGATCATGGATCTTCTTGATGATGTTTCAAAGGAGATGGAGGGACCTTTGACCAAGGTTGTACCGCCGATTTTCAAGCTATTCCTATCCTTTCAGAATTTTAGACATAATAGGAAGGCTAAAAATTTGGAGTGAAAGATTTGAGATCGCTGTACATGATAATTGTACTGGGCTAAAATTCAAACCGTTATATAAAATGTTTTTATTGGATTTTAAAGCCATATTTTGATCCATTATTGATCTATTTTTTTAATTTTTTAATTATAATTTGATTCTGTTGTATGGGAATATACAAATGTGTCCTTGATTATATTCTTGTCAATGGGTAAAATTCCTTTAAATATTGAGGGTTTAGAATATGAAACATCTTGAAAAATTGATCTGGTGGTTGTTAACAGGTAAAAGGGGAGGAACCAACCGTGCCAGAATAATTAAAAAGCTCAAAGAAAGACCTTATAATCCTCATCAGTTATCAAAGGAGTTAGATCTAGATTATAAGACCATCAGGCATCATATAAAAATTTTACGTGATAACAACATAATTAAAGCTACAGGAGATTCATACAGCAAATTATATTTTCTCACTGATGCTATGGAAGAAAATTATGGGGTTTTTCAGGAGATATGGGATAACTACATCGAAAAATAAATTCCAAAAATTGAAGGAATAGGGACTCAGGAGTAAAAATGACTTTAGAATTGATATTCATTAACAGGATGATAATACTGGCAGCAGTTATTGTTGGTATTGCAAACATTGGCCTACTGTCTGGACTGTTCTACTTCTACTGGAACAGTTACAAAGAAATTAAATCAAAGTTCACAACGGGCCTTATTTACTTTGCAGTCATACTGCTTGTACAGAATATACTGGCAATATTGGCACTAGCCATTTTTGCAATTTTAGGTATTGAAATGCATGAAAGGGGAGCTACAGAGGTTTACTTCATACTCTTATTGGTAGAAACAGCTCAACTAATTGCTTTCCTCATACTGTTTAAAATAACCTGGGAATAAAACTAATAAGTTGTCCATAATTTTTAGAGGGGCAGCTTTAGTTTTACAGGGATATGGATTAAAAAAAGGACGGTCTGATTTTAAACACCAATTTTTTTTTATTTGAATCATTATTTGTTATCAATAGTTTTTGTTGTGTGTATTTTTAGTCATGGATAATTTTATTTGAAATATAAATTTTCAATCACGATATTAATATTTTGTAAAATAAGGTCTATCTTCTGGATTAACTGGATGTTGGGTCAGAATGGGTAGAGATTGGGGTCTGAGTCCGGCATAATTACTTAAATATTTGTGGAAATATTTACTCTTCAGAAAGAAATTTAAGGAGCTATTTTAAATAATGAATTTAAATTTACTGTTAAAAGAATAGAATCCTTATAAATTCACTTATTTATTCAAAACTCCTTTGAATAATAGTTAAAAAAAAATAATTAGTGATTTTGATATCATGATTGAACAGTTAAACTTTGCAATGTTTCATTTAATAAATCAGTACGCAGGGATGAATCCATTTCTAGATACAACCATGGTTCTGATTGCCAAGTACATACCTTTATTAGTTGTTGCAGGTATGCTAATTCTATGGATTTCTAGGGGAAGAAAAACTCGTGATATAGTTCTTTATGGATTTTATGCAGCTTTAATTGGTTTAATAATTAATTATTTGATAGGATTTGTTTATTATCATCCAAGACCCTTTGTTATTCCAACTGGAACACTATTATTCAGTTATCCTCCAGATTCCTCCTTCCCATCAGATCATTCCACCATCATATTTTCCATAGCCCTTATGCTCGCTTACTTCAAACGAACAAGGATTCCAGGTTTCATTTTTTTAGTTCTGGGACTTATCGGTGGTACTGCCAGGGTGTTTGCAGGGGTTCATTTCCCTCTTGACATATTGGGTTCACTTTTGGTTTCAGGGATTAGTGTGTTTATTGTGCTCAAGCTTAGAACTAGGTTAAATCCCCTTAACGACTTTTTCAATAAGGTTTACAATAAAATTCCAATGGTTAATAATCGGGGTGAATCAGCATGATTAGTGTGGTTGAACTTGTGAGTAACTTTGCAATCCTTATCATTCAAAACCTGGGATACTGGGGAGTTTTTATTGGAATGACACTTGAAAGTGCTTGTATACCAATTCCAAGTGAAATTATCATGCCTTTCAGTGGGTTTGTTGTTTGGCAGGGTACTACCAACATGACCCTGTTTGGAATAACACTGGTTGGTGCATTTGGAAATTTGATAGGTTCCTTAATAGCTTACTTTGTTGGTTTAAAGGGTGGAAGACCGTTCCTTGAAAAATATGGACGGTACGTTTTCATATCCCACTCCAAATTGGAGCTTGCTGACCGATGGTTTGCAAGGTATGGTTGGGAAGCAGTCCTTATCAGCCGTATGCTGCCATTAATACGCACATTCATATCTTTACCTGCGGGCATTGCAAATATGGATCTGAAGAAGTTCAGTTTATACACTTTTTTGGGCTCACTGCCCTGGAGTTTCATATTGGCTTATATTGGGGTTCAGCTGGGTCCTAACTGGGAAACAATAAAATCTTACTTCCATATTATGGATATTGGGGTTTTCATAGGAATTCTAGTATTGATTGTTTATCTGGCTTTAAACTACAGATCAAAATCTAAACAATCCAATCCAGAAACTAAACGAAATGAAAACAGAAAAATTAGGGATGATCATTGAATGAGAAACAGATATAGCATAATCCTTGGAAGTCTTATGGTATCCGGACTATTTTTCCTTGTTGAAACAGTATTTTACAACAACAATACCTTAACCACCAACCTGTTCATTGTTATTTTAATGTTGGGAGGTTACTTTGTAACCTATACATCGAGCACAATAAAAACCAGAACAGCCATATTTTCCGGATTTTTCGTGGGTATGGTATTACTGGTTTATCAGCTAGTTTTCAACAGGTTCGCATTGGATCCCACTGGAATAATTGGATTTTTCATTTTACCAGGATTTTTCATGATGATAGGAGGTTTCACAGCCAAGATAACTCAAAAGCAGGTGGTTAAGTTTACTGATCATTTCAACAAGAGGAAAATTACAGATGAGTCAAAAAGCAGCGGTAAATAAGATTTAGGTAGGTATGCTGAAAACTTTGAGAAAATTTTTAAAAGTATTAATAATTGTGCTTTTGATCTTGGTGGGTTCTGTGGCAGCATTTGCTATTTACACATATGAACAACCATCCTCAACCAATATTATGAATGGAGATCATAGTATACTGGTTCTTCTTGCAGATACTGATGAACAGAGGCCAGGTATTGGTGCTGTTGATATGGCCTATGTTTTCCAAGTAACCAATGGTGATGTTAAAAATATTACCACACTTTATCCTGGAGGAATGAGATCAAAAACCATTGATGAACCTGCTGCAGCAGGAACAGGTAAAATGTTATTAAATGATGCATTGTGGTACAACAACACGACTCAGGATGCACAGGATGCACAGTCAATTGTTAAAGATAACACCAATATAACAACTGATGCAGTGATAATTATTACACCACCCGCAGTGGATGCTGTTGTTAACTCTGTTGGACCAATCATTGTACCGGGATATGGTACTGTTACCAATAACAGCATTGATGTAATAAGAAACCTTACAGAAGAAAAGAACAGCACGCTCAGCAGGGGTAATGCAACGGATTTAATCATGAATCCCATATTAGCAGCTGCTAAAAATCCTACAAAGGCACCGGGACTGATACGAGTGATAATCCAGCAGTACATGGCAGGTAATATTGTCGTCATACCCAAGGATCTCATGACCCAGTTTGCGGTATCGAAGGGACTAAACTCTCTTTAAATCAAAATTGAATATTAAAGATAAGGCATGAATCATGGATAAAATCCAATATTGATGATCCTTAAGCCTAATTTTTTTAATCTGGCCAGTTTAAAATATTTAATGAATCTTTTGATTTCAGCATTTTTTTATGGTATTTATTAAAAATAATAATTTAATGGAGAATTTTTAGCATTCCCGGTCATATCTGCTGATTTTTCTCTTGAAATCCTGGTCATCCATTTCGAACTTATGTTTACGTCTCTCATACACTTCTTCACGATTGTCTAGGTCGGATAATTTTTTTTCAATTTTCATGAATTCCAGGGATCTTTTAGATTCATCAACCTCTCTAAGAAGCTTTTTATAATGTCGCGTTCCAAAATTTGGAGAATAAGTGGTTTGATTCGGTTTTTGATTTTTCTGGCATACAGATTTCATATCTCCCTTCACAAGTTCTACTTTCTTTAACTTCAATTCTTCTCCCAAGTAATTGACTTTTTTCTGCACTTTCCGTATCCTTCTTATCTGGATAAGGATAAAAATCAGCCCTACAACTGCAATTACAGCTATTATGATGTAAAATGTTCTATCTGAAATATTTGGAATGACAACCATTGTAAGTTACCCACCTTTTATACAACTCAGGAAATTGTCTTTAAAGTAATACATTATTCTATGTTGATTGGTTCTAAAATATTTAACCCCAATTGAAATTCTGGATTTAAAACTGTTTTAAGCTGAATTAAAAATCTTTATCGTTGTTACATACAGATTCAACCTTTATGGTAAAATATTTTAGTCTGAAGATGAAAGAAACATTATACGACTATAGATGTGGTTAGTTAAATTTAATTTTAGGGTTACTGATATGACACAATCAACATTAAATTTACCAACAAACAGAATTGAGACATTGGCAGATGGGATATTTGCCATAGCAATGACACTACTTGTTCTTGGAATTTCTGTCCCAAATTTACCCTCCTCTACTGATCCGCAGGTATTCAGTGCTTATATATTCAGTATAATCCCTGAAATTTTTGTATATATCTTAAGTTTCATCCTCCTAGCAGTTTTCTGGTTAAACCACCATGTATTTTTTGTTATTAAAAAGAGTGATATCACTCTGCTTTGGATCAACATATTCTTTTTAATGTCCATAGCAATAGTTCCATTTACAACTACACTCATTGGAAAATACGGAAAGTTTCAGCTTTCAGTCCTCCTTTTTGACCTCAACATGCTAATAATAGGAATTTTGTTCTACTCAATATTTGCATATTCAGTGAGGCATGACTTCATTGTGGAGTCTGTGAAGAAGAATTCTAAAATTATCCTGAGATCCAACCTTATACTTCCAATTTTAGCAATTATCTCAATAATTATTTCATTCTTCAATCCATTATGGAGTATTTTTGTATTTTTCCTCCTACCTATCATATTTACACTTTATAACTTTGCCAGACATCTTTTTATAAGAAATAAAACGATTTAAACCAGATTTAAATTTAGATGGTTGAAGTTGTATTATTTGTTAGGATATTTTGAAGTTAGGATTTTTTGGAAAATATTAATAGAGATCATCTTAAATGCAGAATTGGGTGTTTGTTATTAATCACCATATTCCAATGAATAGGGTGCTGGGGTAACATTGATCTTGATTGGACTACTCTGGAGCATAGGATGGATATTTTTAAATGTTATATCTCCACTAACTCGATTAGGTCTGATTGGACTCGGTTCATTCACATTTGTGTTATTTGGAGCTTATTATTTAAATCAGTTCCCTGATTTTGGAAGCGGTGAATTTAGAAAAGCAATGACAATATCGAATCCTTGTAGTATTCTTCGCATCACTTGTTATGGGAGATCAAATAATGCTTGCACCAGATTCAATTTTGGGACAGGTATTAAACAATTACTGGACCATTTTAAGTACAGTCATTGCTTTTTACTTCGCATCTAGAGTTTTGGATAACCAAACGTCTTGAAATAATGGAGCAGAACAGGAACCAGCAGAAAAATCTACTGAAAAATCTGGGAAACAGTAAACTGGTGGTCATCTTTATTCAAATATGTCAAGAAACTTATGTGAAACAGTGGACAGCGAATTCAAAAAAAAAATATTTTATTATTTTTAAACATGTTGGAGTATGAAATTTCCAATGGGGATGGTAAATTTAGTCTCGATAATGGCGGCAATGACTATTAAAGCTACAGCAACCGCAAAGAGTGCAAGAGCGTCTTTGATCTGGTTGTAATAATAACTTTTATCCTCATCCTTTCTTATGATATCTATGATTACAGTAGTCAACCTGAGCCCTGCAGCACCAGCGATTATGAAACCGGAAATTTCAAATATTCCATGTGGAATTGTGTAAACAATAAATTTAAGTGGAGTCAATAAGCCTACACTACTTGCTTGCCCTCCGATAATGGGATTAGATGAAACGTATCCTAAAAACGCACCGTACACAAACCCGTTAATTATAATGAAAATAACAGTGATTACACCGGTAATTCCACCAATAAAGGTTAAAAACAGGCTGAATAAATTATGGGAAAAAATTGTTAGTGTATTAAACCCCTTTTCACTCAAAATTTGTCGGTCTGTTTTAACAAGGGTGGTTAAATAATTATTCACAGGACCACTTGCAAACAAAGCCAATAAAACTCCTGCAATAACTGATAAGAAATATATAGAAAGGGATACCATCAATAACTTTTTGTTCCTATTGTACAATCCTGAAAGATAATTTAAGTAACTGTTTTGGTGTTTAGCACCATCTTCTTCAATTGACATTCAACTCTCCTTAAATTATTGTTTATTTTTCTAAAAACTTATTCTCTTTCCATACACTTAACCTTTTATGGAAGAGGAAAATAGGTCATGTCCACTCAGTTTTCTTTGTCTGGAATGTAGAGTCCCAAGTACTTGGCCATGATATCTATGGTTGATCCCTGGACAAGGGCAGATATGATGGTTATAAAGAAGATAATATTGAAAATTATCTCTGAACCTTCAATACCTGCAACTATTGGATAGGTAGCAAATATGATAGGTACAGCACCCTTGATTCCAACCCATGAAACGAATACTTTGTCTTTAAATCCAACCTTAAACGGTAAAAGAGATAGAAAAACAGCAACAGGTCTTGCAATTAATATCAGAACCAGTGAAACGAAAAGGCCTATTCCAAACACGGGTATGATCTGGGATGGGAACACCAGAAGACCCAGGGTTAAAAACATGATAATCTGCATGAGTAAGGCTATACCGTCAAAAAACTGAACCTGTTCAACTTTATGCACAAAATAACTGTTACCTAGAATTAATGCAGCTATGTAAACACTTAAAAAACCATTTCCACCCAAAAAATACGATATTGAGAAGGTTAAAAATGCAATGGCGAATGTGAAAACAGAGTAGAGTCCCTCAGTATGGAGTTTAATGTTGTTAATGATCCAAACACTGCCCTTACCAAAGAAGAATCCGACTAATATTCCTAAACCAAGGGATTTTATTAATAGAATTACCATGGAAGTTAAGGAAGTAGTTGGGTTTAGAATTAAAAAGATGAGTGTTGTCACCAGAAAGTAGGCCATTGGATCGTTGGTTCCGCTTTCAAGTTCTAACAACGGTGCAATATTATTTTTCAATCCCATATTCTTTGATTTGAATATGGCAAATATTGCAGCAGCATCTGTTGAGGATATGATAGAACCTATTAATAATGATTCTAATATGGGGATGTGGAGAAGCCAGTTAAGGAATATTCCAGTTATCATTGCAGTTATGAATACACCTATCGTTGCAAGGGTCAGGCCCTGTCCCAGTATTGGTCTTATTTCACTAAACTTGGTATCTAATCCTCCTGAAAAAAGTATAATTACCAAAGCAACTATTCCTATAAACTGTGTAATACTGGGATTGTCAAAATAAAATCCACCTATACCTTCAGAACCTGCTAGCATTCCAATTAACAGGAAAAATAGTAATGAAGGTATTCCTAGGCGATGGGAAGTTTTACTTATAATGATGCAAATAAAAAGTAATATGGACCCGAATAAGATGAACTGTTCTGATATCATTTAAATATAGTTTTATTCGTTGGATCATTTATATTTTTAATATTACAATGTTTAGATTCCTTAGTTGATCATCACATAGAAATTCATAATAATTTTTTTTTAGGATTATTCAAATATGCTTTTGTCAAGGGTCCAAGATCATAATTTTTATTAGTTCCAATCAACATAATATTTAATTGAAATAACCTGATTTAGGTTGATATTAACTGTATTGGATGTCTTAAATTATTATGAGGATTTTGTTGTAATATTAGCGGAGTTGAAAACAATGTCAAGGGTTGTATGGTTTGAAATACCTGCAGATGATCCTGAAAGGGCTGCTAAATTTTATGAGGATGTGTTTGGTTGGGTAGTTGAAAAATGGGATGGACCTTTTGATTACTGGCTCATTAAAACAGGTTCTGAAGATGAACCAGGTATTCATGGAGCAATCATGACCAAGGATATGGGTGAAGTTGTGAGGGACACTATAGCTGTGGATTCTTACGATGAATTTTCGAAGAAGATCGAGGCAGAGGGTGGAAAGATGCTTACAGAAAAAATTGAAGTACCCAACATGGGGTACATGGGATCCTTCAGAGACACTGAGGGTAATATATTTGCCATTATAGAAGCAAACATGTCCGAAACATCCTCAAACTAAGTTAAAGGTTTGGGGGTAACATTTATCATAACCCCAACGAATAAATATAATTGTTAAAGAATTCCAATAAATTTCAGTTGGGATGATAAAATAGCAACCGTGTACAACCCGAACAAAACACATAAATGGTATTATCAGGGACCCACACCCACAAAAGACGACCAGAAAATGATGAAAGAATATTTAAGGCATCGTTTCAAAAGGAAAGCCCTGAAATAATCTTCAGGATTCCATAATGGTCTAAATAAATAATAGGGATGGGAATTTATCCTTACTCCTATCTAGTTTTTTCATTCAATTCCCAGTAGATTTAAAACAGTCACTGACAATTCGTTATTTTCTGTTCTGCCGTTACCATAAACTATTGATACTGTGATAACGTGATTTTCTTGTGAAACATCGGGATTTACAATCTGATTATCCTCACCAGTAAGTATCAATTCATGCACATGGTTTGTTGGTACAAAACTCGTGAAATCTTTGATAATCTTTCCAGTGAACTGGTCAGTGATCTTGTAACTACCGGCCACAGTTTTTAAAAGATCAGGAGATGGTGGATCATTGTTTTGATCAAGGAAGTTAATGGTCATGATCCTGCTGGATCTTTCAGGTATTTTCTTATTTTTCGAAACCAGATTCAAATCCATGTAAATCTCTTTAAACGAATAATCAACCTTAGGAAAACCTAAACCAAATGGTATCCATGGAGAAGCATATAATAAATAGCTTGGACCGTTGTTGGCAATGACTGTGGAAATTTCGTTGTATATGTCTGAAAGACTCCTTGGATCTAAATTAACGGCATTATCATGAGTTAAAAGTTCAACAACCACATCACCCTCGGAATATTCTTTAACAGTCTTAATTGCCTTGGATATTGGAATACCCTCACTATTACTGGTGAATATTTCTGTAATTGCATAATCGAGTGTGGAAGAAACTGATTTAAGTGTGCTGGATCTCCAGTTCATGGATGCTGAAAATTTTAGGGAAGGGTTCAGACTTTTTATGGTTGTAGCGATTTCTTTGGCAAAGTCAGATAGTATATCCGATTTTTCATCACTTGTGTAACCGTCCCATGTCTGCCATTCAAAATCCTTAAAGGATATGCCATTTAAATCTGGAAAATCCTCGATTAAACGCGATAATGCATTTTTAAGTTTTGTTCTATGTGCAATGTTGGTTGGATCCACTAATGAATCACTGCCTGAAGATTTAAAAGCATTTAAAACGAATATTAACTGAATTTTGGTATTTTCAATTGTGTTAAACAGGGATTTCAAATTTTTTTGAACGACTTCGTAGTTGTTTAAAAGTAAATTATCCACATAAAAAACATGTGTCAATCCTCTAGATTCAAGTTCACCCAGATCAGGATATGGATATCCTTCAACAAGATACAAACCACGCATATTCATATTAAGTCCCCTTCAATTTTTTTTTACAAGCACATCTAATGATACGAATTGAATGATCATCAAATAATAATATGTACTTTCAAAGGGATAAAATTTTAATAAAAAAAAGAAGTGTAAAAACAGCGAACATAAATTTAGTAAAACACTTTTAGCCAATTATGGAACGTACCTCATCAATAAGAACTGTTCCAAGTTTCTTATGTTCCTGTGCATCGGGATGGACTCCATCAAGTTCACTCGCAGTCATGATCCTAGAACTGTCCAAGAAATGACAGCCATTTCCATCTGCTATTTTCTTTACATAGCCTGGTAACTTTTGAGATTTGTTGTAAGAGTTTCTAAACTCATCTTCAAAACCAGTTTCATCATGGAGGTAAGGTGGGGACATTAAAAGAATTTCAGGCTTAAAACCATCAATTCCAGATTCGCTCTTTAGGATAACATCAACAAGAACGTTGATTCCGCGTGCTATTTCTGTTGTGGAGAGTGAAAACCTCTGTTTCATATCGTTGGTTCCAAGCATGAGAACCACGAGATCAAGGGGTTTGTGGCTTGCAAGGCACGGGACTAAATATTTTAAACCGTTTTTAGAAGGGCCCTTCAATGGATCATCCCAAACTGTTGTTCTACTATTTAAACCCTCTTCAATAACGGTGTAATTATCACCCAATCCATTGGCAAGCACTCCTGTCCACCTTTCATCTTCATTCATACGAATCTGGTTAACGGGGTTAAAGCCCCAGGTGATTGAATCACCAAAACAGAGCACTCTTTTCCTCTTTATCAAACTATCTGACCTCAAATTATTCAATTAAAATTTTCTTTTATTCGAACAGATCAACATTTTCTGCAAGGTAATTGGTTATTTGAAGGTTTTGAGTGCATTTCTTTTCACAGTCCCCGCACTGGTTGCAGTATCCTGCACTCATCTTCTTGCCCCTGAGGAATTTGTAGTTCCCCACTGGTTTATCCATGTTCTTGTACATGTAAACATCATTTAAAAGGCTCAGGTTTAAAGGGATGTCCACTCCCATTGGGCAGGGCATGCAGTAGTTACAGGCCGTACATCCTACATGAATACGTTCTTGGTAAATGGCCCTGACCTTTTTAAAGAGCACAAGTTCATCTTCTGTAAGACTGTTAACATGGCCTCTCTCAGCAATTTCCAAGTTTTCTTTCAATTGTTCCATGGTACTCATACCACTTAACACCACATTGACTTCTGACTGATTCCATAGATAACGAAGACCCCATTCAGCAGGACTTTTTTTATCTTCAGCTTGATTCCAAACAGCTTGAACCTCCTCAGGAATATCCTTGGTTAAACATCCTCCCCTCAATGGTTCCATCACAACAGTACCAAGATCTTTTTTGGCAGCCAAGTCAAGTCCGGGTTTTCCTGCCTGAAATTGTTCATCCATGTAGTTTAGCTGAACCTGTGCAAAGCTCCAGTCATAGGAGTCCAAAACAAGCTTAAAAAATTCATACTCATCATGAAAGGAAAATCCTGCATAACCTATTTTTCCCTCATCTATGGCTGAATCCAAAAAGTCAAAAACATCTGCCATTACAAGGTTCTGCCAGAAATCCTGGTGAAGACCGTGCAAGAGATAGAAATCAATCCTGTCAGTTTGAAGCCGTTTTAACTGTTCATCTAAAAAGAAATTTAGATCTTCCTTTTTTTGAACCAGCCAGCTTGGCACCTTGGTTGAAAGGTAAACATCTTCTCGACGACCTTTCAGTGCGTTACCAAGGAACACTTCACTCATTCCACCAGCATGGGCTGATGTTCCATGGTATGGGTAAGCTGTGTCTATGTAGTTAACTCCTTCATCAATGGCATGGTAGAGCATTTCACTAGCCAGGGGTTCGTTGATATTTTCAGGATTTCTATCGAGAATTGGAAGTCTCATACATCCAAAACCAAGAATAGAAACCTTCGCACCAGTTTTTCCAAGTTTTCTGTAAAGCAAATAAATTATCCTCCTCTTATAAAAATTATATTATGTAAATATGATCAAATTATCAAACTAAATTTTATCTAAAAATCAAATTTACACTTTTATTTCATTATATACCATTCTTTAAATTAGTTTTCATGGTAAACATGAAAACAAGTTCATTGATGGAATTGTAAATAATGATGATTTTAAAATAGAAATTAGATAAAGGAACAATTAATAAGTTTTATATAATTTGTAAGGTTATTACAGTTAATTTCTAATAAAAAAAAGTAAAAGTAAAGTGAATGGAGGCGGGCCCAGGATTAAGCGGTCCTGGGCGTCTTTAGAATTTAAATTTATTTTAATGATTATTTTTTGTTTATTCTTCTAACGTTGATATATCACCCACATCTTCTCCTCTGTCCCTTGCTCTAAGCACGCGCCTTAATATCTTTCCACTTCTTGTTTTTGGAAGGGAATCAACCTGTGTTATCTGACCTAAAACAGCCACAGGTCCCAGTTCATATCTGACATGTTTGCTTAGATCTTCTATGAGTTTGGTTTTAAGTTCATAGCCTTCCTTTAGAATCACAAATGCCTTGATAACCTCTCCCTTAATTGGGTCTGATTTACCAATAACAGCTGCTTCCACAACTGCAGGGAAGCTTACAAAGGCGGATTCAACTTCACTTGTACCTATTCTGTGTCCTGCGATCTTCAGAACATCATCCGATCTCCCTTGGATCCAGTAATATCCATCTTCATCCTTTCTTGCTATGTCTCCTGCTGTGTATACACAGCCTGGAATATCTTTCCAGTAATTTTCCACGTACATCTCCTTGTTCATGTAGAGTGTTCTGAACATGGCTGGCCATGGTTTTTTAATTACCAGCATACCACCCTTTCCAGGAGCTACAGGGTTTCCATTTTCATCCACCACATCAGCATCAACACCAGGAAGTGGTTTTGTAGCTGATCCTGGTTTTAAGGGTGTTACTGGGAGGGGTGCTATCATGAACATTCCAGTTTCAGTCTGGAACCATGTGTCTATGATGGGGCACTTCTTTTTTCCAACATTTTCATAGAACCACATCCATGCCTCTGGATTTATTGGCTCTCCAACAGTTCCAAGCACTTTTAATGATGAGAGGTTGTATATTTTGGTGTATTTGTTACCAAACCTCATGAGGTGTCTTATTGCTGTGGGTGCTGTGTAAAGTTTGGTTACACCGTACTTCTCAACGATCTTCCACCAAGCACCGGGATCAGGGTAGTCTGGAGCACCTTCGTAGATGAGTGTAGTTGTTCCAAGTAATAAAGGTCCGTACAGTAGGTAGCTGTGGCCTGTGATCCATCCAATATCTCCTGTACACCACCAGAGATCTCCATCATGTATGTTGAATGCATCTTTGAGTGTTGTGGCTGTTCCAACCATGTAACCTGCAGTACTGTGAAGAATTCCCTTGGGTTTTCCAGTACTTCCAGATGTGAAAAGTAGGAACAATGGATCTTCTGCATCCATTTCTTCAGCTTCACACTCTGCTGGTTCTCCCTCAATCAGTGTTTCGTAGAATATTTCTCTCCCACTCAATTCTGAAATTTTTATTGGAATTCCTGTGTGCTTTACAACCACCACTGTTTCGATGGTTGGGCACTGGAGTATGGCTTCATCTGAAACTTTTTTAAGATCGATGATCTTGCCTCTTCTAAATGTTCCATCTGCAGTTATGAGAATTTTAGCTTCGGCATCGTTTATCCTTTCCACGAAGGATCCCACACTCAGACCGGAGTAAACAACACTGTGAACTGCACCTATTTTGGTACATGCTAACAGTGTGATTACTAGTTCGGGACACATTGGAAGGTAGGTTGATACTCTGTCACCCTTTTTCACACCCAGGTTTTTAAGTGCGTTTGCAAACTTGTTAACTTCCCTGTAGAGCTCGTAGTAGGTCATCTTCTTTTCATGACCACGTTCATTCACGTATAAAATTGCCACCTGATTTCTCTTGTCAGTATCTATCCATCTGTCAACGGCGTTGTAGGCCATGTTAATTTTACCGTTTACAAACCACTTGTAAAACGGTTTATTAGATTCATCCAGGGTTTTTTCAGGTTTCTTAAACCAAACGAATTGTTCAGCTTTTTCTGCCCAGTATTTTTCGATATCTTTCCCCTTTTCTATTTCATCTTCCCAATCTTTTATATTGGCAAGTTTTAAAACTTCTTCAGTGGGTTTGAAGACCCTTTTTTCATTGAGCAAAACATCTGTGTCCTGTTTTATGTTGTAGCCCCCTCGATTTTAGTGGTGAGTTTAAATTGTTTTTATCAAACTAACAGTGGTCTAAATACAGTAATATAATTTACCGTTATCAAACTGTAGCTATCACCGAATTTTCATAACATAATTATAACCTTCGGGGTTAAAACAGAAACCTTTAATTAAATTAAAATAAACACTAGGAACATGGACAAACTAAACCAAGGTCCCTTGGATCAAACCAAAAGTTTCAAGGACATAAACAGCAAATTGGATGTTATACATAGGGAAGTTACCAGAATCAGGGAGAGATCAAACCAGGAACATTTGGACCTCCTACTCATGAACACCAGGAAGGATCTCGCAAATTCCATGGCTGTTTATGTGGCGGAAGATATTGAAACTGACCTTGAAAGGGGAATGGTTGCTGAGTGTCACCAGAAGGAAACATGCAAACAAACATTCAAAGATTTCCTTGATACGAACGTGGAAATAATTAAACAGATCCAGGACATGGACAAGGAGACAATTAATGGGAACTATTCCAGACTGGATGAAATGAAAAATGAGGCACCCTATGAAAAATGCCGGTTCTGTATAGCGGAAGTTTCATCCCTCCTGAAAAAACAGCTGAAACTAATAGAATCACTGGAGCTTTACAAGAGCACAGAATATGAACCAACTGATCTTGCTCCATTTTCTGAAGAATTAATTGTTAAAGATGTTTTAGAACCTTTATCAAACAAACAAAGGCTTCAGATTCTCCAGTCAATGGCATCAGAAACCAAAACCTATTCAGAACTCTCGGAGGTCACAGGGCTCAGGGGAGGAAACCTGCTGTTTCACATCCAAAAACTACAAGATGGTGGACTCATATTCCAGAGACACGAACGCGGAGATTACATGGTCACGAAAAAGGGTTATGCTATGTTAAATGCCCTGAAAAATATGCAGAAATTAATTGAAACTGAATTGTAAATAGTGTTTATAAAGGGATCTGCGTCATACCTATTTTTATTTATTTGTGATTAATCTGCAGGATCTATGAGTATCTCAAGGAATCTGAAATCTTTTCTAAATTCAAACCCAATACATGGATAGTTTTCGTTATTAAATTAATTTTCCGTTAAAACTTTACATGGAAACTATTTATTACATAACTTTCAAATTAATAGTATGAGTTTCAGATGTTATTGGCTTAATCTCTTTGGGATTTTTGCATTCATTAGTTTCACGCTATTAACATTTATTTCACTGGCACTCTATCCTGGAGAATATTCTATTGTCTTTAATTGGCTCAGTAATCTTGGTAATGTAAATTTAAATCCTCATGGTGCGGTTTACTTCAACATGGCCTGTATAGTTACGGGTATAATTTTGATTCCATTCATATTTCGACTTTACCGATGGGATACTGGAAAGTTGCTTGAAAGATTTTTATTGGTTTTAACAATTATATTGGGGATTTTTGCAGCATTATCCCTGATCTTGGTTGGTGTTTTTCCAGAAACCCACATTGATCTCCATGTCAGGGCAGCTACTGGAGTGTTTGAAGCAATGTTCCTATTTATCATATTAATGACTGGAGCTATATTTAATCATGCTAAGTTTATGATTACTGTTGCTTTAATTGGGGTTCTGGCTGTTATTATCGATCTGTTTTTCTTGGCACTACTTTCTCTACCAAGGTACCATCATGAACTTGCAACAATTAATCCTACTCTTCCAATGCCTGGTTTGGAATGGTGTGCAATTTTTTCATCCCTTATATGGCTGGCAGCATTATCCTACAACATGTACAAATCGAGGATCTAAACCAGTTTTCGTGTGGAATTAGTCCCCCTTAGTTCAGTTGTATTGCTACCTACTTTTCTCTAAATAGATTTAATATACGAAACCTTTATATGCATGCAAGTACATACTTGCATTGATGGTTACTACTGAAGATAAAATACTTGATGCAACACTTGAACTCCTGGATAACGAAGGATTAAATGGTGCAACCACCAGAAAAATCGCCAGTGAAGCAGGAGTCAATGAAGTAACAGTATTTAGAAAATTTAAAAATAAAAATAGGTTATTAAGAGCAGCAAAGGAAAAGGGTGCTAACCAATTTCTTGAAGAGCTTGAAACCCTGTTCGACATTGATGAGGATGATGATGTGGAAACCTACCTCATGACCATATGGAAGAACGCATCAAAAAAGATAGATAAAAGGATTAATCTCATAAGAATTTCAATGGAAGAAGTAAGAGGAATTCCAATAGAAGATAAAGTTTTTCCTAAAATTTCACATTTAATTAAACAGCATCTATCTAATTACTTCCAAAAACTCATTGACAAGGGAATATTAAGGGATGTAGATCCTGAAGCAGCTGCAATGACCATATTTAGCATTGTATTCCATATAACGATTTATGGAAAGATCTATGAACAGTACCCTGAAGAAACCATGGAAGAAAACATGGAAAAATCATTGAAAATATTCCTTCATGGAGTGCTTAAAAATTGAATATACTGTGTAAAAAAAATTTACTTGTTTTGATTCGATAGTAAAATGAACTGAAAACAAAATAATTGACTAAACAGTGGATCAGAATCATATTGGATTTGATAATTATGATTAAAGACGTAAGAGAAATATTTAAAAATGATATTAAAACCGCGTTACACAGTCCAGCGGTTATGATAGTCATTTTTGTGATAATTATAATCCCTTCACTGTACGCACTTTTAAATATACAGGCCACTTGGGATCCCTACTCCAGGACATCTAACATAGAAGTGGCAGTGGTAAATGAGGATCTGGGATACTCACTAAACAGCACCCAGTACAACGTGGGAAACATGGTTGTGGATGAGCTGAAAAACAACACAAAATTCAGCTGGCAATTTGTTGATAGAAACACTGCTATGGATGGTGTTAAAAATGGGAAGTACTACGCAGCCCTGATAATACCTAACAATTTCACAGAAAACCTGCTTTCTATACAGAACAACACGCCACAACAAGCCCATATTGAATACATAGCCAATGAAAAAACCAATCCTGTGGCAACCAGAATAACAGATGCTGGAATGGACACATTACAGGCTCAGATAAATGATCAGGTTGTTCAAACCGTTGATGGTATCATATTTGGAAAGTTAAGTGATGTTGGTAACTTGGTAGCGCAAAATAAAGCAACTTTCCTCAAGGCCAAATCATTCATGAACGAATTAAATGGTAAAATTGGAACCATTGACGCCACCATTGGACAGGCAAATTCTGACATGTCAACTGTGCAGACTGTTTGGCCAAAGGTCAATGCTGCATTACCAGAGGTACAAACCAACTCCAACAAAGTCAGGAGTCTGTACGATACCCTTTACAACGAGGTGGCATCTAATCCTCAAAAGGCAAAGGCAACCATATCAAACATGCAATCACAGTTGAATGATGCACTGGTACTTTTGAAATTTGTGGATGATGTCTTGCAAAGTCTTTATGATGTAACAGGAGATCAAAACCTGTTACCAATTATAAAACAAGTGGAAACAGACATAAATTATGTTAACAACACGATATCCATACTTAAACAAGTTGCAGCAGATCTGAACAACGGCACAAGTCCAAATGGAGATTTAACCAAACTTAAAAATGCCATAGATACCATGGACGATGCAGTAAACCTTCTTGCAAACAACAGGGCAAACATCAGTAATCAGATAAACACTGCAGCTTCACAGTTGAGTGTTGTAAACTCTAAGTGGCCTGGAATCAAGTCTGAAATTCCTGTTGCAACTGCAAAAATCAACTCAATAAGTGAAGCAGACATTGACAACTTAATAGCGTTCTCTGATAAGAACCAGACTGCAGTTCAGAACTACTTCCAATCCCCGGTTGTGCTGGATCAAGATGATATGTATCCAATAGATAACTACGGATCTGCACTGGCTCCATTTTACATGCCAATATCACTGTGGATCGGAAGTTTGATTTCAGTTGCTATGATAAGTATGCGAGTTAAATCCCGTAAGAAGTACAATGCTGAGAGCATATACCTAGGAAGAATGGGACTTTTCCTCATCATAGCATTCTTCCAGGCACTCATTGCAGGTGTTGGAGCCATACTCATGGGAGTTCAGATGACATCATCAACATTGTTCCTTTTGACAACGCTATTCATTGGAATATGTACCATGATAATAGTATACTCCATGACTTCAACACTTGGAAATGCGGGTAAAAGTCTTGCAATCGTTATACTGGTGTTCCAGATAACTGCCACAGGTGGAATATTCCCACTCCAAGTACTGCCTAATACTTTCCAAGCAATACATCCCTACCTTCCAGTGTCCTACGGTGTAGGGGCGTTGAGGGAAATTGTTGGAGGAATTATATGGAGCACCTACTGGTACAACATTGCAATACTGGCAGTTTTCACCCTGGCATTCTTTGTTGTAAGCCTTGTTATAAAGGAAAAGATGAACAAACGTGCACATCTTATGGAAGATAAATTAAAAGATAGTGGGTTATTTTAAATAATCTCAATACTGGGATGGTAACCCCTTCTTAATTCTTTTTTTTATTGAAAGATCAGTTTTTTCATGGGAAAACTTTAAAAGGGGTCAGAATATAAATAATAACTGATACTAATCTTGTTATGAATTAATTTTAAATTAACTTTTTTTAGTATTTTCTTATAAAAAAAATTATTTATGGAGCTGATTTTTATTTTTAGCATTACTGGATATATCCCTATAATTTCTACCATTTTAGGGGTGGTTATGGGATTAGCGTCAAGTGAGATAAGCAACTTGCGCAGGGATAGACGGTCTAAAAGGAGGAAGATAAACTCTACCCGTACATTAATTTCCCTTGAAAATGAAAGGAACATAGAACTTCTAAAGGAATTTTGGTACAAATTAAATAACGACATATCAACTGATTTTGTAGAGGATGATCGAAAAATTAGTTTAAGCCACAAACTCATAAAAATGCCCATGCCTTCATGGAATGAAATTATGTGGAGAAACCAGGCATCACTACTGGCCATCACCTTCACTGATAAGGAGATAATATCAATATCATCATTCAATAACTGTTTGAAACTTCTAAAATCGATATATTCCAAACTAGTGGATCTTGATTCTAAAGACAGGGAATATAACAGTACATACGCTTCAAGTGGAGCGAATCTTTCCTCAATACCAATATCAAACAGATTCAAAGAGGAAGCACCAGGATTATGGGATGAATTTGAGACAATAACACTTAACATTCTTGAAAATGGAAATCCACTCAAAAAACACTCATCTTAAATAAGATTTATAAATCTAGATTTAAAAAACCATAGAATGTTTACCAGAACTACAAATTCAAATTTGACAAATCAAACTGTCTTTATCAACATTACCAATATTTAATAGGTTTAGAATGGATAATATTCTATATATGAATAAAATGCTATAGTAAGAGTTGGTATTATGGATCCAGATAACATATCTTATCTCATTGCACCTTGTGGAATGAACTGTGCTCTTTGCATGGCGTATTTGAGGGACAGAAATAAATGTCCAGGTTGCAGAGGTCCTGATGATAATAAAGCTAAAACTATACTAAGATGTAAGATGAAAACATGTGAATTCTTTAAAGATAATGAAAATGGTTTTTGTTTTGAATGTGAAGAGTTTCCCTGCGATAAAGTAGAACACATCGACAAGAGATACAGAAACAGGTATCATATGAGCATGATAGACAACCTCAAATCCATAAGAGATTTTGGGATTGAGAATTTTTTAAGGGATGAAACAGAAGAATGGACATGTCTTAAATGTGGAGGGACAATCTGTGTTCATAAGGGATACTGTTACAGTTGTGGCATGATTTACTATGAAATAAAATAGAAAATCTTTATTTCTTTTATAAACCTGATCTAATTTAATTTATTATCTAGTTTGTATTTACAAAAAAAAGAAGTGGTATGGTCTTATTTATTCTGGTTTTAAGACTTCAAAGAACAGTTTCTTGAACTCCTCTAAAAGTTCCCGTGGGAAGGTTAGTCCGACACATATAACAAGTGCACCTGTACCTAGAACTTCATCTTCATTGTTTGGGTCTTCCATAAGTTCTTCATCAAAAACCAGTTTTACTTTTACTTTTTCTTGAAGGAACTCCCATAGAGTGTACTGTTTATGACTTGCACCGTTGATCTCGATGTTATTTCGTAGTGCTAACTGTAAGAATTTCTTCCACTCTTCAAAGTCACAGAATTCAATCCATACTGATCCTCGGTAATCAATACAGGAGTTGCAGGTTTCTATTTCCCAGTGGAAAAAGTTTTTAACAACATCTTCCATCCCAGAGTCTACCATAATAGTAAAGTCATCATCAATTTTTACTTCAACTTGTTCATGTTCTTCCATAATCTAGTATATGTTTTTTCAGTTATCTACTACTTTTCTGTTAACAAAGATGTTCCAATATACTTTGAAATAACTATTTTGCTCGGACACTAACCAAATTTGAAGCAGTAATTTAAATCGAGCTATAAATCAAATGTTAAGATCAATGACAAGTATTGGATTCATATTTATTTGAAATTTATAATTTTTTTTAAGGATTAAAACTGAAAAATAGGTATGTTTTAGTGTTGGTACAAAATATTTTAAGGAGGATTGAAATGAGAAGATCAGAGAAGGAAATAAAGGACATTGAAATTATTTATAGCATACTTAAAGAAGCTGATATATGCAGAGTAGGCTTTTCTAAAGCTGATAAACCTTACATCGTTCCAATGAACTTTGGTTTTGGTGAAGGACACATATATCTTCACTCTTCAGTTTATGGTAAAAAAATGGAGATTTTAAAGGAAAACAAAAATATATGCTTTGAAGTTGACATCCAGACAGAAATTGTAGAATCAGAAATGCCATGCAACTGGGGAATGCATTACCAGAGTGTGATGGGCTTTGGAACTGCTGAGATAGTTGAAGATCCAGAAGAGAAAATAAGAGCTCTGGATTGTATTATGAATAAATATGATGGGGAAGGTTCAAATTCTTATGAGTACTCTGAATCATCCCTGAAAAGAACAGCAGTTATTAAACTAACCTTAACAGAATTAACAGGGAAAATATCTTAAAATTATTATTGTTTTGAATACTTATCAAGGAACCAGTCCACAAGTTCACTTGCTATGCTGATCTTAGAAGGAAACCTGGAAACCTCGCTTGCATCGAACCATTTGGCATCCACAATCTCGTTCCCATCCACCTTGATATTTCCACCCGCATACTTTACTGTAAAACCTATCATGAGTGAATTTGGAAATGGCCAGGGTTGGCTTCCGAAATATTGGATATCCTTAACTTCAAGACCTACCTCTTCCATAACTTCCCTTTTAACAGCTTCTTCCAAGGTCTCTCCTGCTTCTAAAAACCCTGCAATCAGAGCGTACCTATTTTTAAGTCCATAGCTGTGTTTGGCCATAAGAATTTTTTCATCCTTTATTATGGCAGTTATAATGGCTGGAGAAATCCTTGTGAAACTTGTAAATCCACATTCTGGACAGACCTTAGCATTTTCATTTTCCAGAGTCCTGGTCTCTGTACCACACTTACCACAGAACCTGTGATTTTTATCCCAGTTCATGATCTGAACAGCCCGGCCTGCCAGAAGATAAATATCCTCATCCAGTATATCGTAGGTTTCACGCAGATCCAGAAATTCCATACCCTCCTGCTGTTCTGTTTCAGGATCAACCTCAACAACGTAACATGGGCTATCAAGAAGGGTGCCAATGTAGTGTTTCATGAGGGGAACTATGTTAATTTCATCTAGATCATTTTGAAAAGGAATTTTTAAACTGGATTTCGGATTTATGAGCAGGTTTCCAGATTTGAAAATGAACCAGTATGACTGACCATCAGTGCGGGATCCAGAATTAACCGAAGGTTCGTACCTGCTGTAAATACTTTTTCTTTTCATGGATAATAGGGTTTCATCGAGGATTGATAAATAATTATTCATTAAAAAAAAATTATAGTAATTAAGAAATAGCTTTGAAATTTCAATTTAAGAATGGATATGTATGTTATCAACCGTTCAGGTAATAAGATATAGCAAATGCTGCTGCAAGCACCATTACAATGGTTGCTCCTGAAGCCAGGTCAAATATGTATGAAAGTACCAAACCTGTGGTTGTGAGGATTATACCAAGTACCATGGCTAAGATCATCAAGTTTTTGACGTTGTAACTGTACTGCTTGGCAATGGCCGCAGGAATTGTGAAAAGGGCTATTAATAAAATTACTCCGACAGCTTTAATAAGAACAACCACACTTAGGGCGACCAATGCCAGAAGAAGCAAGTATATAGCTAGAGCATGCACACCAGTTACACTTGAAAATTCTTCGTCGAAGGACACAGCAAGAAATTCCCTCCTGAAGATGTATACAACAGCCACTATGATGATATCCAGAACGAGCATTATTAAAAGATCAGAGTTGGACACTGTCAATATGCTTCCAAAGAGGTAACTAAAAAGATCTGGAGCGTATCCTGGAGTTAAATTTATAAATATAACCCCAATGGCCATTCCCACACTCCAGAGTATTCCGATTGCAGTATCTTCACTGATCTTAGCAACCTGTCTAACTCCTCCAATTGCCATTGCAGACACTATACTAAATGGTATGGCAGCCAAAACAGGGTTAACTCCCAGAAAATATCCCATACCCACACCACCAAATGCTGCGTGGGATATTGCACCGCTTAATGAAACAATTCTCTTTATAACAACGTAGCTTCCCACAACTCCGCAGGCTACACTGATTAAAACAGCTGCTACAAAGGCTTTCTGCATGAAGGGGTACTGGAAAATTTCAAGCATACAAATCAAATCTCCTTAAGCTAAATATTTAATGATCTTTAAGTATTCTGTGGGGTATTCCATGGCTTATGAGCTCTATGGGGCAGTGATATATTTCTTCCAATCCATGGGCTGAATTTTCAACGTCTCCATGGTAGTAGAGTTTCCTGTTTAAACATGCTATTTTATCCACATGGGTTGAAACTGCTCCAACATCATGGCTCACAAGAATAATGGCCATTTTATTCTTTAAACTGGCCATAAGCCTATAAAATGAGCTCTGCATTTCTGGGTCAATGCTTGCCATTGGTTCATCCATGATAAGAAGTTTAGGATCCCTTACAATTGCACGGGCAATGAAAACCCTCTGAATCTGACCGCCAGAAAGCTTGCTAATCTGCCTGTCCTTGAGGTCTTCTATCCCCATTTCCTCTAGAACTTTTAAAACAGCCTCCCTATCTTTGTCTGTGTAATCCTTGAAAAGGCCATGGTACCGGCCAGTTAAAACTGTATCAAAGACATTAATTGGGAAATCAGGATCGAACTTAATGTGCTGTGGAAGGTAACCTATTAAATTTCTGGATTTAACAGGATCCTTTCCAAAGACCGTGACTTCACCAGAATTCGGCTTTAAGATTCCCAAAATTAACTTCAAAAGGGTGCTTTTACCCCCTCCGTTTGGACCTATTATTGCCATAAAATCCTTTTCATCAATATCAAGGCTTATATTATCGAGTACCAGATGTTCATCGTATTTTAGATCCACATTTCTGATTTTCACGGCTTCAACTGACATTTTGTCATTTCCTTTTGTTTATGAACTCATCCATTAAAATTTTTCAAGTTAATCATGCTTTGGAGAAGGCTAATGCAATATTTTCCATGTTTTCGAGATAATTTTCATCCAGATCATTTACAGTGACCACATTTCCTCCAATTTGTGTTGCAATGGATTGCATGAATTTTGGATCGTACTGGGGTTCACTGTAAACAGTGGTTATATTGTACTTCTTAGCAGTGTCTATCATCATGGCAATTCTCTGGGGGGATGGTTCTTCATCGTTGATCATGGCCCCAATTTCAGTGATGTTGTAGTCCTTTGCCATGTATCCAAATGCAGGGTGAAGTACAAGGATGTAGGTGTTATTTTTATCTTTAAGAAGTTTAGTGGTATTTTTATCCAGTTCATCCAGCTTTTGAAGGTAGCTGTCACGATTGTTTTTGAAGTACTCCTTGTCAGTAGGATCAACCGCCACCAATCCATTATAAACGTTGTTGACCATTAGTTTGGCATTTTTAGGGTCGGCCCATACATGGGGGTCCAAGGTTTCAGATTCGTTCTCTGCAGAGTTGGGTATTAAGTTCACGCCTTCAGATGCGTTTATAACCAGCATGTTGGGACTTGATTCACGTATTTTGTCTATGTAGTTGTTTTCAAATTCTACAGATGAACCCATCATAACATAGATCTGGGCGTTTGAAACCTGGGACAGCTGGTTGGGTAGAGGTTCGTATGTGTGGGGATCTGATCCCTCTGGAACCATGAGAGTTACATCTACCTTTGATCCACCAACAGCTTTTACCCATTCCACTTCAGGACCTAAACTGACAACCACGCCAATTTTACCACTTTCAGTCTTGGAACTATTTTTTTGCTGTGCCAGATACCCTAAAACAATCGTGGAAATTAAAAGAATTATTATTACAATAGCTACCCTTTTTTTCTTCATCTTACCCCTGATCCAAATGGTTTAGAAGAATATTACAACATATTATATGAGTTTATTAATATTTAAAGCTAATCTTAATAATTTTTAGCAGATTATATATAAAACATTATTAAAACTTTCCTTTGATACTGAAATCAACAAAAACAATAGTGATATGCCCCATTAAAGAAAAACAACACTACTAAAACTTTCGTGTATTCCAATGGATAATACTAATAAATATATTAAACATATTAACTAAATGATTCCTATGGCAATCATCAGCATATCTCTGAGTGAACAGCTGCTTCAAGAGATCGATCAACTCAAGGATGAAACAGGTTTTTCTGGCAGATCTGATGTAATCAGAGCCAGTGCGCGCATGTTAATTGCTGACAACCAGGATAAAAAAAATCTTGAGGGAAACATAAATTCCATACTCATTTTGATTCATAAACAGGAATCTGAAGACAAGGTTACAGAGATAAAGCATGATTTTGAAGACATAATCGAGACACAGATACACAGCCATCTCAAGGAAGACAAATGTCTGGAACTATTCATACTCGAGGGAGATGCAGAAAGAATGCACACCCTGACAAAAATGTTTCAAACCACGAGAAAAATAGACTACGTGCGACTCATAACCATTTAAATCATTTTAAGCTATTATTTTACAAGAAAATAAAAAAAAATTGAATGGATGATGATTTTTTTTAACCCCATCTAAATTTCTATAACTGACTTTTTTTTGTTTTATTATCTTCTTATGTAGGAAGCGAATATTCCAATGAAACAGAGTCCTGCACAGATCATGAAGATGGTGTTTATGCTTGTAATGAGTGCGGGGTAGTTGGATGGTTCTATGATGACATTTCCAATGAAAATTGAGAATACCAGCATGGCAATTCCCATACTAAGCATCTGGCCAATTAAACGCATGGTACCAACTGTTGCTGATGCTATGCCATAGAATTTCTTTTCAACAGATCCCATGATGGCGTTGGTGTTTGGTGATGAGAAAAGACCAAGACCAAATCCTAGTACAAGTAAAACCAGCACTATATACTCAATACCAGTTGAACCACTTAAAAATGTGAAGCAGAACAGGCTGATTGTAGTTATGGCCATTCCAATTGTTGCGATAATTCCTGCTGAAAATTTATCAGAAAGACGCCCGGCTATTGGGGATGTTATTGCCATTACAACAGGTTGTGCAACTAGAATTATACCTGCTGCCTGTGGATCCATTCCCTTGATGTACTGAAGGTAGAGGCTCAAAAGGAAAATTACTGCAAAGGTTGAACTGTAATTTATAAGAGCAGCAAGGCTTGAAAATCCAAATGTTATATTTTTAAATAGTCTAACTTCAAACACAGGATTTTTCACACGTAATTCGAATGCAGCGAATAGTAAAAGTCCTATAACTCCTGCTATGACCATAATGATTCCGTAAAATTCAGGGAGTATTGAAAATCCATATATTAACACAACTAGTGCAACACTGTAAATAACTGATCCTGGGATATCAAAGGATTCACCGGCACATTCTGCCCATTCTCCTTTGAGTTTGGTGAGTGTGAGTGCAATAATAAGCAGGCCAATTGGGAGAACAATAAGGAAAATACTTCTCCATCCAAGGTACTGGGTTATGAGACCTCCTAACACAGGACCCATACTAAGTCCTATGTAAACACTTGCCACATTTATACCGATGGCTTTTCCACGTTCATTTCTGGGATACACTGAGGTTATGATTGCAAGCCCTGTCACGAATATCATTGCAGAACCCACACCCTGCATTATCCTGAACACTATGAGTGCTATAATGGAAGGAGAAATGGCACATAAAAAGGATGCTATGGTAAATATGATAATTCCATATGTGAATATTTTCTTCATACCATAGATATCTGCTATTCTTCCGAATGGCACAGCAAATACTGCGGCTGCAAGTAGAAATGAGGTTGGAATCCAGCTTAAAAGGATTACATCAGCAGCAAAGCTGGAACCTATAGATGGAATTGCTATGTTTATGGCAGATGCCATGAACGGTGTGAAAAATGAGGCTAAAGTTGCAACGAGTAGTGCAATTACCCTGTTATTAATGCTGTGCTCTGGTTTACAAGTTTTTTCATTAGTCAATTTAAAATGCTCCTTAAATGAATTTTATAAAATTTTTTTTGTTTAGATCAGGGAATCCAAATTTTTATCTAATTCTTTTAAACCTTTTAAAAGATTTTCCAAGGATTCTTCATCCATTTTGCTCAGTGCGTTATGCAGGAAAATGTTCCCTGCTTCATTTTTAATTTCAGATATCATCTGCTGTCCTTCCTTACTCAGCATAACCCGACAGATTCTGTGATCCTTTTCATCTCTAATTTTCAGTATCATTCCTTTTTTTTCGAGTCTTTTCACACGTTCTGATATGGTGTGGGGTGCGTTACCCGTAAAATCAGCAATGTTACCAATGGTTGGTGGAAGGGAATCTGATGAAAAGGTCATTTCATCATGATGATCAAGTTCAATGAGTAGATGGAACTGTTCAAAGGAAAAACCATATTTTTGGGCGATTTTCCTGTGTTTAAGTCTGATACGTTTGTTAATCTGTTCCCATGATTTCACTATTTCGTTTATATCCATAAACTAACACCCTAATTATATCGTGTTACGATTTATATCTGTGACAATTAATAAGCATTGGGTTAGGCACCATGCTAAAAATAAATTCATGTCTTAAAAAATAAATATTACAATCATGTTTAATTATTATTTTCATTAACATTTGTTTAGAAGATATTAAGAGTTAAAATGCAAGATGCATATGAGTTGAAGATGCATGGATGAATCTCAAACCAAACAGCTTAACAGGGAAAAAAGAGGACAAATTTCAGCTGAATACCTTTCGAAGTTCTCAGAATTATCCAATGAAACATTAAATCAAATGTTAAAAGATGATGATCCCCAGAAAAGGACAGCAGCGGCAAAAACTTTGGGTAAAACCCGGAGTTCAAAAAATGTGGCCAGTTTATGCGAGGCAATGAAGAATGAGAAGGCATTCTATTCCAGGATAGCAATGTCTGAATCCCTTGGAGGTATGGGTTTAATTGCAGTTCCCAATCTGATTGAACAATTGGGAAAGATTGGCAACAACCAGGAAACGGAATTACCTTCAAAGTACTTTAAAAAGAAAAGCTTTCCATTGCAGCGTGATCTGGCAGCAAGAACACTAGTAAAAATTGGCAGACCCGCACTACCATATCTCATCCACACAATTTCAAACCATGAAGACATAGTTACCAGGGAACAGGCAGTGGATGCAGTTGGAGGAATAGCCTTCAAGACAAACGACCACTCTGCTGTGGATGTCATCATCCAAACCATCCATGAAAACATCAACACAGATAACAGGGTGCTATTCTGGAAATGTATCAGGGCCTTGAGTGGATTTAAAAAAAATAGAAGTGCCTTTGATGTGCTCATGGAAATTTTGGGAGACAATAATGAACCTCCAATACTATGGGAAACCATGAGGAGCATTGGTAAAATTGGTATTTTTAACACTCAACTTGTAACCATGCTGAAAAACTTTGAAACAGAAAATACCGAATTAAAACTTGCATACGATTGCTTGATTATTGATCTTAACCTGAAATCCTTTAAAAAAATAGACAGTGTCAGCATGAATTACTTGTATTGATCATGCTGTAACCTGGCTGTTTATTTTTTGATCATACTGTAACTGTTATGTTATTTTTTGTGTAGCTCTTTACAATATCGTAATATGTGATATTCCAGTTGTTTCCGTTGTAACTGGCATTTTCAAGTGCAAAGAAGCTGTTCCATTTAAATTGTTTGACAGCAGGGTAGTTGTCAGCAATACTTATGGCCCATAAACCTGAATTGTAATCTCCACCTGTAATCAGGGGGCTTGTGTAGTAATTTACATTGTATTCCTTACTGTCCCATCCATTGTAGAGTGACACAGCAAAGCTGGTGTTTTCAGGGTTGTGTTTTACAACGTTCCATTCGAACATATTGCTTGTTGGATACACATCCAGCTGGGAGTAGTTCCCATACAACGTGGGGGATTCATGTTCAAGGATGTTAATTTTTTCACAGGTCCTGATGCCTCCAAAGGAAATCAGAATAATCATGAAAATGGCCATGGCTGCCTTTTTATACTTGGTATCCACCCTGAGGTAGATGACGATGAGCACGATCAAAGCTATCACAATTGTCAGGGCGTCCAGGGATTGGTAAAGATTTAAGGTGTACCTCGTAATTGAAAATGGGAAGAATAAAGGAATTCCTAGGGTTGTTAAATAATCCAGGAAAATGTGGGTTAAAACACCAAAATATGCAATAGCAACTGTTGTTTTGGTAAACTTTACAGAAATGTCCCTTCTAATCAGGTTTCCAATGAATTCATTCACCTGTTTTCTTGAAATCACATAGAGAAATATGGTTGATGTGACAAATCCGAAGATGAAAGAATGGGTGATGCCCCTATGGGAGAATATGAAAAAATTAGGAGATAAAAGCCCGATCCAGGCGATAAATATCGTATCAAAATCCGGTGAGATACCACCAAAAGCCCCTGCAAGTTTATTCTTACTTTTAAGGGCGTATAGAATTATATATGGCACTAAAAAATGTGTAAACAGATCCATAAGCATGTCCACCTTGAAGATATATGATTTTATCTTAAATTAATTTACAGCACTCTTATAATTATTTGTGGTCACACTTTGAATTGAAAGTGGGATATCAAAGTAATAAGAATCAACCATCATAGATCTTTAACTGGAAAATTATTTTAGTTAAAAACACCTAAAAAATAATATTAATCAGCTTTACAGATTCTTTAAATTAAATTGCCTTGGAGGTTATGGGAATAAGTTGGAGAGGCTTAAAATGAACGATTTAAGTATTCATGAGATTCCAAAATGGATAGTATCCCTAATAATTGTTTATATTGCCTGTGCTATTGTTACTCTTTTTCATTAAAGGAAATTTAACATGGTAGGTTTACCTTGCAAAACCAGGATGGACACCTCCAAACTGGATTGATGGCCCAATATGGAGTACATTATACATTTTAATTGGAACCTCTCTTTTCATGATATGGATAGAAGGTTTAGGACGAAAAGATGTACAGTTAGAAATACTAGTATTTGCACTACAATTACTAATCAATGTGATATGGTCACGGTATTTTTCGGTTTACACAGTGTATTTGGGGACCTTGTAATGGTTTTAATTTTGTGGATGGCAATTATAATAAATATATTTGTATTCTACATGATATCAAAACCTTCAGGTCTGCTTTTAATACCATACATCATATGGGTTGGTTAGCATCCTATCTACAGTACTACCTGATCATATTAAACCCATAATAACTTTTTTTAACTTTATTTTTTAGATGATTAAGAATTAAAAAACTCCTATAAAAACAAAAAAGTGAATATTTGGTTTAAAAATTTATAAAAACCTAATTAACTGGGTTATCAAAAAAAATTAATTTTTTTGGGAATTTTCAATTCTAAAATTTAGACTTCAGAATATTTTCAAAGTTTTCATGGGTGGGGTTTTTATACAAACCACTGTGATAGGTGATTATATTTTCGGCATCAAATTTCTGTAGTTTTTCAAGAGATTTCACTGCTATCTCATAGTCTTCTTCCACGAGTATATCTTTCCTTGGACCAGTCAATGTACCGTTGGCTATGTTCATGGCATCACCAACAACCAGGGTTTTACTCGGATGATGATAGAGACAGATATGTCCTGGTGTGTGTCCCGGTGTGTGTATGACTGTTATGCCTCCTGCTAAATCTAGTTTCTCATCATCATTGAGTGTGGTGTTCACATTAATGGTTCTAAAATTTTTATAAGTTTGTTTAACCATTTTTCTTTTGTCTTCGGGCAAGATATTTAGAAAATTCGCGTTTAATCTCACCAGTGGCTTCTCTCCCTCTATGTAGGGTTGATCGTTTTCGTGTGCCAAGACTTCAATTGATTTTTGGGATGTTTCCACAAGTTCTGCAAGCCCACCGAAATGATCAAGATCCTGATGAGTTATGATTACCTTGTTAACAGCGTTAAAATCCACATCATCATTATTAAATGCATCTTTTAGTGCACCTAACTGTCCATCATATCCAACATCCACAAGAACCATATTCTCAGAGTCCCACATCACCGTAGGATAAATGAACATTCCTGGAGTGTTACTTTCCATTTCAAGCATGACAATTCCTTCACCGATCTTCAAAATCAATCCCTCCTGAAAATTCCTTATAACATATAAATAACTCTAAATCAGGTATAATATTAAGTATTAACAGATTAAAATAAATTTTCATGATCTGATAAAATAGATTTACAGATCAATTTGGATTTTAAAAATCTGTTACAAAGAATAAATTAACAGAATATATGTAGATTTGTGTAAAATTCTAGGTAAATATTTAGAACAGCAAACTAAATTAATTACCAATGAACTTAATTAAAATCAAATCAATGGAGATAGAATTTCATGGCATTTGATATTTCAACTACCTTAAACTTGTGCTTCGATCTAATAATTGTTGTTTTAGGATTACTAACCTTTAAACGTAAACAATACGTGCTGGCTCTTTACGTAGCCCTTGGATTTGCAATGTTTGCACTTTCTTATGTGGAAGTTATGATAGGACTTTCAAGTTCAGATATTTCAGTGATATTCATCAGAATTCTGGGTTACATTGTAATAATCTATGCTCTGGGTAAGGAAATTATCCTGAAATAATAAGTTACTGATAGTTTACTTCAGTTTATTTTTTTTATTTAAAAAGGTTTATTAATTGATATTTAGTAAAATTATGGTTCTTATGAGTGTTAAAGTATAATTCATGTCATATTTTAAGTGTTTTATTATGTCTTTCTCAGTTTTTACTTGCAGTTTTTTTCCCAATTAAAAAAAGGTTTATAACCTATTTTGATCTTAACTTCAAATTAGGGAAAATGGAAAAAACTTTATTTTCTAACTAAATTTCCATGGGTTTAAACAGGGTTTTGATCTTAATTTAGGAATTTTTTAATTAAAATAATTGTTTAAATCTTTTTACTGTTTAAAATAAACTTTAATTTGTAGTTAAGGAATTTGATGACATATGAGTAGGGGAGTATTCGCTGATAAAGAAATTAAGCCATCTGATAATGATATTGACCAGTGTCTTGGACAGGTAAAACCATTATGGGACAATATAACATGCTTTGTAGAGGATAAGTATAATGTTCAGGGTGAATTCAAATTTTATGGTAAGAATTTGGGATGGGCCTACAGGTACAAAAAATCAGGCCGGGTTTTAATAGCACTTTACCCTGGGGATGGAGAGTACACAGTACAAATCATCCTTAACGAGGAACAAGTTAATAATGCATTATCTACAGACATAAGTACTGAAACTAGGAAGATAATTGCTGAATCAAGGAAGTTCAGGGAAGGAAAATGGGTATATGTAACAGTACCAACAACTCGTTTAGAAGATATTAAAAGTCTGATTATTTCAAGGTTACATTGAATCTGACGAAATAACTTTATCTGTTTTTTAACCATTCACAATTTAGTTACTCCAGAAAATTTTTAGAGATATTTATATTTTTAATTTTTTAAGAAAATAATATTTAAAAACAAGACTTATCAATGGGTAAACAATAACGAACCAAGAGCATAGTTGGCATTAGAAGTAACAAGCTTGTTAACAGGTTTAGCATATAAAAAAAGATAATTTTCCATAATTTTTTACTATTTTAAAGTTAGTTATTGATGGTGTTGTATGTTCAATTAATCTACGTTATTTGGAACGTATTTAGCAGTCAAAAAAAAATATTTAGATTTTTTTTTAAATATCTTCAGGTTCCCTTTCATCAAGGGCTTTTACTAGTTCGCTCAGATTTTCCCCATTCATACCTACTATAATTTCATCCGCCTGGACTTTGGCAAACTTCCTTGAACCGAAACATCCCAGGGTGAAATTGGGATTTCCTGTGTTGTATGGTCCTGCAGTTGTATCGGAACATATGGATTGAATTCCTCCGAAATTGGCTTCTAAACGACCACCCATATTGTAAAGCATTCCCTGGGATATTTTCATGGCCTGTAATGGTTTTGCAATTATAATTACCACGTCCGGATCAAAAGGTGCGTTTTCAAGGGGTGCATATGCAATTGCATCCATTGTTGGCTCTATCTTGGGGATTGCGTCAACAGTTCTTTTTGCAGCACCTCGGCTTGAAAATTTACCCATTGAATGATGCATGGCACCGGTTCTAATTGGTTCGGGCATTTCCATGAGTCCGAGTGCACCAACACCTCCTTTACATCCCTGAAGTTCAGCGTCAGTAGCATAAAATACATCTCCCTTGGTTGCATTTTGAACCATTTCACAGTGTCTGTGGTCACCACCATCCACTTTTGATATTCCCTCAGGAATCTCGGATTTATTTATGAATAATTTAACTGCTACAGGAGATATTTCTAAACCTATATGTTCCTTAATTTTTGAAGATAACGTTTCATTTTGTGTTTTATCATAACTCATTTTTAATTACCTCTAAATTTTCTATAAAAACCCTCTTGATGGACATACTAAGTCATCCTGAAATGTTGACCATGTGGTGTATCAACCACCAACCATGATCATTTTACCTGTATTTGGATCTTTGTAAACAGTTCCTACCTGTTGAAAGCCAGTTCCAGATCCTGAAACAGTTTGTGGAGTGGCATTAACAACTTTACCTTCTTGTAATTCCACTGTTTGTGCCACTGTCTGCATTATGGCTTTTTTCTCTTCAGGGGATGCACTGCTGAAAACAACGCTCTGCATTCCAAATGACATAACAGTAAATATTAAAAATCCAACTGCCAGTACAAGCATACAGTCAACCATGTTAACTGCGTAGGCCATTGGATCTATATCCTCAGTTTCTGTCAGTTTTTTTCGTTTCCTTAGCATTTTCTAATACCTCCAGTATTGATTCTGCTAAAGCCTCTAATGTTGAAATCTGATCTTCGTACCATCTTTTCCTGACTTTTGAAATGGTATAAGCTATGGCGGCAGATGTTAAACCAAGTATTGCAGCATCGAATGCAATTATTAAATTCTGGGATAATGTATTTATATCTCCAGCACCTAATGCAGCAAGACCCGGACCCATAGGTATCAATGTAGCTATTAATCCAAGTGCAGGACCAATTTTTGCTATAATATCAGTTTTCTCAGTTTTCTTAATTGCCTTTAGCTCTTCTTCTTCGATCATCTTTCTGGCCATGACTTCTCGGGATTTATTCCCAATACCAGTGCTTCCAGCTAGTTTGAGTAAAATTTCCCTTTGTTCTGTGGGAAGGGCACTGGTTTCCACGACTTTTTCAATGTTCTCAGGTGTGCCTGGTTCTGAGATCTTGTTTATGAAATTTTCAACTTCTACAAACTCTGTTTTTTTTCGCATGGAGTACTCTGAAATGATTCCTCCAGCTTCTATAACAACGTAAACCAGCACTGCCAAAAGTATGACTAGTACTGGCATGAGTAAACTTTGAGCAACAACGTAAAGTGTGCTGTTTATGAATTCACTACCTGGAATTGCCGTTATTTAAATCACCTCCAAATGGATTCTCTTTTAGTTTTTATAAAACCTATGACTACGAGTGTAACCATGAATACCAGTACATATATGAGTGTGGTCATGGAGTGCATGTCATAGGGTTTCATTGGTGATAAGAGAACCTGATTAATATTCGGCAACAGAATTACCGATGAAAGGAAATATATTCCTGCAAATAACATTAAATTTCCCAGTAAAATTGGATAAGGCTTTTTTACAATCCTCACAATAATATCTGATGAGAAGAAAACCACCAGTATTATTAGAGTCATAAGGATTGCAGCGTACCTTCCAATCATGGCTGAAGATGCACCTATAATTGGGGATGCAATCACAATGGCAGCAATAACTGCTGTGAAGCAGCATGGGCATGGTGCTATCATAGCTGCACATGTAACCTTGGCATGATTTTTTTGGTGCAGTTTCCACTCTCTTATTGTGTGTAATCCTGCGTAGATTATGATGAGTGACATAACACTGAACATAACGAAGTTGTAGTCAATTATGGTTTTGTAGACTACACTTGAACTGTCGGTGATCACCGTCGAAAGTAGAAATATTCCCACGCCATATCCCAATGCAATTAAAACTCCAACTTTCTTGGAAAGTCCTGAAAAGCCCATGGCAAGACCAATTTTAACTCCAAAAATTAAAATTGATGATAATATTCCCAATTGCCATAACAACTCTATCATTTGTATCAAATCCTCAATATTCAAATTCTTTTAAAAATGTTCCTATTAATATACAATGAATCCTTTAACTCCAAATTAAATATTTTTGTTATAAAGCGACTGTTTATTTTAAATTATTTTATTTTACTCTTCTTTTTGAAAAATAGCTCCAAATTTTAAAAAAGAAATAAAAAAAGGAATTTTAGTCAGTTTGCATGACTATTTTCCATGTATGGTGACGTTTTTAGTGACCTTTCCATTCCTGTATAGCGCTGCATGGAATGTGCCTTTTTTATTCACTTTTACCCACATTTTAAGATTAATTGTCTGTTTTGATCCAACCTTACCAGTCCATATTCCATTACTGTACTTGACTGATGATGGTTGTGAGATTTTTACGACAGTTAATCCTTTTGATAGCTTGTTCTGGATTGTGAAAAGGCCTGTAGAATCGAGTCCTGTGTTTTTGATTGTTTCTGTTATTAGGAATGTTTTACTGACTTTAACGTTGGTGTTGCTTATGGAAGTCGCGTAGGATGTTTTAATGTCTTTTTTGATGTTTAAATTGTTCTTCTTTGAGACTAAGTAGTTTGCACCGTTATTGTCGGTGTAGTTTACTGATGGTGCGTATACAGATGCTCCAGATTTTTTAGCGGTGACTGTGAAGACTATAATTGCGTCACTGTTTGGGTTTAATGTGTCCAAGTTCCATTTTCCGGTTGCTGCATTGAAACTTCCCCTTGAAACAGCCTGAACCTTGTAATTTGTGTAGCTACCAGCAGGTAATAGGTCGTTTATTGTCAGGTTCTTTGCAGTACCGTTTCCTAGGTTAGAAATTTTAACTGTGTAGGTTGTGGACTGGCCATTGGTGATGCTGTTACTTGCAAATGAAGAACTTAAACTGATGTTTGAGTACTGGTACGCGCTGTCTGTGAACACTCCACTTGCAGTTTTACTCTGTGTAGAACTATCTGCCATTAATATGTAGTATGGGAATGTTGGTGGGAAGCTGGTTTGTTTGAGTGTGAAGTTGTTGTTGGTTATGTTGATGTTTTCGTAATATGATGCGAGGATTACTCCTACAAAACTATTTTTCATGGTGTTGTTGTAGATGTTGCAGTCAGCTGCTCCGTATGCTGTTATTGAACTGAGTGTGCAGTTACTGATGGTGTTGTTGTACACGTTGTGGCCTGCAGAGTGCATGAGGTAAATACCTTCATCAGCGTTGGTGATGGTGTTACCTGTTACAGTTGCGTTGTATCCTAAACCGTGTCTAACATCAATTCCATGGTTAGCAGCATTTGAAACAGTGTTGTTTGCAATGTAAGCTTCTGCTGAACCAAATGCAAGAAGACCAGTGTTGGTAAAGTTGTTAGCAGTGTTATTAATGATCTTTAATTCAGGGCAGATGTATGCGTAAACTCCCCATGTAGATGAGCTTAGGCTGTTGTTTATTATGTTAAGCCCCAGCACATTAGTTGCATAGATCAATGATGTGTAGGTTGTGAAATTGTTGGAATTGGTGGTGATGTTAAATCCGCTTATGGTACAGTTATCTGCTTCAACAGTGTTGGTATCATTACTGTTATTTAAGAAATAGAATGCTGCTGTGTTGGATACTGATAAGCTTTTAGCTGCTGCTGGAATGTTAGAAGTGTTGGTTATGGCCTTAATGACCGTTCCAGTATTTGCTCCAACCAAGTTCAATGTCTTGTTAATTACCAGTGCAATATCATCATATTCACTGCCTAAAAATTGTACTGTATCTCCAGAATTAGCATTATCGATTATTGTCTGTATCTGGGTGTTGTTAAGTCCGCTTGCTACAGTTACAGTAGCAGCAGATGCGCTGGACACACCAGAACCAAGAATCGATACCATAATTAAAGAGACTAATAATATTTTTTTGATATCTCTCATGTAATACCCTCCATTTTTTCGAACCGATACAAAATATAATACTCCGATTTTTTTGCAATCAATTACAAATAACTTGGTAGTCGAATGTGCTATATAAACATATCGTTGTTCCATAATATTTATACAAAATATTAATAAATGCAAGTTATTGATCATCATAAAACCATATTGTGAGATATTTTTACAAATGATCAGGTTTTAAGATCAATATTATAAAATAAACTGAAATAATCATAGATTATGTCCAATTTTTATTCAACAACCAATTCTCTACCCAAACCTAATGTATAAATAGGCAGCTCGATATATGCTATTGTGAAGTAAATGGTTAAACAACCGAATAATAAGAATTTAACTGTTATTCGTAATATTTGTGATAAAAATGCGACAAAATACAAACATACGTCCCATAGTATCAGCAGCATGCCTCCTTATACTTTTCGGCATGACTTTAGCCCCTGTTGCAGCTGTAAATGTAACTGTAAATTCTGGAATGAAAAATTCGGACATACAAAATATAATAAACAATGCTAAAGCAGGAGATACCATTAACTTTAATGAGGGTAACTACCAAAATGTTTCACTTGTAATAAACAAGAAGTTGAACGTTGTAAGTAAGAAGGCTGTATTAAATGGAAACAACTCTGATAAAACAAATGGACAAACGACCTTTGTGTTTTACTTTACCAACAAAAGTTCAGGAGCCTTTCTTTCAGGATTTAACATCAAAACAAACACAGACTACGCAATAATCCTAAATAACGTTAAAAATGTTAACATAGTCAACAACCAAATAAACGGTGGAAATAAAGGTTCGATCTATATTAAAGCCTCATCCAACATTAATCTGACCAAAAATACTATTACAAACTCCGGTGGAAATGGAGTGACCATATATGCATCCAATGCAGTAAACCTCTACAAAAACTTCATCTACAACAACCATAGGGATGGAGTCACAGTTAAGAACTCTCAAAGTACCAGTTTGGCCTTAAACAGAATATTATCAAGTGGATTAAATGGTATAACCTTGAACTCCACAACAAACACAGTAGTACACAACAACAGTATAAACAACAATAACGGTGAAGGTATAGTACTTTACGATACAATCACCACCTACATAACAGGAAACAACATCACCTACAACACTTTAAACGGACTTTTGCTTCAAGATTGGACTAAAAACACCTTTGCTTCATACAACTATATCATCCACAACTTAAATGGAATCTATCTTGATTCTGTTAGTTACGGTGACATAATAGGATCAAACTACATTGCAAGGAGTTATATATCATCTCTAACTCAATATGATTCATTTTACACTGGAAACGGAATCAGGATTGGGGACAACTACAAAGACACCAATCAGAGAGTAATAATTGCAGATAACACATTTGCATACAAAAATCCATACAGATTCAATATAATGGGAAATAATAATTACAATAACTTCCAAGTAGGACCAAATTGGTATGGTACGAATGACAAATGGAGCAGTGGTGTATGTCCGATGATCAGTACGTGTATGTTAAAAGCAAAATTCGGACTGACACCTACTGGTTTTGAAATGGATATATTTGATCCTTCTACTAATCAGGTGGCACCTCTTGCAACATCTAATGTCAATGTAATTATTTCAAAGGTGAACGCTGACGGATCAACAACTACATATTTGACAACTAAAGGTCAAATTGTAAATGGAAAACTCATAGTTAAAGCTAAGCTGGATAAAAACAGTAATTACAGTGTGACTGTGACATCTGACGATGGTAATTCAGTTTCTGGAAATATACAAACAGACAGTACATATGGTCAATCTGGAAATAATGGAAAATCTCCTACCCATGGAAATTCAACTAATCCTGGAACTGGAAACAAAACCACAGGTAATAGCGGAACAGCAAACAACGGGAATGGTATTGGTCACGATGGTAATGGAACTTCAACAAACAACGGTACATCAGATGGATCAGGAAAGGATTTAACACAAGTAGGTTTAGAAGGTGCAAATGCCAATAATGGCGGTCAACAATCAGCTGGAGATGAATCTGGAAGTATGAGTGGAGTTGAAGTTGCAGTTAAAAATGCAGTCAACCAAGCAGTTCAAAACCCCTTCAACAACCTTGGAATAATAGCACTCCTAGGATTAATAGGTATTGGTTACTTTAAACGGGACAAATTTAAATAAAAAAAAAATTAATTTATTTTCTCCTTTTTTTCTTTTTAATAAAATTTTAAGATTGAAACATGCAAAAACATCGTTTTAAGAGCCTTAGAAATTTCAACGGCCGAGTGGACAGTTCTTGGTGCAGTTGAAACACACGTACTGAGATCCCAAAGCCTGTGCCTGATAGATCAACCTGTGATCCTCTCCGCTTAACATTTCTTCCTGTTCCTTGTGTGTTGCACCGATAAATCTGGACCAAAACTCTTTAGCTCCTCCAAAACCATAAGGCTGGCTGTTTGATAGACATTTCATCACATCAGTTTTGCCTTCATCATCCAATGCTTTTACTGGACAGTTTTTCACACAGTTGTCACAGTAGGTGCATTCAGTTTCTTCTAAAGGTGAGTCTGTGTCCAGATCGAGATCTGTCAGGATGGCCATGAACATAACCTTTGAACCCATTTCTGGGTGAATAATGAGGTTGTGTTTCCCAAAATTCCCCAAACCCGCTGCGTATGCTGCATGTCTGAGGGATACAAACCCGGATGGTATATGATTTTTATTGTTCATGGTTATGGGTCCTGATGATGGTACAATCATGACTTTAGCATTGAAATTGGTTTTAATGTAATTTGCAAGCTGGTAACTCACAGAATGGGAAAAATCTGATATCAATTTTATACCCACGGAAGCAAACTGGCTGTTTTCACTTTCCATGTTATCTACCTGTTGAAATGCAAGAACAACCATATTTTTAACACCTGGAAAAAGTTCTTTAACATCCATAGAGTTAGGACTGTGGTAATTCTCTATAGAAGCAATTCCAACATCATCTATTCCCAGTTCTCTGGCTTTTTCAATTATTTTTCCCTTCATTTCTTAAACATCCTGTGTATCAACATACTTTATTTCCATACAAATTATTTGTATACAAATGAATTGATGGGACTACATATATAATTAGTTATACTTTATAACATCCTAAGAAAGGGCATTTTTTTGTCAGGTTTATGTAGGTGTTACTATTTTTAAACCCTGATCAAATAGTTTTAACACAATAAAACCCTTAGAAAAACTTTATAAATTAAAATAGAATTTGAGACCAATTTTTTTTTAATCGGATGTTTTGGTGTAATCTGTGATACCAAGTCTGTTACCAAATGGGTCTTCAAACTCTGCAGCCATTCCTGTCATGATTTCAAATGGTTCTGAAAGAAAGTTTACTCCATTTTCCTTTAATTTCTTGTACTCAGCTTTAACATCATCCACAACAAACCATATTGTGGGTTTAACATCTGGAAAAACATTTAAATCCTTCAAAATAATAGCTGGCTCTTCATCTCCCACATTAAATGCTGCCATGCCTCTATCCGAAAAGTCAAACTTAACTTGAAGTCCTAAAACATCTTCATAATACTTTTTTGCCCGTTTAAGATCAGTTACTCCAAGAAAAAAATTATCGTAGTCCTTCATTTTTACACCCTCCCAACAACTGATATTTTCTATGAATTCATGATTTTTAAATGTTTTTAGCATTTGATGTTTACGAATAAATAAATATTAGAGCTTGTCTAAAACTTCTAGAAGTTTGTTGTAATCTTCTTCATCCACTTCTTTCCTGAATTTAGCATCAAGATCCTGGGCTATTTCTATCATCTGTGGCCTGATCTCCTTGGATTTAGTGGTCAAACAAACCAGCACTGATCTACGGTCTTTAGGGTCTTCAATTCTCTGGATGAAATCCCTTTTTTCCATCCTATCTAGGACACCGGTGAGTGTTGCTCCGTCCATATCCAACCTCTTTGAAAGATCTTTAAATCTGATCTCATCCTTGTCCCAGAGTGCACTCAATACATAGAACTGTGCAGGAGTGATTTTAAATTGTGCAAGCTTCACTTCATAGTATCTGTGTATCTTTCGCCTGACACGATTCAATTTGAAACAGACATAATTTTCTGGTCCTTCAGTTTCAGCCAATATAATAACCTCTAAATAGTTTTTAAAATGATCATTATCATTTTGTATAGATTTACTAATGTTTTATTTTAAAAACCATATAAAATATTAAGCAATAATTTTATCAAATAATAAAGAAAATTTATTCCGCACCTTCTGGAGCATTTTGGATTATTCTATCTCTAAATGAAGGGTATTCACCATTTTTATTCCAGTAAAATTGGAGAGGAGTTCCCCAAAAACCTTCCAGTGTCCAGTAACTACTTGCACCCCAGCTCTTAGGAGTCACAGAGTGATAGACTATTGTACCATTTTTTGTGTTGGACTTCCCAATTTCTATCTTCTGGTACACTTCACGCTTGAGTGTGGTGTGGTAGAAATGTGTGTAGATAACTATGGTTCCGTTTTGGTAGAGGTATGTCTTCCAGTAGTACTTGGTAGGTTTTTTCATGCCAGGATAAATCTTATCTGCAATACCAACTGAATAATGGCCTGCGCTGTTCTTCTTGACACCATATCCCTTGGTAAGTGTAACTCCACTATCAATGAGCTCAGGGTACTTTGAGTTGCTGACCTTGGTGGAGTTCGTAGTTTTTGGTGAACTAACACTCCCGGTTGCAAAAACTGTTCCACACATTATTAAAACAGAAAATACTGCAAATATTAATATTAAATTCTTATTATCCATTGTATCTGCTTCCTAAATCTGATTGTATTCGGGTCATAATATTAATAATCAATACCATTACTACTAATACTCCATAATAATATATATGGATTATGGTTAATCAAAATTAGCTTTAAAATTGTGTAAATAATCTTAATTTAGATTATGAGATGATTAATGTAGTAAATTAACATAGAGAACACGATAACCTTATGGTGTGGTTTTAAATTGTTAATCATGTATTAAATTGTAAATATCAATGTATCCACAAAAAAGGGTATTTTTATCGTAGGTAAAAGCAAATTTCTTTAATGAAAATCTACATAAATAATATTTAAGTTAAAAAAGTGGGGCTGTTGTTATGGATTTTGACTATTTAAAATCTGATACCAAAAGAATCGAAAAAAAGTTTGAAGAACTGAACAAGAAGTACGATGCCATTCAACATGAAAAGGAACTTGAAAGATTAGAGCAAAGATCTAAGGAAATAAACAAAGGTTCAGGCGACAATTTAAAGGCCCAGATCTGGGGAGATATCTATAAAGATGTCCTTGAAATTGAGAAAAAAACTGATATCAAACCCGAAAAAAAGAAGAAAAAATAGAACCTAATTATTATAAATTTGACAACTATATTCATACTTCCTAAATTGATATTGTACACCAATAATTAGAATCATTGAGAAATGTTACAGGGTTTTTATATTTTCTAAATTTCTTTCTTAAACTGTAATTATAATTTAAATTCTCCTAATTTTGATAATTATAACTGTTTTTGGAAGTCTGCAAGCAACATGAGGAGGTTAAATCCTTTGTTTGTTATCATATAATCTCCACGTTCATGTCTTTGGATAATCAAGTCGCTTTCTTGTAATTTCTGTATATGAAAAAGCAGGTTTCCACCTCGAAGTCCGGTGAGTTCTGAGAGGGCACTAAATGATAGTGCTTTACTTGACATTTCCTTCAGTATTTGGAGCCTCTGTTTGTTTGATAATGGCTCTAAAACCTCTTTAACCATTTTTTCTTCGGGTATTGATGAGATTTTAGGTTTTTCTTCTTGAATTGTGTTGTTTCTGTAAATATCGTTTGAACGGATGAGGTTTAGCTGCTGATTGAAGAGGGTTTGTACCTCCGAGAAACATGTTTCACACTTACTGTACGGTCCTTTCTCCTTAATTTTTACCAGTTCATCTTTTTTTTCTTGGATTGACGAATCCGAAATATTATTCTCCTTTAAAAGTTCAGTGTTACCGTCTAAAAACTCTGTGAAAACTGTTTTACATGTTGGTTTCATTTCGCAGATTTCCATGTTCTTTTCCAAGCTTATTTCTGCATCATCCTTAAGGTATGTTATGATTGAACGTGTGAAATCTTTTTTGAGGTTGTTTATCATGAGTTCTAAATATTCCTGGTTGGATTTTTCCATCAAGCGTTTGATATCCTGGTGTATTTTGTCCAGCTTTTCATTTACGTTATTGGTGTTTAAAACCTCAATTTCTTCCATGTTTGCCATGGGGGTAGGTATGTTTTCAAAATTAATAAAGGTTTGTTTCTTGACCTAAATGGTTATGAAAGTACATTAGACTGTACAAGGTATAGTTTAGTGACGGTTTAGTATATATTAATATTGGGACATATTAGAGGAGTGAAGTTAAAAAAAAATTTATGGAAGGTGTTTAAGTGGTATTGAATCAAGAAATGATGGACAACATAGAAAAAAACAACATAGTATTTTTAGCAACTGCAGCTGCTGATGGAACTCCTAACGTTGTGCCAATAGGACTTGCAAAGCCTTTGGACAACAAATCAGTTCTACTGGTTGCCAACTTCATGAAAAAAACAATAAAAAACCTTAAAAACAACCCAAAGGCATCGATAATTGTTGGAAATGTATCTGAATGCCCCTACCAGTTTAAGGGAACAGTTAAGATCGAGGAATCAGGAAAAAATTTTGATGATGCAGTTGAATGGGCCAAAAGTGTTATGGCACAGTTAAATCCTTTTGCAGCAGTTATACTTGATGTTGATGAGGTTTACTCTGTACAACCTGGTCCTGATGCTGGAAAACTGGTGGACTAAAAAAAAATTTAACGATCAGATCTTTAAATAGTAATTGAACTACTGGAGGATGAAACATGCTGGTGAAGTTTGATCTGCAACACTTCTGCTGCGGACCTAAAGGCTGTGAAATTGAAATTGAGTATGGTGTAATGGTTGATGCAGAAGATTAAATAAGATATAGATTTTTAGATTTTCTTAAAATTTTTTTTAGAAAAAAAAATATCCATTGGTGTGAAGACAATGAAAATCTTAACAACAGATGGAGTGGGTAACGATGAAGTTATAGAAATCGAAGCCGAAGAAATAACAGGTAAACAACTTCTTGAAAATTAAATATATCTGCATTTGAAGCAGTTATTGAAAAAATAACGTTATAGTAAGGAATGATATATTACAGAGTAGTGACAAGATCAAGGTACTCAACATGTTAACATGGGGTTTAATAACGCTATTTAACCCTCATTCATTACAAGATAAAAATGCATATATGATAAGTTCGTAGTAGATCTTCATAACCTTTTTTTGTACTCAAGTTCATTGTACTTTATCACAAATTTTGTTCCAGAGCTCCTGTCTAACTCGATTGTACCATCTATTTGGTCGACTAAATTGTTTACAAGTTCTAAACCCAATGAATCTGTTCTTGTAAACTCTAGATTTTCAGGTAGTCCTACACCATCATCACCATCCATTGATATTGTTATTTCTCAGGTTCTGCCCCCTGGAAATGAGTACTTCAAACTGTTAGACACTAATTCACTGATTATTAGTCCACATGGAATTGAAGTTTCAATTTGAGTTCTATGTTGTCGTACTCTATCACAGGTATAATTTGGCCTTTTGGTATGGCATAGAGTATAGAAGATCTATTACCAGTTTTTCCAATGTACTCGCCTATATCCACATGCATAAAATCACTGGATTGGTACAGAGTAATAATGTTTATACAAGAAACTAGAGCAAATAAACATGCTAAATTGTCAAAATATGTAGAATAATGATAATTATTTTTTTGTATAATATTCATTGAGGGTTTTTTTTTGTTTGATACTAATTTCACAATACTTGCATTAGGCAAGTATAAATAGCACATCACACATACTTGCATAAAGCAATAATTGTACAATGCAATAATTGAATTGTTCAAAGGAGAATAAAAAATATGAAAATAATCACTCGAAAACAAATAAAAAACAAGCTGGAGGCGAATTAAATGGAATACAAATGGATGGCCCTATTAGTAGTACTCATATCCTCACTCATGGGCATGATAAACATAAGCATAGTTTTAATATCCCTCCCAGCAATTTTCAATGGAATACAAGTTGATCCCCTAAACTCATTCCAGTACCTTCTATGGATACTCATGGGTTACAGTCTTGTGACAGCAACACTGTTACTAAGCTTTGGAAGACTTTCAGATATGTTCGGAAGAATAAAGATGTTCAGACTTGGGCTCATCATATTCACAGTAGGATCCATACTTCTGTACCTTACACCTTCCACAGGAGATGCTGGAGCCATAGAAATAATCCTGTTTAGAATATTTCAGGCTGTAGGAACGGCATTATTCATGGCCAACAGTTAACTAATTAATACACTATTCAAAACTATTAAAAGTTATAAGTGTAGTAATCAAATCACTTACTATGGACATTACAGGGGATCGACGTTTTAAAAGGTTCATAAAAAACCGAACAATTCGAAGTGGAACATTAGAACGGTACAGAATAGAAATAACACAATACAGTGAATTTCTAAACAAAACACCTGATGAATTTATAACAGAAGCCGAAAACGAAGAAGACCAAGGATTACGATTATCACAAAGAACCATTAATGATTACTTGTTGGATTATAAAGATTATCTTGTAGAAAATAATTACAGTCCACGAACCATTATTGTAAGATTAAGTTCCATTAAATCATTTTATAAACAGTTTGATGTAGTGGTTCCAAGAATTAATTATAGTAAAAAAAATATTAAAAAGGAGAGTTTAACAGATTTACCTACTAAAGATGAAATTCGGGAAGCTTTAACCTTTGCAAATGTCAAATATGAAGCAATAATTAAAACCGCCCTATCCACAGGATTAAGAAGTAGTGATATAAGAGCATTATCCTATCACGACTTTATTAAATCCTTACACCAATACATCAAAGTAACAGATAACACTATGATTAGTGTAGATGAACTTATCCAAATACTGTCTAAAACTAATGAAGAAATAATCCCAACTTGGAAAATAACAACAATAAAAAATGACACGCCAGTTACTACATTTAGTACCCCTGAATGTGTAGATGCTATACTAAAATATTTAAAAACCCAACCTCCAAAAACATTAGAAACACCACTATTCCCAAGTGGACGGTTTAAAACCAAACCAATCAGCAAAAGAGCATTTTTCAACTATTTTGTATTCTTAAATAATAAATGTGATTTTGGAATGGTAGGATCCCATATCAAACTACATAGTCATAGTTTCCGGAAAATATTTGCAACCACACTAATGAATCAAGGTTTACAACAAATAACAATATCTCGACTTTTAGGCCATACAATTGATGAAATACAAGAAGCTTACATCAAACAGGATGACAACTTCCTAAAAGAACAGTACACCCTATGCATTGCTGAGTTAAGTCTTCGAGATACTCAAGTACATCATGTAACAACTGAAGATAAACAGCGTTTAATTGATGTTGAAAATGATAATAAAAAGCTTCGTTCTGAGATGGAAGTAATGTTAGAAGCAATTAAAACAGGTAATTTAGAATTATTATTAAAATTACCTCCAAAAGAATAATTTTTTTTCTAATTTTAAGTAGATATCACATGCTCTCTTTCAATGATTTTAATATAACATTCAACAATTGTTATATAAATTTAGAAAAACATGAGCGAGGTTATGACACACAAACGTATATAAATCATCAAAATTAATGAAAGCATAAGCTACTTTATAAGATGTGAGAGGCATCATTATAAAGGCACTGTTCATAATATTGTGCAATGTTTGTATGAAAAGGCAAGTAAGGGGTCTGTTTTGCCGACGTCCCCCTCACTATGCCGTGCTCAACACCCGGAAGTGATGAACGATGGAATGTATCTCGGAAGATAGATATATAGATATTGATCGAAGTGAAAATAAATCAAGCTTAGCAGAACTTCAAACTGATTTTAAACGGACGTATAAAGAGATAGAGCAATATAAAGCCGATCCGTCATGTGATGCTTATCACAGATTATATGACAAGCTCTGGGATCTCTACGACAAAATAGCAAATTATGTGCCGGGGTGATCTTAATGAGATCAATCCTTGCAAGTACTGATTTTAATAGAATTAGGTCGAGTGAGTGTAAACTCACATTCGCATATAAAAAAAATTACTCTGAGTGTTCTTTTTTAATCTTAGATAAACTATCTCTTAAATTATCTACCCTAGTTACTATATTCTCTTCTAACAATTCTATATGGTTTAATATAACCAAATCTACCCCTTCTGATACACCGGCCCTTATGGAGTTGATTCCTCCTGCATTTTTAATTTCTTCCAGGAGTTCATATTTTTCTATAGGCACATCTATTGTAACCTTTTTACTTCCTTCTTTAACCATATTATGTTCCTCAATTATTACAACAGTATCAACTGTAATTTTAATCAACTCCTTCTTTGTTTTTCTGCTCTTATATATCTTGGTCTTAATATATAATCTTTCCTCTTTTACTCAATACCTTAAAAGAGTTACTTTTATATACTCTGGAGTTAAAGTATTCTTACAGAAAATTTTTGAGAATTCAAAATGGAGGGATATGTTTGAATGAACTTAAAATTTTTGAGTTTGGACATCAAAGTGTTGAAACTATTACTTTAAATGATGAAGTTTTATTCAACCCTTATGATGTAGGAAAATGTCTTGATTTAAAAGAATCAAGTGTTACGCAATATATAAGTAGAATGGACGGGTTAGAACGCACGGATTTAAAATCCATTCTTGGAAATGATTCAATAAATTTAAAATTTATTGAGAATTCTCAAAGATACTGGCTTAAAGAATCCGGAGTATATGAACTAATTTTTAATTCAAGAAAACCTGAAGCCAAAGAATTCCGTAAATGGATCACGAATGATGTACTGCCATCGATCAGGAAAACGGGGATGTATGTTGAGAATAAGCAGAATAGATTAATTGAGAATTTAACAACAATTACAGAACAGTTATTAGGTATTCGTAGAGAGGAACTTGCTATCTTACAGGCCGAAACACCTAATAAAAAATTATCCAATCTTATGGTGGATTGTTCTAGACATGGCCTTGGAGCTATGAAGGATCTTTACAAAGAACTTTTTTATATTTTCACATGCGAAACAGGAATAGATATTCAGGCTTTAGCAGGTATGCAAAATTTATCTAGACGAGATTACCTAAAACAAAACCCTCAAATCTGTGAAACCGTTTACAAATTTGCGTATGATCATTTTAATCGAGACGATAGACAGGTCTATTTAGTTTCGATAGATCCTAATCAAAAAGATCTTTTAGATTTCAGGTGATTTGATGACTGAAGAAAAACCTGAAAAAATCACGATTTATTTGAATAAAAACAATCGTGAAATTGTTGCAGCAGGACGTAAAAAAGGAATTAAACCATCTAAAGCTTTAGTTAAAGGTTTTGAATTATTGATGGGTAATGCTGCCACTTATAATGTTTTAGAAAAAAGAAGAACTGATCTTCTAAATAAAGTTGCCAAAATTGAAAATCAGATGGATGAACTTCGAGAGGATCTTCAGGCCAATGATACAGAGATGTGGGATGAAACAATAAGGGATCTCCAAAAAGCTTATTATCGAAATGGAGAGTTAAGCCAACAAGTTCTTGAAAATCGTAGAGTTAAATTAGGTTTAAAAGCATCTGAAATGGTAACAGTTTACGAAGAACAAGTTAAGGCCCCAATAGATAGTGGCGAGGTAGACCCTTTGAGGGATTTTTAACATGATTTTTTCTCCAAAAGGGTACCCACATCAAACATACTTCCACCGTGTATGGTGTACGTGTGATTTTTTCTTTTCAAAACATACGGGTGAGCATACGTATACACACGGGTATACTACACGTATGTTTTCTAATTTAGTCTTTTTATTATTTATTTATTATTTATTTTATTTTTATTATTATATTATTTTTAATTATTATATAGTAACTCTAAAGAGTAAAAGAGTTACATTTATATACTCGGAGTTACAACTATAATATAGAGAGTTAAAAGTCATAGGCACTTGGGTTCAGGATAGACCTGGACGGAATTTGTAAGTGTCTTAAGGATGTGTGTTTGAAGCGAAAACCTAATATCCAAAATGAACCACAGGTGATGGACACGGGAATTACACATAAAAAAAGGCTTCCGGCGATGAGTGAAATAGTGAACACAAAATTTATATTTTTATTTCTTTTGGACGGTCCTTGGTGGGTAACTTAAATTATTTCTTGTTTTTTGATCTTTTACACCATGGATTAAATTAATAGCCGTAATTTAATCCTAACCTATCCTACGCCAAATTGTTACCTGGGTTCGAATCCCAGACTGTCCAATTCTTTATTTCTCAGACGCGTGTTCTGAGTTTTGTTTAGTTTAAAAAAACATAGTTGGTGATTAGATGGAGGGAAATGTAGTTATTAGAAGGTATAAGGAAACGCCTAAGGCTGCGAGGGTTGATGAGCAGTTGGAGGCAGAGCTTGAGAAACAGATGAGGATTGCTAGATTAATGCGTGAGGGGGTTTTAGGTTGATTGGAGTTGAACAGATTCGTATTAGTAAGGAAGAGGAATTGAAATTGAAAAAACAATATGAAGAGGAACAGGCCCAGTTAAAAGCTGAACGTGAAATTGAAAACCAAGCAAGAATCAATAATATTCTACCAAAGACTCAACAATTATTCCGAAACAGATCCAAAATCGGAATTGCATTAAAACGATTCATCAAGAGGAATCTTGATTCTGAACATTTTATTGAAGAGAATACTGTTTTTCTGTTACGTGTTGAATCGAAACGGAATGGTAAACGTTACAATGCTGTGATTGATTATAAACCATATTGGAAAAATAATCCTTATCAGTTGCATGTGGACAGAATTGTTCCATGGTCTCGATTACCTCATACTCTTGATGGTAAGTGGAATGGACCGGTCAGTGTTCAGGATAAACTCACCAATCATTATAAGATTATTGAGATGTATCCTTTTTAAATTCTTTTTTAGGGGGTTTTATTTTGGAAGTTTTTGTTAAACAAATAAATTCTATGAGTGATTATGAAGATGAGGATTACTGGGTTAATTATGGGTTGTTAAGTCATTTAACGGCTACGTTAGGGGGTGCTTGAATGGTTTGTGATAAATTGAAACACCAATTTTGTGATGAATGCATGGGTAAAGCTGAATGTTCAGATTATAAAGCTTATGGAACTTGCACAATTTGTGATGGTTGTGGCGACTGTGAGGATCTAAATGCCGAAGCTAATTCAAATTATCAAAAGGAGGCAATATAATGACAGAGAAATGGGTAGGACAATTACCATCTAATCATTATGTTGGGGATTCAATTAATATGGTTGCATCTTGTCTGGATAAAAATCAATGTTTAATTTTAACTAAACTTGACTTGAAAGATGTACCAACAGACATAGTTTCATATCCTACTTTTGAATGTAAATCCTTAAGCAATCCTACAACTGTTTATATTGCAAATCAGGACGGCTATTATCAAATTAAAGTTTTAAGAAGGTGATGTAATGGGCAGACTATCAAGTTGGACAGAAGATGAGGAAAATGCTTTGATTAAAATGGCTGAAAAAGGCATGACTTTAAAGGAAATTTATGAGTCAGGAAAAATTAAGAAACATTATACAACTATTAGTAAAAAGAAAGGGGAACTTGGTTATAATCAGGATTTACGGAAAGATTTTAAACCTTATTCAGATGAAGATCTTTGGAATATATGGATTTTAAGACAGAAGGGTTCCTCTAAGAAAGAAATAGCAGATAAACTAGAAAGACCTATTGGAGGTTTATCCTTTATAATGACTCGGCATAGGTTGGTGTATCAACAACCAAATGTTCCAATTCCTGAAAAGCTGATCCCTATCGTTGAAGAGTTAGAAGGTGATGCAAAATGAACTGTCCAGGTTGTGACAAGGCCATGAGGGAAACTGACACTTATTTTAAATGTGTTTGTGGTATTGTCTATCGTAAGTGTCAGATTGCACCTAAGAATAATTCTTTGTATCCAAATAAACAATCTAAATTTTCTAAACAGCAAAAAGAGGCCATACTAGCCATCATGGCCATATCTATTGTTATTGGTGGATTTATGGTTTGGATTGGATATTTGGCTGTAATGGCCACCGTACAGGTGTAGAATATGTCATTATTTTTAGGTCTTGTTTTATGGGCCGTTGCTTTTTTACTTGTTTTATGGTTTGTGAATAGTTGTAAATTAAAAGATTAAAAATTGGAGGTATTTGGAATGATAGACACAAAAGATAAAGAATGGGTTCCAATTCCTGATAAATCAGGGTTATGGGAGCCGGAAACAATTGGTGATGAGTTAGTAGGAGTATATCTTAAAAAAGAGGAAGCACCATTTAAAGGAAGGCCAAATTGGAAGTATTGTTTTGAAACTGAACATCCTGAAGCTGTTAATGGAAAAATTCAATTCTATGGTACAACAGGATTAAACAGCCGGTTAACTGATAGATTGCTGAATAAACCTTTACAAATTATTTTCACAGGTGTAAAGGAAATGGCAGACACTCGGAAAAAACCTTTCAAAAAATTCAAAATACATGTTTTATTATCAAAAGATGATCCTCTGTATGCAGAGTTAAAGGCCGAAAGTAAACCTGCAACTCCACTGGCAGACGTTGAAGCAGCTGGACTTATTGATCAGATTGTTGATGATCTGATGGATGAACATATAGATCCAACTGTAAAATCAATCTTAGAACGTGCTAAAAAGTATCATATAGATGATAAGGAAACTTTACCCGCTGAGATACTGCCAAGGATTGAGAAAGAACTAAATCGTAGAGGTTAATATTTTACTTTTTTTGAGGAAAGGATTTGTAGGTTTTGCATGTAATACCTCCAATTTTATATGAATATAAGGGAACTTTTTGATTTGGTGATGTCTACCAAAAATATCTTTTCTCCTACAATCCCCTCAAACCTGTAACGGCAGTTATCTTCGTACAGGAAAATCTGTATAAATTTTGTTAGCAGGTGGATCCCTCGGATCCATTTGTGGTCGTGTAGCATAGTCTGGTTTAATGCGGCTGCCTTGTGAGCAGCAGATCGCCGGTTCAAATCCGACCACGGCCTTCGTCACAGGGACTGACACAAACTGTCCCCTACCCCCCAACTATTTTTTTAGGACGGCACAGGGTTATCTTGTAAACTCAAAAGACACAACGACAATTATTCAATCGTAAATTTAATTCCTGGTTCGATTCCAGGGTCGTCCATTTTTTATTGTCTAAATTAGGAGGTTTTGTTTTGAGATGTTTAGTTATCAGAATAAATGATTTAAATCAAGAAGAATTTGGTCAAATTAAATCAGTTCTTAGACATATTTGGGAGAAAAATTTTAATCGAAATGGAGATTATGATAAGGCAGCACATTGGATTGATGAGCTTTATGAAGAGTGTGATATTGGGATATATGGATATACAAAGGCACTTGAAAATTTAGAACAACAAATTGAACGAATTATAAATACTGCAATGAGTCCTGATGAGATACGTCGATTAATCAATGTATTGGAGATTAAACATCAAGAATCTTTAGTTAAACAAAGCCACATCCATGTGGACATGGAGAACAAATCATGAAGCGTTTAGATGCAGGTTATAGGTTGTATCATCAAGGTAAGTGTTCGTTAATTTTTGAGGATGATGAAGAGATCCAGGTCCAGGTCACAAGTGGCCCTACAGATTATCTTGTTTCTATAGTTGATGGGGTGGCCAGGTGCAATACTTGTGAGGATTATGAATTCAGATTTCAACGTGAAGGAAACAGTAAAAATGGCAGTTTTCTTTGTAAACATTGTTATGCAGCTTTATTTTATATTGCAAAATTAAGGAACGTTAAAGGTCCACAAGCCACCTTTAAAGTAGATACTAAACAGGCCATGGTGAGCAAATGAACAAATTAGAAGCAACCACAACTTGGATCGATGCGAGTCAAAGACTTAAAAACGTTAATACACGTCTTAAGTTGTATCCTAATGATGCGAAATTGAGACAGGAAAAGAAGATACTTGAGGATCAGATAAGTGAAATGGAAGAGTTGAGGGGGAATTGATTTGAAACCAGAACAGTGTGATCTTTGTCTAAAACCTTTTAATGATACTGATGAAGTTTATGAAGTTCCAATTTACGAACAAGAGACCCCTGAAAGTGAACAAATAGATACCAAACATATCTGTAGAAATTGTCAGGAATCAATGGAAACTTTAGCAATAGGATTTTAGAGCGTTGAGTATACAAGAAAGGAGTTGGTTATATGAGAGTTAAAAGTGTAGTTGCAGTATTGTTAGTATTTGTTTTTGCATTGTCTGTTGTGGGCAGTGGAAGTGCTGTGAAAAATGGTGATAGTTACACCTACTCGAAGGAGACACACTACAAAAATCTGTATATAAACAAGTTAGCATTTGAATCGACATCTGTTTTAACAGAAGTAAAGAATGGGAAAGGGTATATTTTCAGTGTGCATGATAAGGGTTATGTTAAATCTATCAGGGGTAAGCATTTAACTTTGAGGCATAACTATTTCTTGACTACAAAGTATTACAAGAATTATAAACTTGTTAAAACGGTTAAACAGCTTGAAAAGTTCGATGAGTATCTGGTTTTAACTAAGCATGGTTATGTGCCAGATTAATTTTTCTTTTTTTGGAGGGGATCTATTGTTAATTGAATATCTAGGTTCTTTTGAGAGTGATTTTAGGGATATGGTGTTTTATGAATGTAAAATTTTGAATGTATTTGATAATGTTAAGGATAATTCTAGAAGGGAAATTGAAGATGTGATTAGGAAGGTTTTTAGTTTACGTGGAATGCAGGTTAAAAGACTTGATAATGATTTACATGTTTTAAACCATACTAGTGACGATACTCCACAACAAACATTTAACCATTCTTTTTATATTCTAAAACGTCTTAATGACCTCTTAAATCTTGATTTAAACATGGATGGAATCACTACTTTGAAGGTGATTAGATGAAAGGTTTTAGTTGGATTTTATCAGTTCCAGGATGGCAACGATATACATCACCAGATGGACGCGGCCATGGAAGTCATAATGGAAAAGAATATTATATCAACAAGTCTGAAAATGAAGAAAGAATTTATTTAATGGTTCATTTGTGGTTTGATTATTATTATAAGTTGGTACAGGTACGTAAAATCAAGGAAATACAAATTACAGAACAGGACACGGTAAAAGTTACACGTATCAATAAAATTGGGGGATTATGGAGACATATCACCAATCGTCAAAAAATTATAGGTGATTAAATGACTACAAACTCAGCCTGTGATCAACCTTATTGCCAGTGGAGGAATCGTTTTAAAGGGCCGTGTTTACAGTGCCAGGATGATCGATTTGTTCATGAAAGTGTTGATGATAAACGAGCTGATTAAATGCCTAACTATTCTCATAAATACGATGAAATTACTTTAGTTTGTGAGGATTGTGAGAATACTCAAGAAACTCTCAGCGATTTTAATCAATACAAATTAGGAGACACTAACCTGGCCTGTCTGATTTGTGATGGAAATATCATGATAACAGAAATAGAACATCATATAATTCCACAACATCAGAAAGTGGAATGTGATAATTGTAAAACACAAGACATTGTACATATTGGAGTATTAGGTTCAAATAAAGGTTGGATATGTCCAGTATGTGGCCCTGATGAACATGGTAAAAGTAGCTATGGTGTTAGATTACTTGAAGATATTTATTATAACTCCAAACAATCCACAAAAATTAATGATTTACTTTTAGCTCAGACATCTTTAGACACGTTTATTAAACCTTGCTGTGAATAGGAGGCATGATATTTTGGAGGTTAATGTACCTTCTGAATTGAAGGGTTTTCATTCTATTTTTTCTAAATTAGCTTATTCTTATGATTGGTCTGTTATTTTTGATGATTTTCTTGAGTATATTTTATTGTACCACAATTTAGATGATAGTTTAAAATGGTCTAAAAAGTATTCAAAGGATGAGATTAAGCTGTTCTGGGAGTTATACCAAGAATGGATACGAATAATGGATAAACAACTGGTTAATGATAATGATTGGTACGATATGTTTGGTGTTTACTACGAGGCCGTTATCGTGTCTAAAATGAGTAGGAAGTATCAAGGCCAGTTTTTCACTCCAAAGCACATCTGTGATTTCATGGCTAAGGTACAGTTTCCAACCGATAAAAGACCCACTGGAGAACATTTCAATGATCCTACCTGTGGATCTGGAAGATGTTTATTAGCCTTACATGTTGAAGCCCCAGGTAACTATCATGTAGCCATGGATTTAGATGAAACCTGTGTTAAAATGACTATTGCTAATTTTATTTTGCATGGTGTTGTTGGTGAAGTTATTTGGATGAACAGTTTATCATTAGAGATCTATGGAGCTTGGAAGGTTAATGAATATTTAAATCAAGGTATTCCATTACCACACGTTCGGAAAGCTCAGATATCAGAATTATACACTTATAAAGTTCCAATAACAGTTCCACCAACTGAAAAGGCTGTTGAGAAGGTTGTTACATTGGATAGTTTTATGGAGGTTTCTAAATGAAACAAATCCGTACAATCAAACGGATGAGAACAGAACTCAGAAAACAAGTTCCCAAGGAATCGGATTGGACACAATTAAGAATACTTAAAGGACAGATAGCTGTTTTAGATTGGATATTAGATGGGAAGGAGTTGGGATGATGAAATTCAAATTAGAAAATCAAAAAACGTATGTTGAAATTGATCAATCTATTTTAAATAAAATTCAAGAAAAATATGATAAAAATTTAATTGAAGTAGGAGGTTGGCTTTTTGGAACATACTCCACAGATATGAGTACAGCAATAATTGAAGAAGCTATATTTTTACCTAATGTACATAAAAAACCTTATACTAATTTTGAATTTGATAAGATGGATAAACAAATTTGGGATGAAAAACATGACTTAGGATTGAGAGTAGTAGGTGCATTCCATACACACCCAAACAATTCACCTCAACCAAGTATAATCGATGACGATGAAATGATGAGACTTGCTAGTGGAGAATTAAATTGTCCAGAAATTATTCAATTAATCATGGGGAAAAATCATAACACTACTCTTTATTTTTACACTAAATATGATAAATTACAGTTTTTTCCAGTAACCAGTTTAGAAGAATCCTTAACACAAACTCAAATGGATCATCAGGAGTTGGGTTGAATGAAAGCCCACATCAACTTTAAAAAACTGACACATATCTACTGGACTCCAAAGCATCTTAACAAATCGATTATGTACTGTTTTTATAAAACGTTCAACAAGGGGATAAAATGAAAAAACAACCCTGTCCATATTGCATGCTCCCCTGGAATGAAAGAACTGGTAAAGGAATGATTTTCAATCCAAGTGAAGATCCACCACTTGAAATTCATGAATGGGTACGATGTGATTTTTGTGGATTGGAACATGTGGAGGTTGTGGTATAATGTGGAGTTCATGGGTAAACTGTTTTGGTCCTGAGTGGAATTCATTTGAAGCTGAACCATATCAAGGAAGTGATATTGATGAGTAATCATGAAGTACATCTTTTCAATGCATTATATGATAAATATAAACCTGCAACACATACTACAAGAGATTTTCATATTCAACTCTATTTTCACAATAAACCCACAATAATAAAATATGAGTTAGGTATGTGGGAAGTTGTAACCTTTGATAAAATTTATTTAAAAAAGGAATGCAGAGAAAACCATCTAAATTATTTAGCATTTGTAAATGGAGTTGAATATGCAAAAACACATAGTTTAATCTCAACTGAGCAAATGGAATGGGCAATATTTGATTATGATTTAGACCTTGATTATTGGGCCGATCATTATTGTGGCGATATTTATTGGATGACCCACATTGCTTGTAGTTGGGGTGTTGATTTTTGGAATAGTTAAAATTTCTATTTTTACTTTTAACTTAATTTTGTAATTCTTATTTTAATTTAATCGGAGGCGATTTTTTGACTTCAGATTTACCCAGTTTTGAATCTTTTGAGAGTTATAAGGAACGGACTAATAATAGGCCTCACAGGGTTCAAGAGAAAGAGGTAAAAATAATTCAAAAGAAGATGTGCAACCAGTGTGGAGTTATTTATCCTATTGAAGAGTTTAGTTTAGATCCAGTTACGGCAAGACCTATGGCAATATGTCCGAGCTGTGAGATGAAACAGGTTAATCAAAAGCAACCCGCAATAATTATCGGGAAAAGTAAAAGTCCTGGTTTACTTCAAGGACTTTCAAAGTTTGAAGAGGAGGATGAGACTATTAAAAGTAAAAGCAAGGTAGAATCAGAGGTTAATATCGATATGGTTAAAACTAAGGAATGTGTAATTTGTGGAGAACGTAAACCATTAAAGAGTTTTGTACCAATTGCAGGAAAACCTGGAGGGTTTAAAGATATTTGCAGGGCCTGTGATGTGGAGGTTCAAAAGAATAGAGAAGCCAAAATAAATGAGCGAAAGGGAAATAAAACATGTTGCAGTAAATGTGGAGAATCAGATCCTAAGAATTTCTATAAAGATCAGGGCAACATGTGTAAAAATTGCATTATTGAAAGAAAGTATAAACTGGATAAAACAAGAGCGTTGGATTTATGGCCTAAAATTGAAGCTGTACTTACCAAAAATAAGAAGATGTCAACAAAAAGTCTAGCAAAATTCTTGAAGAAATCAACTGCAAATACAAGTACATACAGCAATATTCTAACAAAAGAAGGACTATTAAACTGCAATAAAAAGGGCCGTACTAATTATTATTCATTACCATTAAAAGAATGCAAATCTATTAAAATGTCCGAAAGTGCTATTGAGAAATTAGAAGGTAATGGATTGATTAAATCAAACCCTAAAAACAGTCCAGAAGTAAAACCTGACTTGCCCAACTCAAAAGTTGTGAAACCGAAACTTAAGATAAACGAAGCAGAAGAGTACGAACAGAATAAACAGGAAGCATATAAAAGAGAGTTAGCAGTAAAACAGAGAGTAATGGATGAAGGAATTGTTAATTCTATGCAGGAAGGAAAGGTTATATTGGATCCTGAAAATGAAGATGAAGTTAAACCGGGTGATCTTGCAGTTGATGCAATGAGGAGGGCATGGGATCTTGCAAGATCTAAAGTTGATGTTGACAAATTAGCAGGGGAAATAGCAGAAGAAAATAGAAAACCAGTCAAATATTTAGTAATAGATGATCCAATCAAAACTCCAGAGTATCGTATCAAAGAACTTTTACCGACATTATATCCACATTCAGAGAAGATAACAATAGAACCTGCAACTAATGAAATCCATATCAAATTAAAGGAAGTGGATTAAAGTGGATTTAACAATTATCTTTTATGGTGCTGCCACTTTATTAGGGATCTATGGGGCTGTACTCAATTCAAGGTGTAATATTCGAGGGTTGTATATCTGGATTGGAAGTAACATATTTTTTATTTTATATGGTTTATTATCCCAAAACTACCCAGTAACTTTTATATTTCTCTTATACCTTGCAATTAGTGCTTATGGTATAATCCAATGGAGTAATAAAAGAAGAGGAGGATATCATGATTGAATTAGAATCTGAAGGCGTATTCTGTCCCCAATGTGGAGGTAGGATGAAACAGTTCGGGCCGAAGAAAAGAAAACAGTTCCGATGTCTTGAGGATCCTGAACATTATGCAACCGATAATACTGCAAAAACTTATAGAAAGGTGATTTTGGAATGAAATGTCAAGAGGTTATGATAAATCCAATAGAAAATGCTTTAGAAATTGCAATAATTGCACATACAAATCAAAAAGATAAAGCAGGATTGCCGTATATTTTACATCCTTTGGCTGTTATGAATTTAGTTGAAACTATTGAAGAGAAAACCGTAGCAATTTTACATGATGTTGTAGAGGATTCAGATATAACTTTAGAATTTTTATTTAAGTGGGGGTTTTCAACTGAAATAGTTGAGGCTGTGGATGGAATGACACATAGGCCTTATGAAACAAATTTGGAATATTGGAACCGTTTAAAGCAGAATCCAATAGCCAAAGTCGTAAAGAAGGCGGATATAAGACATAACGTATCACCTAAAAGAATGAGAAATTTAGACACTAAAACTAGGAATAGACTGATTAATAAATATCGAGAAGCCCTTAAAGTTATAAATGGTGATTAAATGAAGGTTAAAGAATCATTTGAAGAGTTCGCCAATGAGACTATGGGTAGATTATTTTTTGGCAATGTTGGTTATGAAGAAGCAGAATTAAAAGAAATTTATGACCAATTACTAGAATTTGATATTAACAACTTAAATCAACCCACTGCACATATAGGACCATGTTCTGGGCCTACTAGTTGGAATAATGCAAATCCAATGGAAGACATTGAAGAGGCCCGTGAATATTTTAAACCAACAATAGACATTAAACCAGAATTTCCAGATCCAAAGCCCCAATTAATAGGATATATGAAAATAAAAGGTGATTAAAACGTGCCAATATAAACATATAGAACAGGATTTAAAGGGTTTATATGCGTTGGAAGGTAAGATTTCAACTGAGTTTGGAACTTATGTTTTTAGTGTAAGTGCATGGGCTTCGATGGGTTACACAATTTCAGATATTGAAATGGAACAGATCAGAAGAACGGAAGAACTTTCTATTAAATTAAATAAACTTTGGCAGAAAGTATGGGATCAAATAATGCCTGTTATAAATAATGTGTCGCAGGTGAATATGGACATACTGAAACACAACATGAGCTTAACTTATCAGATGGGTGGACATGAGGTGCCAGTAGTTGGGTTCCAAATTCCAAAGTATGATATCAGTTCTCATGGTTCATCTAAATTATTTGAAAGGGAATATCAGCAAAAACCTAAAACCAGAAAAGATAAAAGTTTAACTCAACGGAAATATTTGGAAATGACACGGGGTAGATGACATGCCAGAAGTTGGAGCAGAATTTGAAGATCCAAATGCTACAGGTACATTACACAAACAACCACATTTAATATGCACATTCCAAGGAAATAAAGACACAATAAACATGGTTATAGAATTGCTAAGCACAGGACTTCCACTAATTAAATGCCATGAAAGAAAATGCCAATGGATGGATAAATCTAAAACTCAAAAGGAGCCAGTAAATTGAGTAAATACAGACAAAATGTATGGATATGTCCATCAAATCTAAGATATTTCAAAGAAGAAAATGGAGTTTTGTGGAGTAGATATTTGACTATTATCACACCATATCTTACTTTAAATTATAAAACAGATGTTTTAGTAAGAGAACTGATAAAACATTGGCACATATTCCCGATATCGTGGATAATTACAGTGATTATTGTTTATGGAATTTTAGGACTTAGATAAATTTTTAACTTATTTTTGCATTTTAAATCTGTATTAGCTATTGCAAGGAGGTTTTTTGATGGATTGTAATAAATTTTTAAAGTAAAATTTTAACTATTTAAATGTTCTAATGGTCGCACCCTATTATTGAGGAGATAATATGGTTAAAAAAATTAAATTGACACAAGAACAATATGCTTTAGTAGATGATGAAGATTTTGAATATTTGAATCAATTCAAATGGCATGCACATTGGTTTAAAAATACATCAAGTTATTATGCAGAACGAACTATACAAAAAAATAATCGTACACGAACTATTTTAATGTCAAGAGTAATTAAAAAACCTTCAAAAGGATTACAAGTCCACCATAAAAACCATGACACACTTGATAATCGAAGATGTAATCTGGAAATAGTCACTAACCGAAAAAATAATCAGCATAGAAAAAATCATGGACTTTGGCCAGTTGGAATTTATTGGCATAACCAGTCAAAAAAATTTCATTCTAGAATTTATATTAATGGAAAAAGGAAATCATTAGGTTATTTCATTGATTTTTTATCAGGACATATCATTTACAAAATAGTTTCAGAGGAATTAGACCAACTCAACTAATTTTATATTTTTAATTTTTTAATTATTTTAATTTTAATTGGAGGCATTATTTTGGTAGATAATGAAGGTATCCTTATCAGTATGCTATTTAATTTAAAAATTGAAGGCGTAATCAAACAATGCAAAAACTGTGATTCATATTTTTTAGTCAAACATAATCGACAAGTTCACTGTTCAGATGAATGTAGGAGACAATATAAAGACCGAAGGCATAATCAGAATAATTTTAAGAAAAGACAAATTCAACGTACACAATTCATGGAATATTATGATAATAATGGAAACTGGACAGTTATAAGAAGCGATCAATTAGCATTAGGTTCAATGAGAACTGGACTTGGGAAAAATAGAAATCCAAATTTTGACAAGGAAAAAACTTTAGTTGAAAACCAACTGAAAGCTTTGAGGTTAAGGAGATATTCAACATGATGGTTTCTAATGGCGTAAGGCATTATATAGAAAGCAATAACTCTGAAAAGATTATGAAACCTGAACCTAATTATTTTTGGAACACTGAATTTCTTAAATCAATTAATGAGGGTAAATGCTATTACTGTGATGAAGCTTTAACTCTCAAAGGCAGAATCCTCAAAACATGTAGATGTGGATTCTATTTATTGGGAAGCCCCGAAACACTGTCTTTCTCAAGGGTGATATCGGAAACAGCTTCCCTTCCCACTGATCATGATATTAATCGTTGCAGTGATTGTGAAAGTACAGATTTTATTTATGATGAAATAAGGGCCGAAACAGTTTGTATCAAATGTGGTCTAGTTAAAGATGGCCCCCCAAGTTATAGCAGTTATAAAAAGATTAGTTACGATTCATTCAAAGGGTAGTTACCTCATGCAGAACTCATTTCGTAGGGGTTTAAAAAACCCCAACTACCATCTTTAATTTTTATTTCAGAGTTGAGGGAAACCATTTTTTGTTTCATTTAATCACCAAAACCACCTGATTTATGTTCCCTCAATCTCTTTATTTTTACAGGATTGTGGAGTTTACCTAATCTTATTGGTAAATCTTTCAACCTCCACAATCTTTTATTTTTTAATAAAAGTATTACAATTGAATAAAAATCACCGTATTTTTATAAAAATTCCATAAATTAGTATTACTTTGGTGTTTCCATGAAGCCAAAAGGTTCTAAAACCATTGGAGTTAAAGGCCCAGTGTGTAGTTATTGTAGACATAGGGTTGAATGGAACCCATTTGGGAAATATTACGAATGCCTCAATAAAGAATGTCCAATGGAAGGACTACCTTGGAAGGCGGGCAAATGACCGACAAGGAAGATTATTGCAGCGAAGAAGAATACATTGAATTTCACATGTTAAATTTATTTTATTCACAAAAACCATTTGAAGATTAGTCTGTATCGGAGGCGGTACAAATTATTCACGGAAAAACATTGATAAACGGAATGGAAGTCTACTACGATGAAGATGTAGATGACTGGAGATATATTGCGAATGATAAAATTGTGGAGGATTAATATGATGGTACTTAGCGAAAAAGTTATAATGGAAATAATTGCATTTGTAGGAATTATAGGAGTAATAGCCTTATTTTTAGGACAGGCCAATCCTACCAGTGTGGCTTTAGGTATACTTGGTGGATTTGTAACAGGCATGGGAATATCACAGGTAACAAGTAACACTGATACATCAGCATCCGACGACATCATAGAAGAACCATAAATTTTTTATCCTTTTTATTTTTTTAGGAATCTGATTAAAATGACACCAGATCATGAATGTAAACATGAATCGGATTTTGAGAGAACCGACAAAGATTTAAGAGAACTATTTAGGTTCAAAAGTATAGTAAACAAATTTATGGGTGCCAAAGAAGAAGCAAATGGAACTCTTAAAGAAGCAGATAAAACTCTTAGACAAGAAATGAACGACGGATTTAAAGATTTAAATAGTAAAATGAATTGGATATTAGGATTTTTTATTTTAATGTTAATCACATTTTTAGGTGGATTACTCGTTGTAATCAAATTATATTAATAATCACAAAGAAGGCTTGAGAACCTTGAAATTCAATTTAAGATGTTCTAAATGTGGGGTGTCAAACGAAGCAAATATCTACGGTAAGGATGCTCTCGAATTTATCAAGAAGTATGGGACTATTCAAAATGGTAAATTATTTGTTTATACATGTCCATGTGGCGGGGATATGTTGATAGTTGAAGAGTCAAAGGTTGCAGAACTATGAGTCAGACCATTTATAATCCATACATAAAACATTTCTCTTATTATCAAGGACCTCCACCAACACCTGAAGATCATAGAATTGCATTAAATTATCTTAAATCTCGATACAAAAGAAGTTAATTTTTATATCATTTCTAGTAATTTTTACCCTATTTTTAATCAATTTATATCAATTTAGTTCAAAGTGATTCAAATGTCTGAAGATTCCCAAATTTGGAAACGTGCCGAGTATGAACGTGATAAGGCATTTTTATTATTTACTATTTATAGAGACCTTGGTCCAACAAGATCTTTGGAAAAAGTAAGGGTAAAGTACCAAGAAGATAAGGATGAAACAATATCTTCGCAGATGATCGAGAAGTATTCTCGAAACTATGATTGGGTGAAACGTGCAAGTGCCTATGATGATTTTTTGGATGAGGAGAGACTCAAAAAGAATTGGAAGGCAATTGAAGAGATGAATGAACGACAGGCTAAAGATGCTAGAATAGTTCAAGATGCAGCTTTAGATGATTTAAAAGAAGTTGGGTATTCAGCTGAAGAATATAAAGCATCACCTGAAGGTCGAAGAAATGCAGCTGCCCGAACATGGGAGATTGGAGTAAGAAATGAAAGACTTGCTAGAGGTGCTGCAACTGAACATGTTGAGCAGACAGGTAAGATAAAGCAGGAACATTCGACTTCAGAATCTACTTCATTTAATAAAGAAACTCAGAAGAACATTTTAGAAAGTGAAGGGTATGATGCAGAATGATTTGGATCCTCGCTTTATAAATGATTTATACCTTTTTTATAGATTATTTGTAACTCAAGAACATTTTGGATCTGATGCAAAACCTGCTAAACATATCAAAGATCTTTCAAGACATTTAATGGCTTTAACTCTTGGTAAATTAAAAAAACATTTAGCTATTTCAATGCCTCCAAGGCATAGTAAATCTTCAATGGTTACAATAGCCTATCCATTATGGCTTATCTTTGATAATCCTAATTTAAATATTCTCATCGTATCAAATACAAATACACTTGCAGAGAAGTTTGGTATAGATCTTAGAGAACTTATAAAGAAACATGGCCCCAGATTTAATGTTTATCTTAGTGATGTTAAGCATAGCAGCACCCATTTAAAGTTCTGTGATAAAGACGGCAACTTATACCGTGGAAGTATTAGATTAACAGGTGCTTCAGGTTCAATCACAGGTCAAGATGCAGATTACATAATTGTAGATGACCCTTATAAAGGTGAAGAGGATGAACTCACCCCCACAGCATTAAAGAAGAAAATAGATTGGTTCAAAAGAATTATTATCCAAAGATTAGAACCACATACAAAATTATTAGTTTTACACACCCGATGGCATAGTGATGATCTTATCGGGTACTTTAAAGAAAAATTATCAGATTTATTTAAATTCATAACCTTTTCAGCCATTAAAGAAGATGGAACTACTTTATGGCCTGAACAGTATTCCCTTAAAGAATTAAACTCCAAACTCGGCGTTGTTGGAGAACGTTTATTCAGTGCTATTTGGCAACAAAAACCTTTAGACGAAACATCTGATTTCTTCGATGTGGATGCACTTAAATATGAATCTCTTCAACCTGGAGAGAAGATTATTAAAAGAATGCGTAGTTGGGATCTGTCAAGTGGTGAAACATTACATGCCGACTATACGGTCGGGGCCTTGATGTGCCGTACTAATAAAGGCCGTGTTGGAGTATTAGAACTTATACGTGGTCAGTTTGGTAGGGAGAAAGAGGAGACTGGTGAGAATAACACTAAAGATATGGTCTTAAACACGGCCAAACGCGACGGTCCAGATGTAATTATTCTTTTAGAATTTGCTAAAACTGGAGATGGAAATCTACTCTGGGATGAATGGAAACGTCAACTCAAAGGGTATCGTGTCAGACGATCTATTCCAATTAAAAGCAAACCGGACAGGGGAACACCTCTTAAATATGGTATTCAAGATGAAAAAGTCTTTTTTGCTATTAACGATCTTAAACTTACTGAAGCAATTAATTCAGAATTTAAAGCATTCCCTGAAGGAAAAAATGATGATATTGTAGATGCAGTGGCTTATGGATATATTAAACTTAGAAGGAAAGGAGCAAGTATTATTGCATAGAATTTGAGGAGTTAAGATGAGTCAACCAGTAGCATTTTGTACAGATACAGGTCAAGTCGTGCTTAAACGCACTCTCGATGAGTATGCAATGAAACCAAATCCTGAACAAGATAAGGATCCATTCACTGAAAGAATTGCAGCAACAAAAAGTAACCTTGGAGAAAACAGCAAACAAGCTCCAGAATCATTAGTAAGTAATTATGACGTTTATGGACTAGTTAAACCACCTTTCAATCCAAAAATATTAATAGGCTTTTCAGATGTTAACACTTACCATTCAAGCAGTGTTAAAACCAAAGCTGTTGATGTTGCAGGTTTGGGGTGTAGATTAGAACCTTTAGTTGATAATCCTAGTGATGCTGAAAAGAAAGTTCTTGAAGAATTCATTAATAATTGTGTTCCTTCAATAACTGAGATAATTACAAGGGCAGCTGAGGATGAGGAACAGGTTGGTTTTGGTGGTCTTGAACTTATTAGGGTTGGAGGGGTATCTACAGGTAAACCATTAAAGTTAGTCCATGTCCATGGACACACCTTAAGAATCCATCGTGATAAGAACCGTTTCATGCAAACATGGGATGGAATTGTAAGAAAGTGGTACAAATATATAGATGAGGTACTTCATTATACGCCAGAAAATGATGTAACCATAGAGCAGGATGGTCAAGAATTTGATGTTAATGTTAACACAGGCGAAGTAATTTTGAGACCTAATAATTTATCTGCTTTTGAAATTGCTAATGATTTAATTTATGATTATAATTATAGTTCTAAAACTAGTTATTATGGTACTCCAGATTGGATTCCAGTAAGAACAACAATGCTTGGAGACAAAGCAGCAGTTGACTATAACTTAGTTTGGTTTAAAAATTTTGGAATGCCTACTTATGCTGTGTTCATTACAGGAGATTTTGATGATAAACCTCTCAAAGATGAAGATGGAAAAGAGATAGAAGGATCTTCGATATTGCAAGCGACTTTAGAAGCCAGACTTAAAGAGAATATAGGTAATCCTGGAAGTGGAATGGTTCTTTTAATACCTAATGACAATGGAGATATTGCTGTAGATGTCAAGTTCGAAAAGATTTCTGTAGATATAAAAGATAGTAGTTGGAGACTTTACAGATTAGACAATAGTAAAGAAGTCATGGCTGCACATCGGTTAGATCCGAGCCAAATAGGAATTCGTGACACAGGAGCACTTGGTGGGGATACAGCAAGACAATCTAATAAAAATTATAAGAATCGTGTCATAACTCCTAGACAGAGAAGATGGGAAGATCTTATCAACAAACATATCATCTGGGGAAAAAAAGGATTTGGATTCAAGGATTGGAAGCTCAAACTTGAAGAAATAGACACTGATGATCTCCAACAAGAAGTAAATATAGATCAAATATTATTCAACATGGCCGGGGCCAGACCAATCGACATCATAAATAAATGGGCTGCTAAACGTGGGTTCAACGTTCCAGAAAAAGTTTTAGAACATCCAGCATTACAAGCTTATTATATCAATGGACAACCTATAACATTAGACGATGGGAATATTTTAATCCCTCCAGGAGTGGCTAAAGTTTTAGAAGAGTTTAAACAAGATTTAAAGGAGGCAAAGAAATCTTATGAAAACTCCACATAATCTGATTAACTCTGCAATCAAAGCCACAGATAAGGCTATTTTACAACTCAAAGCACAACCTACTCCTTGGACCTATGACTCTTATACTGACGAGGAACTTAAACACTTTGCTATTAAAGAAGGTGAAGGATGGCCACTTCCTCAAAGTGAGGAATTCTACAATTTAATTAATGGCCTCATGAATCAACAAGTGGAGATTAGTGTTAATTACTTAAAAGAAGCTGAAGCAAATGACATCCAAAAAGCTGATTTTCTAATGGCCATTGAGCCAAAGATGGATAAAATCATATACACCAATGCCAAGACTATTGGAGGTTATGTGAAAAGTTTCTATGACTTAGGCAAGACAACAGGCTTCAAAGATATGGAAGTCAAAGCATTTACAAGTCAAGTTGATACCAATGCATTGTTCCGATTAACTCAATATAACTTTGGATTGGTCCGACAGTTATCTTCTGATGTTAAAGAAAGTATTAGAACAGAAGTTTGGAATGGTGTAGCCAATGATTTAGGAATCAAAAAGATTGCAGCGAACCTAGAAACAGTTGGAATCAAACCGTTACAGAGTGGTAAACGCACATATTCAATGGTAGAACGGGCTCAGATGATTGCTAAAACTGAAGCACCAAGAGCCAGAAATCAAGGATTAGAAGTAAGTTTCAGACAATATGGAGTCACAATGTGGGATGCTGTAAATGGTCCAAATGCATGTCCTGAGTGTGAAGAGTTAGCAGCAAATGGTCCTTATCCAATAGAGAATCCACCAGAAGGGTTCCCTCCATGGCATACAAACTGCGAAGATATAATCGTTGCAGCTGAAGATCCACAGACCAAAGCTGAAGATCCAGCACAATATTACGACATGACATTAGTAGGGGACAAGATGGTTGGAATGGTTGATGTTAATCCTGCTGTTTTAAGTGCAATTTAGGAGGTGTTTAGATGAAGAACTTTTTAAAGAAACAGATGAAAAATCAAAAGAAGTTAAAGAAGGCCACAGAGATTATGGCAGAATGTAAATTAACCACTACTCCTGAAGATCTTGAAAAATGTTTAGATAGACACAAAGAAGTTTTGGATTCATTAGAGTAGTTTGAACATTTTTCATTAATTTTTTTATTTTTACTATTTTGTTTAATTCACTGATTTTAAATAACGATGATTTAAGCTTGGAATTCAGTTTAAAGAGTTATTAAAATAAAAATTTGGATGAACTTCTTTAAACCACGGTATGACGAAGTTTATAATTATTTTTTCTAAACTAATTTAAAGGAGGTAAATATGATACCAAAAACGTATAGTGAGCTTCAAGATAAAATCAGAGCCAAAGCTAACGAGAACAAAGATTCTAATTCAAGAGTATGGCCACAAGATATCGAACCTGCAGATCCAATCATGGCCGGTTCAACAATTCTAACAAATTGGGACGATGACAAATTTTACAAGGCAGAGTTCACAGTTGATGAGAAAAGTGGAGAAATAACCCTTGGCGAATCAACAGAAGTTCAAGCAGTAACTAACTATGAAGCAGTGAAATACGCAAGAGCACAGGGAAGTTACGAAGAAAAACAATATCTAATCATTTCAGCTATTCAAGATGGATTATCACGTAATCAATATTGTGGAATATATGCAACTTATGATGATCATGTTGTTGTTTATATTGGAACAGAAGATCCTGTCACTTATGACTATTCTGAAGAAACATTCAAAATCCCTTATTCCATTGATGATCAAGGCAAAGTTACACTTGGAACATCAGAACCAGTACAAGAAGTTAAAACATTTGAAGCAATGAAAATGGGAACATTTGTTTCTAAAGATGATGCTAAACGCATTGTTTATGGTCCAGTGATGATTCCTGGTTGTCCAGATTGTGATTTTGAACGCGGCGAAAAAGTATTCACACCTAGCGAGGTTGAAGATTTCTGCCATAAATTCAATACTTTTAGAATCAATGATGACATGCACACTTATGGTGCAAATGGAATACAAACTGGAGATGTTGTAGAAAATTACACTCTTAAACAAGAAGAAACTTTGACTAATATTTTGGGTGAAGAAATTACATATCCTGTTAGTACTTGGATGATTGGATCTAAAGTAACTGACGATGAAACATGGAATAAGATCCAGGATGGAACCTATAAAGGATATAGTGGGACTTATATTTCAGAAAAAGATGCGGAAAAACTTTTAGAATCTATAGCTGCAACAAAAAGTGAAACTGATGTATTAGCTCAACTTTATGCTAATAAACGTACCTTAATCAAAGACATTGAAAACCCAGTTCCTGTAACTGTTTCTTTTGTAGATAGACCATGTGTACAAAATGCTATTTTTACAAGTATTAAACGTAACTCCGTTTTTAAAGCAGGCCGAAGTATAAGCAATGCTACTCTTGACACACTTAACAAAGCTCATGAAAAGGCACAGACTGCTTTGGATGGCCTTAAAGAATTAATAACTACTGCTCAAAATGAGCGAGATAAAACTACTACTGAAAAGTCAATTAAGGAGGTTGACGACATGAATGAAGATGAACTAAAAACTTTTGTTGAAAAATCTGTTAAAGATGCTACACAACCATTAAAAGATGAATTAGAAGCTCAGAAAACTGAGAACACAACTTTTAAAGAGGAAATTGAAGCTCTTAAAAAAGAACCAGAGGAATCCTCAATAAAATGTGCATGTGGTAAAGAATTACATGAAGATGATAAATTCTGTGGAGCATGTGGAAAAGCCCATCCTGGAGAGGAAGAAAAGGAAACAGAAGTATCTGTTAAAACTGAGGATGATCCAGTAATCAAAGGAATACTAAATACCCAGAATTTGATTGTTGAAAAACTTGGAATAGATCCAAACAGTCAGTCTTTAAACAGTCCGGAATCAACTCCAGAATCTACCGCAACCAAAAGGAAGAGTATCAAAGAAATGGCTGAGAGGAAATAAATTTACAAATAATCAATGAGGTGAAACTTATGACCACAATAGAAGAATTAATGAAAGATGAAGCAGGCATGAATTCACTTTCTGAATACTTTGCAGGTAAAATGTTAAACACTGCAGATGGTTCAGGTGGAGATTTAATACCTGAAGTATTTGATCCAGAAATAGTAAATTATACAATTAACGATACTCCGTTCCTTCTAAGATTGCAGGGACTTGGACAGGTTCAGACCCATAGGTCTAAACTTGTGAGTACAAGAGTTAAAACATCTGGTGTTGCAACCTCTGCTATAGGTGAAACTGATAATATTCCTACAGGCAGTGATTCAGTATACGATAAATTAGCAGGACTAATGACAACCTATGTTACACCTGTTAAAATATCAATGATGGAACAGCTTGGAGCACAGGATGTTACAGATGTTAGGGCAGATGAGTTAAGAGACGCAATTCTTGACCATTACTACACATTAAACCAGGACATGATTGTTGGGGATGGTAATTCAAATACCATGCTTGGTCTAAAGAATGCAGTAACTACAAACACCAAAGATTTAGGTGGAGATCAGTTAACAGGTAAATTCCAGATAGATGCTCTTTGTCAGAAAGTTATGGACAGTAAAGGCAGTCCTACTGCAATACTTACAACTGCTAATGTGAAATCTCAACTTGAAGAAATATTATACCCTAATGTTCAGGTCAATCCTACTGTTGACATGGGATTCGGATATAATGTTACATCATACAATGCACCTAACGGAAGGAACATCCCTATTATCGTTGATAACAAAGTTCCACATACCACAGATGCTAACGAACTGTATGTCCTTACTGAACCACAGTTAAGACTTAAACAGCTTTTAGAACCTACAAGGTTCGATGTACCTGCAGCATTCTTAGGTACCAGTGAAGTTATTGCTTCTATGGATTACTTCCAGATTAGGGGCGAAAGATTCCAGGGTAGAATGTACGGTATCGGAACTAAAACTGAATAATTTTAGTTCCTAATTTTTTTAGGAGGAAATGATATGACTAAAACAGTTATACATGGACGAAATATAACTTTAAAATTATCTAAAAAAATAAATAAGTTATTTAGAGCTGTTGATTCTGCAATTGGAACCAAATTAAAAGCTATTCAGGACCAAAATAAAAAGTTAGCTATCGGGACTTATGATTTTTCAGCAAATGCTGCAACATTCACATTCTTAAATCCTGCAGTAAGTATTGCAAATGATACAATAACTAAAGCAAACCATGGACTTAAAACAGGAGATACAGTTTTACTTTCAACAGCAGGAACATTACCAACTGGTTTGAGTGCAGCTACTGCTTATTATGCAATTTATGTAGATCCATCTACCTTTAAACTTGCATCTTCAAGAGCTAACGCAATGGCAGGAACCGCAATAAATATCACAGCAACTGCGGGTTCAGATACTGCAGCACATACAGTTAAAAAGAATGTGTTTGGTGATTTTAACTTACTTGGAAATGGTGTTCTAATACCTAATGGTGCAATTGTAACCAGAACATTTTATAAGGTTTATACAACATTCACAAGTCCCACAACAGATAATGCTACATTGGCCCTGACACTTAATGCAGCTAATGATATAAAAACAGCAACTGCAATAAAAACAGCAGGTGATGCATGGGATGCAGCAGCCCCCGTAGTCGGAGCTCAAGATAATGCAATAGGTAACTTCTTAATCCTTACTGATGACAGAGCTTTACTACTTCAGATAGGTGCAGAAGAAATCACAGCAGGTAAAATCAAAGTATTCGTTGAATATATTGATCCTGCCTAATTCTATTTTTTGGAGGAAATATAATGATAGAAGTTAGAATTAAAAATAAAGAATCAAATCACAGTCTTAGTGTTAAAGGAAAAAATATGGACTTTGAAGATGGTTCAATCTTTGTCACCGAAGAGGAAGCTCAATGGATCAAAGAACTCAATGAAAAAAGGAATCTCAAAGAACCAGAATATGAGATAATTGAACCTGAAGTAATCAAAGAAGAACTAATAAAGAAGGCAAAACAGGCCGAAGAAAAAGTTAAACCTACTCCAAAAAAGAAAGTTCCGGAAGAAGAATCTGAACCAAAGGAAAAAGGAAAACCTGGACCTAAAACCAAAGCAGAAACTAAAAAATAATTATTTTTTCAGGTGATCCCATGGCATATCTACAGTTTTACAGTAATGTTCAGGATGTACTCGATGATTGCGGGGTGAAACCAGTTGATTTAGGTTTTAATGATCCATCTAGTCCTGATCCTACAAGTGGACAGGATAAACTCGAAGCTAAAATACAGAAATATCTCATTGATGCTAAAGCCATGGTTGACAGTAATCGTAATAAAGATTTTTCAAAGGAACTTGAAGACGATGAAATCGAACAGATCCCTATTTGCATCGAAAGTGCAGCCAAACGAATCGCTATCAACATGGTAAACACAGCTAAACTAAATCGTCAAGGCCCTATCATCAACGTAAATAAATATGCTGTTAAAGTAGTGACAAATAATCCATTAACTCCAGAGATTAGACAAGACCTTGAAGAATGTAGCCCAATCACTGAAAATACAACTGATGATCTTCCATTTAGAATCTTTAACATAGACAGTAGTTTACTTGAGGATGATCCAGATGGCAGCTGTCAGAACAACTATTGATTCTAACATCAGTGCCCTTGCCTGGAACATGAACATAAAATCAAAGGCATTAAAACCTGCAATAGGTGATGGGCTTGACGAAGCAGCTAAGATGGGAGTTCAACAAGAAAAAGCATTACTCACACCTCACAGTAAAACTGGAGGTTTAATGGGGTCGGTTCAATGGTTTCCTGAAGGAAATTGGGGTCGTATATTTGGACCAACTAAAACAGGTGCTCAACCCATGGCTATCGAGTTTGGTCGTAAAAGTTTCTGTGCTAAAGGACTTCGTGAAGGTGCACCAAATAAAGGAGATTTCTTTTCTAAAACAAGTGGTGCGATTAATATTGCACATGCTTTAAGATTTGAGTACAAAGGGAAGATGATATTTACCAGATGTGTAGGTCCTGCTAAGGCACAACCTTATGTTAGACCTACACGTACAAGTATGAAAGTTTTATTCCCAAGGATAATGCAGACTCGTGTTAGAGCCGCATTAAGTTTATAATTTATTTACTATTTTTTTTGAGGTGAATTAATGGTTAGCACAGATTTAGATAAACAAATCAAATCTGACATCACATCAAGCCAGGAAATTGTCATCCCTGCAGAACTTGCTGAAGATGATTCTATAATAAAGAATCCAGTACTCCTAAAAGATATCCCCACATTCTTTGTTGGCGATACGAACATGCAAAATTACAAGGAGAAACGGATTGTTATTTTCAGGGCCAAAAATCAGGCAAATGGTGATGAAGGATTTGATTATTTAGACCGTAAATTAACATTTGGTTTTCACATTCAAATACTTGAAACAAAGGATTACGTCACAGCTACTGATTTGATAAACAAGATTGAAGACGCTTTAATTAGAACTATAATGAATTCTGAGAATTTAGAAGATTTCTGCAGTGAGCCAGTGATTGGTGATATTGAACCATATTACCAAACAGAAGACGATACCATGGAACATGTGATTATGTTCACTGAAACTGTGACTATTACTTTTGAAGTGGTTGAGGATTACGAACAGCCTGAAAAAGAATTTGATGAGTTTAAACTCAATGAATCGGAGGTTACTCAAGATGACTAATAAGGATGAAGAAAAAGTGGAAGAGATCCAGGAAGAAAAAATTCCAAAGGGCAAAATTTCACTTCAAAACTTTGCTATAAAAAATAACGTTGATGTATTGACTTTAGCAGGGTTTAAAGCACATTTAGGATGTGAATTAAAAGATTTACGTTCTGAAAAAGAATTAGAAAAATCTTATGAAAAATATTTAAAAAAACCAGCGTTTATCGTTGATGAGGAGGACTAATTTATGGGAAATATTGTTATACCTGGATCAAGTGCCCAGATTGTAAAAGGTGATGTATCCAGAACCTTCGGAACAGCTGGCCGTGTATGCATTATAGGAAACTTTGAAAGAGGAGATGCAAATAAACCATACTTCTTTAAAAGTGCTTCAGATGCATTGCAAGGTATGGGTGCAAGTGCCAGTTACAGTGGTACAAACATAATTGTTTATACCTTTAAACAGGACCTTGAAAATGAAAACTACGGTGCAACTGACTGTATTTGTGTTAAAACAGGAACAACAGTCAAAGCTTCTGCAACATTACTAGATGCAAGTTCAGCTGTTGGACTTCATGTAACTGCAGTTAGTGGAGGTCCTTGGGCAAATGGTGCAAGTGGAGGTTTAAAGATTTCCATAGGTGCAGGAACAATTAGTGGACAGAAAGTCACAATTAAATTAAATGATGTAATTGTTGACCAGATAGACAATTGTGCAAATACAACTGACATCATGAATAAGATTAATGCTAGTGATAATTATCTTGTTGCTAGTGGAACATCAACAGAACTTGCCAGAACATTAGCCACAGTTACTGATACAGCTTTAGCTGGAGGAACTGAAACAGCTTCACCAACCACAACAGACATAACAAATGCTTTAGCAACTGTTTTGAATGAAAGTTTTGATTACTTAATTTTAACTGACACTGTAGATCCAACATACCTTCCAACATTAAAGGCATGGCTTGACAGTAAATTTGCACTGGCCACACCAGCTATAGGGGCTTTCGCTCTTGCAGAATCTAACAATGTTGCAACTACTCTCACAAACGTTGGAACAACTGACTCAGATAACATGTTCTATTTCTACCAGAAAGGAAATGTTGATAATGATTCACTATCTGAATCTGAATTTGTTGCCCGAATGGTAGCATATGAAGCAGGGTTAGCTGTGAATGAAAGTTCTACAAATAAGAAAATTTTAGATGTCACTTCTATTACACCTACTTTTAAATTTGGCGCTACTGACGATGGATACGCTTTAGTTAATGGTGGAGTTACACTTCTTAAACTCATGACTCATGAAAACAATGATTATGGTATTGTTTCAAGTGTAACCGCTATAAGGGATGTTGATGACCAGGGTAAAAAAGTTCCAACAAGTGAACTTTACGCTACAAAAATCAGGAATTTCTGTATTAAATATCTTAACCTGGATGATTGGAAAGGTAGAGTTGGAATTAGTACAAGCATAGAAAGTGCCCTTGGAGAACTGGAAAACAGGAAACAGGACCTTATCAATCAAAACATTGTTAAGGATATCCCTGTAGCTATCACTCCAGATACACAGAACAGCGAAATAGCTAATGTTGATTTCGAGTTTATAATTCCAGGCATTCTCAAGGCCATTAATTACAGGATAAAACTTTCAATGGAGGCCTAAAAATGGCAGCAAGTAGAAATGTGACAATTCATTGGAATGGAATAAAGGTTGCACGATGTAAAAAGTACAGCTACGACCTGAAAAAAGATAACGATATCGTCAAACACTTTGATGGTATCGATATAGCTGAAGATGAAACAGAACAGTGGGATCTATCCTTTGATAGAACTGTTACCTATGATCCTAACTTTGAAAAGAATCTTGCAGCAAATCTCAAATCTAATATTCCTATTGTTATAACTGGAACTAGGAATGGTAAACAATTCACCGACACCTGTACTGGTGGTTACATGACCAAATATTCTGGTGATGTTAGTCCTGGTAAACTTGACAGTGAAACAATTGGATTTACTGTACTTAAACGTGTTAGGAAATGGAGTTAAAATCTCCAATTTTTATTTTATGGGAGTTGATATGAGATGCCTGAAGATTATGATGAAGCTAAAATGTACAAAGAACCTTCTGATGATATCGATGAAAACGATTTTGATGAAGATATCGATGAAGATGAAATCTTAGAAGAACTCGATGAGTTTGATTTTGAAAGGTTGGTTGTCGAAGGAAAAGATTCTGTCTTAAAACGTGAAATAGTTTTCTTTGACCTTAAAACTCAGCAGAAAATGAAAATGCCTGTGTATATTAAACCTTTATCTCGAATGGATCGTAACCGTATTGAGAAGGCCATAAGTAAGAAAAACACAAATGGTCGTGGGAAAAAAGTAGCTCAGCGAAACTTCATCGAAATGGTATGTGAAGCAGGATGGGTTCAGAATACTGATGGTGTGAAGATCCCTCTTGAAGATATAAGGAAAGTATCAGATGGAGCTACAGCTGCAATTTCCGAAGAAATAAGATTTATAAGTGGAGAGTTTGAAGATAGATTTGAAACTAAGGCCATTAAAGAACTTTTCGGCAATGGTTAGATCCTGAAGAGGATGGTAAATGGGCATGGCTTATCATGTTAATTAAAAGTCAAAAATACCATTTAACAGACAAAATCAGTGATCTGACCGATGTTCAAATTATTTTTTTAAGTATCTTGGAAAATGTCTATAAAGATATTTTAGACCGAGAAAATCCAAATCCAAATTAAATTTTTTTATTTTTACCAGGACTGATTATCAATGCTAGAAGAACTCCTTATCAACATAAGGTCTATCTACGAAGGTGGAGGATTCACATCTCTCAACGCCTCACTTGTAGAATCCCAAGCTGCCATGAGTGCCATGGAAGCCCAAAGTGCTGCAACAATGGTAGGTATGGGTAACAACACATCGAAGGGGATGACACTTGCTGAGCAAAACATGGCAAAGGCAAATTTGGCTTTAAACCAATTTCAACTAGAAGCCGTGGCTGCTGAATCTGCTGTTGTAGGTGGGTTAACACCAGCTATGCGAGGCATGGATATCAGCCGTTTATCTCAGATGGGGGTTGATATGGAAGTTGCAAATGCTAAGATGGCAGCTGCAGTTCCCCAAGTTGGCCGTGTTGAAGGTGCTGTCAATAAACTTGGATTAACAATGACCCAAGTAGGCCAAGGATTACTCGTAGGTGCTGGAGCCATTGTTGCAGCTGAAGGCGTCATTGCTTATATGGGTGTTAAATCTGCTGAACAATCTGAACAGAATTGGGGTAGACTTACAGTTGCACTTGGTAGATCTGGAACTGAAATGGAAGCTGTCAAAGCTGAATATTCTTCAATGATTGATTCTATTCAATCAGACACGGCCCGAACTCGTGGAGACATCATAAGTGCAATAGGTAATCTTTCAAGAGTGGGTGTAGTAAACAAGCAGATCCAGCAAAGTTCTGTAGAGGCCATGAGTGCCCTTGCAATGATTAAATATCCTGGAGATCCAGCAGGTTTTAACACAGTTTCAGAAGCATGGACCAACATGATTAACAAGCCCACTTTACTTGTTAAGACTCTAGCCACTGCTGGTGTGGATACTAATAAGTTCAATGATGTCCTTAAGCAGAACAATCTCACAATGAAAGACTGGGCTAACTTAACTACTGAACAGAGAAGTAATTTATTAACTCAAACCGTTGCACTTCAAAATGGTGCAGCTGCAAATGAGGCCTATAAACATTCTTATCAAGGAATAATGGCTCAGTTAAGCAATTTATGGTCTCAATTTATTACAGGTGTAGGATATGAAATAATTCCAATCTTAAAAGATTTTGGTACTGCAGCATTCCCAATTTTAGCAGGAATTCTTCATGGATTCCAAGCATTGCCCGGTCCAATAAAAGATATTCTATTGGTAGCCCCTTTGGCCGTGGCTGCTGTAATGGCCTTTGGTGGAGTTTATATTCTTCTCAAAAATGCTAAGGATGGAATCTCAGGAATAACAGATGCACTTAACATATTAAACAAAACCCCTTGTGCACCTAAAGAATGTATTACTACAAGTAAAACAGTTTGTGGAGGAACAACTGGAACTCCTGGATCTCCAACGAATCCAACAAAAAAATTTTCATTACAAGATGCGGCTGCAGTAGCTATACCTGGAGCTTATGCTGTAGCTGATGCATATAACGCAATGGATTTTGGTTCAGATTTATTTGGTAGAACTGGTGACATGGGACGTTCAATTGCTGGAGGAGTTTCAGCATTTGGAAAAGGATTACCTCTACCTTTATTGATGTCTACAATTTCAACAGGTAAATTTGGTGGGGGATCATGGGTTGATCAGGAGAAAACAGAATTTTCAAATTATGGAAAATTAGGAAGTGGATTAAGTTGGATTGGTGGAGGAATAAGTGGATTTGGATCAGCACTTAAAGATTCCCCATTATCTGGGGCGTTGGCCCCTCTTAATGTTATAAAAGGGTTACAAAGTAACTGGGGAGATATAAGTGGAGGATTTAGTGGGCTTAAAATTCCTAGTTTAGCTGGTGCAAGAGATTGGTTAACAGGAAACGCATTTAAGACCCCTGACTTTTTACAAGGTGGAGGATTAGGGGGACTTCTTGGGGGCTTACTGCCTAAACCTGCGAGTGCTGCTGGAACTGGTGGAAACAAGAGCATAGGTAATGATATATTTGGTAAGAATGGAATGCTCGATATGTCACGTTTCAAGTTTCCTACTGTTACAGACATCATAAACATGCTCAAATCTAAAATTCCAATGCTAAATTGGAAGATCCCAACAGTTCAACAGATAATCCAAAGAATTGCTACATTTATTCATGACCTGATCTGGAAGATCCCTTCAATACCAAATATAATTCAGAAGATTGGAGATTATATAACACAACTACTTTGGAGCATTCCAGGAGCTGCAGATGTTTTGAATAGGGTTGCACAGTTCATTGATTGGTTGCATTGGAGTATACCTTCACCAGGTGAAATATTAGATGCGATTGTGAATAGGATGACTGGTGGAGCTCGTGGAGGAGATAATGCAAATGCTTCAGGCGGAGATATGTTAAACAGTACAACAAAAGGAATTACAAAAAGTATCACAAATACAGCAAGTAAACACGAACACAATTATAACATTACTATTGGAAAAGTAGCAGATAAAGAGACAGCCGATCATTTAATGGGATGGGTTAAACAGCTAAATCAAGAAAATATAATAAATGGAAGATCTGCTTAGATCTTTTTATTTAGTTTTACGCCATGAAATAATCGAAACGATAATTATCCCTATAACCGAACCAATAACTCCAACTATTAAATATCCTAAATAAATTGCTATAACCATTAAAAGAAGAATTTCCCACCATTTAAATCCATTATTTATTTTTTTTTCTTCCATAAAATTCACATCCAATATCTATCTCCATATTTTATAAAATAGTTAATATTGTGTTTAACATTGCGTTTGTAGGTATAATACACTGAATGTTTAGTTTTTAATGATTGAACATCCCCACCAATATATTTCCCATTATTATATACCTTTGTGACAATTTTTAAATGATTAGAATTTATTCTAGTGCAACTAACTGTATAAGTATGTCTCTGATTATTCCAATTAACCCATTTATCTTTATATTTCCCATTTACTCGAACAGATGTTACTTTTTGTTCCCTCATGAACATTTTGAGTTGCATATGATTAGTGTTGTAATAAACTGTTTCCCAACTATAAACATGCCTTTCATTATCACAATCAGCATTATAGTTCAACGGAGTAGTTATCTTACTTCCCTTGTCACTTACACTTGTAGCAAAACCCACTCCTGAAAATGCTACAATCACTAATAGCAGCAAAACGACTGCAACCACATTTATCCTCATGATTATTATTTTTGTCATTACTTTTTATTTATATTTTTATGAATAGTGGAGGTTCGTTATGTCTGGTTATGTTACAATTGATAATATTACAATTCCTGTTACGAACATCAGTTTAGACCCCCAATTAATGCGGCCAGTTTCACAGATTGTCGGAGCAAGTGGAAGTCATACAAGTTATCAGGGAAACGGTGGCCGCTTACTTGAAATCAGTGCATTTGCTAATGATTCCCAATATCCTAAAATCGATACATTGTGGAAAAAAGGAAAACGAGTTCCTCTTATTAGTAATAGTAAAGCCAAATACAATGGATTTTATCATATTATTGATTTTAAACCTGTTGAATACAAAAAAGGAAGATTTACTATAACTATTAAACTTCAAGAAGATTTTACATTTAATGTTACCAGGAAAAATTTCATAGATTACAACATCAAAATCAAAGATTCAAAAGTACAGATGAAAGTTGGAGATAAATGGACAACAGATAGTTAAAGGAGTTATTAGATTGACGGAAAAAGATGTAAGCAATGATAATCTTTTAGTACCCAAATCATTTTTTATTGACATGATTAATCGTACTAACAAATTTATTGACGATTATAATAGGAAACCGAAAATCGTTTACATTACATCCCGTCGTGTTGATTATGTTTCCTGGACCCGATACACATTGATGTTAGTTTGGTATAATAAACATAAAAAATCCAAAACGATACCGATTTTAGGATCTGGAAAAATAGGTAAAGAAACTACAAAACAGACTACAACTAAAAGCAACCCATTGGGTACAAGTGAGGTATATGTAAGTTCATCTAGATCCAAAGTTACAGATAAAGCTCAAGGATACACTGGGAAAACCTCCCCCTTTTATAGTTTAGTTTTAACTTACACCTTATTTAGTGCCGACACGGCGGACTTTAAAAGTCCTAACTATTATGCTGAAATGTCAAGAGTAAATGTGATAGGAAAACATCATCCCTTTGGTGGTCAGATAACAGATCCTAAAGAATCTCATTCTGATCAAGGTTATTCTTACAGTTGTTTAGATTATACACGATTGTTGTTTGGAAAAAAAAGACTTAAATATTACAAATGTAAAGTTTCAGATATTATTAAGGAATTGCTTCGACAACAAGGGATGCCTACTAATGGAATAATGAATACAACAACTATTCATGATAAAATCATAATTGACACAAATAAAACTATTGATATAATTCAACAATGCACTAATCTCGAAGCTAATCTTGAATTCTTTGTAAATTCTGATGGAATCCCTATTTTAAGGAAAATACCTAACTCTACGAAAGGATATGTATTCATAACTGAAGAATCTGCATCAGAATATGGCTTAGAATATAATGCATCAGATATCATAACTGGGGTTGTAGTCTATGGTAAAGACGGAGAATTGCTTTATGATTATAAAAACACTAAATTAGTTATTAAATATGGAAATATCCGAGACATAATAGACGATAGTAATATAACTACTAAAGCTGAAGCAAAAGAAGCAGCAGATAAATTATATAAAGAGAGTGGAAAACCTATATTCACAGGCAATTTAACTGTTCCAGATATATTAGATATATATAAGGGAGAATGGATGATTTTTGTTCCTCCTAAATGGAGTTATCATAAATTAAAAGCATATTACACCCAAGAAGTTAAAATTACACAAGAACCAAACAACATAACAACCGAAATACAGTTTCTTGATGGAAAACCGGCTCCTCCTTCAAATTGGATTTATGTTCCCCCAAATGATGATGATTCCACAAGTTGTACTTCTTCTGATAGTGATACAGTATGTGCAGTAGCTAAACCTTCAGTACGTTCTAAATATTCTTACCGTAATTATTTAACTTGTTTTGAAAATAAAGATCCATCCTCTGGAAAAACTTTGAAATGGAATCCCAAAGGGGTTCCTGAAGGAGAATGGACTTCTGAAAATGACAATGATTTCTGTGCGGTCACTGGAAAGAAAAAAATTGATGGAAGCAATTTATATTTAAAACGTGTTTCAGGGCCAACCCCAACAAATGCAGCTGTTGGCCAAGTCAAGAATAATGCTACTGGAAATTCCACATGTGCAACATCAGTTGCAGGATTACCAAGTGGCGTAACAGATCTTCAGAGTCTTTATGACTGGTTTTGGAATACAATAAAATACCAATATTATGTAAACAGTAAAAAAACTAATTCACAGGTTTTAAGTAGTAAACTAGGAAATTGTGTTGATCAATCACAATTAGCACAGTCATATATTGAAAAATTAGGATTTGAAGTTAAATTAGTATATTTAACAATACCTGCAAGGTTATGTGGAGGTTGGAGTGGGGGCCATGCTCACTTAAAAATTAAATATAATGGGGTATGGAGAGTATGGGATTCAACCTGTCATGCTGCAAGTTGGTGGAAACATGGCTGAAGAAAAACATATTCCTGGATTAATATCACAAGAAATTCACACTCTTTGTAAAGAATATTTTAATTGGAGTGAACCTCCAATAAAAGCCGTAGTTACAGCTATTAATGGAAATCTAGCAAGTGTTGGAACTGTTTCGGGAACATATAATGATGAGGGGGTTCCAATATTGCAATCTTGTTTTTCAGGGGCAGATTCAACTTTAAATTTAAGTGTTGGAGATTCTGTTTTAATTGCTTTTATTGGAGGGCATAGTGGAAATCCGGTTATTATAGGTAAATTTTAAGGAGTTTTATTATGGTTACTAAATATATAATTTATAAAGTAACGAATCAACTCAATGGCAAATATTACATTGGAAAAACCACTGAAGGATTAAAAGAGAGGAAACGCCGTCACAAAAATGAAATGAATAATGGATCCAATTTTTATTTTCATAGAGCATTACGAAAATATGGTTTTGAAAATTTTAAATGGGACATCCTGGATTCTAATCCTGATGAAAAAGTATTATTTCAATTAGAAAGATTATATATTTCTAAATATGAATCAAATAATCCTGAAATTGGTTATAATTTAACTAATGGCGGAGAAGGATTTGAATCTGGACCCAATCATCCATTATGGGGACGTTTTGGAAAAGACAATCCAAACTATGGTTCAAAACGTTCCAGTGAGTTTAGTAAAAATATGTCCAAATTGAAATCAGGGCATCCAGTATCTCTAGAAACAAGGGATAAAATTTCTAAAAATAGTGCAATAAAAGGCATTGGCCATTTAAAAAAAAGTAGATTAAAAATGAGTGAAAAAAGTACAAAAAATTCAAAATATCCTGGTGTAACTTTAAAAAAGGATAGAAATCCAGAAAAAAAAGCATGGGTTTCTAAAATTCAATATAAATTTTATACTACTATTTTAGGTCACTTCATAGATCCAATTTCAGCGTCATTAGTATTTATTTTAGTTCGTGATGAAATTTATGGGGAGTGTTAATATGCCAAATGATGTTGACTTCGGCACAGATATTGATTCTGAATGGACTGCTAACGCCCAAGGAGATTTTAAGTTAATTTCTGGTAAAGACAATGCACTTCAAGCTATTAAAACTAGATTATTGACAAAGTATGATGAATTAATTGTTTTTGGATATTCAAAATATGGTAATCAATCAATAAACGTTATTGGTACAACTGATTTAGAAACAGCTGAACAGTTAATACAGTTATATACAACAGAATGTCTTTTACAAGAACCTAGAGTTGAAGATATTGGTATAGTTAATATCAATGTTACAAATCAAGGATTTTCTGGAGATGTGGATGTTAAATTAATTGGAGAATCAAGCACGGATAATTTAGTTTTTTCAAAATCAACTTTATAGGAGGAAAATTATGGCAGATAATTCTGTTTATGTGTTAGAGGATCAGGCCTCAATTACAAATACATTAATCAACTATTTCCAGACAGCCCAATCTAAAATCACAGATTTTAATGAAGGTGCTGAAGCTAGAAATGTGCTTGAAAGTGTAGGAATTTCAGCATATCAACAAAGATTTTTAATAGATTATTTATTTAATGAAGGATATGTCCACACTGCCAGTGGTGCTCATTTGGACATGATAGGTATCCTAGTTAATTGTAGACGTAAACAGGCAGTACAAGCAACAGGGCCTTTAGTTATTAGTACAGCAACAGCTAAAGTTGAGGACATTGTAATTGATTCTGGTACATCTCTGACCTGCAGTTCCGATGGAAGTTTATTTTTTGAGACTGAAAATGAAGTTACCCTTGAAGCAGGGGATACTAATGTAAACCTTATAGGAATAGCTAGTATTGGCGGGACCAATGGGAACGTATTAGCAGGAAAAATAGATACGATTAATAATCCTCTTTTTGATTTAGAAGTAACAAATCCCTCAGCTTTTATTGGAGGTATGGATCAAGAACTAGACGCTCCTTTCAGAGAAAGGATTTTGGAGTCTGGAAAAGGAAAAATTACGGGTAGTGTGAGTTGGTATAAAAAAGAATCAGGGAATATAATTGGAGTTCATGATTCAGTTGTTGTGGATACTCCTTTAATCCCTACTCATGACATGGTATTATATGTGAATGGAACTGAAAAACCTACTCCTGATGGGGTTATCACAGCTGTAACAGAATTATTTGCACAGGAAGATCATAAAATAGGTGGAATTACAATTCAAGTGAGTAAACCTACTTTTGTTACTCAAGATGTAACTATAACTGTAACTTTAAAATCAGGCCAAACATGGAGTGCCATAAAACCAATTTTGGAATCAGACATTAAATGCTACTTTAATGGTGGTACAACTACTTATGGACAGGAATATGTTGGCCTTAATGGTGGAGAGGGAATTGTATTCTCTGTTTTACAAACAATAGTTGTTAATTCACTTGGAACTACTTTTTTAGATTATACAATTAGCGCTCCGAGTGGCAATGTATTAGTAGATGAAGATGAAGCTGTTCAACTTGGAACAATAACATTGTCTGAAGCTGTTTAAAGGTGATAAGATGGTAATGGGAATATCTCTTAATAACACTGTTAGTAATAAACTATCTAATCTATTGCCTGTAAATGTTGCAGATCCTGGAGTAAATGGTAACTTGGATGGAATGGTAGAATATAATGGTGCAACTATTTCAATAGATCCTGATGTTAAAATCTTTGGAGATGCAAGTGTTTTAATATCTACTCCGGGAAGTCAGTTGGATGAAGGAATAGAAATTCAATCATTTGATGTATTATCAAATGAAATATACTCAATTTTATTAGGCACGGGTGGGGGATCTGATACAACTTTAGAAGCCTTTTTAGTTGAAAAAGATTCAGATGGAAATGTAATTGGATTTGAAAGATCAGGTTATTACAATTATGATAACAGTGAAAATTTTATCCCATTAACTCGTACTGTAACAGTTGGAACCAAATTAAGCGTTATTATTGCAACTGGTTACACTCCACAGGCCACTACATTTGTCTATGGAGGAGGTATGTTGGTAACAGGTTCAACACCCCCAAGTCCTTATGAATGGATCCCCGGTCAAACCTCAATACAAGATAACAGTGTCACTGTAACAGAAGTTGAAGCTCCACCTTCAAATTATATTCGTGGGGGTATGGTTGAAGATAATGTTGCCACTGCACATCCTGAAATGTATCCGCTGATAAAAGAAAGTGGCTGCACAGATCTATGGTATTTGGATCATCAACTTCAAGCCAACAACACATTAAGTAAATCTCAACTTGAAACTAATCTGGCCGAAATTGAAGATTCAGATTTAAAGTTCCATTTCTGTGTTTTACCATTCGTTGCTGAAGGAGGAACAGCTTATGCAGATCCTTCAGATTTAACTTATAGATCCTGGTTTTTGTCTAGATTAGAAGAAATATTAATAGCCTATCCTAGAATAGATGGTGTATCTTTAAATGATTATTTATACCCGGATTCATTTTGGGATACTTCCACAATAGATGCAAGATTACAAAATAGACAGGATCTAATTGATTTTGCTACAGCTGTAAGAGATCTAGCACATCAATATAATAAAATATTCTCAATTAATATTTTACCTGTTACCAGTCATGATGCATACATCGAAGATCTGGCACCTATTTGCGATTATATAATGCCCGAAATTTATCGTGGTATGGGAACGGCCCCAACCGGAGTTTCACTTCAAATGCAACATAAATGGTTTAAAGAAGTTTTAGAAGATAATCTTAATCGTGCAGGTGTAAATAATGTTTTACCTTCCATAATTACTTATGATTATTATAGGGATGAAAACAATCCACTATATAATCCAAATGAACCAGAATATCCGACCGAGGATATAATTCAAGATATAAATATTGTTTTTGATCATCCTACCTGCATAGGATATGCACTATGTGAATTTGGGTATAGTCCTGCAGATTTATACCTTCCAGATGGCCGTGCTTATACAAATCCAACAACTACAAGGATTACAACTCAAGGCAAATTTGCAGGGGAAGGAATCAAATTAACTCCTTCTCTTGTAGCAGCTGAAACAATTATTAAGATCCCTAAAAACAAAACATTAGGATTTTATCTAAATACATCTGATTATGTTGTAATTACTGGAACTGGAGAATATCAAACCTTAGATGAATTTATATTGCCAACCGACCATATCACAGCAATTGCCACAGACGATATTGAAGGAATAACGTATTATATTTGTGATAAAGAGATTACAACAGCTCAAGTTGATTATGGTACTGAAATAAGAGAAAGACTTCCAGAAGATCATATAATAAATAATGATCCTGAAAATCCTGGAAGAATCCTGATTGATAAAAGTATAGGAAAATATTTTGCACAAATGGAAGTAGATATTTTTAAAAATAGTCGAGGCCGATTTTTACCCTTTGCTACTGGCATTAATTTAGAAAGATATGGGGATTGGTTTGGCATCCAAAGAAATGGTATGGATGATAACACATACAGGGCCAACATAATTAGTTTAATCTCAGCAGATATCACAATCGCAGGAGTAAAAACAGCAGTATCTGCAATATTAAATATCGATGAAACTGAAATAGATATTTCAAATTCAATTCCAAATATTGCCAAAGCAGGATCCAAATGCAAAGCAAATAATTATACTGGAATTGCTTCTAAATTTGGTGGTTATTTTGCCATGCAAAAAAAGCAGATAACCATAACAGTACCTACGGGAACAGATATTTCTATTTTACAAAGTGTAATTAAAAATCTTGTTTTACCTGGAGTTCAAGTAACTATTGATAATGGTTACATTGCTCCAGAATAATTATTTTAAAGGAGGTATTCTATTTTGACAGACATAACTATTGATTTTGATCGTTTAGAACTCGTTGTAGGCGCATTTATCCATGAAGCACATTTACCTGAATTTGATTTACCTACAATTGTCAGAAATGCAGAAATTGTGACAGAAGGATTTTACTTAGGCACAATTAAGGTTCAAAGCAGTAAATGGATAATGTGGTTTGATGCAGACACATATGAACAGATAAATGGGATAGGGGGAGATGTAAATGGGTAACTTTGTAAAAATAGGGGAGGATTTTAAAGCTGAAAGTTGGAATGGGGCTATGCTTTTAACTCTCCTAATGAATCCAATAATTACTCTAAAATTACCAGCTGATTTTAATACTGCTGTTTATGGAGATGAAGAACAGAAAGTAGGGCCATTTTTGATTAATTTAATTTTGGTTGATTGTGAACTTTCAACTGATAATACACAGATAAAACTTTCAACAGGTAAAACAACAGCTACAGCTACATTAAGAGTTTATCCAAATTTTGAACCATTCAAAAAATGGATTTCAATATCCAATTCAAATAATGTTCCATTTGATATTAAAAAGAATTTTGGACAAACAGCAGTAGCCACAAGTGCTACAAATGATTTAACAGGCTATGCTCTTGTATTAGAATATGTTGATTTTATTTTTAATTTGTCTTCAAGTTATGATACACTTGCAAACATTACATTAAACGTACAGGCGGGATTTTAATATGGATATAACTGTAAATATTGATATAAATCAAAAAATTGTAAATGCGAATACTCAGAAAACAGTAGCATTAGCAACTGGAGCTTCTGAAACAATAGCGATAACGCCTGCAGTGGGACAGATTGGAAAGTTAAATTCATTATTAATTAATTGTCCTCCCTTTGGTTCAAGTTGGGGGGGTCATCAAATAGACATATATATTGGAGCAGATCGAGTTTTAGCATTTGGTCAGGAAGCAAACACAACTAAATTAGCTGTTCAAGGATTTTCACCAATAGGCGATCCATATTTTATTGCGCCTGATGGAACCACGTTCACTATGTCTGAAGCAGCCTTTGCTCAACTTTTATCATCGATTGAATTCACCAATTCAATGCCTTTGGGAATTGTTTATACAAATCAGTCTGAGGATATCCAAACTAATCCACGAACATATAATATTCAATACATCTCAAAAGCTGAAACATCATTTTAGGAGGGTAAAGTATGGTAGCAGGAATTAATATTAATCAAAAATTGATGAGAAGTACAAATAATCAAACTGGATCTAAAGCAGCAGGTACAAATGAAAGTATTATAATCACTCCGCCAGTAGGACAGATTGGTAGATTGAACAATTTAGGAATATATATCCCTCAAATTGGGGGGGCTAGTGGATACCAATCCGTCACCATATCTGTAGGTTCTGATGACAGTGCAAGACTCTTATATGTTAATGCTCCTTATGGATCTGATAATTTAATTCAAATAATAGGGCTAGGAGTAGTTAGAGGAACACCTTCCCCATCAACAGATGCAGCAATAGCATCAGTATTAAAGAATTTACGTTTTGACAGTGCTAATCCTTTACTTATTAAATATTACAACAACACAAACGTAACGCAATCAACAGCAAGAAGTTATACAGTACAGTACGTTTTAGAAGGCGAAGGCGTACTTTAAACTTATTTTTAAATAATATTTTTACTTAATTTTTACAACAAATTAGCAAATGTAGAATTTTAATGAGGTGAGATGATATGCCAATTTTAGAATTTGAAGCCATAAAATCGAATGGAAAAAAGGCACTTAAAAATATAAGTGGAAGAATATTAAACCAAGGCGAAACCGATGAAATAAGAGCTATTGATATAATAAAAAATTTAATCATTGGAGATGGAACATCAAAACCACAGACCGGTGTTGAATTTGAGGAAGGAAAATATGCAAGTCATGTGAAGGTTGTTAATAATAATGATAATAATGTAGCGACCCATTCTGGAAACACTACTGAAACAGTAACGGTTTCAGGTAAAGCTATTACAATAAGTAACGATGGAAATGCAAGCTTAACTATTAGTGTTAATGATGTTGTTTCAATAATTTTGGCAGGAGAAACGGTTGATAAAACTGTTTTAAGTTACTCAGAAGGATTTGATGAAGTAATTATAACAACTACTGTTGCATATCGTATGTGGATTTATAGTTAAGGAGAGGTTTTTTATGACCATAAGTAAACCAAACAAAGGACGAACAGCCACAGTTATTGTTGCATCTTCAACAAGCCTAAATAAGAACCAAGCCGACTATATTTGTGATGGCGTTGATGATCAAGTTGAAATTAATGCAGCGATAAATTCATTACCTGCAAATGGGGGACGTGTATTGCTACTTGAAGGACAATTTAATTGTGCATCTTCACTAAATATTAATGCATCACAAGTTGTATTAGAAGGACAAGGAAGAAACACAATCTTAAAATTAAATAATGGAGCAAACACTTCAGCAATAGTTGCCACAGGGACAACAACATGGATATATGGGGTAGAAATTAAAAATTTACAAATAGATGGGAATGGTACAAACCAAACCGGAACAAGTCATGGAATATTTTTTAATAAATATGTCATGCTTAGCCATATCCACAATGTTAAAATCCTCAATGCACTTACAGATGGAATAAATATTACTGCTACAACAGTTTTAACATGGTTTGGAGAATGAGATGATAGAAATGGGGGGGATGGATGTCATTATAATAGTATTTCAGGAGGATATATAGAATCCCCTGGTAGAGATGGGATACACATCGAAAATAGTCATGGAACATTCATAAATGGAAAAACTAACATTCATAATACAGGAAATGATGGAATATACTTAGATCATTCAAATTCTAATGTAATTAACAATCTAATGATTGGAGGCAGTACTAGATATTGTTTTTATATGAATTATTCGCATGATAACAAAATTAGTGATTTAGGGGCAGGGGGGGCTGTAAGTTCTATATATATGTTATTCTCACAAAACAACACATTTAGTGGGTTACATATGGAAAGCTTGTCTGGTAGTGTATTATATATATCTGCGTCTGAACAAAACAAATTTATTAATTGTAATGTTCCTTATTCACAACAAAGTATGGTGGAAATAGTAAATAGTTCATATCATAAGTTTATTGGATGTAGTTTTGAATCAGCAGGACAACAACAAAACAATATATATAATACTATTCGATTGAGAAATGGGGCAAACCATAATATATTTGAAAATTGTAAGATACTTAATAGAGTAGCAGAAACTGCTAAAAAACCATACGCAGCCATAGTAGAAGCTGACACCTGCGATTACAACACCTTTATAAATTGTGATTTTGATCCATCAAAATACGCTACAACCACAATGATTATTGTGGGGGCTAACACAAAAATAAAAGGGAATAGAGGATATATCACAGAAAATAGAGGCACTGCTACAGTTGCAAATGGGGCCACCTATATTGATGTAACACACGGACTATCAAAAACCCCTGTTGCACAAGATATTATTGTTACTCCCACCAATAATAAGGGTTCTGCTAGTGAATATTGGATAAGTGATATTGTAGCTTCTACTTTTAGAATAAATGTTGATGCAGATCCCGGAGCTACAACCGCAACTTTTGCATGGCAAATTAATTAATTTACTTTTTTTTGTGGAGGTCTGATAAGATGCTCATAAACCTTTGGCAGTTATCTGTAGGCGTTCGCCCGTACATTGACTGTTAAATATCTTTTTTTGAAGGAGCGATTTTACTATTGCGAGAAAACATTTACTTATACTCTGTTTTAGTATACTATTAACTTTTAGCTGTTTATCCACATCTACAGCCACATCACCAAGCACCATAACCATCACCAAAGACTACGTCCAAGCCACAGCACTCGACAGCTGTGGACTATCAAGCTACAAATACCACACAGGCACATTCCTAAATTACTGTCCATTCTGTCATAAATACGGCGGACTTCGATGGAATCCTAAAGGAACCTATGAGGGAGAATGGACATGTACATGTGATGCTGACTACTGCGCAGCCGACGGAAGATGCAAAGCAGGACATTCCAAAATCTACCTAACCAAAGTGGTGATAGGAAAAAAGTTTGGAAGCATGGTAAGTTATACCATCAATGCAAACTCTACAAACATATTGGGCATCATTGGAAGTATGTTAAAACAGCCGTATTAAGGGGATAATATTTTAGGAGGTTTTATTTTGGATAATATTTGTTCTCAGTGTGGAAGTGAAAATATTAAACACATATTGATTTATTCACAATCGTTTTCATTAATACAATTTGCTTTATATAAACATGAATGCCAAGATTGCGAATATTTCTGGTTAGATCAGAGGTGATCCAATTACTTAACCTACTAAAACATTTTATCCTACTTTTTTTATTGTTTTTCTTTTCTGCCATAATCATACGATTATTACTAAAACTATTATTAAACATATAAAAGGGAGTGATACATACGAAACAAAACCACACCGAAATTATACAGGACTATCCCACACTAATAAACATTATTAAGGATATTTGTAACTTACCCAGAGTCAGTTCTATCCAAAAAGTAACAAGAATAAAACAACGCATAAAGGAGGCAAACTTATGAGTATAACATGCATATCTGCAATATTAGGATTAAATGCAAACGCACCAAACCAAATTAAAATACTACAACATTTCCTAGGAATAAAAGAAGATGGAAACTTTGGACCAATCACAGAATCAGCAGTCAAACAATGGCAAGGCAAACATGGACTTATTAAAGACGGTATTCTTGGACCAATCACAGGAAAAGCCATGAGAATATGGTGTAAACAATCTAATGTTAAAGTAGGACCAATCCAAAAACAAATTCAAGATGCAACAGGTAAAACATGGACCACATTTACAGAGTTCTACAATTTAGTAGTGAAATATTGTGATTACAGTCACTATTTCAATGATCAGAAAAGTTTACAGACAGAAATTAAGAACTTAATTGCAGCGTTTAATGGTAAACCAACAGGAAATGAAGATAACTGTGTTGATTATACACAGGTAGGTGTAGCTCTAGCTAGAGAAATGGGCTATAATGCAGTTCCGTATGGCCTATATTGTAGGAAGGATCAGATAAATCATGCTATCTTTTTAATAAGTGGTAAAGAATTTGGATCTGCTACATGGATAGATTTAGCTGCTGCTGCAAGTAGTAATTATTCTATTGGAAACCATTGGTGTGATGGTACACCTAATAAAGAGCCATCTTGGATACCTTACGAATAACTTAAACATTCCTTATTTTTTTTATAATTAATTAGTATTAAAAACCTCAACTGGAGGTATGATTTTTATGATAAAAGAAGTTGAACTTATCAAACCATCACCTAGTGATCAACACGAATTTTGGAATAGTTACATGAAAGCCAAGATACGAGAAATTGTCGCTACACATAATCACTATTTCAAATATCAGGGACCCAAAGAAACAAAGAAACTGTTAATGAGTGCTATTGACACATATAAACTAAATATTTCTATTATCACAGAAACATGTGGTTCATGGTATTTTATGGGCACAGATGAAGAGTTGAGTAAACTTCCAAAAATTGTACCAACATTTAAACGGTTATATCGGTTTCAGAAACCTAAGAGGGATTAAGTATGTCCTACGAATCGGAAATGAAAGCCATGATTCACAATGCTCTGGGTATGTTCTCCAAGGAATGTTGTACTATCTACTGGGAACAGTACAGTACAATCATGCTCAAAAATCAACGAACCAATCTACACATGAGGTATGCGTAATGACAGATAAAAAGAAGAAGAAACGGAAGATTAAATTTGAAGGAGATTTACCTCCAACAGAACAAATCCAAGAGAAGTCAGAAATCAAAGTCGGAAAACAGCAACAGTTATAAAAGGGAATCTTATATTATTTTAGGATTCCCACTTTTTTAATCTAAAAATTCCAAAGATAGTCAAATAAGTTGATGAAAATGGGTGTCAAATAAGTAGTCAAATAATAGATAGTGTGGTTATTTCTACACTGTCCATGGCCAACAGTGCTGCCATCGTAGCAGATGCATTTCCGAGAAACGAACTTGGAAAGGCCATAGGTATCAACATGGTTGCTATAATGGCAGGCCAGTTTCTGGGCCTAATTCTCGGCGGTGTCCTAGCATCGATGGATTGGAGGTACATATTCCTATTGAGCGTGCCTTTCGGATTAATCTCTACATTACTATCAATTAAACTTAAAGAAATATCAATAAAAGACATTAAAACCAAACTTGATGTATGGGGTAACCTTGCATTCATGGGTGGAATAACCCTGCTTTTAGTAGGGATTACATATGGATTAATGCCTTACAAATCAGAACTCATGGGATGGCACAATCCATGGGTCATACTATCCATGATTGGTGGTGCAGTACTGCTCATTATATTCCCATTCATTGAAAAAAGAGTTGAATCCCCAATGTTCAGGTTGGACCTTTTCAAAAACAGGATGTTTACCTACGCAAACACAGCAGGATTTTTAGCATCCATAAATAGAGGAGCAGTCATGTTTGTATTAATACTCCTTTTACAGGGTGTTTGGCTTCCGCTTCACGGTTACAGCTATGAATCAACACCATTTTGGGCTGGAATTTACATGATACCTTTAACACTGGGAATTTTCATAATGGGTCCAGTATCAGGAGTTATGTCTGATAAATATGGACCAAGATGGATAGCAACCATTGGAATGCTCATATCTGCACTGGCATTCATACTCCTGGCATTCATGCCCTACAATTTCAGCTACATTGAATTTGGTTCGGTGCTTTTCCTCATGGGAGTAGGTTCTGGAATGTTTGGATCTCCAAACAGTTCATCAATAATGAACTCAGTACCTCCACAAAATAGGGGTGTGGCATCTGGAATGATGCAAACCTTAAACAACACAGCTATGACAGCAAGCATGGCAATATTTTTCACAATACTCATAGTGGGAATCACCCAAAGATTTCCAGACGCCATGACAGCATCCCTTGCATCGATAGGGGCTTCACAACTCGCACCAGTATTTTCAAACATTCCACCCACAGGAGCATTATTTGCAGCTTTCCTAGGATACAATCCTGTAGATACTATACTGTCTTCGTTACCTTCTCAAATAGTGGCTCAGCTACCCACAACAACTGTTATTACAATCAATGGTACCACTTGGTTCCCAACAACCTTCGCTAAAGCATTTTTACCATCACTTAAACTTTCATTCCTGTTTGGAGCATTCCTATCTATTGTAGCAGCTGCACTCTCTGCAATGCGGGGAAAAACCAGCATAGATAAAACTGGTAGGATTGACATCGAAGACAATGAGAATGTACAAAAAATAGGGAAATAATTCACTGGCTAATTGGGATTTTCCATGTTACATTTTTTTTTAGATCATGAAATTGTTATACACCAAGTTCTAAGAGTAAATTAGTTGTTTAATTAGTTACAAAATAACAAATCAGTGATATGAAATGGGAGCGAAACAATTTTCCAACGAAAAGTCTGGGAAAACTGAGGGTAGAGGAGCTTTATCATCTGATGAAATTTCAATAATGCCCATGGGAACCTTGATATCCAGCATAAGCCGTGCACATTTAAGATATCTATTTCAAGAGATAGAAAAGCATGGAATTACTGGAGGACAGTACCAATTTCTGCGGGGACTATCAAAACAGGACGGTATAACTCAGGAAGAACTTGCCAGAAAATTCCATATGAACCAGAGCACAATTACGCGGGCAATGAGGAAATTAGAAGATGCTGGAATGGTAGTTAGGAAAACAGATGAGAAAAACCGAAGAAAAAATATAATCACCGTAACTGACAATGGCAGAAAAGTAACGTCACAGATCCAGCTTGCAGAAATAAAATGGGAAGAAAATATATCCTCACTCTCAAAATCAGAGAAATCTGAATTTAAGAAAATGCTCATGAAACTACTTCAAGAATCCATGGATTCAATGGACAGGAAAGAATGAATCATGTTTCAAATGTTTCATAATTTAAAAATATCGGGTTTAACCTGTAATACTGTCAAACACACTTTTCAATTGTTTTAAGTCTTCAGGGTTTTCAAGGGAATCCAATATTATTTTCATGCAGTTATCAAGTACAATCAGTTTAATATCATTAGATCCAACATTGTAACAGTTTCTAACTAAAGTAAACAACTCTTCAGTCACTTCCTCTAAATTCATATCTTTATCTCTTGAAGGATTTGTTTTTACCATTTCTCCTCACCATTTGAACTAATTTCATCAAAAATTATTAACCAGACCATCAAAATTCATTAAAAAAACTCATTTCTATCATTTAATTAATTGTACTCCTCTGATAAATAATTTATATTTTACTAAATTTTTTTCAGGAAAAATTGAATTCCATTTTAAAGGCATTGAACTCATTAATTGGTATTAAGAGTCATTTAATAATTTGACTCTAAATAGATTCTCCCATCTTAAGTTTTGGATGGATGACCTCAATTCCATCTTCTCTTAACACATCGAAGAGTTCAACATTTTGTGTGTGTATGGGATAAACCTTTTCAGGGTTTATTTCACGCACCATTTCTAAAATTTCCCTGCCGTTTGCATGTCCAGACGCATGATATCCCTTGTTAATATCCAGATTAAAGTGGTTCAACCATGTTTTGGCTTTATCCTCCATTATTTCCATTTGTTTGTCGAATGGTTCTGTGCTGGATTTGATGTAAATTCCTCTTTCGGGTTTAATATCTATCAGTTCTTTAAATTCAAAGAAGTCGCATCTGAAAATATAATTTTCAGGGTTTTGACTCAGATCCTTATGTGTTACGGTGTTGTCCCAGTTAATGTAATCTCTTTCCCAGAGTTTGTAGTCTGCCATTAACTGTTTAGTATCAATATCGGAACTGCAAACCCATTCATCATTTACACAGCTGTATCTGTCATCGCTTACAAGTCCCCATCCTTTTTTAGGTTTGTAAACCATTACATCCTCTATTTTTGGGTAGCCCATACCTTCAAAGAGGTTCAGTATATATGCCTGTTTAAGGCTTACAACAAGCTTCCGACCAATTTTTTGGGCTGTGTTGTAAAACGTCACAAGCCTGTCAAGGTCGCGGACTGGAAAATTTACAACAACCAAATCTAAGGTATCTTCAAGTTCATTTATTGCTTTAGCTTCGATTTCAAACTCCGAAATATTGTCTTCTTTATCTATTCGGGTACCCTCTGTAATCAAAGTTGTTGGTTTGGATTTTTTTGATTCCTTAACAAACCTGTTTGTGAGTTCGGGATGTCTACCATGGAACCTCAGATCTCCAGTGTAGACAACTGTCTCACCATCATTTACAGCTATGTACCCTGATGCACCTGGAAGCGAGTGATCCACTGGAGCAGATTGTATACTGAAATTCCCTATAGAAAAGGTTTTGTATGGTTTAACAATTTTAATATCCCTTTCAACAGTTAATTTAAGCCTTTTATAACTGTTTCCTTTTTTGTTTGGACCCATGTGGAATGTTTTTTTCAAGTTCAAATACTCTGAAAATGTTGAAGCTCCAGTTTCTTCAAGGGCCTTGAGTATCAGATAGGATTCATTGGTTAAAAAGATGGGTATGTCTTCACGCATATGATGTACATAGGCAACATGGTCAACATGGGAATGGCTGATGAGAACCCCGTCAACAGCAGGTTTTGGTTCATATTTTATTCCAACATGTTCTAAGTAATCCTCACGGTAGATTCCTTTAATGTAGGGCAGGAATCCGAGTTCCAAAAAGTCCACAATACCATTGGATTTACGTGGCTGTAAAAATTCTGATAAATATTCATTGGCCTTTGAAAAACCCATACCAAAATCTAGGAAAAATGAGCTTTCATCATCTTTAACCAATATTTTATTTCCACCAATCTCGTTAACACCTCCGTAAAAATCTATGTCTACCATTTTTTCATTCCTCCCAAATGATCAATTATGAAATTTCTTTACTCATACAGACAAAATATTGTATATAGTTATCATGTACATGTATATAATATTTATTTAATCATATTGGTATATGATCTTTTAATTCATTTCTATTCAAGAGATAGTTTAATTGGCATAAAATTTGTTTGAAACAATATTAAGCTTTAATTGAGAGTATATTTGATTTGGTTTAACATTATCATGTTAATCAATTTCATCTGATTATTATCAATATTATTTATATATGGCCTAGGGTATATTAAAAAATATATTGGAGCAGTAAAAGGTCAATTTAAGGAAGATTTCTATAATATTCTTTGAAATCTTCATACTAATTAATATAAACAACAAAAAATTTGAATTTAATTAATATTAATTGGAAAACCATGGTTACCCGATCAAAAATATCCATATTTAAAGGGATGTCCGAAAAACTGTCTGTTATCATAATAATTTTAGGATTTTTGTTTATAATTGGTTGGGCATTCAATATTAAAATACTTCAAAGTCCAAGTACAGGGTTTTCCACCATAAAATCAAATGTTGGTGTGGGATTTATTTTAATAGGTTTTTCCATACTTCTAATTCAAACCAGGGGATCCAACCACAGGTACATGTTACTTGGAAAAATTATGGCATTGTTGGTATTTTTAATAGGAATGCTAACATTATCAGAGTACATGTTTGGAATAAATCTGGGAATTGATCAGATCCTTTTTAAAGAAGCTCCAGGAGCACTTAACACGTCTTCACCTAACAGAATGGCCTTTAACGCAGCGCTGAACCTGGTGCTTGCAGGTTTGGCAGTGGTGTTTGCAGATGTTAAAATCGATTTTAACTATGAAATTTCCCAGATGTTGGCAATATTTGGAGGTATTGTTTCCATACTGGCAGTGTTTGGTTACACCTTCGATGCATCGATACTGTACAGGCTTCCTCAGTTCACTGGCATTGCTATTTATGCAGCAGCAACCTTCATCCTAGTATTCACAGCTATATTATTCACCAATCCAAACAAAGGATTCATGAAACTTTTAGCCAGTGATAGCTTAGGAGGATATTTTGCAAGAAGATTCCTACCATTAATAATCATCGTACCATGGTTACTGGGATTTTTAATAAAATTGGGAATAAATTACAGGTTTTATGATTATAGCTATGGTTATGCTCTATTAATAGCATCCATAATCGTTTTTCTAACCATAATTCTATGGATAACAAGTTATTCAATTAAAAATATTGAAACAGAGAGAAACAAGGTAAACGAAGATCTGAAAAACTCTAAAAAAGAACTTGAAAAGGCCAAGGAAGAACTCGAAGAAAAGGTGAAAGAAAAGGTGAAAGAAAGAACCATAGACCTTGAAACTTCCAACAATGAACTCGAACACTTTGCATATGTTACTTCCCATGATCTGAGGGAACCTCTTCGTATGATAACCAGCTTTTTACAGATGCTTGAACGTAAATATGATGATGAGCTTGATGAAGATGCCCATGAATACATTGGTTTTGCAGTTGATGGAGCCAAGCGTATGGATGAGATGATAAACGATCTTCTCGAATATTCCAGGGTCACAAGTGGGGAAAGAGTGTTCAAGGATTTAGACACAGGAGAAATAGTGAATAAAGCCTTATTAAATCTAAAGGTATCAGTAGATGAATCAGGAGCAATTATAACCTGGGAAAATCTGCCCAGTATAAATGGAGACGAAAAACTCATGGTTCAACTCATGCAAAACCTGATTGGAAATGCCATAAAGTACTGTGATAAAAAGCCTGAAATTCACATTGCAGCAAAGAAAGAACATGATAACTACATGTTTTCAGTTGCAGATAATGGAATTGGTATAGATTCAAAACATCTAACCCGGATATTCACTATATTCCAGAGGCTGCACAGAAACGATGAATACGATGGAACTGGAATTGGTTTAGCTATTACACAAAAAATCGTTCAGCAGCATGGAGGAAATATATGGGTAGAATCCACCATTGGAAAGGGTAGTACCTTCTACTTCACAATACCCTTTTCCTAGGACTTTACCATTACAAAGTTTGGAGTTGGAATAGATCATGATCATTTGGATCTAGATTTAAATTGTTTAGAGATTTTAACTACTTGTGAATTAAAAGGAGGAACTGAATCTATGACAAAGATTGATTTAAAAAAAGAGAATAAAGAATTTTACTATCCTAAAAAAGGCCAGGTTAATCTGGTTGATATACCTGAAATGAATTTTCTCATGCTGGATGGTAAGGGAGATCCTAACACTTCTCAGGAGTACCCGGCTGCAATGGAAACAATCTTTCCAGTTTCATACAAGACCAAATTCATGAGTAAAAAGGAACTCTCCAAAGATTATGTTGTTATGCCGCTTGAAGGACTGTGGTGGACTGAAAAAATGGAAGAATTCAGTGTGGATGATAAGAGCAGCTGGCAGTGGAGGGTAATGATTCGACAACCTGATTTCATTGATGCATCCATGATAAAAAATGCAGTGGAAGAAATTTCAAAGAAGAAAGAACTGCCATCAGTTTCTAAATTAAAGCTCGAAAAATTTGATGAGGGACTGTCTGCACAGATACTACATGTCGGCCCATTCTCTGAGGAGGGATCTACTGTATCAAAACTACATGAATACATAGAAACAAATGGATACAGTTTTGATGGATCTGTAGATGGTGGGAAACATCATGAGATTTATTTAAGCGACATAAGGAGGGCCAAACCTGAAAACCTTAAAACAGTAATTAGACAGCCTGTAAAGTGATACAGTGACGTCATCTAAATCTAAAAATTTTATTTCATATTATTTTATTTTGCAGAATCACAAAGAATGAAATGCAAAAAAAGTCAATATATTATAGTATGAAATCTTTTTTTCAAGAAAAATTTCATTTCTATAGCTTCAAGTACAGGAATAATTTATCCCTATTAATAACCATTTTTTCTCTAATTTTACTCATCGTTACACTTTTTTTCATCATGTTCAATTTCATTCCTCTGATCACGGATACAAATTTATCCATGTTTGAAAAGGGAGTTTCTATAATACTTTTATTATCCTTTGTATACAGTGGAATGCACGCTGTAGGATACTTAGATCATCTCATAAAATCTTTAACCCTCTATGATGATTGGATGGTGGACAAGAACCATGAAAATTATGTCCCAGGAAATTCTTATGTTGCTATCATTATCCCAACTTTAAACGAAGATCCTGAAATGGTTAAAAATACAATTTTAAGGGCTAAAAATATTGATTACAACAATTTTGAAGTAATACTTATTGATAGTTCTAAAGACATGGATATACGTGATAAAACAGAGAAAATGGCACACGAATTAAATATTAAATACATATACAAGGATAATTTAAGGGGATTTAAGGCAGGTTCAATCAATGATTCCATCGAAGAAATGGATGAAAAATTTGAGTACATACTCATATTAGATTCTGATCACAGATTGGAATCTTCGATACTGGAAGATCTTATTCCAATTATGGAAAATGATCCTGAATTAACTTTCATACAAACTCCACAGTACTTCTGTGCACCCGAAAACGACAGGCTCGGATTGGCCTACTCATTTCAACAGCACATTTTTTATAAACATATTTGCAGGGGGCTATGTGTAAATGACACAGCTTATATCTGCGGTACCAATGTTATAATACGTTTGAACCATCTGAAAGAAATAGGAGGTATGGATGAAACATGTATCACAGAAGATATTTCAACATCCTTTAAGTTGCACATAACAGGATGTAAATCTATTTACATGGACCGTGTATATGCTAAGGGACTTGCTCCTCCTTCATTGTCTGCTTATTATGGCCAGCAACTTAGATGGGCTTATGGAACATTTCAAAACAACAAAAGGGTAATTAAAAAGTTTATATCTCAACCTAAAATTCTTAAATCGTTACAGTGGTGGGAGTACATTGTTTTAAATGGTACTTGGTACTTTATAGGAGTTGCGATAGTCATTTGGCTTCTTTATCCAGTGATTATTCTGATTTTTAACCTCAAACCCCTTACTTTAGGGACATTAAATATTCCCTTCTACATTTTTTTGGTCATGATTATAATCCAAACCTTAGCAAGCCACAGGGAAAGGGGTTATCCCATTAAAAAACTCATACTTTCTCAGGCCCTTTTTTTCAGCCTTTTCCCGGTTTACACACGTGCACTGATTTATGGGATAATAAACAAGGAGCTCAAATTCAATGTAACTCCAAAGGAAGGTACGAAAAATAAGGTACAGCAAACAGGATTTAAAGAAGTTTTACCTCAAGTAATCTTCATGATAATTTTAACCATTTCTATAGTGGTGGGCATAATCAAACTTGAAAATGGAGAAAATACAACCACTTATCCTTCAATTATTCTATGGGCAAGTTACAGTCTTATCATGCTCATAATATTCATGCTTTACTTTTACAGGGAAGATCAAACTAAAAATAAACAGATATTTTAATATATGACATTCAAATATACCTGGTTTGTTAGGTTATATGATACTGCATTTTTGTAGCTTTTTAGGAATGAATGTAGATTAATACACAAACTATATATTGCATTATGAGAACTATTTTTGACTAAAAGTGAAACTTTTTATAGTAGTATGATTACTACAATATATGAGAAGAGTTGAAACTGATAAAAGATCTTGGAAAACCGAAAATAAATCTCATTAAATGGGGCTAATTTAATTTCATCATCAGCCTTAAAAAAGTTCCATTAGAGATTCAATCTTTCGAACAAGTATCAAGATAGAAAGCCTCCAGGACCTCTCACAAATAAATCCTGGGGGCTAAGTAAGAGAAAAAAATAAAAAAAAACTGTCATTGGTGAAAATGATGGAAAAAAAACTGATTCATATATCTGATCTGCATTTTGGAGAATATAAATTCAGTGAAACCCTTAAGAACAATCTTAAGTTTCAGATTGAATATGAAAACCCCGATCTCATTGTGGTAGCTGGAGATATCACATCCCTAGGATATCTTGAAGATTATAACCTGGCAAGAAAATTCCTCTATGAGCTCAACAACATTGCTGAAACCTACGTTGTTCCAGGAAACCATGATTCATGCAACGTTGGTCTTGTACACTTTAGAAAGCTTATTGGAGAGAGAAGATTTGTTGCAACAGATAAAAAAGAAGATATCGTACTTATTGGTCTTGATTCATCAGAACCAGACATACATGATGGAAAAATAGGATTTGACCAGATTGAATGGTTGAATGATGTACTAAACAGAATACCTCGTGATAGATTCACTGCAGTGACATTTCACCACCACCTACTTCCAATACCTCAAACAGGTCGCGAAAGAAATATATTAGTGGATTCGGGGGATGTTTTAAAACTTTTGGTAAGTCATGGTGTGAATTTGGTACTAAATGGGCACAAGCATGTTTCTAATGCCTGGAAAATAAATGATATGGTGATATTAAACTCTGGAACAGCCACAACAAACAGGCTTTATGGGGATAACACACCATCCTACAACAAGATACTAATTGATAATGATACCATAACTGCCTACAAGATAAAAACAGAAACTGGCGAAGAAAAGTTGCTTGCTCACTACCCATACGAACAGCAAGTAAGCAATAGATCCAATATTCCAACCATATTTTCCTATTAAAAAAACTGGAATCTTGCCAATATTTTTTTAATTCAATGATAGTAAAGTATCATACTCTTATTTTATATAGTATGTCAGTAATACTGATGTTTATCACTAACATCACACTGTTAAATTAGCATTGTATTTCTTGAGTTATAGTTTAGAAGTCATATATGATAAAACATTAATTATTACGATGAAGGGTTCATCATGAAACTTAAAATCATTGTTCTCATTGTAGTGGTAGTTATTTTAATAATATTGGGAGTTAGTCTAAACTCAATCTACTCAAACCCAACTAACAACACAATCAGGGTAGCTTATATTCCCTGTGACCATGAAGCTGCTCTTTTTGTTGCCCTTGCTCAGAATACATACGTGGCCAACGGTTTAAATGTAAAAACAACACCCATATCCACGGGTTCAAACATAGTTTCTGCACTTGCAAGTGGGGATATTGATGTGGGTTACGTAGGCATAGCACCTGCCATGCAGTGAATTAGTGAGGGTGTGCCAATCAAGATCGTTGCAGCTGTGAATGAGGATGGGAGTGGAATTGTGGTAAATGAGAATTCCAACATCAACAATACGACTGATATGATTGGGAAAAAAATAGCAACTCCTGGTGTGAGTTCAATCCAACAAGTTCTCCTGTTATATCAGCTTGAAAAGTACAATATAACCCCCTCACAAGTTGATATTTCTAGTGTCGATATATTTATGCTCCCAAGTACACTGGCATCTAAAAAAGTGGATGGATACATAGCATATTTACATAAAATAACGTACCCATATACTCATTATTTAACTATTTTTTGACTACCCTATTTGACTATATTGTAAATTTTATTAACCAAAATTATTTTCTTTCTATTAATATAATCCAACTTTTACTTTGGTCCCAAGACTTTATATTTAAAATTACATAATGATTTCTAAGAGCAAAGGGAGACTAATAATAGTAAATCGCGCCATGATATATTTATTTTATTAGATTTTTAGAATATAAAATCAATAATAAATATATCTAATATAAGGTTAAATATCTATATAACTTATCAAATTTTTAATAATAATATTTATTGTAGGTAGTATGATTATGAATGAAATGACTTTTGAAATAAAAAATTTTGGCCCCATTAATGAAGCTAAAATAGATATAGGAAAGATCAATATAATCGCTGGACAAAATGCTAGTGGTAAAACTACATCTAGCAAATTACTTTATTGTTTATTAGCATCAGTATCATCAGATGGAAATTATTTGGCAGAAAAAGGAATTAAAACATATTTTAAACCATTATTAGAAGAATTAGCAAAGAGAACTAAAAATAAGTATCCTGAAGAATCAATTGGATTCATTCAACTTTCTTTCAATTTAGGAGATATGCCCGTTTCTGAACGTCAATTATCATTAGAAGAATTATATAAAGAAACAATAAACCTTTTTGATAATATAGAATTAGAAGATAAAAATTCATATAAGAAACGTTTGGATAAAATTTTGGATTTAATAGAAATGAAGGATGATACAAAGATTTTTAGTAATATTATTAATACTTTAATAAAAATGGAATTTGATGGATCAAATCAAATTTTGGATAATTTTAATGATAGTACTATCCGTTTTTATGGTTGTAATGAGGGATGTAACTTTGAAAATACTATTATTACTCACAAAGGAGTTTCTAAAGGGATACTAAATGAAAATTATTTAGATTGTTTTAAAGTTAATGAAATTTCTTATATTGAAACTCCTTATATCTTCGATTTCATGAACGCAATTGATTACGATTTTTTCTTTAATAAGCAGAGTAATTATCATGAAAAATTATTAATGAAAAAATTACGTGACACATCAAGTGACCAAAATGTTTATGATGAATTTATGAACGAAAATATTATAATATTTCAGGAAAAAATTAAAAAAATTATTGAAGGTGAATTTGAATTTGATGCAAAAACAAATGAATTCCATTTTGATAACAAAGGTAAATCATTTACTATAAAAAATATTGCAGCGGGTTTAAAACAATTAGGAATCATTCAATTATTATTAAATAATAGAAAATTACCTGAAGATAGTTATTTAATAATGGATGAACCAGAAGTTCATTTACATCCCGAATGGCAAATAAAACTTGCTGAAATTATCGTTTTGTTATCTAAAGAATTAAATATTACAATATACATTAATTCACATAGTCCTCAATTTATAGAAGCTATTGATGTATATTCCGAATATTATGACTTAAAAGAGTGTACAAATTTTTATTTAACGGAAGCAAAAAATGGAAAATTTGATATTTGCAAAGTTAATAATGACAATCTTAAAAAGATTTACAGGAATTTAGGAGATCCATATAAGATTATCGACAGGATACAAGGATTAAATATGGCTAAAGAAATTTTAAGAAATAAGTGATTTAAATGGGGAATTATATTAAATTAAAAAATTTTTTGGATAATTTTAAAAGTGATCCTGAGTATTTTAAGAGTATTTCCACTCTTTCATCTACTAATGGATCACATCCAAGAATATTAGTGGCTGTTGATGATATCAAAATGTTTTCAGGTGATGATTTTAATTTAAATTGCAAAGACAATCCTGGATCTAATGATCATTCAAGTGTGGATGGTATATGTTATTATTTAGAAGATGAAATATTTAATTTAGTGTTAGTCGAGTTTAAACATATTTGTGCAATTTTTTTAAGTGATAGTTTAGATGAAAATTTAGATCCACTAAATATTCATATTAATAAAAATAACAATTTAACAAAAAAGAACATCAAGATGAAACTAAAACTTAAACCATTAGAAACAATTTTTTGTATTTTGCCCCATTTAATTAAAAAATTTGCGGATAGTAATGAACAAGATGAAATAAATGAACAATTAATTTGTTCTCAAAAAACATATATTTTTGTTATGGATTATCCAGATAATCCAACTAGAAACCATATAGCGTTAAGAAGTGATTATTTTGATTTAGATAAATTGTCTCCATATCCATTTCATAAAGTCTTTGCTTCAACTCAAGAAGGATTCGAAACTTACGTTACTAATATATATCAATAACTTTACATTTAGTTTTTATTTCTCACCTGCACTCTTACTCAATCTGATTATATTTGATTTATCAAAATTTGTACCTGGAGTTGATGATCATGAGATTTAGTGAGGGTACAACTAAGGGCCGATTTGCTGAAATAACTAATCCGGATATATTCCAGGATCATGAGGATGTGATTATTTTCACAAGAGAAGAGTTTAGTTGGGTTTACAGATCCCTAATTAATCAAGTTAATTATGTTAATGATATGGCCCTGAAATTGGATCCTACTGAAACATGGAAATTAATGGGTTACTGGCCTAAAATAATGGAACGTGTACATATCATTGATAAGAATATGGACATGTTATTAACGGAAAGGCCACAGCAAACCTATTTAGATGCATTTCTATATGATACACCTGCACCAGTTAAAACAAAACCAGCTACAATTAAAGAAAAAATTCCAATTCAACAAACTCTTTCTTTATAAAATTATTTGGTCGTAATTATTGAAATAATTCGGAATATATGGAAATAGTGTATTGGTGATGTATTATATTAACAACAAAACAAATTTATATTCAATTAATTAGAAGATTCCTACGACATAATAACATTAATAAAGATATATTAACAATTGTTGTTTACTAATTAGGAGATGGTAAAATAACAAGAAAAACTCAAGAAAAATATACCTGCACATGTAGGAGAGGTTATATTTATTTAGAAAAAATCCATGTAGATTTGTTGAGTTCAGATGAAGAACAAACAACTTACTCTAGCATCAAACCATGCTCAAAATGTGGGAATACAATTGATAATAGAGGAATTGATCTAAAAACTTTGTTAGATTAAAAAAATAGGACCTATAAAATTGATATTGATTTTGTGTACATGAAGCCATGGTGGCGTGTTTTCCTATTTTTTTGTAAGTTATTTTTATATTTTAGAAAAAAGTATTACTATGGGTGTTTTTATCGATTTCAACTGTAAAATATAAAAACATGATTATAACATTTATTTAACAAAATAAGTTCTAATATTCCTTAGTTAGATTTTACCTGAAAGAGTAGATCTTTCATGTACTGGTGCAGCTGCACAACTGGTGAGGACTTAATAAAGTATTACATAATTAAATACAAAAAAATAGAAAAATTATTTCTTGGAATTAGATTTTTTGGTAGCTATTTCTAATTGTTTAAGTTGCCTACCTAACCAATCATATAATTCTTTAGCTGTTAAATGTGACATTATAAGCTCATGAGTTGCATCGCGGATTAAATCAACACTATGTCCATCTTCAGCTAAATTTTTACTTGCTTCATTAAACACTATAATTCTAAAATCATGTGGAGTTGGTCCTCCAAATGCCCCTGTTAAATATATTTGTTCAATATCTGAATTTATTACTAATGGAGGGTTTTGAAGTTCATTTTTTTTATTGTTAGTCATAATTAATCTCCAACCTTAATTAATCTATTTGAGTAGTTTGTAGTTGAGTTTTCAGTTAATGAAAAAACAGATTTGTTGATATTTTCAGGATATTCAATTACTATTTTTTGATTTCTACTTGTTTCTAGTATCTTTTTTATAGGGCGGATTACATTACTGATAGTCCCATTCCATGATTCAGCATTTATAGTCAAATCTATTTTAGTCATCTCTTCAAAGGGTCTTTTGATATCTATTTCAGTATTATGTGTTTTTTCATACTCAGTTATTTGTTTTTCTATTTCTATATCTGCTAATTGATTCTGAAATGAGTTTAAAGCTTGTGTTATAGGAGAATCCATATTTATTTGATATAATTGAAATTTTCCAATTTTAGATGTGGTTTTAAATATTCCTATTTCTTCCAGTTCATCTATAAATGTATCTAATGTTCCTCTTGCTATTTCTGCGCAGTCTGATATGTCAATTTTAGTGTATTCTGTATGAGGATGTGATAATAATAAATCTATCACTTTAGCTCTTTTGCAGTTTTCACCAAAAATTTCAGTTATCATTTTTTTTCACCCCAATGTCCAAAGTTTGAACATTCAAGTTCATATTCTAAATATTATAATATAAAAATCTATGGAAAAAAAAACATTTTCTTAAATAATATGAAAAATATTATTAAATATCATGAGTTTAAAGGAAGATCAACTTGAAGCAGATATGTTAATTGATCTTTTAAAAAGAGCTAAAATTGGTGATACTAATCATACTGACCTTGATAATATAACTAAAGGCCTTCCAGATCGAGACCGAAAACTGGCTAGAAAAATTGCCAAAAAATTAATTAACAAAGGAATTTTACATAGACATCCCACCAGTCATGCGTGCATTAAAGTTAGTATTAACCCTAAGCAAATAGGATTTGTAATTAATCTACCTTTAATTAGAGATGAAATGCAAGACGGATTTACTTTACAAAAATTCAAGAAATTTTTGAAGGACTAAACTTATATGAACATAACATTGGATCTCAAAAAGAGATTGATTACCTTTCATGACCTACTACCAAATAATACTATTTTATATAGAATATGTACATAGTAGGTGATGGGGTTTCTTATTTTGAATTTTTTAGAAAATTTTATTTAAATAAAAAATATATCTTTTTTTATATGATGCTCATTACTTGTTGTCGGGAGTTGAAATGGTAAATATTTCGGAAGTTTCCATTGCTTTTGATGGCAGAGAAGAAATATATGTTGTAGGTAAAGACAACGTCAAAAGCATTAAACTTGATGAAAATGCAGGTTTAATAAAAATTTGTTACGATAATATTTCTAATATGAAATTCTTATCGATTCCTATTGAATTATTAGACTCATATAATTATACCTGACATAAAAATTCATTAATAGCTTGTAAATAGCTTAAATCTCTTTTTAATTAAGTTAAATTGTAAATTAATGATTTTGTAATTAGTAACAGTTTGAAAGATCTTTTTGACAATATCTTTAAAAGTATTATTCTTTATATTACTATTATCAATTTTGTGGACTGATCCAGATGGATGATATACTTTTTAATGAAATAAAAGAAGCATTTGCTCGTAAATTTAAAAACTTTGAATTAACTAAAAAGCCACTATATTTAGAGGTTAGATTTCAAAGTGTAACTGAAGGGGACTGGTTTTATAATAATATTTGTTATCCTAAAGATTTAAAAAGGGAAGATTATCCAATAGAGTGCATATTATCAATGACACCTTTAGATGGGAAAGGAGTAATCCTAGATGCAAAATATTTCATTGCATTTAAAGTAAACAACAAGAATAAACTAATACAAATGATTTCATAACAGTATTACTATTGGTGTAAACTTCAGTTTCAAGAGTAAAATTTGGTAACATTCTTATAATCTTTATTTTACTAAAATAAGTTATAATATTCCTTAGTTAATTTTTACCTGGAAGAGAAGATCTTTCGGGTCCTTGTGCAGCTGTACAGCTGGTCAAGATCTAATAAAGTATTACTTGATGAAAATTTAGGTATATTTTTAGACAAATACTAGAAAAGTATATAAGGTAGTATCACAATACTACTATACAAGGAAGTACAACAGGAGATAAAAAAATGATAGGAAAAATAATGTTTAGCATTGAAAAGGAAAATGTGGAAATAATTGTTGAGGAGGGCATAATCAAATCTCATTCATTTCAAGAAGTAGAAAATAAAAAATATTTATACACAGACTTAACCTTTTTCAACGAGGACTACACTTTAATGACAAACAAACAATATGATGCGTTCTATGAGGAAAATGAGGAAATTATAGAATTGATTGCAGATTTAGAATCAAAATTACAAAGGTGAGAAAATGTCAACAAAACAATTAAGAAAAACAACGTTTTTAAATAAAAGTCAAGTTAAAGCAATAAATAATCACATAGAATTGTTTGAACTAGATGTAGAACCTTTAGAAGAAAGGGGAGAATATCTATTCAATTTAACAAGTAATATTAACGCAACGAATTTAATGAAAGAATTTAAAGATGTTAATTTAATTGAATTTTTTGACAGGTGCAAAGAATGATTATTCAAAATGCACAGGATGATTTAAATATAATCCTTGATGAAATTTTAAATAAAAAACGACCTTCTGAACGTAGCTTAGACCAAATAGAATATCAACAGGAACTCTTAGAAAAACAGTTAGCTAGTGCAACAATTGATGAAGCTCATGAGATTGCCAATATTCTGAAAACTATTGAACAGGTTCTCAGGATCTATCGAACTAAGAAGGATGAACTTAAATCTATTAAAGTAACTGATGAAAACAAAATTAGACTTAATAAGATCGACAAAACAGCAAATATGGCCCTGTCTAAGATTTTAGATTTTTGGGAAGATAATCACTAATTTTTCTTATTTTTATGATAATGATGTTTTCTTGAACATTTCATTGAACAGTAGATTTGAGTAGCTATTTTTGCCTCAAATGGTTCTTCACATTCAATACATATTTTTTCTACTTTGTTACGTTGATACATCATTTCTAGTTTGATTAATCATGATTAAATATTTTTTGAAAAAAAATAGTAGGACCTCACATAAGATATCCCATATCCCTCACTTTTCATAGGCCAACATGGCTAACCTTCGAGCTACTTTCCTGGCATCAATGGTACTGTTTACGTGAAATGCTCCGTTTTGAACCTGGTATCGTACAGGCTGAGATAGGCCTTTGAATGATGCAGGGCTAAAGTTGTCATCTTTTGAACGTTTTATGTAGTCTTGCGTAAATGCATAGTCTTCTGTTGGGGTGTAATAGTTCCATAAATATTTTCTTTTTGCTTTTACGTTTTGAAACCATGATTTACACACATCTACGATTGTACCAGGGCACATTAAACTGTTATGCATAAATACAACGTCATCAGTTAGTTTTACATGATTCATAAGTGAAGCGTGTGGTGTGGCCTCGTAGCTATATGCTTTATATGAAATTCCCCAAAAGTCAAGGTATTTGCCTATTTCTTGTAAAAAAGAAAGGTCTGTAACCTTATCTTTGATAAGGTCTGAGTTCATTATAACCATTCTGGGCATTTTAGGTTCTCCCATCGTCTGACATTAACCAGCTGTCATTAAAACTGATAAAGTATCCTGTACTTTGACACCAATATTCTCCAGGAACTGCTATGCTACTGTTTTTATCAATTTTTTTAGCAAAGTCTAGAACAACCCATTTTTTACCATTAACCGTTATGGTAGGGAATCCATGTTCTAACATATCTAGGCCCCTTACTAGAAGTACAATATGGCCTCCTTTCTGACATTTTAAGTGTCCGAACATTACTTCATAGCCAAGATCTATCAAAGCTTTATACATGCATTGGCATACATCAGAACAGTTAAGTCCTAAATGTTTTTTTAAGCGTTCCCATGCCACCCATTCAGGATATCTATCGTCGTCGTAAAGTAAATATCCAAAATTAGCAAGACCATTAAATAATCCCATTGCAGTTGAATAAGCAAATCCTAGATAAGATTCTACTTTTAAGTGATATGCTGATTTGTTTGTCACTGGTGTGGTGATATAAATAAAAATTGGATCTCTACCATTCTTCTTTACAAAAGCATCCCATCTACCTTCAATTTCCTCAAATTTACTACGCATTACATAATCCTGCTTTTTAGAACTCAAGAATATTTTTGTTGCTGTTTTATCAGTATCATACTGATTTTTCATGAATTTATATACCGAAGGACTTAACTTTGCTGTTAAGCCTCCTACATTCCTCTGTGCCATTATTACGCCTCCGCTAATTTATTTAAATGTTTAAATTGCAATTTTTCGACTGTTTTTAGTTATCTCATGGTTTTTTATGCCTCCATAGTGTTCACTAAATGAATTTAAAAAAGGAAATATTTTAGTAACAAATAGTATTTATAATTAAAAAACAATAGTAAATTTAGAGGATGTTCCGAGTGGTTTGCAAGTCACTCCTTAAAAAAATTATTTCATCTTATTTTAAAGGAACATCCTCACCCCCAAAAAAATTTAATAAGTGATTTATACTGGTTCAATTAACAATTGATGAGGATGTTCCAATCTCTTCGAAAGACTACTTTATAACCCCCCTAAAATGTTTATAAATTCTTCTTTTCTAGAGGAACATCCTCACAATATTCAAAAAAAGCTAATTTTTATCCAGTTCTCTTCCACATATAAACTGCTAAATATGGTGGCATGTTGTTATGTGATTCATCTGCCCCTTTATTCTGCTCAAGAATTGCATGATCGTGAGCAGGGACTTGGTGAGCATGAGCATTCACAGTATGTGCATGTGCTCCTGAAGCAGGAATAACATTGCCCCAATATCCTGCAGGATTTACACCATATCCTACATCGTCAGGACCATTAGTTCTTTTAGCACCATAAGGCATGTCATGTGTATGTGAACCATTTGAACTTGTACCTGGACTTGTATTTGCTGTGTTAGTTGCAGGTTGTGTTGCTGAATCTACATCGTGCTTATGTATAGGCATTTCATTTATACTAAGTGTATGTTCCTTTTCTCCACCAGTGTCTCCACCATGTGCACCATTTGTTGCGTCATCAGCAGCAAGTAAGAATTGATTTTTTAGTTGTTCCCATGTTCCACCGAATAATGTTGCAGGATTTGTATTATTAACACTCAAGTAAATGGATCCTACTGGGTAAGGATTAACAGTTGTTCCAGATCCTCCAATATTTACCTTGGTTTGTAAATCACTGTCTAAATCTGTTTCATGAAGTGGGAATAAGTCTCCACCTTCAAGGGCTGCACGATTAATTCCGAAATCTCCAATACCATCGAGTTTTTTTGTTTTAACTGTCAAAGTTATACTTTCAAGTATAACATCATCCCTATCAGATATCAGTTCAAAATAAAATGAATCATTAATTAAGTTACTATGCAGTAAATTAACAACTGGTTCGCTTAAATCCAAATTTTGAATTAAAATATCATCTGCAGTAACAACAGGATAATTTTTCAATACATTAACAGTCAATCCTTCCAAGGTTGTACCATCAAATTGTAACTTTTCAACTTGATCTAACATTTGTATGAAAATTTCAGATTTAATAATACAGCCCTGACCATTATTAAATTGTAATGTTCCTCCACTGTTAATTCCACTCATATTTTGAAGAGTAAATTTACAGAAACGAGCTTTTTGTTGGGCTTCAACATTACTCCAAATTTGATTAGAAAATCTGTCAGGAACTTTTATATCAATTTCACCCTCTAAAAGACCCCCCATCAAGAGGAAATTATTTATTGATTCAACAGGGAGTCCTTCACCTTTCAATACAAAAGGATCTTCATCTACATAATCATTGTTTACCATCCTAATCACATCCATTAGAGCTATTCATAATCAATTCACTAGCTTGGGCGCTTACCCCTCCAGCCATAACAAGTATTTCATAATCAGGAGACATGATCACTTCTAAATTAGTTCCATGGCTTTCAATATTGCCATCAGAGTTAATTTGAATATTCTGGATTAATTCTGTGAAATCAATGTCAACTTCACTAGAAGCCAAGATAGATTCTTTAAATTTTTCAATATCAATTGACATACTTATTTACCCCGATTGTTGACTATGACTAAGTCCATTTTCAATTATAAGAATTAATTCTTCTATAATTCCATTGCTTGGATTGTTTTGAAAATCAATATTAAAAGTTCCTTCATCATAGTTGCTGACACAGTCTAACTCATCGAATTTGTCACTGCAACGACTGAAGGCATCATATTTATCTGAAAGATAAAATCCTCCATAAAATCCATCAACAAGGATTCTTTCAAGTTCTGTCTCTTCATCCTCTGATTTATTGTAATATTCATTAATTAAATTTAAAACAAATTCAATCCCTGCAATGGTTTCTAAATTATAATAATAGCTTATTACAGCTGCTCTCCATTTATCATCACTCCAGGATGGATCTCTTTTTAACTTGAACTCCATGGCAATGATATTAAGGTAGGGTAATTTGCAGGTTACAGGATCCAAGTTTAATAACATTTCATTGATAATTTCCTGGGCATCATCAAATGCACGTCCAAAAAGATTGTATAAGAAGAAACCAGAATCAGAAGGAGGATTAACCATATTATTATCCTGGTCAAAAAAATCAACCAGTAGATCCCCATAAAATAAACTTGTATCAAGGGGATTATCTCCATAACTCATGTTGCAACACCATTAACTATTTGTAATTCACCATCTATGGTTGCATATTGTTCATTTGTTAAATCAATATCCTCAAAATTAACTAGATTAGCATATAGTACTCCTTCAGTGGATTCACATAAGTATTTAATACACATCTCTTTAAATACTCCACCTACAGTTAAATTATTAACATAACTGGTTATACGGTTCTTAATTACATTCATTACAGTGTCAGGAACATAACCATCCTTTATAACTAATGTTATGGATTTGGTTTCATCTATAACGTTAAATGAAGTAGCTTCTTGTATGATGATATTATTTCTTGTACGATACATTTTCTGTTGAAACAAATCCTCTAAATCCTGTTTAACCACATTTGGTGTAGGTTTGAAGACTAACAATTTAAGGGATTGTTCCAAATTAAGACACAAAGCATCACTAACCACTGTCTTAGCAATATTTTCAATCCATAGATCTGTACCTACACCGGGAATACTTCCACGTTCACGTAATGAATCCTCACTTTCAGCATCTTTCCCATCTGTTACATCATCCTCATTAGTAACAGTTAATTCCAGATTTAACTCTGAAAATACATTGATAATAGTTCCTGCTTTAACATTACCAACTAACCCAGATTCAGAACATTGAATCTGACTGTAAACACTTGTTTCTCCTGCTGGAATTATAGTATCATTTATAAATGAATATAAAATAGCTTCATCAGTTCCAACCTCTGTTCCTGCATCAATTTTAACATCAAAAGATAATGCCTCCGGAATAGTTATTTTTTCCATGGTTGTAGCATAAGTCCCATCAATTCGGAATACTCCATTTCTAGCACATAATCGTTCTAAGAAATTCCCTTTGGAACTGTTAATAAATGCTAATCTTATCAATTCATCTGCAAATGATTTAAGGTCAAATTTAGATGTTGCAGCATAACAGAGTAAGAAATAATTCATTGCTCCTTCTGTAAAATCAGTAACAGTGTTTAAACCATCATATTCCTGACTTACAATCCATTCTTTTATGGCATCCATCTCTTCAGATAAAAGGTTTTCAGCACCATTAATGTCTGTAAAGCTTTGTTCTTCAATCGGCATCTTCAACATTCACCTCTTCAGTGTATTCGGTATCATCATCAATCAACCTGAAAGTATATTTAAATCCATGTCCTCCAATATATTCTACATCACAACTAGCAACCCTAGATTCTTTTAAAACATTCATCTGGATTTCCGTTTTAATCCATTCAATAGAATTATCGGTTAAACCTTCTTTGAACATATCACGTAATGTTGTTCCGTAGTCATCACAATATTCAATATACACATCAAGCTCAGTAGCTAATCGGTTTTTTATTGCTTGTTTAACATTATCAGTACCAGAAACAAGAGCCACCTGCCCTTTACTATCTAGTTTTCCTGTACTATCAAAATCAGTTCCATAGTCCATTGTTTAAACCCCATTAACTTGTTGTTATTACCCTCTCTGATCCTGCAAACCATCTGCTACCTGCATGAGTACAATCATATTTTTTCCCATTGTATTTGTTGTACAAATGACCAGCACTATTGTGAATAACTTTAACTCCGGCTATACCTGCACCTTTACACATCACATAAAAAGCCCATGCAAAAAATACACAGTTTCCACTCTTTATATTCCATCGTTTAGATAATACGGAAGTATTTAATTTATTTATGGTTCCTCCAGGCCAGTCCCAATAATAACTATAATGAAAACCTCCAGTACCGTGACATTCAAGATACTTATAGATTGCATTAATGCTTGAAGAGTCCGTACTCTTTTTTAAGCTGTTCCCAATTGCCATTATCTTTTTTTCAATATCACTTCCGGCTGTGTAATTTACAGCTGTATTTGAATTAGAAGTAGTACTGGTTTTAGTTGTACTAGAAGGAGGTGTATATTCCTCTCCAGGAGGTTCTAATGTATCATTTACCTTCATTGTTATAAGGTCCTGAGTTATTTCCACACTTTCAACAAAAACAATCGTGCTTTTAGAAACCAGAGGTTTACTTAATTGATGACAATATCCGTCCTTAATATGGGGTAATGGAGGAATTTTAAGAGTCATATCTTTTTTAGGAGCCTTAGCAGTATCATATTCTGTCTGAAGAGTTTTCAATGCTTTTTTTTCCTTATCTTTTAAATTAGATAATGTACTAGATGTTGTAGATTTAGAAGAACTAGAACCGGCTTCTAAATGTTTAGTCGAACCATTTAATTTCACATATCCTTGAACACCATCAATGTCAGTGTCACAAGCAGTACAATTTATTTCCCCTTCAACTGCTGTTTTTCTTCCTTTTGCACCAATTGCCCTTAGTACTCCTTCTTTATGACAGTTTGGACATTTATTTTTCCATACTTTTTTATAGAGTTTATATGCCAAACTTTTAGGATATTGTCTTGAAGGATACATGGTTACAGTGAGTGTGGTTTTATCATATACCCAGTTTACTCCAGTTAAAACCCTATATCCTTTATATGATACTATACTTGCCATGAGATGCTCTCCTTACAAGTTAATTTAAAAATAAAATGAAATCAAAAAAAATAGAATTAAAAATTTAAGAAACAACCATATCAACTAATTTATAAAGTTTAATTGTACCTGAAAAAGTTGTATTATTGTTTGTACTTATATCTATACGAGTAACATTATCAGCAGTATTAGCCCAAAATTCTATTTCATCAGCAGATATAAAATAATTAGCTGTTTTTCCTATCCATTTGGACTTGAATAACCTTTTTTTTCCAGATTTGGCATAAAATACAGCAGTATCAACAATTGCTCTTATAGATTCTGAGTTGTGGGTTCGACATAATTGAAGTACAGTTTGATTTATATATCCACGTCCAGCGTTATCATAAAAACAGTATTCTAATCCTCCCATATTAGAATTTGATGAATTTGGAACTAACATTAATTGAGTATCTCCAGACAAATACTGCAAATTCACATCTGCAAAAATAACATATATTTCATCAGTGTCCCCATCTAAATTAGAAAAAGAAGCTGTAGCAACATTATTAAGAGTTTTCTTTTCAATCAATTTTTTAATCTGATATGTTCCACTTGTAAATCCTGGACCTTGGGGACCTGTTGCACCAGTTGCCCCATCATTACCTTTTTCTCCTTTAAAATCTGCGGTATGTGCTGCAAGATAATTATTTACGGCAGTAGTTATTATTGAGGTAAAATTAGATAGATGATTTGAAATCCAATTAGTAACTCCGGTATTAATCTGTTCCTGGGTAACATCAACGTCTTCACCCTCATCCTCATCAGATGTATCAGGTATGGCATATTGAACATCAACCATTTCTTCTTTCACAATATTTTGAGGATCCAATGTTCGACTATAAATGGGTTGGAAGAACATGTCTAACCCTGAATAATCAAAATTATACCAGGTCTTCTGTTTATAATATTGAACACTCTGAAATGATTTACCATTGAATGTGTACTGAATTATTCGAGCACTAACACCATTTCCAGTGAGTTTAGTAAAAATTAGTTGGCTTAACTCTTCAACAGTAGTATCATCACTTGAATAAACCTGTAATGATTCATTTATACTATTGACAATTTGGTCTATTTCTTCATTAGGAGCTATCCTCATCAAATACCTCCTGAATTCTTATGTCTCCCCAAATTGCTTGTAGGGTTTTGCTGTTAGCTTGATAAAGAACTTTACCTGTACTATCAACTAATTCATATCCTGTTCTTACATCGTTATAGTCCAGGCTTGTACTGTAATCAAGTGCTGAAGTAAATATGTAACCTGCCATTGTTTGTGGATATGGTTTAAACGTTAATGTTGCATTGTAATCTACATTAAAAAAGATAAGATTATGTGCTTGTTTATATTCAAGCCATATCAACTGATTTATAATACTCAAAATAGTTGTATTTTTAAATGCTAACCGAATATATTTCTTTTTTGTATTTCCGATCTTCCATTTAAGAACACTAGTCTTCTTTGAAAGTAATTTAAGAAGACTACTAGCACTAATATTTCTTTTATCAATCGTAACTTCTTTTAAAAGATAATGTTTGTAGTCAAGGGCTTCATAACTATAGAAATCATTTTTTTTATCAGTTCGCTTTATAACCTGTCCTCCAAAGATTGCTTCATTATCAACAACCAATTTCAGATGATCCCCTGCTATAAATGAACTAGGACTTTTATATGTTAATAGACCTGCTTTATTAGGTTCGCTTTTATATTTCCAATCTGAAAAAATAGGGGCAGATGTGAAATTATTATTTTTAGCTTTGTTATAATACAAATTGACAGTCAAAGATTAACACGGCCCCTTATAATTTGTTAGAATACGCTTGTAAAATTGTCTTACGATATGCAGCATTATATGTACTTTTATTCACATATCTAGTGAGTAATGCCATTTTAGTGGCTTTATCTACTTTACCAGTAACTTTAACCTTATAATGAGCCTGCCATCTTTTAGTTTCTTTCAGAGTGTACTTACAAAATTGACCATCAACAGAATATCCTAAATAATAACCATCAGTCTTTAATTGCTTTTGCCATGCTTTAACACATGCAACATTCTTTTTACTACAATTATACACAGGCTTACAATCCAATAACATTTTAAGAGTTGCCATAAGAGAACTAGCAGGTGTATTTTTTGTTGTTGTTGCAGCTTTTTTATAATTAAATGTATTAAATTTTTTAATAACAGCCTTAAAATTATCACTTTCAACAATAACCCATTTATACTCCCTATAAGACTCAGTTGGAAATGATATACTAAATTCCTGAACCATTCCCATGAAAGAAGTTCCATTAAATCTTATTTTCACAGGTGTTTTCTTAGCTTTAGCAACAACACTCTTTAAAACATTTTCATAACCTGATTCAGCTATGGCATCAGGAAGAACTGTTTTAAAAGATAAATTTTCACTTAACTCATTCAAATATTTAGTATAACTCTTACCTGACGTTAATTCAGCTGTTACCTGATTAATAGTACTGTCCCTATCTACACCAGTGTTATAAGGTATGAAATCTCCAAGCAGTGGGAAGCCATCAATGTATACTTCATGTCCTGGATTATTTGATTCAAGCTTCATAGTTTCAGGTCCTCATATCATCTTGCTCATTGCCTTTCTTGATTAACTCCAATAAATAATCAATTACACTTTGTTCAGTTACTAAGCCATTCAGATTAATCTCATAATAATTCTGATTAGGATAATCAATTTTCTGAACGATATCAGTAGTTAGTCCACCTGCAGCTGAACCTCCTGATGCACTTCCACCAGCTCCACCAGCTCCACCATTGGTTATAGCATTCCATATATCCTGAGCAGTTTTAACCCCTGACTGCATAGCAGAAATAATCGGAGCAATATATGTGTTATAAGCACTTGTTACACTAGTTGCAAAACTATTCCAGGCTGCTTTTAATCCATCAATAAATCCCCTGACCTGGGCAGCTCCACTTTGGAACCATCTGACAACAGTACCAAAATTACTGTAAATCAATTGTAGTACACTAATAACTGCCCTGAGTGGTACAAGAACAGGTGCAAGGGCAACTGTTACCAAAGGCCACATTGATTGTATAAATGCAATTAGAGATGCAATACTGTTCCCTAACCAACCAAACAACATTATAATACTATTTACAATATCAAATCCTCCAGTTTGTGGAGGAAAAATAGCATTCCATAACTGAGTAATAACTGAAAAGATAGGTTGTAAGAAATCTAATACTCCTTGCCATGCTGCTTTAAGCCATTCAATCACAGCTTGAACCTGAGCATTATTAATAAATGCTTCCCAAAGTCTCATTACTCCGGCCTGGATGGCTTGCATCATTGAAGGAATATCTTTCCACCATCCAAAATATTGACCAACCAGATAAACTACAGCAGCAATTGCTAAAGCAGCTGCAATAAACGGAAGTAATGGAGCAATAGCTGCCCATATAGCTGCAGCAGCACTCCAAAATGCTGCACTAACTCCTGCCATTCCCATGGTAGTGGGAACTGCTGCACCTGCAACACCTAACATTGATGGGATCATATTTAAGAATCCAATTAGTGCAGCCGATGCTGCAGGAATCACAGTGGTCCAAAGTACAGTTCCAATTGCAAGTAAAGCAACTGCAAGAATCCCTGCACCTATGGCAGTTTTAGCCCAGTCTGGTAAACTATTGATAACTCCTGCCAATCCTGTTAAAGCACTAATTGCTATACCAATAGCCGGTATAAGAATTGGAAGAACCATTTGACCAAAAGCAGTTCCAAGTGCACCTATTTTTTGGTCAAATTTATCTTTCAATACATCATAACTTTCTTTTAATCCTTCATTAGCTTCTTCTGCTTTACCTGCATCAATAGCATATTTTGATAAAAAGCTTGCACGTTCATCTGGAGTCATAGTTGCAAATAGATCTGTCATCTGATCCTTGGTCATACCGGCCCTTGCAGCCATCTGATCTAATGATACCCCATTACTTGCATAGGCTTTTTCAGCCATTTTTCCACTTGTAATGCTTTTGGTAAACATAGAAGCAAGGGTTTCTGTTGCATCATTTCCACCAGTTTTTAAGTATGATAGTTGAGCGGCTGTTTGTATAACTCCATCTGCAAGTTTAACATTAGAAACTCCCGCCATCCCCATAGCATTGTCAAGACCTCTTATACTTCCTTTAGCCACACCAGTTTCATTATTTAATGTACCAATATCAGCAGTAGCTGCAGAAATTCCAGAGGGATCTAAATCAAAGTTAATTCGCATAGCATCCATTTCATCATTAACAGAAGCTGCACTACCTGCAATAGAATCTATACCTGCAACTACACCCCCGACAGCTATGGCTCCAGCAATTAATCCAAGTACGCTAGTTAAATCACTTACAGATGATGTGGCATCATTTGCACTATTTCCAACTTGATTAATATCATTTGAGGCCTCACTTGCTCCCCCCCCATCTACACCGTCAAGACTTTCATCCAATTCGTCAACATTTTCTTTAGCATCATCAGCACTTTGATTTAAGTCATCAAGTCCAGAAGGATCAACTTCTAAATCAACAGATTTATCTTCTAACTCTGTTAAGTCTCCATTGAGTTGATCGAGTGATTCTCGGTCTACAATAGTGTTAATATTGACATCTATATTTTGATCATCAGCCATAAGTGATGCTCCTATTTTTTTAGAAAAATTTAATAAAATGGTCAGTAATAATAAGAATAGAAATATTTGGACGGAGTTAAATGGATAAAAAAACGAAAAGAAATCTAACGATAAGCGTTATTGTTTTAGTGGTATTTTTTATAGGTATTGTAGTGTTAGCTCAATATGGGATTGGTCAATCAAAGAATAGTTCAAATATAAGTATCAATGAAGTTGCAGGTGTGAATAATGTTGAATTATCTAACACAGATTTTACAGCCGTGAATATTAGTAAAAATAATACAATGATAGGAATAAGTGAATCTAATAAAGGTTATGATAAGTATCACGATAACTCAAAAGATGTTTATGTGTACCACATTCCTTCAAATACAACAATAGAAATGCTTTCTGAAACAAAGACAATTGATGGATATAAAAAATTATTAAATAACTCTAATTACACTGAACTTAAAGTTGGGAATATTACAGGATTAACAACTAACACAATTAGTAAAACAGGTATTAAACAAGGAAACGTGGATCTATACGATACTTTTTACTTTGTAATTAACAACACCACATACACTATTTACTACCAAAATACAACTGCATTGGAAGCTTTTTTAACTGCTTGGTTAAAAGCATCAGGATATCCAGTACAAAATATTGAAAATTTATCTGCAAGTACCACAACACAAAATACACAATCAAAAGAGAGTAGCACAAGTACTAATACAAAATATTTAAAAGAAGGAGAGGAAGCCCCATATCATGAAGGATGGACTAAAGATGACTACATAGCTCATGGATATAAATTTAGCAATCCTAATGGCATTGGATGACTCCTTCTATTTTTATTTTACTCCAGCCATTTTACTTTTATATCTGATAACTTCCTCACTAATTACAGATAACGCAACTTGAGCAAAAGGAGAACATTCTTCATACTCTGTTTTAGTAACAGTTAAAACACCACTACAAAATAATCGAGTAATAGATGCTAGTTCGCCTCTTTCAAAGTCTAGTTGCTGTTTTAAAACCCCAAGTCTTTCGGGTCAAATTTAAATCCTGACTCTACGATTATTTGACCAAATAGAAGTACTTGCCAAGCATCAGGGATACCTTTATTTAATTCTTCTAAAGTCCAGAAATCACCATTCTCACCTTTTTCTTTATTCCACAAACTATGAGTCAAGATATAGTTCATGAATTTTTCTTCATCTTGTGTTGCTTGCCCTTTAATGAAATGTTTTTTCCTTATAGGCTTAAATGAGAACTGTACAGTTTTATCTGCAACTTTAACAATACTATCCCTTACCGAGTCATCTTGGAATAGTTTACCTGCGTTCTGTTCTGCGAGTTCATTTAATGTAATGGGTTTGTTTTCAATTTCTTCTGTAATATTAATCACCTTCTAAAAATTAATAAAAAGGAACCTATTTACAGGTCCTTTGTTCCATCATAACCATCTACAGTCTTTATAATTTCACTTACCTTGATAGTTGCTTTACGTTTCATTTTGTCAGTAGGACTCCAGCTGTCATCAGCAAGGAAAGTTCCATTACGCATCAACCATTCTTCAGTAACAGTTTCATTATTTGCTGTATTGGCCTCACCTTTGAACTTAGCCTCATAAAATCCTCTACGTCCCTGTGTAATAACTCTATGCTGTTGTTTAGCATGTTCAGCATCATCTGGTAATTCAATTCCTTCTATTTTAATCTCTGCACCTGTAGCAGCGTTACCTACCTGAACAGTTCCTGTACTTGTAGATAATGTATCTGTGTCATCCTGATTACTTGGTTCAAAACTAGTTAAAAATTTAAATTCAACATAGTCTTTGTCAGTTTCTTTCAATTTAATTAATAGTGTTGGATTTATAAAATCAAATACTGCCATAACCTTACACCTCCTAGTCTACGATTAATACGCCTGCAACTTCAATATCAGTTATGATGTTATTCTGCTGTTCCTGTATAGGTACTAAAATTGTTGCTGTACCTGTTTTATCCACAGTCCAGTCTAGTCCAGTTATATAACCTGCAATCATGTATTTATCACGTATTGCCCTGGCTATGCTTCCAAAGTTATCGTATGTTAATGTGTCGTTATCGTCACCCATGGCATTTAGAAGTGCAATCCTGAATTCATTTATTATTAGTGCATGAACTCGTTCTATTTTGAGGTCAAGTGTGTTATTGATTTTTTCATTCACAGTAGATGTTCCACTGTTATAGATCTGTACAACTTTATGGATCTTATCACGATAGTTAGTTGCAAGTGCTCCAGTGTTATTAATCAAGTCAAAATCAGCTGTACTGTATGCTTCTTTTGTAATCAGTCCTTCTACACCATCAAGAATATAATGGGTTAAACTAATATTTTCAGCGAGTGAAGCTGTGAGTCCTGCAAGATAAACTGTAGTTTCAGCTAAACTAAAATTGTCCTCTTCTTCAACTAATTTTAAGGCCGTGGTTATTTTCTCCCAGAACCCTCCATCCTTGTAATAGGTATCAAGCAATGTTAACATCTTGGTTGATGTTATTGTTGTACCTGCAAAATCAGTTGTACTGGTTGCTGTTGGCGTAACTGGACTTATTAGTCCAAATGCATTCATCTTGGCACGTTGTTCATCATAGAATGCTTTGTAAATTGGATGTTGTGTTACAGATAATTCATTAGGTATAACTAGGAATGATATTCCTACTTCATCTAACTCTTCAAGTATTGCAGCCAGTTTTACATTTGTTAAAGTGTAATCATAGACAGGATCTCCTGATGTTGCTGTATTAGTTGTTAAATTGCATAGTACAATCTCATCTATGTCTGGGAAATACTTGTACAATAATTGTAAATAAGCATATCCTACTGCCTCACTAACAGATGTTTTCTCACCTTCAACTGCTTCAGCTAACGTGTTATAAGATTTAAACACAAAGCTTGCATCTTTAAATGGTGCTACTAAGGCAATGATGTTCCTATAATTGTTATTCACTGCCCTATATGGTTTTTCAATAAAATTTAGTTTTACTTCTCCTCTCATGTTGGATCAGCTCCTAACTCTTTAAATTCTTCCAAAGCCTTTTTTAAGTCATTACCCTTCAGTTTTGGATTATAATATTTTGATGCTTTAAATCCTGAAACCAGATAACGATTTTCATTATCTAAATTAAATTCAGGTTCTTTTTTAGCATTCTTTGGTTCTTTAGTTACCATTTTTAATTCTCCGTTCCCTTTGTAAGTTCAACATCCTCAAAAACAAGTTTTAAAACACGTTCATCATAATTAACATCTTCCCAACTGTACATCTCATTAAATAGGAAAGTTATGGAACGATATTTAATATCTAAACTGTCAGTATACACAATCTGAGATTCAGTCCATTTAAATCCCCTTTTAGCTAAATCAGATTTTTTGGTTTCTTTGATTAGTTCCCTTGTTGCTAGGTCGATTCCTATCTTTGCTAGTTTATAGTCAGTCTGTTTACTTGTTATCAGAACAATAACACTTGCTACATATTTATCTCCATGACTTGTTTGTTCATCTAAGACATTTCGAGCATTACCTATGAATATCCCATATTGTCCATTTTCGATTTGACTTTCTGATGGAAAACTAAGGAAAAATTTTGATAAAATTGGATTTGAATCTTTAACTTCTTTTAAATGTTCAAAAAGTAAAATGTCAGAACTAAACAGATCATCCATACTTAAGTCAAGAGTCATCCCCACACCTCCTTCCATAAATCGTTTATTTCATCTTTAACGACTTCACGTCCTGGAGCTGCAAATGGGTGTGGTGGTAGTTTACGTCCTGGATTATTTCCAAGTTCCTCTGTAACCATGTAAGGAAATCCGTTGTTCTCTGCACTGTTATCTACAATCCATGAGTTATCCCCATCATCTTTAGCATAAAAAGAGTTACCACCAACACCAGTTTCATAAGGGTGTTTGTGGTAGTTAAATTCCATTTGCTCAAAACTTAATAGTTCTACTGCAATTCTTTGTGATAGGTTTCCGCAGGCCGTATTAAGTCTAGATGTCAGATCTTCTACTACATTGTCTAATGTGGGAAATATCCCTTTTAGGTTGTCAAGTTCACTGGTATCACTTTTAACAGTTATTCGGGTGGTTATATCACTTTCAGTCATCAGCCTCAACTTGTTTTAATTTTGAATCTGCCTTTAAGACTTTTTTATACCATGAATCAAAACTTTCTTCCAGGTGATCTTCATTGTAGTCTTCAGACTTTTTGAAAGCAAATAGTTCAAACTCATTAGCATCTTCGACATGATAAGTAAGATTCTCATGAACCTCTTCAAGTTCCTTAACTGAATCAACAATCTTTTCAGCAGTGTTAGAATGAATACCTATTTTAGTCAAGTCTTCAACTGTAATTTCTTTAAGAGATTCAACAGTTTGATACCCATGTTTTTCAAGTTTTTCTGCAGTGGATTTACCCACTCCAGTTATATCAGATAATTTCAAAAATAACAACTCCCTTTCAGCTTAAACCTTGCAACTTACTAGTACGTAAATTATCTAAGATATTACGGCCACTCCAGTACAATTCTTTACCCTTATTATCTATCGAAGTTCCTTCTTGACCTGGAGATTCTACTTTACTATTATATTTCCTCCAGAGATCACTGGCTGTCCAAAATATAACTGCTTCGACAAAATCATTAATTAATTTTGTATGAAAAACAGTAGGATTGTTTCTGATGTGGAGTCTGGCTTTAGAATTTGCAGATCTCCAAACATCATCAACTTCCTCAAGAGTAATGATTTTAGTGGAATCTGGAAGAGGTTCATCTGGATCCTCTTCAGAGTTCTTTAATACCCATCCTGGAATTTTATTTAGTACCTTTTCTGCAGTTTTAACAGTTATCAAGCTGCATCAACCCATTTATGTTGATGGTACTAACTGTACATCAAATGAGTCAGCTCCACCTGCAGTGTAATTGTGGGTGTATGTGGTGTAACCTGTTTTAGCAATAGATATTGAATAGTCTATTTCACTGTTCACATTGATAGATGCACGGCCGTTATTATCTGTAACAGCTGTTTTAGTAATAGGTACGCTATTTATTGTTTGAGTTACTGTAATTGTAGCTCCTGCTATGAGTGCGTGACTAACACTGTTAGTTAAGTTGAATATAACAGATTGGAGTGTATCTGTAGAGGCTATGTTCCCGATTTTAGCGTTACGTTTAGGTTGAAGGTTTCCCATTCTTAGGAATGTACCTGTTAATTCTTTATCACTGAAATCTGATACTCCAAGGACTCTACTAATTGAATCTTGTAATACATTCACTTCAACTGCAGTACTGTCAATTATGAATATTGCATCGGACAATGCTGAAGGTGCTTTAAGAAATCTGTTATTAATGTTAGGATCAACTATGAGAGGTACAAGCCCACTAGCAGTCATTACCTGTGTACTCCATTTACCAAGGATAACATCAGCACTGTTAGGATAAACCTTCTTATTTTGTGGATCATCACTCATTATTAGCTGTTCAACAGCTCCACCAGTTGCGATAATTCCATCAACACGTCCACCATTATTCATTACTTGACGTACTCCCCTAGCTAAGAGTTCCATTGTTACCGGTTCGGCTTCAGCATTGATCAGGTTTTTAGTAGTTTCACCTATTCCATCAAATTTGTTAGGTATGCTTTTGTTAAACATTCCTTCGTCAACTGCAGTGTAGTTATCAAGAGTTGCCTGTTCTCTTAATACCTGCATTGGATCATATCCAGGATTTCCATTCTGGAACATGTCTGTTACAGATATTCTCCTTGCTACAACAGTTGTACTGTATTTTGGTGCTGTAAACTCTACTGAAGTGTTTATTATATCTGATGCTGTTTCATTATCACTAAATTTAGATCTGGCTTCCTCTGGAACAACTATATTTCTAAATGCTCCTTCTGCTGAATCTGTTGGTATTACTCTTCCTTTGGTTTTAAGGAAATCAAAGAAAGGACTTTGGAGTAATAGATTTGTATAAGTATTGTCACTGATATCAACTTCAATGAAGTCTTCACTGTCTGCAACACTTGCATCATTCTGTAAGTTTGAGAATAACTCTGTTGCCTCTTGTTCTGTTAAAAACTTTGGAGTTTCGTTTACTTTCACTACCATTTTATCATATCCTCCTCATTCTCGGTTAAAAATTCCCTTTCTTTCCTTATTTTTATTTAAATTTTTTATGAATGCCTTATTTTTGACAGTAGGCTGTTTTTTAGCCTTTTCAACTGTTTCTTCAAGTTTATCAACACGTTCCCCTATTTCAGTAACGCTATTCAATATCTTGTCAAGTTTATCCTCTTTTGGATCCTCTTTCTTTGGATCTGATTTAGGATCATTGTTCTGTACTCCAGAATCTCCATCACCAGAGGATCCATCACCTGATCCATCTCCATCTTTTCCAAGAACTTCACTGATTGAATCCTGAACAGAGCTTAAATCTGTGCTTAACTGAGTAATGTCATCAGATACTGCTTGGAATAGCTCTGTAATTTGTTCTTGGAATTTTGATATCTGGTCTGCAGTGATTTCATTAACAATGTTCACTACATCTTCAGCATTTTCAATAGTGTATTCCTTCTGTTTTACGTCTTCTTTTTTATTAAATATCTTTAATGCGTCTTTTAATTTCATGGCTTCATCTCCATTATTTAATTTATATTCTTCGTAGTCATAAGCTTCAATTGGCATATAATTACATGGATAATCAACAAAACTAAGAAATGTTTGAATAATACATTCCTTTTCAGGAACATCCTCATACAGAAACGTATTTGTTCCAGATGGAAGATCCCCATTACATTTACAATAATTTTTAGTTGTGTCTATCGAGAAATCATTACTAACACCCCTGACTGTTCCATTAGTAATTTTATTGTTTAAAAAAGAGTTTTCACTAAAAATAATCTTAATCCAACTACCAACAGGGACTTTAGTATCGTTAATTGTTTCTTCGGTTTTGGATTGGTAGTTCTGAACAGTATGAATCTGGTCTAACCGTTTATTGTTATGATTAAAATCAAAATAGCAATTATTAGCCTCTGTACTTAATAAAGTGGCAATTTCCTCACTCGTATATACTTGGTCTCTGCAATCTGGATATTGTTCTTCATCTGTACTACACGGCAATACACAGGTTTTAATGAATAGGCCCTGTTCTTTGTTTTCCTTAAATAATTTGAAATCGTTAGGTTGATTGTTATTTATTTTCTTATTCAACCATTCCTTAGCAGTCTGATTTGAGAATTTCTTTCTATCAAAAAGATATACATACGGAACACTTCTACCATTGCCTTTAAGTAATCCCATTTTAGCTGTTATTCCTGCACCAAAATTAGTAGTTCCTACAATGTTTGTTTTACCTTTATTGTTCTGTCTAAATTCTGATTTTGAGTAGTTAGGTGTGTGGAGTTTGATATATTCCTTTGAACAGGAATTAAAGAGTTTAAATGTCATAAGTATATCACCTCACATTGGCAATTGCAGACATTAGAACAGTTATTAGTGTCGTTGTTAAAGTCTCCAGGGAAAAGTAGTTCATCAGTGTCTCCATTGATTTCATTAGTTACTGTGAATGTGTCTTTAAGTTCTACAGTCTGTCCATCCATTTCACTATGTCTTGTGTTCTCAAGGCCACTCCAAACCCATGCCTTCTGTGTCTTAGTAGGATCTGTTCCATTTTCAATTGCTTCATCATGGTTTAATTCATATTTATCCTGCAGGGCTCGGTTATCGATGTATTTAGTCATACCTTGATTCATCCGGTCAAGTTCTTTGTAGCTGTAAGTGTGGCCTTTCCAGTTTTCTCCACGTTCCATACATTTCTCTACAATTTTAAGTCGATCAGCTTTAGGAAATTCTGTAGCCATCCGTTCATATTTGGATATATTCACATCTGTGTCTTGTAGGACTTTCTGGACTGCTTCAATATTCTTACCGATTCTATCAGAGTATTGTACACCTAACATATCGGTAATCTGTTTAGCTTGACCTTCAAGCCAAATTTTATTAGTAGCAGTGGATGGAATCATAGGACTTTTAAGGATAGCTTGATAGCTCTTCAAAACAGCAGGTTCAAAAAGTGTTTCAACATTTGTCTTAACTGTATCAAGGTTAATATCGGCCTGTTTGGTTACTACGCCGTCAATAATCTTTTTGTTATACTTGAGTAGTTTGTCAGTGATTGGTTTCCAGGTGTTTTGGATCCTGATCCTATTTTGGAGAATAGCATTTCTGATGATCCTATCCGTTATTGTTTCCAAGCAGACCACCCATTGCACTACCTAAATCTAAACCAGAATCAGAAGTTGAATTATCAGTTGTTAAGTCAGATAAGAGTTTACCATTGAAGAAATATTCTTTACTATACCAATCGTTAAGATTATCAGTTTCAACCCATTCATAGATACTGTTGAGTTGTTTAACATAGTTTTCATGAGTTAAACCACCATTCTTGAAAAGATCCATTGCAAGTTGTGCCCTGGCAATCTTGAATTCTTCAAACTCCGGAACATCGATACTGACATCCAAAGTTTCATCATAAATAAAAAATAGGTAATCATTAAGTAGCTGTTCAAAGTCCTGTTGAGCAGAATTCAAACTATTTAAATAGATAGTCCAGATAGCAACTGTTTTCTGACTGTTCATAGATTCTTTAATACTTGAATCCATTAATCGTTCCTGTGGAATCTTAGCCCTACGATAAACCTCTGTTTTATAGCTCTCTAATTTTTTAATAACGTAATCTTGGTTGTTATTAGTTAAATTGACATAACCCATTTCCATGGGATCATCTGTTTCTTCATAGAAGAATGCATTTCCAAATCCTGCTTTTCCTAGTTCCGTTTTTAATGTTTCAACATTAGCCGGTAACACAGGACTTGTTACTGGATCCTCATCATCTTCAGGTAAGTTATCTGGATCAAATTCAACATCCTTAAAAGGAGGATTAACGTTCAGTGATTGTACACCTGACTTATTAATATAAACAATACCGGATAATTGGTTTCCACTGTTAAATGTCTTAGTATCTAACTCTTTAACAGATATTTGGCTTAATATGTCCTGTACTAACTGAAGATAAAATGGCTTGTCATAAAAGTCATCGAACTGTCCTCCACCATACCAGAACATGTATCCTATTTCAAACTTCTTATATTCAGTATAAAAGTTTTCAGGATAGAAGAATGAGAATAACCTGTTATAGCCAACTACTTTATTATTATAGTCCTTTACTTCTACAAGTGGATATTCAGTTCCTTCTTTATCTTTAATTAAAATAATTTCTAACAGCCTTTGAGGTACATGATCTATTTCAACAGTGTTCTCATCAACAACAAGGATCTCACCCGCACCTGCACCATAAAGAGTATGATCGGCAATAAGTAAAGCTAAATCCTTTTTATTATCATTCAATATCTTTTCATAAAACTCAACGATATCATGTGAAAGTTCTGATTCAATGTGAATATAATTAGTCTTTACAATATCTTCTTGTTTAATATCTACAACATTAGCCAATGCCTCATTGTTATCATAGTATAGTTCAGCTTGTGCAGATTTTATAGGTCGTTTAACATAACTTCCTTCCTTTTTGTAGTTAAGTTGTTTTTTCACGTCAGTTGCTAATTCAGTGTTAATTTGTTGAACAGCATTACTAATAATGAAGTTTCCAGCGTTCCCTACATATTTAACCATAGATAATCATCCTTTTATTTTTACTTTTCTGAGATAGTTAAAGCCCTGGCTAAGAGTATCCAATATGTTAGGTGATATTTTCATCACAGGTGCTAACCTGTGTACCTCACCTTTGAATAAATCAAAATAAGTTTCCTCGTAACGAGATTCCTCATAAACCTTCTTAGTTAAAAATTCATTAATTGTAACAAGTCCCTGCTTCATCTCTCTGATTAAAGGTCGTGCTCTGTTAAATTTATTACCTATTGGTTTTATAGGGTACACTTTAATACCCATTTGATTAAAGAACTGTTTCCAATACTTTTCAGTATCAATCCATGAGCCAGGTTCTATTTCAAGTAGAACCGCTGAAGGATAAACTCCTCGGTTATGGTCTTCAAGAACATGATTTTCAATTAATGCTTCTGTATTGGTTCCAACAGTTTGACTGATATTATCAATTTGGATCCTATTGGTTTGTAGGTCCAGTGTTAATGTAGAAACAGCAAATTTATCTTTTCCACGTCCTGCAAGGTCAATACTCAAAATAGAAGCAGAACGATTTAATATGTTTGATGCTAAATAATTTTTAAGTAGTGATATGTCAATTAAACTACCTTTAGTGTAAGTATAATGCCAGTTTCCATGTTGCTGACTCTGTTTATCAATTTCATCTAAATCCTCAAAACTAGCCTCATATTCAATTTGATTAATGTAAGGATTTGTTTTCCATCCCATTGGAACATAGACATATTTCCCATCAACATATTCATTTAAAAACCTTTTACTGCTTTCATTTAATTCAAATGTTTTAGGGTCATATTCAGGGTTTCCAAAGTTCACAATAGCCTTTGGGAATCGTGAGTCTATATCTTGTCTAAGACTTCGACCCTGGAAAGTTAATATCTGTCTCTCAATTTCAGGTGCTTCATCATTACAAATCTGTTGATAAGTTTTAGAACGTGTCTTTTCTTTCTTCTTAATATGGTCAAAGGCTCTGAAATCAAGTAATCCTCCTTCTTTACTCTTGATGCTTGGAGGATGTTGTTTAATTCTTAATCTATCTTTTTTATCTAGTTCTTCATTCCATAATCCTATATAACCAAATATACTGTCAACACTTTCAGACGTCAAATCATCATAATTTTTTCGAGTATCCAATCCTTTAAATCCTTTAATATGTATAAATCTTAAAGATATTACAGCACCTATTAAGGTTTTACCTCCATAGGCTTCTCCACCTATAAGTATACGATGATAATCATTAGGGATAGGACGATTTAAATAAATAAGAGATTTTAATTGTAGAGGATAACCCAATACCCCTTTTTTAATCCTATCAGGAATATATGGATTTTGAACTAATGTCAGGTCCAGCATATCCCGATCATATGGAGTTATAGATCCCAGATTTAGATCTGCCAATGTAAAGGCCCCATTATCCAAGATTTATTTTTCTTCGTGTACCCCTAGCAATACCTGCAGGTTTAGCCACTACAGGTTCAACCTTTTCAGAGTTACCTTCATCAGATTCCAAGTTCTCCAGGGCACTATCCATAATACCATCAAACTCATCTTTATACTTCTGAACAGAACCTTCAATCTTAGCAATATCAGAAGGTTCACCAGCAGCAGTCTTCGCAACCTTTTGAGATGACTCAAGAGCTTTACCCAAATTCATTAAACGATAAGCAGCATTGGAAGGATAACCATAAACGGCCTCACCAGTCTTGTTATCCGTATATAAATAAACATCTTCATTGATAATCTTTTCAAGTTCTAAATCCACACCACGCCTTAATCTATTAGCAGATTTATTATGTTTAAAATCATCAACAACAAGTTCTTCAATTTCAGCTGCACTAATATCTTCACTTTTCTTTTTTTGAGCAGTTTTTCGTGCTACCTTAACTTTCTGATCTTCTCGTTTTTGTTTCCAATTCCAACTTGGAGCAATTTTCTTTAATGAGTTGTAGCTTACATTGTACCATGTTGCAGAACTTTTTAATGTTGGATATTCTTTTTTTCCGTCTTCATCACGATATCCATGGATCATTTCTAATTCTATGGTGTCTTCGAGTTCTGGAGTTAGTGTATTATATGTTGTCATTTCTATGCACTTCTGAACTTTTTAGTGCACTTTTTAGTGCATTTGTGTCTAAGGTAATTTAGTGCTGTTTCAACTTCCAATTTGGTTGGAGGTGATCCCTGGAAGTACCAAGGATGTTTTTGATATGGGTTATAAATTGTTGGGATAATATCAGCCACAATTTTCTTTATTTACTTGTTTTAATTTCTTTAAAAAGTCTCTAAATTCTTTCTCTGTACTCATATTACCATTTAAACATGCTACCCATTGTAATAAAAGAGATACATTTGTTTCAACTTTTGTAATACGTTGTAGTACGGAAAAGGTTAATCCTAAAAGGAATAAAATAATTGCTACAGCTGGTGCTAGGATTGCAAATAGCATTTCTAATTCTGACATTGTGTGTACCTATTCCATTGGGGGTTCTGGATTTGTTCTTGGATTTTGGTAGTTATAGATTAAAAATCCGATGATAAACAGTACAAAAGCTCCGTCTGTCGCCCCTAAATAGTTATTAACTATTTCAGGATGTAGTTGGATATAAGCCCCTAACGCTAAAAGTAGAGGTATTCCAAATGTTACAAAAATTGTTGATAGTTCTCCATGGTCTATATTTTCAAATACTGACATAATGTCCGCCTCCGATTTAGAAAATTTTATATAAAAAAAATAATATGGAAAATTGGGAGACTGCAAGGGTCCCAGGTTTGCAGTCTCCGAGGTTATTTAATATGGTAGAAATTCCCGTAGTGCCTCGCAGCATTAAGACAACAAAATAGTATGTTGTCTTACCATTACAGTACGGCTTACAAAAATTAACGAAAATAATTAATATTAGGCTATATCCCAATTCGTTTAAGATTACGCTCTATTACATCATAATTAGATTTATTAAGTCCTACAAATTTAAAAGCAGATTTATTATATTGTAATTCTCTACCTCTTCCATCTTGTTTCAGTATATACCTGCAAATTCCTGCAATAGTTGTCCTTGCATCTACCCTACTGTGTATCATGTGTAGGGAATGTTGGTCGATTATTTCTTTTACTTTGTCTTTCTGAATTTTTGTCATCATTAGTTGTGAACTGATATTACCAAGTGTCAAGTAATATTGGGATTTTCTCCAGTCTGTTTTGGGTGTCCGGGTCTGTGGTACTTTTTTCTTTCGAGATTTTAAGAATCTTATTTCATCATCAGTATAACCAGTATCTTTGCTACTTCTTAGTTTTTCAGAGCTTTGTTGCTGCTTTATGTCAGTATCATGGAGTAAAATCACTTTTTTATTGGTTACTCCACATTCACATACACGTTCAGCATGGTGTCTGTCCAGGGCCACTAATGGATATCCACATTCTAGACAAGTTCCATATTCATTCACTTCTACTTTTTTTATTTCTCCAGTTTCGGGATCCTTTCGTGTTTCTATTTCACTTTCAATTATAGGTCTTTCATGCTTACTTTGAGGTAATCTAAATTCTTTTCCTTTAAATAGTTTGTTATAAATTTCTATACCTTCTGTTTTGTCAGACAAGTTCATAGCCTCCGCTAATATAGATTTAATTCGGTACTTACAAAACTAAAAAAAAATTTAAAAAAAATATAATTATAATTGAATACTTTCTATTTGAGGTCGAAGGGGTTCTTTAAAATATGAATAGCTAATCATACTACTCATTGGAAAAACAAGAAATTCGTTTTTTTCTAATTTTAATTTAATTTGAAGCAGTTTTTCATTAATTTCAATTGACTCAATTGTTTTTAACATAAAACCGTCCCCTTTTTTAAAATTATTTACTGTTCCATCTAGATGGTTTATAACAACACTTTCAACTTCCAAATAATCAACCTCCTTATTATAAAATTAGCAATTCATACATATAATTCCCAATATTTTTTTAAGAAAAAACTTTAAAAACTGAAATATTTAAATTCTTTAATTTTCATTTACATCCACCTTTACATCCTTTAACACATATAAAACAAGTATCTTCTTTGGAACCTTGACAAACAATAGATTTTAACTGTTCAACCTGCGTCTGTTCAGTGTAATCGCAATTATCACATTTTCTCTCTTGAGTCAGAACAGCCTTGTCAGAGTCTTCATAAGGTTCAATCAGAACAGTATGCCAGTACGGCGTTAAAGGTTTTAGGCATTTTGGGCAATGCTCAATAGCATATTTATCTGTAATATAATCCACTAATTTAGATTGAGACATTTTAATCACCCAATTGTGTACCATCTTTTGCAGCTGTTACAAACCCATTCACATAAATCATTAGGCATTTCAATATTTTTAGAACCACAAAAAGGACAGAAATTAACTGATTCATATTCCTCTTCAATATCAATCATTTTGTACTTCATTTTATCAACCGTCCACAGTTTAAACACCTATCAGGATTTAAAGGACTTAACACAGTTCCACAAAAAGGACAGGTTTCAGCGTCTTCAGATTCATCTTCATCAAAAGAAAATAAGTCATGAACACGAAGATTTTCATCGTTAATTATGTGGGTTAGTTCATTCATCTGTATGGACCCCCATAGTGTTCCATTAAAGAAACTGCGTGTTCTTTATGCCCTTCACCTATCCCTTCATCCCATTTCTCTTTATCAAGGAATAGTGTTTTTTCATTACCTTTGGAATCTCTAAAAATTAAAATTAAACCCTGTGGAAACCATTCATGATTATCTAATCTTAACCCATGGCATTCTTGGATTTCTTTCATCAATAATCACCAGATGCATAGGCTTTTAAACATTTAATTTGTTCTTTTTGCATTTCATAACAATATCTTAAAGTGTTAGGAGCTTGCATTAAATCATCAAAAGAACAGCTAAACACAATTCCTTTTCGTTTTTTACCAAAGTTTAGTTTTGTTGTGTGATTATATTTTTCAGGAACTCTAAACCTCTGATTAAAAATAAACTGCCGTCCTACTTTAAAAAAAGAACTATGGCCCTTTAATACGGTAATTCCGTTCTTTTTCTTCCCATACATAAATAATTCGCCCATGTCTATTTCATCAAAATTTAATTCTTCAACCAACTTATCATTGAATTCCATCATGGTTCCACTTCCAAAAGTTCCGGATTTTTGGTTATAAAATCTTTAATGGCTTCTTGCATCCATTCAGTAAATTCAATACCTTCAAAATAGTCTTCAAAATAATCATATTCCGTATCGTGCCTTCCCATACTGATGTATAAACAATTAGGGTCCTGTAGTCTTCCAGTTTCAAGCGATAAATCTGGAATTGGTTTTTTACCATTATCAACACCAATATCCAAAATTCTATCATAAATAAACATATCTAATTCATCTGGGACCTCTTTCTTAAAATCAACAACAACCCATAAAAGAGAATATCCCTCTTCATGATCTATTTCACCTGTACAAGTTGCACATTTAACTCCATATTTAATATCAAGCTCCATTTGATTACCCTCCAGTTCATCTAATTTATCATCAGAAAAAAAAGAATTACATTTCCTATTAGTACATTTAAAATTAATTTGGGACCTGTCACCAAATCTTACTAGTTCAGCTCCACAATCTAAGCATTTAGCATTTTCAAGATCTTTAGGAGTTTCAAGCCTTTTTTTAGTCATTTAATCACCAAGTTAAGCTGAATTAGTTCTATCTACATTAATCTGCATTCCCTCTTTTAACTCAATTTTATCATCAAAAGAGTAGATTTTAGGATTTTTTCCATTTTTATCAGTAACAGTTATTGTAAAATCTTCAGGAAATCTCATTTTACCATGTACAAGTTCAACAAGTTCACTAAAACCATAAGGACCATATTTAACTGTTTTGCATTCTCCATTTAAGTAAACTTTAACTTGTAACATCTCTTTATCAGGGTTACGATAAGCTATCCGTCCAATTTGGGCACAACATACATCAACTAATTCAACTACATCATTAGTGCTTAATTCAACCAGCTCTGGTTTAATACCAAAAACAGATAATATAAGTTTTCCTTCACCTTTTCCAACTCTTGGTTGAATAATAACGTTTAAATTGTCATTAATTTTGAACTTATTTTTGGTCAAAATAATACCTCCTTTCAAATAATACTGACAACCTTGACAACCTTGACAACCACCTAATTTTTGACAACCGTGACAACCGTGACAACCACCTAAATTTCATGTAAATCCTACAAATTAAGGGGGGTCTTTTTTGGAAATGGTTGTCAAAAAAAAACTCCATTAAAAATAGTCAAATAATTAAAAATAGTATAGAATATTCTTAGATTGACAACCTTTGTAGTGGTTGTCACCCTGGAAATTTTGGTTGTCAAAGTGACAATTTAGTCTTCACATACTTCTGCAGTACATATTGGAAATATAAATTCAGTGAATTTAGCCCTACTTACAGTAATACTTTTTCCTTGAAATCCTGCAGATCTTACTGTGCTTCCACCTTTTGGAACTTTCCAGTTTAATAGTTCAGCCATAGTTTTCATTGAATCTTTTATACAAGTTCCTTTATGTACGGCTTCAATGAATCCATAAGTTAAATGTACTTTATCTTTAGAATCAAGAATAGCCCATGGAATAGCACGTTCATTTAAAACAACCCATACACGATGATTAAAATCATTAGTTGTTTTAACTTCAATTTCATTATTGTATTTTTTTTGATGTCTTCCCTCTTCATCTAATATTTCAATTCTACCATAAGCATTGTTAATTTCCTTCTGTAAAAATGCTCGGATACGTTCTCTTTGCATATCATCAAAGTCATCTAAACTTTCAACTTCACTCCATCCTTTAAGCCAGTCAGGAACTTCAATTCCAATATCTATGCAGATCCTAAGAATCATAAGATCTGCTAGTTCTTTCCAGTCCATATCAATTAATGTAGGATCATTCACAACTTCATCAGCTACAAATTGACCAAATGGTTTAAGTCCATGAAGTCGACAGTTTTTAATATTTTTAATATCAAATGCCCGTCTAAATGCTTCCTGTTCTTCTTTAGTTTTTTTCTCATCATATCCAAAGCTTTGATTTGAGAAACGTCTTAGTAATGCTTCCTGATCATCACCTATAATTGGTAAAGGTTGATTACTTGTGAATATTACAGGTGCAAGTGCAGGTATAGTAGTATATCTACCATTCACTTGTTTTCCTCTACTAGTTGTCTGCTGTGAAGCTGTTTTTAACATATCTCTAGTATTGATATTTTCAAATATCATTCCAGGTTCATTTACAACAATAGGTAATGTACTTTGCTGCAGCCGGTTTCCTATACGATATTCACTATTAAATCCTGAACCACCAATATCATTGTTTTCATCAGGTTGGCCCCACATATAAAGGACCATCTTTCCCATGGTTGTTTTTCCTGAACCTCCACGACCATAAAGATATAACCACTGTACATCAGCTCCTCTCTGTTTCATTGCAAAAATAAATGGACTAATTAACCCCCATTTAAAAATAGTGATTAATTTTCGTTCGTGTCCTGGGAACCATTCCATAAATTCTTTTAGAAGATCTAAAGCATTTTTGAGTTGGTCAGTGGATTGATTTTCAATTTCTAATTTAACTACCATGATCTTGTCATCTTCAGGTGAACTATAAAATCCTGGACTTTCTATTTCTGATTTGACTTCAGCTAATCCTTGACGAACAAATGTGTTTATTGCAACTGTTGTAATGTCTTTACCATATCGTGAGCTTTCTATTAATCCTGATTCAACAAGGAAATTATATATCTCTGAAATTGTACCTGGACCTATCTTTTGTGGATAATTTTTTTGTTTAGATATAAAAGTAGCCTTAAATTTTCTGATGTCATCCCCTATAGGATTATCGTATACAATTAATTTATCCAGGAACCCTTCAATCACGACCGTAGTGTCTATTAATTCATCACCCTTGCGAGTGTAAGACACTTTTTCAAATAATGTTTGTTGTCTACGTGGGTCTATAACCATGTATTTATCAGTACCCATAGATCTGGTTATTGTTCCATGGTGTCTAGGTAGTTCAATTAATGATTTTATATCTTTTTCTAGCTTTCGTATCTTTCGTGGGTCAAATTCTACTCCACTATCTTCTGATAAAATTTCATTAAATGATAGTTTTGTTTGATAAGATTCTGGATCTGTATAAACATTTCTTAAAATATCTATATCAGCTTGTAAATTTCCCCAAAGATTTAATGCAGATTCAAAATTAATATCTTCAGTCCTTAACATTCCTGCTAGTTTCAATGAAAATTTATCCATTGTTTTAAAGTCAAAAGGACCATCATAAACAATTTTTAAAGCAAGTCTTAATTTTGTTATGTCATCCTCTGACAGATCCCTGGTCCCGATCTCTGGCAGTAGAATTTCTTCCTCTACTTCAGTAGTGTTAATGGTGTTCACCTCCTTTTTAGTTCAATAAAAGTGTAACAGAGAGTTATTTATTCTCTGCAAATTCTACTTCTTTTTTCAAAAAGGGGTCTAATGAAGCTCCACCATTTCGTTTTTCTTGTATCAAATCTAACTGTTCCTTAGCTTCATTATACTTAGATTCAGCTGAAGATTTTTTATTAACCAAATCCTTAATTAAAAAAGGATCACCATCATTAATCTCAAGTAATCGTATCTGGAATGTTAATTCTTGCATTCTTTTCATGGCATTATCTTTCTGTTTTTGTAATTTAACGTAAACACCCAGCATTACCTCTGTTGTTGTTTCATAAACCATGTATAAACCTCCAAAAAAATAGTTTTAAAACCCTTAAATATCAAGGGTTTCTCCAATTAATCCAACTTCATCAGGTGTGTATACTCCCTCACCTAATAGTTCCTGTGTTGCCTGTTTAATATGTGATTCTTTGATTTGAACATCTCTTTTAGTTGTAATGCTTTTAAACTTCTTTTTAAGTGGTAAATAAAGTTTAGGCTGTTCTTTTTGTAATTTTGCAAGTAGTTTATTTGAATCTTCAGGATCTTCAACTTTCTCAGATTTAGGCATTCCACCGGGCTTAGATCCTTTAGCTTCTTCGATTTTAGTTCCATCCTCAAGTTCAGATTCAGTTACTTTAGGTTTTGGTTTGTTAGTGGGTATATTGCTTGGTTTGTTATTTGGCTTATTCTTAGGTTTATTTGATGGTTTAGAAGGATTAGGTTTATTTTGAGGTTTATCAGGTTTTCCTTGTGGCTTATCCGGTTTACCCTGTGATGTAGCAGGTTTCCCTTGTGGTTTAGAAGTAGATTTATCAGGTTTACTTGATGCAGTTGTAGTTTTAGAACTAGCATTACCATCGTCATCTTTTTCACCAACAAGATTAAAAAGAGTTGTTAGTTGATATCGACGGCCGTAGGTTATTGCAGATCCTATTCCTTGTGGATTGACATGTTGTAATGGAATTACCATTTTACCCATGGAAAATTCTTCACCAGATTCATGAATTAATGTTGTTTGAATTGCTAGATCTCCATTATCATTACTACAAGTATTTTGGAATAATAATAACTTGTTTTCATTGAGATATGGTTTTATAAGTTCTAATAAATCTTTTAAAGAAGTATAATAACTTTTTGTGAATGGATTCCATGATTTCATTGCAGGATTTTCTATTTTGGATTGTATGTCTAAAAGAATAGGAATGATTTTTGATTCTCTCATTCCTTATTCCTCCACTTCTTTATAAAATCGTAGTGTGTTATATAGAGTTTCAATGCCGTTATTGTCTTTAAATGAACGTTCTTTGACTTGGATGTCAATATTTTTTAGTTGATTAATATGGTCCTGCCATGATTTGAATGATCCAGTTATTATGTCAAAAACACCTGCAGATCCAGGTTCATTATAATCAATTAAACTATCAACTACATCATATAATGCTGAACCTTTGGAAGCTTCAAAGTGGTCAGTTCCTTTTTTCAGGTTGATTTTAGCCTTAATCTGCCATTCATTTGTATGGTTTATCACTTGTAATGCTGCACTGTATTTTATGGTTTTTTCACCTGTTGGAAGTCCTTCATCATCCTCTATATCATATTCGTTTTCATAGATGTCAGATAAATAAAATGCTTCCCCTTCATAGACTTCATTATTTTCTAAGTTTTTTAACATGAAAACTTTGTATTTTGAGATGTCAGGTCCTTCATATTTCTGTCTTGTTTTTCCTTCAAATGCCGGTAATTTACTTTGTGCTGTGCTCATTCTTTCACTTCTCCATTTTCTTCTAAATATTTTTCAACTTCTGGATCTAATTCCAATTTTTTAAATTCAGTTTCAGCTTTTTCATCTTCAGGTTTAGGATCTTCAAGTTTTTCCCAAGGTGCATCTTCAGGTAACACTCCAATTCTTTCTAATCTTTTGACATGAGCCAACCAACGTTTAGTAGTTCCTACCCATTCAGTTGCTTTTTTAGTCTGTTTATTGATGTATGCTTCACGTCCTTCCTTGTTGGTTATTTTTGCAAGGTTTTTCTTGACACGTTCCTCGTTTAATTCATCCCAATTTGTTTCTAAACGTAGTTTGTCAGTTTGTTCTGTGAGGTCACTATTTGCCTTGGCAGCTTGGAACTCTGCTTCCATAATTTTCTGTGATAATTCAGCTTTAATTTCGTCTGATTCCGTTGTATCGATTGGTTCTTGGTATTCACAGATTACAAAGAAGTTATCACTTGAATGGATATTGTACATATCCCATACTGGATTGTAACCATCTTTAATAACTTTATTCAATCCATCTGTGAATCCTTCTCGTGTATTACTGAAAATATAAGTAACAGGTTCAGGGATTCCTTTTGAATCAGCTTTTTGACTATCTGCATATTCTGGTTTCATATCCTGATTATCCATATCAATTCCCTCTTTGTCTTTTCTTGTTCCAAACAACATTTTTAGGAGCTTTACGTAATTTTCGTTTAAGTTCCTTCTTGGTTTTTGGTTGAGGTTCTGGAGGAGTATATTCTTCTAAGGAACACTTGGTTTCACTTTCTTTTGACATCAGATAATCTTGCATTCGATTTCCATCTTGATTCATTTGATTACCCCCTTAATCACAGTAACTTCTATGACAATGTGGACAACCAGTTATAAGTTGAGTACTGGCTTTTTCCAAACTTATGCCTGTGTAAATCTGTTTTCCACAATTCCAACATACCCCGTCTGTTGGTGCAAAGTGGGGCAATTGTTCTTTTATTGTATATGCCTTTTGGGCTGCTCTTTTTTCTTCAATTTCATTATTTTCCATATTAAACACCTCATTTTTTTTATAACAGAATCGTATAGCAGGGATCGAACCTACATAAAGCAACCATGCATACGATAAAAATAATTTAAAATCCTGGTAATCTAGGATCTACAGAAAAATAGACAGATACTGCAAAAATAGTAAAAATCAAAATGTAAAAAATAGGAATTAATAACTCTTTATATTCAAAATTAGGATTGTTACGCTGAAGGGATCGCCCCGACATTATTAAACACCTCTTTGGGTCCAATAATATTTAATATTTCAACTGCAATTTCAGGACTGGGATCAGATATAAAAAGTAATTTGATTAATTTCACAGCCTCTAAAACTTCATCATTTTTTTGATAACGTAGTAAAATACTTATCAATGCTTTATCTGTGATTGCTTCCGTTGTTGGGTCTAATTTCAAATTTTCACCTTCCTTGTCAAATAGGCTTTAATTCCTAGACAAATCCAAGTGAAAACCATTCCTAAAAAAAATAATAAAGCAATAATGGTAAGTAAATCACTGTAATCGAAGTTGATTATTGGCATAAAAGCCATTAGTAGTCCTCCCCTAATGGTTCATCATCAGTTGATAACTCTTCAACCTCTTCAACCTTGAATCTCATTACTTCCCAACGACCGTCAATCATTTTAATCCTTGCTGTAATTGTTTCACCTTGTTTTAACAGTTCTTTAAATGATGTTCCAAGGTTAGGATAATCAATCCATGCAACATAGGTACCTACAGGTTCACCTGGTGCACCATGACTTTTAACACGTACCTGAATACCGTTGATGTCCTTAACAGTTCGTTCAAAAACAGTACCTTCCTTGGTTGCAGCTATCCTGATTTCCTGTTTTCTAATATCATTAACAGTTTTACAAACGTCTTTCATCTCATTTCATCCCCTAAAACCCAGTTTAAAGCTTGTAAATATCCTTTATTTTCTAATGATTTTCCTAAATTCAATCTTCCACTTGCATCATCAGCTTTAATGAAATTTATTTGCTTTTTAATTTCTTCAACTGATTTCATTCAGAAACCTCCTTGCTGAATACTCCTTGTCCTGTTTGTGCATGGCAGAGTTTGCAGGGAACAAATTCCCCCCCCCCAAACTCAGAACTATCTAAAAATACTCTGTTTTCCTTTTTCATCTTCCGAACCCATTTACAACCGGGCTGATGTAACTTTTTACTATTCTTACTACGAATCATCTTTAAACTGATTGTAGTCAAAAATATCACCTCACTAATTTGATACTAAAAATTGTTCCGTATGCTTTCAAAATAGAAAAAATTGGACGGTGGGGAATTGAACCCCTGATAGAAAAACTTGTTTTATAAATTTAAATTTTCAAATAACTTGATTGGCTGCAATTATCTATTTATTTAGTCCCTGTGCCGTCCATAAAAAAAATATGTAGTGGAACCTGTCATTTTAGGTGATCCATTTCCATTGGCTGAGGAATAGTTGAATCATGGTTGTTCAAAATGACTATTTTTGACAGGTTCCAAATTGGAGTGGCGGGATTTGAACCCACATTACGACTCGAGTACTTGCCTTCCCAGTTGGCCACTCTCCATTAAGGGGGGTCGGCTTACCAGTGTCCCGAATATCAGTAAGGTTCTGATAAGCCATTGTCCTGAAATATTGAGTTTTGAATAAGAGTCTGCAATCAGGAACTTAGACTCTACTAACCACAGAGGAAACATTTTACAGCTTTAGCTTTCGGGCAGCAAAGATCCACAGCCTCTGTTTTTAATGGGATTACTCCCAATGGACAACTCGGGACTCGAACCCGACCAAAGTTTAATTAATAATATACTTTGCTGTGCCTCTTTTCCGGATGTCCCAAATGGATCCCAAGGATCCATCTGCTAATAAATTTATAACTAAGAGATAGAAATGGCCTCTTAGCATGTGGGGGTTTAGGAGTTTAATAATAATTTTTTTGGGAAAAAACAGCTATTATCATGAAATAATCATGCAACTCTCTAAACTATCCCCTGAAAAATAAAATAAAGTATGTTCGTTTTAGCGTTTGGTCTAATTCCAAATCTAACGATATTAATCTTCCAGTCTAAACCTGGATCCATCGCCTGTAACTGTTTATTAATAACAGCCGTGGTCGGCAACTGATATGGTATCCCCTGTTGCACCGGGCTATACTTTGCACATTTGCTGGACACATTCTGTTTTCACCAAGCTCTTTATTTCTCAGAGCTACCCTTCCAATCATTTAAGAGCTTCAACGAACAATAATATTTCTTTGTTCTAGGTTTGCACCTTCTGAAGGTTCTAACCCTTAGCCGATTTTCATTAAAGTTCTGTACCCACAATTCATAAACTTCAATTTGTCAAGTTGTCTAATACTTGACAATTAGACATAGTTTTTTCTTGTATTTATATTTTGTCAAATTGTCAAGAAGACAAAAATTATATATGTCAAAAGGTAAAGTATTAACTATGGAAAATAACCTATATGTCAACATGACTATCCAAAACGAAGAATTTTTAACATTATGGCAAAACCAGAAGGACAAAACCCAAAAAAGAGTATCATTACCAAAAGATGTTTTTGATTTTATCAGCCAGAATGCATTTGAGGATTTTGGAATAGTACAACAAGCTTTCAGTATGGAAATTACAAAATTAGTTCTAATAGCCAAAGAACACTTAGAACAAGAACAATTAAGAAAATAACCTTTATTTTCAGTTTTAGATAGCTTTCGCTCATTATTTTTAATTCCAATAAAATTAGATCCTGCAATGACAGATCCCATTTTGGATCAACCCACAGGATAATATCTGATACGATGATTAATTTCAACTAATTCATCATATCTTTGCTGAAATTCTGCAGAGGATTGATTTTCCCTATATTCTTCAATCTCTTCAAATTTCTCATCGAAAAGCCTTTGCAGTCCAGATAAAGATTCTTTGTTTTCCTTACGATCAATACATATATATTTATCTTTTACCAAAGTGTTCATTGCTAATGCCTCGCAGTGTTAGCAGGCACATAGGGGGAATTGTCGCGAAACTTGATCCCCTATGTTGCCATTTAATACCAAAACGGATGCACAATAATAACAGTGCCCTATTCATCAGTTCGGATGCTTGATGTTATAGGTAGCTTTGCTTTTATTATATATACAATTTTAGTATTCACTAATTTTTCTCCAAATATTTGTAATGTGTAAACATTTTTATTTACAATTCTAATATTATTTTTACGAGTATATAAAATAAACGGAAGCAGTAGAAAGCGTATTACATTGTAATACACTATATAAAGCTTTAGACTGAGAGCATGTGAAAAGTAATCTAAACAAAATTTAAAAAAAATTATTTAAACAGATTATTTAATTTATCATCATTCTTATCAGCCAAAGCTTTTTTAATTGCTGCAAGTTCCTGTTTCATTTCTAAAAATTCTTTTTTATCATCAGTTGTAAGGACTCTAGTTTCAATATTTTCTAAACTCAAAACATTCATGTGTTCGATATATTGCTGTTTCAAGGAGTTTTCATCAACTTTTATGTATGCATCTACAATGTCTTTAACAGAATGTCCTAAAAGCCGTTCAACAGATAGATGAGGCATCCCATCGGCATTTAACAATGTTCCAAATAATTTTCGTAGTACGTGACTATGAAATTTTCTATACGGCCCTACTCTTCCAAAATCACATTTATCATTAATGTACCTGAAATAATTTTGAAATGATTTGGCTGAAATTGGTTTATCTTTGTGCATTTGACTTGAAAACAAAGGACTATCTATATGTGTCGGTGGATTCTTTTCTAAGTATAAAAGGAGAGCATCTACACATTCCGGAGTAGTAAAGATTATAATTTGTGAGTCATTTTTTTGGGTGATAATTTTCCAGGTTAAAATCTTTTCTTCAGGATTTTTATTCAATAAATCAATAACCTCATCTATAGGAACAAAGGTATTTTTAGGAAGATTTACATAGCCATTTAATGAGTTAAGAAAATCGCTGTATTTAAGATGTCTTATATCAATTGATCGTAACCCTGTTGATAACATCATGAATATTATAGCCTGATATTTTGTGTTTGCAAATTTTAAAGCTTTCCGGATCTCATCCATAGTTGGTAGATCTTCAAATGTTTCATGTTTGTGCTTATTTTGGAGTTTTATCCTGGGAATTTGGATCTCAAATTCATTATAGAACGATTTTACAATCGTCATTTTTTTTATTAGATTTTTGTTTGAATAATTTTTATCAATCAAATATGATTTATAATCCAATAAATATTCCTTTATTCTTCTTTCACTTACCCATAATCCTGATTTTTCTTCATTAATTGCCTCTTCAATAAGTTCAGAAGGTTTTCTATCTAAAAATTCACAATAAAACCTTATTTCATCTGTGTAGAGTCTTTTTGTTTGTGGTTTAATATTTCTGTTTTGAAGAAATCTTTTGAATTTACGATCTTCTGAAATGTCCATAAATTTAATTTTGAATATGCTTGAATATATTTTTAATCATTTTTTTTAATATGGGTAAGTTATTTAAAATTGATTCATAGCATACGAACCATACGTTTCAATTGCCCCTTACACAGATGTAGGTAAGGTTTTAATGTACTCTGGAGATATAATGCCGGGTCATCCATGTTGTGTAATTGTAGCAAGACAGGACTTTATAGATCAACATCCTCAAGAACTTCAAACCTACTTGAACATACACAAGAACAGCACAGAATTCGTGAACAGCAATAAAAATGAGACAGCAACTCTTGTTTCAGAGGAAATAACCACCAACCCTGGCCTTGAAAAAACAGCACTTACCCATGTGATATTCGTATCCCAACTCAACACAGACTTCCAGAACAAGGTATTAAACTTCATGAATATCGAAATAGGCATGGGATATCTGAAGAAAAATTTAACTTCCAGCCAATTATTTGATCCAAGGTTTTTAGGTGATTGAAATGCGAAAAACAATAATTTCACTGATCATACCCGGTATAATCCTTGTTATCTGGGCAATTTTAACTACATATGCTGGAATAATACCATCGTATCTTATTCCCAGTCCCCAAGAAGTTTTAGTAGCTTTTAAGAGTCTACTAATGAATGGTACTTTAATCTCAGACACTATTGATACTGTTACTCGTGTGATAATAGGGTTTGCTGTGGCTGCTGCGATTGCTATACCCCTTGGAATAATCATAGGCTGGTCAAAAACTGTGGAAAATTATACTGGTTTTTTGATTGGGATACTCAGACCCATACCTCCAATAGCGTGGATACCGTTTGCAATACTCTGGTTTGGACTCGGGCTGGGATCTGCTATATTCATAATATTTGTTGGAAGCGTATTTCCAATACTTATTAACACTGCAGACGGAGTTAAAAGGATTGACAAGGTTTACATAGAGTCTGCATACACACTTGGAGCAAATGGAATCCAAACAATAAGAAAGGTTGTTTTTCCAGCAGCACTTCCCAACATCATAACAGGACTCAAGGTGGGTATGGGGATAGCCCTAATGTGTACAGTAGCTGCTGAGATGATAGGATCCAACAACGGACTGGGATATCTAATACTGACAGCAACCAGCATGCTTGATAGTGCAAGTGCAATTGTGGGAATGCTTGCAATCGGAGTAATCGGATTAACATTTGAATACATCTTCACTCGAATGGAAAAGAAATTAAACTGGTGAGTATTTAAAATGGCTTTTAAAATCAAAGAAGTTAACAAAACCTTTCACAACGAAAACCTGAACATTGAAATTTTTAAAGATATAAACCTCACAATAGATAATGGGGAATTTTTGGTTATCCTTGGACCATCAGGGTGTGGAAAAACAACACTCCTTAGAATGTTGGCTGGACTTGAATTTCCTAGCACTGGCACCATAACTGAAAATGATATGCCAGTTTTAAAACCCAGCACTGATAGAGGATTTGTATTTCAACAGTACTCCTTATTTCCATGGAGAACAATACTCGATAATGTGGCTTTCGGACTCGAAGTAGCTGGTATTGAAAAAGAAGAAAGGTATGAAAAAGCCAAAACCTACATTGAAATGGTTGGATTATCTGCATTTCTCGATAGCTACCCTCATCAACTGTCTGGTGGTATGAAACAGAGGGTTGCAATTGCACGTGCCCTTGTTAACGAACCTGATTCCATTTTAATGGACGAACCATTTGCAGCACTTGACGTTCTCACAAGACACAAACTTCAAAATGAACTGATTCAAATTTGGGAGCAGGAAACTAAAACCATAATCTTCGTGACCCATAACGTGGATGAAGCAGTATTCCTTGCAGACCGTATACTCGTGTTAAGTGAACGCCCGGGAAAAATAATTGAAACATTTAAAATAGACCTAGAAAGGATACGGGACAGAACTTCAGAGAATTATCTGGAAATTAAACGTAAAATAACCAGTCTACTTGAAACTAACCAGCAATTTTAAAAAGATAACAAATTTAAATTCAAGTACACCAATTTAATTTTTGTTAATAATTTTTTAATACCCATTCTATTCAATGGATGGGTGGAGTATTCCAGATATCACATCAACAACATCAAAAATTTACATCGAATCTTAAAATAAGTTTAGGTGATGAGGATGCTCCTAAATCAATTCTTTAAAATTGGGATGTAAAATAAATTGGAACATCCTCGTCAACTGTTCTAACAAATATCCTATATATGTTTATTTTTTAATGAACAATAATGTTAAAATTAATTTTAAATTGGAAAGATTTAAAAAAAATCTAAAACCACTACTATCAACGTTCCAACCACCCATAAGTACGTAGGCAACTCCAACACCAATTCCATCTAAACACATATAGATACATGATCCAGATAAGTTCTTACACATAGTATACTTCAATACCAGAATAAAAGTTATAAATGCAGGATACATACCCTGTAATGTATGCAACCCCTAAAACTCTAATATAAACTCGATAAAAAAGGATTCAAATCTGTTTATTCATTTTTTTCATTTTTTTTTATAGGTCTGTATCATATAATATCAAGTTTTTTTACATGTTTTTTTTGATTATAATTTCTAAAAGTACCCATCGATAAATGATAAATGGTTAAATGTTACTAAAATTATATATTTATCTAAAACAAATAATAATATAATGATTCAGGTATTTTAGAACATGGAGGGTTTTTTGTAAATTAATATTTCTAGCCATCCATATTCAATTTAATATTTGTGGTATATTTTTTTAAGGGATGTTGTGATTTCAAAATTAAATGGAGAAAAAATGGCCATGAAGCTTAGAAAACAATCTGAAAATAAATCCTTAAACAGTAATATCCATAATGAAGTAGGGAAAGAACCAGAGGAACTCGATCATTTTCTGGAGAATATCGGGAAAAAAATTGATGAAACAAAGGAACTCATAATAAATGAAATTCATAAAATTCCAGAAACAGGGAAACCAGAAAAGAAAGTAGAACCCCGAAGATCGCTTAAAAAAAGGCAGTAGAATGTATTTTTTTTAACTTAACTTTCCAAGAGCATCAGAAACTGCTTCTCGTACTTCTGAATTATCTTCTTTAAGTATGTTTTTAAGGGGTTTTGTTGCTCTTTTATCTCCAATATTGCCCAGAGATTCTACGGCTGATTTTTTTACCCATAAATTTTCATCCATCAATGTTTCAATCAGAGGGTTTACAGCTTTCTTAGTACCAATAACTCCTAGAGCATCTGCAGCCTGGCGGCGGATCTGCCAGTTTTCATTTGAAAGGGCATTTATAAGAGGGTTTACAGAGTATTCACCAATTTCCACAAGGGCTAACATGGATTTACTCCTTACTCCGCTGTTTTCATCACCCATTGTTGCTATTAATTCTTGTACTGCTTCTTCATCTCCAATTTCACCCAGTATTTCAGATGCATACCATCTTATTTTCCATTTTCCATCTTTAAGTGATTTTAATAGGGGTTTTACAGCTGGTTTTCCAATATCAACAAGTTCCCTTGCAGCTTGTTTTTGTTGTTTCAAATCATCAGATTGTAAAGAGTTTATCAGTTCTTTTACAGATTGATCCAGAATATTTTTCTCTGCTTCTTCAGAGTTGGGTCCTGAAATTTTTCCAAGGGCAAATGCAGCTTCTCTTCGAACAGATTCATCCTGTTCAAATTTAAGTAGTCTTGTGAGTCCAATAATGTCCTTTTCTCTTTCCATTTTTTTTATATCTGGCTTTTTTAGCCCTAAAATTTTTTTGATGTCCATTATAGTTTCACCTTAAAGTTTAGAAGAGAAAATTTTATTTAATTTTAATCAGTTATACAATGATATAAAAACATTTTATTTAAATTTAATAGAAAATAATTACCCATTAATAAGATGTGATCCCAAATGGCAATAACAGCTAAATTGAACTCAGAAAGGAACTACGTGAAGATTGAAAATAGTTGTACTGGAACATTTTTACTGTTAAACAAAAAAGAAGCAATGAAATTAAGGGATGATCTGGTTTTTGTATTGGAAAAAATGAATTAATTATAACACTCGGAAATAACATAATAAATGCATATAACAGTTGAACATTTGATGGTTAACATGGATAATCAGCTGAAATTAGGTTTGGGCATTATTGTCTGTATTTTAGGTGTTTTAATTCTTATAAGCAGTTTTTTTTATATGATTGTAATACCTGGAGGTCTGTTTTCAATTTTAGTGGGGTCCATGTTGATTTATGATTCATTTAAGGAATAAATTGTGAGAATTACTAATATAATCTTTGTCTACACTTGGAGGGTTGATTTGTTTTTAAAGGAAATTGAATTGAAAATTGCAAATTTTGTTGAAACAAGTGAGTTGAACTTTATAGCTGATCTAGATGGAATGCAGATCTATGAAAACCCAATCATTGGGGTGGCAGCTTCAGATGATCCATTATGGAAAACCTTAAAGGAACCTAGTGTGGTGGGACCCCATCACAGAACTCCACGGGATTGGATGCCCGGAGCAAAATCTGTAATATCCTATTTTCTACCGTTTAGTGAAGCTGTGAGAAAATCAAACAGAACTAAAGGAATGCCATCAAAAGAATGGCTTTACGGTCGGTGGGAAGGAGAACTTTTTAACAACGCACTTCGATCATTTATTGTGGAATCAATAGAAGATCAAGGTTATAAAGCAGTTGCTCCGGTATTGGAAGAAGAATTTAAGTTGGTTAATCATAGAAGTAACTGGTCTGAACGCCATGTGGCTTTTATTGCGGGGCTTGGGACCTTCAGTATAAGTTATTCGCTGATCACAAACAAGGGAACTGCGGGACGTTTCGGTAGTGTAGTGATTGATAAGAAACTTGAACCCAATAAACGAGAATACACTGAACTTATGGAGTACTGTGATGGCTGTGGAACTTGTATATCCCGATGTCCAAGCAGTGCTCTGACTCATGAAGGTAAGGACAAGGAAAGATGTTCAAATTTCTTGAACAAAGTTTTAAAACGAAATAATCCAAGATATGGGTGTGGAAAATGTCAAACAGCTGTTCCATGCGAATTTGAAAATCCCATGGGCTTACAGCTTTAAATTTTAAATCTGGAAAAATGGATTGGGAGATCCCTCCATTTTATTTTGAAAATTTTATGGATGAATTTTCTCAGTTTGTAAAGTACTGATTCATCAAACTTAAAGGTTTTAGTAGAGTAGTGTGGGATTTTCTTTTTCATTGATGTTGTCAATTCTTTCTTGGGTAGATTTGTTGAGGGTGTCTATTGATTCCATTATGTCGTCAAATAGCATTTCTACCATGTCTTTACTGAAACTTTCCTTCACAACCATCCTTAAAACAGCAATATCTTCAGCATCTGCAGGTAGTGTGTAGGCCGGCACGATCCAACCCTTTTGCCTTAACTTTTCTGACAGATGGAAAACAGTGAAATCACAGTTTTTAAGTTCGGCAGTTACTATTGGAAACTGTATACTCTTGTTTATGACATCGAATTTTCCTGATCCATTCAACTTGGATGCCAGGTAATGGGCATTTTCTTGCATGTTCTCCATGATATCTCTGTAACCCTTCATTCCCAATCTGATAAGGTTATAATACTGTGCAATTATGGTACTACTGCCCTTTGAAAAATTTAACGAGTAATTTGGCATTATTCCTCCCAGGTAGTTTATTTTAAATATCAGTTCCTCTGGAAGGTCTTTTTTGTCCTTGAAAATCAGCCATCCAACACCTGGATAGACCAGTCCATACTTATGTCCTGAAACATTTATAGATCTGACCTGTTCGAGTCTGAAGTCCCACTTCAGATCTGGATTTAGGAATGGCAATACAAAGCCCCCACTTGCACCATCAACATGTATGGGTATGTCCCATCCTTTTGTTTTTTTAATTTCTACCAGTGCATCGTTGATCTCTTCAACTGGATCCATTTGTCCTGTAAATGTTGTTCCCACAGCTGCACCTACTGCTATGGTGTTTTCATCCACATGATTTTTAATGTCCTCTGCTGTGACTGTGTATACATCTTCTTTCAAACCACTTATACAGCTGAATGAAGACATTATCTTTGTTATTTCGGTCTCAGTTTCTTTGCAGATGTTTTTTCTCAGGGGTATGAGTTTAAGTTCCACATCAAAGTAGAGTGCAAATTTTTCCCAGACTGTGTGAACATCCGCACCTATCACTATGTTGGGTTTGTCAGTTGGTTTACCCTCAGCTTCCCTTCGCTTTTTCCAGGACCATTTATGGGCCAGTAGTCCGAGCATTATGGATTCTGATGAACCGATGGTTCCGCTTCCAATAGAGTTATCCTCTTTTGGTGCATTAAATAATCTTGCGAGCATGTTTACTACTCTGTTTTGGATTATTTCTGTTTGAGGATATTCATCGTTGTCTACGTAGTTTTTTCCAATGCTTTCCATGATTAACATGTCTGCTTCAGGTTCCATCCAGGTTGTTACGAAACTTGCAAGGTTGAGTGCTGGATTACCGTCCAGATTCAATTCGTCATGTATGATTTGATATGCAGCTCTTGCAGGCATGCCTTCTTCAGACATTTCATATTTAGGGACTGCTTTTCTGAAGTAACGACTGCCATAGGTAGTTGTGTGTTCCCTTTCAGATTTGCTCATTCTTTCCAGATTTTTTTTATCGGATAACATGTATTATTCCCCCTAGAAACTTTTTTTTTACTATTGAGAGATTGAAATTTTCGTGACTATTTTTTTTATGACTCTATCTTCCAATCTAACTGGAATAGGATATTTGTTTTGTGGTGTGTTTCATGAAAAGGTCAATATGCAAGTAAAATGAAACATATTTCTGGTGATTGTTTGATGGATATTAACAATAACTTACACATGATAATAGGATTAGTTGGAATTGGGGGCTTACTGTAAGTATACTGATGATTGGTGTATTATTCTTTACATTGTCTGCATTATACTTGAGAAAATCCATGGTTGCAGGTTTAATTGGCAACTTTTCTTCGTTTTACAGTAGCTATTGAGTAATACTTCTATTCATTAAAAAAAGATTTGAATAAAAATCAATAAAACCTATTATTTAGACTCAAAATTGGATGCTTGATGGATCGATTTACAGATCATCAGATCCCATCACACTGGGGGTGTTTAAATAGATTATTTTGGGAGTATCCCATTATCCAAATATTTTTTTTATATATTTTTAAAACTGGGTAATCATAATATTAATTGAACAGATTCATGGTAAAAGTTTTAATCGTTTCATTAGTTGTTTAGATATGGAAAATTGTTAAACAGTAACAGTCTAAAATATGTATTTTTTTTAAATACTTTCATTTCTAGTCTAATACCATATTTGAATAAAAATTATTACATAAATGTAATATTCTCATTAATAACGTACTTATTTTCAGAAAAGAAACGAAAGTTTAATACGTAGAGTTAGACTACTTTTCTATTAATTTAAATGATTTAAATAACTTCATAATAGGTTATTTTCTGATGTATTTATCATTTGAAGGTTTTAGAATTAATGAAAATCTTATGGATATATTAAAAATCATAATGATAGGTGATGTACAATGCTTAATGTCATGTTCAATGCTAAATCAGTTGCAGTTATAGGTGCATCTGAAACCAAGGGTAAAATAGGAAATGATTTGATGATCTCTCTGTTGAATTATTACAATGGGGATATCGTACCAGTAAATCCAAAGGGCGGAGAAGTAATGGGAATTCCAGCCTACACATCCATCAAGGATTATGGATATGTTGATCTTGCTGTTATAGTCATACCTGCTCCATTAGTTCTCAGGGCAGTGAGGGACTGTGGAGAAACAGGAATCAAAAATGTGGTTGTAATATCTGCAGGATTTAAAGAGGCAAGTGAAGAAGGAGCAAAACTCGAGAAAGAACTCGTGGAAATATGCAAAGAATTCGACATAAACCTCGTTGGACCTAACTGTTTGGGTATAATGAACACCTACAACGATATGAATGCATCATTCTCATCAGATATAGCACATAAAGGTAAAATAGGTTTTATGACACAGTCAGGTGCAATATTTGCGGCAATTCTCGACTACGCAGATAAAAAGAATATTGGATTTTCAAGGCTCATAAGTCTGGGTAACAAGGCCGGAGTCAACGAGAAGGAATGTATGGAAAATTTCATGGAAGATGAAAATACAGGTGTAATAACAGCCTACCTCGAAGGAATAGTGGACGGTCCAGGATTTATAGAAACAAGCAGAAGGGCTTCAAAGAAAAAACCAGTGGTTGTAATAAAGTCCGGAACAACTGCCAAGGGATCAGAAGCAGTGTCTTCCCACACAGGAACAATAGCCGGTTCAGACTCTGCATACGACGCAGCATTTTCCCAGTGTGGGATTCTTCGTGCAAGTTCCCTTGAAGAGATGATGGATTTCAGCAGAACCCTTGCACTTTTCCCACTTCCAAAGGGAAATAAAATAGCTATAATCACAAATGCAGGCGGTCCAGGTATCATGACAACAGATGCAACCATCAAGGCCGGTCTAGAACTTGCAGCCTTGACAGAAGAAACCAAACAAAAATTGAGGGAGGGTTTACCAGAAACAGCCAATGTTAAGAATCCTGTGGATGTACTTGGAGATGCAAGCCCAGAAAGATTTGGATTTGCACTGGACATAGTGCTTCAGGACCCTAATGTTGATGGTGTGATCTACCTTGTGACACCACAGTCTGTTACAGATCCAGAGGGAACAGCCAAAGTTGCAATAAAACACGCAACCAAATGTGCTAAACCTGTTCTCTTCAGTTTCTTCGGTGGAACCCGGTGTGAAGAAGCAGAGAAAGTTTTAACTGATAAAATGGTACCCAACTACTTGTACCCTAAGACAGCTGTGACCAGTATGAAGGCACTCTACGACTACACAGTAATAAAGGATCAGGAATACCCTGAACCACCTAAATTTGATGTGGACACCGAAAAGGTCAAGGCCATTTTTGCAGACGCCAGAAAGAGGGGTGTCACAACCCTTGGATTGGAATCCTTCGATCTCTTAAAGGCATATGGTATTCCAATAGTTGGAACTGCAATAACAAAAACAGTCGAAGAAACTGTTGAAGCAGCAGAAGAAATAGGATATCCTCTGGTCATGAAAATAATGTCTCCACAGATATCCCATAAATCAGATGTTGGTGGAATCAAGCTCAACCTCTACAGTGCCGCAGATGTTAGGGAAGCATATGAAGATATGATGGAAAACATACCAAAACTCGAACCTGATGCTGTGCTAGAGGGTGTGCAGCTTCAGAAGATGTTATCTGGTGGTAAGGAAGTCATCATAGGAATGATCCAGGATCCAACATTCGGACCAACACTCATGTTTGGATTGGGCGGTACATATGTGGAGATACTAAAGGATGTTAAATTTGCCATAGCACCAGTAAATGAAAATGAAGCCAAGAATATGATAAAGGGAGTCAAATCCTATAAACTTCTAGAGGGCGCACGTGGAGAAAATGCAGCAGACATAGGATCTATTGCAGACACCATACTCAGAATATCACAACTCGTCACAGACTTCCCTGAGATCAGCGAGTTTGAGATAAACCCACTCATGGTATTTGATGAGGGAGAAGGTGCACTTGCAGTGGATATGAGATTGATATTGAAGGATGAATAAAATTCAGGATAACATTCATCAACATCTTTTTTTTTAAATATATTCAATTTTCAAACCTTTAGAATACATTTTAAGCTAAAAAAATTGCTAACTTTGAAAACCAGGTTCTATAACTCAAGCTACGATTGCACATACAATCAAATATCCAAACCAGTTTAAGATGGGAAATCAATTTTCAACATAATTATTAAAGAAACTTAATTACTAATTCTAAAAAAGGTATTGGATCAAAAAAAAGATTATTTTTTTAATTTTACATGATCTCTTATGGTTTCTGCACTAGTTTTAAAAAAATTATTGAAGGGGATATAATTTTTTTAACTGGTTTTAAGACCTGTCCTAACTAGTAACACAGTACATGGAGCAGAATGAATGACTTTTTCGGATACACTTCCGAGTAGACGTTTATCAATGTTGGTTTTTCCAGTTCCGAGGACAATTAAATCAATATTTTCATTCTCAGCGGTGTTAACTATTTCTTCGGCGGGATCTCCATATAATAACAATTTGTGAAAGTTTATCATGTAATTGTTTGGTGAGTGGAATTTTTGCGCCATACTTTCAAGTATTTCTTTTCCACGTTCAGCCAACTCTTCTTTCATCATTTCTTTAACCTTTTTTGGTGTCAGAAATGGTACTGAAGTTTCTACTACGTATAACCCAATTACTTCGGTTTGTTTATCTCCTACGATGTCCAGAGTATGGTCCATTATTTCATCCATATATTCGCCCATAGTTGCTACTAATATTTTTTTATACATTTTTTATCACACCAGTACAGTTAATCTGATTACAGCATATGAAATATATGTTGCTAATAGTATTATTCCGCCTTTTCGAGTCAGTTTACCACTTCTTTTCACTAGGAATATGAGCATTAATGTTACCAGAATCATTACAGGGGCATCAAAGGTTAACGAAAGTTTATCCACAGGTATTGCTACGAAGAGTGCGGGTACCCCTATACCTATTAATATGTTGAAAGTGTTACTTCCAAGTACTGTTCCTATTGATAGTTCATGTAAACCTTTCATTGCAGAAGATAGTGTTACAACTAATTCGGGGATGCTGGTTCCAATTGCGAGAGTGAAAAGTCCCATGATCATTTCAGGTATTCCTGCGATCCTAGCAAGTTCAACTCCACTGTATACAAGAATTCTGCAGCCAACAATTAATCCACATAAACCTAAAATTACGTAAGCAATCTTTTTTTTATCAATGGATGTGTTTTCAGGGGTATTGTAGGTTATTTCTTCTGTACTTTCTTTTTTATTTTTCTCTTTTTTATATTCGCTTTGAGATTTTATAAGTCGCCATAGGTAGAATATGTAGAGTGCTATCATGACCACAGATGCGATCCAGTTGATATCTCCAAATAACATGAAAAATATGAGTATTAATCCAGTTAAAAGTGTAATTAGGCCGTCACGATTAATTCCTTTTGAATCTGTTCCTATAACTCCTGCAGCAATTGATGAAATACCTAATATACCTGCGATGTTCCATATATTAGAACCTATTACTGTTCCCACTCCTATTTCTACACTGCCTGAAAATGTAGCTATCATGGCCGACCCAAACTCGGGGAGAGAAGTTCCAATAGCAGCAGCAGTAACTCCCAATATTACTTGGGATATTCCTAAAGCCCCACCAATATCTACTAGATTATCTACGAAAATATCTGCGGACTTTATAACTATTATAAGGGCTATGATCAAAGCCACTATTAACATAACAATTTCAAGCATAATATCACCGGAATTATGTTTCCGTTATTAGTATTTAATATTATGGTTCAATGAAGTTATTTCTTCACCAAGAGTATTCAAAGTATTAATGCTCAATGCAAAATCCAATATAATGTTACCTGACTAATTGGTTTTAGGATGCATGTCCCCACTAAACTATATTCTATGAATAGTTTCTGTTAGTAATGAAATGAAAACCAGATAATAAAGAACTGGACAAAGAAGGAATGATCACTTATTTTTGATTTGTGATGCCTTGAGAGTGTGGATGATTTAAGCAAAAAAAATGGGAATTGTAAAATAAGTTTCCATGTCTGTAATTAAATAGTCAGTTTCACTGATATTTTTATTCATTTTATTTTTAACTTGTAAATTGATATTAACATCCTTTTGATGGGGGTTGGTATAATTTTGAGTAAAAGTATTATTAGTATGGTTTGAAATGTTCGTTTCATTAGATTCTGAAGCAAAATCTGTGTTGAAACTAATTGGTGCTTTCTCAATATGCACAGAGAAAAATGTGAAAATGTTATGGATGTAAGTAGAAACAATAGCTATAAATACGGCCTTCCTCCTATTTGTCCATGTTTTTATTCTTCTATTCTCTTTAATACAACAAAATTAGTTTTAGATAATGGATAAAGAATTGGACAACCATTAGTAGTTAATATATCAAATCATATGGGATACTAAACCTATAATCAAAAGCAACTGCTAATGTAACACTCCAGAATCCTACAAATAATGAGGGTAGTGTACAGTTATGTCTACCAAAAAATAAAAAAATAAAAAAATTTGAGTAATTCAAAACCCTAAGAGTATTTCTTGGGAAATTTTGTGTTTCGTTTTTTAAGAATTTATTAGATTCTTAAATCATTTCAAATATCTATATTCTTCCTATACGGGGTTATTTTAGTTTATCCATCTTCCAGATTTTTACTATTCACTATTTCAGTGCTTTCCATTTCATTACTCATGTGCAGATCCCTGAGGAATATGCAGATTATCAATCCCAGTACATTCATGATGACTGCAATGATGAACACATTGTGAATGGCAGTTACAAGGAGGGATGATGAGATATGTGTAGTGACGTTTTGTAGATTGAGTTTCAAAGTCATATTAACCACAGCTCCAAGGATGGCTAAACCGATCACTCCTCCAAGAAATCTGAAATACATGGTGGACGATGTAACCACCCCTAAATCTTTTTTATGTACTGCATTTTGGGCTGCGACAGTGAATATTGGTATTCCAATTCCTGCTCCAATTCCTGCTATAGATTCATAAATTATTAATTCCAGGTTTGTTGTGTTCATGTTTATGGTTGAAAGCAGGAACATGCCAATCGTTCCAATTAAAAATGAAATAATGGCAAGATTTTTGTATGAACCTGTTTTTGAGATGAGCTGTCCAGATAAGATGGATGCAACTATCATTCCAAACATCAACGGAGTCAAAAATGTTCCTGAATTCAGTGGACTCATGCCCTGCACCAGCTGCAGGAAGAGTGGTATGTAAACAGAACCCACCATCATAACAGCTCCCAATATCATCATAGAAACTGTGGAAATACTGAATACTGAGTTCTTAAACAGATATAATGGTAATATGGGTTCTTTTGCTTTGTTTTCTGCATATATGAATCCAGCTAACATTATTAATGAGAATGCCATCATTGAATCCAAAATTACTGGAGAAATAATGGTGTTCTGTTGTATGAATGTTAGGGACATTAAAAATGATGTTAATGCAGCTGTGAATGTTATTATTCCCAAATAATCCATTACTTTTTCTTTTATAGTTACCCCAAATTCAGGTAGGTATGGAACTAATAAACCCAGAGCAACGATACCTATTGGAACGTTTACAAAGAATATCCATTGCCATCCAAGGGAATCTGTTATGAGACCTCCTAGTGTGGGGCCAACTACAGTTGATATACCTCCTGCAGCACTGAATAAACCCATATATTTTCCTCTTTGACGTGATGGTACCATCTGGGCAATAATTTTTAATGGAATTGTGGCAATTATACCTGCTCCAAGCCCCTGCAATGCTCTAAATATGATGAGTTCAGTCATGTTATGTGAGAATCCACAGAGAACCGATCCAGATACGAATACAATTATGGCAGTTATCAACAGTTTTTTACTACCATAAAAATCTGATAGCTTACCTGAAACCATGGCAGAAATTATTAAAGTAGCAAGATAAACTGTGAAAGGCCATACATAATACTCTAAACCTCCTAAACTTGCAATGATCTTGGGCATTGCTGTACTGGTAATTGTGCTGTCCAGTGAAACAATTAACAGGCTTATCATGAGGCCTGGAATAATTAATTTAAAATGTTTTAGAATTTCATTTTCAGAATTCATGATTTATTTTACCTCGTTTTAGTTTTGGAATTCATTGTTTGATCATTAAATTATTCAAATAAAATTTGTTATTAAATAATTTACAACTATTAAATTTAGTAGTAATTTTATTTACAACTAATTCTTAATTGTGATAAGAATATATATAAGTTTCGATTTAGTAAATAGTAACTTAACAACTAAATCAATTTGGTGACCAATAATGGTAGAATTACCGTATAAATTAATAAACTCATTAACAGAACTTGGATTGCTAGAATCTGAGGCAAAAATATACGCTGCACTGGTTTACATGCAAAGCGCAGAAGTAAGGGACCTGCTGGAATTTTTAGAAATATCAAAACCAAGCATATATGAAGGTTTAAGAATGCTTGAGAAAAACGGTTTAATAGTACTAACAAGCCCTAGGCCAGCCATGTATCAGGCTATTGAACCTAAAATTGCATTAGAAATAATATTAAAAAAATATGAAGAATCCAAGAAAGAAGCTTTAATTGAACTGGAAAACTTCAAAAATCAGGAAATGTCCATTAAACCACAACAACCATTATGGTTTATTTTCGGAGCCAAAAGTTTTGAATTTAAAATAAAGGACATGCTAAAAAATGCTAAGGAAACTATATACTGTCAGACATCGATCAAATATCTTCATTACATTGAAAGAGCAGCAAGAAAGAACATACAAATCTATTTAGTTGTGATGTCTGCTGATAAAGATAATGAAAGGCTTAAACGTTTATCCCAGATGAATAATGTAGAACTTAACATAATTGAAACTGATGAAATGGAAGCGACCAATGAAAAAAATAAAGAAGAGCTTGAACAAAGATACAAGGAAAGCATAAATGATCTTATGGATTTAGAAAACCAAATCATGCTAGTTGTTGATGATGCTGAGTTTTTAACAGTACCACCATTTAAAAGTGACTCCTTAACAGCTTTAACATCAACAAACAAAGCGTTAATATTCACTTCAAAACTCAACATAGAAAAGGCACTGTTAATCTATGAATCAGGCAAAAAATAGTATTTAACAGTTTTCAAATTTTTAACTATGGAAATAACTCTGTATTGTTATTGATAACGATGAAAACTCCATTAATCAGAAGATTTGTCAAAATCATATCTTTGTTTAATTAGCTTTTAATTGTTTAGAATGATATCCGAAGAATATCTGATTTTAACCAATAAAAACCAGGAAACATTTCTTAAATTTTTCTAAGTGAACTTGAAAATCTTTTAACTAAATAGTAAATATAAAAAAATTGATTACTTTTAATGATTCTCAGATTTTCAAAAAAAAAGAGAATAGTTAAGCAAAAAAAAAGATTGGAATAACTTTTTTTTACATCTTTTCTAACAATGTTCTGCCTTCACGCGTAAGTTCAACAACGTGACCGTCTGTACCCTTTCCAGCGTACTTGATATGTCTTTTATGTCTAAGTTCATGGATGTAACTTCTTAAAATTGGGCATTTGATCTTCAATTTTTCAGAAATTTCCCTCTCAGATAATCCATTTTCAGCTTTAGCCACCAACTTCATGATCTTATTTTCATATTCTTCCATTACTATCACTCCTAAAAGCCACTACAATACATATTAAGCAAGGGTACTATTAACATTTAACGATCCTGCTCTGTTTTATAAATTCTTATGTAGCTATTTATTAATTTCAGGATTTTTCTCATTGTATCCTCCATCTTATCTAAAAGTTCAGGAGATGGATTCGTAGTGAAGCAAGGTTGGAAAGAAGGATAAAAAAAAGATAAATAATTTTTATCTAACAAAATTTTCTTTATTTAACTGTAGAATTAACCTTTATTCCTTTTTTAACAAATCTGATAGTTCAGCTATATCCTTTTTAATGTCTTGAAGGGATGTTTCAATATTTTTTATCCTTTCCTCTCTTTCATCTTCAGTTGTCTTTGATTTGCTCATTAACCATGATGCCAATGATGCAGTCAGGACTCCTACGAATGATATTCCAATAAGCATCATAAGAACTGATACAGCTTCCCCATCATAGGTGACTGGGCTGATATTGCTGTTTCCTGCTACCATAGTGGTTACTGTAAACCACAATGCATCCCAAAAAGAGTGTATGCTTGGATTTGTGCCGTGTTCCACTATGTAAAATATGATTGTTCCGGCAAAAAGCGTGAAGAGCAGCATTCCAAATGCAAAGTCGATGTGTGTCTGCTTAAAAAATGAGGATATATACTTCCATTCCCTCCTGAACAAGGCAAACAAGCGTGCTAATCTGAAAATTCTAAGGAATCTAGCTAAGAATAAGTAGGATGAATTCAGTGCGAAAATATCGAAGGGAATCATGGCAATGATGTCTGGCCAGTTATGTTTAATAAATTGTTTTTTATCAGTTTCTTGTTGCATTCTATGTATGAAATCTAAAAATAATATTATGCACACCAATAAATCGAAATAAATAACAGATATGTATAAAGATGGACTTACAGTTGTGAATGTTATTAACAACAGCATTACAAGGTCTGCAATGATCAGAATAATTATGAAAGCTTCAAAAATATTTCTGATATCAATTTTAGTATCCATTTTAAGATCCTCTTTTTTAATAGTTTGAATATTGGCTATTTAAATTTTAATAAGATTTAACTAATTATAAATAAATTATTAATTAAATATTAAATTTATATTATTTGTTTGGGGGTAACAATGAGTTCGATATGTAACAGGAGAGATAGCTGCACTTCCTCCCAGAGGGAGGCAGCAAAACATTTTGAGGGTCCTTTATTAATTGTGGCAGGGCCTGGAGCAGGAAAAACAAGGGTGCTTGTTGAAAGGGTTGCCTACCTAGTTAAGAAAAAACATGTGGATCCAAAGAATATCCTCGTGATCACATTCACAGTTAAGGCTGCAGAAGAACTTAAGGCAAGATTAAGTCAATGTGTGGGTCCAGAAGTGATTTCCATGCAGGTATCTACAATACACTCCTTCTGTAGTGAACTACTCAAACAATACTCAGATTTTCATGAACTCGGAGCAAGCTTTGAAGTCATGGATGAAGAAATGCAGCTCATGTTTATAAGGGCTAACTTCTACAAACTCGGCCTAAGTAAGGTTACCAGTATGGGAAAGGCATCTGAAATAGTTCAGGCCTTTAACAAATGTGGGGAAAACCTCATAGCACCTGATAAACTTGCTGAAAGCTACAAAAAAAGATATCCTGACAATTCAAAGTACCAGAATTTCTGTAAATCCTATGAAAACTACTTGAAACTGCTTGATAATGAAAGGAAGGTAGACTTTCCGGGACTTCAGATAAATGTCTTGAAACTCATAAACAACAACGAAACAGTGCTTGAAAAAATTCAAAATCAGTACAGATTTATTTTAGTGGATGAATATCAGGATACCAACCCTATCCAGGACCAGTTTTTCAATTCAATTTCAGATCCTCACCATAACATCTGTGTTGTTGGGGATGAAGATCAAAGCATATACGGATTTCGAGGAGCAGACCCATGGAACTTCATAAGATTCAAACAGAAGTATGATTCAAAACAGGTTACCCTGGAGAAAAACTTCAGATCAACCTCAAATATAGTCAACCTGTTTGATAAATTCATGGAAAATTATCGTAGTTACCCAAAAAAGATAGAACCCTCTAGAGAATGTGGAAACAACATCCTAATTTTAAAGAGTGAAGATGTAAATGATGAAGCAAAAAACATCGTAAACACCATAAAAATGCTTAAAGAAGAAAAAATAATCCCCCATTATGGTTATGTTGCATTGCTTTTTAGAAGTGTTAGATATCATGGGAACAAAATAATTTCTGAGCTTAAAAAGCAAAACATTCCATTCGCAGTCAAGGGGCATGGTTCATTTTTAGATAGAATCGAGATCAGGACGATGCTTTACATGTTATCCTACGTGGATCCGCCCAAGTACGATGATAAATTTAGGCATTGGAATAAATGGTGGAATATTTCCATGTTTGAAAACGAATTCTTAAACCTTCATGAGGAAACAGTCAAAGCCCTTTACAAGCTTGACAAAGAATTTGATCTTAGCGAACTAACAAAAGCATCGGATTTTAAAGATCAAGGCATTCACAATGAAACAGATATCAACAAGTTAGCTGGACTAAACAAACTGAAAATAGAGCTTAAAGATAAACATAACAGCATGTTGGAAGTCTTTTATGATATCTTGGAAATTTCAGGATACCTTAAATGGTTGGTTGAAGATGAAACAGACAAGAATAAGGAAAAAATCTACAATCTGGGTCAGCTAAGTTCGATTTTAAATAAGTATGAATATATGAATAAAAATCCGAAGATAAAAGATTTCATGTGGTATTTATATTTACTTCCAGAAAGCATGCAGTACGATGAACATGTGGTTGATAATCCCAAATCAGTTAAAATTTCAACCATACATCAAGCAAAGGGACTGGAATTTCCAGTTGTGTTCGTATGTTCTGTTATCAAAAACAGATTTCCAGGAAGAAAGAAGAAAGACAAGAATATAGTGCCCATACCAGAGGAATTGTTGCTTAAATTTAAAAATAAAGCTTCTGCAAGTTTAAGTGAAGACCATATACTCCCTGATACCTTTGATTTGGAGGAGAGGAGATTGTTCTATGTGGCCATGACCAGGGCCCAGGACGTGCTCGTGGTATCGACAGCAGATAAAATAAACGTTAGAAAAGTAGGATACTCCCCATACGTAAAGGAAATTGAGAGTGTTCAGGATGTAACTGACACCTGTAACTTCATAGATGAATGTAAGAACAGGGATTTAAATCAAGAGAAACCTCTATCATTGAGTTATTCCTCAATAGATACTTATGATACTTGTCCATTTATGTATAAAATGGTATATGAATATGGATTCCAGTATCCTCCATCGTACATGCAGAACTATGGAGTCATCATTCACAACTGTCTGGAAAAGATACACGACGACATTAAGAACAATGAAACAGTAAATGGGGCAAGGATCAAAGCCATTGTTAACACTTGCTGGATAGAACTTCACAGTAGCGAGAAAAAGGATAAAAAAATGAGAAGTATTCTGGAGATGGAACTCTATGACTATTCCAAAGAAATAGAAGATTATGCCACCAGGATAATATCTGTAGAAGAACCATTCTCAATTGTTAAGGAAAATGTTGAAATAAACGGGAGAACCGATTTAATTTTAGAAAATCAAAAAGGAGAGATAGAACTCTTTGATTTTAAAGCGAGGGAGAAAAGGGGTATAAAAGAAACCAGTGTTGGATTCCAACTTAAGATGTATCAATACGCACTAAAGGACAGGTACAAATTTGACAAACTCTGTGCATATACATTTAAAGACAAACAGAAAAGTTTCTTCGAAGCAACTCCCGAGGATATTAAGGAGCTAGATGAAAATCTCGATGTGATCTGTGATAAAATATCCAAACAAAAATTTCAACCAAAAGAAAACAATTTATGCTTACAATGCGTATTTAAATTCTGCTGTTAGGTGATAAAAGATGGAAAATCAATTCAAAGACTTTTACGATGTTTTAAGAGAAAACCTGGACAACTACAGGGGAAATTACGAGAGATTCATTGACTACGGCCCGGATCTCTACAAACTAATGTCAGATTTATTGAACGACAGATCATTAAACTCCAAATCAAGAGTCAAAGTATGTGCTGCACTGGGTTACTTTGTTGTACCATTTGATATAATTCCCGAACAGATATATGGACCTCACGGGTACATTGATGACATATTCCTTTGTTCGCATGTTTTAAAAGGAATTAAGGAAGAAAATGGGATTGAATTTCTAGATGAACACTGGGATGGGGATGAAGAATTAGAAGAAGTTATTGAAATCTGTTACAACAGTTCGAAGGCAATATTAAGGGATAATACGACAGAAATTCTAAACTACGTGGGTTTTATCTAACCTTTACAAACATAATCATTTAAATGTCGATACTACAACATACGAATAAATTTTCCTCATTTACAATATTCTTTTATGAATGGAAAGCCTGTAAAAAATTAGAATTTGCATACTCCATGGAATTCTGTCAAAAAAAAAATTGGGGAAAGAAATTTAGTTTTGTTTTGGTTTTACCGTTTGAGCCTAGGAATGATTGTTCCACCAAGAACCATCAGTATAGCTGCTATTATTGCAGTGAATGGTACACCGGTTTTTTGCATGCCTATGGTTCCTGATGTTTCCTTCGCAGCATTCAAAGTATTTGTTGAATGGTTTCCAGTTCCACCAGCGGCCAGTACATGAACAGTTGTGGTTGCATTTTGCCCTGTGTTCAATAGTGTAGCAGTATTTACAATATTTGTTCCGGCTACAGAAGCTGTAGGGGTTACATATATTCTTAATATTGCACTAGTTCCACTTAGCAGGGTTCCAACGTTCCATATTCCTGTAACATGGTTGTAGGTTCCTTGTGTTGCTGTGTAACTGTTGAATGTTAATCCATTATGGATTAAATCCATCACCTGAACACCTGTAGCGGTTGTTGAACCATTATTTGTTACGTTTAACGTGTAATGGAACTTATGGCCCACTATAGGTGTACTTGTACTTGCAGTTTTAGTTAAAACCACATTTGCTGCAGATACCCTATTAACAAATATAGCTGAATTAGCTATCTGATCTGTTGTTGTTGCAGAGTTTATTACTGTTTCACCTGCTACAGAAGCTGTAGGGGTTACAAATATTCGTAATATTGCACTAGCACCATTTAACAGAGTTCCAACGTTCCATATTCCTGTAACATGGTTGTAGGTTCCTTGTGTTGCTGTGTAACTGTTGAAGGTTAGACCACTTGGCAAATGATCAGTTACCTGAACATTGTTAGCTGTGTTAGGGCCGTTATTTTTCACAGTTAGTATGTAATGGAACTTTTGATCCACATTATTTACAACATCACTAACAGTTTTAGTTAAAACCACGGGCACAGGAGTTACTGGTACAGCGACAGTTGCTGATGCAGAATTACCTCCTGTTGTTGCGGTGTTAATTATGGTAGTACCTGCTGCAGCAACTGTAGGGGTTACAAAGAGTTGTAACGTTGCAACAGCCCCGCTTAGCAGGGTTCCAACGTTCCATATTCCTGTTCCACTGTTGTAGGTTCCCTGACTTGCAATGTAACTGTTGAAGGTTAAACCACTAGGTATATGATCAATCACCTGAACACCTGTAGCGGTATTTGGACCATTATTAGTTGCAATTAAAATATAATGGAACTTTTGACCTACATTAGGCGTACTTGTACTTGCAGTTTTAGTTAAACCGATAGTTGGTGGTGTTGAGGGTATGGTTACAGTTGTACTGTTGGTTGTGTTTGTATTTACAAGTGTTACATTTTTAGTAACAAGAGTACCTGCTAAAGAAGCTGTAGGTGTGACAAACAGTTGTAGTACAGCACTTGCTCCACTTTCTAAGGTACCTATGTTCCATATTTCAGTGGAATGTGTGTATGTTCCCTGGCTTGCAGTGTAACTATTAAATGTTAAACCTGCAGGTATACCATCAGTCAACTGCACATCTGTAGCTGAATCAGGACCATTATTAGTCACAGTTATTGTGTAATGGAACTGCTGACCTACAGCAGGCGAACTGTTACTTGCGGTGATGGTAAAGGTCATGTTGTAAATCTTGAAAGGATTTACAGCCACGGTACCCACCACATCGTTAGGTCCAGGACCTGTTACAGAACCCCACCAGTTATTAACAGCACTTACTACTCCTACATTTGCAGGAATAGGGCTTGTGACAAATACATTGTTGTTCTGTGTAGAAACAACATTGTTTACAATATCTCTACCAGTCGATGCATTGTTGTCCACAAGAGCATTATCTGTTACACCTGAGATTGCAGCATTTGCTAGGGTTGTACTTGTTAGTGTGTTTTGAGTTACAGTCGATACTGCGTCGTTGTATAGAGCCCCACCACTTTGAGCAGTGTTACCAGCCAAGGTACTAAAGGTTGCCGTTATTGTAGCAACATTGGTTATGAGGTAACTTGTAAACGTACTGGTAGTTGCACTGGTTATAGCAGCATTATAAAGGGCTCCACCATTATTTGAAGCAACATTACCCATTATTGCACTGTCTGTGATTGTCACAGTTCCAGTGTTAAGGGCAGCTGCCGGACCTGTGAGGGTGGCAGCATTACGCGTTACAAAATTAGCAACGTTACTCACAGCACCACCATTAGTTGCATGATTTCCTAAAAATGTGCTGCCAGTAATTACAACTGTTCCACCGTTCTTTGTAATTATGGTACGTGTTAATGTACTGCTATCAACTACGCTGAATGTGGCGTCATTTGCTATTGCTCCACCATTGTTTCCAGCTGTGTTTCCGGTAAATATGCTGTTGCTTATAACTAAAGTTCCACCATTCTGTGTTATTGTGTAATCTGTGAGTGTTGTACTGGTTGTTATGTTTATGGTTCCACCGTTGAATATAGCTCCACCATTTTGTGATGCGGTGTTACCTGTAAATGTTGAGTTGTTTACAGTTAAGGTTCCACCGTTTGCTCCAATGGTTTCACCGGTATGTGTGGTTGAATCATAGGTTAATGTTCCGCCGTTGTAAATAGCTCCACCATTTGTTGCAGAGTTACTCTTGAAAACGCTATTTGTAACAGTTAAAGTTCCATCGTTATGGATACCACCACCAGAAACTCCCTTTCCATGGGTAATTATTAAATTTCTGAAGTGTGCCGTAACTCCTTTACTGATGAGGAATATTGTTCCAAGATTCTGACCGTCTATTGTGGCATAACCGTTGCTAAATACATTGAAATCCAGATTTTTAGTTATTAAAAGTCCATGTTCAAAGAATGTTGCACCTTTTTCTAGCATGATGGTGTCTCCACTTTGAGCATCTGTAATTGCCGAAGCAATTGTAGGGAAAATGTATCCTGCAGGGTGTCCTCCACGGGCCACAGGAGCTCCACTATTATAAATTTGTGGATCTGCTATTTTTTGTTTGGATTTAGTGTTTGAATTAGAATTTTTGTTATTTTTTGAAGAGTTTGTTTTGGCCTTTGACTGAACAGTTGTCTGGGTATTTGCAACTTGTCCAGAACTAGTCACTTTAACATCATGTGATGAAACCACCACATTGTTAGATGTGCTATTAGCCGCAGCAACATCGTTAACAGAGAATGATAAAACTAAAGCAAGGGCTACCAGAAGTAATGGTACCATTATTTTAGTTTTATTTTCAAATAATGAGTTGTTACTGTCTTCGTTTGTAATTTTTTGTTTTCTAATCTTTTCACCTCCTTTATGTTCGTTCTCGGATTGAGATAAATCATAAATTATTGAGGTCTAAATTAGTTGAAAACAAGTTATTACATCCATAAAATATTCAACAATGATTGGGATTTAATTAAAATAATTGTTGAAAGCACTGATCAATTGTATGTTTCTGCTGTTTTTACGCAAATAAAAACATTGAATTCCAAGTGTTTGATATTTCCCATCCTAACTATTATTTTTGGTTTCCTAAACCTAAATAGTTTATCATTAATATGCTGAAAAAAGTTGAAATAAATTCAAATAGGCTCCATTAATATAATGGATTTTTTTACTAATATTTCAAAATTTTAATGAAATTTGTATAAATAAATTGGAATTTAGAAATGAGGTGTTGAATTTATTAAAATCAACATATTTCTTTAATTTAATCCCTATGGGATTAAAAGAAAACCCTTCAAAAAATTTAAGCTCAAAATCTAACAAAATGCTTGTTTATTTAATATTACAGTCTTGAATATGTAAAAAAAACTCAGGGAATACCATATATATACTGTAAAAAAAAGATGGTGGAAAAAAATTAGTGAAAAATTAAATTCAGGGTAAATTTTTTCCTATTTTTTTCCTGCTTCACTATTTTCTGTTTTCAGGAAGTTAGAAATGTCTGTGATGCTGTTCATAAGTGGCGCAGGGAATATTATGGTTGAATTCTTTTCTACAGCTATCTGGTTTAGCACTTGCATAATTCTAAGTTGTAGTGCAATTGGATGTTCAGATATTATGTCTGCAGCATCTCCCAGTTTGGATGCGGATAAATATTCACCTTCCGCTGCGATAATTTTGGCTCTTTTCTCCCTTTCAGCCTCAGCCTGCAATCCTATTACCCTTTTCATGTTCTCTGGGAGTGTTATATCCTTTATTTCTACTGTTGTAACGTTAATTCCCCAGGGTTCGCTGTGTTTGTCTATGATCTCTTTAATTTTCAGGTTAATTTTAGGTGTTACAGATAAGACCTCATCCAAGCTGAACTGACCAACAACACTTCTCACTGTTGTCTGTGATATTTGGTTTACAGCTGCGGTGTAATTTTCAATTTCAACCACAGCTTTGTATGGATCTATGATTTTGAAGTAGGCTACTGCTGCCACATCAATTGATACATTGTCTTCTGTGATGATTTTCTGTGATTGTATGGGCATGGTAATTATTTGCAGTGACGGTTTGACCATACGGTCCACAAATGGAATTAACAATCTTAAACCCGGTTCTTTAACTCCAATAACCTTTCCAAATCGAAAAACAACACCCCGTTCATATTGATTTACTATACGTATTGAAAGTCCCAGAATAACCAGAATGATAATTAAAACTATTATTAATGTAAACAAATCCATTTTAAACCTCCCTCCTACTATGGTCCTTTTATCTTTCAAAAAATTAAATTAATTACTCATATTTCTACACTATAAATATATTATAAACTCGGAATAGTATATAATTATCCTTAAATTTATTTTTAAGTAAAAAAATGATTTTAATTTATAAATAATCCTTAAATATCTTATTAAAAATCATATTAACTGTTAATCTAAAATTAATTTATTTAAAAAGATTATAGATTTGATATTTAAGGGAATAAAGGGGGTTTATTCCATTAAAATTTGGTGATATAATCATTTAGGGCTTGGTTTCTTTTATTTAATCTAAAAAAATGATTTGTTAAAAATTAAGTAAAAATTAAGTAAATATAAAAATTATTTGTTGTAGCTGGTCATGTAATCGAATAATTCCGGATATTTTGTCCTAAACATCAATGGATCAGAGTTCAACTGTTTTTGTATGGTTAGTATTGATTCTTTAGACAAGTTATTCACGGACATGTTTCCTATATGTTCTAGTTCAGCTCTCACAGTTTCCTGAACACTTTTAAATCCATTGATCTCTCCTGTAGAATATGAATCTTCCTTGTTGTGGAGTTGGGAAGCACGTTTCATTTCCTCTAAAAGTTCGATCTGTTCTGGATCTACATTTTCTTGTGATTTCAGGATATCAATTCTGTGCTGAATATCTTCAAACTTCAGGGATGAAACTTTTTCTTTTTCCAGTTTACTGTATATGTCGGGCAATCCTATCCCCAGTGTTTCAGAGCTAACTTTTAAGTTTTCAGGTTCTTTTAATAAGGAATTCTTAGTCTCAAAAATACTAAAATCTTTTTCAAATATTTTTTTAGTTTTTTTATCCATATCAATCACTATACTCTTTTAAGGCCTCACATACTATTTATTGATATAACTGATTAAATCTTATCATTTTCTCGTCAGATTTTCAAGCTAATGATAACGCAATTTTTAATGGTTTAATAAATAGATATCATTAGTCGCTCTTTTTTATAATAAGCTTATTAAAATCATTTTCATCAATTTCTAAAGTTACATGTCCACCTTTTTTTAGACCTACCTTTTTAATCCATTCCTTTGGCAGTATTACATGGAACTGTTCGTTACAGTATACGAGTCTGCGTTTGCACTTCATCAAATCACCTTCATTTTATATGAAAACCTAGAAATTGAACAAGCCATTTTGTTTATGGTTATTGCAACCTGCAAATCTCCTATGGTGCTCTGGCAAATTATCCACAAACTAGTAAAGTGAGTTCTACACTCAATTTTTCAAAGCATTGAAGTTATATGATCTTGAAAAGACAAATTTTAATCCATACATTTCTCTAAATTTAATTATCCAGTCCTAAATTTCTTCTTTCTTCTTTCTCTATATTACTCTTTATTATGGAAATGGCCATGTCTGCCACGTTCTCTCCATTTTCGACCCTGGTTTTATATTTGGGGTAGAGTTTCAAAAACCTTCTCAATCTATCCAAATCATCAAGTTGGGGATTGGTTTCAGTTGATACATCTTCATGTTTAACAATAGGTTTTATGATGGGCTTTTTGTCGCTTGTGTTTTCAATAACGAACTCTATAGCTTCGGGAGATACATTATTTTGTTGTGCTACATTTAAGAACCTTTCAAGCCCTTGGATTCGGCATTCATACCAATTAGAAGGATTTTCCCATTGTTTAATGTAGGACTCTAATTTATCTCTTTGTTCCTTGGGCACCTTAGAAAAATCAACCTGACTTAACTTATTCTTATCTTGAGAGCTTCCAATTTCTGATGATTCTGTAGGGAAATCACTTTGTATAGACTTAACATTAGTCCTTATTACTTCTTTTAAGTTCTTGAAATTAGACATAATTTACTTTTTTAACCTCTTTTATTTTTTATTGCTTTAAATCTTTTTTGGAGATATAATAATAATTATTGGAGTGTTCTATTTGACTCAAATTATTTCATATCCATCTTTGCTGGACCTTTCTGGATAGGTAAATCTATTTTACCTTTAAGATATGCCTTGGTAATATCGTTTTTATTCACAAAAAAACCACATTTTTGGCATTTAATTCCATTATTAACCACTTTCATTATTCCATTATCAGTTTTATGGGTTAAATTAGACATTTATTATCACCTATTTAAAAAAAATATTCCTCAAATCAAATATTTTATGATAAAATTTATTGATTAACCTTCTAAAATACAGTCACATTAGTTCAAATTCATAAAAAGTTTCCGAAAAATATTTCTTTATATCTTTTATTTTAAAATAAAATTTACTAAGAAATTAATTAATAATTACAATTTCTTTACTAAGATATTGTTATACATCCATTATATACTATTGCATCAGCTTTAAAACCTCTATTTATAAATAGTTTTATTTGTTGATTTCCATTCAAATAATTTAATTCTACTACAATAATTTTTTTATCGTAATTTTTATTATTGATCACGAACATAATGTAATAAGAAGAGATAGGGTCCAATTAATTTTTTACTGATCATATCATGAGATGTATCATGGTAAATAATACCGAAACATTGTTTAGATATTAGATTTTACATTCAGATTACGTCAAAAAATTGATGGGTGTAATAATTGATTCCTTCAACTTGTTTACAATTATTTAAAAGATTTTTATTGATTATTAAGTATAACTTGGGAGTTGATTATTAAATGAGTGGGAAAGATGAATGGAAATCTGTTGAGAAAATATTGGGTAATGTTTTTAATGAAGAAGACACAGCAAAACTAGTACATTCAATGAAAACTTCTGTTAAACATGAAATTGAACATATTGTGAATGGATTTGCAAAGAAGATCAATGAACCAGTTGAAATTCTTTTAGTTGGAAATGATCCCAAATTTATGCAGGAATTAATCTCAACCTTTGGAAGATCAAACCTCGTAACCAGTATACGTTTTACTGGAAGTGTTGAAGAAGCCTATGGCATGATATTCCAGCAGGGAGTTTACACCGAGTTTCCCATAGCAAACATAATAATATTTGATTTTCCCACATTAACTGGAGATAGTGGAATGAAAATATTAGAGGACATCATGTTGAAGGATAGCATAATAAAAGATGTTCCTGTATTTATTTTAAATGATGATTTTGAAAAAGTTAAACATCTTGCCAAATACCATCCAGACCTGTTCCTAACTAAACCCCATAACTTTGAGGAATACAAAAATGTGATAGAAGAAATAAAAGAATTCTGGCTCACATATGTCTAAAAATCGTTTATTTACAAGACTAATGAAAATTCCAAATGCAGGGATTAACAGATGTTATTCTTTAATTTTTTTGAGTTATGGATTTTGAAACCTGATAAAAGATTGATATTGGGAGATATTTAAATGACCAACTGTAAAAACTGTGGAACTGAAATATCAAAAAAGAATAAATTCTGTCCAGAGTGTGGTATACTAACAGGAAATATTGATGAAAATTCTTCAGATCAAATTTATGATGATGAACTAAGAACAAACAGAGTTGAAGATGAAATAAACTTGGGGCCTGGAGAATGCTGTGGAAACTGTGAACATTCAAATGATTGGGGCTATGAATGTTCAGGAAAATGCAAACTACATAAAATCTACGTGAGTTTGGAACAAAAATGTAGAGATTTCTCAGCTAAATAAAATTGTCTGACTTCAGATTCTAAATTTAAATAAGGATGTAATAATAAAAAGATGTTGAAAAGGGGATTAAATAACAGGTTATTTTATATTAATATTTTTAATCCCCAAACCATCAAAAACTGTCTTTTTTTAGTGTTTAATTGAATGGTTCATTTCAGTTATACGGAAGATTTAACAACGTAATTTCCACTACCTGTTGGTCCATGGTGTTGTGAGTTGTATTTTGCATAATCCCAGGTCTTCCATCCGTTACCGATATTAATTTCTATCCAACGGTGAAGCGGATAACTTCCTGTTGTGTGTCCAATAATCCTTACAGCTATTCCTGCAGAAGATAATTTGCCGTACAACCAGCTACTATCTGCCCAGCAGTCTCCATAACCGCAGTCATCCATGACACTGGCACTGGACTGCCCCTGAACATCCCTAAATTTAGATTCAGCATATCCTATAGAATCAACTATTGTCTGTGCACTGGAACCACTTTTAATGGATGTTATATCTTTTGATAGTGGGGTAATTGAATCGTAGTTTGGTAGTCTGTTGTTTGCTGCCTGGAATGCTAAGATTTTACTGAAATTGTAAATCAGATTCTGGTATTTGATCTGTCCGAGTGTGCAGTTTTCTGAGTTCGGTGCCTTACCAGTTGAGTAGATATATGACCTTGTGACCTTGGCAAGGTTTATGTACTGTGTCTTTGTTAACTGTCCTGCTTTTAGATTTTCAACAGGTTTTGATGGTGCTGATACACTTTTAAGTGTTATTGCTGTTGTTTTTTTATTGCTGATTTGATAGATGTCGTCTGATATTAATTGAAGAAACTGTGGCATTGTGACCTTGTGATTGTTAATTGTCACAGAGTCTGGTAATTTATTATTCTTTTCGTAGTAAGATTTAACTTTAGTTGATGCAGCACCGATCTGACTCGGTGTGAAACTAATTTTAACCGTTGCCTGACTAGTTACTTTAATTTTTGTGTGATTTGTAATGGTAGAACTGCTTGTTGAAGCAGCAGAAACACCGCTTACATTAATGATTAGTACCATGCCCACCAGCATGAGCACTGGTAATATCCAATTTCGCTTAATTATACCGCCTCCATATCCAAAAAAATACGTAATAATTTTCCCTATAAATCTTCGATGTTGTTTAATTTCATACTAATCCTTATAAAAGTTGCGGTTTTAATTTTTAAAAAAAAGAGATATTAAGAGTTATTTAAGGAATTAACCCACGAATACTTGGGATTGTATTCGATGTATTGGATATTATTTATCAAAGCTGGATACTGTTATGATCATCTTTGATTTTCCAGGTTTCAGTATATTAGCTACTGTTTCATTTCATTTATCTCATCAAAATATCGAAGTTCAGGGAATCCCATCACTCCTGCCTTTTTCATCACGTTTTTCAGATCCTTGGAACCAGCAAATTTTTTTGCAGCATCTTCATCTTCCCATTTTGTAATTACCACGATTTCATTTGGATGGGCTGAATTTTGAAGTATTTCAGCACCTTTAGAACCCATAGATCCTCTTTTGGTACTGTGTTCCTCAAAAACTTTTTTCCACCTATCAAAATCTTCAACCTTCTGAATTGCCATAAGATAAATCATGAAATCACCCCTCTTCATTAAACTCAGCTTTTAATCTCAACTACTATACAGTACCCATCTGTAGAACCAATGTTTTCAGTTTGATGTGACCCTGCCTTTATCCATTTGATCTGGCCTTCCACAAGTTCGAAAACATCAGTCTCACCAGTGGGAAAGTTAAGTTTAAATTCTGCATCCTTTACAACGTAGATAACATGATCATTTGGATGGTTGTGCATAGGAGACTTTTCACCAGGTTTTAATTTGATTTCTAAAACTCTAACCTTACTATTTTCTAAAAGTAGGTTATATCCACTCTTTGATACTTCCATAACATCGGGAATTTTATCCATGAAAAAATACCTCCTTTTTCAATAGATTGCATGATCTGGAATTGTTATTATTTATGTCCCTCGGATTATTAAAATTTTTATATCAATATCAAAATTAACAAATTTTTAGAAAGTTACCCTCATGATCTTAGTCAATAATGGCGACTCTAAAATAGAAAAATGAAATATAAAGATTAATTTATTCCAATTAATGAAACTCTAACTTTTAAAGAATGTAGTTTCCATATAATATTCTAACTATTGAAAACACTTGGAAAAATCATGGTAACAAAAGTCCCATCATGCAAGGATCCTTAAAAAAAATGGTACAAAATATTTTTTTGGGTCCTCTATTCCTTAGGACCCACATCCTTAAATTTAACAGAACATAATTCTCCACCCACACCCCAGTGGGATTTTGGAACTTCATTTATTAAAATTTCTACTGCCTGTGCAGGTACATCAACCTCCACAAACACTTTGGTAATATTTTCTATCAGATAATCTATTTTTTCTTGTTCAAAACCTTTCCATACATTTATCTGTACCATGGGCATTTTTAACACTTCCAAACTAATTTTTTTTTAATTGTAGTTATGAATATTTATGGTTAAAGTGGAATAAGTAAATGTTTTTGGCCGTGTTTAGGGTGAAGTTTCAGAGCCATTAACTTTTACAGCTGTTCCTGCGACTGTTACCATGATGGTGTTTCCCATTGAACCGCCCAGATTATTGTAATCAACACGGGTTCCAACGATAGCGTTTGCACCAAGCTTTTCAGCCTTTTCTTCCATACTTTTAATGGCAATTCTTCGTGCCTCAACAAGCTGTTCTTCATATTGTGATTGTTGCTTTTTAACAACACCTTTCACTTCTCCCAACATATCCTTGTACAAGTTTGCACCTATCAATGATTCTCCAGTAACCAGACCCATATGTTTAGTTACATTTTCACCCAGTATTTTTGAAGTAGTAAAGATTCGAATATTTCATGCCCCCAATCATTTTTTTGAATCTGTTCATGCATAGCTATTAAATCTAAATTTTCTTAATTAGTTATTATTAATATGTTCTGCTTCCTTTTTATTTATTCGTATCAAGGCTTTAAGAGTTCATCAGCGTTTACTGAAATTGTAAAGCAGAAGGTTGCACCATTTCCAAGTTCTGATTCCACCCAGATATCACCATCATGTCTTTCAACAATTCTTTTACAAATTGACAAACCCATGCCGGTGCCTTCATACTCCTTTCTAGTATGAAGCCTTTTAAAAATGTCGAAAATCTGTTCATGATATTCCGGGTCTATACCTATTCCATTGTCGCTCACTGTCACCAGCCAGTGATTGTCAAATTTTTGGGCGGCAATATTAATTTGGACTGGTGTTTGGCCTTGAAACTTCAGAGCATTTCCTATTAGATTTTGAAAAAGTTGTTTAATTTGTATGGGATCTCCCTTTATTTCAGGCAGATTTTCATAGTGGATATTTGCATCACAATCATTGATGGAGGATTTGAGGTCTAGCAAAACAACGTCTAATAAATCATTCAAATCAAGAAACTTAAATTCACTCACCTTACTGTTCAGTCGAGAGTAAGATAATAAGTCATCAATCAATTTCTTCATTCTTTGGGCTCCTTCAACAATAAAACCAATATATTCATCGGCATCATCATCTAACCTGCCCTTGTAACGTCTTTCCAACAGTTGAGTAAAGCTTGATACCATTCTAAGTGGTTCCTGAAGATCATGGGAGGCCACATATGCGAACTGTTCCAGTTCCTTGTTGGATATCATGAGTTGATTTACAAGGTTTTTTAGGCTTTTTTGTGCTGTTACCAGTTCTTCATTGGTTGTTTGAAGTTTTTCTGTTGTTGATTTCAATTTTTCATTTGAAGCCTGTAATTTTTCGGTAAGTTTCTTTTCCTGTTCCAATAGTTTTTGCTTGAGGTTTTCGACCTGTTTTCGCTCGTTAATATTATGACCAACGAAAAGTGCTCCTTCAAGTTTATCATCTTTGTATATTAAATTGATGTTTAAAAGGACCCATATGAGCTTTCCATTATTATCAATGAATTGGTATTCAATGTCTTCTTCAATTTTCTGACCATTTTTAGCCTTTGCTATCTTCTCTTCAAAGTCTTTTTTACTTCTCATATCTAAAATAGACAGGGGATTTTTGCTGAGTAATTCCTTCTTGGAACATTTTAAAAGGTTGCAAAAAGCTTGGTTTACATTTTTAAAGCTGGGTCCTTCAAATTCTATTTCAAATATCGCTGTGGGAGCACAGTTTACCAAGTGTTTGTATTCCTTTTCACTCTTTTTAAGGGCCTTTTCCATCTTTTTTCTTTTGGTAATATCCAATATAAGGGCCACTCCATTGTAACAGGCTTCATCGAGCATGGCACAAGCTATGATTATGGGCATTCTGGTCCCGTTTTTCCTGGTGTAAACCTTTTCAAAGGGAGTTTCATTTGTTCCAAACGATTTGAGTTCTTTTATTGAATTTTCATCTGTGTATCTGTACTCAGATGGTGTCATTTCAAACCAGTTTAACTTTCCTTCCTCAAGATCTTTCCTTGTGTAACCCACCATCTCAAGGAACTTGTCGTTTGCATCAACAATTTTATGATCCATATTCCAGTAAATAACACCGAATAATCCTGATTCATAAAACAAACCTGACTCATATAATCTTTTAAACCTCTTATCATACAATTTCAAAGCTTCAAGACTGTTAATGTTTCTTAAATTATCAATTAATTTTGAATCGGATTTTGACTCAATATTAATATTTTTATGTTGAGCTGGAGTTTTGAGGTGTTCTATCTTGTGAATGATGTACAGGGTATTTCCATCCATAACCACGGGAGTGCTGCTACATCTTAACATCAATGAGTCCAGACCCTTAATAAAATGGCCTTCAAGATCATCCACAGTCATTACATTCTTTTCATCAGAGCTTATGTTGATGATCTTTAAAAGTGATGATCTGACCTTTTCTATCTCTTTACCGTCAAAAAAATTATTTAATACCTCAAAAATGCTTTTTCCAATCAAATAATTTCTATTAATCCCTGTGGCTTCAAGATAAGCATCTGTTACACCTGCTATGGTGAAATTTGGTGAATCAGTTTTAAGAAGGAGTTTACATTCTGGCAACGCATTAAAAATATCTTCGAACTTTAAACAATCATTCTTTTCATTTGAAACAGTCACAAAAATCACTCCTCTAAAATCACAAGCAATTCATACAAAACAGTCCGGTATTATTAATATGGATTGATGTTATATTAAACTATCGATATGTATTTGTACTTAAACTTTTAAGTTAAAATATTAGTCATTAAATTACTAAATACATTGTGTGATTTAATGTAAAAATCTTAAACAATAGAAAACTGTAAAATTTGTATCCAATTAGGGAACCTTTTATAATGGAGCTTATTAAGTATGGAAAATAATAAAATCAGCGGCACCGTTGCTTGAGATTCTGGGTTAAACAGATTCTTTGTCTGATAAAATAAATTACTTAAAGAAAAGTTTGTTTGAAATTTGGACTACTGTCCGTACCACAATCTCTGGACTTGGGTCCATTTCATATTGGTGATTATCACATGGCTTCCTGCTGGGCCTTTCAATGTGATAGTTTTTGTCATTCCATAAATAGGTATTTTAGTGCATTTAACAGTTTTTGAAGTGTAATAGGTCTTTGTGGGAGTTACAATTTTATAATTAACAGTTAATTGAGAAAGTTTAACATCCGTCCATTTGTATTTACCGTAATTATTGTAGGTGTAAAATTGGATTTTGGTTTGACTTCCACCGTAGTTCTCATGGATAACAGGATTGCAGAACTTAGAATTTTTAGGTACCCATACATATTCTCCATTAGAGTAATATCTATCAGAGGCATAATAATGGTTCGTGCCGGTGTAAGTTTTGTACTTTGTTGGTTCATTAACTGCAGCTACTGCACTCAAAGTACAGCCAACCAACATTATGAACAGAATGGAAAACAACACAAAATTTTTACTATCCATCAATTAAGCCTCCAGATGCCATGTTTTTTATTACATTATTATGCACTGGAAACATGATAAATCTACCGATTCTCCATGAAATATGAAACTCTTTTGATTAAAAATAATATGAATCAGTTACTAAAAGAATGAGGCTATACTATGAATTAAAATAGATATTAAGGATGGTAAATTGTTTTTTCCAACTTTTTCTAAGGATTCCAGAGTCTGTTTTATATGGATTTTTCAGGTTTTATCGGTACTGTGAAGCAGAACTTTGCACCCTTTCCAAGTTTTGATTCTACCCAAATGTTACCACCGTGTTGGTGAACAATTTTTTGGACTATGGCCAGCCCTATGCCTGTTCCTTCATACTCTTCGTCTGTATGTAAACGCTGGAACACAACAAAAATCTTCTCGAGGTAAGTCTCTGCAATACCAATTCCATTATCCTTTACACAGAATATCCAGTATTTATCGTCTTTTCTGGCAGAAATATTAATTTCAGGAATATCTTTACCTCTATATTTGATTGAGTTGGCAATCAGGTTTTGGAAAAGTTGCACCATCAAATTTTCATCCGCCAAGACTGTAGGTAATTCATGATAGATTATCCTGGCACAGTTTTCATCGATGGATGTCTTCAAGTTTATACGGGTTTTTTCCAGAACTGAGTTCATATCAACCTTTTCTAACTCTTTTTTTTCCTTAGCTACCCTGGAATATATTAAAATATCGTTGATCATGGAATCCAACCGTTTGGCTCCATTTACTGCAAAATCAATAAATTCATGAGCGTCGCTGTCAAGCTGGTTCCGATAACGTCTCTCTAAAAGCTGTAAAAAACTGGTTATCATTCTTAAAGGTTCCCTAAGATCATGGGATGTGATGTAAGCGAACTGTTCAAGCTCAGCATTAGACCTTTTTAAATCAATTAAACTATCTCTCAATGCTTTTTCTGCCTTTTCATGGGCTTTTCGAAGTCTTAATGATGTTATTCCAAACGAAATATCATTTGCAAGTTCTTGAAGCAATTTTTTCTCTTGTTCTGAGAATGGGTTGGTATCGGGGGAGTAGATTGTCAGGGCACCGAAAACATTGGTGGTGTTGATCAATGGAAAAACTATGGAAGATGCGTAGCCACGTTTTAAAGCTTCCTTCCTCCAGGGTTTAAATTGTGGATCATTGAGCATGTCCTCACACATGCAGGGTTTCCCTGTTTTAATAGCTCTACCAGTGGGTCCATTTCCATGTTCTGTGTTATCCCATGTAAGGTTCAGTTTTTTAAGGTAATCCTCCTCAAAACCAGAGTATGCAACTGGAACAACTTTTTTCGTTTGTTCCTCAGCGTAACCTATCCATACCATCGAATGTCCACACTCTTCTATTATGATCCTGCATACTTCATCCAAGTAAAAATCTTCATCTTCGGCATGCATCATGGCAAAACTGCTTTTTCTAAGTGCTATAAGTGTTCTGTTTAACTGGTTGCGTTCTTTCAATGTATTTATTAATCTGTCTTCTGTTTCTTTTCGTTTAGTTGTGTCCCTTACAACTGCAACAGCTCCTGTAATCCTACCTTTACCATCTTTGATCGGTGAAGATGTTACATGGCGATTTAATGTTTCACCTGTTTTTGGAACAAACACATTTTCTTCAAAATCTTTTAAAATTTCACCATTTAAAGCCCTGTACAATGGTGAACCATTTTTCAAACGTACAGATCCTTCAGCTGAGTATGTATCTACTGCTGAAATCAATTTTTCAACGGTATCTGGATTATTATCGATTTTAGCCTGGAAATTTCTTGCAGATGCATTGGCAAGTATGATGTCACCGTTTATATCACAAAACCAGACTTCATCCACAATGCTTTCAATGAGTGTGGATAATTCACCTTTTTTCCGCTGAACATAATCCAACAGTTTCTGTTTTTCCTTCATTATTTGGATTCGTTCTGTTATATCGAAGTTGAATGTGATGATCTTAACATCACCTTCAACTTCTACAGTTTCAGCATCTGTTACAACAACACGTTTGTCGCCTGATTTTGTTTGAATTTCTGTTTCCATCCTTTTTACGGATCCTTTTTCCATCAGTTCATTTTTGAATGATTTCCGATCTTCATACGTTACGATCCCAAGCTCAACTGAACTGTGACCTATTAACTCTGACTTAGTGTACCCTGTGAGGTTTGAGTAACTTTCATTAACATCTGAAAACTTTCCATCCAAATCACTGATGGAAACCGAGGAAGAGTTGACATGAAATGCCTTTGAAAATTTTTCTTCACTTTCTTTCAGGGCAAGGTTAACAGTCAAAAGTTCATCCCTGTTTGCTTCCAGTATGTTATTGGTGTTTTGAAGTTTCTGTGTAATGGAAATTAATTCATTATTTGAACATTGAAGTCTTTTGGTGAGTTTCTCCTTGTTTTCCAAAAGATCCTGTTTATGTTCTTCTGCCCTTTTACGTTCGCTGATATCCAGATGAAGCCACAATCTGCCGTAAGATATTCCATCCATAGTAATGGGTATAAAATCTCTAATGCAACTTTCTCCACTATTCATAAGTACTTCTTCACCTGAAACGGGTTTCATTTCATTTGTAATTTCTTTTATACGTTTGATTTCAGATTCAGGATCCATGTAACTGTGCTTGATCTTACTGATCATGAGTCTGTCAGAAATTCCAACCAGTTCTTCTGGTAGTTCCTTAAGGTGAAAATAATCACAAAATGCTGGATTTAAATATTCTACTTTATTATCATTTGTTACTAGTAAAACACCAGCCCTTATGTTGGATAAAATACTGTATAATCGTTTTAATGTGTGCTGAACTGTAGTTTCGGCACGTTTATAGTCGGTAATATCATGATAAACAACCAGGTAACCTTCTGTAAGATTTGATTCATCTGTTATTGGGGTGATGTTCTGTTCAACTATCAGATTTTTCCCATTTTTATGTTTAATTTGGATTATTGAGCTCTTTTTTCCATCAGAATCTGAACAGTCAATTGTTGATTCATCTGTTAAGTGGTTTATCATGAGTAGTTCCTTGGGAACTCTTCCTTGAACTTCTTCTTGTGTGAATCCGAACATCTTTTTTGCTCCCCAGTTCTGATAAATAATATTAAAATTGGGGTCAAGACCAAAAACCGCGTCACTCACTTCACTTAAAAGAAGAGCCTGAAATTTAACACGGTCCTCCACGATTTTACGTTTTGTAATGTCCCTGATGGTTATGAAATTATGAGATGTGTTGTTTTCATCAAAAAAAATACTGGAAGATATTTCTGCTGGAAATTTGGTTCCATCCTTTTTTATATGGGTGAGTTCCCCGCTGTATTTCCCTGTTTTTTCCCGTTCTGCCAGCATAAAATCTAAATTAGGATCATTTGTATCCATTATTCCAGATCTGCCAAGTTCACAAATTTCCTTCTGTGTGTACCCAAATAATTTTTCTGCTGCTGAATTTGCATAGGAAATAATTCCATTTGACTGTGTGATGAGTACTGCATCAGGACTGGATTCGAAAATAGTTCTATAATTTATTAAGAATTCATCAGACATTTTAATACCCGATTAATTAATTTCTATCATAATAGATTTAGATCATCCCATATAAATAGTTTTTACAATTATTCTGGATTAAAAGATGTTTAAATTGAATACAACTCTTTAAACAGATTAAATTTGACTGTTAACAATGAAATAAGCATGGAAACCAAACTGGGAAATTATTGATGTTTGTTCCCACCATAATTTTCATTAGAAATTTGGGTGTTTGATTTTTATTTGTCCAATAAATTAATCAGATTTTAGGTTTTTCATGATCTGATTGTTGTTATGGTGAAAAAATTATTAGATAACTAAAACATAGTATAACCAGTCAAAATTGGTGTAATGAATTCAGATAACCATAAATCCAAAAATATTGTATAAAAAAGATGAGGAGTTGGAATTTATATGTTGAAGGTCATACACTTTGAAATACCTGCAGAAGATCCAGTGAGAGCTGCTAACTTTTACAAGCATGTATTTAAATGGGAAATTCAAAGATGGGAGAATGGAGATTACTGGCTGGTTTCAACAGGGCCTGAAGATGAACCTGGAATAAATGGCGCAATTTATCCTAAAGAACAGGGCAGCATGGTCAGAGATGTTATAAGTGTGGATTCCTACGCAGAATTTAGTGAAAAAATTGAATCCAATGGTGGTAATATGTTGACAGAAAAAATGTCAATACCAGGAATGGGATTTAATGGACTGTTTCAAGATACTGAAGGCAATGTATTTGGTATAATTGAGATAACCATGATCTACATAAGAAGACACTTTGATGCTCCAGTTAAGGATGTTTGGGAGGCATGGACAGATCCAAAACATGTTAAAGAATGGTTAGCACCTAAGAATTACACTGCAAATATTGTGAAGATGGATCTTCACGAGGGAGGTTCATATTTAAACTCCATGAAGTCTTCAGAAGGGGAAGAAATTTGGAGTACTGGGGTTTACAGGGAAATTGTACCTAAAAAGAAAATAGTATCCACTGATAGTTTTGCAGATTCTGAAGGAAATGTGGTTCCAGCAAGCTATTATGGGATGTCAGGGGATTGGCCAATGGAACTAATTATCACTGTCAATTTCAATGAGGATGAAAATGGAACATTGTTCACAATGGAACATCAGGGGTTCCCTGATCATAATATGAGTGCCTTGGCAGAAATGGGATGGCAGGAGTCTCTCGACAAACTGGAAAATTATTTAATAAAATTAAAATAAAATGAATTGGAAATTCCATTTCTTTTTTTTTAAATGAAATTAACCGATCCATATTAGAGGATTATTCGTTTTCATTGTTTAATAATTTAATTGGATTTGAAAGTATGGTGAAATAGAAGGTGGTGCCCTTTCCAAGTTCAGATTCTGCCCAGATTTTTCCACCCTGCTGATTAACTATTTTTTGAGCTATGGCAAGTCCAATTCCTGTTCCTTCATATTCATCATGGGTGTGGAGCCTTTGGAAGATGGTGAATATCTTTTTGAGGTGGTCCTTGGACATTCCAATACCATTGTCCTTGATACTGAAGAGGTATTCATTGTTCTTTTTAATGGCTGAAATATGAATTTTAGGAGTTTCTTGACTGCGATATTTAAGTGCATTGCCAATTATATTTTGAAACAGCTGTACCTTTAATTTAGCATCTCCAAGAATAGTTGGAAGGTGATCATGAGTTATCACAGCATTAGTTCCTTCTATTGGAATTTTCAAGTTCTGTAATGCCTCATCAAGTACCTCTTCAAAGTCCACGAGTTGGATATGTCGTTTTGAACTTGTTATCCTTGAGTAGGAAAGAAGATCATTTGTCATGTTATCTAGACGTTTAGCACCATCAACTGCAAACCCTATGAATTCATTGGCTTCTTCATCGAGCTGGTCTTCATATCTTCGCTGGAGCAACTGTAAAAAGCTGGTTATCATCCTTAACGGTTCTCTTAGGTCGTGGGAAGTTATGTAAGCAAACTGTTCGAGTTCTTTGTTGGACAGTGCCAACCTTTTCATGTTCTCTTTGATCTTCAGTTCTGCCTTTTTACGCAACAGCACTTCAACAAATGCCACTGAAAGGGTTTCGATATTTGTTTTATCTTCATGGCTGTAACCCCCTTTCTTATTTGCCAGTGCTATCATTCCAATTGTCTTTTCACCTTTTTTAAGTGGAACTCCCAGGAATGAATTTATTGGTGGATGTCCATCTGGTAATCCTCTTCTATCTGGATCGGAACCTGGATCATTAATTACCTGGGATTTCGATTCTTTTATGGTTCTACCCCAGTAACTGACAATTTCCATATCCTTTAAAAGTTCAGATGCATTCTCTGTTTTGCATTTACTCCATCCTGGTGGGCTTAATGCCTTGTCATCAAGTCTGCCTTTTTTGTTGATCTCTCCAAGAAATCCAAACTCACTTCCTGTTAACTCTTCGGCAACTTCCAGACATTTCATGACCAATTCGTTTTCAGTTTCAGTGGTCAAGGATTCCTGGAATACCTGATTAATTGAGTCAATCACTTTTTTGCCGGTTAAAATTTCTTTTTCGGCCATTTTGATGTCGGTTATATCTTGGTTTATACCCATAATTATTTTGGGGTTTCCTCTTCTGTCATACTCAGTAATTTCTGCAAGTGTTTTTAAAATACGTGTTGAACCATCTTTTAAAATAACTTTAAAGTCAAATTTAACGTGTTGTAATCCTGAAAGCTGTTTATGAATCTGATTATAAACGAAGTCATGGTCTTCAGGATGTACAAAGTCGAAAAATGAATTAGGTTTGGGGGTGTATGTTTCACTGTCAAGGTTGTAGATGGAGTAAAGCTCATCTGACCAGAAAATTACACCAGTTTCAATATTCCACTCCCAACTACCAATATTGGCGATACGCTGAGCTTCAGACAAACTGTTCCTGCTCTTTTCAAGATCAGCTTCGATCTGCTGCCTTTCAGTAATATCCCTTACAAATGCTTCAATCCCCTGGATCTGGCCTTGATCATCGTAGTGGAACTGACAATTTATTGATGCATAAAATGTCTTACCATCCCTCCTAAGGGCGCTACATTCAAAATCGTTAACATTACCATTTTTTTCCAGCTCTTCAATCATCATATCAAATTCTTCAGGGTCTTTGAAGAGTGTTTTGGTTTTACTTCCTGTCATGGCCTTTGAAGAGCCGAACCTGTACATCCTGGCAGTTGATGGACTGACCATGATTATGTTGTCATTTATATCTGCCCTTAAGAAGCCGTCTTGAAGATTGTTTACAATGGTCCTGTACTTCTTCTCACTCTCATGTAACTTTCTTTCATACTCGATTCTGTCGGAAATATCCTCAAAAACAGTGGCGAATTTATTTTTTTCTGGAGAGACCACAGAGATCCTGAAGTGTTTGTTCAGGGGTTTGAAATAGGCTTTGAATTTTTCAGATCTTCCTGTCTCAGCGACCCTTGCATACAGTTTTAAATAGGGGGCTTCATTGCTGCTGTATAACTTTGAAGCTTTCTTCCCAATAACTTCCTCCTTACTGATTCCTATCAGGGTTTCGTAACTATTATTCACATCTGTTACAACGTAATCCACAGGTTCGTGTTTTGAATTGAATATTATTTCGTGAAGTGCAACTCCTTCGTTCATGGCAGTGTACAATGAGCGGTACTTATTTTCACTCATCTTTATGGTTTCAAATAGTTTGGAATTTTCAATGGCATATGATAAAGATGATGCGAGTTTGTTAGCGAAGTCTATTTGTGCATCATTAAATACTACCTGATCTTTGTGATGATAAAACACAATTATTCCTATTACTTCATCATTTAACTGGATGGGTGCAGCCATAAGGGAAGCCACTCCATGTATTTTGATTCCCTTCCTGTTGACCCTTGGATCGTTAACTGCGTCGTTGAATGCCACTGCACTCTTTTTTTTGGCCACATAAAATGAGGTTGGTGATTCTTCATGGGACTTAACCTGACCCAATATATTGTTTGGGAAGTTGTAAGCATATTTAACAACCCATTTATTGTTTTCAAGTAATTTTATAAGGGCAGAATCTGCACCAATTGATTTAACTCCCTCTTCAAGTAGGAATTCCATTATTTCATCATAACTGTGCTTAGAATTGATACTGGCATTTACACGGTTGAGTGCTTTGCTTAGTTCTTCCCTCTCCTCCAGCTCCTGGTTCATGTTTAGAAGGTAATCCTGTTGCAGCATGAGTTCCTTGTTAGTTGCCTTAAGCTTTTCAGTCATGATCTTAAGGTCAGTATTGGTTGTCTGGAGTTTATGGGTTAGTATGTGTTCATGCTCCCTGAGCTTCTTTTTGATCTCTTCCTCACGCTTTTTTGCCGTTATATCATGATAAACTATAAGATAACCTTTGTTACCCGAGGAATCGTTAATTCTGGTTGAATTGGTCTCAACAATTATTTTTTCCTGGTTTTTATTGAAAGTTTCCATTACAATATTAGAGTTCTGGTTTAATTCAAGATTTTTCTCATGTTTTAAGAGTTTTAGAGTTGTTTTTCCAAGGGCTTCTGCTTTTGTGTAACCATAAATGTTTTCCGCACCCTTGTTCCAGTAGGTTATCCGGAAGTTTTCATCCACACCTACAACAGCATCGTTCACCTGGTTTAAAAGCAAGGAATGATACGCAATCTGTTTTTCATTCTGTTTACGTTTAGAGATATCCCTTATTATCATGAATGTGGATTTTTCACCTTTATAACTAAATATACTAGTGGAAACTTCAGCAGGAAATTTGGTACCATCCTTTTTTATTAGGGTGAGTTTGCCCTTAGCCTTCCCATGTTCGATCCTATGCTTCAAAAGTACAGATAGGTTTTCGGTTAGTGAATCAACAATACCTTCCCTTCCAAGCTCACATATCTCATCCTTTTTGTATCCAAACAAAGATTCCGCAGATGGATTGGCATAAAGTATGGTCCCATCCATTTTAGTTAATAATATTGGGTCTAAACTATTCTCAAAAAGAGTATTACACAGCTCAAGATTTGATTTTTCATCAGTTTTAACAGCCAATTGAAATCACCAATTACTATAAATTATCATTGCATATTACGATAATATACTTTTCTAAAGGGTATTTTTTAAGATAACGAAGTTCTATTAACGGAAATAACATTTTCATGGGTGTAAGAAATGAAATACTTTGAATAGTTTTCAGAAATGAACAATTTATAAATGGTTTAAAAAAATTAAATTTCAAGAAAACCTAAATAGATCGAGTTTAGGTTTTCTAATTACTCTTATTTTTCGGTATTTCAATCTAAAAAGTCCAGAAGTGCCTTGTTTACCTGTTCGGCATGTGTCCAAATTAGGCCGTGAGGTCCGTTTTCTATTTCAACATATGTATTGTTTTTCACCAGATCTTTAAGCCTTCTGGCTGTTTTGTCTACGGGCAGGATCCTGTCTGCATCACCATGAAGGATCAACGTGGGTATGTCTATTGATTCCACATCCTTCCTGAAATCTGTGAGCCAGGTCTTCACACATTCATAAGTTCCAGTTGGTGAGGCTGTTGAAGCAACGTTCCAACTGTTTTGAAATACTTCTTTACTTATGAGTTTGCCCTCTAAAATATCCATGTTGTAGAAATCAGTCAAAAATTGAGTTAAAAATGCCAACCTGTCGTTTTTAATTGCAGCCATGATCTGGTTGAACCCTTCTTTATCAACCCCATCCGGGTTGTCAGATGTTTTAAGAAGGTACGGTGGTATTGAACCCAATAAACCGGCTTTTTTTACGTTGTCAGTTCCATAGTTTCCTATATATCTAGTTACTTCACCTGTACCCATGGAAAATCCAACCAGTGTCACATCTTCAAGTTCTAGGGCTTTAATTAGCTTGTTAAGGTCTGCTGCAAATGTGTCGTAATCGTAACCCGTAACAGGTTGACTTGAATCACCAAAGCCTCTTCTATCATAAGTGATCACTCGATATCCTGAATTTAGCAAAGCTAACTCCTGTTTTTCCCATGATGCACCATTTAATGGCCATCCATGTATCAAAACTACAGGATCTCCTGATCCATGGTCTTCGTAGTGGAGTTTTATGGTTGTAGAATTTTCATTTCCAACATCAATGTACTGCATCTAATAAATTCCCCCTTAAATTTTTTTACTCAACACTACTATTTGGTCTCTAAATCCTATAATGATTTCGGCTTATAACTGCCTATAACATCTAAAATAAACTTAATCAAAGTTTCGGGATCCATTTAAAATAGGGTATTAACCAGATGGATCAAACATAACAACCATCAACAATTATTAACTATTTAAATATTTTCTACATAGAACTAGACTAAATTCAACAATATAATGTGCTTAATTTACCAGAAGTTCTTCAAAAAAGGTTAAAAAAATAAACTCATACATTTACTGGGTTACAGAATTGTATGGGTGTGGTATAATTATTCATTTGTACTTAACAGCTGTTCCAGTGGCTGTGATTATAAGAGAACTGCCCTGAAGACCACCCATAGATACATACTCTAAGAGTACTTCAATAACACTGTCTGCTCCAATTTCTTTGGCTTCATCAAGCATTCTGGATATGGCCATTTCTCTGGCCTTTGCCATATCATAATCACCCAGCTGAACCGGTTCAATAATACTTGTGAGCTTTTCAACAGTTCCTTCGGCTTCCCTTTCTGTTGCAACGGCTTCACCACTCACCATACCTATATATTCCTTTACTTCACTGGTATCTGAAGGAGGTATCGACAAAAGAGGTATTGGAAGTTCATCAAGAAACTGTTCATCAGCACCCGGTGCTGCAGTTTCAATTTCCATTAATTGTTCTGGTTCAGTTCCCTTTCCCATGATCCTTCTAGGAACGTAAAGCAGAAATCCGATAATTTTTTTGACTAACCCCACTAGGGTGACCATTAGAATGTAATTTATAAGGGTGGGGAATGCTGCTTGAAGGGTGAGTACAATGGCTATTATGGTAATGAGAGACAGGGAAGCAGGTTCTTTGGTTGGATCAATGAATGATGCCGGTAAAAACCAACCATAGATATTGATCATTATGAATGTTAAAAGGGCACTTATTGCACCCGTGCTCTTTCCATACTTCTGACGTGCAATGAGTGTTTCAACAATACCTGCTATTAGGGGGCTTACGATGTACATTATGTTAAATCCAAAGATCACCAGATGCCAAAGAATACAAAAGTATGCTGAAGTAAATCCCACCAGAAATCCTGCAATTACTGCAATGTATCCCCAGCGTTTTTCTTTTAAATTTTTCACAGTAGCAACCATTAGCTGTCTCCCTTAAAACATTTTTTTTAATTATAATATTAAATCAGTTCATTTATCCATAATAAATGCTACGGTTTAATTACAAACTACAACTTTCTTTACAGAAATTAGTTCTATAAATTTTTTAAAAGAGTCTTAAAGGGACAGTGTTAACTGATTCACAAATTTATTTTTGTTAAATAAAAAAAAGATAGAGAAGAAAAGAGTTGGATTCAAACTAATATTAAATCTCATTCAAATATCAGGTTGTACTCACTTTCAGAAATTACGCCTTTATCTTTAAGAAGTTTGGCTAATTTTTCCAGTTTATCAGAACTATCCTGACTTGAAATTGGTTCAGATTGTGGAGATGTTTCAGTTTCCTGTTCATTTTGCGAATTCATTGCAGACATTCTTCTTCTAGTTCTCCTTCTAGCTCCACCACGTCCAATTGGTCCCAGTTCCGGCATATTAAATCATCCCCCATTTATTTCTCTGATATTTTTTTCTTGCATCGATCTTATGTAAAATATGTCTAGAAATATTATGGTAATTAAACCTAATATAGATTGGGTTTTTAATCTGTTACAGTCAAAAACATCGTTTAATTCAATTTTTAAGTGTTATTAATAATTATACAATAATTTTGGAAGAAATAAGAAATTTTAAGGTTAAATTTATAGTTAATAGGATAATATGGACTTAAATTTTTAATAAACCTCTGGATATGAATTTCAACTTATTTTTGTGGCGTTAATGACATTTATATTCCCTGCAATTACTGGGGAATTATTTTCCAGGGAAACGTTATAAGCAACAGTTGAATAGCTGTTGATACGATTAATATGAATCGTTTTTGAAGCAATTGTCTGTCCCTGTGAACCAATCCCAGAAACATTTAAAAGCACATCATCAAAATTTTCCTGTGAATCATCCATGATACTTCCAGTTACATAAACAGTGGAGCCGTTAATTGATTGTTCCACTTCTGGAGAACTGTATTCAACAATTTTATCACTTAAATCCTGATTTTTATGGACATGAACCTCTTCAAACAGCGATATAAAAATAATCAAGCTTAAAATGATAATAATGAGCTCTAATTTAAGTTTTTTCATGATACAACCGATTCATAAATTTGTTTACAATTTTTTTCAGTGAGGGATTTGCCCTTTAATTTGCACTCAACTCCCTTGAATTTTAAATCAAAAAATAATTTATAGATTTTTAGAAGGTAGTTGAAACTAAGTAAAAAATTTCATCTTTATTCTTTTTAAATTTAAAAAAAGTTCTATTTATATTCATTGGCTTAAAATAATTCTAAATAGTGTTAATAATTTTAAAATAAACTAGTATTAAATGTTAAACACATTATAAATTAATAATACTTGATTTATATCAGTTTAACAGATTTTAAGTGAGATTTGTGATTCTATTGATCTAAGAACAAATAAAAACAAATAATTACTTTGTAGGACAAATTAATTATTACAAATAAGAGGAGGTGAATGGTTTGGCAAATCCAATATTAGCCTTGATTATTTCTTTATTTTTGCCTGGAATTGGTACAGTCTATGCTGGAAATGTAATGAAAGGAATCATAATTTTCATCGTAGCACTGATATTAGGCGCTCTAGCAACTGTCTTTTTACTTGGAATCATAGCTTGGATACTGTACGTCATTGTATGGCTTTACGGTATGTACGACGCGTACACTACTGCCAGTGCAACCTAGTAACAACTCAAAGATACATTTTATTTTTTTTAAAAGTTTCATGGGCATTGATTTTAAATTCTTATATTTATCTGGTTCTTGGATTGTAACTATTTTCATTAATGGTGTATTCCTAAATTTTTTTTATAAAATTACAGGTTGTTGAAAACTGTTAAATAGACAACTATATCATGTTTTAATTTCATATTAATTACTAGATAAGCGGGGATTCTAAAATTTTGATTCCTATAATTTGGGGATAAATTTTAGGATATTTTCAGGTAGTTGAAACATTTAAACTTTAATTTATTTAAAAAATAATTTGGAGCTGTAAAAAATGTCTGGAATGGGAGAGAAGGCACGCACAGTTGTGAGTGGAGTAGGAGAGAAGGTTTCAAGCAGTACTCATGGTGATGAAGGAAGTGTGGTTGATTCAGTAGGTGAAAAGGTCTCTGGAATCGGAGAAAAAATTAAGGGCACTGTAAAGAGTGTTCCAAAATCAGCTTCCAAAAGCACCGATGATCTATCAATGAAAATCGATGATTACCTGGATGAGAAAAGCAACCAGTTAATTGTTGACTGGGAACTGGCAACAAACAGTGATATTGAAAACATTGAAAAAAAATACACCCGGGTATCACAGGATCTGTCCACACTAGATTCAAATTTCAGTGAGTACAGGGATGAAACCAATGAGAAAATCAAGAAAATAGAGGAAAGACTTGAAAAACTCGAAAAGCCTTAAATAAATTAAATATTTTCTTTTAGCCATATTTCAAGTTTTTTTTAGTCTGTACTATTTTAATCTTCCTAGCAACTAGAAGATCCTAAATAATCCTAGGAACCATGCCATATATATTTTCTATTAAAAAAAATTTGAGTCAGTTTAATTCATCAAAGGGCCAAATGAATTACTGGATTTAAGTATACATTTCCAAGGGTGTTATTTTTTATGGATGTTTTCACATCCTTGTACATGGTTGAATAGTTGTAAACTCCACCAGCTTTGATATTGGCATGGTTATTGTTGATTTTAGTGAAGTACAACTTGATTAATCCATAGTTACTTATCCCTCCACCGTAACTAGCCCAATTGGAATTTATTTGTGAGACGAATATTTCAATTATACCGTTGTTGTTATAAATTCCACCACCATCAGTTGCTTTATTATTATTTATTACGGATTCTAATATTGAAATGACACAATGGTTGTTATTTAGACCTCCACCAAGCTCAGCAGTATTATTTAAAATCTTAGACTGGTATAACTGCATTTCTCCCATTGAATTAACTCCTCCACCAATTTCAGCCTTATTTGAATGAATTGTGGTTCTAATGATGTAAGCGGTATTCAGATTTTGGATACCTCCACCAACATAACTGCAGTGGTTGTTTGAAATATTAGATCCCCTGATTATTACTGTACCCCCATTGTAAATTCCACCACCATTTTGAGCGTTGTTTCGGGTTACAATTGAATCATTAAGGATTAATGTGCCCTGGTTTCGAATTCCACCACCCACTGTACTTTTACCATTGGTGAGTGTGAATCCCATTATCTGAACATTTCCACTTTTAATCCAGACACAGGAACCTTTAGTTTGTCCGTTTATTATGGTGTTTGTTGAGCCCTTACCGAGTAATGTAACATTTTTATTGATCACAATATTTTCAGTGTAGACACCAGGAGCAACTACCACCTGAAAATTACCGTTTCCACTATTTATTGCTTTTTGTATGGTTTTAAATGCGTTTGTGGATGTTTTGCCGTTGCTTTTATCGTTTCCTTTGATATTGACGTAGTACACTGTCAAAGTATTTTGATTTGATGTTGAAGGAGAACTTTTGATATAGTTGTTATCATGGTTTATTAGTTTAGAATTAGTTGTAACATGGCTTGCAGATGCAGTCCCTAAAAGTATTAGAACTAGTAATGGTATGAATAGTATTTTCAGATTTTTCATGTCAACCTCCAATTTAAATTCCAGGGTTTTATGGTCAAGGTTCTTGATCATTTAACCCTACAATTCCATCTATACTTTTAATGTAAAAGTTTGAACATAAATATTTATTTATGTTAATATCCATTCAAGCCCAAGTTATTATTGTAATTGATAGTTTTTATCCAATAAAAAAATTCTAAGAATATTTTGAAAAAAATAAGAAAAAATATATAAATAATTTAAAGAGCTTCTGGATATTCCATTAACTCAGGTTCGTCCTGAAATTCAAGGGTTGATCTGTACATGAGGCTTGTACTTCTCATGAGGAATAATATTGCAAACGGACCTATAATAAAGGCGTTTATAATTATTCCAACAAACCTGATCTGTTCCAATCCAAAAATTAATGGAATTAACCCTCCAACTATTAAAAAAATTGCATATATAATTCCGGTACCAATGTACCATTTAACATAGCTTCCAAGTCCCAGACCAGATATTTTTGCCCGAATTTCCCCGAATTTAAATGCTTTATTTAAATTGTTCTCGTTGTTGGCCATGTTGGCATAACCCATGAGAAGAACGGGGTAAATGATGATGGTGTAAAGTCCAACAATTGCTATGATAAACATAATCATGGTCCTTCCAAAGCTGCCTGAAGCTCCTGATAAAGCTATGATTATGCCCATCACAAATCCTCCCAATACTAAAATTGCTATGAGTGGTATCATGTAAATGATGGAAACGATAAGTAACTTAATTCCATCAACGAACATTCCTTTCCAGTTTTCAAAATCCGGTAAAACATCCGATCCAGCTATGGATGAACCCAGTACTCTCAGATTGTACCCTCCCCGTAAAACCGAAATTATAATTGTCAAAACTATCAAAAGTGTCACAATACTATTTCTAACTCCCAAAGACAATAAAACAGAATAGAGCTCGGCTAACAAAATTAATAACCCCAAAACAATAAAATTCTTTGTATTTGAAAGGGGATAACTCAATGAATTTTTAATAATATCTCCAATATTCAATATTTAACCCTCCATTATAATTTAAAAATAATTCTAGCGATATGAAAATAATTTCACTTCAAAATACTTAAACTTGGTGAAATCGTTCCCACCTTAATTAAATAAATTTAAGTTTTCAGAAATATAAATCTAAGTTAGGGAAAAAAACTTCATCTAAGTGGTTTTCATCCTCTAAATGATCCATTTTTTGGAGAAGGATTCATGGATAAGGACAGTTTTAAAAAACACAAGTTATTGGTACACAGTGACAGGATCAATAAATATCTAATGAATAGAATTAATGGACTATCTTTAATAATTTTAGCAGCATTCGTGCTGAATATACTCTTTTATTTCTGGTTTAACAGTTTAGATTTTCTTTTCAGTGTTGAAAACAGATTAGAATTCATGGTTTTTATTTTAACAGTCATACTTGTTGATGCAACATTAGCACTTCTATCTTTCACCTATATACTAGTCATTAAAGATGATGATCAAAACTCAATGGATTTTAAGGTAACAGAGATAGTGAGTGATAAATCTGCAGGTGAAATAAGTTATTTAATCAAAAATTGGAAAGATGGGTTGAAAAATAAATCAAAGCATTTACAAACCCAGAAAAAAAAGTTACTGGAATATATTGATAAAATTGGAAAGAAAAATACAGGCACAGAATCCAGACACACTCATAAAAATAATGATAAAAGGAAGGATATTTACAAAGTGAGAGAAATCGATAGGAACAGCAGGATGCCCACATATGTAATCGAATCCAAACTAATACAGATGAACGAGGATTTAGATGTTTTTGATGATGATCTAGAAGAACTGGAGAGAAACGATAAAGATCATCAACTGAAATCTTCCTTGACTGAAGCCAGAGATCTGTATGAAAAATTAAAAGACCTCGAAAATGAACTGCTTGAAAATTTAACACTTTTAGAATATTCAATGGAGATTTATAACTTTAAAACTCTAAAGATCATAGGCAAACTATTTTTCCAAAGTTCCATATCAATCATCATCGGATTTTTCATATTGGGTCTTCTAATATTTGCACTCCAAAACAACCTAATACTGGGAGTTCTTCAGAGTTTTGGAAGCATTCCTCTGCAACTCATAATATTCTTTGCAACCATATTCATACTTGACGGGTCCTGGTCCTTTTTAAGGGCAGTTTATTCATTTTTCAAACTCTACATCAGGGATTAAGAAATGAAAATCATAAATTAGTTTAAAGAATTCTTAAGGACAGGATCCGAGTTGGATACACTCCATATTTTTTTTTTAATCACAGATTTTACCTAACATAAATTTCCAAGTTAGCTAAAATGTTTTAAATTTTAAAACGTAGGCTGATTTGAATTGATTGCCTGCTCTATCCTTTACTGATCCGGGGGGTATCATGATACTGTACCAGACATGTTTCATTTTCGTGTTTTTTAGAATCAAGAGATTACCCTTCACAGATTTGAATGTTGAAACTGATTTATGAGTTTTTAAATTTGTAACTTTTATCTTGTTGAAGTTAATTCCCTTAAATATGGCTTCGTTGAAACAGATCTCAACAGCTGTTCCTGTTTTAACATTCTGGTTCATCATCTTTGGATGGGTTGATCTGATCACAGGAGAGCTTTTATCTATGATGTAATTTAGCTTACCAGTTGCAGTGTTTCCTGCAGTATCCACTACTAAATATCTGATTATGGATGTTTTAGATATTTTTAGGGGTCCATTGTACTTTGTGCTCTGCTTGGTTGGTGTGCTGTTATTGAGTGTGTAGTAAATGGTTCCAGCTTCATCAACTTTCATTGAAACTCTTTTGGTGCAGTTGTATGATCCTGGTACCGGGGTCACCATTATTTTCGGTGCTCTGTTATCCACCCGAAAGTTTGAGTAAAAACTTTGGTTCATATAATTATTTAAAATGTCCTTTAAGCTGTTATAAGGCAAATAAATGGTGTAACTTCCATCAGTGAAGCAGGATTTACCTGTGATTGTGAGTGTGTTGTTTAAGATCTTGGTTGTAATTGGGATGTTTCCAGAAGGACCTTTAAGATATATGCTGCTGTAATTTGTCCCGGCCTGCACAGGTTCGCTGAATATTATGGTTATAGTTTTCAGCTTTCCCTTGTTAAGAGACTTGTTTTTTGGTGTTTGAGAAATAACATGGGGTTTAGAGTTTATTTTAATGGTTTTTTTTAATTCCTGACTGTCCAGAGATGCTGAAATTAGTGCTGTTCCAGATAATAAGCCTGGTTTAATGGTGGTTTTTGAGGATCCATTTACGGTGTAAGATTGGGACTGAATTATTCCGAGTGTGGTGTTGAATATCACTGGTATACCATCTGGAAGATGGCCTATTGAAGGATCGTGGTAGTTGTTAAAGTTATCATGAAGCATGTCTACTGTTATGTTCAATGAACCACCATCTTCAAGGGTATCATTACTAACTTTTAAACCCATAACCATCCAGGATGTGACGTTTACACCGTAGTTTATCAAGTTTGATGGGTCAAGGTTTGATCCCCACCAGTTCAGATTGGCATCAACCATGCCATATGGACAGTATATTTCCCCGGTTAAAGGCCGGTTATTTGTTATTTGATTGAAATTTACAAATGAATTGTATCCATTGTAACAGTAGATAGCACCACCATTGGCTGCGATGTTATTGTTGAGTTTGCTCATTGAAACGTTTAAATATCCAAGATTATATATGGCCCCACCATCTCCATTAACAGCTTTACAGTTTGTTATTGAACAATTAAACACCTTTAATATTCCATTATTGTATATTGCTCCACCATTAATGGTTTTTCCATTTACCAGTATCATATTTATGATGGTTAAATTTGCACCATCATTAACAGTGAATATTCTGCCGGTATTCAACCCATCTACTACGGTGTTGACCTGTCCATGGATCGTTATAACTTTATTGATTTCAATTCCATTTTCTTTGTAAGTTCCAGTGGCAACTTCAATTTTCCCCGTATTTGCAACAGCAGCTGTTGCATTTTTAATTGTGGCCTTAGGACCGTCATGACTTGTGCTGTTGTAGGCTGCAGAAAGTCCGTTCCATGAATCGTTACCATGTGGGTTCACGTAGATGGTTGAAATTCCTACAGCACTCACTGTTCCTGCACTACTAAAAATCATAAAAAATAATCCTAAACAAATTAAGCAAAATAATCCATCATTAAATCTTCTACTTCCTATTATTACCCCACCCTTACTAATTGAACATGATTAAATTGTAGGAGTTCAAATACTTCAAGTTATATAATTAATTTAACTTTAATAAAAACATTTAGGATGGTTATTTTAACATGACAAAAGAAGCAGCTAAAACAGCCATGGGACCAACATTTACCATGGCTGTGGAACAATCATTCCCAGAGGAACAAAGAATATTGACAGATAAACTGGCCTATCCTATTTTACCCTTGAGTTACAGGTTAATGGTAAAATTCTTTAGTGTCAAATTTGTGAGACACTGGCTCATAAGTACCAGTGAAACAGGCACACCAGGATTGTGGAGCGGGGTCATGATGAGAAAACTTTACATAAAAGACAAACTAGAAGACTCCAGTTCTGATATTGGGCAAGTGGTGAATTTAGGTGCTGGATATGACACTATGGCCTACACACTACCCTCAATATCCAACACACCTGTCTGGGAACTTGATCAAAAGGATGTAATGGAAACCAAGACCCAAAGAATTGAAGCCAGTTTAGGAGAAGTACCAGCCAATGTTAAACTCATAGCAATAGATTTTGATCATGATAATATTGACCAGAAACTTATAAGCCAAGGTTATTCCAATGAAATACCAACTTTCTATATATTGGAAGGATTAATACAGTATCTGGACGAAGAAAATATTAAAAAAATGTTCACATTTTTATCCCAGGCCAAAACAGGGAGCAAAATAGTTTTCACATATGTTTTAAGGGAATTTATAGAGGGTGTTGAAATGTATGGAATGCGTAATCTATACAAAAAATACGTGTTTCCCAAGATATGGAAGTTTGGACTCTTTACCCAGGACTGCGCTGCATTTCTTGAGGAGTATGGATGGAAGTTGATTGAAGATGTTGAGGCCGATGATATCAACGAAAAATACATCAAACCCAACAACAGAAAGCTCAAAACCACTAATCTTGAAAGATTAGTCTATGCCGAAAAGATATGATCAAATTTTTTGACTACTTTTTTGACTACTTTTTTGACTACTTTTTTGACTACTTTTTTGACTACTTTTTTGACTACTTTTTTGACTACTTTTTTGACTACTTTTTTGACTACTTTTTTGACTACTTCAGAACGTAGTAGGTGGAACGGCTACCTCCCATTTGTTCAATGATATTTTTATCCATAAGGTATCTTAAATCTTTGTATGCTCCTTGTCTGGAGATTTTAAGTAGTTTTTGAACCTCAGAATTGGTTATGGTTCCATTTAAATGGATATGTTCAAGTATTTTCCTGTTTTTATCCGAAAGTTTAACCCTGTTTGCTTCGGATTTTTCAGGAGAAATAAGAAGTAACTGATCTTTAATTTCTAATATTGAATGTTTAAATCCATCAAGGAAATAGTCCAACCATGTGGTCAGATCTTGAGTCTCTTGATCAACCGAGTTTAGGGCTGCGTAGTAGGAGGGTCTGTTTTTGTCGTAATATTCATCCAGTGTAAACATTCTATTCACATCAAATTCACGAGTATGAATATATAAAGCAGTCAAAACCCTTCCTGTTCTCCCATTACCATCAATAAAAGGGTGTATTCTTACAAATTCGTAGTGTACAATACCAGCGGCTATAACAGGATTTAACTCTTCTACATTGTTAATCCAATCAATCAAGTTTTTCATGTCCTTTTTAATTGAATTTACAGGGGGAGGTGTGAAAACAGTTTCCCCCTCAGTATTTATGATATTGACAGGAACAGTTCTGTACTGACCTTCTAGATAAGTGTAGTCTAGTGTGTAGTGTGTAATATCCTCATGGAGATCTAAAATAGTTTTTTCAGTAATTTTTCCATCTTCAAGGTAATTTTCAAGGTTTTTCAGCACGTTTAAATAGTTCAATACTTCTTGGTCAGCTTTTTTTGGGGCGGTTTTTTCCATACTCTTAAAAATAACTTCAACTTGGCCAATACTCAGCGGATTTCCTTCAATTGCTGTGGAATGATGTGCAGATTTTAAAACTGCATCCCTTTTAAGTGATACTTCTGTTTCTAATATTAAAGGGGAGTGTAATATGAAATCCTTAATGGACTGGATCTCCATCATATTGTTGACGATCTTGGTTGTGTAGTTGAAGTTAGGTTTGAACATATAATTCTGCCTCTTTGATTATACTATTTGGCTAATAAAATAAATATTTGACTATTTTTTGACTATTATAGAATTAAAAAAAGGAAAAAAGTAAAATTCATTTAGATCTTCAGATCGTAGGTTTCCGATGTTGAACCTCTATTTTTCCATGTTGGAGCACCAAGTTTACTGCTACTTGAAGATGTATCACAGATGAGTTTTGTTCCGTTTTCAAGGACAACAACGGGCCATACATGTCCAAAGATATTTCCACCGCTAAACTGCACACTACCAGAATATTCAAATTTTGTTGCGTTATGTGGTATTCCAGCTGCTCTGCAAAGGGCTATAAATAATCTGGCCTGATCACAGCAGTTTCCCTTGCCTAAAATTGCAGTTTGAACTGCGTAGTGTTTAGAATCGTAGTACATGGGTTTTTCATACTTAACATGCCCATGCATCCATTTATAGATTGCTTTAGCAATACTGTACCTGGAATCTGTACAATTTTTGGTCAAATTCTGGGTTATGTTGGTTGCAATTTCTTTGATAAATGGATGTTCACATTCGTAGTAACCATCAATTTTTACTCCATTATTTGAATTACAGTCAGAAGCATATGTTAAATTGGAAGTACCTATCATAGCCAGAAACATTCCAGATGTAAATAACAATAACATTACTCTTTTTAAGTAATTTTCACGGTATATTCCCATTCAAAACCTCCTACATTAACCAAATCTCTTCATCACATATCAAGTTAAATGTAAAATGTAAAACTTTAGATATATAAAGTTTTCCATAAATCAACTTGGAAGTACATCCCTTCCTTGTAACCATAATTTTACATTTTAAAATGCTTTTAATATTATAGTTATAATTAGTATTACAAACATTTTTTGAAAAACTATTTCAAGGAGATGCTGGATTGAACGAGAATTTAAAATTAATAATATGCTTCATTGCAGGATGATCCCTATTTGCATAGTTACTTAACACTGGTATATATCATTTTCATAGCAGCTATGTTTTAACTGGTTGTTACAAAGTCTTTAACTCCATTTGAGAAGCTGTTTACTTACATGGATTATGATATAATAATTCACGAAAACTATTGATGAAATTTAGTTAACAGATATATGCTATTTAGATGATAATCTGGATAATAAATCCAATTAGCTTAAATTAGACAAAATTAAACGATTTTAAAACTAACTTTTAAAACTTTCTCAAAACCTAACCTTTTTGAATAAATTTGAATTTATGAATAAATTTATATACTTTAAATTTTACATGAAACTATGTATTTTTTTATGTCTCTATTTTTGTGGAGAAAAAATATGACAGTAACCAAGATTGAGTTTAAATGTTTGAAATGTGGAAACTACTACGACCCAAACACAAACCTTGAATGTTCAGTATGTGGCAAAAAACAGAAAGTACCATTATCTAAACAAAGAAAAACATTAGAAATTCATTCATGAGCAGTTAAATACATCAGTACAACCACGAAACTTGTAATATTGCTTTATTTATTCATTTAAAACAAACAAGAGACTAAAAATAAAAAATGGTTAAAAAACCATTATTTCTTTACAGCTATTCATTGATTAAAAAAATAATTAAAATTACGAAAAATAGTGTTGTTAACAGATTTTTTAGAGATCATACAAATTTATAGTTGGAAGGTTATACTTTTTCCATAACTTTTTTTTGATGATCTTAACTTGTGCAGTAGAATATGGTTTGAAAATTTATGAAGAGTCTTCTGGGCTTCTTGATTATATCGATGATCTGTATGGGCTGGTTCTTGGTACTTAAACAGCTAAATTTTTATCTCTATAAAATCAAATATTAACTATAATTGAGTTCTTTGCTTTAAAAAGGATTTTATTGTGATAAAGGCAGGGGGAGGATAGTTATTACAGATAATTTTAACCTTAGATCAAAGTATTACTGGAAAAAAATGGGCTGGGGACTTTTATTAGGATTTATAGGTGGAATTTCCGCTTTAATATTTGTTGTCTTGATGAATCTTGGTCAGAGTTTCTTCGTTCCCCACATCACCCAAAACTGGACTCCATTTTCAGGTCCATGGTGGATAGTCCTGTTAATGACAGGGGTAGGATTTATAATTGGCCTTATACACCGCTACACTCCAGCTAAAGAGATGGATGTTTTCGGATCCTTTGACAAGGGTTATCTTGACCCTAAACCCATGCCTTCATCAGTTTTAGCATCACTCCTCTCTATAATAGGGGGCTTCAGTTTGGGTCCTGAAGTATCCACTGGAATGTTATCAGGTGGTCTTGCAAGCTGGATATCAAAGAAACGAAATTTAGATCCTGAGATTGCAAAGACCAACTATTTGAGCAGTGTTTCAGGGGCATGGTCAGGTCTCTTCACTTCTCCACTTGCAATGTTACTCATACTCCTTGAAACCAAGCACAAACAATCTGTTTTATACTATGGCACACTTTTAATTGCCGGACTTGCAGCTGTAATTGGATTTAGTATATTCTACTCTGCACAGGGATTTAACTACTCCTCACTCTTAGGTATTTTGTCTCCACCAGAGTACCATCTTGAACTCTGGCATCTCGGAGCCAGCATAGTACTGGGTATTGTTGCAGTTCCCATAGCACTTTTGTTTGTGGTCTTCACAAAGATATTTGACAGACTAATAAAACCCCTGGACACAAAACCTGTCATTCGGAGTACAATAGGGGGTCTGCTACTTGGACTACTGGTTTTTGCACTGCCTGTGATACTGGGACTTGGAACCACTTCCATGTATCTTGTAACCCAGCAGGCAGCAGAAATAGGTGCAGTGCTATTGCTAATATTTGCCATAGCAAAGATGGCGGCCTTAACAGGAGCCCTTAGATTTGGATTTATAGGAGGGCCAATATTTCCCCTTCTTTTCACAGGTTCATGCATGGGTGCCCTGATACACCTCCTATTCCCTGTGGTGCCACTGGGCCTGGCTCTTGGTTGCATGATAGTTGCAGTCCCTGCAGCGGTTGTACCAATTCCCCTAGCTCTTGCAGCTATAGGACTAATAATAATAGGAGTATCTCCACAGGACGCCCTGCCAGTTATAATATCTGCCCTTGTGGCCTTTTCAACCACACGTGGATTCATACTCAAGGGAGAAGATGTTGAAACTGTTTAAACAAATTGAACAATGAATCTTCGATTATACCGGAATTAGATGGGAGTAAAACATAAAACAGGAAATGTGGATACCATGATAGAGATACTGTTCTTCTTTATAATACTGTTAATTGTGTCGGTCTTCTCTGCTGTAATTGGAAGCTGCCTGTAAGCTTTCAAATGATTTTCATACTGGCAGGGATGGCGGTGGGATGGGCTGTAACTGGATATATCGATGTTAGCAAACCACCCTACTCTACCATCATATTTTTAATTGCAGAAATTGCTCTGGTCCTTGTTCTCTTTACAGATGCTTCTAGAGTTGGACTTAAAGCCCTTAGAAATAGTCTCAGCACAAGGCTTTTGATAATAGGACTTCCTTTAACCATAATCTTTGGAGTTGTGGTGGCAATATTCATTTTCCCCTCCATACCATGGTGGGTTGGAGGTATCATAGGAGCTGCCCTTGCACCCACTGATGCTGCTCTGGGCCAGATAGTTGTCCAGAACATTAAAGTGCCTGAAAGAATCAGGCGAACCATCGAAATTGAAAGTGGATTAAACGACGGTGGAGCAGTACCATTTCTCCTGGTCTTCATAGCCATAGGATTAGCATCAGAAGTTTTCAGACCCATGGGATACTTCGTAGAAGTTGCAATAGAACAGATAATCTTCGGAGCAATTACAGGTTTGCTCATAGGAATTGTCGGGGGTAAAATTGTTCTTAAGGCCCGGGAAAAAAATTGGATCACACCAGAATATCAGAGAATAGCATACCTCTGTTTGGCGCTCATGACCTTCTTTGTTGCGGACGAAATTGGGGGCAGCGGATTTATAGCAGCATTCATAGGAGGTCTTTCACTGGGTTACGTAGTGAAGGATGCTGGAGATACCCTCATGGATTTTTCAGAAGCAGAAGGACAGCTCCTAAATCTAGCAGTATTCTTCCTTCTGGGCATAGTGATCCTGCCTTTAATTCCACATATCACCTGGCAGATAATAGTTTACGCAGTTTTAAGCCTCACTGTGATAAGGATGATACCCGTTGCAATTTCACTCATTGGAACCAAGCAGAGCCTGGATTCTATCCTCTTTATTGGTTGGTTTGGACCAAGGGGACTTGCATCAATCGTACTAGCACTACTTGCATTGGCAGAGCTTGATGTTTTTCCAGGAGACACAACCTTTGTTTTGGTTGTCTTTGTAACGGTGCTTATAAGTGTGTTTGCACATGGATTTTCAGCCTCGCCACTTTCAAATCTCTATGCACGGAGGATCAAAAATAAAATAGCAGATAATGACCAGTAAATATTTCTGAAATATATACAGGTTCTCAAAATAAATTTTTTAAAATCTTTTTTAAATATTTTTTATAATTAGAGCCCATTGTTACTTACTTTTTTTGTGTAGGTCTATTTATGGTTTTTTATCAAATTTTACTGGAATTGAACAGGTTTTTTAGAGGTCTACTTTTTTAGGGTACTGTTCAATTAATGAAAACCCAACAAAAAAAAACACTAATTGTGAATAAAAGTTCACAAAAAGAAAAATATATTTATGGGTTGCTTCAAAAGCATGGATCGACAGAAAAAAATGGACAGGTGTGAAAAATTGGAATAAAAATGAATAAAAATTTATTCAAGCCATTAATATCTGAAACGAGTTCCCTACAATTGTGGTTTATTTTGTTAGCCATATGCCTCGTTAACTTCATGTTCAATTTTTATATTGGTATGGTGAACATCACCTTGCCAACAATAACAGAATTTTACCATGCAGATGTCATAACTGCAACCTGGATATCCAACATTTACCTTTTAACCCTGACCATATCAGTGATATTCCTGGGAAGGATAGGTGGACTGTGGAGCAGGAAAAAATTCTTCATCGCAGGAACACTTCTATGGGTGGTCACATCCCTATTATGTTTTTATTCAAATTCTACAGATACTTTAATATTACTCAGAGCTGTTCAGGGATTTGCAGCAGGATTCATGGCATCTGTGTACTATGCAATTCTTGATAAAACATTTCCCAAGAGCAGACTGGGATTTGCTCTCGGATTCTTATTAATAGCACTTTCAGGAGGTTATGCAGTAGGCCCACTCGTGGGTGGATACATCGCAGCCTACCTGGGCTGGCAGTACATATTTCTGGCAGTAATTCCATTCGGACTTTTAAGTGTGGTTGTATATTTATTTACCGCACAAAAACACGAAGCAGACCATGACAGTGACCTTCTAAATTTGAGAGAGAAGTACAAAAGGAAATATCCAAATTTGAATGGTAGAGAAATTTTCACCAAGATACTGGACTGTAAAGGAGCTATCCTTCAGGCTGCTGCTCTTTTTACCATCACCATCACACTCATCATGGCCCAAAAGTTTGGGTTCAACATCTACGATGTGGTACTTCTCATACTTGCAATGATATTTGGGGGTCTTTTTGTCTGGGTTGAAGCCAAACACGAAGAACCACTCTTCAGATTCACGGTGTTTCGAAGTATCACATTTTCGGCCTATATCACAGGTCTACTCTTAAACTACATCATACTCTACATGGCCCTTTTCATACTCCCCTTTTATCTTCAGAAAGTAGTGGGAGTTCCTGTAAACATATCTGGAACACTTATAAGTGTGGTGTGGTTCTCAGCCATGATAATCTCTTTAGTTGCAGGGGGACTGGCTGATAAAATTGGAGTTAAACCTCTAGCCATTACAGCGGGTGTGGGGTGTTTAATTGCCACAATCATGATTTACAGTTTCCAGGCCACAGCCAACTGGTACTTCATCATATTTGCCTTCATAGTATTGGGACTTGGATACGGATTTTACCAGTCACCCAACAACAAAATGCTCCTATCTGTCATACCTGCAGAGTACAAGACACAGGTCTCTGCAATGATGACATTAACTAAAAACCTGGGATCGGTGCTTGGAAATGCCTTTGCAGGTCTTATAATAAGCACAACCATATCCCAAACAGCCCTGAGCGGCAAACTGGTTCTCACAGGATCCCAAGCAACAGATTTCATGAACGGATTCGAAAGTATTTTTTTCTTTGGAGCAGTCTTGAGTGTTATACTGTTAATCTCGACCTTTGACCTTGAAGGATACATTAAAAAATACAGTATTACCCATGCCCGACTCAAAGACAGTTTCAAATTCAACAGAAGACAGAATCCAAAAACCTGAAAAAAATATCGGAAACCAACACAATGAAATTAAAAAACAAATATCTGATTATAACGGTTATAGCAGCCCTAATAATTATAGTAACTGCCTATTTAACGGTCACGAATTACAACGAAAACACCGACATCACAATTGAAGGATCAACATCCATGTATCCGGTAGCAACTGCCTTGGCCAAGGCTTACATGGAAAAGAATCACAACGCCCATATAAATGTACAGGGTGGAGATTCAGATGCGGGTATAAATAATGTAAAGGCTGGGAAAGTTGATATTGGAATGTCTTCAAAAAATTTAACTGCCACAGACTCTAATGGTCTGAGTTCCTATGATATTGGTAAGGATCCTGTGGCAGTGATAATAAACCCTACAAATCCTGTAAACACCATCACCATGGATGAACTCAAGGATATCTACACTGGCAAAACAACAAACTGGGAAGAACTAGGTGGAAGCAATACAAAAATCACCCCTGTAATCAGGGAAATGGGTTCTGGTACAAGATATGACTTTGAGGTGTATGTTATGGGTGGTGATAACTACACAAACAATATCATGGTGACAGCTTCAACTTACGGGGTTCTACAAACAGTAGCTGTATCCCCAGAAACCATAGGATACGTTTCAAACAACGCCATAAATTCAGGGGTTAAAATCCTGAAAATCAACAACATAACGTTAAATGAACAAAATGTGGAAAGTGGAACTTACCCACTAACAAGATCCATGTTTTTCCTTGTTAAGGGCAGTGCAACTGGAGAGATCAAGGATTTCATAGATTTCAGCCTGAGTAAGGAGGGACAGAGCATAATAAATAACGTTGAATATAATTCACAATCTAACAATTCAAACACAGCAATAGGAATAGGTCCATCTGGAGGATAAAATTTAGTAAGGTTCCATTAAACCAATTTTTTGAATTAAAACTGGAAATAAAATTTTAACATCATTCCATCCAAAAACCAGAGAATATGTATCATGTTAGATGTCTGGAAATGATTTAAGATTCGTTTTTAGAATAATAAGAAATTTTTGTACTCAATAAAAGTTTGTTAAAAAAAAAGTTTGAAAGATATCTACAGGTTAAAATCATGAATTTAAGAGCTAAATCACTATTCATTGTTAGTTTAACAATTATATGCCTTACACTTGTGCTACTCATAATTTCAAACTTCCTATTTATGACTAACCTGTCTGATATCGAAGAGAGCGTAGCTTTAAATGACGCTAAAATTTTCAACGAACAGATAATCAAAGAGTTATCAGAACTTAACTCAACCACTAACAAACTGGCCAGAGAAAACGCAAATAAGAATTTTAACGACACCACAATTGGTCAGATAATTTCCAACACCAATATCCAGATGGTGATGGTTTTAGATTCAAACAACAACCTTGTTTATGCCAAATATTACACACAGACCAACGAGAGTTTCAGTCCCATTCCCGAATATCTAAAGACTTACCTTTCAAATCAGGGTGAGCTCACAAACAGCTCTTCAAATATCTACAACCCCAATGGAATACTTTTACTGGACAACCAAACCTATTTAATAGCTTCAACCAAGATTAAAACTTCAAATGGAGACAGTAAACTAATAATGGGCACTCCTCTCAATACAGCTGAAATATTAAAGGTGCTCGGTAATCAGAAAAGCAGCTTCAAGTTCACACCATTAACAACCAACGAACTTCCATTCTACGGCGGTGTTGATAATAATTTTTCAGAAAATTCACCCATATGGATAAACAATTATAATGACAATCTTCAGGGTATTTCACTCCTTAGAAACAAACAAGGAGCGGCAGTTTTTGATACAGAAGTTGACGAACCACATTCAATACTGAACAATGCATATCAAACCTTCTACTATTTAATGGTGGGTTTCATATTATCAGCTACTCTTCTAGCCATAGTTGTTTTGTTTTACCTGGACAGGATGGTACTTTCAAGACTCAAACACCTGAGTGAAAGGGTTAAAACAATAACAAAGAGGAATGATCCGAGAAAAAGACTTGCTGTTGATGGTAACGACGAACTCTCAGACCTGACAACAAACATCAACCAAATGCTTGAATCAATGGAAACATCAAGAAACACAATTTCAGCCAGCCGTTTGAAGTACAAGAACGTTTTCAACAACACAGGAACAGCAATGACCATACATGGAAGTGATGGAAAATTTTCCATGGTAAACACAGAATTTGAATACCTCTCCAAATATTCCAGGAGTGAAATTGAATCGAAAATGTGCTGGATGGACTTCTTTTCAGGTCCAGATCTTTTGATGATGAAAGAGTACAGCAGACAACGAAACATGAAAAACAAACCCCCTAGATCCTATAATGCAAGGTTCCTAGATGGAAATGGAGAAGCCAAGGATGTTATGCTCACTGTTACAACCATACCAATGACAGAGGACGTTTTAATATCCTACATGGACATAACCAAGCTCAACAACACCATGAGGGAGAAGGAATTACTTGTCCGTGAAATACATCACCGTGTCAAGAACAACCTCCAGATAATAAGCAGCTTATTGAATTTACAGTCCAGATATGTTACCGATGAAGTATCCCTGCAGGTTTTAAGGGAGAGTGAAAACAGGGTAAAATCCATAAGCATGGTTCATGAAGGTCTTTACAGGTCCAACGATCTCTCGAACATCAACTTCAAGAGGTACATTGAAAACCTGGTAACACAGTTGACAATCTCATATGGACTGGATCAAACTGGGATAGTAATAAAAATGGATATTATGGACATATCCTTATCAATCGACACCGCAGTACCTGTTGGACTCTTGATAATGGAAATTTTAACCAACTCCATTAAATATGCATTTCCAGATGGACATGGAAATATATACCTCGAATTTTCCAGGATAAACAGCCAGTTCATCCTGAATTTACAAGACGACGGTGTGGGATTTTCCCAGGACAAACTAAATACCAATGAAAGTTTGGGTATGCAGCTAATCAGAAGTTTAAGTGAACAGTTAGATTCTGAAATAAAAATAGAAACCCTTAACGGCACAAAATATTCATTCAAATTCACAGAAATAAGCTACAAAGAAAGAATGTAAAAATTCGAATTTCTCATTTTTCACTCATGACATGGGCAATAGCAAACTTCAGATGGTCCTGCTTTATTAGTTTGGACACTGTGACAGCATCATAAGGGAGCTGTAATGATTTGGTCAAACAGTTTTTGGTAAACACAGTTATGAATATAATTGGAACTTTTAAATTATTTTCATGAGGTCGATATTTAGTTCAACAAATTTTATATAAAAGAAAAAGAAGGGAATAGGTAGCTTGTAACTTTTTTACCTCATGGTTATCTGTTTTGGGAGTGTATGTTTACTCTGGTACTGGTAGATAACCTGGCTAAACAAGTAAACTAGTTTGTCAAATGATATTTTTCCAATACTTGTTTTTATGTACTCGGGTGTTTTGTGGTTTAATTGGATGTAGTTTTGTAGTTTGGATGCTGTTTTTACATAGTCACCCTTCAAAATAGTTCCCTTAATTTTTGAGCTAATTGTTTTTGTAGCTGGATTCACATCTAACAAAACTGGTACTGGACTTGTATTACCCGAGTTTATGTTCACGATGCCTGTGTTAATCATCGTTAAAAACTGGGCCATGGTGAAATACTGTCCATGTACATTGACCATTTTTGGAAGGGTGGATTTAGTTTCGTAGTACTTTTTGATGCTACCTGCTGCCAATGCCAGTTGTCCAAATGTAACGGTTTTAAGACTTTTGACATTCACCTTCACTGTGATGTTTTGTTCATCAACCCTGGTAGTTACCAGTGCAGTTCCTGGAGTATTCAGCTTTGTAAGCACAGATTTAGCTTCACCCTTGTCGAAGTTAACATTTTTAATTGTTCCAAGTGTACTGTTAAAATGTGCTGAACCTGCATAGGGTACGAGTCCATTTTTGGGGTCATGGTAGGTTCCCATATTATCATGCAGAAGATCTGCTTTGATTGATACATTGTTGTTTAGTAGTACGGTGTTTGGATTGGCAGTTAGGGTCAGTACCATGAATGGGACTTTGTTAAATTTACCCTTGATTATTGAACTGAAATCTGGTTTATTTGTTCCCCACCAGTTGTATGGAGCACTTACCGTTAGATTTTCGTTTTCAAGTGCCAAGGTGTTGTTTATGATTGAGTTAAACTGGATTATATTGTTTCCGGGATTGTTAGTATAAATACCCACTGCTGTGTTGTTTGAAATGTTGTTTTCTGTGATGATGTTGTTTTCACCTTTCTGTAGATTTACTCCCACCTTGTTTCGGATGATCTGGTTAGTTTTAACTGTGTTTCCAGTTGTGTTTGAGAGTAAGATACCTCCCACATTTTCACTCAAATTGTTTCCTGTTATGGAATTGTTCACTGATTTTACCTTCTTATTATCTATATAAATTCCGTATCCATTGTTTTTTGTTATCTGGTTTTGTTGTATCGAGTTTTTGGTTGAATATCCATCTACATAAATTCCGTTTCCAGTGCTGGACATAGGATTTCCCTGACAATTGCTTAAACTGTTTTTTAAGATGGTGATATTGTGGCACTGTAACAGTACAAGGCCATTGATGTTATCATTGAATTTACAGTTTTCAATCAGTCCATTACTTGTGGCTGCAACTAATATTCCCTGGCCATTATCATTGATCGAGACATTTTGAACTTTTACGTTGTAACAATTGATTAGGCTTAAGTAACCAATTCCTTTAGAATAGGCCGGGTCCTTTCCATTGATGTTAATATCGCTGTTTCCAACCAGGTAGTAAACTGGTTTGTTATTTATTTTATTCGTGGTGTCTATATCCTGGACCATGTTGCCGATGGATGATATATCAATATCGAGATTAATTTTGTTATTGTTAAGCACAGTATTTTTTATCACATTGTTTGGCGAACCAATAAGTATCAATCCTTCAGAATCACTATTTTTAATTATATTGCTTTCTAGTAGGTTGTTTGGAGATAGTAATAGTTTTATTCCATTTTCATTGTTGTAAAGTTCGTTTCCTGTGTATCTGTTGGTTCCGTACTGGGCTATAATTCCGAATCCTGTGCAGTTTTTTTTTATATTTTCAACCACCAGTGTATTGGTTGATGCACCAAGAAATATCCCGTTTACATCGTTACTCAGGTTATTGTTTTCTATCCAGTTATTTAAAGTGCTTACAAGAGCTATACCATCTATGTTATCTTCCAGGTTGCAGTTTTGGATGATGGAACTGCTTGTACCTGCAAACAATATTCCCTGTCCATTGTTGGTTATATGTACGTTCTTTACAAGGACATTGGAACATAAAACCAGTCCAAGATACCCTATACCAGAGGCATACTTAGGATCCTTTCCATCGATGCTCAGTTCTTGAGTGTTCCCAACTATGTAATATATGGGCTTTCCATTCATGGAGTTACTTGTGTCGATATTTTGGACGTAACATCTTATATGAGTGCTTTGAATGTTTAAATTGTGTGTATTGTCCATGAACCTGTTATTCATGAGGGTGTTGTTTTGACTGTTTTGTAAAACCAGACCAATGTTGTTGTTTGAAATATAATTGTCTGCGATGAGGTTGTTGTAGGATCCACCTTCATCAAATCCATTTAAGAATAATCCTGCATTGTTTTGAGATACTACGTTTTCTTTCACAGTACTGCCGCTTATTATCTGGAAATTAATTCCAGTTCCATATTCGCTGTCCATTATCTGGTTTTCTAAAACCTTCAAATTCTTGGACTTTATGGCGTATATTCCACTATCTTCACTGTTTGAGATTTTGTTTCCAATTAAGGTACATTCGTCACCGTTACAACTTATTCCTGTGCCGCAACTAGTTAAAATATTGTTTGATACTGTACAACCATCGGCCTGAACATCAATTCCAATTGTACCACGGTCTACTTTGTTTGAATCCACCACACATTTGTTTCCTTCAACTATGAATCCTGGGCGGCCATTCATTGTAAATCCTTGAATTAACGATCCTGCACCTTCGGGTGTGATATTAAAACAATAATCATTCGCATAATCAGGATCTATTATGGCAGTTCCATGGGCAAGCAAGTTCAAGCTCTTATTCACCATCACATTTTCCTTGTAGGTTCCTTCTTCCACAACTATGCTGTCTCCGTTTAAGTTGTTGGCAGAATTGATTGCCGCCTGTATTGTGGAGAAATGTTCATTTGTCCTGTTATTTAGGACATCCCTGATATTTCCCAGGCTGGAGGCTGCAATATGTTTGTTTACACTTACGGTGCTGTTGTGTGTGGCTGCTGCAGAAGCTGTGTTAGTGGCTAAAATAATGGCTAAACTCATAAACAGACAACACAGAACAAGTTTTTTCAGATAATTTTTTTCAATATTTTCTTTAATCTGATATATCCCCCCTAGCGGATATTATTTCCAGTAACTAAATTACTTTCAATAATAGCGGTTCACAACCAGATATACGAAGAGGAAATTTTAGTGAATATTTCCATGTTTAAGAAGTTTTATGGTGAAAATTTGGAGGGGCTTATTTACTTGACCATTTACATCAGTTAAAAAAAGAATTTAAGTTTATATGTACAAAAGAGTTAGTAAACTAAATTTAACGATAAAAAATAAGATTTAAGGTAGTATGATACGATAAATTTGGCTTAAGGGAACTATTATCTCTTTTATATCCTGGGTTTGTACTGAAGTTCCTTGAAAACAATTCTGAACTCTGTTCCAGAGTTCTGTTTGAGTTCAATCTCACCATCTAACTGATCAACAAGGTTATTTACCAGTTGGAGCCCTAATGATTCTGTGTTTTTGTAATCAAAATTTGGAGGTAATCCAACACCGTTGTCACTTATTATTAACTCAAATTTACCATTAATTTCATTTAAGGTGATTTTCAGTTTATTAATGCTGTTTTTATGAGGGTAAGCGTATTTCAGACTGTTTGAAACGAGTTCACTGATGATCAGTCCGCAGGGAAGGGCTGTTTCAATGTTCATTTTGATCTCCTTGATGTCCAGAATTTCTTGGACATTGGTTACTGCGTAGGAGTATAAAAGGTCGTTTATGAGTTTTTCTATGTACTCTTTGATGTTTATATGGGTCAGATCATCCGATTGGTAGAGTTTTTCATGTATGATGGACATGGTCTTCACCCTGTTCTGGCTTTCCTGAAGTACATTTATGGCTTCAAAATCATCCACATATTCCTTTTGAAGATTTAAAAGGCTTGAAATGATCTGCATATTGTTTTTTACCCTGTGATGAATCTCCTTTAATAATATTTCCTTTTCATTGAGTGAAGATTTAATGGCGTTTTCCATTTTCTTCCTTTCTTTAATTGGATGGGTTGTAACCACTATGCCCTCAACACTTGGTTCATCGAACATGTTATGGGCAATGGATTCCACAGGTAAATAATTTCCATCTGCCATCAATATTCTAAATTCTGATGGTGTACCAGGATTCTTTTTTTCAAACACTTCTTCAATATCTGCCCTTACCTGTTCACGGTCATCGGGGTGTATGAGGTCGAGGGGGTTTGTGCCAACCAATGAACCTTCAGGATAACCCAATAGACGTGTAGATGATGGTGAATCGAAGGCGATTTTCCCGTTTTTATCGAGTATCCTGATGAGATCTGTGGAGTTGTTAATAATTGCCTTGAATTTTTCTTCGTTCAATTTCAGTTCAGACACAACCCTTTCAATTTCCGTAATATCCTTAGCAGCACCGTAGAGCCTTAATCTACCATCATCTTCGACACATTCGAGGTGATTTTCTAGCCACTTGATTCCCCCATCTCTTTTTATGATTCTGAAATTTGCAACGCTTTTATTACCTGGTGTGAGCTTGTTAATTTGATTAAAAGCAATTTCCTCATCGTCAGGATGCACCATGAAAAGCCAGCATCCATGCTTATCAAGATCTGCTTTGCTGTAACCAGTTATGTTAAAGAAGGAATCTGTTATCCATTCAATATGGTACTTACCTTCCTCATTGTGCACACATGAAAAGGCAAAATCTGATATGAGTTTTCCAACTGTTCTGTACCGGTTTTCAGACTCCTTAACACGTTTTTCAGCAATTTTTCTGGGAGTTATGTCCCTGATATGGCTCACGCTTCTTTTATTTCCATTACTATCATAGTAAATTGATGCAAGAAGTTCAGCTGTGAACAGGGTCCCCTCTTTATTTCTTAAACCGAGTTCTCCCTTGAAATATCTGTGGGTTTCAAGATATTTCCTTATTGATTCTACATTTTTTTCAGCAGGATCAAGCAGGTCACTGCCTTTAAGTTTTAAAAACTCTTCCTTGGTGTACCCGAACAGTTCTTCTGCAGCAGGATTTATATCGCTTATATTTTTACCTAAATCTGAAAGGATGATGGCGTCCATTGAGTAGTTAAATATTGAATGGTACTTCTCTTCACTATCCATGAGTTCCTTTTCATTTTCAATTCTCTTGGTTATGTCCCTACAGAGTCCCATGTACAATCGTTCCCCATCAATATCCACAATAGCAAAGCTTATTTCCACTGGAAAAACTGTTCCGTCCTTTCTTTTCTGATGGCTGTAGAGTGTGCATGGTGTGCCACGTTTTATTTTCTTCCAGGCATTTTGGGCTGATTCAAGGTCTTGATCTTCCTCAATATCCAATATATTCATTTTTAACAATTCTTCCTGGGTGTAACCAAGACTTTCACATGCTTTTTTATTTAGATCAATAATTTTCCCGTTGTAATCATGTACAAATAGTGCATCTGAAGCATTTTCAACCAGGGCCCTGAACTTATTATTGCTGTTTTTAAGTTCGGTTTCAACTGCCTTCAAATTGCTTATATCCATCATCATCCCTGAGACAACACCGTCTGTCAACTTGGCACTCAGTAGAATGTTGATTTTTTGGCCTGTTTTTGAAACCATTTCAACTTCCTTGTGTGTGAGGTTTCCATCAATCAAGAGCTGATTTATCAAATGTTTTCTGTCTTCAGGATTATTGTAAAGGGTTTTTACGTTGACTTTTAAGAGTTCTTTTATCGTTTTAAAATCGAAGAAATCTGCCATTGCATGGTTTGCAAACATGATATCACCATCTAGGTTGGTCTTGTAGATGGCCACGATGGAATTATCAACCAGTTCCCTGTAACTTTCTTCACTCTCAATCAATGCTTTGCTTAGAAGTTTGCGTTCATTTTCAGAATTTAATGTGGTGATTGCAAACGATATGTCCATGGCCATTTCTCTTACAAGGTCCAGTTCTTCGTCTGTGAAGAAATTGATTTCATCGGAGTAGATGTAGAGCATGGCAATTACCTTATTTTTAAGTTTGATTGGTATGATTGCCATTGATCTGTAATCTCTTTTTAAAGCTTCGTTGATCCAGGATCTGTTGAGCTCTTCTCTAACATCCTTGATGAGTATAAATTTTTTATTTTGCATCGCTCTGTAGCTGGGACTGTGAGTTGTATTGATATTCACATCTACGGTGTCCAGGTAGCCGGCTTCATATCCTGCATATTCAACAGGTGTTATATTGCCTGTGATTTCGTTTACCAATCCTATCCAGGCCATTTTAAACTTTCCAAATTCGATGCACACATTGCAAATTATCTTGAAAAAAGATTCCTGATCCTTAATCCTAACCACTGCCTGATTTATCTGGCTTAAAGTGGCGTAAAGTCTGTACAATTTTTCTATTTTTCTTTCAGATTCTTTAGGTCTGGTTATGTCTCTGAGAAAACTTTCAACACCCATGGTTTTATCATTTTCATGATATGGCTGGGCATTCATGGATAACCATAAGGTTTTGCCGTCTTTTGTCATTCCTTCAAACTGGTAACCCTCAAGTTTTGCATGTTCCATCAATTTTTTGAGCATGAGATTCCTTGTATCGTGGTCTTTGTAGATATTCAGTACAGATATTCCAACCATATCCTCGTGTGAGCTATACCCGAACATGCGGGCTGCAGATGGACTGGCCATGATTATATTTGCATCGTTATCTGTACGTAGGTATGCATCCTGAAGGTTTTCAACTATGTCCCTGTACTTCTTTTCACTAGCCTTTAATTTTTCATCCATGGCATGTCTGTAGAATGCAAATTCCACTGTATTCTTAAGATCAACTGGATCATACGGTTTAATAAGATATCCGTAGGGCTCTGTTTGTTTTGCCCTTTCAACTGCCTCATTATCAGAATGTGCAGTTAAAAATATTACAGGAATATTGAGCTCTTTAATTTGTTTAGCAGCATTTATTCCATCCATTTTTCCTTTGAGAATAATGTCCATTAAAATAAGATCGGGCCGGATTTTTAGGACAGTTTCAACAACTTCTTCACCCATTAACACGATACTGGGTACATCGTAACCGAATGATTCCAGCATATTTTTAATGTCCAAGGCTTCAATAGTTTCATCTTCAACAATAAGAATTTTCTTCCCAGCCATCAGATCTAACCTCTATAATTTTATTGTTTAATCTATAATAAGTTTTTTTTAATGTTTGACATGGTATTAAATGATTTTAATGGGGATGATGATTTTTCTTAGAACAATGATCTATTCCAGCATCTCCATTGTTTGGATTTGTAATGGTTAAAATATCTTATAGTTGGTATTGATCTGGTAAATATTAATATTATAACCAATAAAAGTCGAAATAATAGTTTGATGTTTATTGGAGGGATAAATTTTTGGAAAGTAATATAGTGAAATCTGAAATGGGTTGGATGGCTCTGATACTTGTTACTTTATCCTCATTTATCATATCCCTTGATTCCACATTTATGAACGTGGCAATTTCCAATTTGGTTCTTGATCTTAACACCACGGTGTCATTCATCCAGATAATAATAACCACATACGCACTCACCATGGCATCGTTAATGCTTTTAGGAGGCAAGATGCAGGATGTGATTGGTAGGAAAAGGGCTTTTCTCTTGGGGGCTGTGATCTATGGTGTTGGAACCACTGTTGCTGCTTTAAGTGTTAATGCCCAGATGCTGCTTCTTGGCTGGTCCATACTCGAGGGTGTTGGAGCAGCACTCATGACCCCTGCAACAGCATCCATCATAACAGGAACCTACAATGGAAAAAACAGGGCATTTGCAATGGGTATCTGGACAGCTGTGGCAAGTATTGGTGCTGCCATAGGCCCCCTATTTGGAGGGTTTTTAACCACATTTTTAAGCTGGAGATGGGGTTTTGGGATAGAACTATTGATCGTCTTGGTTATACTCATATTTTCCAGACATCTCAAACCATTCTCACCTTCAATGAAGTTTAATGAGCTGGATAAGACCAGTATAGTACTTTCCACCCTTGGAATTTTGGTGCTTGTCATTGGAATACTGACCCTGAACACGGCCGGAGGCTGGAAAACAGCGGTTGTTATGATGGGTGTAGGTATACTGCTTTTAACGATTTTCTATTTTAGAGAGAAAAAATTGATTGAAAGGGGACTTAAACCACTCACAGATATCAGACTCTTTAAAAATAGGAATTTTACACTGGGTAACTTAACCCGGCTCATCATGCAGCTGGCACTGGCAGGTACTGTTTTTGTTTTACCTGTATTTTTACAGGAGGTCACTGGTTTAAATGCATTCACAACAGGACTGGCATCTTTACCCTTGACCATGGGACTTTTTGTGGTTGCAATTGCTTCTTCAAAGATCACATCTAAGATAGCACCACACCGTGTTGTGTCCCTTGGTTTTTTACTCTCCCTCATGGGCAGTTTTGTACTCAGCTTCCAGTTTAACCTCAACACCACTGTATGGAATCTGATCCCGGGGTCCCTGCTTCTGGGTGTGGGATTGGGTCTGGCATTTCCAGTCACAAGCAACATAGTACTATCCTCTGCAGATGACAGTAAACAGTCAGATGCATCAGGCATCCTCTCAACCTGTTCGAGTCTTGGTTCATCCATGGGAACCGCCATCATAGGCCTGGTTCTTATACTGGGAGTGATTAACGGACTCTACGCAGCTGTGGATCAAACATTTCCAAATGAATTTACCAAGGATGAGATCAAAGAAAACCTGACACATTACACTGAAACATTTAAACACACCAACCTCACAGGTTTAAGGGAGAATGAAAAATCAAACGCATTTAAAATTGTAAACATTACCATTTCAAATGAGATGCAATCAACCTTCAACTTCATATCACTCATATTCCTGATTGGTTTAATATCATCACTCTTCATAAAACCTTTGAAACAGAAGTAGCAATTTCAACATAATATATTTTTTTTTTATTTCAAGCAATTTTAACAACTTTTGCCTATTTACTTCTATTTAAAGTATGTTTATGAACACCATTTTTATTTTGGTTTTATCTATGGATTGTTTGCAGTTGATAATGAGATAATGCAGCTTATGATTGGGGAAGTAAAAAAAAATTTGAGGGGTTGATAATTAACTACTAATAGTGTAGGGTTCAAATATAGATTAAGGAAATTATATTTATTTTTTATTTGGAGAAGTTTTAATGGATGAAAATACTAAAAAGAAAATATTAAAATTATTATCTAAGGCTAAAAAGGAAAATCCTGAGAATCCTGTTGTATCTTGCAATGATCTGGAAGATGAATTGAATATGGAAGATCATGAGCTTGATGTGTATATTCGAGATCTCAAGTACAGGGGATATATAGATTATGAGGGATCAAAAACCTATGATGGCCAGGACATTACACTCACTGCTAAAGGCGAAAAAATTGTTTAAAAAACTCTTTTAAATTTTTGATTATGGAGTTTTTCAAATTTTTGTAACTCATGATAGATAATGGCAGAATATTCCTTTGAATTTTAGGTGAATATTCAATATTCTTTTTGATTTGCTAGCACTACTTTTTTAATGTATCAATCAGTTCCTCCAGTTTACATGATATGTATTAATTGTTTGTCTGAAAATTTAGTGTTATTGTTTTTTTTTGTGAGTGTATTGCGCAAATATTTATATACAACAAAACATCATGTAAATTATACTGACACTATGTTCAATAGTTTGAAGCTGTGTATTATAGAAATTATACATGTAACTAATTATGAACTCGTGTCATTTAGTTGAATTCTGTTCATACTAAAATTTAATGAAGATTTAATACAATCTTTCTGGGGTGGTAAATGTGACTAAAGCCGAAAGAAAACAGCGTGAAATAGAATTAAGGCGTGATGATATTGTTGATGCCGCTGAAAAACTGTTTTTTGCCAAGGGATATGAAAACATTAACATGAACGACATAGCCGAAGAGGCGGAAATGGCAAGGGGCACTCTCTACCAGTATTTCAAAAATAAGGAAGACATATATGCATCCATAGCATTAAGAGCAGCCCATATGATAAACGAACGATTTCAGAAACTGTTGTCACAGGATCTAACAGGAATTGATAAGGTGCGCTGGGTGTGCAGGTTTTACTATGATTTCTACCTTGAATATCCCGGTTACTACAGTGCCTACTACCATTCTCAAATGTTCGAAATTGACGATTCAAAAACACTCAAAGATCTACAGAAAATCAGAAAAACCAGTTTTAAACTGGCAGTAAATTCAATTCAAGACGGAATAGAAGACGGCACATTGAGAAACGATGTTGACCCAGTAGTCACAGCTTTGTACCTCTTATCAACTTCAAACAACATAAACAACATCAGCCAGGCCACACAGATGTACCTGGATGAATATGGACTTACACGCGACGATCTCTTCAACCAAACACTTGACATATCAATCAGGGCCATTGAAAATACAGGTGAAAAGGTAACCAGATAAATGATCAAGTGTATTTGTGCTGTAAAAATTCATTGTATCCATAATAATTTAATTAAAGACCTTATTCATGTGTGAGTGAAAACTCGAATTTCTAATAATGTGAATTAATGGATAAAACTTCAGTAGGATTGTTTCAATAATAAAGGAAATTAGGGGTAAATAAAATAGGGGAGTAAAATTTAAAATGTTAGATGTAGCTTTTAAGGATTTTAAAGCAAAAAAGAGCCGTGCTGCAATGTGTATCATCGGGGTAATGGCCTGTGTTTTGCTTATTGGTGTTATTAACGTAATAATGTATGAAATGGTTTCGGGTCTCAAGGGAGATCTGGGAACTGTGCATGGTAAGATGTACTTCGAACAGAATGGAACCAGCTACCCACCTGCAGGCAGTGTGATAACAGAAAGCCTAGGCAACGAAGTACTAAACTACAGTGTTGTTGACAGCCAGAAAAGTACCAACGCACTTTTCACACCGTTACAGGGCAGTCAAACAGATGATGGTGGGATGACCATGGTGGTTGGACTCACACCCGGAAGGGAAACGGCATTCATTGGAAACGCCACAGTAACAGGAAAAAGTTCACTGGTTGGTGAGGAAGATAATGCCGTTATAATCGGTTCAGAAACTGCAAAAACCTATAACTCCACAGTTGGAAGCACAATCACGGTCAACAACGAAACCTTTAAAGTTGTGGGAATCATGAATAAGGTGGGAAGTGGATGGCCCCTAACCATAGACAGTTCAATGGTCATGTCACTCCCACATGCACAGAATATTTCAGACAGAAAAGGTTTAGTATCAACCGTTATAATGGTACAATCTGGTGGAAACTCTGAACAGACAGTTGAGGATACTCTTCAGAGCGCCTATCCAAAGTACGATGTTTACACAGAGAAGGACACCCAAAAGACCATTGATAAGGAGTTGAAGGAGGTCATGATCTTCATGAACATGGTCATAATCATGATCTTCGCTGTTTCAATGGTTCTCATCATGAACGTTATGATGATGTCTGTCAAGGAGAAAACCAAGGACATAGGTACAATGAGAGCACTAGGAACCAAGAAACGGTCAATAATGCTACTAATAATCTATGAATCTTTGATTCTGAGTTCCATAGGAGGTATTATAGGTATACTTCTTATTTCTCCTGTTTACAGTTTACTGGGAATTCTCATGGGGGCAACGAACTTCAACTTCGTACTGCCGAGTTCTGTGCTGATACAGGTGGCGGTGATTGTCCTGATCATTGGAACATTTTCAGGGTTACTCCCAGCCTACCTTGCAAACAAGATAAGCCCGATAGAGGCTTTAAGGTACGAGTAAAATAAAGGAGATTGTTTGAAATGCAAAATTTGGTTAATGGTAAAGAACTCTGGAAAACCTATGATCTAGGTGGTGTGAAGGTCAACGCACTCAGGGGATTAAACATATCCGTGGATGAGGGGGAATTCGTGTCCATAATGGGACCTTCAGGTTCTGGAAAATCAACACTCATGAACTTGATAGGATGTTTGGACACACCAACAAAGGGTGAGCTTTCAATCGATGGCAGGGAAGTGTCTTCAATGAAGGAATCTGAACTCACCAAACTTCGTGCTGAGAAAATAGGTTTCATCTTCCAAACCTTCAACCTCTTACCAGCACTGAGTGTTCGAGACAATGTGGAGTTTCCAATGAGAAATTTAAGCGGTGATAAAAAACTGAGTAAATCAGCAAGAAGGGCGCGTTCCGAGGAATGTCTGGAAAGCGTTGGTCTAAGTCACAGATTGAACTACCTCCCTGCAAAACTCTCAGGTGGTGAAAGACAGAGGGTTGCGATTGCAAGGGCCCTGGTAAACCGTCCCAAATTCATACTTGCGGATGAACCAACTGGAAACCTTGATACAGAATCAACTGAAAACATCATGAAATTGCTTCACACAATAAACAACGATGGCACCACTGTGATAATGGTTACCCATGACGTTGAAACCACCCAAGACACACGGATACTTAAAATTAGAGATGGGGTAATCGAACAAAATATTAAACAGGGTTAAAATTAACCTTTCTAATTTTTTTAGAAATTATATTCAATGAAGTTTTAAGATGGTTATCATGCTTCATGAAAATAAACTTCAACCTAAAATTATTTAAGAACCGAAACATTTTCATTCAAATGCTTTTTTTCATTATTTACAAGGTTGTTTAAAGTTTTATATATTTCGAACTATTTTTCTTTCAAATTTCTGTTAATTTAAGCATTTTAAATTTTTGTTCAATTTTATAGTACCAATAGTAATGGCACTATCAACCATAATTGTAGGAATGAGAATATCTAAAAGGTGAATTTAATTATAAATTCATCTATATTTTTTCATCAATTTTCTTTAGGTCTGGACACTAATATTATTTGGATTTTTTATACCATTCCATTCTAATTTTGCATGTTCATTATTTTATGTGAATTTTATTTTTTTTATGATTTGTTCATTTGATATCTTGGAGTTCTGATCACTGTTTCATCCATTATTTTAGTTTTAAATTAAGTAAAGAATTATTTAAGGTGTTTCTTTCATTAAATGTCTTACCTGAACTGTATTCTATGATTTAATTCGTGTTATAACCATATCTTAACTATTGGAGAACAATAGGAAATTTGAAGTATTAAAGTGGATGTATTTAAATTTAAACGTTTATTTGGTTTTTATACTTTATTTTTTGTAAATAATATTTTTAACTTTTGAATTGAACATTCTACAAAAAATCAATGTTCATTTTGTCTCAATATAGTTTAAGAAACTTTAAATACTAAAACTTTTAAATTTTAATTTTAGAAGCTATTACATTTTATGCTATTAGTATGCAAAATACTTTTAAGAATCCATATAGCTTTTTTCATGGAATGGGCAAATATTATGTTGATAAAAAGTCAATGGAGGGATTAAAAATACATATCAATCGTGCTAATTTTTTTGTGTTTATGGTGATTGGGTTAATTGTTAGCATCACTCCGAGTAGTGCAGCTTTGATTCATGAGTCTAATGTTTCTGATGATAATATTGCGGATTTAAACAATATTCTAAATGTTGTGGAAAGTGATATGGGTGAAATACAAGGATATAGTGATTCTTTAAATGGAGATTTGGAGTGTATAAAGAAACGTGCTGGTGATTATGATTGGAAGTTTTGGAAATGGTCTGACATTACCCACGACATCATGGGAACTTTAAATCATTTGATCTCCACTGCAGAAAAAATGGGAAGTCCTGCAGATAGGTTAAAGGAAAATGCTAAAAAGTTAGATGAAAGTGCAGCTTTACTTAACAGTACAAAGGATGCTAATTATTCTGATTTTAGTGATGACGCATCTCAAATGGCTGAACTGTTAGGAAAACATTTTAACTCAACCTTTAGAGTGGAAAATATCTCTGCCCTAGAAGTTAGAAAAGGTGATATTGTCCAGTACATAAGCCAAGGAAAATATCCACAATATTTGAAGGTTGTTGACATAATTTACCTTACAAATAACAACCAAACAATCACTCAAACATCAAATAATAGAAAACGAAGTCAGAATAATCCGGGGGATGTTACACCTATATTAATATTGGGCGGTATGGGTAGTGTTCTTGTTAAACAGGAACTAAGTCAATATTCACAGCTAAAAACAGACAATAACTTAAATCCTGATGTTGTTGAGGAAGAAGTCTTCCAAGAACAACAAAATAAAATTAATAAGAATCAAGAAAAAGTAAATAACCTTGATACACATGTAAATAATCTTAAAAAATCAGCAACTGCTTTTGGAATTCTTTCTGCTATTTGTACTGGTTTATCTGCTCTTAGTGTTGTTGTTTGGGGAGTTATGGTTTTTGTAGGAGTTTTAACAGTAGATCCTGTGGTGGTTGGTGCAGCTTTTAGTATGCTATATTTCACAGGTGTTTGTTTGGTGGTAGCTGGTGTTTCAGCAGTTGTGGCCATGTCATTAATAGGGGTTCGTGCCATTCTTAATTCCATCCATGATAGTTTGAGTGATAAAATTAAACCTGCACAAACAGATTTAGAGACTTACTATCAATCAAATAATACGGATATGGATATTTCTGCCTTTGATGGTGTGCCTATTGTGGAACAGCCATTTGATTGGGAAAATTACGAATCATTAGACACACCAAGAGCTCAGCACGGTGATGTTATTATGGGGCCAGGCATACAATTCCTATACGGGCCAAAGGAAGGATACACAGGCAAAGACAACTTCAGAATCTACGCAACTTCTAAAACATCTCTATTTATCAAAAAAATAAATGTCAACATCATAATCAAACCAATACCGCAATTAATACTACAAAAAGGGGATAACAGATGAGAATAATTTGGAAAACAAATCTAACTTTCCTTATGATACTGTTAATATGTAGTATAACACCTGCTGTGGTTGTACAGGTAGGAGAAACAGATGATTCTGATGTTCAAGCTATGTTGAATAGTTATGATAAAGCAGCCAACACAGAACTAACACCTGAACAAGCCCAATATTTAGATGAACATATGCCTTTATTACAAAATAAAGGCGAAAACATCTTAAACAATCTACAAGAGGGTTTCAATTATCTAATAGAAATTTACAATGAATATCACACGGTAAACAACACAAAAAAACGCTCAAATATAGACACAACTACAGACAAATACACAAAAAGCCTACAAAAAATAACAAACAACCTACAAAATACACACAAAATCCCAATTGAAACCCAAAAATGTACCTACAAAAATTTAACTGATTGGACAAACAAAGACGGTTCGAGTTCGAATGTTGGTCACCAATATGATAAGGATAAGGTGATAGTTCAAATAAAGGATCCTCAGGGCTATACCAGGTACATGAAACTAATAGACATTAATGATGAAAATATAGTACTGGAGTCTGGGAATGCTAAACTAAAACGTATTAATACGGAGTTTGTTTCTCGTTATGTGTGGAGTGAAGATGGTTCTTTTTCTAATTCTGATCATGAGTTCAATATTATTATTGTTCCTACGGATGGGTATACAGATGATGTGTTAACAAAGATTTGGCTTTATCAGGATAATGAATTAACTACCCGGAAGACTAATCTCAAGAAAATTTATGATTTACGGAATTGGGGTATGAGTTCTGCAGGTATGTCTGTTATAATGGCTGCTGTGATGGCTTTAATTTCCAAGTGTTCTCAAAATGGACAGCAGGATCAGCAAGTTAGGCGAGCGGTGAGACAGGATATTGAACAAGCTGTAGCTGTAGCTATTCCGGAGGGACATGTAGAACAAGCACAGCTTTTACAACAAGATGGTTTGAAAAGAAGTTATGGTGCGACTCAAGCTTCTTTTTCAAGTGATGTACCGGATTTCAATCCATCTAAAAAGAGGATTAGTAAATGGGGAGCAGCCATAGCTTCTGTATTAGCATTAGGTACTTTAATCCTCATAAGTTCCCTTGTTGCACACTTCGTAATTCCGTCCATATTAGATGATATTGATGATGATCAGGCAAATCTAAGAGAATATAAACCTTCATTATTTAAAATAAACCAAAATGCATGAAAATTACAGAATGGAGTTGATAATAATGTTAAGATTGGTGAATTTTTCAATATTTTTAGTGTTGGTGTTGGGTGTTGTTTCAGGTGCTTATGGTACAACTGTACTCAATAGTGATGGTGGGCATACTATTTATGTTTCTAAGGTGGGTACGGATCGGAATGATGGTTTGACACCGGATAAGGCTAAGCGTAATATTATTAATGCGTTGAATGTTGCTGGTTGTGGTGATACAGTTGTTGTGGGTCCTGGAGTTTATTGTGAAAATCTTGTAATTGATAAAAACATCACGCTAATTGGAACTAATCAGGAAAATACTGTTATTGATGGGCATCATGCAGATAACTGTATAAAAATTAGAGAGAACACAACTGTCAAAATCGTAGGATTCACCATAAAAAATGGAATACAACAAGAACGTACAATCTATTTTGGTGGTGGGATCTATAATATTGGTGGTAATGTGACCGTGGAAAATTCAACTATCACAGACAACAGCGCAGAATATGGTGGTGGAATTTATATTAGAAAAGGTGGAGTTATGGTTTTGCATGGTGTTACCATTAAAAACAATCGTGCAATAGATGGATCCGGTGCAGGAATCAAAAATTTGGGTACTTTGACTGCTGAGGATTCAACAATCACTGATAATATCAGTGAATTTAATGCTGGTGGATTTTATAATGAGGGTACGGCGGTATTTAAGAGGGTTACTATTAAGAATAATCAGGCTGGTGAAGGTAGAAAGTATGAAGATCGTCGATTTGGTGGGGGTATTTTAAATAGAGGTTCGTTGATTGTGGAGGATTCGTTGATTATGGATAATTGTGCTTTGGATGGTGGTGGTGGAATTTATAATGGTCGTTTGTTGTATTTGTATGGTACTACTATTACTCATAACACCGCGAGGTTTGGTGGTGGGCTTGGATGTTATGGTACAGGCTATGTGGATGATGTAACTGTTAGTTTGACATTGGGTAATACGCCAAATAACTTCGATGGATCATACATACCTGCTTAAAATTTAGTTCCTTTCATAAAAATAGGAGGTTCGAAATGATAAATATTTTTCAATTTTTTTAGTGTTGGTGTTGGGTGTTGTTTCAGTTTTTATGGTAGAATATTACTGAGGGTAATGGTAGACATATTATTCATGTTCTAAGGTTTTACGGATCGGAATAATGGTTCGACAAAGGATAAGGTTAAACGTAATATTGTTAATTCTGGTGATACACTTGTTTGTGGGATAAATTTTAATAGAATTGCCTAACGATTTAACCTTTTTTTTATATTTAATATATTTTTTAGGTCATGGATTTTCATGTTTTGGTTAATTAAATTTTATAAACCCAACCAATTTTATTCTCTATATGTGAAATATAATTCATAAATAGCATGATTTATATAGTTGGTTTAATGATACAATAAAATAATTCCAAGAAATGCCTTAAAAAACACCAGAATAGGGGGAGGTTTAGCAGAACCATCAAGGATCGGAGTAAAACTAACCTAATTTCAAATGAACACATATAAACTCAATAAATCTGGAATTATCCCAGTTTACAAATGAATGACTGATAAATAATCATGTGTACTTCCATTCCATATCACGCCGTTAATTCGCTAAATACATCAGTTATTCTGACTAAATTATTATTGAGAATCATATTTAAAACCCACATCAAAATTCAAGAGGACATGAAGACATGGGAAAAATTACAGGTAAATTTGAATCCACCTTGTTTTCGAGAATTTGATGACATTAAAAAAAAACTTTTAAGAGGATGTAACTCTCATGACAGTTGGAATAATAGATATTGGCTCAAATTCAGTTAAATTAAATGCTTACCGAAGCAACGAAGATGCTGTTCACATAATATTTTCAAGAAAGGAAAGTTTAGGTCTGGTTTTCTACGTTAAAAAGGGAGTTTTAACGGATGAAGGAATTGGAAAGCTTGTGGATGTCCTGCAAAGTTTAAAAACCGACCTGGACTACCTGAAAATTGATAACTACCGATTCTTTGCTACAGCATCCCTTAGAAACATTAAAAACAGCAGTGAAGTCCTAAAAACTGTTAAAGATGAAGTTGGAATAGACATCGATCTACTTTCAAGCAGTGAAGAGGGTGAACTGAGCTTTTTAGGATCGCTATCTGCAATAAAGGAGGATGATGGGGTTTTGATAGATGTGGGTGGTGGCAGTGTTGAGATTGTACCCTACAAAAACAGGGAGATCACCCAGAAGTACAGCATACCAGTGGGTTCACTTAAGATGTACAACAGCTACGTTTCAAACCTCATACCCACCGAACTTGAGTGTTACAAGATAGAGAAGAGGGTCTTCTCAGAACTCATTAAGATCGGGGTTAAAAATGATGAGAAGAAACCATTTTTATGTACAGTAGGTGGCAGTGTCCGGGCTGTAGAACAGTTAATGGTGGATCTCAAGATAAAGTCAAAGGATGAGGAATTAATAGACATTAACCAGTTTTTAGAGTTAAAAAATGAACTACAGGGTAACAACAAAGAAACTTACAACAAGATACTGCATGTTAAACCCTCGAGGATCCACCTGGTGGTGCCCACCTTGATGATAGTTCTTGCAGTTGCATCCTACTTTGGCTGTGAAAAAGTACAGGTAAGTAAATTCAGTGTTAGGGAGGGTTACCTCCATAAAAAAATCTTAAACAGGTGCCCAAATGTCACGATGGGATTATAGCTACACACAAAATCGAGAATTATCATGGTTAAAATTCAACGAACGAGTCTTAGAAGAAGCAGAAGACCTGTTCGTTCCCCTACTTGAACGTTTAAAATTCATATCCATCTTCACAAGCAACTTGGATGAATTTTATATGGTGCGTTGTGGAAGTCTCTACGATTTATCGATAGTGAATGAAAAGTACCTGGACAATAAAACAGGATTAAATGCCCAGGATCAGCTGGACTTAATTTATGACAGGACCAAATATTTATACAAAAATCGTGACGATGTATTTGAATCTTTAAACCAGCTCCTGAAGGATGAGGGAATTGTAGACCTGGACTTTCAAGACCTCACACATGATGAAATGAAGTTTGTAAACAAGTACTTCTTCGACTTCATATTCCCAGTGCTCTCACCGCAGGTTATAGATGTTCAGCACCCATTTCCCCACATGTTAAACAAATCCTTGAATGTGATGCTGCTCCTTAAAAATCAGTCTGAAACACTCTACGGACTCATTCCAATACCATCCTCTCTACCCAAAATAGTTTACATGCCTGAAAATAAGAATCGTTTCATTTTACTTGAAAAAATAATCTACGAATATGCAGATGAGGTGTTCTCAAATTACAAGGTGAAATTTAAGACTGTGCTTTCTGTGACAAGAAACGCGGATGTGGTCCTTTCAAACTCCAGCCTGGATGATGATGAGGATTACAGGGGTTACATGAAGAAAATTTTAAAGAAAAGAACCCGTCTAGCACCTATCAGACTCGAGTTTTATAAATATTCCGATTCTAAATTAACCAAATTTCTCCTAGAAAAGTTAAAAATCCAGAAGAATCAGGTGTTTGTCTCAAACACACCCCTCGAGATGAGCTACGTATTCGATCTCTACAGCCATGTCAAGGAGGTGAACGAGTACATCTTCAACAAGCTGTCGTTTACACCATTTAGCCCGAAAATACCGGATACAGTGAAGGAGAGTTCCATAATTTCACAGCTCAAGAAGAAGGACTTTCTTTTTAACTATCCCTACGATTCCATGGAACCATTTTTAAGACTGCTTAAAGAGGCAGCTAACGATGAAAATGTGATATCAGTTAAAATAACCATCTACAGGCTGGCAAGATCCTCAAGCGTTATCAAGTACCTGCTTGAGGCCCGTGAAAATGGAAAGGATGTGACTGTGATAATAGAGCTCAGAGCCAGGTTTGATGAGGCAAACAACATTCACTATGCAGGACTGCTTCAAGAGGCTGGCTGCACAGTTTTATATGGTTTTGAAGACTACAAGCTTCATTCAAAGATATGTCTCATAACACGTAGGGACAGAAATAAAATTCAGTACATAACCCAGCTTGGAACAGGTAACTACAACGAAAAAACAGTGAAGCTCTACACAGATATGAGTTTCATCACCACAAACAATACCATTGGAGAGGATGCTATGTTGTTTTTCAAGAACATGGCAATATCCAACATAAACGGGGACTATGAAAAGCTATTAGTCGCACCCTACGGATTGAAAAACAGGTTCATAGAAAAGATCGAGAACGAAATTGACAAGGTGAAAAACCAGAAATCAGCTGCCATAACCATGAAGATGAACAGCCTGACAGACAGGGAACTTATTGACATGTTACAGAAAGCATCAGAAGCAGGTGTTAAGGTAAAACTAATAATCCGTGGTATCTGCTGTATAATTCCAGGGTTACCTGGTAAAACAGATAACATTGAAATCATCAGTATAGTTGGCAGATTTTTAGAACACTCTAGAATCTACTGCTTTGGAACAGGGGATGACCTTGAAATATACCTTTCAAGTGCTGATCTCATGACGAGAAATACAGAAAAAAGGGTTGAAATTGCATTTCCAATCGAGAAGTCCGTCTTAAAAAAGAGGATCATGAGTATTTTAAACATCATGTTAAACGACAACCTTAAGGCCCGAAGGATCAACGAGAAGGGAGATTATGAGAAGATCATAAGGGGTGTGGACCTCATAGACAGCCAGAACTACTTCATGCATGATGACTTCAGGATCATAGAGGAAGAAACAGAGGAAACATCCTTTTTTTCAAGACTTAAACATTTATTTAAATTGAAATGATTCATATGGAACCATTTTTTCTATTTTTTCCAATTAAACTGTTAATATTATTTTATTTAATATGAAAAGGTAATGGGATTTAATGGATTAAATATCTGGGTTCACACTGCATGTATTTTTAAGGTTGAGTTACTGGGATCTAGATGATCCCTACTGTTTCCTTCGTAGCTGGCCACAAGGTTGTAATCTCCCCATCCCAGTATGAAACTCGTTGTGAAATCACATATTATAAATCCTGTTAGTTGGTGGTCATGAAACATAATTGCTCCATTGTTACCTGCATCATCAGCATGATAAAGATAAATATTCAGATAACGCAGTGCTAATGGTTTATAATTCCCGGTTTCAGTATCCAATTCCTTCAAATTTGCTGTAACAGCAATTCTACTGCCTCCTTTTACGGTGATATCATGGTGTTCGTTACCACTCCACACATCTACCATGGTGTTCTTTAGCTGTTCATCTGCAGATATGGGCTGCAAAGTCATAACCAAACTCATCATAAACAGGGCTAAATACAAAGTTTTCATAGTCCATACACCAATTTTATTGGTTAAAATATTATATTCAAAGTGTTTAACAAAATATGGTGCAATTCCAGATAACTGCACCTTTATTTTGTAAAAAAATATATATTTTTTTTACTAACTTAATTATGCTGGTAGTGTATACATTACCTCCGAGCAATTATTTGAAGTGTTACCTGCCATTTTGGGGTTTCATTGTTTCCATTTAATTCATATATTAATTCTGCACTAACAAGAGTAAAATTACTCCAATCAAAGATACTAATAAAATAATAAAAAATTTACAAGTTATCCCTCATTGCAACAATCAACACTCCTAATTATAATAATAATTTAATATAAATTAAATATAAATTATTACAACTAATACATAAAGTTTGCTAAATAGATATTACTCAAAGAATATGAAATTAATCCAAAAATAGAAGCAATACTCCTATCAAATAATAAAAAAAACTTAGTACTCTATTTTAGAAATACTTCAAATATTAAGTTTGATACTTTAAATTAACATTAAATAATAAATAAAAGAGTTGTTTTGATAGGGAATATGGATGTTACTTAGGGTTTACCCAAAATGATAGTGTAGTATGCAAAATTGGCAAAAATAAAGTTCTTTTAAATCTAAAAAAAGAATAAAGGACTATTAAAAATTAATTCAAAATTCTAATTAAATTTGTTTTTTAAACCTTAAACTGCAGGTAGGTCTTGGGTGTACTTGGTTGTGAGGTCTTCGATGTTCATCTTACCATCCCTCATATCATATGTTATGTTGTTTAACATATCTAGGAGTTCGTCAAATTTTTCATCGGTGCCATGATCAATTAGGAAAGTCTGTCCTTCACTGGTTGTATCCAGCACACTCACTGCCTTCAATATTTCATGGATCTTAACTTCCCCACACTTTCCAGCACGGATCCTTTCGATCAGATCCTTATTTAAATCTCTTAATTCATTTTTAGTAGCGATATGAACCATCTCCTTTTGTTTAGAAATAACTAATTTAATCTAATTTAATAAATTCTACCTATTTGGCTAATAATACGATCTATAAATACGTATTAAAGAATTTAAACAAAATTTAACCATTAAATTTGAATTTAATCATAAGAAAGCTTATGTACTTGAATAAAATAAATTTCAAATCTAAAAAATTAAAAATCCATCTTCAGTAATAGTATATGTTTCTACGAGTTAATATACTAATTTTGAATGGAAAATCAAATAAATTGAAAATTTCAGTGGAAAATCCACATGAAATATCGTTTATATTCAATTAAAAGAAGTTATATTGGTTCAATTTATCATGTATCTGTTTAAATCTTGAATAAAAATCTAAATCATGTTATACACATTCTCAGGTTTGTTTGGATTAAAAATAGTTAATATTATAACGCATTATGAATTAACATAGAATAGTAAGTTTGAGGATTGTTTTTTTATAGATGATTCACAAATAACATAATACTAAAATTATTTCATTGCAGGAATACCCGAGCGGTCAAAGGGGGTGGACTCAAGATCCTCTGGCGTAGGCCTACAAGGGTTCGAATCCCTTTTCCTGCACTTTGAATTTTTACTACTATTTTCCGATTCATTATCTTTCAATTATTATAATTTATAATATTATTGTAATACTATAACTAGAATATAATTCCAGATTTTAAACAGTAATATGTATCAATATATGAAAATACATTAATTAGTAGATTTTTATCTTATAAAAATTTAAATTAGTTATTTATAATCATTTTAAACTATTTTTAAATAAATTACATTGTATATTATTAACAATTTAGTAATACTATTTAGTAAACTTTAAATATCTAAACTTTTAAATTAAAAAATAACCTTTGTGTTATGTTAGTAATTGAAAAGTTTGGAGGTGTTATGTATGAAAATTCGGATATTTAGTTTGGTGATTTTAAGTTTGTGTTTAATTGTAACGGTTTCACCCATTTCTGCTGAAGGAATTTATAATACTTATGTTGAGATGGATTCGTACACTGTGCATCATGGTGAAAATGTAACTGTTAAAGTAGAAGCGTTTTCTAAGGGAGGAGGATTCCTTGGATCTGATGGATGGCTTAACTGTAAAAGACTGCATTTAGATGTCGTTGCCAAGGATAATAATAATAATCTTATACTGGTTATAAGAGATAGATTTGATTTAAACATGTGGGGTAATGGATATTGTACCATTGATACGAGTGGATTGGGACCGGGAGAGTATGCAATGATAGTAGATATTCCTCAAGGTTATCAAGATGGAAATATCTATCTACGTTCAAGTGGAACATCCACATTATTTGTTACCTAAAAAAGACATCCTCATTTTTTTTAAATTCTTATAAAGGATAATGGAATAAATTTGGGAAGTAGAAGTAAATCAGCTGATGATTTAATTATTTAACCTTAAATATCTGCTAAAAATGTTTTATGAAGATTTAAGTTAGCAATAGGTGATGATGAGTGTTATTTAAAAAATTTTCTACAGTTTTAATGGTTACCATGCTGCTGGGTTGCTTTATATCCTTGCCCACATCTAATTGTGCAAATCTGTGCACGGAAAAAATTGGCAATGAAAATAGTCTAAATTTAAATTGTAAAATGGATTTTTATCCGGTTTTTTATAATAAATCAAATTCTTCTGATAGGGTTAAGTCCTCTAAAATTTTGGATTCTGTAAATGGTTCAGTTAATGATAACTGTCTGAATGATGCACGTAATATAACCGAAAAATTAAGAAATAACTACAACATATCTGCTAATATTTCCATTGTAACTATGGATGATATTTTAACAGGTAAAGGAGACCTTTATTCTGGGGATATAATACAATTATCAATGAATAACCGATTTATATATGCTATTTTTTTAGAGATGATCGATGGTAAGATTGTTCTAAATTCTGGTGGAACATTTGATGAAGTTCTAAGTTTTAATGATTTTAAAAAATTTTATACTGGTATTAAAATTGTAACAATGGATCTTTCTAGTAAACAAACTGTTTTAGATAAAATAAATGAAATTCAATCTTTGGATAAGCCTAAAACAGAGGAAGAATTGGAAAAAATTGCTCATGATAAAAAAGTAGCTCTTGCCAGTGAAATTTTGGGAGACGTTGGGATGCCATTATCTATCGTTGGCAGTGCTTTGTTGACGGGGGCGTTTATTTCTTTAATGACACCAGAACCCGTGGTAAGTAAAGTGGTCGCCACAGGGCTAGCGATTACAGGCTTGGTTATCAGTGTTGCAGGTTCAATTTGTTCTTGGTTATCTATTAAAGTACTCAGCTGGTTTTAGGTGGGATTAAAATGAAAATAATGAAAAATACTCAATTGGGTTTGATAATTTGTATATTTTTAATAATATCAATTACACCAGTTTCTGCATCTTTACAAACAGAACTAAATCCGAATGTTAAAACAAATAATAGAAACTCATTTAATGACGCATATAACAAGAATATTAAAACAATTAGAAACCATAACGTGTCTAGTTTTGAAAATACTACACATAAATCGTGCATGAGTGAAATGCTCCACAATGAAAAAAAAATGCTGTACAATCTCACTAATGAAATTGTTAATGAAACAAAACGTGTTAATAATACCGTCTTTAGAAATACACAGGGAAAAATAATGGGAAATTTAATTACCATCTACGATCTTAAAGATTTGAAAGTTGGAGATATAGTGGGATACTACGCAAAGGTAAAATCTTTTAAATATCCAGTCCTTATCTATGCACTTATCACATCAATAACAGCCACAGAATATAAATACAAAGTAGCAGGTTCAAATAACTCATTCACAGAAACAACCGAAGCCAAATCAACTTTCGAAGCCCATTTTAATGTTTCGCAGGGAATTTATATTTTCAGACCAGATCAATCCATTGTTAATACAGATGAAGAACTGAACATCCTTAAGAGTTACGGATTTACTTATAATGAAATAAAAAACGATGGTTTGATACCTCCTACTAAAGGTTGGTTGAAAACTAAAGATATGATCTACATAATGAGTTCGGTATTGACACTTTTTGGAGTTATGAGTTTGGTAATTGGGAAAGGTCGGTTTGATTATTGGTACAACAGATTGTGCGCCTGCTGTAGGCCTGTGGCAACAATGGATTCATTGAGTGCCAGGATGAGTTCTTTTAAAAATTTACAAGTACAAACAGATGAAAGAACAAGTTTGATTGGGTCACAACTGAGGACCGAAGCAATGCAGTATCATAAGAATCAGCTAGAGTATGATAGAGATAAACTACGTTTGGAAGGTGGTGCTTTAAGAGGAGGATTAGAAACTTTGCAGCGTCAACCAAGTTCTTCTAAACAGTCTGTAGCTAACCAGATACTTATCAATGAATATCAGATGAGGTTGAGAACCAATGAAATGTTACTTGAGCTCAATGAAGCAAGGCTGCGTGAAGTTAAATTATAAGATATATCTAATCCTTTTTTTAAACAATTTTCAATTCTTTTTTAGATTTTGAATCATGATTATCACTATAAAATAATATGGTAATACTTTAAAAATGGTTTATATTCAAATATTAAGTGTTAAAATAGTTTTAAATTAAAATATATACTCATTAATCAATTTTTAACTTATAAATAGCTAAATTATTTATTTAAGCTCATTTTTAAGTATTATTAAACCATTTGTATAAGAAAATAAAAATTAATAGTAATACATTTTAGTAAACTTTAAATATCTAAACTTTTAAATTAAAAAATAATACTTAGATTATCGTTAATATGTTGAAGAGTTTAGAGGTGTTTTTATGAAAATTAGAATATTTGGTTTGGTGATTTTAAGTTTGTGTTTGATGTCTATGATTTCACCTATTTCTGCAGGAATTTATGATACATATGTTACCATGGATCCGTCATATACTGTGCATCATGGGGATAATGTAACTGTTAAAGTAGAATTGTTCTCTAAGGAGGGAGGATTCCTTGGCTCTGACGGATGGCTTGAACATGGCAGACTATTTTACAGTGTCATTGCGAAGAATAAAAATGACGCTTTTATTTGGGTTATGAGAGATGAGTTTAAGACAAACATGTGGGGCAACGGATATTTTACTATAGATACAAGTGGACTGGAGCCGGGACAGTATGCATTAGAAGTAGATGTTCCCAGATCCTATTCAACAGAGGGAGATATATTTTTAAGTTCAGAAGGATCAGCAGGTTTACTTGTTACTTGAAATGATTTTCACATTCTTTTTTTAAATTCTTAAAAAGGCCAAACCACAACGAAATGTTACTTGAGCTCAATGAACAGAGGATACGTGAAGTTAAATTATAAGATATATTTATATCCTTTTTTAAGCAATTTTTATTCTTTTTTTAGATTTTGAATCATAATTATCACTATAAAATAATATAGTAATATTATAAAATAGTTTATATTCAAATATTATGTCTTAAAATTATTTTAAATTAAAATATATATTTATTAATTAATTTTATATTTATAAATAGTTAAATTAGTTATTTATACCCATTTTTAAGTATTATTTAACCATTAACATAAAAATTATTAAAAATATTAGTATTACATTTTAGTAAACTTTAAATATCTAAACTTTTAAATTAAAAAATAATACTTAGATTAGCGTTAATATGTTGGAGAGTTTAGAGGTGTTGTGTATGAAAATTCGGATATTTAGTTTGGTGTTTTTGAGTTTGTGTTTGATGTCTATGATTTCACCTATTTCTGCATTTGGATGGTGTGATACTTATATTGAGATGGATTCGTATACTGCGCATCATGGTGAAAAAGTAACAGTTAAAGTAGAATTGTTTGGGAGTAATATCGGAATATATGGAACTGATAAATGGATTAAAGGCGCAAATATAGATTTTCTGGTTCTTAAAAAGGATAAAAATGGTAAAATTAGCAATCTTGTGAACAATGTGATTCATACAAATAAATGGGGTAATGCTTATTACACTATTGATACGAGCTATCTAGAGCCAGGCTATTATGGATTATTAGCAGAATTTCCTATTCACGAGGGATGGGGTTATTACTATATGAATTCGAGTAGAACATCAACTCTAACTGTTACTTAACAAGATTTTCACATTCTTTTTTTAAATCTTTAAAAATGTTAAACTCTTATCAATGAATATCAGATGGGGATAAAAACCAACGAAAAAAATGTTACTTGAGCTCAATGAAGAAAGGATACGTGAAGGTAAATTATAAGATTTATTTAAATACATTTAATGTTCAAAATATCCTTTGACGTAGGCCTAAAATGCCTCGAGTTGCTTTTCCGGCACCTAATTTTAATTTTTTCATATAATTTTAGTTTATTTTGAATAATTGAACCTTTTTTTTAGATAACTTTTCTTCTAAAATTTTAACATGAAACTATTAAATAATAAAAATTACATAAAAAGTAATAATAATTTTCAGGAGGTACGGATATGAAGTTGAAATGAAAATTAGAGTTAATAAGTTAATAAGTGAGTAAGTTATGTTATGAAGTATTTTAGAAGCCTATTATTTGAATTAGATTAAAAAAATTTAGGTTGTGATAAAATTAGAACATTTAACTCAAAAATTTTTGTTATAATGCTCCTGGTTGGAGCAGTGTTAACATTTGCACAGGGGTACTGTTATGGATCGCATGTAGGTGGGGTGGGTGTTGGAGCTAACATTCCAGCCACAGATCTGACTGTGAACAACGTTCATGGATCATATGGACATTACACATTTTTAAAGGCCTATTTATCCGATGATCGTGGGAAGGCCGTATCAAATAAAAGTATAACATTCAAAGTTGATGGAGATCCTCATGATTACGTTGCTGTAACAAGTACAAATGGTCATGCACTCCTATTTTACTATGTAATACATAAACCCGGCACATATTCTATTAAAGCAGAATTTAAAGGGGATGAAAAATTAGCTGCAACCACAGCCACAGGAGTGCTGACAGTCATCTAATTTTTTTTAGATTTTTTTTTTTTTACTTGTTGGAACTTCGGTCCTGATTAATTAAATCTTAAAAATATATTTCTATTCATTTATATACTATAACTTTTAAATTATTTGTAATAACTTTAACTAGGAGGTGTAATAATTAGGGTTAAATTATTGCCATTAGTTCTGATGGTTATGTTTGTATTTTCCATAGCTCAACCAGTATTTGCAGATAAACCCGAGATAGGAGATACCAAAATAGAAGGACCAGATGGTAAAGCGTTGAAAGACATTACAGTCCAGACTGGAACTCCAATAAAATTACTGGCAAGGCTGTACCTTTACAAATATTGGGAAAATTACATTCCAGTGGGTGATGCAACATGGAACCCTCTAATATTCCGTTACCTGGATTTTTATGTTTACAATGCAAATCCAGATGGAACTAATGGTAAAATTTACTGGAGTTCTAGAGCAATGACAAGCATTTACACTGCCAATGCCGTTCCAGATGATTTGATAATAAATCACAGGAATACCTACAATTTAGTTGTAAAATATGAGGGAAATCTAAAACACTGTAATGCAACAGCTAAAATCTACGTTGTCTAAAAGACTATTTCCTACTTTTTTAATTTTCTTTTAAACAAATTTTTATAATCTCATTATAAGATTAAAAATTATTAAATTATTACAATTATATTAGGTCTTTGTCCAATTTATACATGTTTATATACTATAACTTTTAAATTATAAAGTAACAGTTTTAAGGGGAGGTTTGAATTATTATGAACGTGAAATTATTGCCATTAGTTTTCACGGTTTTGTTTGCATTTTCTCTGGCACAGCCCATATTTGCTTCAAATCCACAGTTAAAAGATACTAAAATAGCAAATAAGCATGGTGAACCTTTAACAGATATAACCGTCAATGCTGGGGATGAAATAGCATTACAGGCAAGGTTGTACTGGTACTGGTACACAGTTGACTCATCGAAAGCTGAGTGGATACCCCAAATATGCCGTTATCTAGAGTTTAATGTCTACAAAGCCAATAATGATGGAACCAACGGAGACTTTGTTTGGAGTGACACTGCAATGACCAACTTCTTCACAGCCAATGCCAATCCAGATGAGTTCACATTAACTGAAAAGGGAAAATACAACTTGGTTGTGAAATACGACGGAAAACTACAACACTGTGAAGCAAAGTCTAAAATCTTGGTTGTTTAATTATTTTTTTCTTCTCTTTTTTTAATATAGGACACTTTAAAGGGAGGTAAATTAAATTGAAACTTATATTCTTATATTTAATTTTAATTTTTGTCATACTAATTTCTCTAGCCCAACCCATATTTGCCCATCCCTCAATGGGCGATACTAAGATAACAGGGGCCAATGGTGAACCTTTAAAAAATTTAACAGCCAGTGCTGGAAGTCCTATTGAACTGCAGGCAAGGCTGTACTGGTACTTCTTACCCTTTACCACCGATACTTTTACGTGGATCCCCCAAACATGCCGATATTTAGATTTCCATGTTTACAAAGCCAATCCCGATGGAACCAATGGTGACCTTGTATGGAATGACACTGCCATGACCAATTTTTTCACTGGCAACGCCAATCCCAATGAGTTCAAATTAACTGAAAATGGAAGTTACAACCTGGTTGTGGAGTACTGTGGAAAACTCAGCCACTGTAATGCAACCGTTAAAATCTTGGTCGAACCACAAAAACATTACAATCTATGGGATACTAGAATAACAGGATCTGATAGGGAACCTTTAAAAGATATTCATGTTCGTGATGGAGATCTAACACAACTACAGGCAAGATGCTCTGTTTATGATCATATATGTAACGAAAACACTTCAGTTAACAAATGTTGGGTTGATAAGATGGGCCTCTATTTGCATTTTTATATCTACAAGACCAATCCGGATGGATCCAGTGGTGATCTTGTGTGGGATGATACTGCCATGACTAATTTAGCCACATTAAATGCCAATCCAGACAAGTTTTCATTAACTGAAGCTGATACCTACAACGGCACCTACAATCTGGTTGTTAAATATGAGGGAAATATCGTAAGAAATTGTAATGCAACTGCCAAGATTTTTGTTGAGCCCAGAAAATATGCCATGTTGGGTGATACCAAGATAGCAGGGAAATATTGCAGTCCATTAGAAGATATAATTGTACAGTCTGGAACTCCAATAGAATTACAGGCAAGACTGTACCTATATGAAGATGGTATGGATGTGGACCGTTATTATAAACCCAAATGGCGTCCTATACCATGGTACTATCTGGATTTCTCTGTATATAAATCCAATCTTGATGGAACCAATGGTGACCTTGTGTGGAACGACAGTGCCATGACCAACTATTTCACATACAACGCCAATCCAGACAAATTCAATTTAACTGAAAAAGGTACCTACAATTTGATTGTAAAATATGATGGTAAAATGAACCATTGCAGATCTGCTACTAAAATTTTTGTCGTTTAAAAGTTTAACTGAACTTAAACTTCCACTCAAATGGTTTGAACAAAAAAATATTTATTTAATACTTTACTATATTTATATAATAAAATAATACTATCTAAAATTGTTTTGGTGGAGTAGATCTATGAATCAAAAGTTAGCAATATATGCCCTGGTTTTTATGTGTGTACTTTCATTGGTAGCTCTTCCAGTGTCTGCCCAGGATTTTGGTGATCTCAGAATAACCGGTCCCCACAGTCAGGACCATTATCTATACCTCTTCAGTGTCAGGGCAGGGGATCCAATAAATTTAGAACTTAAATTAAGTAAGTATATTGGGTTTTGGAATCCACAGGGATTCCAATGGATAAATGTCACTGTATATGACTCTAATGCTGGCCATGTTTGGTCTGAGTATGTTGAAACAGGTGAATGGTCTGGGGTGGCTAAACCAAAAACCTTCAGAATAAATAAAACAGGAACCTATATCCTGGCCGCAAACTATACAAATGGTACAGATCACTGCTTTGCTGCCACAATGTTCTTTGTACTCTGAGTCTAAAACTTCTCTGGGTATAAGACTTTAAATAATTTTTATTCCCTAAATTAACTTCTTGGATCTTCCCTTAGCTGCAATTTCCATACTGACCTGGTCCACAATTTCCATCATATGCTTTTCCTTCATCCATGGTGTGATCTTGGGTTTTAACAGTATTTTGGTGTCGCACCTCTTCATATCGGTGGTGTAACTGTTTCCAACCATTTTTTTGTATTTTTCATCCATGGTGGATACGTACTGGTAGGACAGGTTTAACAGGTTGTCTTCATCGAAAAGATCCACAAGTTCATTTGTGATATTGTTTAACACTGCGGTTGCCAGGTTAAAATCATTTATATCCAGGGATAATGGTTTTTTAAACTGTCCTGATCTGAGCTGAATCTGGTAGAGTCCATCCAGGTACTCCTTTATATCGCCGTGCCATTTATGAAACTCCCTGGTTGGGAAGATTAGAACATCGTTATTTCCTAGAAATAGTTGGGGTTTGTAGAGCAGTATTTGTTTCCTGTCAAGTATACCGTAACTGTAACGCATAAAATTAAAATCCCCTTAAAAAATATGAGGTTCTATATTAGAAGCATGTCCTTTACTGGTAGCTTGCCTTTAGATGCTGCAACTTCTTCGTTAAAACTTCCAACTGAACTCTCTAGGAATGCATCAAGGTAACACTGTAATGGTTCTTTCCTTAACAGGGCATCCATATTCTTGTCAACTATGTAAACTCGCTCCATAATTTTAGGCCAGTAACCCATCAACTTCCAACTTTCAGATTCATCAAGGTAGAAGTGGATCTTGTTTATATGATCGATCTCAGCCCTCATGGACCTGTAAATACGATTAAATTCATCCCTTGTAAACACAACAACCTCTTCACGCTCCCCAAAGATTTCAGGATTGTTAAGCTCTGCAAATTTTCCCCTGGTCACTCCCTCACTCACTCTCATAGAAATTTCACCTTCCACACTATTTGGATAAAAATATAATATAGTATTCAAGGGTCATGGAAATTGAGGTAGAGAGCATATGAGAAGTAATACAACGTTAAAAAGGTATATTACCCATGCACAATAAAGTAAATCCTATATGGGGACTAGAAAATTCGTGCTCTTAGACATTGATTACATCACACAGAAGGGTGAAGCAGTTATAAGACTCTTTGGCAGACAGATCGGAGAAAAAAATAGCACAATAACAGCACACCACAAAACCTTCAAACCATACATATACATCCACACAGACAACATCAAAGCCTGTGAAGAAGAACTAAGCACATTAAACCTTGTAAACATCGAAAAAATATCAAAACAGGACAACGGAAAAACCAAAGACTTTCTAAAGCTCACCCTCAAACATCCCTACGACACCCACAAACTAAAAAAGGAACTAAACAAACTGAAATCTGTCAAGGAAATACGGGAGTACGACATACCCTTTTACAGAAGATACCTCATAGACAACGATCTTCACCCAATGAACATCATGGAAGTTAAGGGTAAAACCATAAAAACCCTGGAAAATGGAAGGTGCATCTTCGAGATCCAGGATAAACCACGAGATATGGGTTTAAACACAGAAAAACTTAAACTACTCAGCTTCAACATCGAAGCCTCAGCACCCCAAGGAACACCCAACATCAAGGAACACCCCATCATAATGGTAAGTTTTTCAAGTAACCAGGGCTTTCAAAAAATCATCACAACCCGGAAATCATCCCAAAAATTTGTGGAAACAGTCTCCACAGAGGAAGAACTCCTCCAGAGATACATGGCCACAGTGAACTCTGAAGACCCGGATATTCTTTTAGGCTACAACTCAGACAGGTACGATTTTCCATACTTAACAGGCAGGGCAGAAGAACTTGGTGTGCCACTCAAACTTGGGGTGGATGGATCCAAACTTAAAATCAGATTTAACGGCCGTAGAAATGCTGCAACGGTAAGGGGCAGGGTGCACATAGACCTCTACTCAAACCTTAGAAGGCACCTGCCATTGGAACACCACACCCTCAAAAGGGTTTACAAGGAACTCTTCGGTGCAGATAAGGTGGACATTCCAGACCATGAAATCTACACAAGCTTCCAGGAAGGTGGTGAAAGGCTGGAAACCCTATTCAAATATGCCATAACAGATGTTGAGGCAGTCACCAAGATAGGTGAAAAGATGCTGCCTTTGAGCATCGAACTCACAAGGATAGTGGGCCAGCCACTCTTTGATGTTTCACGTATGGGCAGTGGAAAACAGGTGGAATGGTACCTGATACGGAAGGCCTACGAATCTGGAAGGATGGCCCCAAACAAATTTGGAAACTATTTGCGCGATGTGGTGGGAGGCTATGTTGAAGAACCAGTACAGGGCCTCCACAGGAACATCCACTACTTCGACTTCAGAAGCCTGTACCCCAGCATAATTGTGGCCAAAAACATCTCACCAGACACCCTCACAAAAACGGAAGATTCTCACATCACACCAGAATTCGGGTACAGATTTAAAAAAACTCCACAGGGATTCATCCCATCGGTGGTTGTAGAACTACTTGAAAACAGGAGAAAAGTTAAAAAAATCATGGCACAAACCACAGACCCAAGGGAACTCCAGATACTAAACTTCAGACAGGAAGCATTTAAAAGACTTACTAATACCATCTACGGACTTTACAACCACAACACATTTAGATGGTACAGTATAGAATGTTCAGAGGCTATAACAGCATGGGGAAGAGATTTTCTCCAGAAAACCATGGAAAAATCCAGGGAGCACGGCTTTAAACCATTATACGCTGATACAGATGGATTCTATGCCGTGCTTGAAAACAATCATGAGTAAAAAAATATAAAATATTTCATTCAATGAGTTCATAAATTTGAACTTTTCTTGGAGATACTCCTGGTCTTTTATCGGTCATAACAGAAAAATAACTTAACAAATGGACTGTGTATCTTAAGTATCCTTTAATGAAATTATTTAAGCTTTCAACTCGCTTTCCAAGTAATAATATGAGTATCCACTGTAAAACTAGGGAAATACCAGCTAAAATTCCATAACAGATCAAGATTATTCCAACAGGTATTGCATAGAAAATCCTGACAAATAACTCTATTCTACTGGCACTTTCTTCATACTCAAAAAGTTCATTCAACTCACTAACTCCAGATTTTATATCCTCTGCTTTTTCTTTCCAACTTTTATCTGGTTTAACATGAGTTACAGGTTCAACTTCATTTTTTGATAAGTTTCCTCCGCATTCACATTGGAAATCAGAAGGATCTTCACCAGAATCTAATTGATATTCAGTTCCGCATTCCCCACATTTTGCTATTACCATAGAATAAAACCCCCCAAAATATAATTAATTTCTGATTTAATTTACAGATTCATATATAATAATAGATTTTAATCAGAGAAATATGCTTTTATAATACTGATCTTCAATTATGTTAATGTAGTGACTATTCATTTGTAAACTTTCCAATAACTTTCCAAAAATATGAAAAGTGGGGAATGTGTTTTAATAACCACATTTCAAATCAATGGGAACTTTAATAAAAAATATGGTAATAAATCAGTTTAAAAAGAAATATTGAGTTCAATTGGACAGTGGTCTGATCCACTTATGTCATTTCTTATCTTTGCATCAATAATATTATCTTTTAAATTTTGAGAAACAAAGAAGTAGTCTAATCTCATTCCGATGTTTTTTTCTCGGCAGTTACGTCCATAACTCCACCAACTATAATTTCCAGGATCTGGGTTGAACTCTCTGAATGAATCAACAAATCCCAGGTCAACCAGTCTGTTTAAAAATGCCCGTTCTTCAGGGAGAAATCCTGCAGATTTACATGCTCTTTTGGGATTGGGAAGATCAACTTCATGGTGTGCAATGTTAAAATCTCCACCAACTACTATATTTTCGTGAGATTCATCTTCAATGGTGTCTAAGAATCTTTCATAGAATTCAAACTTATTTTCCAGTCCATCATCAGATCCTGCACCGCTTGGAAAGTAAATATTGTACAGTTTAAAATCATTAAACTCTGCCATTAACACTCGACCAGCTTCATCTGAATCATTAAACCCTTTAAAAACTTTTACTGGTTTGTTTTTGGTGAACAATGCTACCCCTGCAAAACCTGGTTGAGTGTATGGGTTAAGATATAACTCATAATTCTCAAGGTTCTTCAGGGATTCTGGAAATGTTTCATGACCGGATTTAACTTCCTGGATACATATTATATCTGCATTTTCATCAAAAACCTGCTCTAGATAACCACTCTTGTAACGTGCTCTAATACCATTTACATTCCACGATAATATTTTCATAAGATTAACTCCATTTCATAAAAAAAATAATTTTAATGATTTAATTGCAGATTTTATCTCTTAATTCAACCTCTAGGATTTATTTTCCCCGTTTTAGCATCTATTTCTACATACCATGATGGAGGTATATCATCACTGTTTCCGTAATGATGTGGAGTAATCCACCCTAATTCCACATGATAATATGGGTCACCATCCTTTCCATAATAATCACCAACACCATTGATATAGTCTGTACCAACTGCTTTCTCATCAAATTTCGCAGCATATTTATTTGCTATAGCCATAGCTTGAGAAGCACTGATTATTTCTGTTTGGTTTGATTGTTGATCATTTGTTTGATTAGCACTACTACTGTTAACGGTTGTATTGGTGTTGTTTATTGGATTTTGAGGGGGTTGTTTATTCATCTGTAATAAAGCAGCTCCAGTCACTCCCAAAGCTGCAATCAGCAAAATACACACTGTTATTAAAATTTTAGTAGATTGTTTCATACCCTCTTTTGCAGGTTTTCCTTGTACATCCAAGAGGTTTGCCCCGCATTTTTCGCAGAAACTCGCATCTATATCGTTTTCTTGTCCGCAATTTTTACATCTAACCATTCATTAACGCCTCATGTAGTAAATTTTATTTAAAACTATTTTTTATAAAAACACCTAGAGCACCACCAATGGCTCCTGAAACTAAAATTAGCACCAGAGAAGCAATGAGTTCCACGATGTACAAAATGATATTTAAACCATCTGCACCTGAAGAAGTGCTTGTTGAATTTAATGAAGATATGGCTCCAGATGTTCCAGAACCTAGAAAACTACCTGCAGGTCCAAATGCACTTGCCAATACCGAAGCTACTCCCATGAATGCTAGGAATATGAAGCTCATGAGGATACCTGCCAGCACTAGAATAACCAAACTTAAAAAACCACCGTTTATATATCCATCATCGATAGTTTTAGAGCTCAATGCTCCTGTAAGGATTGATCCAAAAAATACTGAGACAACCAGAACCAGTAAGATGTAAACTACAGCAGGAATAATTTTAGAACTAACCAGACCAATTAAGAGAAAGCTTGTGATAAATAAAACTATTATAAAAACAATTAAACCACTAACCACTGCCAACATATTTAGTTTAGAGTTCATACGAACTACAAAATTTTCTTCATCTTTTAAAGTCGCACCGCATGATTTACAGTAAACTGCAGCTTCATTATTCTCCCTACCACAATTATTACATTTCAATATTAAAAACCCCCCAAATATTTATATTTTAATTGAATTTAGATTTAATTTACAACTCTATATACCATAAATTTATCATTTCAAATCTTATCAATAAATATGTTCGAAATCTAATTTTTTAGTATATCTAAACTTATTACATTTTTAAAAAAAGATTTAAGACTCTTATTTAGAATCTTAAAATATTTGAGACTTAGATTTTAGCTTTCTCTGAGATTTGCACGCACTGATGATCTGGCCATGCCACCAACTTCATCGGCTTCAATTTCAAGGCTTTTAAAGAATGAAGCATGGATTAGCTCCTTATTAAATATCAGTGCAGAACCAATGTAGAGATCACTTGCAAATCTGTGATCAAAACCATATCCAACAGACTCATTTCTAGATTCATCACACTTGATAATGCCCTCTATGAATTTATGGGCAGCATCAGGGTTGATGTTTGGAGTAGTTTTTTTAGTATTTTCTAGCATGGAATCCAGGGCGTAGCTTTCAATGAGTTTCTTATGAAGAACACTGTATGCAGTTTTGTTTGAAATTATATCCAGTCCCATGACTTCTCCGTTAATAAAGACTAAAAGTCCGCTCTGACCTTCAACTGCTTCAAACGCTTCCTGATAATCCTTCATATTCTCTGTGAATTCATCGTAGATATCCCCCATGGCACTTGTTGGGGAATGTAAATGTGTTTTCATCTCGATTTCATGGATGGCATCCCAAACAGCACTTTGGTCAGAGAAGTGCTCACCGTAATCTTCAACAGACTTCTTCACAGATACCGATTTCAAATTTCTGAGTTTAGAGTGGGCCAGTCTACTTGAATCCTTGAAGTTACGTGATTTGTAACTCCATCTTCCCTGTTCAACACAGCTTACAGGAATAACTGTTAAAGACCTTTCCTTTAAAAGAATGGTTGTGTTGACAATTCTGTTCTGTTTTGCACCCACCAGTTCCTCCCCATCAAGAATAAGCACAGGAAGATCTGCAGTGTTACTAACCTTCAACTCAGAAACAGTTCCCATTTCATTAATTTCAGATATTTCCACCAGATCAGCCTTCAAAGCTTCTGATAATGTTAGGTACCGAAGTTCAGATTCTTGGCCTGTAAAAACAGGTAAAACTGCCATGGATCCATGGTGCTTAAGTTCTCCAAACTTGATCCCTCTAAAATATTCAGCTGAATCAACATTCATAATAAATCACACCCCTAATTTTAGTTTTAAATCAGTTTTTTAGGGACTCATAACCCCAAAAAATATATCAAACAAGGATTTCTTCTTAAAAAAAAATTAAAAAAAAATGGATTGTGGAATCTATATTTACTTTGTCATGTTTACAGTGGCGTGGTATATTGCATTGGAAGTGTCTCCACCACTAAACACAGAATCAAATATGTAAACATCCACCTTTGCTGGTGTTCCTTTATCATAGAGAGAATCCATACCTGTTACCTTGTAAACCTGACCTGCAGTTACGTTGTTGATATTCCATACTAATGGTGATTGTTCAATGACAGCACCGCTTGAATCGTACCATACAGTGGCCATTTCAAGGTAGCCAATATTTTTGTTAGGCACTACTACAGCATTGATATCATAACTACCATATCCTGTTGATTTAACAGTCAAGTTTGTGACGTTTATCTTGGCTTGGTCTGATGTGCTGTTTTCACTACTTGTACATCCGCTTATACCCACTACTGATAAAACAATTAAAACTCCCAATACTAAACTAATGTTTTTTAAACCCCATTTCATCTAAATACACTCCTAAAATGTTGTGATCACTAAAAACTATTTTCTTAAAACTGCCAGTAAACCAGCTAAACTTAACAGCACCGCTCCAAGAACACCGAAGAGTGATATGCTGATTAGAAGCCAAACTGCACTTACAAGTAGGATTATTCCTCCCCACTTTGCATTCCGGAGTACGTAGGCAGATCCTATCAATCCGACGATTGAAGCTATAACTGCACTTGCACCGAGACTTCCAACACTTGGTGCAAAGGCCGAGAACATAAGGGCAAATACTCCTCCTAAAAGTCCGAAAATGCCTCCAAGTATTCCTAGCACGAGTTCAACTGTTCTGGAAGTCTTTTTAATTTCAACACTATCTATTGATTCACCACATTTTTTACAGAATGTAGCACCATTAGTATTTTCGCTTCCACATTTTTTACAATATGTCATATATTCACCTCTGATTAACATTATTACTATGATATATTTAATGTTTACTATTGACAATAAATGGAAAAAATTAAAATGTACATAAAACATATACAAAGATAGAGAATATAATGACAAAAAATTCCTGTATAATCGGAGTATATTGTCTAAAAACAGGGTTTAAAGATAATTTAAAGGTGATTTAAATATTTGTAACTAAAACATTTGATAAACTAGTTCAATTTGTTCTAGATAGCTATGATATAGATACCAGTTTCAAAGTTGTAGTATTAGATGAAACAGAATCTCAAACATTCTTTGATGAGAGATATAATTTTCAAAAATATCTAGGGACGATAAACGACTTCAAGGAACATGGATCAGAACCAGATTCCTACATTGCCTGCTCAATACCATGCAATCAAAACAAGGTTAACATCGAAGATATCCGGATGGAACTAAATCATGAAAGCTTAAAAACCTTCAATATACAAACAAAATTCATGCGATGGCTTTTCAACTCCTACGATGTTGAACATCTCATACTAATCAATGATGAAACCTTTTCCAGTGTTTTAAATGTTAAAAGACCCAATATTCTAGCGCACGAAGCCTACCACATTGTGAATATGAAACCTATGATCAAACACACAAAGGAGAAGAAATAGATGAATACGCCAAAAAACTAGTTGAACTCTACTTCCTATCATTAGATGATGATGAAATCGAGGGGGAGTATGATAGAATTTGTTCGACAAAAAAGGGAAATAGAAAGTATGGTAGATTGAGGATCATCACCAAATTTGGTATGGAATAAATTTCAAAAAAATAATAGTTGTTCATTTATTTTATGAGGATTAATAGGATTTAATATAATGAAATATATTGGAGGGGGAAAATTGGCTGATTTTTATAGTAAAGGAAGGGATCTTTATAAAATAGGAAATTTTGACGAAGCTTTAATTAACTTTAAACAAGCCCAGAGCAATAATCCTAACAATTTAGATTATTTATATGCTATTGGAAACACATATGCTTTGAGTTATGATTCTGAATACAATTTCAAAAAATCTTTGTTGTATTACAATAAGATTCTAGAAATAGATCCTACACATATTAAAGCTATAATAGACAAAGCACAATCTCTTTCAACTTTAGGTAATTATATCAAAGCATTGGAAATAATTGACGAGGAAATAAAAAATTCTAATGACGGCCATTTATGGGCTACAAAAGGACGATTATTATCATTGATTCATAAAGACTCTGGTGAAATAAAAAATTGTTTTAAAGAGGCTTTAAAATCATCTGATGATAACTCTTATGTATATTATTCACAGGCAAAAGTTTATGAGCACAATTTAGAGTATAATAAAGCTACAAAATGTTATGATGAATCAATAAAAGATTTGGTTAATTCTATTTGTGATTTGGATGATGGAGTTTATCTAACAAAATTATTAGTTATCCATAATAAAGGATGGATGTATGTCAGATCCAAAGATTATGAAAAGGCTTTAGAATGTTTTAATGAAGTGTTAAAAATTAACAAAAAATCTATTATGGGATTATATTCAAAAAGTTATGTATATTTCGAACAAGGCCAATTAGACCCTGCAATGGAAATTTTAAAGGATATACTTAATTTAAATCCAAAACACATCATCTCATTAATATTGAAGGCAATTATAATAAACAGCCAAGGATCTCCAAAAACTGCTATGAACATATTTCAAAGGGTGCTTGACATAGATGAGAAAAATGGATTGGCATTAATGAATATGTCTTGGATTAACTTTCAGGAGAAAGAATATGAAAAATCATTTAATAGAGCAAAAAAAGCTTTGGAAATTGAGCCTAATGATGGATTTGCATTATATTTCGGATCAATATCTGCTAGAAAAATTGGAAATTTAGATTTAGCTCGTAAATGGGAGCAAAAATTAAGTGATGTTAAAGTAAATAAAATATTTCTCGAAAAAAATTTGCAAGACAAGATTGTAAGTGAACCTTGGAGACTTAAAAAGGCTGGTTATGATTTAAAGTTTATTGACAGGGAGTATACCCTTAAAGATAGATTAGGAAGGCTAGATTTACTGTATGAAGATAAAAAAACAGGTAACTTAACTGTTATTGAGCTTAAAGTTGTTCCAGCAACCAAGAAAACATATGAACAGATAAAAAATTATATGGATTCCATAAACAAAACAATAGGGTATGGAAAAATTGTTAAAGGAATAGTAATAAGTCTAAGTCAAGATGAAACATTCAAAAATTTGATTGAAAAAGATCCTGAAGTTTCTCAAATTGATTACTATAAATTAGGTCTCGATTAACTTAAATTATTCCAATATTTTTTTTCACTAATTTAGTGTAAAATATTAAATATGATTTTTAATGGGTGCCGTAACTATTAGGGAATTAATAGATGATCTGCATTGTTTAAAAGATTTAAGAATTTTTTTTATAGGATTGCTCAATTAGGGTCATTAAATAATTTAAATCGTCACCAGGTTTCAAATTAATTTCATAATCGCCAATACCCCAATGACCCACATTTGAAACATCTTTTGCTAATTCTTTAGGATCATTTAATTCCCCAATTGGAAGATTGATCCATATTTTTAGTTGGGATTTTTGAAATGCAACATTTATTATTTGTTGATCTAGTTTAAATGCTATAGTTACAATAAATGGTTTAATCTCAATATTACTATCTAACTCCATCACTTTCGATTTTAAAATATAGTACAGCTCTTTTAAATCTTCATTTGCACCTTTAAAATGGTCTTCTTCATTAGCAACAAAGACTTCTTTATTAACCTGTTGAACCACTTTACTTTTTGTACTAACTTTTTTAATGGATTCGTTAGTATCTGGAGATTTCAATTGATTAAATAGAACAGTATCATTCGAATATTTACTTATTTCCCATAATTCAAATGCTAAATCCTTAAATTCAATTGATCTCTTTTGATATTTAGTAAACTGTGGAGCTACAAAGATAACTTTTGACTGTGACCAATCAACATCGTCTTTCCTTAAATTTTCATCCATTTTTTCATTATATTCGAGAATGAACTCTGCTTTATTATTTAGAAGCATTGCAAGATATGCATATCCTTGATCTATAACACTAAAATTAACCCCTCTTTTATATTCAATAACCACAAAGGATTTTTTTTCTTTATCAAACCCTAAAGAGTCAATCCTTAAATCATTGAGCTGAAACTCAGTACTTACAAATTCTAAACCAAATACTTCCTTTAAGTTATCCTCTGTAACTTTTTGGATTTCTAATTCCAATTGAAAATTAATCTTTCCCAGTTTTTCTAATTTACCATCTTTCAAGCTAAATAACGACATAATACTTACTTATATTTTTTATTTAAATAATTTGTCTCTCTAATCTTTTGTAACCATTTACATTTTCAAATAATTTGTAAAAACAACACACCACAACAAAAAAAATATTAATATATTAAATTAAATGTCATACTAATGGAATTAAATTAAAAATATAGGGGGATTTAGGTGGATAAAGATGAGGATAAAGAGGAATCAAATAAAAAGATAAGTACAGAAACGGTGGACCTAATTGAAGAAAAAGAACCAAACGAGGGGCATGATGAATCCAGTTTAATAGAATGTCCCTCATGTAATGCACAAATTGATTCAAATAAAAAATTCTGTACAAAATGTGGAACATCTCTCACTGTTAACTCTAATAACAACCACAATACAAAAAACAACCAAGAATTAGATAAAAATATAGACAATCTTAAAACATCTGGCAAAGAGTTCATAAAAGGTTTGGGTGGAATTTTAGACAAAACAGCAGCCAGCATTGATGAAAAATTAGCTCAACAAAAAGCATCACCCTCAAATCAAAATATAAATTAGAAACTCAGAATAATAAGGGAACAAAGGAATAAACCGGGATATTTAGTTTGTGATAGCTGTGGAGGTTACTACGAACTTCAAACAGGTGAAACCTCTGAAGATTTCAGTGATGAATGTGAATGTGGAGGAAAGTTAGGCCACTACAATGACCTTCCAGAATAAGGGGATGTAAGATAGATGATTGAAAGAAAAAAGTTGGTCATGTTAAATCCAAGGGAATATGAACATCACATGGATAAATATCTGTTACACAAATTGGAAGAAACTCCGGGGGTAGAAAAAGTTGCTAGGGAATTTCAAAAACATGGCTTAGAAAGATATTACAGTATTATTTACACTGGAAGTTACTTGAAAGTGAGCGAAGATCAGTTTTCAGATGTTTATGAAATTTTAAAGGAAGCATGTGAAATAATTCACCTCACAGAAATTCCGGATCTGTACATATTTCCAGGGGCTGGAATCGAAGGATTTGCATTTGGTTCAGAAAATCCTATAGTTCTTATTTCTAGAAGAACAGTGGATTGGCTAACAGAAGATGAATTACTGGGACTCGTAGGCCACCAAGTAGGCCATATTAAAAGTGGCCATATGTTGTATCAGGACATGGTAAGAATTTTACCAACTGTTGGAAACATACTAGGTGGATCAACTCTTGGAATAGGAAAACTCTTCACAGGAGCAATTGAAAAGGGATTACTTCAGTGGGCCCTCATGTCAGATTTAACAGCAGATCGAGCTGGACTTCTAACAAGCCAAAACCTGGATGATTATTTGAAATTATTAATGAAAACTGGGGGTGCTCCAAGGAAGTACTACAAAAAGAAAAAAGAACTGGACATAAAAGGATTTAAGAAACAGGCACGTGAATTTAAATCATTAGACACGGATTCTGTGGAACAACTCGCAAAATTAGCTATAATATCGGAACATTACCATCCGTGGGCAGTTTTAAGAGCATCTGAACTTCTAAAATGGGTAGATTCAGGAAAATATCAGAAAATATTAGATAAAACCGATACAGAAACATTAACATGTTTTAACTGTGGATCAGAACTGGAAGTAGGTGAAGTATTCTGTGGAGAATGCGGAGAAAAAATTTGGAAACGATGAAATACCATGAAAAAAACTATTGTAATGGAATAAATACTATTAAATTTTTGTTAAAAAGGAAATTTTCATTTAAATCCAAGATCTTCTAAATTTAATTGAGATATTTTAATGTTTTTATCTAATAAACTTTTGAATTTTTTATCATATCCTCGGCTGATTATCAATCCGCTAACATTCTTATTTCTAGTTGTTTTAATTGATTCCATATAATCACTAATTTGATTGAAAGCTTTAATATCAGCTTTGACATTTTTTAATTCTATTACTAATAATCCATTATCTTTAAGATTACGGCATAAAATGTCTATTCGACCATTACGATCAAATTAGATTGTATTGATTATGAAGAAACTTAAGATCATATCCAAATTTTTTTAACAACTTAATATCATGAATTAAATTGTATTCAAGTTGTTCTTCTAAAAATATTTTATCATATTTAAGTGAAATTAATTTTTTCTCAAGTTTTCTAGCTTCTTGGTTAGCTTGTTTCCTAATAAAACGCGACTTCATATATAATGATTCTGGAAAGTTTGCATCTCTTTTTAATACTTCATCGACACAATTAATGGCATTAAAATAGTCTTCTAAATAATCACCATAAATATGGCCTTTGTTGTTCCATGCTTCTAAATAGTTTGGATCAAACTCCAAAATCTTATCATAACATTTTAATGATTCTTTAAACATTCCTAATGCATAGAATAACAGTCCTTTATCAAATAAATAGCTTAAATTTTCAGGTTCCATTGATAATGCTTTATTTATGCTATTTAAAGCACCTTTATAATTATTAAGACTTTTCAATACTAATCCCCTATAATAATAGCCATTTGGATTTTTTAAATTTATTTTGATAGCTATGTTCAAAACTTTAATAGCATCATTATAGTGTTTAAGGTGATATAATGCAATACCCTTATTAAGCAATGGAAGATATGCCTTACAATCCATTTTTAAAGCCATATCATAACATTCAATAGCATCAATAGCTTTATTGAGTTTTAGTAATATAATTCCTTTAAGAGTTAATGCTTCAATGTTTTTTGGATTAATGTTTAGTAATTCTTGAGTAATTTTTAATGAAATCTTTGATTCATCCATTTCATAAAAAAATAATCCTTTATAATACAATCCTTTTTCATCCTTTGGAGAAATATCCAAAACGTATTCAATTAATTCTATGGCGTTTTGTATTTCACCAAGACTATATAATGCATATGCTTTATTATGCATAGCTTTGATACATTTAGGATCAATACTTAAGATTTTATCACTAGTATTAATAACTTCATTTAATTCTTTTTTATCAAATAACAATTCAGATTTATCTAGTAATTTTTTAATTTTTTCTTTTTGATCCATAAAAACCCCCAATTTCAGCAGTTGCTCTTTTGATAAATAATCAAAATAGTTTAAGAGTTCATGAGCGCGTGTACAGTATGTTTGATGTTTTTATTTGCAAATGAAGCTAAAAGAGCAATGATCACAGTTTCTTGTATGTTTTTTTTCGAAGATGTTGTTGTTGATGTTTTGAGCTACACTTGTGATTTTATTTTGGAACTTATTCAGGTATTCTTCATCTATATCAAAAATTTGCAATTTATTGTCCTTAGGAGCTTTTAATAGGTAAACAGCAAGCTCTTTAATATTTTCATCATGAAATTCAGGATTTAATTTTAATGCCAATAAGTAGGTATATAACTGTTTTTTCAGTTCATTTTGATTAATTGATTGTTTATTTTTAAAATCCAGTATTCCCAATATTCCATTTCTTTTATAAATTAAATCAATTTTACCATTTATAATATAATTGTTTTTTTCAATGGTAAATGGAAATTCAGATTCTACAACTTCAATATCTTTAAAAAATGTATTTAAATACTCATTAATGTTTTCAACTTCACTTTGATAAAGTTCCTTCTCATTTTCATCAATTATACTATCAACAAAATCTGAACTTGTTACATCTTCTATTGCTTCACTATTCAATTGAACTTGAGAGTTTTTATGTATATTATCAAGTATTTTATGGGATATATTTCCTTTTTGTATCTTAAATGTGTCTGATTCTTTAAATAATAGCTCGTGAACAATATAGTACCTAAATGGACATTTCTCATAATCCCTTATGGTTGTATAACTTAATACGGGTACTTTCTCAATATCATCGGGGATTGGTTTTATTTGAGTTGGGGGGATGACTGAAAAATCTTCATCTATTCTTTTTAATGAAACCTGATTAAAATCAATTCCATGAATATTTGGTAGTTCTCCGTTCTTATCTTCATATGCTGAAAGAATTAAAATCTCCTCTGCCCTAGTTAAACCCACATAAAGAACTCTACGTTCTTCATAGTAATAGTTTTTCTCTTTTTCTTCTTTAGTAAGCTCATCCTTATACTCTAAATATTTATATGGAATGGGGAAATTGGGAGTTTTAAAAAGACCATATAACTGTGCCTCTTCATCCACAAAATCTCTGGGGAAGCTTTTCTCTTTCAAACCCATTATAAAAATAACTGGAAATTCGAGGCCCTTAGCTTTATGTATGGTCATTATTTGAACTTCATTTCCATCATTGATTTGATTAGAATTGTGTCTTCCTAAATTATGGTAAAAGAACCAGAATAATCTTCTTAAATCATATTTATTAACAATATCTTCAAATTTATATATGGTATTAGAAAGCTCAGACACATTTAGAAGTTTTTCAACGTTCGTATCATCTAAATCATCAAAATCAAAATTATCTACTATATTGAGTAGCTCATAAAAAACATCTAACAATGTGGTTTTATCAGTAATCGATTTATCAGACCTTTCATTTTCAAGGGACACTCTTAAATTGTATAATTTTTTAAAGAAATTTAGATCATGCTCATTATCAATACCTATCCCCTTTAAATCATCTACAGAGAACTTGTATAAGTAAGGCTTATTTACTCGTTTAAAAATTTCATTAAAACATGTCTCTTTTATCTCTTTTTGCTTATTATACTTGTCAAAAACTCCGAAGTAGGATCTAGTCCTAGAAGTTTTTCCAGTTACCTCTTTAAAAACATCTTTTTCAACAGAGACGATATTATCTCTAAAATCATCTTCCATCTTAATTAATATATCCCTAGTTTTTTTGGAAAATCCAAAGTACTTATTTAAATCAAATTTTTTAGATGCAAAACCGTAGATATTTAACCAGTCTTCACTTTTACCAGACCATCTATTCATGATATGGGGCGAATCATCGGATTCAATTAGATAATATAACATTAAAAGAATAACCTTAACTTCTGCTTGTTCAAGTAAATCTTCATTTCCTATAATATCATAGGGAATATCACAGTTTTCTAAAGATAAACTTAATTTTAAGGCTTTTCCACCACGAATAGCTCTAAAAAGAATTCCAACATCACTGTAATTGGCAATTTTACCTGAATCCTTTAGATGTTTAATTATTCTTGCTATTTGATCAGCTTCATCCTGTTTCCCATTTTTTCCATTTTTAATATAAAAAACATCAGGATTTTCTCCAATGCGATCTGGATTTGAGTTCAACTCTTTTTTTATAATTCTCTCATTTTTTATAAAGTTTTCACAAAACTCCACAATATTTTTGGTGGAACGATAGTTGGTTTTTAATGTAATGATCTCTGCATCATAATTATCTTTAAATTCTAGGAAAAATTTAATATCCGAACCTCTAAAGCCATAAATACTTTGATCATCATCCCCCACCACTGTAAAGGTCTCGGAATTTTTAATTAAAAAATCAAATATCTTCATCTGGACAGGATCTGTATCCTGAAACTCGTCTATTAATATATTTTTAAATCCCAATTCTTCAACTAAATCCGAGTTTGTCTCTAATAATTCCAATGCTTTTGTCTGAATTAATGAAAAATCAATATAATTCTCCTTTTCTAAAAGGGTTAAATAACGTCTATAGCTTTCAGCGATCTGGTTGTACCTTGCATTATACCACCCATCAGTGAATAATTCATCCTTAACATCCTCTTCTGGAAAATTAAAATACTCATCTGGTTTAAGATTATTTAAAATAGATTCAATATACTCTAAGTACTCATTATAAACTGGAAATTCATTCTTAACATATTCTTCAAATCCATTTAAATCCACATCAAATGTAGTCATTTCATTGAATTTTCTTACTAAACTCTCAACATGCCCTTTTTTAAAATATTTTTCAAATTCAAAACCTAAATCAAATAAATGATTGTATATGAACATGTGGTTCTTTTCTTCTTCTTCTAAAATATCATAAGTCAGTCCTTTATTAGAAATTAAATCGTAACAAAAAGAATGAATAGTTGAAATATGGATTTTGTTAACAGTTTCTATATCTAATCCATTTTCTGAATCTATTAATCTCTCCCTTAACTCATTAGTAGCCTTATTAGAAAAGGTGACAACAAGAAATGTTTCTGGATCAATTTTCTTCTCTTGAATTAAATATTTCACCCGTTCTATTATCACCCTTGTTTTTCCAGAACCCGGACCTGCTTGAATTAACAATGGTTTTTCAGAAAAATATTCAACAGCTTCCTTTTGGTCTTGATTTAATTCTATTACAGGCATTAATTTCACCTTTTATATTATACAAATTAAATGATTATCAATACTATTATTATTACATTTCCTATAAATTAAAATAATTTTATTTAGAACAAAATTTTAAAAAGAGGAATTTTTTAAATCATCAATCAAAAAAATCAAAAAATCACCATCAATTTTAGTAATTAAATTAGGATATATTTCTTTTTATTTGGCTATCTCTGAAAATCTGTTTTAAGGATAAGTCTAGACTAATCCTTGGCAGAAGAATGCTTCCAATATGTTTAGTTAAAATATCTAAGACAGGTTTTTTTATGTTAAGAAAGTTTCAGATGATAATTTACCAATTTACCCTACTTTATCTTAGTCTTATCAAAAAAAGTTTTAACTAGAAAACGAAAATTTAAAGTTGGAGGTTATATTATTTTAAGAGATTACTTTGAACAAATTCTAAATAATTATTTATCTGCAAAGAATGAAAATTTTGTTGATCATCCAATGGCAAATTAATACGTAATCAAGCTCCTAAATATATTAAAGGAATTTTAAATTTGGAAAATTATTTAGTTAAAGGATCTCCAGGAATGTGAAATTGGTCACAATTACCGTGGATAGCTATATTAAATCCAAAAATTACCAAATCAGCACGATCTGGTTATTATATTGTATATTTGTTTAGAGAAGATATGAAAGGAGTATATTTATCATTAAATCAAGGCGTAACAAATTATAAGGATAAATATGGTAATAAAAAAGCTAAAGATATATTGGTGGATAGGTCAAATAATTTTAGAGAAAAAATTGATCCTGAAATCACATTTTCTAGTGAATTACAAGAATTAATTTCATTAGGATCTGGAAATTATGCTCCATTTTATGAAGCAGGAAATATTTATGCCAAATATTATTCTGCTAATGATTTGCCCAATGAGGATGTTTTTCTATCTGATTTGAATAAATTTTTAAGTATATATAAATTAATATCCGTTAAATCATCTAGAGATGAAGATGTATCTATTAAATCATCTAGAGATGAAGATTTTCATATTTTCAGAAAAATTGCAAGATTATTGAAGAAGAAAGAATTGGAATTAAATTATCAATTATTTTGGGATGGAATTTATTCTGCACATGGTTTCAATCCTGATAATGTTGATTGGGATTTAATTCAATATGGGTTAAATAATTTTGCTTTACCTCCCAGTATTGAGTATATAGCAGATATATTACAAAATGCTTATTATATTAACAAAGAAAATGTTATTAGTATGATAAATGAATATTTTGATGATTTAGACATTAATGAATATGATAGTAATAACATTAAAATTATGAATTTTTTACAGAGAGATGATAAATCAAATCATAAACAATCAATAGATCTACCGATAGAAAATTCGTCATTAAATTCTATTTCATTAGATAACCTTTTATGTGGTTCGGAAAATGATTTTGTGGAATTTAAATCTACCTTACGATGGAGTATTAAAGACCAAAAAGTTATGAAAGAATTAGGAATTGCAGTAGCTAAGAATATTGCAGGTTTTTTAAATACTAAAGGTGGTATCCTATTAATTGGGGTACAAGATGATGGTTCTATATGTGGAATAGAGCAAGATATGGTATCTTTAAAAAAAAGAAATGATATTGATGGATTTCAGCAGGAATTAGTTCAAATTATAAAGAATACAATTGGAATAGATAAATTTAGATATATAAATATGAAATTTGAAAAAAAAGAAAAGAAAACGATTTGCATTATCTCCATTGATCCAAGTAAAGATCCAGTATTTTTAAATAATAGATCCACTCAAAAAAAAGAATTCTATATTAGAGCGGGTAGTACAACTCAACCTTTAAATCACCAGGAAATGTTAGAATATCTCAAATAAGACGAAATATTATTTGTTTTCTATATTTATTATACAATTCGTTTTTCATTTTTTTTGACTTTAATTAATAATATTTTAATTAATAAAATAATATATGAATAAAATATTGAATTTTTTATTACTCATATAAGATTTTCAATTTTCTATATTTTAATATAACATATAATACTTGAGGTTGTATTTTCATATTTAAAAATTACCCTTTGTAAATATCTAAGGTTTTTTTATTTTTTCGGCTTTGTAGAAACCCTTTTTTTAGTTGATTTGTGTTGATCGGTAGATGTTGTATATTGTGTTTTTGAGTTTGGTTTCTTTGTTTGATAGCTGTGTGCTTCTGCTGTGGTTTATACCATTGAATTTT